>Ga0082335_1000291_pt1 | contig 131059 bp, 133 predicted proteins | sample Subgrocontami58m_FD_72375 | JGI IMG/M metagenome (GOLD analysis project Ga0082335, IMG submission 72375) | Subsurface groundwater microbial communities from S. Glens Falls, New York, USA - GMW37 contaminated, 5.8 m (SPADES assembly) (version 2) ... | reverse complement strand
CCGAGTTTCCGCCCGCTCATGCGTACAAGGCGACGATCGAGCGCCGCATCGCGTCCGGCGCGGTCGGCGACACGGACGTCTACGGCGCGCAGCAGCACGCGCCTTTGCTGGATGTTGAAATTCCGATATAGCCGCAACCTAATGCCGACGATGGGCGTGATGCAGCTTTTGTAGGGTGGGTTAGACGCATAGCGTCGTAACCCACCATTTACGCCATTTCAACCGCCGATTGGTGGGTTACGGCCTTCGGCCTAACCCACCCTACAAAATCCTGTTTTTAATGCGAATCGGAATAAGACGTGACGCTCAACCGACCGCTGGTGCTCTATCCGCTCTCGATCGTGCTCGGGCTTTGCGTCTGGGAAGCGATCGCGCGGGTACTGCCGAAGGCGTTGTTCGCGCCGCCGAGCGCAGTGCTCGGCCGGCTGGCAGCGATGACCGGCGACGGATCGCTGCCGACGGCGCTGCTCGGCGCTGTCCAACACATGCTCGTGGGTTATCTGCTCGCAGTACTCGTGGCCATTCCCGTCGGCATCGTGGTGGGGCGCAATGTCGCGGTGGCCACCGCCGTCGAACCGATACTCAACGCGGTCTATGCCATCCCGCCCGTCGCGTTGGTGCCATTCTTCATCATCTGGTTCGGCCTGTACTTCGAAGCGCGCGTCGCGCTCGTCTTCGCGATGTGCTTCTTCGAGATTCTGATTAATGTCCTGCAGGGCGTGCGCAACATCGACCGCGGGTTGCTAGACGCCGCACGCTCGCTCGAAGTGACGGGGCTCGCGCTGTACCGCAAAGTAGTGATCCCGGCCGCGTCGCCGTTTATTTTCACCGGGCTGCGGGTCGGCATCGGCCGCGCGGTCAACGCCATGATTACCGCCGAGCTGTTCTTCTCCGCGGTCAATCTCGGGCAAATGCTCAAGAACAGCAGCAACGCGTTCGACACGGCCTCGGCGTTCGCCATCATCCTCGCCATCAGTCTGTTCGGCCTCGCCTGCCAGGAAGGCATGCGATTCACCGAGCGGCTGGTCATTCCCTGGCACCACGGGAGCGAGGCGTGAGCCGCGCTCGGGCCTGGGCGCTGCGCCTGACGGGGATCGCGGTCTTCCTGCTGCTGTGGGAAGTCGTGGGGCGCATCTTCGGCGAAGCGCTGTTCGCGCCGTTTTCAGCGGTGATCGCGGGATTCCCGGCGACGGTGCGGGACTACAAACTGTTCACCGAGCTCGCGGGCAGCTTCCAGCAGCTCGTGCTCGGCTATCTGCTCGGCTGCGCCGTAGGCATGGTTCTCGGCATCATGATGGGGCGGTCCGCGCTGCTCGACGGGCTGCTGCAACCGTGGGTGAGCATGATGTTCGTCACTTCCATCGCTTCGCTCGTGCCGCTGTTCATCATCACGTTCGGATTCGGGCTCGCGTTCCGCATTGCCATCGTATTCATGGCCGCCGTCTGGTACGTGCTGCTGGTGACCTACCACGGCGCCCGCGGCGTGAGTCCCGAGCTGCTGCAAACGGCACGCGCCTTCGAAGCGTCCCGCCTGCAGACGTTTTTCAAAGTCCTGCTGCCCGCGCTCTATCCCTACATCCTGGCAGGGATGCGCATCGGGCTCGCCCACGCCATCCGCGCGATGGTCATCGCCGAAATGTACGTGATCGTGGGCTTCGGCGGCGTGGTCTACAATGCGGGCGTGGAAATTTCCACCGTGTCGTTGATCGGCGCGCTGCTCACTATCATGGTGGTCGGCGTCGCACTCACCGAGACGCTCAAGTGGCTCGGGCGCAAGACCGCACCGTGGTACGATGAGCGCCTGCAGTTGTCCAATTGAAGCGCAAAAGACGAGGAGGAACACCAATGTCCAAGCACACGATGACGAGGCGCGAGGCGCTGCGCCTGATTGCCGGGGCTCCGCTCGCCGCGGGCGCCGCCGGATTCTCCGGCGCGGCGTCCGCCGCCGATACGGTCAAATGCATCAATCTGGGTTTCGCGCTGGGCATTCACTGTCCGCCGACCCAAGGCCTCACCGACGAATGTCCCAAGCTCGGTCTGCAGGTGGAGATGCAGCGTTTCCAGCGCATGCGCGACGTGCTGCAAACCGTCTCGGGCGGCACCGGCGAAATCGGCGTGGCCGAACCGATCCTGCTGCTGCGCGGCCGCCAGGCCGGCAACGACCTCGTCATGTTCGGCAACTTCTACCTGCACACCACCCTGGCGGTGGTCGTGAACACCGACAGCATCCAGACCTGGAAGGATCTCGAAAAACCGGAGGTAACCGTCGGCATCAACTCGCAGGGCGATATCACGCAGGTGATGATCATCGGCGGCTTCCTCAAAGCCGGCGGCGATCTTTCCAAGGTGAAGTGGGCGGACGTCGGCGGCAGCGGCACGCGCTTGCGGGCGCTGCTCGCGAAGCGCGTGCAGGCGACCGTCGTGCACTTCGACCAGGTTCCGGAAATCCAGAAAACCGGCAACTACAAGGTCATACTGGTTCCGCACCGCGAATACGATCCATGGATCAACGAAGTCGTGTTCGCGCGCGGCGATTGGCTCAAGAACGACGCCAACCGCAGGAAAGCGGTGGCCTTCATGAAAGGCATCCTCATCGCGAGCCGCAAAGCCAATGCCGACTTCGGGTATTTCAAGACCGCGTTTATCAAACACGCAACGCTGAAAGAGAAAGACAGCATGCCCGAAGCCGACATGCGCGCCCACTGGAAGACCCTCGCGCACGAGATTGGCGTGTGGCCCGCGGACAACGCGTTTCGTGTCGCCAGCATCGAGAAGCTGCTGCCGTACTACCGCGCAGCGAAGGCGATCGAGGAGAAACCGCTCGATCTGGCAGCGGCGATGGATCTCGGCATCGTGGCGCAGGCGCTGAAGGATCTCGGTTGAGCTGATGGCAAGCATCGAAGCGCGCAACCTGTGCAAAACCTACGAGAGCCGCGATGGCAACGTCATTGCATTGCAGGACGTCTCGCTCAGGGTCACCGACTCCGAATTCGTCAGCATCCTCGGTCCGAGCGGGTGCGGTAAAAGCACGCTGCTGCGCATACTCGACGGGCTGACGGGCGCCGACAGCGGTCAGGTGCTCATGGACGGCAAGCCGATCGAGCGGCCGACGCAGGAGCGCGGCTTCGTGTTCCAGTCGTTCAACCTGTTCCCCTGGCGAACGGTGCGCGGCAACATCGAGTTCGGGATGGAAATCAAGGGCGCATCGAAAAGCGAGATGAAAAGCGTATCGCAGCGCCTGATCGAGCTCGTGGGCCTGCAGGGATTCGAGCGCAAGTATCCCCACGAGCTTTCCGGCGGCATGCAGCAGCGGGTGGGAATCGCGCGCGCGCTCGCCATCGATCCCGCGGTGCTGCTCATGGACGAGCCGTTCGGCGCCCTCGATGCCCAGACCCGCGAGGACATGCAGGACGAGCTGCTGCGCATCTGGGCTGCCGCGCGCAAGACCGTGTTGTTCGTGACCCACAGCATCGAGGAAGCGATCTATCTTTCCGACCGCGTGCTGATCATGACGCCGCGGCCCGGGCGCATGCTCGCGGTTCTCGATATCCCGTTCGATCGTCCCCGCAGCGAATCGCACCGCACGCTCCCCGGGTTCTCGGCGCTGCGGCACGATATCCACTCGCGTCTCAAGGCTGTTACTTAGAGCCCATAACATAATGAAACGCGTGCTGCGCTGTCACGATTTTGGCTCAGGGCGCGAAGAAAGGCCCGCGGCTTAGTCATTCTAAGCAAGGGACTTTCGACAATGCCATGAGCCAAAACTCGTGCCAGCCCACTATTCATAAGGTGTTGTTTCTAATGTTGTTCGGGGTTGCGGCCAGAATCGGCGCTAGCATCGTTGCTCGACTTGCCAATATTCTGGATATTGGCTGCATCGAGCGCCTCGCCAGCACCAATTCTGGACCGCAACGCACACGTGTTTCATTATGTTAGGCACTCTTATGTATACACGATTGCTTCAGACCCCTTCCAGGCAGAGCATCTTCCTGTTCGGGCCGCGTGGCGTGGGTAAGACCGCATGGACGCGCGAACAGCTTCCTCACGCGCTGTTCTTCGATCTGCTCGATCACCCGACGTACACGCAGTTGCTGGCCGCGCCGCAGCGGATCGGCGACCGGATTCCGCAGAGTTACAAGGGCTGGGTGGTCGTTGACGAAGTTCAGCGTGTGCCGGAATTACTCAACGAAGTGCATCGGCTCATCGAGTCGCGGCGGCTGCGATTTGTACTGACCGGTTCGAGCGCACGCAAGCTGCGTCGCCGGGGCGTCAATCTGCTGGCGGGGCGGGCGCTGACCCGTCACCTGCATCCGCTCACGGCGCTGGAACTGGGCAAGGACTTCGACTTGAAACGCGCGCTGCGGTGGGGTTGCCTGCCGCTCGCCTGCACCAGCGAGAAGCCGCAGGAATACTTGAACAGCTACGCAGCAACGTACCTGCGCGAGGAGGTGCAACAGGAGGGATTCGCCCGCAACATCGGCGCGTTCGGCCGGTTTCTCGAAGCGGCCAGCTTCTCGCAAGGCAACGTGTTGAACATGGCGGCGGTCGCCCGCGAGTGTGCGGTCTCGGCGAAGGTCGTCGAGGATTACTTCAGCATCCTCGAAGACCTGCTGATCGCCGTGCGCTTGCCGGTCTTCACCAAACACGCCAAACGCCGGCTGACCGTGCACCCGAAGTTTTACTATTTCGACGCGGGGGTGTTTCAGGCCATCCGCCCGCGCGGACCGCTGGATGCCCCGGAGCAGATCCACGGCGCGGCGCTGGAGACGCTGTTCTTCCAGCAAGTGCGCGCGCTTAACGATTACCGGGACCTCGGGTATCGCCTGCACTACTGGCGAACGGCGGCGGGCGACGAGGTGGATTTCGTGCTGTACGGCGAACGCGGCTTGCGCGCCTTCGAGGTGAAAATGGCGCAACGCATCGGTCCCGATGACCTGCGCGGGTTACTGCGATTCCGCGCCGATTTTCCGCAAGCGAAGGCGCACCTGTTGTATCTGGGCAACCGCCGGTGGCACGACCGCGGCGTCGAGATTTTGCCGTTCACCGATTGTGTGACCCGGCTCGATCAGTGGTTGTGAAACGAAAGCGCATGGTACGTGAGCAAGACCGAACCGAGAGCAGATAGGGACGAGAAATGCATAATCGTCGAAGGTTCAGCCCGCGTTACTGCGCGGCAGATTCCTTGTTCTTGCCGGTTGTGTCTATGCCCAGCTAATTCCTTTTTCGCACGATCACCTGATAGCCCTTGTGCCGGAGATCGATATACGGCTTGAATACATCGAGAAAGGCGTCAACGGCTATTTGCGGGCGCGACCATGGGTTCGTGCGCTGAAAGGCCGGGACATTAGTTTGAACATTGGTGTCCATCCCGTAATCATCGAAGATCATGATCCCTCCGGGTTTCAAAAGATCCCAGCTCAGAACCGCGTCGATAAGGACATCGACGGCCGTGTGGGAGCCATCGACATAAATCAAATCGTAGCTGTGCAACTTCAGCTGTCGCAGGACGTGCTGGGAGAGCCCCTTGATCTTTTTGACCTTCTTTGCAAAAGTCGAAACCTGGATATTGTGATCAAAGCGGGCCTCGTATGCCGGGTCGGCAAAAACGTCGACACAGGTCATCGTTGATGTCGCATGGGTCAGTATATTTCCCAGAAACCAGAGAGCGGATCGCCCCTCGAAGGAGCCAATTTCCAGCGCATGAATATTGGGTCTTCCTTCCAGATGCCTGAGCTGCTGTCGCCAATTGCTGGTGTTAGGGGTAACCCAATCCTCCGTAAATCGGTAATTCGCTTCAGCGGCAACCGACGGCACGACCGGTCCAACCAAAAGGGAAATGAACAAACAGATGACGGCTAGACTAGACTTGGGCATAAAATCGTGATTTCCTGGTTTTCCAGAACATCCGGAATCAGACCGGCACGCGACACAAGCGTAGCCACAAGAAACAATGAAACGATCAGGACAGTCTTAAGTGGTGAAAGACGCGAACATCCAGGTTGAGTAAACCACACCACCCGGTGGGGCAGCCGCGTCAGTCGATCTTGATGTTGCCGGTCTTGACCACCTTCGACCACTTGGCGACGTCGCCGGCGATCACCCGCGCGAATCCCTCGGGCGTGGAGTGCGTGGGCTCCGCACCGATGGCGCGCAGCCGTTCCTGCACTTCGGGCAGCTTGAGGATGCGCGCGACCGACTGATTGAGCCGCGCGATAATGGCTTTGGGCGTACCCGCCGGCGCCCATATCCCTTGCCAGCCATCAGCCGCATAGCCGGGGACCAGCTCTGCGACTGCAGGAAGATTGGACATCGCCGACGAGCGCTGCGCGGTCGTGACAGCGAGCGCGCGCAACTTGCCCGCCTTGATGTGCGGCTCCAGCAGTACGGCCGTGGCGATATTCACCTGGATCTGCCCGCCGAGCAGGTCGGTGAGCGCGGGGCCATCGCCCTTGTACGCGACATGAACCCATTTGGCGCCGGTCATTTGCTGGAAAAGCTCGCCCGCCAGATGCGGTGAGCTGCCGGTGCCGGGCGAGCCGAAGTTGAGAACGCCAGGTTGCGTCCGCCCAAACTCGATGAACTCTTTCAGGTTGCCCGCCTTTACCGATGGGGACACGACAAGTATGAACGGCACGACGTGGATCATGCTGATCGGCTCGATGCCCTTGACCGGGTCGTACGGCAGCTTGTAGAGGGCCGCGTTGGCGGCATAGCTCGACGGCACAAAGATGATCGTGTAGCCGTCCGGGTTGGCGCGCGCCGCGACCTCGGCGCCGATCATGCCGCCGGCGCCGCTGCGATTATCAACGACGAACTGTTGGCCGTACTCCTGCGTCAGCTGCGGCGTGAACGTGCGCGCTAAAACGTCACTGGTACCCCCGGCCGGAAATGGCACGAGCACGCGCACGGGTTTGTCGGGCCATTTTCCCGTTTGAGCTTGTGCCGCCGGCAAGGCCGCGGCGAACGCAAGCACCAGCAATACGCGTCTTGTTTTCATTGGTATGATTTAACCGGCGGCGGCGGGCCCCCGGTGCAACAGTTGAACCGAAATTCCGCGGCGGATGATTGCTGGCATCCTGCGGCAGCCCGATAGGGATGTCAAGACCCCGTCGATAGTTCCGGCGCCGCGCGGCCGCTTTAGAACTGGATTTTCTCCAGGTCGGATTCCCATGGGAAGCGTCCCGTCTCGTAGCGCGTGTAGACAAGTTTTTCGTCGACGAAGATGTCGAACTGGCCGGTCTTGCCCTGCCGGACCTCAATTGGCCCGCGCCCGCGAGCTTCGAACCAAGCCTTCACACGGAGGGCTTCAGGTTTGTAGCCTCAGTGAGAGCAATAAAGAATAACGATCGCCATGTCCACTGCCTCGCTGGCGGCAACTGATTGAGCCGCTAGCGGGTAGTTTATCGGCTGCGCCCGGTCGATTGCAATGCCGCTGTCGCCGCGGGATGTTAGAGTATCGTGACAGTTCACAGGTGGAGGACATCATGGCGGAATCGGTAGGGTTCATCGGTCTCGGCAATATGGGCAATCCGATGGCTGCGAACGTTTTGAAGAACGGCTTTCCCATGACGGTCTTCGACACCAATCCGCGGACGATGGAAAACCTCGTCCAGGCGGGGGCGAAAGCCGCCGCGTCTGCCAAGCAGGTGGTCGAGAGCGCCGAAGTTATTCTGACGAGCCTGCCCGGCTCGCCGGAAGTGGAAGGCGTGTATCTCGATCACGGCGGTCTCATCGAACTCGCCAGGCCCGGGAGCGTGCTCGTCGATCTGAGCAGCGTGCTGCCTTCGACACCGCGCAAGCTCGAGTCTCGCGCCAAGGCGCGTGGCGTGCATTTTCTGGAAGCGCCGGTAAGCGGCGGCGTAACCGGCGCACGCGCTGCGACGCTCGCCGTCATGTGCGGCGGCGATGCGGCGGTGCTCGAGCGCGTCGGTCCGATACTGCGCTCGATCGGACCCAACATCTATCACGTGGGTGCGGTGGGTTCGGGCAATACCCTGAAGGCGATCAACAACATGATGGCATCGGTCAACGCGCTCGCCATGATGGAAGGCCTGGTGCTCGGACTGAAGGCGGGGCTCGACCTGCACACCATGGCCGAGATCGTGAAGACCAGCAGCGGCAACAGCAATGCGCTCGCCCGCGTTGAGCGCGCGCTGATCCCGCGCAATTTCGAGCCGGGCTTCAAAGTGCAGCTCATGAACAAGGACCTGGACACTTTCAACACGATCGCCCGGGAGCTGCATGTGCCCGTGAGCTTCTCGAACGTCGCGCAACGCTACCAGCAGGCCGCGCTTGCCGCCGGTCTGGGCGAAAACGACACCAGTGTTATATTTACCTTGATCGAGCGCCTGGCGGCGCTCGCACCCACCCCAAAAACAGGAGTCTTGTCATGATCTATGATGCTCTGCGCACTATTTTGCCGATTGCCGGCTGGTCCGAGGAACGCGCCCGCGAAGTCGAGATCACTCCTGCTCCCGATCCGATTCTGCCAACGCCGTTTCGCCTTGGCGAAGCCAGTACCGCGACGCTGGCGGCGGTCAGCCTCGCGGTGTCCGATCTGTGGGAACTGCGCACCGGGCGCCGTCAGGGGATCGCGATCGATACGCGTCAGGCGACGGCATCACTGCGCAGCGGAACCTATATGAAAATGAACGGTACGCCAGTGCCGAATGGGCGCAATGAGGTCGCGGGTGTCTATCCGGCGAAGCATGGCCGCTGGAATTATCTGCACTGCAACTTCCCGAACCATCGTGCCGCAGCCCTCAAAGTTCTCGGCGTGCCTGAAAATCGCGAAGCGGTGCGCAAAGCGGTGGCGCAGTGGGATGCGCTCGAACTCGAGGAGGCGATCATCGCCGAGAAAGGCGCCGGGGGCATGGTGCGCACCATGGCGGAGTGGGCAAAACATCCGCAGGGTATCGCGATCGCTACACTGCCGCTGATGGAGATCATCAGGATCGGCGACAGCGCGCCGGAACCGCTCCCCAGCGGCAATCGGCCGTTGTCGGGCATACGGGTACTGGACCTGACGCGCGTCATCGCCGGGCCGACCTGCGCACGCACGCTCGCCGAGCACGGCGCCGACGTGCTGAAGATCACCGGCAAGCATCTGCCGAGTCTCGGCCGTCAGGAATACGACACCGGCCACGGCAAGCTCTCCGCGCATCTCGATTTGCGCGAGGTGAAGGACGTCGAGATCCTGCGCGGGCTGGTCCGCGACGCCGACATTTTCTCGCAAGGCTACCGGCCGGGAACCCTCGGCAATCGCGGTTTCTCACCCGAGACGCTGGCGCAATTGCGGCCGGGCATCGTGGTGGTCTCGCTGTGTGCTTTTAGCCATGTCGGCCCGTGGGCATCGCGCCGCGGCTTCGACACGGTGGTGCAAACCGTGAGCGGCATTACCAACCGCCAAGGCGAGCTGTTCCCGGGCGCAGCACCGGGCCCGCAGTTTTATCCGGTGTCGGCGATCGATTTTCTGACCGGCTATTTGATGGCGTTCGGTGCGATGGTGGCGCTGGCCCGCCGCACGCGCGAAGGCGGCAGTTGGCTCGTGCGGATCTCGCTCGCGCAGGTGGGACGCTGGCTCGTCGAGCGCGGCCAGGTGCCGGAGGCCGAACTCAAGAACGTGCCGAAAGAATTCACTGCCGAGGAACTCGCACGCTGGATGATGACGAGCGATACGCCGGTGGGTCAATTGCAGCACCTCGCGCCGGTGGTGCGGCTTTCCGAGACACCGCCGCGGTGGGACCGGCCCACGGTGCCGCTTGGCTACCACCAGCCGGTGTGGCCGGCGTAAAGGGCGTACTCCGATTCCCCTTACGCGGCTATCACTGATCTTCCCGCATGCCTTTCTCGCGTATCAGCTTCGTCCATCGCGCAACATCCGATTTCAGCCAGGCCGCGAATTCCGCCGGCGAGCTTCCCACGACTTCGGTTGCCTGCGCGAGCACCATTTTTTTTATCTCGGGCAAGTTCAGCGTGGCGGTGATTCCCTGATGCAGGTGCGCGACAATTTTCGCCGGCGTTCCGGCCGGCAGGAAGATGCCTAGCGGCGTATCCGCCTCGTACCCGGGCACACCGGAGGCGGCGACCGTCGGCAAATCGGGCAGCAGCGCCGTCGGCTTCGCGCTGGTGACCGCCAGCGCCCGCATGCGTCCGGAATTCACATACGGCAGCCCCGCACCGGCGGAGGGAAACAGCACTTGCACCTGCCCGCCGAGCAATCCCATCACCGCCGGACCGATGCCGCGATAGGGAATGCGCGTCATATTGACGCCAGCCATTGCATTGAACAACTCCGCCGCCAAATGCGACGAGGAACCCGCCGATCCGCTGCCATAGTTGAGTTCACCGGGCCTGGCCTTTGCGAGTGCGAGCAGCTCCCGCACCGACTTCACCGGCAGCGAGGGATGCACGGCCAGCAGATTAAGTGCGTTGACCGCAAGAGTGACCGGTGCAAAATCCTTCGCCGCATCCCATTGCGACTTTGACTGCAGCAAGGGAGAAACCCACAACGGGGTGCTGTAGAAAAGTACCGTGTAACCATCCGGCGGCGCCTTGGCCGCGATCTCGGGTGCGAGAATTCCGCGATTGTCGACGAACGCCTGCTGCCCGAATACATCCGGTAGACGTTTGGCGACGATGCGGGCGATGAGGTCGCTGCCGCTCCCCGCCTGTGAGGTAAGTATGCGCAGCAGACGCGCTGACGGATAGTCCTGAGCGCAAGCCAGGCCACAGCAGAGCATAGCCAAAGCACCGGCACGCGCGATGGTTCCCACCACTTGCAAGATCAATTCTCGAGCCTGATGTTGGCGGCCTTGATGACTTTGGCCCACTTCGCCATGTCCGTCTTCATCATCGTGGCTAACTGCGCAGAGGAGGAAATAAAAGGGTTCATCCCTTGCTTGGCCAGGTAGTCCTGAACATCCGGCATTGCCACGATCCTCGCGATCTCGGTCGAGAGTTTGTCGATTATTGGCTTTGGTGTGCCGGCCGGCGCAAGAACAAAGAACCATGGCTTTACGTCTAGCCCCGGCAGGCCGGCCTCCGTGAAAGTAGGCACCTGAGGCAGCGCCGGCACGCGGGTCTCGCCGGTAATCGCCATGGCTCTCAGCCGGCCGCTATTGATGTGGGCAATCACGGTGAGGGGATTGTTGATGAACATCTGCACTTGCCCGCCGATCAGATCGACGAGGGCCGGTCCCGCTCCTTTGTAGGGTATGTGCTGCGTCTTGATCCCGGCCAGGATGTTCATCATTTCGTTCGCCAGATGGCCCGATCCTCCGGTGCCCGTGGTGGCGTAATTGAGTTGTCCCGGCCTGGACTTCGCCAGAGCGAACAATTCCTGCAGGTTATTGGCCGGTACGGAGGGATTGACCACCAGAATGAACTCACTGCTGTAGACGGTCGCGACCGGCGCGAAGTCCTTGATCGGGTCGTAGGGAAGTTTGGGAAACAGATTGGGGTTGATGAGGTGGGTGTTGGTCGTCATGATGATCGTATAGCCATCTGGCGTGGATTTTGCCAGCACCTCGGTGCCGATAATGGTATTGCCACCGGGACGGTTGTCGACTATCACGTTCTGGCCCCAGCTTTCGGTCAGCTTCTGGCCGACAACGCGGGCCATTGCGGTGGTGCTGCCGCCCGGAGCGTAGGGGCTGATGAAGCGGATCGGCTTCGTTGGATAGGTTGCCTGGGCCAGCGCCACCAACGGCCATACCAGCAGTAGCAACGCCGAATGCCGCAACAGGACTTTTGATAACGGCTGCTTGCGCTTCATGCATCCCCCTCCGTGACCACCGTAACCGCCTGATGTAACATTGCTCGAAAATTTCCCAAACAGTCCCAGGCGCACGGAGGAGTATGCCATGGAAGCGCATCCCATCTCACCGCTCGGCCCGGTGAAAGTCGCAATCACCATGGACGACATGCTGATGTGGCGTGGCGCGCCGGTGCCGAAGAACTACAGTTCGCTCGGTATTGCCCGCGCCATGACTGCTGCATTGACGCGCCATCGTGCGACCGATGTTTACGCGTTCTCCAACACCGCCCCGGCGGAGGACGACCCCGAGCTGCTGCGCGTGTTCGATCACTGGGTCGAGCAGGGTCATCACGTGGCCAACCACACCCACCATCACGCGAGCATCAACTGGGTCGATGCCGCGACCTATATCGGCGACATCGAGCGCACCGAGGAAATCATCGGGCGCTGGGCGGCGCGGGCGCCGCGGCGCTATTTCCGCTACTGCAACGACATGTGGGGCGACACGGCCGAGAAGCAAGCGGCGGTCGGCGCCTATCTCGCGCAACACGGCTATACGCCGGTGCCGGTCAGCGTCGGCTTCCGCGACTCGCGTTTCCTGGCCGCCTACTGGCGCACGCTCAAGTGCGACGACCGCGAAGGAATTGCGTTCCTGCGGCGCGAGTTCGTCAACACGGCGCTGCACGAGCTGCGCCTGCATGCCGCCAACGCGCGCGCGGTCTACGGACGCGATCCCGTTCATATCTGGCTCATCCACGGCACGCCGCTCGGCGGCGACTGCCTCGACGCAATCCTCGATCGTTTCGAGGCGGCAGGCGTCCAATTCGTCTCCCTGGAGGAGGCGATGGCGGACCCGATGAATGCGATGGTGCCGCCGCGCGTGTCACCGGAGTTCATCCATCAGGTCGAGAAATGGGCGCTGGTCTATGGCGTGCCGGTGGACGATCGCCCGCCGCCTATCCTCGCAGAGATCGAACGGCTCAACCCGGCGCCAGGTGAAAGCGCCGCGGAAATCCGCGCCCGCATGCAAGCCAGCATTGCCGAGCGGCTCGGTGCACGGCCGGCGCCTTTCCCGATTGCGACCATCCAGTGTTGATGCGCGAGGTTGCAAACTCTCCTCCTGCCGCCCTTGGCATACGGGCATAATGTGCCCCTTAAAGTATAGGCATTGGGCCTCAAGATTCCGCAGTCGCTGCTGATCATGGCGGACAAGGTGATCGAATGAACAATCGCCGCGAACGGCAATAAAATTTTTACTCCCGCCGGATTCCGGCCTCGCGGATCACTTTCCTGAAGCGCGCGACTTCGTTGCGGATGTGCTGCGCGCGGCGATGTCCGATCCGCCGCCCGCGGTCAACGCTCTTAGCCCTTAAGCTCCGCGGGATTGATCGGCAGCTTCCGGATGCGTTTGCCGGTTGCGGCGAAAATCGCATTGCACACCGCTGGCGCAATCGGTGGCGTGCCGGGCTCGCCGATGCCGCCCTGCTCGCCCTCGCCCTTCAGGATGTGCACCTCGACCTTCGGCATCTCGTTGATGCGCAGCGGTTTGTAGTCGTGGAAATTGCTCTGTTCGACGCGGCCGTTTTTGATCGTGATATCGCCGTAGAGCGCGGCGGTGAGCCCGTAGACGATCGCGCCTTCGATCTGCTGCTCGACGGTATCGGGGTTGACCACCCAGCCCGAGTCGATCACCGCCACCACGCGGTGCACTTTGACCGTGCCGTCTTTAGCGACCGACACTTCCGCAACCTGCGCGCAATAGCCGCCGTAGGCGAAGTGCGCCGCGATGCCGCGATGCACGCCGGCGGGCAGCGGCTTGCCCCACCCCGCTTTTTCCGCCACCAGGTCGAGCGCACCGCGCAGCCGCGCCGCATTCGGCTTGCCGAGCAATTGCCGGCGATACTGGTATGGGTCCTTGCCCGCGGCATGCGCGAGCTCGTCGATGAAGCTCTCCATGACAAAACCATTCTGCGAGTTGCCGACCGAGCGCCAGAAACCTGCCGGCACCCCCGCATCATGGTTGATGTAATCGACCAGCACGTTCGGGATGTCGTACGGGAAGTAGTCGGCCGCGCCCTGCACCGAAGTCGGGTCCAGGCCGTCCTTGCGCAGGAAGTGGCCGAAGGTTTTGAAGTACTTGAGGATGGAGGCGCCAACGATGCGGTGCTTCCACGCCGTCGGCATGCCGTTCGCATCGAGCGCGGCGGACAGCGCGTTATGGGACGCCGGGCGGTAGAAATCGTGCTGCACGTCCTCTTCGCGCGTCCACACCACTTTCACCGGAACGCCGCCCGCAGCTTTAGAGACTTCAACGGCCTCGACCGCGAAGTCGCTTTCCAGCCGGCGGCCAAAACCGCCGCCCAGAAGGGTGGTGTGTATCGTGATCGCGGACGGCGGCAAGCCCGTCATCTGCGACACGTAATGCGCATTCCATGACTGCGCCTGGGTCGGCGCCCAGATTTCCACCGACTGCCCCTTGAAGTGGGCGGTGGCGTTCATCGGTTCCATGCAGGTGTGCGCGAGGAACGGGATTTCGTAGACCGCTTCGACGCGCTTGGCGCCAGCGGCAAGCGCCGCGCCCACATCACCGGTCTTGAGCCGCTCGGCCGCGCTCGGCCGTTTGGCAAGCTCGGCCCATTGTTTGAACAAGTCGGGCGTGTTGACCTTGGCAACCGCTCCTTCGTCCCAGGCGACCACCAGTGCGTCGCGTCCTTTCTTCGCCGCCCAGAAATTGTCGGCGACGACCGCCACCCCCGAGCTCACTGCAACCACCTTGCGCACGCCCTTGATCTTCAGCGCCTGGTCGGCGTTGAAACTTTTGAGCTTGCCGCCGAACACCGGGCAGCGCGCGAGTACCGCGGTCAGCATGCCCTTGCGCTTATGGTCGATGCCGTAGATCGCTTTGCCGTTGACCTTGAGCGGCGTGTTGTGGCGCGGCGTCGACTTGCCGATGATCTTGAATGTGGAGGGGTGTTTCAGCACCGGATCGTCCGGCGCGACCATTTTCGCCGCGGCGTTCGCGACCGCGCCGTAGGCGACTTTTCGGCCGCTCGGCTTGTGGACCACCATCCCCTTCTCGGCCACGCACTCGAGCTGGCTCTCCTTCATTTTTTCCGCTGCAGCGGCAATCAGCATGAACCGCCCCGCCGCGCCGGCGCGGCGCACCAGCACGCCGACATTGCGCACGCTCGAACTGCCGCCGGTTCCCTGGAAGCCGCCGACCGCCTTGAAGCCGGCGTAGCGCGGGTTGCCGAACGCAGGGTCGATGCCGCCCTGCTCGATGCGAACCTGCTTGAATTCCACTTCGAGTTCCTCGGCCAGCATCATCGCCAGTGCATTGTGAGCGGCCTGCCCCATTTCCGCCTGACCGGTGACGAAAGTCACCCGGCCGTCGGTCCCGATCGTGACGAAGGCGTTGAACTTCGCCGCGCCCGCCGCGGCTTCTGCGGCGCCCGGAAGGCAGAAGCTGATCATGAGCCCGCCGCCCGCCGCGGCGCCGGCCTTCAGGAAAGTACGCCGGCCTTGATTGACCATCGTGTCCATGATTACGCCCCCTTCTTCAGCATCGCCGCCGCGGCATGAATCGCCTTGCGGATGCGGTTGTAGGTGCCGCAGCGGCAAATGTTGCCGGCCATCGCAGCGTCGATGTCGGCGTCGCTCGGATTCCGGTTTTTCGCCAGCAGCGCCGCCGCCGACATGATCTGTCCCGACTGGCAGTAGCCGCACTGCGGCACTTCCGCGGCGATCCACGCCTTTTGCAGCGGATGGCTGCTGTCGCGCGACAGGCCTTCGATGGTGGTGATTTTCTTGCCCGCAACCTGTGATACCTGCGTGACGCAGGAACGCATGGGCTCGCCGTTAATATGCACCGTGCAACTGCCGCATAACTCCTTGCCGCAGCCGAACTTGGTGCCGGTCAGACCGAGCGTGTCGCGCAGCACCCATAACAGCGGCGTGTCGGGATCAACGTCGACGTGGTGAGATTTTCCGTTTACCGTGATGGCAATCATGAAAGCTCCTCCGAAAGATCAAGCCCGTCTTGAGCGGGATTGTCGTTTAACTACCCAGCAATCTATTCCAAGCGCCAAAGCGAAGCAAGCCCTTGCCGCGACCATGCAATCCCCCCCCCCCCCCCGTCAGAGCGGGTAGCACGGACTCACCCTGCGAACCTTCAGTCTGCCTTGATGCCGTGCTCCTTCACGACCTTGGCCCATTTTTCGACATCCAGCCGATTCGCTTCGGCAAACTGTTCGGGTGTATTAGCCACAGGTATGGCACCCACGCTTGCCAACCGTTCCAGGGATTCGGACGACTTGATGATCTTGACCAGTTCAGCATGCAGCCGCTTGATGATAGGCCGGGGCGTGCCAGCCGGCGCAAGCAGGCCGTAGTAGGTGCTTGACTCGAAGCCTGGAAAGCCGCTCTCGTTCAGAGTAGGAACATTGGGAAAGAGCGGCAGGCGTGTCAACGCGCACACAGCAATAGGCCGCAACTTGCCCGCCTGGATGTGCCCCAGGAATACACCCGTGTTGGCAAACAGCAAATCGGTTTCAGCGCCCAGCATCGCGATCACGGCGGGTCCCGCGCCTTTGAACGGCACATGCAGAACCTTGATGCCAGCCTGCTGTGCAAACAAAACCAACGCCAGATGGCCGCCGGCGCCATTGCCCGATGACGCCCAATTGATTTTTCCGGGATTGGCCCTGCCGTAGGCTATTATTTCCTGAGCGGTCTTGGCGGGAAAAGACGGGTGAGCAACGAGCACGTTGGGAACGAGCACAAAATTGGTGATTGGTGCGTAGTCCTTGACGGGGTCGTACTGCACCTTGTCAAACAGCAGCGTCGGGAAAGTGTGCGTGTTGCCGGAGCCTATGAGCAGCGTATAGCCGTCGGGAGACGACTTGGCGACAAACTCACCGGCGATCAATCCGCCGCCGCCGCCGCGGTTCTCATAAACAATCGGCTGCCCCAGCGCTTCCCCCAACCGGAGCGCAATGGGTCGTGCAACGACATCCGTCCCGCCCCCGGGTGCATAGGGAATAATCCAGCGTATCGGCTTGTTGGGATAAGTGCCCTGCGCGAAGGCAGCGGCGATACCCAGTGCGCAAAGCAATATGACTGCGGCAATACGTATCATTTTGTCCCCTCCCGAGTGCATCAGAACACCCATGCATAACCCATCCGGCAGAGTGCCTTTGTAACTTCAATCGCGCTGATTCAGCGCAGCATGTTGCGCCTGTGCCTGGCCGATTGCAATGCCGATCAGCTCAAGACGGCGCGGATCCTGAGGGGCGCGGGGACGAGGGATACGTGCGATTGACCCCTCGCCGGTGCGGCGATATAGTTTCGGACAACCAAGAAAGCGTTTTCATGAGTGCCATGATCAGGAAATTGGCTTGTTGGCTTACGCCCGCCGTGCTCGCGTGCAACTGCGCGGCGATCGCGCAGGATAAACCGGCCGGGTATCCGGTTCGACCGATCCGGCTCATCCTGTCCGTGGCCCCTGGCGCAGGCTCCGACGCGATCGCGCGCGCAGCAGCTCAGATGCTGACCGATCGTTTGGGCCAGAATGTAGTGGTCGACTACCGGCCCGGTGGCGGTGGCGTGATCGCCACGGAGTTGGTCGCCAAATCGGCGCCTGACGGATACACGATACTCAGCCAGGGAGAGACGATGCTGCTGCAGGGCGTGCTGAAGCGCGTGCCCTTCGACATACTCAAAACGTTCGACGCAATCGTCGCGACGTCCGCTCAACCCTATATCCTCCTCGCCAACCTGAACCTGCCCGTCAATTCGATCAAGGAGTTGGTCGACTATTCGGCAACGCAGACGGTGACCTACTCGGGGAGCGCGGGAGTTGGCAGCTCGCTTCATCTGGGCATGGAACGGCTGGCGATGCTATCAGGCGCGAAATTGCTGTTCGTCCCCTACAAGGGAAGCGCGCCTGCCATCATCGCGGCAATGGGCGGTGAGATTCATCTGGCCGCCGCGAGTTCGATGGCCGCCAGCGGCGCGATCAGAACCGGCAAGGTTCGCGCGCTGGCGACTTTTGGCCTTACGCGCATCCCGGCAATGCCGGACCTGCCGACGGTTGCCGAGCAGGGTTTTCCGGGCTTCAAGATCACGAATCGCTACCATCTTTATGCCCCGGCGGGAACGCCACGCGCGATCATCGCGACGATCAATCGGGTGGTGAGCGACGGCATGCATATGCCACAAATGGCGCAGCGGCTCGCGGCCGACGGCAGTCAACCCGCTGATCGCATGACCCCCGAGGAACTCAAGGCGGTGCTCGCGCGCGAGTATGTCGAGATCGAGCAGCAGGTGAAGCAGCTCAATCTCAAGCTTCAGTAGCTCGCGGCCCGCGGGGATGCCCCGCCGCGATCAGGCGGCTTGCTTCACCCCGGCCTGCAGCAGGGCAAGGTTCGACGGATCGAGCTTGATCTCGCCACGATGGGTCTGGCGCGCGACTTCGCACACCGCGTGATTGTAGGGCGTCGGGATTCCGAGCCGCGCGCCTTCGAGAACCACCCGGCCGTTGATGTATTCGATCTCGCTGCGCCGTCCCTTGGCGTGGTCCTGCGCCGCATGGGTGCGAGCGTTGGGGCCGACATCGTGGATCATCTTGCGCATCACCATCGTGATCGCCTCGTTGCTGTCTTTGGAAATCTGTTCGCCGGTCAGTCCGAACAAAGGCTCGATCCGGTGGCCGAGCGCCTGGCCGACGGCGAAGGATTCCTTGCCGACCTCGACGGAGAATTCGAACATTCCCGGCAGCTTGACCGCCTCCCAGTTCTTGAGGCCCAGCGATGAGAACGGGCAGGTCATCGAATTGGCGATCAGCTTGGTCCATTTCGCGCCGTAGATATTGCCGGTCGTATCGCACTTGCCGACATGCTTGAGCAACGCCTGCGCCTCGAGCAGCCTCGCCGTCGTGGAACCATCGAGCTCGCCCACCGAAAACCACGTGCCGCTCGGCACCGTGTTGCGCTGGACCTTGCCGGGCGTGAATATCTCGCAGGAAAGCTCGACCACGCAGCCCATGGTGCGCTTGCGGCCCACCATCTCGGCGTTCGCATCGTCGTTGAACCCGTTCTGCAGACAAACCAGCACGCCGTCCGCCTTAAGGTAGTTGGCGATGTACTTCGCCATCCACTGCGTGTCGTAGGACTTCACGGTGATGAAGGCGAAGTCGAACCCGGGATTGAAGGTGGCGAACTCGCACAGGTGATAGGCCTTCACCGGGACGGTGTAGTCCTCCTCCTTGGTGACGATGCGAACCCCGCCCGCCTTCATCGCATCGATATGCTGCGGCCACTGGTCGACGATGGACACGTCACGGCCGGCCCGCGTCATCGACGCCGCCACGCACGATCCAATCGCACCGGCGCCGACCACGGCAATCTTCTTTTCCATACTCATGCCCCTCGTGATGTGTCGTTGCCGTATGATATTCGCTCGCCGGCGCACCCGGCAATGCCGCATTCTTTCCAGCCCGTTATTAAGAGAGGGGCGTTTCACTGATACGCGGGCCTGGCCTGCCCCCAACTACTCGCCGGTCTGCGGCCCTTTGCGTGATTTGGCATAATGAGTGCCTGCCAAGGGGGGGAATTGAGTACACGTCGCGAACTGATCATTGCGCTTGGCGCGGGTGCGCTCGCCGCGGCGTTGCTGACGAGCGCCGTCGCGTGCGCGCAGAACTACCCGGTGAAACCGATACGCGTCGTGACGGCAGAGCCGGGCGGCGGCAACGACCTGGTCGCGCGCATGATCGGCCAGGCAATAACTCCGCGGCTGGGCCAGCAGTGGATCATCGACAACCGGGGTGGCGCAGGCGGCCTCATTGCCATCGAAATCGCCGCGAAAGCTCCCGCGGACGGTTATACCCTGCTCGTGTACGCGGGCAACGTCTGGACCATTCCGCTGCTGCGAAAGAACGTGCACTACGAGGTGAAGGATTTCGCGCCAATCACATGGGCAGCGCGCTCGCCCAGTACGCTCGTCGTCCATCCATCAGTGCCGGTGCATTCAGTGCGGGACTTGATCGGTCTTGCCAAAGCACGGCCCGGACAGTTGAGTTACGGCTCCGGCGGTATCGGGACGTCGACGCATCTTGCCGCGGAATTGTTCAAGTCCATGGCGAAGGTCGACATCCTGTGGGTTCCATACAAAGGCAATGGACCCGCCATGAACGATCTCATCAGCGGCCAGGTGCAGTTGATGTTTGGGACGGCCGGCACCGTAGCCCCTCATATCAAGAGCGGACGGGTGCGCGCAATCGCCGTGACGAGCGCGGAACCTTCGATACTGGCGCCGGGCCTGCCGACCGTTGCGGCCTCGGGTCTGCCCGGCTACGAATCGATATCGATTTACGGCGTGTACGCGCCCGCCGGAACACCCGAAGCGATCATCTGGCAGTTGAATCGCGCGATTGTAGCGGTGCTCAATATGCCTGAGATCCGGGAGCGGTTTTTCAGCGTCGGTATGGAAGCCGTCGGCAGCACGCCCGAACAATTCGGCGCCACGATCAGGGCCGATACCGCACGGTTGCGAAAAGTAATCAACGAAGCGGGCATTCGGGGGGACTGAGCGGGCCGGGTTATCCGGTTGCGCACGATTGCAGGTAATCAGTTTTTGAGAATGGGGAGATGAGATGAAGCAACTCGAAGGCAAGACCGCGCTGGTCGCCGGCGCCGGACGCAACAACGGCAAGGCGATCGCGCTCGCTTTTGCACGTGAAGGAGCTGATCTTTTGCTGCTCGCGCGGGAGAAAAAAGCGGAGCTGGATGCGGTCGCGCACGAATGCGAAAAGCTCGGCGCCAAAGTGCTGCCGTTACTTGCCGACGTCAGCGATCATCAACAGGTCGACCGCGTGGTACAGCAGGGGCTGGATCATTTCGGCAAGGTGGACGTCCTGATGTGCGTGGCGGGCCGCCGCACTCACCAGGACTTCTGGCAAATCAGCGTCGAAGAGTGGCATAAGACGTTCGCCGTCAATCTCCACTCGGCGTTCTATCTCGCCCGGGCGGTCGCGCCTGCAATGATGAAGCGCGGTCAGGGCGGCAGTATCGTTGCGCTCGGCGGCCTCGCATCGATTACGGCGCAGCCGCAGCGGGCGCATGTCATCGCTTCGAAAACCGGGCTCTACGGACTCATCAAAGCGCTTGCCCTCGAGCTCGGCCCCTACAACATCCGTGCGAACCTGATTGCGCTTTCGATGATAGACAACGTTCATGCAAACCCCGAGTGGTATCCCGAGCGAGGCGGCGGCGATTACGGTGGTGCTGATATTGCCGGCATTCCGCTACGGCGGACCGGGAAGCCGCAGGAAGTAGCAAACGTTGCAGTGTTTCTCGCGTCGGATCAGTCGTCTTATGTGACGGGCGATAGCATTCTCTGCATGGGCGGAAAATACATGTAGGGCGGCCCTGTAAATCACGTTGCCTTACTCCGCCCGGATTCCCGCTTCCTTTACGACCCGCGTCCACTTTGCGATCTCCGCTCTCAGAAACGCATCGGCCTCGCCCGGGGTGCTTCCGCTCGGGTCCATTCCATTCCGGGTGAGCGACTCCTGGATCTCTCGCGTTGCCAAAGCCTTCATCGCTTCGGTGTTGAGCTTCGTGACGATGCTCTTCGGGGTGGCGACCGGCGCCAGAAACGCGAACCAGCTCGACGCCTCGTAGCCCGGTACGCCAGATTCGGCGACCGTCGGAATATCCGGCGCTGCCCTGGAGCGCTTTGCGGAGGTGACTGCGATCGCCCTGATCCGCCCCGCCTTGATCTGGACAATCGAGCCGGGCAAAGAGGCGAACATCAGCTGCACCTCGCCTGCTATCAGGGCGGGGAGCGCTTGGGCGACGCCTTTATAGGGGACGAGCGTAATGTCGAAGTTCCCGGTGCGTTTAAGGAGCTCAGCGGCAAGATGGTTGATACCATTGACGCCCGCCGAGCCATAGTTGAGCTGACCCGGGCGCGTTTTGGCCAGTGCGATGAGCTCTTTTAAATTCGTCGCCGGAACCGCCGGGTTCGCGGTGATCACGACCGGCGCCGTGGAAACGAGCACGATCGCGCTGAAATCCGCCGCCGGCTGGTACGGCAGCTTCGTATACAGCGCCGCGTTCACCGCGTGACTGCTTCCGATCGACACCAGCGTATAACCGTCCGGCGTCGCCCTGGCCGCGATCTCCGAAGCGATGGCGCTGCCGGCGCCCGGCCGATTGTCCACAATAATCTGCTGGCCAAGAGCGTCGCTCATTGGTGCCCCAAGGACACGGGCAGCAACGTCGGCGCCGCCGCCCACGGGAAAGCCCACCAGCAACCGTATGGGCTTGGTTGGATAAGTCTGAGCATTCGCCGGCGCCGCGATGGCTGCAAAAACCACCACGACGGATGCAACGTAAACGCTGAGCAAATGGCGCTTCCCCATCGGAATATCTCCTGTTTCTAGTAGTAAGAGGGTTTCGCCCCCGGCGGCGGCGAGTAGCGGAACGTGCCGCGCTTCAGGATCGCGTCCTTGCCGCCGTGCTCCGCGATCTTCGCCGACTGATCGGCCTTCGCGAGCTTATCGACCGCGTCCGGATCGACCACTTTGCGCAGCGCCGCCTCGCATTCCCGGATTGCTGAAGCGTATTGCGAATCGCGGCCGAGGTCGGTCCGCTCGTTGGGATCGGCGGCGAGGTCGAACAGCATCGGCGGCAACCCGGCGTAGTGGATGTATTTGTATTTGCCGTGGCGGATCATGTACGACCCGCAGATCGCGCCCGCGGCGTGGTATTCGGACAGGATGGTGCGCCACGGCACATAACCCTGCGCGATGTCGAGCAGCGAATGACCCGGCAGATTTGCGTCGCGCGCGTCGGGTTTTGCGCCTGCACCTTCGACCAGGGTCTGGAACGCATCAGCGAGCGTCACCGGCACGTCGCACACGTTGCCCTTGGGCACATCAGGCCCCGCCATGAGCAGCGGAATGCCGACAGATTCCTCATACATCGTCGATTTGCCCCACAGGCCGCGCGTGCCGAGATTGTCGCCATGATCCGACGCGTAGATCACGCGCGTATTGGCGGCGAGCCCGGTCGCGTCGAGCGTCGCCAGTATCTTGCCGATGTTGTCATCAAGGAAACTGACCAGCCCGAAGTAAGCGGCGAGCGCGCGCCGCACCATCGGCGCTTCGAATGCGTCGTCGAAGCACAGGCACTTGCGCATCGCGTCGATGAACGGATGGCGCGGGCGCTCGGCGTGGCCGTACAGCAGCGGCCACGGCACCTCCTGTTCCGGATACAGGTCGTAGAACTGCGCGGGCGCGATCAGCGGGAAATGCGGGCACACGAAACCGACGTAGAGCACCCACGGCTGGTCGCGGTATTTCGGAGCTTCGTTTTTGAGCCATTGCTGCGCGTGCGCCGCGATGTCGCGGTCATAATGGGTGTATTCGGATTCGCCGCGCCCCGCCTCGGGGCCGAGTTTTTTCGAACCCGGGCGCACCGGCAGCTCGTCGCGGATCAGGCCCAGCAGATCGCCGACGCCGTTGACGATGTGCAGCGGCAGGATTTCCTCGTCGAAGCCGTTGCGGCGCGCAGCCGACTCGCGATAGTGCAGCTTGCCGATCGAGGTCACGCGGTGGCCCTGCTCCATCAGCCGGTGGCCCCACGTCGGCGGCTCGCCGTCATAGGCGATGGCGTTGTCCCAGCAGCGGTGCGCGTGCACGTACTGGCCGGTCGCAAACGAGGCGCGCGCCGGCACGCAGATCGGGCAGTTGGTATAAGCCGAGGTGAAGCGCGTGCCCCGCGCCGCGAGCTTGTCGAGATTGGGCGTCTTGATCATCGGATGGCCGTAACAGCCGGTGACGCGCTTGTTGTGCTCGTCGGACAATATGACTACGAAGTTGGCCGGTTTCAAACGCAGCTCCGTCAGCGCCTACCGCAGCTGCGCTTCGAGCCAGTCAGCGATGTAGTCGGTGCCGACCTGCCGGTTGTCGACCTGGCAATGCTCGGCGCCGCCGCTTTGTGGCGTGAAAATCTTGAGCGTCTTGTCCTTTGACCCCACGGCGTCGTAGAGTTTATGCGCGACTGCGCGCGGCGTGAGTTTGTCTTCTTCGCCCCAGCATACGAGCATCGGGCAGGTGATGAGCTGCGCGACGCCGGCGAGCGTGAATTTTTTCAGTTTCTCCATGGCGGCCGCCATATCCGGTACGCCGAGCACCCACGGCAGCTGGAAATGCGAAGTCGCGATGCTCTTCTCGTCTTTTTGCATGACCTCCCAGCGCTTTTGCCAGACCGCGTGGTAGTCGTAGTGCGGGCCCCACGCGACGCACGCGGCGTAGCGCTTCTCGAAAGCCGCGGCGCGCGGCGCGTAATAGCCGCCCGCGCTGTAGGCCATGATCGCCACGCGTTTGGGATCGACGTCGGGCCGCGCCGCCACGTACTCATAGGCAGCTTTGCCCGGCACTTCGTAATCGTAGCGCGACGGCAGATTGCGCAGGCGCAGCGCTTCGCCTTGACCCGGGCCATCGATCGCGAGCGTATGGAAGCCGCGGAAAGCGAGTTCGACGCCGGCGAACAGCACGCTCATCTCCTTGCAGTTGTCGAGCCCGTCGAACAGCACCACCGTCGGCGCGCGGCCGCTGGCGGTCGGCGACTTGATGAAATACGCGGGCAGCGCCGTGCCTTCGTAAGGAACGTCCACGATTTCGAGATTGGGATAGCGGCGCTTGAGGCCCTCCTGCGAGCAGCGCAGGCTCTTGCGATAGAGGGCGAGTTTCTCCTCGCCGGGGGGCAGCATGCGCTCGCCGGTGTAATAGTAGCTGCCGGCGCGCAGATAATAATTGCCGGCCGTCGCGTGACGGCCTTCCGCCGCGGCCGCTTCGGCTTCGCGCTCGACCTGCGCGGCGACCGCGGTCCATTCTTCCCACCACGCGTGCGGTTCATCGATGCGCTGGTGCAGCCGCTGCACGACGCGATCGATTTCCTCTAGCGCGACCGACGCGTAGGGCGCCATGCCTTTGGCGATGAGCGTGGCATTCGACCACTGGAAATGCTGCGGGAAACTGTGGATCCAATTGCCTGGGTAGAACATGCAATCTCCTTTAGAGAACTCGCGCCAGGTCGGGATCGAAACGCCCGTCCATCAGTACGTAGAGCATGCGCACCGGCTTTCCCGAGCGATTGCTCCAGGCGTGATTGGTGCCGCGCTGGATCACCACGTCGCCCGCTTTCAGGTGCACTTCGGAATCGTCGAGCAGCATCGTAATTTCACCTTCGAGGACGACCGCATAGTCCAGCGTCTCGGTGCGATGCATCAGCGGGTGGCGGGCGCCGCGCCCGAGGGTTGACGCGTCGGCATTTCCAACCCCCTTGAAAACTTCCTTCGCCTTGTTCGCGTCGAGCTTCAGAATTGCTTCGGTCTCCGGCGGCACGATGGAAATCCGGAAGACCGTGCCCTGCGGCGCCGGATGCAGCGAGCGCGGGCCGAGCGTCGGATCGGGTTCATCTTTGCCGATCACAATGGGTGAAGCGTTCGTTTTCCAGATATCGGTTGATATCAAACCGGGCCACAGCGGGACGGTCTTGACCGCCGTCGCATAGCCATCCGAAATGATGATCGCCTTGCCGTCCTCATCGTGGCCGGTGACGACGCGCCTGATGCGTTCTTCCATAGGGGTTCTCCACCAGCAAGGGCGAAACTTTACCACGCTGATCCGGCACACGCTGCGCGGAGATGCTGCGGTTATAATGCTGCGCTTTGCGTCGCTGCGGTGTATCCTCGAGTAAGCAAAAACTAGACGAGAACGACGCCTGCGGTACGGGCGGCGCGCTGCAGGGGCGTGTCGCGGGTGGCGAGCGGAAGACCGCGGCGCTGCGCGAGCTCGAGGTAAGAGGCGTCGTAAATCGACAGGTCATGTCTGCGCGAGATCTCGATCAAAGTCCGATTATCCGCGAGAACAGTTTCGACTCGAATCCGCATTTTTGAGATTCGGGCAACGATCCCGTCGACCTGATGAGCCAACAGCCGCGCTCGCCGCTCAAGCATGCGCAACGTATTCAGGAACTCCAGCGGCCAGACATGTGGCGCATAAATATCCTCTCGCCGGGCCCGCTCGAGCAGCAAGCGACTGTAACGATCAGCCTGACTGCTCACGGACCAGGCGACCGTTACCGAATTGTCCACTACAAATGCCATCAGCCGCGCCCCCACTCTCGCATCTCGCGCAACTCGCGCTGAGTCAGCCGGCGCTTGAGCTTGATGGTTTTGCTGAAGCGGATCAGCTCATCGACGGCCTCGCTGTTATCCACTGCCTCGGAGCGTTTGGCAGGCACGATCTTCACGACAGGTCTGCCATGGCGGGTTATGGTCACAACTTCGCCGGCCTCGGCTTTCTCAATCAGCTCGGAGAGCCTCGATTTGGCTTCGTAAATACCAATCGAATCCATCGCAGCGCCTCTCAGGATCATCTAGCTAGCCAGATTTTACCTCGCTTCCAGAGGAGAAACCAGCCCCACGAAGGTCAGAAAATGCCTTCTGTCATGCAGCTTCGTCCCGGTGGGAATACGGGCCTAAGGATCCTATACCGATAACGCCTCTGGTAAGCTTAGGCGCAGGCTGTACTCCGCCTGATCTATTATTTGACCAGGCCCAACTCAGTCATCACGGTTTTGAGTTCCTCGTACTCCAATTTGAGCTGATTGCGCGCGTCGGCGCTGCGCAGGAACTCGCCGGACAGTGAATCGCGCTCGAGCATGTTCTTCCACTCGTCGCTCGCGGCCACCCGCGCGAGCACATTTTCCCAATAGGCGAGCGGCGGTGATGGCTTCGGCCCCGCCGTTGAATACGACCACCTTGAGTTTCTTCAGATCGCCGCCAGCGCGGACGGCAGCAGGAAAGACAGGCAGAATGCCTGGAATGGCGTTTTCGATGACATGAGCGGCGTTCCTTTCGATTATTCTACCGCTCATTACCCGCATCTCGCCGGGCAAGTCTCATGCGATGACGCGATGGTGGCAAAATGGCGGTGATCTTGCCACGTGCGGAGGAACGATATGCAAAAAAGTCTGCGGGTTCTTGCGGTTGCAATTCTGATGGTGCTCGTATCCACGCAGCTGCTCGCCCAGGGTTTGGGCAAGCGACCGGTGCGCGTGCTGACCCCCGCGACGCCCGGCGGACCCGGCGATATCCAGATACGCCTGCTGCTGCCCAAGCTCTCCGAACTACTGGGGCAGACGTTGATCGTGGACAATCGCGCCAGCAACAACGGCATCGTGGCGATGGACATCGCCGCGAAGTCTCCGCCCGACGGTCATACCTGGGCCGTCGGCAATAGCGGCACGCATGCGATCAACGCGTCGCTTTACCACAAGCTGCCCTACGATCCGGTGCGCGACTTCATTGCAGTGAGCCAGTTCTCGACGACCGGCATGCTCGTCGCCGGGAACCCGCGCTTGCCCGGAACCTCAATCCAGGATCTCGTCGCGTTCGCCAAAAAACAGCCCGGCAAGGTCAACGTCGCCATAGCGGGCGCCACGGGTCAGCTCGCGGGCGATGCGCTGTGGTCGCAATTGCAGATCCAGATGACCAATGTGAATTACAAAGGCAGCGCGCCCTCGACATTGGCGGTCGCGTCCGGAGAAGCGGATCTTGCGTTGCTTACGCCACTGGCCGTGCAGAGCCAGGTTCGCGCGGGCAAGCTCAAAGCCTACGGCATCACGAGCAAGGAGCGTTCCCCGGTTCTGCCTGAAGTGCCGACGCTGATGGAACAGGGCGTGACGGGCTACGATTTCCCGTACTGGAATGGTCTGTTTGTCGCGCTGCGCACGCCGGACAACATCGTGCGAACGCTGCATCGCGCGGTCGTGACGGCGCTCGAAGATCCCGGCGTCCGGGAGCGCTTTAACCAGCTTGGGCTCGTGCCCGTCGGCAACACCCCGCAGGAATTCCGCGAGGTGGTGAAACGCGATGTAGAGAAATTCCGCAAGATCATCGTAGAATCCGGCATTCCGCGTCTCTAATTCAATCCAGCAAGGGAGATATCCATGCCAGGTTCGAAGCTGCCCGACGGCGAACTTGCGTTCATGTATTTTCAGGGAAACTACCGCTGGTCGCACGGCTTGCTGATCGCGCTGGGCGGCGCGCCGTGGGGCGGCGCCGAAATCGATGAAGTCAACCGCATCGGACTGCGCCTGAAAGAGCGCGCGGGCGACGACGACGCGGCCTGGTTCAACGAGTGGTCGGGTGAAGCCGGGCGCATCGAGAACATCGGCCACGCGCAGGCGGCCCAGGGTCATGCGCTGACGGCAGCCGCCTATCTGCTGCGCGCATCGCATTACTATCACGTTGGCGAACGCTTCGTGCACCCGAAGACCGACGCGAGCCAGGCCGCGTACATGCGCGGCGTGCAAGCGTTCAGGAAGGCAGCGGGCCTGATGACACGGCCGCGCATCGAGCACGTCGAAGTGCCGTACGAGGGCACCAGCCTGCCCGGTATCATCGTGCACGCGGACCCCGTGCCTGGCCGCACCGGCAAAGGCCCGGTCATGCTGTTTCTCGACGGCTTCGACGTGACCAAGGAAATCCAGTACTTCAGAGGCATCCCCGATCTCGCCGCGCGCGGCGTCTCGTGTCTGATACTCGACGGCCCCGGCAACGGCGAATCGATACGCTTCCGCGGCCTTAAGCTCCACCACGAGACCGAGCGCCATGCGGGAGCTGCCTATGATTTCCTCGCGGCGCGGCCCGAATTCGATCCACAACGCATCGGCATCATGGCGTTGAGCCTCGGCGGCTATTACGCGCCGCGCGCGGCGGCGATGGATCAGCGTTTCGCGTGCTGCATCGCGTGGGGCGCCGAATGGGATTACCATGCCAAGTGGAAACAACGATTCGCGCGCATCGAAAGCGGGCAGAAAATTTCGCTGTCGGTCCCCACTCAGCACCTGCAATGGGTATTCGGCGTAACCAGCCGCGAGGATGCGTTCAAAAAGCTCGAGGGCTTCAGGCTCGACGGCGTGTTGCAGAAAATCAAATGCCCGTTTCTGCTCGTGCACGGCGAAGGCGATCAGCAGGTGCCCGGCGAGGATGCGCATAAGGCCATCGCTGCATGCGGATCAAAACAGAAGGAACTCAAGATTTTTACGCGCGAGGAAGGCGGCTACCACCACTGCCAGGTCGACAACGTCAGCATCGGCACCGCCTACATGTGGGATTGGGCGGCGGACGTGCTACATGCGGGGCGCTGAGGCGACCTGGTGGGCCGATTTTGTGCCGCGGTCCTCGGCTCGCGGGTGGTTCGTGGCGGCCTGTCGTGTGTTGACTGGCCGCCGCGAACCGGGCACCCGCTCGAGGACGCGCTTCGCGGCACCCTGAGGTCCGCCGGGTCGCCTCAGCAGCCGAACTTCAGTCGTCTCAGGAAATTCCAACTCAGGATAGTATGCCGCCATGCCATTCCTTAATCGACCCGGCCAGCCCGAGCTGCATTACGAGCTCGACGATTACACGGATCCGTGGCGCAACGCGCCATACCTGATCCTGCAGCACGGCTACGGCCGCTCCGGACGGTTCTGGTACAGCTGGGTGCCGTATCTGGCGCGCTTCTTCAAAGTCGTACGGCCCGATCTCCGTGGGCTCGGGCAGTCGTCGGCGGACTTCGATCTCGAGCGCGGGTTCACACTCGATGCGTGCGTCGCCGATCTCGCCGCAATCATCGATCACCTCGGCGCGAACTCGGTACACTTCTGCGGCGAGTCGATGGGCGGCATCCTCGGCATGGTGCTCGCCGCAACACACCCCGCTCGCGTGCGCACCCTCACGCTGGTATCGTCCCCGGTTTACATCGGCAGCGCTACCAAGCAAACCTACGCGCTGGGCCACGCTTCGGAAGCCGAGGCGAAGCGCGTGATGGGCATGAAGGCGTGGGTCGCGGCCACCAACCGCACCACGCGCTTTCCGCCCGACACCGATCCGGGGCTGCTGGCATGGTACGAGCAGGAATTCGCGCGCAACCGCGCCGAGGTGCAAATGGCGATGTCGAAGCTGCTGGACGGCGCCAGCGCCGCGCCGTACCTGCCGCGCATCGCAGCGCCAGTGCTTGGTCTCTATCCGACCTCCGGCCCGATCACCAACGCGGAGCAGGAACAACAGCTCGTCGCGAACATCAAAAACTTGCGCATGGTGCATATGCCGACGAATTTCCACAAAGTACAGCTGCTGTTCCCGGCGGCATGCGCGAACCATTTGCTGCACTTCGCCTCTCAGCATGACGGCACCGCTTGCCACGAGAGTTAAGGAGAAAAACCGTGGCACGCGTTCCCTACATCAAGGAGCAAGAGCATCCCGAGCTTGCCGAAATGATCGCGGGCATCCGCGCGCGCCGCGCCGGCGACCTGTCGCCGGTGGCGCGCATGCTGCTCAACAGCCCGCCGCTCGCGGACGGGTGGATGAAGCTCTTTACGGTGATCCGCTACCAGACGACGTTCGGCGCACGGCATCGCGAACTCATCATCGCGCGCATCGCGGTGCGCAACGGCGCGCGCTACGAGTATCACGCGCATATGCCGCATGCACTCGAGGAGGGCGTCACGCAAGCGCAGCTCGACGCATTGAACGACTGGCGCAAGTCGGATCTCTTCGACGCCACGCAGCGCGCGGTGCTCGCGTACACCGACGCCATCACCGACGACATCGTCGTGAGCGATGAAACTTATGCCGGCGTGCGCGCGTTGTTCGACGACCGGCAGATGGTCGAGCTGACTGCGACGATCGCGGCCTACAGCTTCGTGTCGCGGTTCCTAGTCGCACTGCAGATCGAGCCGGAGGATTAATGAAACCGCAGATGAACGCCGTCGTTTTTGGGTTTATCGCCGCCCTGACGCTCGCCGCGCCGGCGTTCGGCGCGGATGCGCAGGCTTATCCGCACAAACCGATCCGGATCATCGTGCCGTTTCCGCCCGGCGGGCCGAGCGACCTGCAGGCGCGGCTGCTCGGCGCCAAGCTCACCGAGGCGTGGGGACAGGCAACCATCATCGATAACCGCGGCGGCGCGAACGGCATCATCGGCATCGAAACCGCGGCGAAGGCGGACCCCGACGGCTACACGCTGATCCTGGTCACGGCCGGATTCGCGGTGCAACCAAGCCTCTATCCGAAACTACCCTATGACCCCGTGCGCGACTTCACGCTGATCACCCGGATTGCCTCGGGACCGGGCATCGTGGTGGTCAATCCATCGCTGCCGGTGCGGTCGGTGCCGGAACTCATCGCCCATGCGCGAGCCCATCCCGGCAAGGTCTTCTACGGATCGGCCGGCAATGGCGCGCCCAGCCATCTCGCGGTCGAGTTGCTGAAGGTCATGACCCGGATCGACGCCGTGCACGTTCCCTACAAGGGCATGGCGGCGGCGATCAACGACCTGGTCGCGGGCCAACTGCAGCTCAGCATTCCCACCATGCCCGCCGGACTGCCGCTCTCCAAGGCCGGGAAACTGCGCGCGCTTGCGGTTACCGGCGCGCAGCGCTCGCCGGCAGCGCCCGAGCTGCCGACTGTCGCCGAGGCCGGCGTTGCCGGCTACCAGGCGTCAAACTGGTACGGAATGGCGGCGCCGGCGAAATTGCCGCGGCCGATTATCGCCCGGCTCAACCAGGAGCTCGGCCGCATCATGACCGCACCGGACGTACGCGAAAAAATGCTTAACGTCGGCATGGAGCCTGTAACCAGCACGCCCGAACAGTTCGCCGATTTCATGAAATCCGAGATCGGCAAGTGGGCACGGGTTGTCAAGACCGCCGGAGTGCGCGTCGATTAGGCCAACCTGATCACGTGCGCAAAAACTTCCGCACGACGTCGACGAACCCCTGCGGATTATCGAGCGTGATGTGATGATCCGACGCCGGCACCTCCGCCATCTGCACCTGAGGCGCCCTGGCCGGGATCTCGGCCAGCACCTCGGGTGTGAACCGCGTACTGCGCTCCCCTCTTACCAGCGCCGGTACCGCGACCATCTTCGGCCCTAGTGGACGGTCTCGAACAGCTTCCCGTACCCCGGCAGCTTCGATATTAATGATTATCTACGTTCTGGGCATCCTGCTGCGGCTCTGCGACGAAGACCGGGATCTTGCGCATGGTCCGTGTCTGGTATTCCGTGTACGGCGGATACGCAGCGACGGCAGCATCCCAGAGACGTGCCCGCTCGGCTTCGTCTTCGACCTCGCGCGCCCGCATCGCCTGCACCACAGTATGGTCGCGAATCTCGACGGCCGGGTTCACGCGCAGGTTGTGCACCCATGCCGGGTGCGTCGGTGCGCCGCCCTGCGACCCGACAAGGACGTAGTTGGCGCCGTCCTTGACGCGCATGAGCGGGGTCTTCCGCATCGCGCCGGTCTTATTGCCGGTGTGGGTTACGATGATCACCGGCAACCCGGTGTCGCGAAGCGTAGTGCCTTGGGTACCGCCGCTGCGCTCGTAAAGTTCGACCTGTTCACGCACCCAATCCCTGGGACTGGGAACATACTTTGCCACGGCATCCTCCTCGTGTGATCTGACTCGCCACGGGCGAATCAGGGAAAGACCTGCACCCAGCGCATCCCTCGCCGCAAGCGGCTCGGGACCGCTCGGTCAGTCGAACGCTACTTCGTACCCCAGGCAATCGCATTGCGCAGCAATGTATTGAACGCATCGGTTTCCCACGTCCCTCGAAATGTGGGCGGCTGCGCGTCCGTGGAGTCGACGGTCCTGCCCTGGCGGGAGGCGGGGTTGTGGCAATGCCCGAGAGCAAAATAAGTCACGCCACCGTTGCCGACCTCGCGGGTGTAGCCGAGCACGCGAGTCCTGCCGTCGGGTTGCAGGGAAGTATCCGAGGCGTAGAGGGTCCCAATGCTGGGTGATACGACGCCCGCACCATAATCCGCGGTGAGCAATATCTGCGTTGAGCCCGGATCTTGCAGCTCGATAAAGTAGGGTTCGTCCTCAACATCGAAAGATCTGCCGAGCCCTTGGGTGAGAGGGTGATCGCTGTCGCTCACATCGACGCGAAACTTGCAAAGCGGGGGATGGATAAGGAAGAAGCTCCCGAGGAGGGCGTGATGCTCGGTCTTGACGGTGCGGCGCTGGCGCACGCCCTCCACCCGCTCGGCGCGGCCGCCGCTGGTCCCATGCAAGCCCAGCCAGTGGCCGCCCTCCTCCAGCCAGGTCTGGATGGCACGGCACTGCGCGGCGTCCGGGTAGGGGCCGGCCACATAGGTGATCAGCAACCGGCTGACCGGCAGCCATTTCTCAATATCCGCGAAGTCATTGGCGACCGAGGCCGGAACATCCCGTTCGGCCAGGAGCCCCAGCAGCCGCAGGCGGGCATGGTCGTGGTCGTGTCCAGCGCTTGAACCGGGCGGAAAACCACCGGCAATGAGATGCGCCCGGCGGAATGTTTTCTCTGTCATTGGATTTCAACGTCTCCAGAGCATCGCGCCGCATCGAGTTTACGCACTACCGCATCAGCAAACAACTCGCTCAGCGCATCAAGAAACGGCAAAAGGCGCGGATCAATCCTAGCCTCGACCAGGGGCTTCGCATTTCCATTAGGGGGCACAACGGGATAAGTCCCTAGTCTTCCGTCCTCACGCATTTTCCTTTGCACTAGGCCACGGCCGGCTAATAGTCGGCCCTCCTGATTTACTTGGGATGGATGGCGGCTCCTGTCAAACAAAAGGTCCGTGTAGAACCGATCGGTTTCGCCCGGATATTGCTCGACAGCTTCCAAAAATTTCTCCGCTACAGTTGCCATGGTCCTCTCCTTTCAAATTTCGCCTGCGTCGCATCTTACAACCGGGGGGTATGCTGTTTGCAAGCAAGGATGCGAAATCTGCACGAACGTCCGGCGATCGTGGGGGCTCCATGGGAGTAAAATCTTGATTGTTTGGTCACGGTGCACGCCCTAACCGATAACTTCACCACAGGAGACAGACTATGGCCGAGACACCCACTTTCGGACGCTATGCCGAGATTCCCTATGATCAGATGACGCTCGCCTTCTACGACGTGCCGGCCGGCGCGACCGGCATGGAACGTTGAGGCCGCGCGCATCATGCAACTCAACGCAATGTTTCCGACGCGGGATGTCGGCAGCGATCCTGCCAGGATCCGCGAGTGGGCGCAGGCAGCGGAGGATCTCGGCTATGCCTACATCGAGGTGCCCGATCATGTGTTCGGGGCAACTGCAAGGGATGGCTGGACGCCGCGTTACAACGAAAGAGATCCCTTCCACGAGACCTTCGTGACGCTCGGCTTCCTTGCCGCGGTCACCACGAAAATCCGGCTGTCGAGCGGCATTCTGATCGCACCGCAGCGCCAGACCGGTCTCATCGCCAAGCAGGCGGCGGAAGCCGATCTCCTGAGCGGCGGCCGGTTGAGGCTCGGCATCGGCACCGGCTGGAACCATGTTGAATACGAAGCGCTCGGCGCCGATTGGAAAACGCGCGGTGCGCGGCAGGCGGAGCAGGCCCAGGTGTTGCGCCGGCTCTGGTCGGGGGAGTTGGTCGACTATGACGGTCGCTTCCACCATCTGAAGGAGGTCAACATCGTGCCGCCGCCGGTGCAGCGGCCGATTCCGATCTGGTTTGGCGGCTCTTCGGATGCCGTCGTGAAGCGAGCGGCACGACTCGGCGATGGCTGGATGCCCATCATGGCGCCGGATGCGCAGGCCGAGCAGAAGCTTGCGATGTTGCGTGAGGAAATCAGCAACCTGGGCCGCGACCCGGCGAAGTTCGGCCTCGAGGGCTGGCTGCGCATGCATGACGCGGATCCGCAACAATGGGCGGAAGCGGCTGAGGGCTGGCGTCGGCTCGGCGCCGACTTCGTCATGCTCTATCCTATGTATCGCATGCCGAAGTTCGAGGATCAGATCGAAACGCTGCGCCGGTTCAAGGAAGTGGCGGGCGGATAGACCGTCGAGGAGGGAAGGAGTGTTTGTGGGATCACGTGCGCAAAAACTTCTGCACGGCGTCGACGAACCCCTGCGGATTATCCAGCGTGATGTGATGATCCGACGCCGGCACCTCCGCCATCTGCACCTGGGGCGCCCTGGCCCGGATTTCGGCCAGCACCTCGGGCGTGAACCGCGTACTGTGCTCCCCTTTTATCACCAACGCCGGTATCTTGACCTTCTCCCATAGCGGCACGCCCGCGATCTGCCGGAAGTTCGCATACACGCGGCGGTCGGCCTTGTGGTGCCATCGCCCTTCGGCGTCCTGCCTTCCGCTGTGCAGGGCCATGCGATGGATCACTTCAGGCGCGGCCATCTGCGTTTCCGCGGGCTCGAGGCGATAGCGCGCGATGAGTTCTTCCTGTGTCGCATAACTCCTCGCAGGCCGTGCGCCGAACTCCTGCATCTTCGAGACGATGTCCATGGGCATCAGCATGATGCTGTCGACGATGACAAGCCGCCCCACCCGCCCCGGATGCGTCGCAGCATGGACAAGCGATATCATGCCGCCCATCGAATGGCCGACCAGCACGACGTCGCGCAGATCGAGCTTTTCGACGAGGGCGTTAACGTCCTCGGCGTAGCTTTTGAACGAGTAGGTGTGTGGGTCGACCCACGCGCTGTCGCCATGTCCACGCAAATCCAGCGACAAGACGTGATGGTCCGGCGTCAAACCCGGCGCGACGAAGTCGAACCAATGCGCATGTGCCGCCCCGCCGTGAACGCACAGCATCGGCCGGCGTCCCGCGGTGCCGTAATCCAGGTAGTGGAGCCTGACGCCGTTCGCCTCGACGAAACGGCTCGTGCCGGTTGCAGCGTGAAAGTCGGTCATTGTCTCGCTCGGGGAGTCATCACGCAGCGTCGTCGGGGCCTGAGTGGAGGCCGCGCTGCCAGGTGGAAGGGTTGCCGAAGTTGCTGCGCGCACGCTTCTCCAGCCAGTATCCGTAGACGGGCGAAATCTGCGCGAACGGCGACTCGATGCCGAGCTTCTGCCCGGCATCGATGGGCCAGTTCGGGTTGTGCAGCAGTTCCCGGCCCAAGGCCACCACGTCCGCACTTCCCGTCCTCAGGATTTCCTCTGCCTGATCGGAGTGGACGATCAGGCCTACCGCCATGGTCTTGACCTCGGCACCCGCCCTGACTCGCCGCGAATATTCAACCTGGTATCCGTACTGCGCCGAACCGTCGGTAATAGACTGCCCCGACATCCCGCCCGAGCTGCAATCGATGACATCCACACCGTTTGCCTTGAGCACCTTCGCCAGGGCAACGCTGTCCTCGATCTTCCACCCGGATTCGTCGACCGCCGAGATGCGGAAGAACAAGGGTTTTCCCTCGGGCCAGAAGCGCCGGACCTCACGCGCGACCTCGGCTGCAAAGCGCATTCGGTTCTCGAGAGAACCCCCATACTCGTCGGTCCGCCGGTTCGCCGTGGGCGAAAGAAACTGGTGGATCAGGTAGCCGTGCGCGCCATGGATTTCAACCACATCGAAGCCGGCCTGGTCCGCGCGTCGCGCCGCCTGTCCCCAGGCTTGCGCCACTTCCCCGATGTCCTCGCGCGTCATTGCCCGCGGCGGAGCGTACCTCGACGAATGCGCAATCGGGCTGGGACCGATCAATTCCCACTCTTCTCCATGGTCGACGCCCGGGCACTGATCAAGCGGCGCGCGGCCTTCCCAGGGAACGGAAATGCGCGCCTTGCGCCCCGAATGGCCCAGCTGTATGCCCGCGACGGCACCGTAGCTCTTGATCAGACCGGCGACCTGTCGCATCCGGCCGATGAAGTCGTCCTTCCAAAGGCCCACGTCACGAGGGGTAGTGCAGCCGCGAGGATCCACCTTGGTGGATTCAACGAACACCAACCCGGTTCCTCCCGCGGCAAATTTTCCAAGGTGGACGAGGTGCGTATCGTTGACATGTCCGCCCACTGCCGAATACGTGAGCATCGGCGACAGTACAATCCGGTTTCGCAGCCTGACCTCGCGCAACTGCAGCGGTGAAAACAACATCACCTCCATCGCATCTCTCACTTGTCAACGATTGCCGATTGTAATGCCGGTTGCGTCGAGATGGCGCAAAATCCGAGCGGCGTGGCGGTTAATGTTGCCGGCGACGCACGCGGCTGCTAGGCTTCCGGTAAATTCTAAGGGGAGACAAACGTATGCCGACCAAGCTGCTGCCGCGAAAAACCGAGGATCCGCAACACCGCACCCCCCTCGCCGAAGCGGTGCTGGAACAGCAGAAGCGCGACGCAGAATGGCGGGCCCTGAATCGGGAGGAGATACTCGAACCCGATCTGCCGATCATCGATCCGCATCATCATCTGTGGAACCGCCCGGGCTTTCGCTATCTGCTCGACGAATTTCTGGCCGATGTGCAGACCGGCCACAATATCAGGGCCTCCGTGTTCGTGGATTGCGGAGCTTTCTACCGCAAGACCGGCCCTGCCCTGATGGCGCCGGTGGGCGAGGTCGATTTCGCCAATGGAATTGCCGCAATGGCGGCCAGCGGCAACTACGGCAAGACCCTGGTCTGCGCCGCCATCGTCAGCTCGGCGGATATCAGCATTGGCGCCGAGGTGGCGCAGGTGCTCGATGCCCAGATCGCCGTCTGCGGCGAACGCTTCCGCGGCATTCGCGTCACCACCAAATGGGATCCCGACGAGGAGTTGAACACCAGCCGATACATCGTGCCGCGCGGGCTGATGCAGGATCGCGACTTCCGCGCCGGCTTCGCTACGCTGGCGCCGCGTAAGCTGAGCTTCGACGCGATGATCTATCACCCGCAGATACTGGAGCTGGCCGAACTTGCCCGCGCCTTTCCGGATACCACGATCGTGCTCAACCATATCGGCGGCCTGATCGCCCATACGCGCAGCTACCTGGCCCGCAAGGAAGAGGCGATCGCGCAATGGCGGTCGTCGATGGCGGAACTGGCAAAATGCCCGAACGTCTTCGTCAAGCTCGGCGGGCTGGGCATGCCCTATCTCGGCTTCGGCTTCGACAAGCTCGATGCGCCCGCATCCTCGGCGCGGCTGGCCGCGGCGTGGGGACCGTTCTTCAAACATTGCATCGACAAGTTTGGTCCCGGTCGCTGCATGTTCGAGAGCAATTTCCCGCCGGACCGCAGCTCGGTCGGCTATCCGATCCTGTGGAACGCTTTCAAGCGCGTCGCCGCCGGATATTCCGCTGACGAAAAGCGGGCGCTTTTCTATGGTGCGGCGGCGAAAGCATACCGGTTGAATCTGGATTGAAAGTTCAGCGCCCCGGGTACGCGCGGACAATCAAATCCCCGGCTTTGCCGGGAGTCAATTAGCATAGCAAAACGCGAGTGTTCTAACTGTCCCGGGCGCCTCAGTCGTACCTACCAAAATCTATGGTAATCAAACAGGGGGAAATCCTTATGGAAGGCGCAAAGTACGTGAAGGTTGTCGTGCTTGCAATATCGATGCTGTTTGCGGGTTCCACCATGGCGGTGGATTCGCCGGCCGAGAAGAAAGTCGTAAAGGCGGGCACGTTCTGCGAAACGCAGGATTCGAAGGCCTGCCAGGAAGCGGTGACGCCGCAGATGATCCTCGGGCGCTTCAAACAGGGCAATGCGCGATTCGCCAGCGGCAAACATACACCGCACAACTACCTCAAGCAGGCCCAAGCCACGGCGGCGGGCCAGTATCCCCTGGCAAGCGTGGTTTCTTGCATCGATTCGCGTTCGCCTCCCGAAATCATATTCGATCAGAGCATCGGTGATTTCTTCAATGCGCGAGTCGCCGGCTTCATTGTCAACGAGGACATCCTCGGCAGCCTCGAGTTCGCCTCGAAGTTGGCTGGCTCGAAGCTCATCATCGTGCTCGGGCATACCAACTGCGGCGCGATCAAGGGCGCGTGCGACGACGCCAAACTCGGCAACCTGACCGGGCTGCTCGCCAAGATCAAACCTGCGATGAGCAGGATACCGAACGACGGCAAGGACCGCTCGTCGAAAAACTATGCTTTTGTCGACATGGTGGCGGAACAAAACGTGCGCCTGACGATTGAAACGATCCGCGCGAAAAGTCCCGTGCTGAAGGAGATGGAGGACAAGGGCGAGATCAAGATCGTCGGTGCGATGTACGACTTGAAAACCGCCAAGGTCGAGTGGTACGACGACGCTCCCGGCACCGCCCCGGCGCCCGCGAAGAAGAAACGCTGAAAACGGTCCCGCCGCCGTAGTACATCGCGCGGCGGCATTAGCTTTGGCGGCGTAACTGCTTCGGTGCGGCCCTCACGCGCAATTCCCGGTCGTTGCCGATAATGGCAGACAAGGTGATTGAATGACGAACTCGAATGGCCGCTAACGGGGTTTTTTCACATGCTTCACGTGCCGGGTAACACGCCCCGCGAGGCCATGGATTTTCTCAAAGTCGAAATTGCGCGCTGGGGTAAAGTCATCAAGCAGGCGGGGGTAAAGATCGAGTAGCACACTTGCTCAGTCGATTTTCTGCAGGCCGCTTTCCTTGACTACTTTCGCCCACTTGCCGATCTCGACGCGGATGAACGCGGCGAACTCCTCCGGCGAACTTACGATCGGTTCGTTGCCGGTTTGCGCCAGCTTCTCCTTCACCTCCGGGCTGTTCAGTGCGCGCCGCGCCTCCACATGCAGCCGGCCCACGATGTCCGCGGACGTGCCGGCCGGCGCATAGAAGCCGTACCACCCCGTCACCTGGAAGCCTGGTAATCCCGATTCGTCGATGGTTGGCACGTCCGGCAGCTCCGCGAAACGCCGCGGCCCGGTGACTGCGACGGCACGCACCTTGCCCGTTCGCGCCGGACCGACCATCGCAGCGGTACTGGCGAAGACGAAATCGATCCCGCCGCTCATGAGCCCGATCGCGGATTCTCCCGAGCCCTTGAACGGCACGTGCACCCAGCGGATGCCGGCCGTCAACTCGAACAGTAAACCCGAGAGATGATTGATGCCGCCCGCGCCCGAGGAACCGTAGTTGAGCTGGCCGGGCCGGGCCTTTGCCAGCGCGATGAGCTGCTTCACTGTCCTGACCGGGACGGACGGATGGCTCGCGAGCATGAACTGCCCGGAAGTGAGTTGCGAGATGAAGGCGAAGTCCTTGAGCGCATCGTAGGGCAGCTTCGAGCGCAAACTGGGATTGATCGACATTTCCGGCGCCGACAGGAGCAATGTGTAGCCGTCCGGCGCGGCCCGCGCGACGAGCGCGGCGCCGATGGTGGCAGCCGCGCCGGGCCGGTTTTCGACCACGAACGAGCCGCCGATCTGCTCGGTAAGCTTTTGCGCAAGCAAGCGCCCGACGATGTCGGTGCCGCCGCCCGGCGAGAACGGCGCGATGATCCGCACCGGGCGCGCGGGCCAGGTTTGTGCGGCAGCGGGCGCGGCGAGAGCACACGCAAACGCGATCGCCAGCGCGCGCGGGATGCACATATACCGGCTCACTTCGCTAACCCGATATCGACCAGGAACGCCCGCGCCTGCGCGTTGTCCTCGTCGAGAAACCTGCGCATCTCGGCGCCGCGCTTGTAGTCGTTCGTCCAGAAGTTGGTTTCGAGTTCCTTTTTCCACTCTTCGGAATCGCTGAAGCGGCGCAAAGCTTCTTCCCAGTAGGCGCGCTGCGCTTCGGTCATGCCTTTCGGGCCTACCATGCCGCGCCAGTTCGACACCACCGCCTCAAGTCCCTGCTCGCGCCAGGTCGGCACCTCGGCGAGCACGCCGGTCAGGCGCTGGGGAGAAGCCACCGCGAGCAGCCGCACCTGGCCGGCGCGCAGCATCGAGGCCGCGAAGGCGGCGGTGATCGGCACGACGTCGATGTGCCCGCCCATCATCGCGGTAGACGCCGCGCCGCCGGACGGAAAGATGACGGCCCGCATTTTCTTGATGTCGACGCCGGCGGCCTTGAGCGCGGTGGCCACCCCCTGGTGGTTGGGATTGCCGATGCTGGTGGCGATGCCGAAACTGAGCGCGGCGGGATCCTTTTTCAGGCGCTCGACGAGGTCTCTGCCGTCCTTGATCGGCGAGTCGGGTTTGACCGTGACCGAGATCCACTCTCCGAACAGATGCGCCACGGGGGTGAATTCCGTGTAGCTCGGGCCGCGGCCGACGATGTGGTTGGTGAGCAGCGACTTGGAGGCGAGCACGAGATAGTGGCCGTCGCCCGGATGCTGGTTTAGATAGGCATAGGCGACAGCGCCCCCGCCGCCCGGCTTGTTGACCACGTTGAACGACACCTCGAGCGCGCGCTGCTCCTGCAGCACGTTCGCCATGATGCGCAGGATCCGGTCGCCTCCGCCGCCGGGCGCGTTGAGGGCGATGGCCTCGACGGCCCTGTCGGGCCGCCACGCGGACGGCGCCGCCGCGATCGCGGGTGTTGCCACGATGGCCAGCAGTGCGGCGGCAATCCGATGCCGGTTCCATTTCGCCGTGCGAGTCAAACGGGCAGTCATCGTTGGTCCTCCGCGATCAGAGCTGAAACGTGGCGCGACATTGCCGGCGACCGGGTCAGGCCGCGAGATTGCGCGCGATGAACGCCTTCACCATCTCATGGGCGCGGTCGGTCTGCGGCCCCGGCTTCGCGATCCACTCATGCTCGCAGCCTTCAAACACCGTCAGCGAAATGTCGCCGCCGGCCGCCTTGTAGGTCGCGGCGAATTTCTCCTGTATTGCCGGCAGCACGTTGTTGTCGAGCGCGCCCTGCATGACGAGCAACGGCGGCAGCGCCACGGCTTCCTTGCGCTCGAGCATCTGCTGCGGATTGGCTTCGAATATCGTCTCCCACGGCACGAACCAGGTCCGGGTGTTCTTCATCATCGACTCGCGCTGCATTTTCTCCGCCTGCTGGAAACGCGCGTACGGGTCGCTGATCGGCGAGCGCGTCGCGACGTAGGCCACGGTCGCATCGAGGTGCGGCGCTTCAGGCAGCGCAATCGCGTTGTAGCGCGCATCGCGCGGGCGCATCCCGAGCAATTCGCCGATGTGGCCGCCCGTGGAGCTGCCGAGCACGCCCACGTTCGTCGCATCGCCGTGCCACGCGGCCGCTTTCGATTTGAGCCAGCGCACGCCATAATTCGCGTCCTGCACCGAAGCGGGGTACGGCGCTTCCGGCGCGAGCGTCATGTCGATCGCGACCACCAGCACGCCGCTCGCGGCCACCGCGCGGTCCATCGGCTCGTTGGCATAACGGTCCTTGTTGTTCCAGGCGCCGCCGTGCAGATCGAGCAGCATCGGGAACGGCCCGGCGCCCTGCGGCTGGTAGATGCGGGCTTTCAACTGGCGTCCGCCCGGCGTGCGCCGAAAGTCCACCTCGCTCACCTTGATCTCGAACTTGCCCGCGGGATCGTAAGCCACCATCGTCAATCCTCCAGTATTGTGATTCGAATTAGCGTTACGCGACGTCAACGATCCACGTGTTCCCGCTTACGCCCGGATGTTACGCGCTTTCGCCGGCAGCGGACCGAACGCGGGCGGCGGCACCCGGCGCCGCGACGCAGCTTCGTAGGCCGACGCGATCTTGAGCACGATGTCCTCCCTGCCCGGCTCGGCGCGAAACACCAGCGAAAATGGCAAGCCGGGCGCCGGAATTGCAGTAGGCTTGTCGGTCGCGGCGCCCAGGTATTTCTTGCGATCGGCGCTCAGCGCGAACACCGCATCGTAGGCAATGGTCACGTAGCCGGCCGGTATCAGCACTTCGGTGAGGCCCGCGTTCGGGCCGTACTGCGATTCTTCGCGGAGCCGCGCGATGAACCCCGGCTCGTTGGGGCCGCCGATCCTGGACGGCGGATGCGGCGTGTGCAGGCGCACGAGAGCGTCAAGCCGGTTTTCCATGATCACCATCATATCCACGCGGCGCAGCAGTTCGCGCAGCATGATGCGTTCGTCGACACCCTGGCGCCCGCCCAGCGGATTGCGCGGGTCGGTGACTTCTTCCCAGTTTTTGAAAGCAGCGCGCTGGTCGTCGCCCCAGTACTTGGAGCGCGCATTGAGCGTCGGCCAGTCGACGAGGGTTTCGGTAAAGCCGCGCGCTTTCCAGTCGTCGGCGCGGCGCGACAGGTATTGCCGGATATGGTACCGGAAAGAATTCGCGAGTATCTGGTTTTGCACGGTCGAGATGTCGAGGTTCGCGGGCGGCGCGATGCGTCCATCCGCAAGCTCGACCATATAGTCGACCGGCTGCAGCGTGCCGGTGCCGAAGATTTTGCCCGGCGCGAATTCCGTTGGCACGATCGCCGCCGCGAAGTCCGGGAACGCCGGCTGACCATCCGGTTTCAGCCGGAACAGAATGTCCGGCATGAACACCGGCACCAGCCGCGCGAGCGCGCGCCGGAAATCGGTTTTCATCGGCTCGATGTCCGGGTCAGGCGTCCACAGCGGATCGGAAGATTCCACCAGCCTCGCGCCGAGTTTTGCGCCGAGGATCGCCTTGATTTCCTGCGCGGCCGCGGTGGTGATCGGCTCCGCGGCCTTGGTGCCCGGATTCAGCATCGACTCGCGCACGATCCCGATACGCATGCCCTTCAACGCGCCGGGAGCCCCGGACGCACCGGCGTGATCCGCGTAGCGCGTGCTCAACACCGACGAGCGCGGCACGGTCGTATACGGATCGCGCGTATCGTAATAGCCTTCGACCGGGTCCTTCAGCGCGTCGAGAACTTTGGCGCAATCTGCAATGGTGCGGCAGAGGATGCCGCTGCGGTCGCAGTAAATGTCGGCGCCAATCGCGCCGCCGTCAAAACCGAGCATCGCTTTGTGCGGCAGGATCAGCGCCACGGCGTTGTGATTGGCGGGGCCCCGGGTCGATGCGCGTGTTTCCTCGCCGAGGCTCGCCATCACCATGTTGGTGCTGACCGACACGCCCGAGCCGGAGCTCGAACCGAGCGACGCCGCGCGGGTCGTGTCGTAGGGATTGGAAGGATTGCCGGCCCACGTGCTGCGCTGATACCCGAGCACCGACGGCAGCACTTTGGCGGGCGTGTTGCGGCCGCCCGGATCGCCCGCGCGACCGTTGTATTCCGTGTTGACCGCCTTGGCGAAAATGATCGCGCCCTTCTTGCGAAGCTGATCGACGAGCACGTGATCGCGCGCGGGGAAATCGATGTCGTAGCGCGCATCCCCGCCGGCCGTGGTGCGCATGTCCCTGGTGTCGAACGGGTCCTTGAACGAAAACACCACGCCGTACATCGGCATTGTTTCGAGATCGGGATTGCGCCCGTACTTCGCATCGAGCTCGGCGGCCTGCTCGAGCGCATCGGGCTGCCGCCGGAAAATCTCGCACACGGCCGGCGCGCCCGGCGGCAGCGGCCCATCGGACGGATGCCGGTCGTAATCGCCGCGGCAGGTGACGGATCGCTCGCCGCGGAGGTTGAGCGTCGCGAGCGCATTCACCTGTCCCGCGTTGGGTATGCCGGCGATCATGCCGAACTGCTGCTGCACCGACGGATCGGACGCAGTCGGCTCCATGCGGCCGAATTCGAGCGGCGGACCTTGGTACTTGTCGAGCTCGGGCAGCAGAGTCGAAGCATTGATGGTTTGCGTGGGAAAGTTGAGCGGCAATTGTCCGCGCATAGTGCCGGTTGCTGCCGGGACCGGGGCGCCGTCTTCCGTCACGAGCATGCTCGCGACGCCGTTGTAAGCACGCACCCGCTCGATGTACTGCTTGACGACGTCGACGCACGTCGTTCGCCCCTCACGGATCGCCTGGTGCAATTCGGCTATGGTCGCTTCTTCGACACCAAACGGCTGGTCGTGTCCACTGGCTTGATCCGGCATTGCCTCACCCCTCACTGGTCACCGCCAGCGCCCGCAGCCGTCCCGACTGAAAATGCTGTACGGAAGCATCCCCGTCTTGGAGCACGCGAACTCGGAGTGAGCATGCGTACAGAATAGCACTTAACATCGTGTGGCTGCGCATACGGCCGAGACGAGCGGTTTTACTTCTGGCATTTCGTCGATGCCGACCACCCGTTCTATCAACGCGTTGGTCAGCAGCGCCGGCACCCCGATTTCGTCGCAAAGCTGGTGCGTCATTTTCACGGCGTCGTCCCAGTTCATGCGATAGCCGGAGTCGCCGTTCTTTTCTTCCCAGATCAGGGTCCCGCCATCTTCGCATACGACCCGGATGAGCGGTTCGTAACACGCGCGCGCCGCATCGGAAATGACTTTGACCTTGCGCACCAACTGATTGACTGCGGCATTGTCGAACTCGCGCAGGCCCTCATAACTGGCGGTACCGGTGGTCCACGCCAGCGCCGCGCAAAACGGCGCGCTCATGACGGTTCGCGCAGAAGTAGTGAACGGCCCGCTGAATCTGACGCCGATGAAATCGGCCTCATAGGGATTCATATACAGCTCGATCAGCGACGGCACCGCGCCGGGCGACTGGGCATGCAGGTTCGCGAGTCCCCGGATGATGCCGCGCAGAAACTGGCACGCCGGGTACTGCTTGAAGGTCACGCTGGTAAATTCGAAATGCGTTCCCAGGTCTTCTGCGAGCCGGCGTCCATAACCACGTCCGCTGCCCATTCCGAACGCCGCATAAAACCCCGCCTTGCCGTGAAGGGCCGTCGGCGCCGCAATGAGCCCGCATGTGATCAGGTCCGTGACATGCAGCCCGTTGCGGGCGGCAAAGCCGGCCTGAAACGGAGATTCCTCGGTGCCTGAGTCGACGTATTCGCGCAATCCCCCGGCAAAATTGGCGGCCAACCCGATGGCATTCAGCATCTGCGGTGCGTCGAACTTGCGGATTCTGCCGCCGGCGATTGCCGCGCCGAACACGCCGTAGCAGGGTGTCGTGCGAAAACCCCGGGTGCTCAAGTCGGCGGCATGATCGCGCCCGATCCGGAGCGCAGTCTCGTAGCCGCTGATCATGGCGGACAGCAGTTCCGCTCCTGAGGCATGCGCTTCTTCCGCGGCGGCAAGCGCGGAGGGAATCACGACTCCACCCAGATGCCCGCACGGATGCGAGTCGCCCTGCACTCGTCCGGAGAGCAATACCGCGTTCGCGAATACCGCATTGCTGCGCGAGGTCGCCGCGCCGTCGATCAGGCGCGTGGCCGCAGCCCCTCCACCGTCCACCTGTGACGCAGTCGCGGCAAGCTGGGCCGGGCGCGCGCGCTTCGTTGCGATGCCAACAGCCAGTCCGTAGAGCAGGCAGGCATGCGCCGTCTTCTGCGTGTCCGCCGGCAGGGCCGACACGTTCAGTGACGCTGCGTAACCGGCAAGCAATTCCAGTTCATGAAGATCGCTCATTTTTCTCTGTGCAGCAAGCTATACTTCGTTTCGGGTCAGCAAAGAATACCACGGGATGATGGGATGAAATTTTCGCGCGGCAGGGTTCTCGCGGGCGTGCTCGCTGCATCGATCGGCTGCGGTGCGTGCGGGGTCGGCGCGGCGGAGTTTCCGGTGCGTCCGGTGCGTATCGTCGTGCCGTCGACTCCGGGCGGCGCGCTCGACCTCCTCTCGCGCGCGGTGAGTCCGGTGCTGATGGAGAAATGGAAGCACCAGATCGTAATCGACAACCGCGCGGGCGCCGGCGGCATCATCGGTACCGAGATCGTCGCGAAAGCGGCGCCGGACGGCCATACGCTGTTGGTCGTTGCCACCGGCTTCGTAACCAACCCGTTCATCTACCGGCGGCTGCCGTATTCCACGCCGGCTGATTTCACTCCGATCACGATTCTGGGCACAGCGCCGAACGTGCTCGTTGCCCATCCGTCCGTGGCGGTACAGAGCGTGAAAGATCTGCTCAACCTCGCCCGCGAGAAGCCCGGGCAACTCACCTATGGATCGTCGGGTGTCGGCAGCGGTGGCCATTTGGCGATGGAAATGCTGCAGCGGATGGCCCGCGTAACGCTGATCCACGTTCCTTACAAGGGAGCGGGTGCGGCGACGGGTGCCATCGTCGCCGGACAAACGCAGTTTCTGATCACCGCGACGGGCGCCGCGCTTCCGCAGATCCGCGGTAACCGGTTGCGCGCACTCGCGATTACCGGCGCCAGCCGATCGGAAGCGCTGCCCGAGGTGCCTACCGTCGCCGAATCGGGACTACCCGGTTACTCGGTCATCGGCTGGTATGCCATCCTGGGGCCGGGCGGCATGCCCACGCGCCTGGTGAACAGGATTTACGACGATCTCGTCGCCGCCCTCCGGCGGGCCGACATCGCGGCGCAGATCCGCGCCCTCGGATTCGACTATGGCGCCATCCCGCCGGCAGAATTCGCGCGCTTCATCGCGAAGGAACTCGCAACCTGGGCCCCTGTCATCAAAGAGGCGGGAATACGCGCCGATTAAACGGCAATACAGGGAGCGTAGAACATGCCAAACCAGACATTGATTGCAGAATCCATCGCGGCATTTGCCGCATCGCTGGAACCCGCGCAGATCCCGCCGGAGATCTGGCAGCGCGCGAAGCTGCTGACGCTGGACGCGATCGGAGTTGCTTTCGCATCCAGCGGATGTGATTTTGCGCGCAAGACGCGCGCCGCGCTCACCGCTTTTGGCCGCGGCGACTCTCAGGTCATCGGCATGCCGGACACGCTGGCGCTGCGCGACGCCGTTTTGCTCAACGGCGTGCTGGTGCACGGGCTCGATTACGACGACACGTACCTGCCGGGCTCCGTGCATCTGACGGCGAGCTGCGTTCCCGCTGGGCTCGGCATGGCAGCGCACGTCGGCGCGAGCGGCCGGGAATTCATGTTGGCGATTCTGCTGGGGCTGGAAATCGGCGCGCGCCTCGGCCTCGCGGGAAACGGCGGTTTCCTGCGCGCGGGATTTCATGCGACCGGCATCCTCGGCGCTTTCGCCTGCTCGATCATCGCAGGCAGGCTTCTGAAACTGGACCGCCAACAACTCGCGATGGCGCAGGGCATCGCGCTCAGCACGGCATCCGGAAACATGCAGCCGATCGAAGATGGAGCATGGACCAAGCGCATGCATCCGGGCTGGGCGGCCGCCGGCGGCATCACCGCGGCGATGCTCGCGCGCGAAGGTTTCATCGGACCGCGGGCGCCGTACGAAGGACGGTTCGGATTGTTCCGCTGCTTTCTGGGCGCGCACGCATCGGTCGCAAATCCGTCCGCCGTGTCGGACGCTCTGGGCACGCGCTGGGAATTCGTGCGTTCGTCGATCAAGCTTTTTCCGGCCTGCCACCAGGCGCACGCTTTCATGAATGCGGCGCTCAAGCTCGGGCGTGCCCATGCGATCGATCCGAATCAAGTGGAGGCTATCAAAGTGCTGATCGCCGAACCCGCGATCCCGCTGATCTGCGAGCCGCTTGAATCCAAGCGCAGGCCTGACAGCAGTTACGCCGCGCAGTTCAGCCTGCCTTATACGATTGCCTGTTGCCTGATACGCGGCAAGTTCGGCCTGCCGGAACTGGAGGAATCCTCGTATACCGACCCGGCGCTGCGCTCGCTCGCGCAAAAGGTCAGCTACGAGGTCGATCCCAATCCGGGATTTCCCAAATTCCGGTCCGGCGAGGTGCACGTCACGATGAAGAACGGCGCGAAGTTCCAGTGCCGCGAACAGATCGTTCCCGACGAACCCGCGCCGGAAGCAGCAATCGTTGAAAAATTCATGAACAACGCGCAACTCTGCATGACGGCGGACCGGGCCGCGAAGATCCGGGACATGATACTGGGCATCGAGACGCTCGAGAACACCCAGAGCCTGGCATCGAGTCTCGCGGGCGTCTGAACCGATTACCGGCATTCCGGTGCCGGCCCGCAAGAAATAGCCACTACTTGCGGGGCATTTCCGCTGCAGCACGGCGGGCGAGCAGCCCGTTGGCTTCTGCAATTGCGCGCAAGCGGCTGCATTGCGCGTCGGTGAGGCGCGTGTTCGCCGGTGACGTCTCGGGACGCATGAGGTTGTCCGGCGCTTCGCTATGGTCTCCGTTGTCGGACAGCACATGCACGAGCTCGTGCGCGAAGGCAACCGGCAAGTCGCGCGCACCGTAGGCGAACCAGATGGTGTTGGCGAGATCGGGACGCGTGCTGGCGTTGCTTAACCCGATGGCTTCCGCGTCGTACGCGGGGTCGCTGTACGTATCGTCGACGAAGAATACCGCCGGCTTCGCGACCGTGATTTCGCGCATGAGCTGACTTGATACGGGCGTCGAATAGAAATGGAACCGCGACGGCGTCGCCAGCAGCCGCAGTTCGACGCCAGCAACCCTGACGCCGCACTGGGCGAGCAAAGGCAGAGCCTCGAGTACGGCCGCCACGATGTCCGCAGGCAGCCAGCGCGTCCCCCGGAACGCGTAGAGATATAACCGCAGGTCGTGAGACGCATTGGTCGCCGCAGGTAGTTGCTCTTGCGGCAGGATGCGCGTCTCGATCACGCGCACCGGCTCGGCGGCCCATGCCACCGTACTCGCTGCAAACAGCAAGACAGCGACGAAATGCAGCAACGGCGTCACGAAGGGGCGCGCGGCGACGCTCGCAGGTCTCAGCGCCCCATGGGCGTCAATGGCGCTCCGGCAATCCAGTTCTTGATGTTCTTCAGCGCGTTCTGGTAGAACATGGTGAGATTTTCGTCGACCACGTAGCCGAGATGCGGCGTCATCACCACGTTGTCGAGTCGCCGTATGGCATGATCTTTCGGCAGCGGCTCAGTCCAGAACACATCCAGACCCGCGCCTGCGATGCGGCGCTCCTGCAGCGCGCTGATGAGCGCCTGCTCATCGATCAGCGCGCCGCGTGAAGTATTGACGAGATAGGCCGAGCGCTTCATCGCGGCAATCTCCGCCGCTCCGACGATGCCCCTCGTCGCGGCGTTGGAAACCAGGTGCAGCGACACGATATCGGACTCTGCGAACAGCGCTTCCTTGGATACGCGCCGCACCGAGACTTCTGCCGCGCGCTCATCGGTGAGGTGCGGACTCCAGGCGATCACGTTCATGCCGAACGTCTGAGCGTATTTCACGACGTATTTGCCGAGACGGCCGAGGCCGAGCACACCCAGCGTCTTGCCCGCCAGCGATTCGGTGATCACCGTCTCCTGCCAGCCGCCTGCGTGCATCGCTTTATCGGCCTGAGGAATACGCTTGACCAGCGCAAGGATGAGCGACCACGCGACTTCGGCAGTCGAACTATGACCGCTCGCCGCGCCGTGGGCGCTGCACAGCGCGATCTTGCGGCGCGCGCACGCTTCGGCGTCGATGCTCGGATTGCGCCCGCCCGTGCTCACGATCAGCCGCAGATTGGGCAACGCTTCGATGACCTCCGCGGGAAAGCGCGTGCGCTCGCGCATGGCGACAATGACGTCGTAGGGCTGCAGGCGCTTCACCAGCGCGTCCTTGTCCGCGATCGTATCGGCGAACGATTTGACTTCGGTCCCCGCGGGCAGCGACTTCCAATCCGCGGACTGCACGGCCACTTGCTGGTAATCGTCGAGAATTGCGATTTTCACTTTGTTGTACTCCTTGAGTTTGAATGGATTACAGGGGCTCCATGCCCTTCTTCCTGATGACCGGCGCCGCATGCCCGGACCGCAGGAAGGCGACGAATTCCTTCGCTGCCTCGTGTTGGGTAGACGATGGCAGCACCGACGCTCCGTACACGATCGCCTGCTGCAGTTCGGCGGGGAGCGGGCCCAGGATGTCGATGCCCTCGACGGGCAGCAACTCGCTGATCTGTTGCACGCCGATTTCGGCGGCGCCCCGCGCCACCACCGCCCCGACCAGTTCGCCGGGCCGCTGGGCCACGCGCACGGACTGGATTTGCGGGGCGATTCCCAGGCGCTCCAGGACCCTGGCGAAATGGATTCCGCTCGCGCCCGCGCTGTACGACACCGACTTCGCGGCGAGCAGCGCCGCCCGCAGTTTTTCCGGCGTGCTGATGTCCGGTCTCGCGGCGCCTGCGCGCACGGCAACACCCGTGGTCGACCGCGCGAAGTCGACACGCGATCCGGCCACCAGCTTGCCCTCCTTGAGCAGGGCATCCGTGAACTCGGCGGGTCCGATGAACAAATCGGCAACGATGCCGCCGCGCACGCGTTTCGTCATGTCCACGCCGCCACCGTAAGTGATGTTCACGCGATGGCCGCTGGCACGCTCGAACAGCGGGACAAGTTCATGCAGCGCCTCTTTCGACGCAGTCGTGCTGAGTACGGTGAGCAAATTACTTCTCCCGCGCTGCGCGGAATTTTGCAGAGCCGTTAACGCGCAGCATGTCGTCCTCCCGAATCCAACAGAAGCGGTATTCTACGCGAGGTTTGGACTATAATCTTTGTCACGAATGGTACAACAAAGTGGAATGCGGGAGGCCTGGAAATGAAGCGTTTATTTGACGTAATCGCGGTAGCGGTGCTCGCCGTCACGACGGGGCTGGGAATCGGTTCCGCTTATGCCCAGCAGAAACCGACGCGCCTCTTGATATTCGCGGCGGGCGGGCCGGTCGATTTCGTGGGCCGCGTTCTCGCCGCCAAGTTGAGCCCGCTGCTCGGGTCGGCGGTGGTGGTCGAAGCTCGCCCCGGTGCAAACGGCGTGATCGCGGCGCAGGCGGTGGTGAACTCGGAACCCGACGGCACCACGCTGCTGTTGACCAGTTCCGGCTTGTTTACCATCACCCCGACCCTGACCAGGGATCTGCCCTACGACACGGACCGGGATTTCGTGCCGGTGTCACGCATCGTGGTCAATGCCACGGCGTGCGTGGTCTCGGTGTCGCTGCCGGCGAACAACGTGCGCGAGTTTGTCGATTACGCGAACTCGCGCAAGGAACCGCTGGCATTCGGTTCACCCGGAATCGGCAATATAGGGCACCTGTGGATAGAGCAGTTCAAAGCAGCGACCAGGCTCAACCTTACGCATGTACCGTACAAGGGCATCGCGCCGGTGTTGATCGACGTCCTCGGCGGCCGGATCGCAGCCGGATTTGGTGACATGCCTGCCCTGTTGTCGCACATCAAGGCCGGCAAATTGAAAGCGCTCGGTTTGGTAGGTAACAGGCGTAATTCGGCGGCGCCCGATATCCCGACCATCCACGAGCAGGGGTTTCCGGGAGTCGATGCGCTGTCCTGGTACGCCGTGCTCGCCCCTGTGAAGACACCGCCGGCAGTCATTGCGAAAATTTCCGAGGCGCTAGCACGCGCGCTCGCGGACCCGGAGCTGAAGGAACGACTGGCGGCCTCCGGAGTCGAGTCCGCGTGGTCTACGGCCGAGGAACTCAGGCAGGTTATCCAGAATGACCGGGCGCGCCTGGCAAAGATTATCGTCGAGCGAAAGATCGTCGCGGAATAGCGTGACGTGCAATCCCGGAACCTGATTCCATGACAGAAGCAGCCAGCAATAGTGCCGCGGGCATTGCGGGCGCGGCCATCGTCGACGCGATCAAGCGCGGTGGCGTCGAGTTTATCGTTTCGGTGCCCGACCGCGTCACCAGCGAAACCGTGTTGCGCCGGGTCGCATCGGACTCCGCGTTGAAGCTGGTGCGCGTCTGCAAGGAAGACGAAGGCGTGTCGATCTGCGCCGCGCTGTCGTTCTGTGACAAGCGCGCGCTGCTGCTGATGCAGAATACCGGATTGCTCGATTCGGTGAACGCGCTGCGGGGAATCGCCGTCGAATACAAGCTGCCGGTGGTCATGATGGTCGGCCTGCTCTCCCACGAATCCGCTGCGCCGCCGACGCAGTCGCGCAGCTACGGCGTGCGCATCGTCACCCCGATCCTCGATGCAATGGGAATTGCGTATGAGTTCCTGCACAGCGCCGGTGACGAGCAACGCATCGCGCCCGCGATCGAACGCGCTTATGCGAATTCCATTCCGCTGGTGCTGCTGGTCGGGAGGAGCCCGGTATGATGAAGCGCGACCAGTGCCTGAAGCTCATCGCAAAATACCATCGCGACGAACTCGTCGTGCCGGTATACCAGGCGACGTTCGAGTGGCTGGCGATCAAGCCGGAAGCACCGACCTTCACCGCGGTCGGCGCGATGGGCCAAGCGTCATCGCTGGCGCTGGGATTCGCACTGGGCGCGCCCGAGCGCCGGGTGATCGTGCTCGATGGCGACGGCAGCCTGCTGATGAATCTCGGCAGCCTGGTGACCATCGCCAATGCCGCGCCGGGCAATCTGCTGCACTTCGTCTGCGAGAACGGCACTTACGAAGCCAACGGCGGACATCCGATTCCCGCCAGGGACAGGGTCAGTTTTACCGGACTTGCGCTTGCGGCGGGCTATCGCGAAGCGCATGAGTTCTCCGAGTTGGCGACGCTGGAAGCCGCGCTGCCCGGCATACTGCGTGCGACCGGCCCGGTGCTCATCGATCTCAAAGTCGAACCGGGCGCGAGTTATCCGCAGGATTGGGCCTACATGCACGGCGCCGCGGCACGTGAAAAATTTAGAGCGGCGTTGCGACTACCGCGACGGGCTTGAGGGAAAAATGATGCCAGATTCCAGGACCGGATATTTCGTCGGCACGGCCGCAGGTGCGGCGTTATCGGCAATGCTGCTGGCCCCGACCCTGTCGGCCGCCGCACAGGCTTATCCGGAGCGGCCGGTGCGCATTGTCGTCAACGTGACCGCGGGCGGCGGGGTGGACACGACCGCGCGCGTTGTCGCTCAGCACCTCTACTCGGTATTCGACCAGCCGTTTATTGTTGATAACCGCACTGGCGCCGGGGGCGCCATAGGCATAGAACTGGTGGCGAAAGCCGCGCCGGATGGCCACACGCTGTTGATCTGCAGCAGCGGCATCGTCACCAATGCCGCTTATCGTCAGGTGAATTATGACCCGATCCGCGACTTTCAGCCGGTGAGCAACCTGACCACCACCCCCTATATTGTGGTGGTAACGCCGTCGCTTCCCGTAAAGTCGATCAAGGATCTGATCGCGCTTGCCAAAACGAAACCGGGCGGCGTGAGCTACGCAACTTCCGGCGTTGGCAGCATCACACACCTGGGCGCGTCGCTGTTGCCCATACTTTCCGGCACCAGGATGCTGAGCGTGCCTTATAAGGGGGTGGCCGACGCCTATCCCGCCGTGGCCAAAGGAGATGTGAACTGGATGATCGGCGCCGCCATTTCCTCTCTGCCGTTCATCAAGGCAGGCCACCTGCGCGCGCTGGCCGTCACCTCGCCTCAGCGCAGCAAGGCGCTGCCGGATCTGCCGACAGTGGCTGAAAGCGGATTGCCGGGCTACGAGGTCGTTGGCTGGTTCGGCATGTTCGCGCCGGCCGGCACGCCGCTGGCGCTGGTCGAGAAACTCAGCGCCGAGGCCAAACGCGGCCTGCAACGGCCGGAGTTCGCGCGCCGCGCGGAAGCGGAAGCCACGGAAATCCTGGGCAGCTCGCCGCAGGAACTCGCGCGCGTGGTCAAGGCCGAGCTGGGAATCTGGCGCAAGGTAGTCAGCACGGCGGGAATAAAACCCTGACCATCAACCCTCGCTGCTGATTTTTGCTTCCCGGATCACGCGCCGCCATTTTTCCACGTCGCGCCGGATAATCTCGCCCAACTCCTCAGGCGGGCCGCCGGCGATTTCCAGTCCCTCCGCCCGGGTCCGTTTTTTCATCTCGTCGGTATGCAGAATTTTCGCAACCTCTTTGTTCCACCGCGCGACGATAGCCGCCGGCATGCCCTTCGGACCCCAGATGCCGTACCAGTGTATGACCTCGAAACCAGGCACGGTCTCGCTGATGGTCGGGACATCGGGCAACAGATTCGAGCGCGTTGGATTGCTGATCGCAAGTGCGCGCAGCCGCCCGGCCTTCAGGTGCGGGAGGATAGGCACCATGCTGATTGCGGTGAGCTGTGCCTCCCCCGCGACCACCGCGATCAGCGCAGGACCGCCGCCCTTGTAAGGAATGTGGACGAGATTGGTCCCGGTCTCCAGCTTGAAGTGCTCGTGCGCAAGATGAGGGACGCTGCCGGGGCCGACCGACGCGTAGTTGAGTTTGCCTGGGTTGGCCTTGGCGTAGCCGATAAGCTCTCTCACGCTTTTTACCGGGACGGATGGGTGCACCGTCATCACCAGTCCGGTCGTACCGATCAGCACGATCGGCTGGATGCCGTTGACGGGATCGAACGACGGTTTGTGATACGCGGAGGTCGCGGTGTAGGTGCTGGCGACCATGATGATCGTGTAGCCGTCGGGAGTGGCGCGCGCCACCAGTTCGGACCCCGTGGCGCCGCCGGCGCCGGGCCGGTTGTCGACCACGACCGCCTGTCCGAACGACTCGGACACGGGTGTGGCGATAGCCCGCGCCAGTATGTCCGTGCCGCCGCCGGGCGCGAACGCGGAAATCATCCGCATCGTCTTGATCGGATATTTCTGGGCCAGTCCTTCCGCAGATAACCCGGAAACCAGCACGGCCGCCGCAAAAAATAAGGCAATTCTCATCTGCTCCTCCTTGCAAGAGGAACGTCAGGCGCTCACGTTGCGCAATTTACCCATCTCTCACTCCCTGACGCGCATGGCGGATCACCGCTGACTGATTGTATCCCCCGCCGGCCATATGCAACAACATAGGGGTAAGGTTGACGATTTATCGGATTGAAGGATGACCAGGGTCAGCGCAGAATAGGCGCAATAAGGGATAACTTTCAACGGAGGATGGGATGTGGCCGATACCCCGCCGTAGCGGTGCAATGATCGCCGCGCTTTTGCTTACCTTGTTTTGCGGTGGCGCATACGCGCAGCCGACTGCGGCCGTTGCGGGGCCGGCCTATCCGCTCAAGCCGATACGGCTTATCGTGCCGTTTCCGGCCGGTGCATCGAGCGATATCGTGGGCCGGATGCTGGGCCAGAAGCTGTTCGAGCAAATGGGCGAGCAGGTGGTGCCGGACAACCGGCCGGGCGCCGGTGGCAATGTAGGAATCACCGTCGCGGCCAAGGCGCCGCCCGATGGCTACACCCTGCTGATTTCCACGCCCGGGATCGCGATCAGCCCGTCGCTCTATTCCAATCTCGCTTACGACGCGATCAGGGATCTCACGCCGGTTGCGCGCTTGGCGTCGATCCACAACGTCCTGGTCGTGCATCCGTCGGTGCCGACAAAAACCCTGCGGCAGTTCATCAGCCTCGCGCGCGCGCATCCCGGCAAGCTCAACTTCGGTTCGGGTGGCGTAGGCACGACCAACCATCTTGCCAACGAGCTGCTGAAACGCCTCGAGAAAATCGACATGGTGCACATTGCGTACAAGGGCGTAACCCAGGCGATGGTGGCCATGACCGGCGGTGAAGTGGATGAAGTGGTCATGCCCGTTCCCTCGGCGTTATCGCAGATTCGCGCCGGCAAGGTGCGCGCGCTCGCGGTTCTCTCCAACGAGCGCGTGGCGACGCTTCCCGAAGTGCCGACGGCGAAGGAAGCCGGGGTCGATAATTTCACGATGCCGTTGTGGTACGGCATGTTCGCGCCCGCCGGGACGCCGCGCGATATCGTATCGCGGCTCAGCGTGGAAATCGTCAAGGCACTGGGGACGCCCGACCTCCGCGAACGGCTGCAGGCAGCGGGAGCCGATCCCTGGCCCGGCACGGCCGAGCAGATGGCGGAGCTGCTGCGCAGCGAGATCGCGCGCTACGCTGCGATCGTGCGCAGCGCCGGCCTGCCGCGGGAATAAGGCCGGGAGAAATCATGCCGATCAGGCGTCTTGTTGCCGGGTTGGTCCCGCTTGGCCTGACGGCGTTGTGCGCTGGCGTTGTATCGGCGCAGAATTATCCGGACAAGCCCATCCGCGTCCTCACCACTACACCAGGAGGACCCAACGATTTCGCGTCGCGCCTGATCGCGGACGGAGTCACGGGCAGCCTGGGGCAGCGGATAGTAGTGGAAAATCGCGCGATCGTCGGCGTCGAAATTGCGGCCAAAGCGCCACCCGACGGCTATACCCTGCTGCACTACACCAACGTGCTCTGGCTCATGCCGCTGTTTCGGGACGGCGTGCCCTGGGATCCGGTAAGAGATTTTTCGCCGATCACGTTGACGATGACTCAACCGAGCATCGTCGTCGTGCATCCCTCCGTGCCGGTAACATCCATCAAGGAGCTGATCGCCATGGCCAAGGCACGACCGGGGGAACTCAACTATGCCTCGAGTTCAACCGGCGCCACCAATCATGTCGCCGCCGAATTGTTCAAGTCGATGGCGGGCGTCAGCATACTGCGCATCAACTACAAAGGCGGCGGGCCGGCGGTCAACGACCTGATCGCCGGCCATGTGCACGTGATGTTCGGCAGCGCAGGCGTGGTGACGCCTCATACCAAGGTGGGCAGACTGCGCGCCCTGGCGGTAACCAGCGCCGAGCCGACCGCGCTCGCTCCCGGCTTGCCCACGGTGGCCGCCGCGGGCCTGCCCGGATACGAATCGTCGCAATTGTCCGGCATGCTGGCGCCGGCCAAAACGCCGGCGGCGATCATCCAACGGCTCAATCAGGAAATCACGCGGGTCCTGCAGCGGGCGGAAGCGAAAGAGCGGCTATTCAACCTTGGGATCGAGGCCATCCCGGGTTCGCCGGAAGAATTCGCGGCCACGATCAAGTCGGAGATGGCCAAGATGGACAAGGTGATCAAGGATTCCCGCCTGCGTGAATAACTGATGCCGGCCTTCCGGTCTTCCCTATCGCTTTTGTCCGCTTCACAAGCCGCACGACGAAGCCCCAGGCGACGCCGGCCAACCGCGCCAACTCTTCGTGTCGCAGCTCGACTGCCCGCGTATGGGCTGCATCCAGGAAATCACGCGTGAAAATAACCGCCTCGTCCGGGCGTTCCTGAGTGCCGGCGGAAAGGTAGACAAGAGCCGCTCCACAGATCCCGGTCATGACGATGGGGCCTCTTTGCCGCACGACGAACTTCTCGCCAGCCGCGAGAATGACATCATCGAACAGGCCTTCCTGCGTCAACCACACCCGTCCTGTAATGCAGTGCAACGCGGATCCGACCGGGACATGAACCGACAAGGGACGGGGCCGATCGATTTCGAGCAGCCGGCCCGGTTGTTTGCGCGCAGTGCTGATGCTGTTCATGGCATGTCTCCTTCGGTTAAGATGACATGCGTGAATATCGCTCGATTAACCTGCAGTCACAAACGATCTTTGCGCACGCTATGCATGCGTGACGCGTATGCATAGCCAGCGCGACCTGCCGGCTTCGCTCGATCTCCTGCGCGGCTTCGAAGCAGCCGCCCGCCATCTTTCGTTCACCAAAGCAGGTGCGGAGCTGTTTCTCACCCAATCGGCGGTCAGCCGCCAGGTGCAGACGCTCGAGGAACAGCTCGGTGTGAAGCTGTTCCAGAGACGCACGCGAGCGCTGGTCCTCACCGAAGCGGGCAACCTCTACTACCGCGAAGTCGCGAAGGCGCTGCAACAGTTGCGCGATGCGACCGCGAGCGTGCGCGCGGCGACGAATCCGATCGTCACGGTGACGACAGCGGTCACGTTCGCAGCACTCTGGCTCGTGCCCAGGCTCGCCGATTTCCAGTCGCGCTTCAAGGACATCGTCGTCCATGTCGCGGCGGACAACGTCATGCGCGACCTCGACCGCAGCGCGCTCGATCTGGCGATACGTTATTGCTCGGCCGAAAGAGCGGGTCCAGGCGCGGTGATGCTGTTCGGAGAACACGTCACACCGGTATGCAGCCCGGCGCTTGCCCGCGCGCAAGGCCGTATCCGGAATGCCGGGGAATTGCTGCGTTTCCCGCTGCTGCATTTCGACGACCCGACGGGTTGCTCGCCGTGGCTCGGGTGGAATGTGTGGATGGAAACGATGAATCTGCGAGCACCCAAGCTGCTGCGGGGACTGCACTTCAGTCACTACGATCAGGCGATACAGGCCGCCGTCGCCGGTCAGGGTCTGGCGCTGGGCCGCTTGCCGTTGGTGAAGAGCCTGATCCAGGACGGCCGCCTCGTCACGCCGCTACGCGGCGAGCGTTACGCAACGTTGACGCAAAACCGCGCTTACTGGCTCATCGTCGCTCCGTCGGCCGGCAAGCGCGCGGAAGTGCAGACCTTCGTGCGCTGGCTACGCGCGGAAGTGGCGGTATCGGCGCAGCAAGGCGCATTCGGCAAAGAGTGAACACGCCGCGGCGGCAGAATCGAATTCACCCGTGTTGGTAATCGGCTGCGTTCAACCCATCTACGCAGCTAATCGAACTGCAGTTTCGCATCGATTGCGATCTTGCGCAGTTTCGCGGTTTCAGTCCTGATCAGCGGTGCGAGCACGTCCGGGCTGCCGCCCATGAGCACGACGCCCATCTCGGAAAACTGCTTGCGGACCTTTTCGTCGGCGAGCGCAGTGTTGACCGCCGCATTGAGCTTGGCCTGGATGTCCGCGGCCAGCCCCGGCGGCCCGAACACGGCGAGCCAGTAGGTAAGGTCGTAGCCGGGAAGGCCCGCTTCCTGGAGCGTGGGAGTGTCGGGGAAACGCGGATCGCGCTGCGCGCTGGTCGTGCCGAGAAAGCGCACCTTGCCGGCGTCTACGAAGGGCTTCGCAGCACCGTCGAAAGTGATCTGGCAGACGCCCGCAATCACGTCCTGCAATGCCGGGCCTGAACCCTTGTAGGGCACGTGCAGCAGGTCGATGCCGGCGAGGTCTTTCAGAAATTCGCCGGCGAAATGGATGCCGCTGCCGAGGCCGGAGGTCGCGTAGTTGAGCTTGCCCGGGTTCTTCTTCGCATACGCAATGAATTCGGTGATCGTGCGCGCGGGAACCGAAGGATTGATGACCGTGAGCAGGCCGTAGTTGCCGACGAGCGCAATCGGCGTGAAGTCCTTAATCGGGTCATACGAGAGCGACTTCTCGGTGATCTGCATGAAGGTGTGCGTGCCGTTGGTCGTATACAGAATCTGGTAGCCGTCCGCGGGCGCCTTCGCGATCGTATCGGCGCCGATGCGTCCGCCGCCGCCGGGTTTCGGCTCGATGATGAGTTGCTGGCCCAGCACGCGGAACATGGCCGCGCCGAGCACGCGCGAACTGATGTCCGAAAAGCCGCCGGCGGCGTACGGCACGATGACCCGGATCGGTTTCGCAGGGTAAGTTTGCGCGTGGGACGCATATGTCGTAACCGCGATGGCAGCGGCAATACTGAAACGGGTGACTGCTTGCAGGGCGCGATTCATGTTTTTCCTCCTGTACCGCGAGCCTATATGCCCATGCGCATCGGCGTCAACAGTGACACCGGGACTGCGCCGAGCTCTGCCCGAGTGCTTATTCATCAACGCACGATGAATGACTCGCGTGCGATGAGCTGGGATGAGTCGGTGCGCAGATCCACCCACCAGCGTCCCGGGGCCGGGGCGGCGCGTGAGGCCCAGGTCCGGAAACCCTCGCGCCGGCCGCCGACGACGAACGTCTCAATCACGCGGCCGGCCGGCTCGCCATCGCGGTACCACTCGAACCGGACAGCCTGGCGATAACGCGCGGGCACCGCGACGGCGAACCAGACGTAGACGCGCTCGGTGCCAGTGGGAAAGGCATATGAGGCGCCAAGCAGCGTTCGCTCGTGGACGCCGGTACCGGCGCCCGAAGCCATGCGAACAACCGGAACGGGGGGTAGCACGGGCGCGGCCAACGGGACGAGAGCCGCCGCCATGACAGCAATGGCCAGGACGGCGAGCACTCGGCCGGCGCGGGCCAGGCGAATCCGCGGCATGACCGTGACTGCGGCCATCAGAGCAGCGACCGCCGCCGAGACGGTCAGACTAACCCGCAGCGGAATGGCAAGGACCGCGGCGGCCGGAACCAGCGTCGCGAACAACACAACGGCGCTCCACGTGGCGTGAACGATAGGCCGGTCCAGCACCCATGCGCGCCAGTGGTAATCGAAGCACGACAGAAGCGCCATCCCTGCCAGCATCGCCGGGAAGATTACATTCCACGATCCCGTAACGGCCGACGCCCACCACAGCGGCAAAAGATAGAACAACACGTTTTGCCACAGACCGGCGACCAGGCTGCCCGCAGCCGGCAGGACCACGCGACGCCAGCGCGGAACAGAAGTGATCGGGCCTGCGGTAGAGTCGGCGGAGACAGCCCAGTGTGTCAGGCGTCGCAGCGCCGTGGCGCCGATCCAGGCAAGCATCAGCACGCCGATTGCCACCGGGGCGAATCCCAAACCCCGGCGCATGTAGACCACCGCGGCAACGCCCAATGCGAGCGAAACCCAGGGTCCGTAACGTCGATTCAGGCGCTCGAAGGACGGCATGCGACACATGGTATCCGCACTCACGCCGGTGATGCGAAAATTCCGGGTGAATACCGCGGGCATTCCGCAGGCAATGGCGGATGCTGCTGTTATGGCGGAGCGGCAAAGCCAGGTTCGGTTTTCGTAGCGCAGGCGCCTCGCCTGCTGAGTTACTGCGGCTTGATCCCCGCGGCTTTGATGACCTTGGCCCATTGCACTAATTCGCGCTTGATGACGGCCGCGAATTCCTCCGGCTTCTTGTTGACGACGTCCACGCCCTGAGCCAGCAGGCGCTCTTTCACGTCCGGACTATTGGATCCGCGCAGGAGCGCCTGGTACAGACGCTCGATAATCGGGCGCGGCGTGCGCGCCGGCGCGAGGATGCCGAACCACTGCGACGACTCGAACCCCGGCAACCCCGATTCCGCGATCGTCGGTACGTCCGGCACCACCGCAACGCGCTTCAGCGCCGTTACGCCAAGCGCGCGGATCTTGCCGCTCTTCACGTGAGGTAACGCGGACAGGACCGTGGAGAACGCGACCGACACTTCACCCGACATGAGACTGATGTGAGCCATCCCGGAGCCTTTGAAGAGCACTTGCGGCATGTCGACTCCGGCCGTGAGCTTGAAGAGCTCTGCGACCAGGTGCGGACTCGTCCCGACGCCGGGCGAGCCGATCATGAGCTGCCCCGGCTTCGCCTTGGCGAGAGCGATCAAATCCTTCACGTTCTTCGCCGCCACTGAAGGGTTCACGGCCATGATCTGCGCAGCGTCGACGACCAGCGACACCGGCGCGAGATCGCGGACTGCGTCGTAGGGCAGCTTGCTGATCATGCTCGGATTGATGGTGAGCGAAGGCTGGATGATCAGCAGCGTGTAACCGTCCGGCACGGCCTTCGCCACGATATCCGTCCCGATGACGCCGCTCGCGCCGCCGCGGTTGTCGACCACCACTTGCTGCGCGAGATCGTCGGAGAGCTTCTGTGCGAGCATGCGCGCGAGAATATCGCTCGCGCCGCCAGGTGACGAGGCAACCACCAGCCTGATCGGCCGGGTGGGGTAATTCTGCGCGAAGACGCAATCGGCGCTGATGCCGATCGATGCCAGCCACGCAATGAGTAGATATCTTTTCATCGCATTTTCCCCTTCTACGGCAATTCAAACCTTACCGCGACAGCGGCGCTCGCAATCACCGCGATATCGTCACGGCCGTCCTCGGGCACGTCCAACCCGCCTTTCACCACCTTCACCGTCACCTGCCCGTGCGGCAGGCTCGCTTGCACCGCCGCGGCGTCGACCTTGTCGGGACGCTGCACGCCGACGGTTACCTCCACCTGCATCTCCTTTGAGTTCAGGCCGAGCGAGCGGATCATGCTCATCGACGAATGGTGCAAAGCGTCCTGCACCGCGCGCAGCGCCGCCTTGGTGTAATCGCCACCGTGCAGATCGTTGCCGGTTCCCAGTTCCAGAATAACCCGTTTCAGTGCCATGTCCGGTTCCCCTAAACAATATTGAGGCGCACGATCGCCCCGGCGTTAGCGATCACAGTGGAACCGGTGCCGGCGTCGTTGAATATCTCCAGCCCGCCTTCGACCACCTTGACCGTGCCGGTGCCGTGCGGCAGCACCGCCAGGACCGCGGCCTTGTCCACCAGCTCCGGTTTCGGCACGCCGATCAGGACCTCCACCACCATCGAGTCGGTTGGCATGTCCAGCGCGGCGGCGATATTGAGCGAATTGTGCCAAAGCGCGTCACGCAGCGCCCGCACCGCGGCCTTGGTGTAATCGGCGCCGCGGATATCCGTGCCCATGCCAATCTCGAGCACCATACGTTTCATGGTCATTGCCGTTTCCTCCCGCATCCAGTGACTTCGTCACACATTATGCTACGCAGTTGCATCTCAATCGGGCTAGTTCTTTTTTGCCATTCCCAGATCGCTCAATACACGGCGCAACTCCTCGTACTCACTGTCGAGGTATTTGCGGCTCTCCTTGCTTCCCATATAGTTGTTTTCCCACAGATTGTTTTTTACATCCTTCTTCCACTCGTCCATCTGGGATAACCGGCCAGTGACTTCATCCCAGTAATCGATCTGCGCCTGGCCCATTTTCGGAGGGCCGAACAGCGCGCGCCAATTGTCGACAACGATGTTGTGGCCGAACTCCTTCCACGTCGGGACTGCGGCCAGCACGCCTTCGCTGCGGCGCGGCGCGGAAATCGCGAGCAACCTCAGCGTTCCCGCCTTCAGCTGCGGCCCGAACAGCGACACGCTTGACGAAACCATCTCGACGTGCCCTCCGAGGAGTGCCGTGATCGACTCCGCCGACGACTTGAAGACCACCGTCTTGAGCTTTTGGGCGTCCCCGCCGGCAGCCCGAGTCGCCAGCACGGCTGCGATATGGTTGGCGCCGCCCAAACTAGTGCCCACGGCAATGCTGATCGAACCCGGATCCGTCTTGAGCTGTGCGAGCAGATCCCTGGCCGTCCTGATCGGGGAGTCCGCCTTGACGGCAAAAGCAACATATTCGCTGGTGAGCTGTGCCAGGGGCGTGAAGTCTGCATAGTTGAACGAACTCTTCCCGGCAATGTAATTGGTAACGATCAACTGCGGGACGATGGCGAGGTAATGTCCGTTGCCGGCATGCTGGCTCAGATAAGCGAGCGCCACAGTGCCGCCGCCGCCGGTCTTGTTGACTACGGCGGTAGGCACGTCGACCAGGCGTTTTTCCTGCAGAATCTTCTGAATCGTGCGCGCCGTAAGGTCGGTGCCGCCGCCCGCCGCCGATGGTGCGATCAGCTCGACGGCTTTTTCCGGTTTCCAGATTGGGGCTGCTGCAATAGCGCCTGCGGAAACAGCGGCAAGCACAAACCCGGCGGCAACGCGAGTTGTCATGGTGAGTACCGAATACCTTTTCGTCTTGCGCATATCGATCTCCATCTGGCAGGTGTGAATAAGCCGCGCGTTTCGCATCGACTCAATGAGTTGCGCCGTAGCCCCGGTAGGCTGCTACAGCGACAGTCCGTAGAATTTGTTTGGATTATCGTATACAACGCGCCGGATGGTCGCTTCATCCAGGCCAACGCGGCGCATCTCCCGGATAGTACGCGGCAGCCACATCGCATCCATGGAGAGATGCTGGTGCGCGTCGGAGTTGACCATAATCCTCTCAGGCCCGTACTTCTGGACCCACTGTGCGGCTTGCCACGGCGCAATGCCGCGCCAGACGCACGCTCCGCTGATAGCCACATACGCCCTGGTGTTCTCCAGACCCCAGCGGATCAGGTCGGCGTCGGAGTGATCGATGACGATCTTGCTGTGCTTGATCCCCAAGCGATCGGCAATGGCAAAGGTGCGCTTGGCCGTTGAAACCTTGAACGGCCAAGGCGGGGAGCCCTCGGGCAATTTGGGCCCTTCAATGTAATGAGCCGTCGACTTCAGCATGGGGCTGTGCAGGATCACAGGGACGCCCAAATCCTTTGCCACGGCCAACTGCTCGGCGATGATCGCCTCGGATTCCCCCGGCGTGACGGTGGTACTCCACTGATACGGATCGAGACCAAGTTCTCCTATCGCGACCACGCGTCCATGCTTGAGATAATCCGCGAGCGCGCGATGCAGCCGGTCGGCATCGTGAACCCGCGAGTTGGATCCCCAGGACAGCGCAACGTAAACCTTGTAGAAAAAAGTCTTCTCATACCGCTCGGCCAGCCACAGCATGTGATCCCAGCACCGCAGAATATCGTCGGCATCGAACGCGCCGGATCGTTTCTTGATGACGACATCCGGCCGTGCCATCGGGTTCACCGCGGCCCTCATGCCGCCAATACCCATCATTTCCAGCGAGTCCCATCCCAGGTCCGCCATATGAACGTGCGGATCGATGTAGGGAATCGTACCGATGAAATTCTCTGGAGCCCCAGAGCTCTTACTATTCTTACTCTTGGTCTTGCTTTTCGATTTGCTTTTCATGGTGGGCACGAATTTCCTCCTTTGACATAATCCGGGTTGGCACAGGTTTCCGTGGCCACCGTTCTTACGGCAGCGGTACGATCGCCTCGATTTCCACGAGGAATGCAGGGTCCGCGAGGCCTGCGACCACCAGCAGCGTGTTGGCGGGAGGATCGCCCTTGAAGAATTCCTGGCGAACCCGGCCGACCGCTTCGCGATACTTGATGTCGGTGATGAAGACGGTGGTCTTGGCAACGTCCTCCATCCGTCCCCCCGCACCCTCGATTACATTTTTCATGTTCTCGAGCAGCTGCCGGGTCTGGCCCGCAGCGTCGCCTTTGCAAACGATGATCCCCTGCGCATCGCGCGAAGTCTGTCCAGCAACATAAAGGGTTCTCCCCGTCTCCACGATGATGCCGTGAGAGTAGGACTTGCCGGCGGGCACAAAAACGTTGGCGGGCTGGTAGGCAGTGCGTTTCATGGTGTTCTCCTCCTTGGAATAACGTCGGAAAATGTTACGTCAAAATCGGGCGCAGGGTGTTGGCGTGGACGGGCGCGACGGGTTTCCTACGGCAGCACGACGTCGGCGGCAACGCCGGTAACCAGCCACTGCTTCATGGCCTGCACCGTTTCCTTCTCGGCCCCGATATAACCGTGCCGGGAAAAAGCTTGGCAGTCCTTGCCCCGCCCGGCATTACTGGACTTGACCGTAATCAGCGGCGAGCGGGTTTTGTCCGCGTAACGCCTGGCCTGCCAGTAAGGCGTATAGGAACAAGGGTCGTCGGCGTGGTGCACCCACAGCATCGGCGTCTTGAAATCGTCGAAGTCAAGCGCCGCCAACCCGGGCGTGTTCCTCCCGTTGTTGAACAGCGAACTGGTGAAGATTACCTTGGTCCGCCCCGGGTCAAGGGCGCGGGCGACGTAGTAGGCGGAGACGCTGCCTTCGCTCGTACCCACGACCGCGAGCGACAGCGCGCCGAAGCGCTTGCCGATTTCGGCCACCAGCGCGCGCATATCTTCCGCGTAGCGCGGACTGCGCCGGAAACCGCCGCCGAAGCCACCCCACTCGTCGTTCGGCGCATCGACGGAAAAAACGACGGTCTCCTCGTCCAGCCAGAAGCTGCGGCTGCGGATCAGAAAATTTCCCTTGAGCGTGAACGAATCGGGCGATTGCAGCCTCATGATCCCGGGCGAGCCCGGCATCAGCAGGATGCCGCGCACAAACGGCCGATGGGGCTCCAGATGCGTGACCAGCGCGGAAATGCTGCGATCGGGGAAGGTGGCGGTGATCATCGACTCGCTCACCGTGCTCTCACCCCAGGCAGGGACCAGCGGCCAGCCAGTGGCCAGGAACAGCAACATGAGACACAGCCAGCGCTTCATGTTCAGGCCTCCCCGAGTTAAGGCAAGCAGATGATACACCGTGATTGCCGAAGGGGCGCCGCGTTGTTACTATTCCGCCTCCGTCGATCGTATTCATAACAAAGATGGCAACATCCGCGCGCAGTGACCGTACGGGTTCCGCCGTTCGAGATGGACGCGAATTTTTTCGCAGCTGCGCGGGCCGCGCAATCAACCGTCGACCCCTCGTTCATGCGTCGGTGGGAGTCATTCTGGCTGTCACGCTGATTTCTCCGGCGCCAGCCGATCCGCAGACGCGAACGTTCCCGGTCAAGGTTGCCGAGGGCGCCGGCGAACGCCAGGCGCTGGTATGCGTGCCCAAGGCGCCGCCGCCCTATGCCGCGGTGGTGTTCAATCACGGCAGCATCGTCGACATGCTGGGCTGGCCGGGCGCCATGCAACGGCGATACCGCCTGGACCGCGTCTGCGAGGCGCTTGCCGCGGAAGGCTACTTTGCATTCGTTCCGATCCGCGAAAACTCGGCGCGTGGGCGCGGCTTTCAGGACTACGAGGACGCTTACCGCGAGATCGTGCTGCAAGCGATCGATCACGTGAAGGCGCTGCCAGGGGTTGACAGCTCCCGAATCGCGCTGGCCGGATTCTCGATGGGCGGGCTGGTGTCCTTCAAAGTGGCGCTGGAACGCAAGGACCTGCGCGCGGTGGCGCTGCTCGCTCCGGCTTTCGGGCGAGGACTGCTTGGCGAGGCGGCGAAGAGTGCCGACAGCATCAGCGCGCCGGTGTTGGTCATGGTCGAACAAAGCGATGCCCCGCCGATACTGCGTGGCGTCGACATCCTCGAGAAAGCGCTGGGCTCGCGCGGAAAACCGCTTCGATTGGTGCGTTACGACCGTGGCGGCGGCCATGAACTGTTCTACGACGTCGGCTACTGGTGGGATGACCTCAAAGCCTTCCTGCAGGAACATCTCGGCGTGCGCTGAGCGTTCTGTCAAAAAAAACCCCGCCGAAGCGGGGTTTGCGTCATCGCTGCCGGGTCAAATTACGCTTGTTCGTCGCGTCTCCTGCGCCGCGCCACGAACCCCATCAAGCCGAGCCCGGCGAGCATCATCGCGTACGTTTCGGGCTCCGGAATCGCCGCCAAGATTATTCCCCCCGACTCGCCGGTGGGGCTGGGTGAAATGGAAGCCGCCATTACGCCGCTGATGTGAAGCTGGTAGTTTCCCGCCGCGATCGGGCCGGACGGGGCGGCATTCGACCACGCGAAAGGAGCAAACGGAGTATTGGGGTCAGCAGCGTTTACGACTGTGTGGGCAATGTCATTAGTACGAAGAGCGACCGAAAGACTGGAGAAATTGCTGAAGTCAGTAAAATTATCGATGAGCTGCGCGGTGAAAGGAGTGCTTGTCTGGAAGAAAATATGATCCGTAAATGATTCGGAGGCCAGGTGATTGAGCGCAAGCGGACCCCAATACAGCGTCGTCGGTACCGGCTGTAACCCGTAGTCAAAGGTCAAATTGGCCGCGCCGGCCCGCCCCGGCAGGATCAACAGTGCCACCACAGCAAGCGCCGCGACGATGGTGGTATAGCTGGCTTTCAGTAATCTTCGCTCGTAGCTCATGTTTGTTATCCTTATTCCCGGTTTTTCCGAAAATGTGACTTCCGCCACAGTCACGGCAAGAATATCCCATAAGCGTAATGATAATTGGTGCTATTAGTCACTAATGCACAGTGACTTTGGTCACATTCTGCCAAAGGGAGCGAAAAGTGCCTTCCTGCAGGAACATCCCGGCGCGCGCTGAGCGCCGAATCGCAGGCGCCGGGCGGGTATCGCCCGGACCCTCGACGGCAACGACCGTTGCCGCCGCTTACTCGTCCTCGCCGTAGTGGATGCGCCGATACGGCAGCGTAATCACGCTGCGTGACACCCGCACGTCGATGATCATCGGGCCGGGCCTGGCGACCCACTCGGCGGTGGCTTTTTTCACGTCTTCCACCGTGCGCGCGAGGGATCCGCGCCCGCCAAATGCCCTGGCCACCGCGCCGAAGTCCGGCGTGCTGATAACCGAGGTTTCCTTGTCCATCTGGTGCGCGTCGAGCTTGTAGTATTCCGCGCCCAGACATTGGTTGTTCATCACAAAAATCAGCAGCGGCACGTCGTAGCGCACCATCGATTCAAAGTCGCCGATGTGCATCATGGTGCTGGCATCGCCGTCGAGCAATATCGCGGGCTTGTTGCCGGTGCCGATAACGGCGCCGACCGCGGCGGGCATCATCTGCCCGATACAGCCGAAGAAGTGGCCCGGCATTACCATCGGCCGGTTCTTGGTGAACAGGATGTTGGTAAAGCCCGAGGTCGAACCACTGCCGGCAAACACGCTGATATTGGTGGGCACGACGTCATCAAGCATCAGGCACACCTGGCGCGGATCGACGGTGCCGGGTTCCAGCGCATACTCTCTGCGGTCTTCCCACGCATTGGCGAGTTTCTCCTTGACTTCGCCGGTGCGGTAACCGACCTGCTTGAAACTGCGCTTGGCGAGTTCGGCATCGAGCGCTTCGACGCCGGAACGCCCGTCGGCCTGCACGTAGCATTCCGCGCCGCGTCCGCCGCTCATCATCACGTGCGATTTCGGGTCGATATGCACGAACTTCGCGTTCGGATAGAGATAACCGTGCTCGGTGGTGTAGCGGTTGAGGCTCGCGCCGATGGCGATCACGCAGTCCGACTCCTCGCACAGATGCATGGCTGTCTTCGTAGCGTAGGTGCCGGAGATACCGATGTGGTATTCGTCGTCGCAGAGCCAGGTCTTGGCCTGCAAGGTGGTGGCGATCAGCGCGCCGGTGCGTTGGGCGAGCGCGCGTACTGCGTCACCGGCCCCGGCCCATACCGCGCCGCGTCCGACGAGTATGATCGGTTTCCTGGCCTTGGCCACGATATCCGCGGCCTGTTCGATCACCGGCTGATGCGGTTGCATTACGCGTTTAGGCAACATCGTCGTTGACGGGCGATACGGCTCGTCGTCGTCCCACTCTTTCTGCTGCAAATCCAGCGGGCAGCTCAATATCACCGGGCGCGATTCGAGGCGCGCAATATAAAACGCCTTGCGCACCGCGTCATCGGCGGCGTCCGGCGTCGCCATGCGCACGAAGGCGGTCTCACAGCCGTGGGCGAATGCAGCCTGATCGAGGCGTTGCGTGTATTCATCGTCGCTCACCGGGTATTCGCCGCAAAACGCGACGACCGGCGAGGATGCGCGCGCCGCGGTCACCAGCGCGGTCGCCAGTTGTGTGACGCCCGGCCCGCAGGTGGCGGTGGCGATACCCGGCGTGCGCGTCGCGCGCGCCCAGCCGTCCGCCATGCCGAGTCCGACGCCTTCATGACGCACTTCGTGCATTTTGATGCCGTTCTTGTAGTTCTCGTGCTGCCAGTACATGTTGCCGTCGCCCATCATGCCGAATACATGGGTCGTACCCTCGGCCTTAAATGCTTGCGAGAGTCTTTGGTACACCTTCATGGTTGCTCCCCCTTGGAAATCCAACGAATCAAAACTTCAGTCCGTACCAAAAACGCCAGTCGGCGTTTCATTGCCCTCACCCCAATCCCCCGGCAAACTCGACGGTTATGCGTTTTATCACCAGTGACGAGGCTGCGTCCGAACAATTGAGACCCGGATTATAGCGCCATTAAACCAGCGGTTTCAGCCGCGCATGGCGCGGCCTGCAACGGCACGCGCGATCTCTGGAATAATGCGGGACGTAACCACTCTGAGGAGCATGTTTCATGGCAAACAAGATTCGCCTGGGGTTTATTGGCGCCAACGTTCATTCGCACTGGGCCTCCCAGTCGCACTTCCCGGCGCTGCTGGCCAGCCCGGATGTCGAACTGACCGCGGTCTGCACCACCAGGTCCGAGAGCGCGCAAGAGGCGCGCAAAGCGTTTGGAGCGAAGCTCGCCTTCCATGATTTCCGGGCGATGGTGGCATCAAAGGAGATCGACGCGGTGGCCGTGGTAGTGCGGGTGCCATCGCACTATGAGGCGACCAAGGCCGCCATCGCAGCCGGCAAGCATGTCTACACCGAGTGGCCGCTGGGCCGGACCACCGCCGAAGCCGAAGAGCTGGCGGCGCTGGCCCGGGCCAAAGGAGTGCAGACCGCGGTCGGCCTGCAATCGCGGGTCAGCCCCGCCCTGCTTTACATGAAGGAGCAGATCGAAGCCGGCTATGTGGGCGAGGTGCTGTCATGTCATGCCGACTGTATGCGTGACGGCGCGCTGGAGCGTCCCTCCAGCCGCACCTGGCAGCGGGACGCTGGCCTCGGCGCGAACCCCCTGACCATCGCCAACGGGCACGTCATCGATGCCTTGCGCTTTGTCGTGGGCAACTTCACGCGCGTGTCCTGCATGGTCACGACCCAGGCCAGGCAATGGTACGAGACCGACACCAGGAAGTTGGTGGACGTAACTTCGCCGGACAACATAATGGTCAGCGGCAAGCTCGCGAGCGGCGCGGTGGCTTCGGTCCATGTCGCGGCCGTCCCCTGGGCCGGCGGGGGCTTTCGGATGGTGATCTACGGGCGGGAAGGGACATTGGTCGCGACCGGCAACGTCTCGTCCCAGCGCGGCGAGATGCTGCGGGTGCAAGGAGCAAAGCGCAGCCACGAGTTGAGCGAGATGGCGATCCCCGAGCGCTTCGTCTGGCTGCCGCCGGAATTCCCCCGCGGCGATCCCTTCAACGTCGGGCAGATGTATGCCCTGTTCGCCGCGGCGATCCGGACCGGGCAGAAACAGCAGCGGCTGCCGACATTCGACACCGCGGTTGACCTGCATCACTTCATCGATACGATCAAGCAGGCGTCGGATACGGGCCGGGAGCTGCCTGTCGCTTGAGGTGTTGCCGGCGCCCGTAGACACCCGGCCACAGCGTTGTCCTGATCGAAGATCCGTCGTAGTCTGTCGCTTGGAATCAGCGCCGGAACTCTATGCACCCCTATGCCCCCCTGACGGTTCGTACCGCGGTCGTGTTCTTCGTGCCGCTCATCCTGACGACCGAATTGCATCAGCTTTCGCACTCCCTCGTGCATGCCTTTCTCTCGCGGCTTGGTGACCCCACAACCACATTGGCCGCGTTCAGCATCGCGTTCGCATTCAATACCACCTTCAGCGGCATCCTCAGCGTCGGCACCCAGGCGGGGATGTCCTACATCTCCGACAAGCGCTCGTTCTGGCGGGTTGCACGCTTCTACTTCGCCGTGTCGCTGGCGCCGTTGGTGATGATCGAAGCAATCGCGTTGACGCCGCTTGGCGATTGGATGTTCGGTACGATGATGGGGGCGAGCCCGGAGGTGACGCGGCTCGCCAAGGCTGCTTCAGCGGTGATGGGCTTGTGGGTTTTCCCGAACCAGGTACGCAACCTTGCCACCGCGCTGTGCATGATGCACCGGCGCACCATGCCGATTTCCTATTCGACGATGGTGCGGCTGGTCTCCCAGGCGCTGATGCTGATGGTGCTGCCGTTCTGGATGGAAGGGGCGGTGGCCGGCGCGGCATCGCTGGTCGGCTGCATGGGTGTAGAGGCGATCTACATGTATTGGGTCAGCCGGCCCCTCTATGCCGAGCTGCCCGCCAGAGGCGGAGAACAGGCATCCTATCGCCAGATGTGGGGCTTCTCCTGGCCGCTGATGATCACGCAGATTACCGAGAACGGGGTCACCTTCGTGATCAACTTCTTTCTCGGACGCCTCGCTAATCCCGATCTGGCGCTGGCCGCCTTTGGCGTGGTCATCGCGCTCAATTCCCTGGTCGCTGCGCCCCTGCGTAACCTGGTGCAGACGGCGCAAGCCCTGGTGCACAGCCGCACGGACATGCGCGTGATGCTTAGGTTTGCGCACCGGCTGACGCTCGTGTACGCGGTGCTGGTGGTGGGCCTGTTCTATACACCCCTGCGTGAGGTGATCCTGAGCGGCGTCATGGGGCTGCCTGAGAAACTCAGCAGTTATGCGACACCAGGCGTGCAGATGATCCTGCTGGTGGTGATCGTCTGGGGTTACTCTTCGCTGTTCCGCGGCCTGCTTTCCGCGATGCGCAAAACGCAGATAATCGCAGCCAGTGCCATGATACGGCTGCTGGTGGTATTCGCCGTGGGCAGCGTCACGCTCTTTGCACCGAACCTCAATGGCGCTGCCGTAGGAGTCGCCGCCGTTGGCTTCGCATTCCTGGCCGAGGTGCTGATCCTCGGATGGCAGGTGACCCTATACAGCCGCACCCCGGGGCCCATATTCCCGCGCGAAACTTAGAGCGCCTGACGGTTTGGCCGGTGCGGGGATCTAGGTCGCCCTGGATCTACGCGCTAATGGATCGGCTGGGATAGAAACGCAATGGCGAGACACCTCGTCCCAAGTCCTGGTCATTTGCCTGACTCGCTCGATCATTGCTCGGCGACTCTCGTCCCTTTGTTGTGATGTCCATGCCTGCCCGTATTGCAGATACGAGGCCGTCCAGAGTTGCAGGTAGTTTTTTACGCTCTCCTTCTGGAAGTCGTCTGGTGTCATTCTCGATCTCCTATACCTTGTCGGCTATTTCTGCATCAGAACTTCAAGCCCCCTGGCGCATGCTTCCTTTACGGCATCGCTGGCCTTTTCTTCCCCGGGCATCTTGCCCCAGCCCCCTTTTTCAATGAAGGCGCCTCTCCCCGAGTAATCCAACGCCTTATACTCTTTGAGTCTCTCTTGATAATCCGGAGTCTTGGCAAACTGGGCGACGCAAATCGTCGCCCGAGCCGTCAAGACCGCGGCATTGGCCATCTGGTCGGAAGTGCGCTTGGTTACCCAAAATCCCCCCTCGAAACCGATCGTCAACGGGACGATAAACCCGACAAACAGGCCCATAGCTCCATACTTAAGCTGCACTGCAGTTTCTGGTTTCATTGGCATTACCTCCCTGAAGTGTGGCAACAATTGCGCCGGGAAACATGTTGCGCCTGCGCTCGGCCGATTGCAATGCCGGTTATGTCAAAATGGCGCGAATCCTGAGAGGCGTGGGGTCGACCCGAATTGCGCCATTGACCAAGAGGCAGCTATTGTTCGGTCTGCGGTCCTTGGCGTCCAAGAGCGCAATTAGCCCCGGCAAGACCACGATGACAAGTTGACTCCGCCGCCGCGCGGGAGCAATCTGACATCCGCGCTGCAGTCTAACAACACACTGGGCGAGGAGAAACTGCCATGCCGTTCTACGAAAAACGCGACGTCCGCATCGGCTACGAAGAGGCTGGCTCGGGCTTCCCGTTGTTACTCATCGCCGGCGGGGGTTTGAACTCGACTATCTCCTACTTCACCGGAAACGCGCCCTTTAACGCGATCGAGGAGTTCAGGAACGAGTACCGCTGCATCGCGAGCGACCTGCGCAACGCCGACGGCGGCCAGTCCTCCGGCCCGCTCGAGATCGACCGGCCCTGGGACGCGTACTCCGATGACCAGCTTGGCCTGATGGATCATCTGGGCGTCAAGGAGTTCATGGTGATGGGTTTCTGCATCGGCGGTCCCATGATATGGAACCTGTTGAAGCGGGCGCCCAAGCGTATCGTTGCTGCCGTGCTGGCACAGCCCAGCGGGTTTCGTCCGGAGATGCCCGACCTCTTCTACCAAAACAACACTAAGCGCTGGGGCCCGGCGTTGTGCGCCCGCCAGCCCAAGATCACGATGGCGATGGTCGACAAATTCCTGACCAAGATGTACCGCGCCAACCCCGATTTCGTCTTCACTGTGACGCGCGATTTCGTGCGCGCCTGCCAGACGCCCGTACTGGTCCTGCCGGACGACGTCCCGGCGCACCCGTACGCGGTCGCCATGGAGTCCGTGATGCTCGCGCCGAAGTCCGAAGTGAGCCTCTTCCCCTGGCAGGAGCCCAAGGAGCGGATTCCCCCGGTGGTGCGCCAGGTGCGCTCCTTCCTGCGGGCGCATCGACCTGTGACAGCCGCGCGCTAGAGTAATTTCCCCTTCTGAAGGAATGAGCTGCATGCCAGACGATCCGAAAAACCGCGGGCCGGCCGACCCCAGCCGTGTGAACGTCGACGACTCCGGCGAAGTGAAGCTGCGGCGCAAAGAATATGGTTGCACCGAACAGCAATTACGAGCGGCGGTCGCGGCAGTCGGCGCGTCGGCAGCCAAGGTCAGTCAGTATTTGAAACGCAAATCGACGCCGCCGAAGGGTAAAGCGCAAAGGTTTAAATAAGAGAGCACTCGATGAACACGACAACCGGCAACGCGCCGCGGTTCGAGGTGGATCCGTGGTGGCCCAAGCCGCTGCCCGAAGGCTGGATCAGCGGTCAGCTATCCACCGTATGCGTGGACGCCCACGACCACGTGATCGTCACCAACCGGCGTGATATCACGGACGAGGAAAAGGAAACGTCGCAGCAGGCCGGTTCGGTGATCATTTTCGATCCCGCCGGCAACCTCGTCGATTCGTGGGGAACGGAGGAGACGGTGCCGCGGACCATCCATAGCTGTTTCGCCGACCGCGACAACAATGTGTGGCTGACCGGCAATGGCGACGGCATCGTCCAGAAATACACCCACGACGGAAAACTTCTGCTGCAAATCGGCAAGCGGGGCGTGTTCGATACCTCGGATGGCACCCGCAAGGGACAGGCGCTGAATGCGAGCCCTACGCAATTATTCAAGCCGGCCGGCATCACCGTCGATCCGGACAACGGGGATGTCTACGTTGCCGACGGCTATGGCAATCGTCGTGTCGTCGTGTTCGATCGCGAAGGACGCTTCCTGCGGCAGTGGGGCCGCCAAGCGACCAAGGCGGAAATGGAAGCAGGCGTGGGCGGCGTTTTCGCGGAAGTGGTGCATTCAGTCACGATCAGCAATGCCGGCCTGGTGTACGTCGGTGACCGCCAGGGTGACCGGGTCCAGGTGTTCGACAAGATGGGCAATTTCAAGAGAAACATCTGGATCAGGACGGGCACCGCCGAGCTGCCCGATCCGCGGGGCACTGCCTGGTGGGTGGAGTTTTCGCGCGACCGGGAACAACGCTACATGTACGTCATGAATGGACGCAACGAGCAGGTCCATATCGTCGATCACGCCAGCGGGAAGATACTCTCGACTTTCGGCCGCCCGGGACACCAGCTGGGACATTTCACGCACGGTCACACGCTGGCGATCGACTCCAAGGGCAACCTCTACGTTGCCGAGACCAATTGGGGCCGCAGGATCCAGAAGTTCAAGCCGGTGCAATAACGAAGGCAAGATGCGCGGCATCGCAGTCAGTTCGCCCCAGCGGCTCTTATGAATTCCGCAAAAACCCCGCCCCCGTAGCCGGCATCAAAAATTCCTTGCTCATTTCCTTTAGCGAGTTGATACCCAGCATCGCCATATCGCGGTCGATTTCGTCCATCAGCAGTCTGATGGCGTGATCGACGCCGGGCTGGCCGGCGACGGCCGCCGCGCACAGGAATGGGCGGCCGATGAAGCAGAAATCCGCGCCGAGGGCGAGTGCTTTCAGAATGTCGCTGCCGCGCCGGACTCCGCTGTCCATGATCAGCTTCATGTCACCCGCAACCTCGCGCAAACCCGGCAACACTCGTAACGGTGACACGGTGCCGTCGAGCTGTCTGCCGCCGTGGTTGGAGACCATGATGCCGTCAAGTCCGTGTTCGCGCGCCATGCGCACCACGTCTTTGTGCAGCACGCCTTTGAGCAGCAGATTGCCTTTCCAGATTTTGCGCATATGCGCGACGTGTTTCCAGGTGAGACGGTCGCGCCGGCCGTAGCCGCGCAAGGCTGTCTTCGAAATCAGCGGCACGCGGGGTCCCATGTTTTCAACGTGCGGCATGCCGTCCAGAATAAGGGTTTTTAGGAGCATGCCAAACAACCATTTTGGTCTGAGCATGCAGTCCCACGCCAGACGCGGTGTTGGGCGCAGCGGGTTGTTGAACCCGGCACGCACATTGTTTTCGCGGTTGCCGGCGACTTGCACATCCACGGTGACCGCGATGGTTTCGAAGCCTGCTTTCGCCGCGCGCTCGAAGGTTTCGTTGATGCGATTTTCGTCGCCCGGTAGATAGGCCTGGAACATCGCGGTCCTGCCGGCGGCTCTTACGTCCTCCATTTTCATCAGCGATGCGCCACTCATCATCATCGGAATATTCGACGCCGCCGCAGCGCGTGCGAGCACCAAGTCGCCCTGATACGTCGCGGTCGAGGTGCCGCCCATCGGCGCAAAACCGAAGGGCGCGCTATAGGTGTGGCCGAAGAGTTCGGTTTTCATGGTGCGCTGCGTGGTGTCCACCAGCGGCTTGGGCACGAAACCGATTTCCTCGAACACATCGCGATTGCCGCGCAGCGACATGTTATCTTCCACGCCGCCGGTGACATAGCCGTAAATCGGGCGCGGCAGGATTTTACGCGCGTGATCGATAAAATCCTGCAATGACAAGTAATCGCGTATGCCGCGCGGCAGCGTGCGTTTGTCGACGAACGAGAGTCCGCCGGCGGTGTCGGGCGTGGGTGCGAGGTCGGTGGCTGTGGTGCTGACTGAGGCGGCTGTATTCATGGTATCGGCCAATAGAGAGTTGGGAAAGGCGTAAGGTTGCAAAAATCCGCTTGCGCGGTTGGCTAAGGCTTGACGCAGAGGAGATACTACACAAAAAACGGGCGGGGCAGATTTTTTTCACCCGGGAGACAGCAAAATATTCGTAAACTTGACTGACCGACCGATGAAATGGGAGTGACAATGATTAGGGCGATCGGATTTTATCGGCGATGCCGGGACCAAACTCGAAACCACGATCTTCAAGCCCCACGGCGACGGCCCGTTTCTGCTGGTGGTAATCAACCACGGGAAAGCTTCGGGAAACCCGTATTTTCAGCCGCGCGCGAGATACGTGGCCGCTTCCGGTGAGTTTGTCCGGCTGGGTTACCTGGTGGCGATACCCATGCGTCAGGGATTCTCCAAGTCCGGCGGTGCTTACATCGATCCACGTTGCAACTTCGTCAGCAATGGGCAAGTGCAAGCCGAAGATATCAAGGGCGCATTGGATACGCTGGTTAAACGTCCCGACGTCGACCCCAAACGCGTTCTGCTGGTGGGCCAATCACATAGCATGTTTGGCATGAGAGCCGGACTTAAAATCTGGCGGGGTCCTGCACAAGAATTCTTGCGCACCATCGGAACGCCGGTCGAGCCAGTCAAGAATTGACAATTCCCGCGCGTTAATCATCCGCTCTTTTGCCCGCTATGCGCTGGTGGTGCGGGCCCCTTGCCCTCTTGGCTGCCAAGCCGAGGCCGAGCGTTTGACCGATGCCACCATCTCGGGGATACTTCGCGTTCGGGTGAATTCCCTGCCCTTTATTGGTCCCGAAAACATAATCAGTCCTACACAAGAAAGGTCGCCATGAACCGATGCAAGTCTCTCGTCGTTGTACTCACACTTTCACTGCTCTCGTCAGGTGTCGCACAAGCAGACGACGAAGGCAAAGGCCGGCTCGGCAAGGTCACGTTTCCGACGTCGTGCGATCCGAAAGTGCAGGCACAATTCGAGCGCGGCGTGGCAATGCTGCACTCGTTCTGGTTCAGCGAGACCGAAAAGACATTCCGTGCGGTGCTGGTTGATGATCCGTCCTGCGCCATCGCAACGTGGGGCGTTGCGGCAATCCTGATGTCGAATCCACTTGCCGGGACCGGGGCGTCTCCCAAGGGAGCAGAGCAGGCGCGGGCGGCAATTGAGCAGAGTCGCCGGATCGGCGCCAAGACCCAGCGCGAACGTGACTATATCGAGGCTGTCGCGGCGTACTATGAGGACTGGTCGAGCCGCTCGGAGCGCGCGCGCCAGCCGGCGCGCGCCAAGGCGTTTGAAGCGCTCGCGGCGCGCTATCCGGATGACGATGAGGCGCAGATATTCTCCGCGCTCTACATTGCCGGCACCCAGTTGCAGTCTGATCAGACTTACGCCGCGTATCGCAAAGCGGCCGCGATCCTGGAAAAACAATTCGCCAAGCACCCCGACCACCCTGGCGTGGCGCACTATCTGATACACAGCTACGATGCTCCGGCCCTCGCACAACAGGGCCTGACTGCCGCCAGTCGCTACGCCAGCATCGCGCCTGCTGCGCCGCACGCGCTCCACATGCCTTCGCACATCTTTACCCGTGTTGGCGCCTGGGAGGAATCGGCAGCGACCAATGTTCGATCGGCTGAAGCGGCGAGAAAAGGCAATGAGCCGGATCAGGCGTATCACTCCAGTGACTACACGGTTTACGCTTACCTGCAACTCGCGCGCGACGGCGCCGCGCGACGCGCCATACAGGAAGCGCTTCAGGTCAGCGGGTTCAACCCTGCGCGAAATACGGCCGTGTATGCGATAGCCGCGATGCCTGCACGCTACGCAATGGAGCGTGGCGCATGGCGCGAGGCAATGCAGTTGCAGCCCCGTGCGACCAAGTATCCGTTTACAGAAGCCATCACCTACTTCGCACGGGCGCTCGGTGCTGCGCGCAGCGGCGATCTAACGGCGGCGGAAAAGGACGCCGAAAAGCTTGCGTCGCTGCACAAATTACTCCTTGCGGAAAACAACAACTATTGGGCGAATGAAGTCGAAGTCCAGCGGCTGGCCGTGGCGGGATGGGTAGCCCTTGGCCAGGGCAAAGCGGATGACGCGCTCAAGTTCATGCGCGCCGCCGCCGACAGTGAGGACCGGAGCGAGAAGCATATCGTCACGCCGGGCCGCATCGTTCCTGCGCGCGAGTTGCTGGGCGAGATGCTGCTCGAGCTAAAACAGCCGGCGCTCGCGCTCAAGGAATTCGAAGCATCGCACGCGCGCGAGCCGAACCGATTCCGTGGGTTCTACGGGGCGGCCCGCGCGGCGGAAGCTGCCGGCGACCGGCAGAAAGCAGCGGAGTATTTCGGCAAACTTCTGGCGCTGGCGAAGACTGCTGACAGCGCGCGGCCCGAAATCACGCGCGCAAAGGCCTACGTCGCGCAACGATGAACCGCCATCGCCCGCAGACTGCCGGTTGGCGCGCGGCGGCCTGCGCGCTGCTGGTCGTGAGCGTGCTCGCCGTGCCGCCGGTAGCATCAGATCCCACCGAGACCAACCCGGATGCGGCCGCACGCGACCCGGATTATGCTGCCGGCAAGCAGGCGATGGAAAAGAAGAACTGGCCGGAGGCGGCAAAGCGCTTCCAGCAGGCCGCGCTTCGCGATCCGGAAAACGCGGACCTGCAGAAATCGGGCAAGGGCTCGCAGGCAATCTGGGGCAGCAGGTGGTCGCGGACAATCCGTGAATGACCAACGATTGCGCAAAACAAGGAGCCGAACATGAAACTATCGCTGTCAACCCGGATCGCCGAGGCGCCCAAGCCGCGCAAGGACCTGGCGCTGATGGCGCTGCCAGAACTCGCGCGCGTGGCGAAGCAGGCCGGCTATCGCGCGCTGTGCATGCGGGCATCGCAACTGGGCATCCAGTCGTCACCTGAAGAACTCAAAGCCGCGCGCAAACTGCTCGACGAGCTGGGACTCAAAGTCTCGATGATCAGCGGCAACAATGACGTGCCGAACAACACCGACGCCGTGGTCATGGTGCTGCGCGAGATCGGCAAGCATCTGGACGTGGCGCAGGCGCTCGGCGCGGACATGATACGCATCGGCATGAAAGCGCACACCGACATACCGTGGGCACGGCGCGCCTGCGACGAAGCCGCGGAGCGCGGCATACGCCTCGTTCATCAGTGCCACATCTGCTCGCTGTTCGAGACGGTCGAGATGTCGCTGCAGGTGGTGCGCGAGGTGGGGCGCAAGAATTTCGGGATCATTTACGAACCTTCCAATCTGATCGTCTGCGGCCAGGATTACGGCAAGCACACGATCCGCGCGTTCGCGCCGCACATCTTCAACGTCTATCTGCAGAACTGGTCCCCGAATCCGCAGGGAATTTCCATCATAGAGACGTGGATCAACGGGCCGGTCAAATACAACCTGCTGCCGTTCGGCGATCCGCGGGGAGTTGATTTCAGAATGGTGTTCGACGCGCTGGGCGAGATTGGCTACAACGGTTACGTGACGGTGCACCAAGTCGGCACCGGCATGGACATCCCGACCGGCGCGCAGCATTTCGCCAATTACCTGCGCTCGGTCGCGAGTTTTGATTAGCCTGACGGGATCCGGAATCAAACCTCGGGCTTGATGCCGGCGGCTCGAATCACCTCCCGCCATTTGGCGATCTCGCTGGCGATGCGCTTGGTGAAATCCGCCGGGGTGCTGGCGACAACTTCCAGTCCCTGACCGGTGAGCATGTCGCGCATCTTCGGACTGTTAAGGCCGCTGGCAACGGTCTCATATATTTTCTTCACGATGTCCGATGGCGTGCCTGCAGGTGCGAACAGCCCGAACCATACCTGCGATTCAAAACCAGGGTAACCGGATTCCGCGATGGTGGGTACCTGGGGCGCGACAGGCGTGCGTCGCGGACTCGTCACCGCGAGCGTGCGCAGCTTGCCTGATTTCATGTGCGGCAACGTCGTCATCACCACATCGAACATTACGGATACTTCGCCGCCCAGCAGCCCGATCATCGCCGGGCCGGAGCCCCGGTATTGCACCCCTACCATCTTCGTCTTCGCCGCCAACTGGAAGAGTTCCATCGTCATGTGCGGGGTGGCCCCGGTGCCGCCCGCGCCGTAGTTCAGCTCTCCGGGTCGGGCGCGTGCGAGCGCCACAAGCTCTTTGACCGACTTCACCGGCAACGAAGGGTGCACGGAAAGCAGCTGCGGAATGAAAGCGAGTTCAGTAATTGGCGCGAAATCGCGCTGAATGTCGTACGGCAGCTTGGGGTACAGCGTCGCGGCGACCGCATGGGTCGTAACCGTTCCGACGAGCAAGGTATACCCATTGGCAGGCTGTTGGGTGACATACTCGGACCCGATAGTCGAGCCGGCGCCCGGACGGTTCTCGACGACCACGGGTTGTCGCCATGCTTCGTTCAGCAACTGCGCCACATTGCGCGACAACAGGTCGGTTGATCCGCCCACGGCAAACGGCACGATGACGCGGACCAGCTTCGCCGGATAGACGTCGGCGGCGACGGCAGAGCCGTGCGCGGCAAGCAGGATCGCAAATGCGGCGATCGGTGAGCGGACGGTGGCAACTGCTCCAGCACCAGTCTTGCGCTCGCGACGAGCGTTTGGCATGTACCTGCGGTCATATTCATTCATCGCATCCTCTCAGCGCGAATTAAGTGCCAGCGCGAGGCGCGTGCGCTCCGCCCCGTAATGTCGTTCTGCAACCGTGACAGAAATGATGCCGTCCCGCAAATCCGCTGCCAATGCCTCGAGCGTGCGCTCCCCGGGTGCGCCGTATCCTCCGCCACCCGGAGTTTCGATGCGTACCGACTCTCCCGCCGCGAGTACGACATGAGCCACCTTGGATGCCATCACCTCCTCGTCAGGCCGGCCCGGGTTGCGCAACAAGCGACCGAGTCCGCCTTCGCCGCCGCCCTCGGCCCCCATGGCGCCTTGCTTGTGACTGTCCGAGCGGGCCGAAAAAATGGTCCCGTCGTGCAGCGCCCGCACTTGTCGCACGATTCCCAGGCCACCCCGGTAGCGCCCTGCGCCCCCCGAATCCGGCACCAGGCCGTACTCATCCACCAGCAACGGAAACTCGTTCTCCAGCGCTTCCGTCGGCATATTCATCGTGTTGGTGATGTGCACGTGTATCCCATCCATGCCGTCGGAATCCCACCGCGCCCCACCGCCGCCGCCCAGCGTCTCGCCGCACAGGTAAATGCGTCCCTGCGGCGTGCGTCGCCCTGAAAACGAGATCGACGGCAGAGTGTCGTTGGCAGATGCGATGAGCGCATCGCGCGGGACCAGCTTGCGGAATGCGCCGAAGATCGCGCCAGCCAGGCGCTGACAGGTGATCGTGCGTGCCCCGCACGCCGCCGGCGCCCGGGGATTGACTATCGTTCCTTCCGGGGCACGAATCACGATGGCCTCCGTCATGCCGCTGTTCGCCATCAGATCGTGGTCGAGCAAGGCCTTGATGCAATAGTAGACGGTAGCACGCAATGCGCTTTCGGCAACATTCAGACCACCGCGCGACTGCCCTCCCGTGCCGGCCAGATCCACTACCAGATTATCGCCCTCGACAAAGACGGTGGCGGTAATGGGAACCCGCTCGCCGTCGCCGCCGCCGTCGTCATCCAGATACGCGGTGAATGTGTGGCGGCCGGGAGCCAGATCGGCGATGCGCAGCCGCGTGCGGCGCAAGGTGTACGCGATGACGGAGTCGATCGCCTCCTCGAATGCGGCCACGCCCATGCGGCGTATCAGGTCCCGCGCCGCAACGACGCCTTTTTCGTTGGTGGATATCTGCACCCGCAGGTCGAGGGCGCGCTCTTCGGGCAAACGTGAATTGAGCGCGATCAGATTGAGGAGATCGTCATCGATCCGATGCTCGCGCGCAATTCGGATGATGGGAATCCGCAGACCTTCCTCGAATATGGTCCTGGCCTTGGCGGAGCTCGAGCCCGGCACGGCGCCGCCAACGTCCGAATGATGACCGATGTTGGCTGCGAAGCCGACCAGGGTGCCGTCCACATAGATCGGGGTAACGATCGATATGTCGGGCAGGTGCGTGCCGCCCGCGGCGTAGGGATCATTGCAGATGTATACGTCACCCTCGCGTATGTCCTCGACCTTGTAACGCGCAAGCACCGACTCGACCGAACCCAGCAGCGATCCAAGATGCACGGGAATATGGGTGCCTTGCGCCACGACCCGGCCGCGCCGGTCGAACAGTCCGACGGAAAAATCGCGGCGCTCCTTGATCTGCGGTGAGAACGACGCGCGCATCATGGTAAGCGCCATCGTTTCCGTGATGGAGAGCAGGCGATTGGTGAATACCTCCATCGCAATCGGATCGAACAAGCGCTGCGCGTGGTCGGCGGCTGGAGTCTGGTTGGCCATGTCGATATCGGGCAGGAGTCAGCTTTCGATCAGTATGTTGCCGGCCCGGTCCACGCTCGCGCGTTGGCCCGGATGCACGATGGTAGTCGAACTCATCTCGTCGATCACTGCGGGTCCTTCCAGGGGGACCATCACCGGCAAAGCCGAGTGCCGATAGATCCCGGCGGTCAACCAGCCATGGCGGTCCCCAAAATAGACCTGCCGCTCGTCCGTCCGTGCCGCGGGCACGCTTCCGGTCGCACCGGCCATCCGGCTCGCGCCTTTGGGAACGATACCCACGGCTTGCACCCGGCAATTGACCACCTCTATCGGCAGGTCGGGGATAGCATGACCGTACTCCAGTTGATGCGTCTTGTGGAATGCCTCGATGAAGCGCTCCCGGTCATGATCGGTGACCGTGTCCATATAAACACGGATGTCGTGGCTCTGGCCCTGGTATCTTGCATCGATCGCAAGCCGGAACGTGCGGCGTTCGCGTAGCACTCGCTCCAGCTCCAGCCAGCGATCACCTTCGCGCACCATGTCGGCCATGACGCGCGCGATCGTCGACCACAGGTTTTCGGACACCACTGCGAGCTGGGTGTGCACGTAATCCCGGCTGATATCGGAAAGCAGGATACCGCGTGCGCAAAGCGTGCCGGGCTCCTGCGGGACCAGTACGCGCCGGATGCCGCACTCCTCGGCAACTTCGGCGGCGTGCAGCGGACCGGCGCCACCGAACGCGAAGAGCACGAAGTCGGCCGGGTCATGGCCATGCTCGGTCGATACCGCGCGTATGGCACGGCTCATGTTGGCGGTCGCGATGCGCAGTATTCCGTAGGCCGCCGCTTCCACCGAGAGTCCGAGTGGCCGCGCGATTTGTTCATCGATGGCCGCCGCTGCCTTGGCACGATCCACCTTCATGCGCCCGTCGAGCAGCGCGACAGGGTTCAGCCGGCCGAGAACGATATTGGCATCGGTTAAAGTGGGTTCGGTTCCGCCCTTGCCGTACGCAATCGGACCGGGCACGGCACCCGCGCTCATCGGCCCGACCTTGAGAGCGCCCGTATCGTCGAGCCGCGCGATGCTGCCGCCGCCGGCGCCGACCACGTGTATGTCGAGCATCGGCATCTTGACGGGGTAACCGGCCACCAGGCGATTCGAGGTGAATCGCGGGCGACCGCCGGTGATGAGCGACACGTCGGTACTGGTGCCGCCCGCGTCGAAAGTGATGATTTCAGAAATGCCCGCTTCTGCGCCGATGGCGACCGAGCCCACCACGCCGGCGGCCGGCCCGGACAAGCAACTCAACACGGGCAATTGTTTGACAGTATTTACCGGCAGCAGGCCGCCATTCGAATGAAACGTCAGCGGCTCGGCGGAAATACCTTCATCGGCGATGCGCTTGCACAACTGGTCCAGGTAGCCGCCCATCCTGGGGCCCACGTACGCGTTCAGCACGGTGGTGGAAGTGCGCTCGAACTCGCGGAACTCAGGCAGCACGCTGGAAGATATGCTGACATAAGTACCCGGCGCAATCCGCTCGATCACGCGCCGCACTTGTTCCTCGTGAACAGGATTGCGGTAGGAATGAATGAATGACACGGCGATGGATGCAACGCCCGACGCAATCAACTGGCGCACCACCTCGGCGACCTGCGTTTCATCCAGCGGCTTCAGGACCGCGCCGGAGGAATCCAGTCGCTCGTCGACTTCGAGGCGCCGGTAGCGCTCCACCAACGGCAGCGGTTTGCGGATGCTGTAGTCGTAGAGGGACGGCCGCGTCTGGCGCCCGATCGCGAGCACGTCGCGAAAGCCTTTGGTGGTGATCAACCCGGTCGCCACCCCGCGGCGCTCGATCATCATGTTGGTTGCGACCGTGGTGCCGTGGCCGAGGAAGCCGACATCGGCAGCGGACACTGCAAAACGCGCCAGCATTTCGCGGATTCCCTCGGCAATGCCGACTGAAGGATCGTCGGGCGTTGAGGGCACCTTGAAGTGCGACAACGCTCCGTCCTCCGCGTTGAGCAGTACAAAATCCGTGAACGTGCCCCCGACATCGACGCCGATACGGTAGCTGTTACGCGCTGATTCAGGCTGCGGCACGTTGCACCATCAGGCGTTGTGCTTGCAGCGCGCCGACCTCGCGGTCGGTACGGCCGCGCACCGCAAAGTCCGCAACGACTGCACCGGCCACCGGCACGAGCTGGAACCCATGACCGGAAAATCCGAACACATGGATGATCCCGGCCGCCTGCGGCGAGGGCCCGATTACGGGAACCATATCCGTCGTGATGGCCTCGAGTCCCGCCCATACCCGTGCGACGCGTACGTCCGACACACCGGGAAAAAGTTCGCACACCGTGCGCGCACTCGCGGCGATCTCCTGCAGATTCACCGTGGAAGTTTCGCGGTCGAGATCGGGTATGCCCTGCCGGCCTCCCCCGACGAGCAGCGTCCCCTTATCGGTCTGCTTGAAAGACAATGCACGGCCAGCGGCAGTGACCACGGGGCCCAGGAAAGGCTCGACCCGCTCGGTCACTATCATCATCGATGTCTTGGTCCCGAGCGGAATATCGTCGCCGACCATGGCCGCGATCCTTGCGGCCCATGCACCCGCAGCGTTGACGACGACGGGTGCGACGTAGGCGTCGGCACTCGTACGTACCGCCCAGCGGCCTGCGCGTTGCTCGATGGCGACTACCCCCTGACCTTCATGTATGACGACCCCGGCAGCCTCGGCGCTGCGGCGAAAAGCGATTATAGTGCGATGCGGATCCGCCGCGCCGTCCTCCCGCACGACGATCGCTGCCATGCAGTGAGGGGCAAGCGCCGGCACCAGGCGCCGCAGCTCGACCCGGTCCACCAGTTCCTCGTGACGGTACCCCAGGCCTTGTATCAAGGCCACCCGCCGCTCGAGTTTCTCGATCTCGGCTTCACTTTCGGCAATGCGCACCTGGCCGTGACTATGGAAACCGCAGTCATCGCCGACGAGTTCGGCGATCGCGTGCCACATGTGTCTTGCCTCCAGGGACAAGGCCAACTCCGCGGGATCGCGGCCCAGGGTCCGCACGCCTGCTGCCGATGCACCCGAAGCATGACGACCGACCCAGGCTCGTTCCAACACGACGACGCTCCGGCCTTCGCGAGCGATATGGAGAGCGGCAGAAAGCCCGTGCAGCCCGCCGCCGATCACCACCACGTCGAAATCATGGCTGCTCATGTTTTGCTGTCACCGAGCGCGGCGAGTTGGGCCATGGTGATGGGACGCAGCGGTGGGCGCACCCGCGACAATCCTGTTTCAACCATCGAACGCCCCAGCGTCTCGGCGATGATGCGCGATGCGATCGCACCGCACTGCCGGCCCAGGCATGGACCCATACCACAGCGTGTGATTGCCTTCACCTGATTGGGGTCCCGCGCACCCGCCTTCGCGGCCGCGCGGATCGTGCCCGCCGTGATGTCCTCGCACCGGCACACCACCGTTTTATCCGCCGGCGCCGTAACCTGGCGGCGAGCACAGTGCAGCGTGTCGAGCAACGGCCGAATCGCGAGCGCACGCGCGCGCAACCGTCGCGGCGCTGCAGCCCCTGCGCCGGCAGCAGTGCCGGTCAACCGGCCCAGCACCCGTGCCATGCCATACGCCGCGATTTCACCGGCCGCGCCCGCGGCTCGCGCGCCGCCGATTCCGCCGCCGTCCCCGGCAACGAATACGCCTCCCATGGACGTCTGGCCCCACTCGTCAAGTGTCGGCACAAAGCACTGTTGCACTTCGTTCCAGTCATGACGGCAGTCGAGCGCAAGCGACAAATGGATGTCCGGTATTACGCCTTCGTGCACCAGCAGAATTCCAGTCGTTACCGCTCCGTCGATATCATTTTCCGTGCGATAGCGGACCGCTTCCAGTTTTGACTCTCCGACCGCTTCGATATCACGTACACCGCGCACGACCGGAATTCCCCGTAACCGCGACACCCAGCGTATGCCTTTGACGAGCTCGTCCCAGGATGCGAGCGCACTGGCCAGATGAAATACGGCTGCCCAGCGGTTGGCTCGAACCGCCGTGTCGAGTATGCCGGCGACCTGCCCGCCTGCGTCGAGGAGCTGGTTGACGTACAGCAACATGAGAGGACCATTGCCCGCGATCCACACCGGAACATCCGGCACCTGGCCCGCGCTTTTCAGAAGTATCTGCGCGGCTCCGACCGTCATTACACCCGGCAGGGTCCACCCGGGAAACGGCACGGGCCGCTCCATCGCCCCGGTCGCAATCAACAGTGTCTTGGCGGAGAGGATGCTCATTTCATTCCCGCGGCGTATGTACACGCGATAACCCGGCTCGACCTGCCACACTGTAGTTTCCGCCAGGTACGTTGCACCGGAGGAACGGAACGCTGCAACGACCTCGGCGCCGGCCGCATAGTCGCTGCCTAGGGCCGCAGATCGTCCATGCGCAGTAGAGCGCTCGATGTCGCGCCAGATCTGCCCGCCCGGCGCAGGCTGCTCATCGACCACCGCGACCTCGAGGCCGAGCGCACGCGCCCGAATGGCGGCGGACATGCCCGCCGGTCCCGCGCCCAGGATCAGCGCGTCAAACTGTCGGGACATTGGAGATACTCCGCGCACCGCGCTGACGCTGGATGACCATGCCATCACGCACCGCCGTTCGACACGTTTGCGTTGATGCCACGCCGTCCACCACCGCGAGGCAGTCTTGACACACGCCCATCATGCAGTATGGCGCGCGTGGCTGGTCGCTGACTGGATGGATTCGTGCATGAGCAGGTTCGCTGCGCAGTATCACCGCTGCGACCGGCTCGCCAACCTCGGCCTCGATCGCGACCCCGTCTATGGTCACCGTGGCCTTGCCGCGATCTGATTCATACAACTTTCGAAACATCGAGTCGTCCGTCGTGCCGCGTTCAACGATTGATCATTCAAGCCTATTGTAGTCGAGCGGGCGCCAATTCCCGCGCGCGCCAGCACCGTGCAAAATGGTCCGGCTCGATTTCCTCCAGCGGCGGCAGGTCCTGAGTGCACTTCGCCACCGCATGTTCGCAACGCGTGTGGAACGGGCAGCCGGCCGGCGCATGCAACGCGCTCGGGACATCGCCCTTGAGTATGATCCGTTCCCGCACCACCGTCGGGTCAGGCACCGGAGAAGCCGACAGCAACGCTCGCGTATAGGGATGCAACGGCCGCTGGTAGAGTTCTTCCGTCGCGGCAACCTCGACGATACGACCGAGGTACATCACGCTCACCCGGTCGCAGATATGCTCCACGACGCTCAGGTCATGTGAGATGAACAGATAAGTCAGGCCGAACTGCTCCTGCAGGTCCTGCAGCAGATTGATGACCTGCGCCTGGATCGACATGTCGAGAGCGGAAACCGCCTCGTCGCAGACTATCAGTTTGGGTTTGAGGGCGACAGCACGCGCAATCCCGATGCGCTGGCGTTGGCCGCCGCTGAACTGATGAGGATACCGGTCGTAGTGTTCGGGCCGCAGCCCGACCAGGCGCAGCAATTCGAGAACCTGCTCCCGCAGCGCCTGGTCTTTTCTGGCGCCCTGGATCACGAATGGCTCCGCGACAATCTCTCCCACGGTCTTGCGCGGATTGAGCGAGCCATAAGGGTCCTGAAAAATAACCTGCATCTCCCGGCGCAGAACACGCATGCGGGCGTTGCTCAGCTGACCGATCGCGCGTCCCTCGAACAGGATCTCGCCTTCGGTAGGCTCCTCGAGACGCAGCAAGGTGCGGCCCAGCGTGCTTTTTCCGCAACCGCTTTCGCCCACCAATCCCAGCGTCTCGCCGCGCCGGATCATGAGGTCCACCCCGTCGAGCGCCTTCACCCAGCCGACAACGCGCGACAACAGCCCGGCTCTCACCGGGAAATGCTTTTTCAGATTGCGCAGTTCGAGCAGGGTATCGCTGGCAGTCACGGCCGGATCAATTCGCGGACAAGGCCGAAGCGCGATCCAACTGACGATCGGGAGCCACATGCAGCCAGCAACGCGTTCTGTGCGCTGCGCTCGTTGCCCCGTCCGGCGGCACGAGCGGCGGCTCGGCAATCCGGCAAGGCTCGTGCACGTGCTCGCAGCGGCTGGCAAAGCGGCAGCCCGTGCCGAGTTCCAGCAGGTTCGGCACGATGCCGGGAATGGCCTTCAGCCGGCTGCGCTTGCGCGGCAATCCTCCCCTGCCCGGCAAAGACTCCAACAGGCCCACCGTATAGGGATGCAGCGGCCGGGCAAAAATGGTCTTCACGTCGGCTTCCTCGACGATAACCCCGGCATACATGACACAGACGCGCTGCGCCATCTCGGCCACCACGCCCATGTTGTGGGTGATCAGAATGATGGCGGTGCCGACATCCTGTTTCAGCTTGTTCATCAAATCCAGTATCTGCGCCTGGATCGTCACGTCGAGCGCGGTCGTCGGCTCGTCGGCCAGCATCAGTTTGGGACGGCACGCGAGCGCCATGGCAATCATCACACGCTGGCGCATACCGCCGCTCATCTGGTGCGGGTAATTGCGGGCGCGCAGTTCAGGCGACGCCACGCCTACCATGCGCAGCATCTCCACCACGCGCTCCTGAGTCTCCCGCCGCGTGATCTTCTGGTGTTCCAGCAGCACTTCCGCGATCTGCGAGCCCGCCGAGAATATCGGATTCAGCGAACTCATGGGTTCCTGAAAGATCATCGACATTTCGTTGCCGCGGATCGCGCGCATCTCCGCCTCGGAGGCGGTCACCAGATCCTGATGCCCGGCAAACTTTATCCTGCCTGCCACGATGCGGCCCGCAGGTTCGGCAAGCAGGCGCATGATGGAAAGAGCGGTAACGCTTTTGCCGCAACCGGATTCCCCGACGATACCGAGAGTCTCCCGTTCCATCACGCTCAGCGACACATCGTCGACCGCTCGTGCGACGCCCTGGTCCGTATGGAAATGCGTCTTCAGGCCTTCTATCGTCAGCAGCGGGCTGTCGGACATATTGAATATCGCTTGCCGTCAGCCGGTGATTTTTGCGATCGCGCTGTCGAGTTTTGTTGCGGCATCTGCGATGCGTTGCCGTTCGGCCGCCAGCCACGCGGTTTCGTCCGCCAGCTCCTGCCGCGCGACGGCCAGCATGCGGTCCACCTCCTGCGGGGCCACGCTGCCGGTGGTCACGCGCGTACGCACGAAGGCGTCGGGATCCAGCGCCTCGCGCAATGTCGAATCCGGCAGATCAAGATGGCTACCCGTCGTCTCCTGCGCGGCACGTTGCAGGAGCGCGCGCGTAACCTCCGAGGGAAGAACTTTCTCCTCCAGACAAATCCGCACCAGCCGCGCAACGATGTGATGGGTCTGGCGATAGGACAACCCGGCTTCCCGCACGATCATATCGGCAAGATTGCTCGCGGTGCACCAGCTCGTGGCCAGTATTTCCCGCATCCGGTCCGCGTGCACGATCAGCGTGCCGACGATGCCGGAACTCAAATCGAGCATGCCCTCGGTCTTGTCGAATGCGTCATCGATCATAGCCAGGCTGCGCATGGCCTGATCGCCCGTGCCCTCGGCGCGGAAGGTGGCGAGAGCGCTTGCGAGCCAGGTGACCGCGCCGCCGCCCGCCTGCTTGATGACTTCCAGCGCACTGGGATTCTTTTTCTGCGGAAAGATGCTGCTGGTTCCGCAATAGGCATCGTCGGTTTCGACCAGCCCGAATTCCATCGTCGACCAGACATGCAGATCGCTGGCGAGGTCGTTCAGTTCGCACATGATGTACGACAGGGCGGCAATCGCTTCGGCGGCGTAGTACGCCTCCCGCCCCAGCTTGGAGTTTTCCACCAGACCGGAAAAACCCAGCAACTCAGTCGTGCGCCTGCGATTGAGCGGCCACGAAGTACCGGACAGGCCGACGGCGCCCAGCGGATTGAGATTCACGCGCGCATAGCATTCCACCATGCGCTGAAAATCCTCGCGGAACTTGGTGCAGAAGCTGAGCAGATAGTGACCGAACACCCAGGGCTGCGCGTGCTGCATGTGCGTGTAGCCCGGCATGATGGTGCGGGCATGTCGCTCCGCCTGCAGGATCAGCGCCGCCTGCAGTTCAATCAGGCGCCCCATCACGTCAAGCATGCGGTTGCGCTTGTAACGCCGCCGCACGGTGGCGCCCTGGTCGATCCGGCTGCGCCCCGTATGCATCCTGCCGGCAAGGTCTTCGCCGATGCGCCGCGAGAGATACGCCTCGACCTGCAGCAGAAAACTGCCATTCAGCGGATCGACCGGAAAATCCTTGGCGGACATGCCGCGAATCTCGAGCAACGTCTTGAGGATGGCCGCACCCGTCTCCGCGGGCAGAATAGCTTCTTCCACCAGCATGACCGTGTGGGCAAGATCCACCGCCACAAACTCTTTGAAGTGCCGCTGCTCGCGGGCCAGACCGGGCAATTGATAGTAGCGGATCAACTGCTCGGCGGGCGGCCTGCTCAGTCGCGCCTCGGTCAGCAACATGTCTTTGTGTTCAGGATTCGCGCTCAAAATTCACTCCCTAGCAGCGTGTCGGACTCTAAATCCGTAGGCCCGGGGTTCAATCCCCCGACGCCCTACCAGACAAAACAGAGGATCAGATAACCTCACTTATCCTTGCGCTTATCGACAGCATCACCCAGTAAACCACCTGCTTCACGCTCATCCAGCGTCAGCTTCGGGGTCGCGGTCTTGGCCCGCTTTTTCACTTCCTTGATATGCTCGGCAGGCGGAATATTCTCGGGCAAAGTGCCGCCAATGCGCTTGATGGCATCCCGCACTTCCTTGCCGACCTGCTCATGGGTCTGGATCGCCTGTGGCTGACTGCGTACACGATCACGGGCGAGCTTGTCGCGGGTCTGGGTCATACGAAACTGGTTGGCCGCCAGTTCGGTCGCGCTCATACGGTCGAGCAGGTTGTCTTTTTCGGGAATGGCCTTGCGCTGCTTGATGCTATCGCGCCCCAAGCCCCCATAGAGCCCCTTGTAGCCGGCGTCGTGGAACACGCCGAACATTTTGCTTTGTACGCCAGCATCCTGCGCTGCACCGGATAATGCCTTGAACTCGTCGGCTGTTTGCTTGCGTAGTTCCAGCCGCTCCATGTCGGCGGCTGCTTGATCGCTCAGTTCCTGACGGCGAGACTGGACAGCGAAATATTTCTGTGCCTGGGCAATTTCGGGTTTGCGCGGGTCGCCGTTCTGGGCTATGAGGTAGCAGGCGAAGCGGGAGAGCTGGTAGTCATCAACCACCTGAACCGCACCTTTACCGCCGGTGATCGGTTTGCCGGCGCCGGCAAAGTGATGCTCCGCGCTGTTGCCAGAAGCTTCGCACGAAGTCATGGCGCGTTTGACCGCGTCTTCAAAGCGGCGCCACTGGCTGTAGCCCAGCAGAGGCTGCAAGTCGCGGGCACTCCAGTATTCGGCGCCATGCTGATTGGTTCGTCTCAGTTCCTCGAAGGACTTGCCACCAAGTGCGGGAAGTGATTTGTCGCTCATCTCAATCTTCCTGTATCAATGTCACTGAATGAACCGAGGGTTTACCTTCTGGTTCATTGCGGGATACTTCAGAGACGCGCATCGCATTTCAGGCCGGCGTTCCAGCCAACTCATCCACAACCTTCTGTAATTTCCGCCTGGCCTGCAAAAGGCTGTCGGCCTGCGCCTCGATGGTCGCGCGTGCGCGCGCGAGTTCCTCGCGGCCGATCCTGAGCATGCGGTTGACCGGCTCGGCTGCGGGGCCGCCATGTACCGAGCGGGCGTTTACGTTGTGCCGTGGGTCGAGCGCACCGGTCACTTCGGCCTCGGTTACCCCCAGACTACGACCGGTCACTCGGGTTGCGACATCGTTGACGAGCGCCACGGTGATCTCATGCGCGCCGGCGAGCCCCCTCTCGCTGGCTTCCCGTGCCAGCGTGCCGACGATTTCATGCGCGAGACGGAACGACAGGCCGTGCTTCGAGACGAGCATATCGGCGAGCTCGGTGAGCGTACAGTAGTTCCGCCGCGCGTGCGCCAGCAGATTGTCGGCGCGAAAACGAAGACCCCGCACCACGGCGTCACACAGGCCGAGCACCGCCTCCATCTGGTTCAGCGCTTCCTTGAGCGGCGTCACGCTTTCGGTTCCCGCCTCGCGTCCGTGCGTGAAAGGCGTCGTCTTCAGGCCGCTCAGGTTGGCCATCAACGCTCCAATGAGATGTGCGGCTTTTGCCTTCAGATGCTCGATCGGGCTCGGGTTCTTCTTCTGCGGCATGATGCTGCTGGTGCCGGCGATCGAATCGTCGATATCGATATAGGCATACTCGAAGGTGAACCAGAGATGCAGATCGTGGGCGAACCGGCTCACCGTGATCGCCATCATCGAAAAAGCGAACAGCATGTCGGAAACGTAATCGCGCGAAGCCACGGCGTCGAGCGAATTTTCGATCAGCGCGGGGAAACCCAGCAGCTCGGCAGTGCGCTCGCGATTGATGGGAAAACCGGTCGTGGCGAAGGCCCCCGCGCCGAGCGCCGACAGATTCGCGCTCGTATAAGCCGCAAGCAAACGGGCGATGTCGCGGCGGAAAGCTTGGGCAACGCCGGTGACATAGTGCCCGACCGTGATCGGCTGGCCGGGCTGCATATGCGTGTAGCCCGTCATGACGATGCCGGCGTTCTGCTCCGCCAGGTCGAGCAGGCGCTCCTCCAGTTGCAGTGCCGCCCGCGCGATTCTGATGATTTCGTTGCGTGCCTTGATCCGCGAGATTGCAGCCGCCATGTCATTGCGGCTGCGCCCCGTGTGCAACTGGCCGCCGATCTCCAGTCCCACTTTCTCGATCAGCGCGCCTTCGACGTTGAAATAGAGGTCCTCCTTGGCCGGATCGAGCTTGATGGCAGCCACCCCCGCCGTCTCCATTGCCCGCAGCGCCTGCAGCAGCGGGCGGGCGACCTCGGCCGTGATGATCCCCTGCTCGCGCAACATCACGGCATGCGCCAGATTGATTTGCGACATGGCGGCAAAATCCGGACCCAGATCGCCGTGGATACGCGGCCCGATCAGATATTTTACGATCTCTTCGGCGGGGGGCGACTTCAGGCGTTCACGCATGTCACTAGTTTGTCGTTACGTTGTTGAGCACCGGCAGTTCGTACGCGAACATCTCCAGACCTTTCACCTTGTCCCGCACGCCGATGATCTGCACCTGGTTGAAGAGAAACAGCCAACCCGGATTTTTCTCCCAGAAAATACGCTGGATCTCGCCCAATTGAGCCATCCGCTGTTTGTAGTCCATATTCACGGCAGCTTTCGCCAGCAGATCGTCCACGGCGGGGTCGCTGTACCCCGTGAGATTCGAGGCATCCCCGGTGGAAACCTTGCGACGCAGACGCCAGTCAGCCGTCGGTATCGAGGTGCCAAGAAACCACATATTCGCGTCATTGCTGCCCTTACCGGTGCCCTTGCCGGGCTCCGGCTTGTAAAGGGTACGTTGGTAGGTTGCCCATTCCCAGACGCGGAATTCCGTCTTGAAGCCGATCTTGTTGAGGTAGCCCTGCACGGCTTCGGCCACCGAGCGATCCTTCATGTAGCGGCCTTCCGTGCTCCACATGACGACCGTGTCCTTGTAACCGTCGGGATAGACTTCACGAATCAACCGCTTCGCCTCCTCGGGATCGTAGGCATATGGTTTGAACTGGACGCGGCCCTGCACGCCAGGCGGAAACAAGCCATCCGGATTATGGCCGTAACCACCCAGTATCTTCTCGATGATGGCCTTGCGATCGATTGCCAGATTAACCGCCCGGCGCACGCGCACATCGTTGAACGGGGGCCGCGTGTTGTTCAGCTCGAAGAAGAGCTGAAACGAACTGGGAACGATCTCCACCCGGATCCCGCTGGTCTTCTTGAGACCTTCCACCGCTTCGGGTGGAATACCGGTAACGATATCGGCATTTCCGGACTGCAGTTCGACGACGCGCGCGCCGCCTTCAGGCACGGGACGGTACAAGATCGTGTCGGGTTTCGGTTTGGGACCCGTGTAACGGGGATTGCGGATCAGGATGCAGCGCTCGCCCGGCGTCCATTCCTTGACCATATAGGGGCCCGTGCCCACCGGATTGCGACCATAGCGGCGGCCATATTTTTCCACCGCAGCCGGGCTGTTGATCCCCGACGATTCTCCGGCGAGCGCTTCGAGCAGCGTCGGCATCGGCTCCTTGGTTTCAATCACCACCGTGAAATCATCGACGACACTGACGTTGCTGATCCCCGCATACAGCGAGCGGTTGGGCGAACCAAGTTGCGGGTCCAATACGCGATCCAGGTTGAATTTCACCGCCGCCGCGTTAAAGGGAGTACCGTCCTGAAACGTGATGCCCCGACGGAGTTTGAAAGTCCATTTGCGCTTGTCGGCGGAGATCTGCCAGGACTCGGCCAGATCCGGCACGATCGCGCTGAGCGTCGTGTCCTTCCATTGCACCAGAGTGTCAAACACGTGGGTGGAAATGATTTGTGAAGGCCGGCTCCGGCTGACCGCCGGATCCAGCGTGTCGATGTCCGCGCCCTCGACATAACGCAGGACGTTTTCCGCCGGTATCGCAGCGGTGGCGCCTAGAAGTCCCATGCCTAACAGCACGGCGGCCAGACATCGGATTACTCTGCTACCTGCAAAATATCGTTCGCTGATGAACATGCTTTTCGTCTCCTGAAGTTGATATGGTACGAAACCCGCTTCCGGCATTCCCCGTTAGCGGCTTGTGGTCATGCGGGGATCCGTATAGTCGCGCAATGCGTCGCCGAGCAGATTGAAACCGAGAATGACAAAAAACAGGGCGAGTCCCGGCACCATTACGAGGTGAGGATGGGACGTAATGTGCGCCCGCGCCGTGGCGATCATCGCACCCCACTCCGGTATCGGCGGTTGCGGTCCCAGTCCCAGGAAACTCAGGCCCGAGGCAATCAGAATCGCCTCCGCGAGCGAAAGCGTGCCCTGCACTATCATCAGGGACGAGGTGTTGGGCAGGATGTGCGAGAACAACAGCGTCGAGTCGCGTGCGCCCAATGACCTGGAGGCCAGCACGAATTCCCGCTGCTTCAGCGCCAGGACCGGCGCCCTGAATAGCCTGGCGTAGATCGGAATGCCGGAAATGCCGATCGCGAGCATGAGGCTGGTGACCCCGACGCCGAGCACGGTAATCAGGATGATCGCCATGAGGATGCGCGGAAAAGCGATGACGACATCCATGAGGCGCATCGTCAGTTCGCTGATCCGTCCGGCGTAAAATCCGCACAAGCCGCCGATCAGCACGCCCAGCCCCAGGCTCATCGCGACACCGAGCACGGCGATCAGCAACGTGATGCGGGCGCCCCAGATGATGCGAGCCAGCATGTCCCGGCCCAGTTCGTCCGTGCCGAAGAAGAAGGTCAGCGAAGGCGGCTCAAGTGCCGTGCTCAGCGACACCTGGGTCGCGGTGTCCCAACTTACCAGCAGCGGCGCGCAGAGCGCAGAGAGAATAAACAGGCCGATAACAACGAACGAAACGCCGGCGAGATAGTTGCGAGTTTTGATTATGTATTTGAGGAATTCCACGTAACAATCCGCCTTACGAATAGGCGATGCGGGGGTCGAGCAGTCCATACAGGCCGTCGACGATCAGGTTGATGATCACGACCGACAGGGCGAATACCATGATCGTACCCTGCACGACGTAAATATCCCGCAACAGGATGGCTTCTATCATGTAGCGCCCCATACCCGGCCATGCAAACACTGTTTCCACGATCACGGCGCCACCGAGCAGCCGCCCGTAAAAAATGCCAAGCACCGTTACCAGGGGAATCGACGCATTGGTAAGAGCGTGCTTGTAGATGACGACGCTGCGCGAAAGACCCTTGGCGCGGGCCGTGCGAACATAATCTTCCGACAGCACGTCCAGCATGTTGGAGCGCGCGAGACGCGCAAAGGTCGCGACGTACGGCAGACCGAGGGTCAGCGTCGGCAGGACAAGATGGGCGATGGTCCCGCGGCCGGTTGGCGGCAACCATCCCAATGTGGCGGCAAATAATAACATCAGGAGCAAGCCCAGAAAAAACCCCGGCATCGAAATGCCGAGCACGGCGAGCGTGGTGATAAGCCGGTCGATGCGGGAACCGGGATGCAGGCTGGAATAAACTCCGATGGGAACACCGAGCAGGACCGCGACGAGCATTGCGGCGGTGGTCAACTCGATGGTGGCCGGCAGGGTGCGGCGAATCTCCTCGATCACCGGACGCTGCGTGCGGAATGACTCGCCGAAGTCGCCGTGCAATACCTTATCCACATAAATCCAGTACTGAACATATACCGGGCGGTCGAGCCCATAGTTCTTGCTGATCTGCCGGATGTCTTCTTCCGAAGCATCCGGTCCCGCGGCCAGCCGCGCCGGATCGCCGGGAATGGCGTGCAGGATCAGAAACACGGCTACCGAAACCCCGATCAGCAGCGGAATCAGGCCCAGCAACCTTCTGATGAAATAATTCAACACCGTGATGTCATAACCCGGGAACGTGTCCGCCAGAGTGGCAAGCGGCAGATTATCACGCAAAGCATCGGTGCGCTGCGCCGCCGTCAGCCGCGCACCGGCGGCCAGATGCGCGTGCCGATCGTGGGAGAACCCGGCGTGTGCACGGTGTTGCCGGTGATTTGCGAGCTCCAGTGCGTGGCATCGAGCGACAGCGATTCGTGCGGCTCTTCGAAATGCTTGAGCCGCATTTCCAGCGATTCGAATTCGTAGAGCACGCCGTGCTTGGCCCAGCCTGCGACGCCGAGCAGTTTGCGCGTGCTGATGCAGCCCGGCATCTGCGCCATGTACGGCATGCGGAACTGCGCGTACCAACGCGCGAGCTCGAATTCCTGCTCGTGGGTACGCATGCGGAAGCTGCCCATCTGGATCGCGGGACCGGGGACCGAGCCCGGACCTTCGTTGTACGGGGCCGGGCCATTGACGCGCGCTTCCTCCGCAAAGATCACTTCACGCACGCCGGAGCGCAGCGCCAACATTTTTCCGAAACCATCCGGCAGCGCAAGCTCACGCGTCGTCGGCCTGAAAAACGTATGCGGCGAAGGCGCGCCCACCAGTAACAGGTACTGGGTGCCGCTGCCGATATCCTCGGTGGTGTGCCCCACCGCCTTCGCCACGACTTCTTGCATCTTGGCGCCGCCGCCTTGATGCCGGTAGTGCGCGACCCACGCGTAACCGGCGACCTGCTTCAGGAAAGGCAGATACGTGCCGTGCGCCCAGTCGAGATAGCGCTCACGCGACTCGTTCGGAATGTCATACCAGGTTGCCCAGATACCGCGATCCATCTTGATTTTCTCCTTGGTTATTCGCTGCGCAACGCCTCCAGCGGATCGAGATGCGCCGCGCGCCGCGCCGGCAGCACGCCCGCCGCCAATCCTACCGCCACCGCCACCAGTTCCGCGAGCAGCGCGTAGCTCCACGGCGTATGCACGGGCAACGCCGGCAGCGCAAACTCGAGCAGCAACGCGGCCCCCCAGCCGAGCAGCAGTCCCGCCGTGCCGCCGAGCGCTGCGAGCAGCGCGGCTTCACCGAGGAACAGCAGCAGTATACGCCGCTGGGTCGCCCCCACTGCGCGCAGCAGACCGATTTCCGAAGTGCGCTCGGCCACGGCGATGGTGAGAATGGTAAGTATGCCAACGCCGCCCACCACCAGCGAAATCGCACCGATCGCCGCCACCGCAAAAGTGATCGCGTCGAGCACCGTGCCGAACACTTCGAGCATTTTCTGCTGCGGCGTGACGGTGAAGTCCTCGGCGCCGTGGCGCGCAATCAGGATACGCTTGATGCCCTGCTCCACTTCGGCAAGCGGCGCGGTGGGCTCGTAGGTGACGTGGATCTCCATCAGGCCCTCGCGGTTGAACATCTCGAGTGCGCGCTGCACCGGAATGAACACGGTATCGTCGAGGTCGAAACCCAGCACCTGGCCTTTGGATTGCATCACGCCGACCACGCGGTAACGCTCGCCGCCGACGCGGATGCGGCTGCCGAGCGGGTTCTCGCCGCCGAAAAATTCGCGCGCCACCTTGGAGCCCAGCACGGCGAACGCGCGCGCGCTGCGCGGATCCTCCTGCGGCAGGAATTCGCCGCTCGCCACGCGCATCTTGAGCGCCTCGGCGAACTCGGGACCCACGCCGTAGAGCGTGACGCGGCGGCTGCGGCCGAAGTACTTGACGTCCGCATTGCCCTGCACCACCGGGTCGCTCACCTGCACGAAAGGCGCGCGCTTGAGCGCGAGCGCATCCTCGACGGAAAGCGGGCGCACGGCGTTCACCGCGCCAAGCGAGGCGCCATGGGTCTGGGTGCGGCCCGGTGTGACGCTGATGAGATTGGTGCCGAACTGGGTAAACTCCGCGACCACGAAGCGGTGCAGGCCCTCGCCGATTGACGTGAGCAGAATCACCGAGGCAATGCCGACCGCGATGCCAAGCGCGGTGAGCACCGTGCGCAGCCGGTGCGCCCTGAGCGAGCCGTAAGTGAAGCTGAGAAAATCGGCGAGTTGCACGGTCGGCCTAGCGGCGCGAAAGCGCCTGCACGGGATCGAGCCGCGCCGCGCGTCGGGCCGGCACGATCGTGAACAGCATCGCGGTGATCACCGCAGTCGCAGGTGCTGCGATGAGCGCCCACCACGGCGCCTGAAACGGAATCGCCGGATAAAGCTGCAGCGCGACGTTGCGGGCAAGCTGCCCAACCGCAACTCCCAATGCCGCGCCGCCGAGTGCCAGCAGCACCGCCTCGGTGAGAAACGCGAGCAGGATCTGGCGGCCGGTGGCGCCGAGCGCTTTCAACAGGCCGATTTCGCGCCGGCGCTGCGTCACGGCGATCAGCATCACGTTCATGATGAGGATACCGGCGACCGCGAGACTGATCGCGGCGATCCCGCCGACCGCCAGCGTGAGCGCGCGCAGGATGCGGTCGAACGTGGCGAGCACCGCGTCCTGCGTGATCACCGTGACGTCGCGCTCGCCTTCGTGGCGCAGCCGGATGATCTCCTCGACATCTTCCCTTGCGTATGCAATCTGTTCGCGGCTCTTCGCTTCCACCAGCACGCGGAACAGCGACTCGGTATTGAACAGCGCCTGCGCCGCGGCAAGCGGCACGATCACGATCTCGTCGGTGTTGAAGCCGAGCGACTCGCCCTGCCTGGCAAGCACGCCGACGATGCGAAAGCGCCGGTCGCCGATGCGCAGCCATTCGCCGAGCGCCTGCCGCGTGCCGAACAACTCGGACGCGACCTTGGTGCCGATCACGCACACCGGCTGGCTTTGCCGCGGGTCGCCTTCCGGCAGGAAACGGCCCTGCGCCATCTCCATGCGGCGGACCTCGATGAAGTCCGCGGTCGTGCCCACCACCGGCGTTTCGCGGCGCAGCGCGCCGACTCGCACGTCGCCCGCGCCGACGATGAGCGGCGCGATGCGCCGCACCGCGTGGCTGCGCTTGAGCGCGAGCGCATCCTCCAGCACCAGGTCGCGCGGCGTCTTGCCGACCAGCACGCCGGGCATGGCCCCCGCGGTTTCGCTGCGTCCCGGCAGCACGATGACGAGGTTGGTGCCGAGCGAGCCGAACTGGTTGACCACGTAGAGCCGCGCGCCTTCGCCAAGCGAAGTCACCGCCACCACCGCCGCGACGCCGATCCCCATTGCGAGCAGGATCAGGAACGTGCGCCCCGGCGAACCGCGCACCACCTGCCACGCGAAGTTGAGCAGATCGGCTCCGCGCATCGACTAGCTCCGCTCGTCGGCGACGACGGCGCCGTCGATCATGCGCAGCCGCCGGTGCGCGCGCGAGCCGATCTCCGGATCGTGCGTCACGAGCAGCACGGTGCCGCCGTTGTGATGCACGCGCTCCAGCACCGCCATCACTTCCTGGCCGGTGTGACGGTCGAGGTTGCCGGTCGGCTCGTCGGCGAGAACCACCGAAGGATTCATCGCCATCGCGCGCGCGATCGCTACGCGCTGGCACTGGCCGCCGGAGAGCTGATCGGGACGATGCCGCGCGCGGTCTTCCAGCCCGTATTCCGCGAGCAGCTGCGCGAGTCTCGGCTTGCGTGCGGAGGGGTCGATACCTGCCAGCACCATCGGCAGCTCGACATTCTGCGCCGCGGTCAGGCGCGGCACGAGATGGAAGAACTGGAACACGAAACCGATTTTCTCGCGCCGCACGCGCGCGAGCTCGTCGTCGTCAAGGCCGGTGACGTCGCGTCCGTCGAGCTTGTAGGTGCCGGCATTGGGGCGGTCGAGCAGCCCGATGACGTTGAGCAGCGTCGACTTGCCTGACCCGGATGGCCCCATGATGGACAGGTAATCGCCCTGCGCGATTTCGAGGTTCACGCCGCGCAGCGCGTGAACCGCTTCTTCGCCCACGATAAACGTGCGCTCGATGCCGGCGAGGCGGATCATTCCGAACGCGGTTTCGCCGCAGCCTTCTGCTCGATCACGGCGTGCGCGCCGGCCTTCACGCCCTCGCGTTCGAGCGAAGTCACGACCCGGTCGCCGCGCGCGAGCCCTGCTTTCACCTCGGTGTATTCCCAGTTCGAGAGACCGGTTTCGATGCGCCGCTCCTCGAGCGTACCGCCGGCCCCCAGCACGAGCGCGCGGTTGCCAGGCATCAGCGCCGGGGTTGGAATTCGCACCACGCCGTCGCGCGCGGTGATCACCACCTCGATGTCGGCGCTGTAGCCGACGAGCAAATGCTTCGCCTCGCCAGGAGTATCGAATTCGACTTCCACCTCCACGGTACGCGCCTGCTTTTCCACCGCCAACACGTAGGGCGCGATGCGGCGCACCTTGCCGCTGAAATGCCTGCCGCGGTAGGCATCCAGCGTGATGCGGCCCGTCATGCCGACCTTCAACTGCGCGGCATCCACTTCGTCGATCGGCGCCGAGACGTATAGGCAGGAGTCGTCGATCAGGTCCACCGCCGGAAGCGTCGGAATTCCCGGCGGGGAAGGCGTCAGGTATTCGCCCAGTTCGCCGTTCACCTCGGCCACGATGCCGGCGAACGGAGCGCGCAGTACGGTGCGGTCGGTGTCGGCGCGCGCGGCCTGGATGCGCGCCTCGGCCTCCGCGACCTGGGTTCCCGCCGAATCGCAGCTCGCCTGCTTGGCCGCCGCATCGGCGGTCACACGCTCCACGGCTTCCTGCGAAACGAAATTGCGCGCGCGCAGCTCGCGCGAGCGCCCGGCATCGCGCGCGACGGCCGCGGCGAGTTCACACACTTCGCGCACGCGGGCCTTCGCCGTCAGCAACTGCTCGCGCGCAACATGTTCACGCGCGGCGAGGTCGTCATTCCAGAGCGTCAGCAGCACCTGTCCCGTGCGCACGCGGTCGCCTTCGCGCACGTTGAGCTTCTCGATGCGTCCGCCCGCCGGCGGCGCGAGTTTGGCGCGGCGGCACGCCGCAACAGAACCGGCGCGCGTGTTCGCCACCGTGTTCTCTACGCGTCCGGTATCGGCCTCCGCCACCACCACCGTCACCGGCTTGGGGCGTGTTGCGTACCAGACGGCGGCGGCAATGCCGGCTGCGATCACCATCAGTATGCCGAACCGCGTCAGTATGCGGCGCGTTCGGCCAGGCTCGTTGCGTGTATCAGCGGCGTTCATATGCCCTGCTCGTGCCGCGCTGCTTTAGCGGCAATTGAACTCGACGCATTGCGTCGGGGAGCTATTGAGTTTACGCGAGCATAACTTCAACCCGCAACAGCCGCGGGCCCGGTTCCGCCCGTCTTGCCAATTTGATTCCCGGAATTCGCTGCGCTTCTTCCGGGCTATCTGCTATTCAAGCACCGCGGCAAGCGGCGCAGCCCACAGCCGATCGGCGAGCTTGACCACCTCACTCCCGCCGTAAGCGAGAAACGCGGCGCGGCAGCGCGGCGTCTTGTCAAGGAATGCGCGCAGTCCGGCGAGGTCGCGATCGTTCCACCGCGCTGCGGCTTTGACTTCAATCGCGATGCAATCGCGCCCGGCTTCGATCACGAAGTCGACCTCGTGACGGCCCTGCACGTGCCAATAGCTGAGCCTCGCTTCCGGCCAGTCGGCATCAAGATTCGCAACGAGGTTCTGCGCAACGTAAGTTTCAAGGAGCGCCCCCGACAAGGGGTCGCCCGCCGTCAGGCGCGACTCGTCGATGCTTGTGAGGTGGCACGCGAGCCCGGAGTCGGCGATGTAGAGCTTGGGCGACTTGATCAACCGGGTCGCGCGGTTGGCGAGAAAAGGGGGAAGCCTTCTCATCACGAAAGAGGCTTCCAGCACGCTCAAATAACGCGTCGTCGTCGCCGTGTTGAGTTTCGCGTCGCGGCCGATCTCGCTTACGCCCAACACCTGCGCCGTGCGGTACGCGGCGAGCAGAAGGAGTGTGCGAAACGGGACCAGATCGCCGATGCGGGCGAGCTCGCGCACATCACGCTCGAGATAGGTTTGTTCGTAACCCTTGAACCAGAGCGCAGGTGATGGAGTTTCAGCGAGACAGACCGGCGGCAGCCCTCCTTCGACAATCGCCCGCGCTGCGATGCCGCCCGTCGCGGATCGGCGCGGTGGCTCTCCGGCATCGAACGCGCGCCGGACGAAGGGCGTTACCGCCAGCTTTCCCGCGAGTTCGCGCCGCGAAAACGGATGCAAGGTAAGATAAAGCGCCCGCCCGGCGAGACTCTCGGTGATCCCCTTGAGCAAGGCGAAATTGGCCGAGCCCGAGAGGAGAAATCTTCCCGGACGCCGCGCACGGTCCACTTCCCGCTTGATCGCCGTGAGGAGCTCCGGGCACTTCTGCGCCTCGTCGATCGTGAGCGGGGACTCCGAGTGCACGAACGCTTCGGGGTCGGAGCGTGCGGCGGCAAGCTGCGCGGGATCGTCCAGCGTCAGGTAGCGGCGGCCGGCGAGACCTTTTTCATGCTGCAGGAACGTGCTCTTCCCCGACTGACGCAGGCCGGTCACCACCACGACCGGCATCGAGGCGAGCGCCGCGCGGGTGAGCCGGCCAATTGCCCTTGCCCGATAGTGTGTCAAAATGTCACTACTCATAGTGTCATTTTGACACAACACGCGGCGATGGTAAATGGGTTGGCGAAGGAACCCGGTTCGAACAATCCCTCAATAGGACTTGGGCAACCCGAGCACCTTCTCGGCAATGAAGCACAAAATCAGTTCGGGACTGACCGGCGTGATGCGCGGAATCAATGACTCGCGCAGCAAACGTTCGACGTGATATTCCTTCGCGTAGCCCATGCCGCCATGCGCCATCACTGCCGCCTCGCAGGCCCGGAAACCCGCTTCGCCGGCGAGATACTTCGCCGCATTGGCCTCGGCGCCGCACGGCTTGCCGGCGTCATAGAGGGAAGCCGCCTTGAAAACCATCAGGTTGGCCGCTTCCAGTTCCATCCAGCATTTGGCGAGTGGATGCTGGATCGCCTGATTCTGGCCGATGGGACGGCCGAACACGATGCGCGTTTTTGCGTACTCGGCGGCGCGCTCCAGCGCAGCGCGTCCAATGCCGACGGCCTCCGCCGCAACCAGGATGCGCTCGGGATTGAAGCCGTGCAGAATATATTCGAATCCCCTGCCCTCTTCACCGACGCGGTCGGCCACGGGTACGCGCAGGTTGTCGATGAACAGCAGATTCGAATCGACCGCACTGCGGCCCATCTTTTCGATCTCGCGCACCTCCACCGCCTTGCGGTCGAGATCGGTGTAGAACAGCGTGAGGCCTTGCGTCGGCTTGCCCGCCTGCTCAATCGGAGTAGTGCGCGTGAGCAGCAATATCTTGTTGGCGACCTGCGCGGTCGAAGTCCAGATTTTGCGGCCGGACACCACATAAGCATCGCCCTCGCGCACCGCGCGCGTCTTGAGATGCGTGGTGTCGAGACCGGTGTCCGGCTCCGTCACCCCGAAGCAAGCACGATCGCGGCCCGCAATAAGCGGCGGCAGCCAGCGTTGTTTCTGGGCGTCGGTGCCGAAGACCACGACCGGATTGAGACTGAAGATGTTCATATGCACGGCCGAGGCGCCCGACATGCCGGCGCCGGATGCGGTGATGGTCTGCATCATGAGCGCTGCCTCGATGATGCCCAGTCCCGCGCCGCCGTACTCCACCGGCATCGCAATCCCCAGCCAGCCGTCGCGCGCAAGCGCGGCATGAAAGTCGTGCGGAAAACTTCCTGCGCGGTCCTTCTGCAACCAGTACTCAAGATCGAACGCGGCGCACACTTTGGCGATCGCAGTGCGGAGCGCTTCCTGCTCGGGCGTTATAGTGAAATCCATTTCAGTTCGCCTGGAGATACGCAGTAGTCATCAAGATATAGGAAAACCACTGCGCCTGTCGATGGGCTTTGGCATATACTTTTGCCCTACCCGAAATTAACCGGTGAGATCTTCATGAAGATATGGTACCAGGCGTATAACGTCAGCGCCCGCATCGATCCCGAGTGGCGCTATTTCGATGCAGCGGTCGCAAGGTACGTGCCGACGATCGCCCGGCCGGACACGGAAGTCCACTTCTCCTGGGTCGAACGGCGCGCGCCCAAATTTACCATTTCCAAGTACATCCAGTACCTGCACGTGGGGCAGGTGATCGAAAACGCAATTCGCGCCGAGCGCGAGGGCTACGACGCTTTCGTTCTCGGTGGAATGCGTGACCTGGGCTACGCCGAACTCCGGGAAGCGGTCGACATCCCGGTGGTCTTCATGGGTGAGACTTCGTACCTGCTCGCGTGCCTGCTGGCTCCCAAATTCTCGCTGGTCCACACCGACGAAGTGCCGCTGCAGGACGCCATGGCGCTGATCAAAAAGTACGGACTGGAAAATCGCTGTCTGCCCGGGGTGCATATCGGCTATTCCCATACCGGCCTGATCGCCGCCTGTGAAAGCAATCCCCAGCGCCTCATCGATGAAGTGAAGGCCGCCGCCCGCATCGCAATCAAGCAAGGCTGCGCGGTGCTGGTGATGGGGTTTGCGGCGATGAGCGTGTTCCTCGCCGAACAAGGCATCAGGGAGATCGACGGCGTGCCGATACTCGACAGTCAGGCGGCGGCGATCAAGGCCGCCGAAATGATGGTGGACTTCAGGAAACTCGGGATGCCCAAGCCCAGCAGGGGGCCGCTGTTCGATCTCTCCAGGAAGGACATCAAGATCGCCCGCGAACGGTATGGTCTGTAGGGCGCCCGGTGTCAGTCCGGCTTGATGCCGATTTTCTTCATCACCCGGCCCCAGACCTCGATCCCTTTGCGTATTTCTGCCATGAACTCCTCCGGTGTACCCCCGGCGGGCGCCACCCCGTCGAGGGCGAGCCGTTCCTCCATTTCTTTGGTCTTGAGCGCCTTGTTCAGTTCCCCGTTGATCCGGCCGACCACCGGCGCCGGCAACCCCTTGGGGCCGATCAGGCCATGCCATAGCACCACGTCGTAACCCTTCAGGCCCGACTCCGCAACGGTCGGAATCTCCGGCGCCGCCGGAGCGCGCTCGGCCGTGCTCACCGCGATACCGCGCAAGCGGCCGCTCTTTACCTGGGGCAGCGTCGAAGGCGCGCTTCCCCACAACATCTGCACATGACCGGCGATAGTATCGGTTAGCGCAGGCCCGTTGCCGCGGTAGGGTACGTGTACGATCCTGACGCCGGCCATGTCGAGAAACAACTCCATTGCCAGATGGATGCCACTGCCCGCGCCGCCCGACGCGAAGCTCATCTGGCCGGGCCGTGCTTTTGCCAGCGCGATGAGTTCCTTCACGTTCTTCACCGGCAGCGACGGATGCACCGCGAGCACAAACGCCCCGCGGGAAAGCTGGATGATCGCGGTGATGTCGTTGGCCGCGTCGAACGTCAGCTTGTACATGCTCGGGCCGACCGTGTAACTGGGCGCGATCAATGTCAGCGTATAGCCGTCCGCTGCGGCTTTGACGCCGAGTTCCGCAGCTACCGTGCCGCCCGCGCCCGTGCGGTTCTCGACGATCACCGGTTGCCCGGTCGCTTCGGTCAGCTTTTGCGCCGCGATACGCGCGATCAGATCGCTGCCGCCGCCCGGTGCAAACGGCACGAGCACGCGAATCGCACGGTTCGGATAGCTCTGGCCGAGCGCCGGGTGCGCGCCGCAGGCCACGACCGAGGTAACGATACAAATCAGAATACGCTTCATGGCTGCTCCATTTAGTACGTCTTCATCATGCGCTGGATCTCGCCTGCGTCGCGCGTGCGCGTGAGCGCGAGCATGAGCAGGATACGCGCCTTGCGCGGCTGCAGGTTGTCGGCGAGGATGAAGCCGCGCTCGAGGAAGCCGCGGCGTCCCATGACGCGGCCGCTTCCCGCCTGACTCGCGACCACCACCGGCATGCCCGCGCGCACGAGTTCGCTCAGAGCGTCCAGAAACGCGAGCGGCGCGCCGCCGCTACCCAGTCCGGCGGCCACCAGACCCTCACAGCCCGCCCGCGCGAGCGCGGTGATGGCGGTGCCGTCCGCCCCCGAGTACGCATGTGCGATGTCGACCTTCGGCAATTTCTCGACATTGCCAATTTCGAACTCCGTTCGATGCGTATGCAGCCGCGTCGTGTCGCGGTAGAACACGACTTCGCCGTCGGAATCCGCATAGCCGAGGTAGCCCAGGTCCGGCGACTTGAAGGTGTCGAGGCGCGAAGTGCTCGACTTGGTGACCTCGCGCGCAGCCTGTATCTGATTGTTGAGCACCACGAGCACACCGCGGTCGGCCGCCGACGGGCTGGCGGCGACCCGCACGCAGTCGAGCAGATTGAGCTCGGCGTCGTTGCTGAGCGCCGTCATCGGCCGCATCGCACCGGTCACGACCACCGGTTTCGAAGTCTTGACGGTGAGATTGAGGAAATACGCGGTCTCTTCGAGCGTGGAGGTGCCGTGGGTCACCGCGATGCCCGCGGTATCGGGCGCATCCCTGACGATAGTATTGATCCGGCGCGCGAGATCGGCCCAGCGGGCGGGCGAGACTTCGCCGCCGTGCACGTTGGCGAACTGTTCCGGGCGGATCGTCGCAATACTCGCCAATTCGGGCAAGCGCGCGAGCATCTCCTCGATCGTGTAATGGCGGCCGGCGTAGTTGTAATCGATGAAATCGGTGCGCGACTCGCCGATGCAGGCGATGCTGCCCCCGGTGCCGATAACGTGCACGACCGGAACCGCGATGGCACCGATCGTCTGCTGCGAAGGATTTCCCACGTTTTTTCTCCGGGCTGCTGGGGCAGCGGTTACGATCTTAACAACATGGCTTATTATCGGACAAGGCCCGCATTACTGGCGACCACGAGTTCAAGTCCGGGTACCGCAAACAGCGATGGAAATGGCAAAATAGCAGTCCTGCGCCGTTGACCACAAGGAATACCGTGACCGCTTCGAAGCCTGCCGCCACCGATAAACCGCTCGCTGCGCACGTCGCGGAGTTCGTCACGGCCACGCGTTACGCCGATATCCCGGCCGCAACGGCGCGCGTCGCGAAGAAACACATTCTGGATACCCTTGCCGTCGGCCTTGCCGGCGCTCCGGCCGAAGGCAGCGAAATCGTGCGGCGCTACATCGCGCAGCTCGGTTGCGGCGGCACGGCAACCGTTTTCGGCACCGCACAGCGCGCGCTCCCGCGCTTTGCGGCTTTGGCGAATGCCACGGCGATGCACGCCGACGACTACGACGATACCTACCATCCGACCCGCTTCCATCCGTCCGCGCCGGTGCTCGCCGCGGTATGCGCCGAAGCCGAGGCTGCGGGGTCCCCGGGCAAGGACGTGCTCGCGGCATTTGCAGTCGGCACCGAGGTGTCGCTCAAGATCAGTGAAACGATAGCCAGGGAGCACTATCTGCGCGGCTTCCACATGACCAGCACGTGCGGCGTGTTCGGCGCTACCGCGGGCGTCTGCAATCTGCGCCGGTTGCCGCTCGAAACGACGCTGCGCGCGATCGGCATCGCCGGCAGCGAGTCCGCGGGCGTGCGGGAAAATTTCGGCACCATGGTGAAACCTCTGCACTCGGGGCGCGCCGCGGAAAACGCGGTCTTCGCGGCATCGCTCGCCGGGATGGGCTTTACCGCGGCGCCCACCATCCTCGAAGGCCCGCGCGGCTACTTCATGACCGGCGCCGGCGCCTATGACGCCGACCAACTGATCGGCAAGCTCGGCAATCCCTGGAACTACGTTGCCAAGCGCGTTGCGATCAAACCCTATCCCTGCGGCAACCTGCAGCAGCCGGCCATGGACAAACTGCGCGAGCTGGTGCTCGCGCACGACATCAAGCCGGATCAGGTCGAGCGTCTGGCGGTAAAAAGCCACCGTCTGATGCCGCTGAACCTCACCTACCACCGCCCGACGACGGGATTGGAAGGCAAGTTCAGCATGGAATTCAGCCTCGCTTCGATACTCGTGCTGCGGCGCGCCGGACTGGCCGAGTACAGCGACGAGATCGTGAACCGCGGCGATATCCAGCGGACGATACGCAAGATCGACTACACCGTGTTCAGCGATGAAGAAGCCGCAGCGCAAGGCTACACGCTGCTCACCACTTTCATCGACATCATGTTGCAAGACGGGCGCAAGCTCTCCGCGCGCGTCGACGCCGCCAAAGGCAGCGCCTCGATGCCGATGACCGAGGACGAGGTGGCTGAAAAATTCCGCGACTGCGCCGCTTTCGCACGCTGGCCCACGGCGCGCACGGAAAAAATCATCGCGTTGGTTCTGAACCTCGAGGCTCTAAGCGACATGCGCGTGCTGGCGGGACTGCTGCAGCAGAGCGCCTGAATGCGATCGCTCGTTGCGGGAGGATAATCGATCATGGTTAAGTGCGCACTCGTCATCATTGCACTGCTCGCGGTGTGCGCCTTTGCGCCCCCCGCCGCGGCGCAAACCTATCCGTCCAAGCCGATCCGCCTGCTGGTGGGATTCCCGCCGGGTGGCGGCGCCGACATCGTCGCGCGTATCCTCATGCCCGAACTCGCGGAAAGTCTGCAACAGCAGATCGTCATCGATAACCGCGCCGGCGCGGGTAGCGCGATTGCTTCCGAGATCGCCGCGAAGGCGGTTGCCGACGGCTATACCTTGTTGCTGGTTTCGAGCGCCCACGCCATCAACGCCGGGCTGCCAAGAAAACTTTCCTACGACGCGCTCACTGACTTTGCGGGCGTGGCCCTGGTTGCGGGGGCCCCGCTCGTTCTCGTGATATATCCCGGTCTGCCGGTAAAGTCGGTAACGGAGCTGATCGAGGTTGCGCGCGCCAAGCCGGGGCAGCTTAACTTCGGTTCGAGCGGCAGCGGCGGCACCAGTCATCTGGCGGGCGAGCTGCTCAAATCGATGGCGAAGCTCAACCTCACTCACGTGCCGTACAAAGGCGCGCCGCAGGCGCTCGTGGACGTGATCTCGGGACAGGTGCAGCTCTTGTTCCCGTCGCTCCCGACGACACTGCCGCAAATAAAAGCCGGCAGAGTGAAAGCGCTCGCAGTGACCTCTGCCAAGCGGGCCGCGACGTTGCCGGAAATACCCACCGTCGCCGAATCGGGAGTTCCCGGCTACGAGGCAACGAACTGGTACGGCATGCTCGCGCCCGCCGGAACCCCGCAATCGATCGTGCAAAAGCTCAACGGCGCAGTCCTGCGGGCGCTGCGGACTGCCGGCGTAAACGACGCGCTCGTCCGTCAGGGCGCGGAACCGCTGCCCAGTACGCCCGCTGACTTCGAGCGCTATCTCAAGTCCGAAATCGCGAAATGGACGGCCGTGATTCGCGAGGCGGGCGTGCGCGCCGACTAGCCCTATTCGATGAGGATGGTCGGACTGCGGCCCGCGGCCTTGGATCCGCCGAAGCCGGGCAGCACCATCGAAAGCAGTCCAATCGGGCTGCCGGCGCAAATCAGCATCAGCTCATCCGGCGCGTCCAGCGCATAGTGCACGGTCGTTTCGTCCGCGCGCGTGACCTCGCCGTCGATACGCCCGGCGCGCTTGAGATCAGCCACGCTGCGGCCGGTGTGGGCGACGATGAACTCGCGGATTTTCCGCTTGCTCCAGCCGCTTTTGCGCAGCAGCTCGGCGTGCTCGCCGCCCAGCACGACTGCGCCGGGCGTCTGGCTCGTGAACGCAATCGAACCCAGGAACGACAGGGCATCGCCGATGCAACGCAACAGCTGCTCGTGATTTCCGAACGTCCAGATCTGCGTCATGCTGCTTGCGGCAAGCAGCGTAACGGCGCTGTCTTCGGGTTTGAAGCCACGTTCGACATGCAGCGGATCCCAGGGATGATGCGCCTCGTTCTCGGCGATGCAGCAGGTATATTTGCCCGGCGTGCCGAGGGTCGCCCCATCCGCAATCCCGGGGTAATACCTGAGGCAATTGAGCAACACGAGCCGCAGCGCGCGCCCGATCGTTGCATTGGCCCGCACGCCGGGGCCAAACACATTGTTCGTCGAGTTGATGCCGAGCCGACCGCCGATCGGACCGTTGACGAGTATGATGATGGTCGCACCCGAGTGCCCCGACGCCACGTGATGCAAACCGAATTCCGGCGCACCGAGCGCCTTCACGGCGGCGGCGATGACCGGCATGTATTCCGGTTTGCACCCGGCCATGACGGCGTTGATTGCGACCTTCTCCGCGGTGAGAACGACGTTGCGCGACGGCATCTCGGCCAGCACCGCGCCGGGCTGCAACGCTGCCGCCTCGAGCATGGCGGCAACAGGCTCCGCCGTTGCAGGGACCACCGGCAGACCATCGGTCCAGCCGCGCGCGTAGCAGAATTCGACCTGCTCCGCGACGCTGATCGGCATGCAGACTTCGCCTGCAACAACGGGGGCCGCTAACGCCGCTTCTTCGGTAATTGCCATTCAGCCTCCTCGACGACTATCAATGTTCGATCCAGGTCTAGCGCGCCTGACCCTGCCGCAGCAACGCGAGTACCTTGGCGAGCAACTCGTCGCTACGGCTCTCGATGTCCTCCGGCGTCAGATAGGCGAGCGGATGAGCCATCATCACGAAGCGGAAACCGGGCACGCCCCAGAGCTCGGCCATTTCGCGGGCCGCGGGTTGAAAAGCGTCGGTGATGATCGGCACCGCCGGAATGCCGGCCTTCTCGAGAATTATCGCGTCGAGCAAACTGCCCGACGAACATGCGCCTCAGTCGCCGACGCCGACAATGGCGAAGTCGGTCCTCCCCTTGAGTTCCGCGACCTGCGCCTCCTTGAGCGGCGCACGCTGCTCTTTGTGCAACAGCAGTTCCAATGTTATGCCGTGGACGGCGGACGCTTTTTCCGCCAGCTTGCGCAATACCGCTTCGGAATTCTTCTTGGTATTTTCGATCAGGCCGACCCGCAGACCCGCGAGACTTTGCGGGCGCGGCACATAGTCGATATGCGCGTGTGGCGCTGCAATCGTAGGATCGAGGATGCCCAGCATAAGGTTCTCCCATTCAAACCGCGAATCCGGGTGGCCTGCCAGTCGAGCAGTCCCTAAAGCGAGAAACCCGCCGCAGCGGGTCTGTGTGAGAGTTGATGGTAATTCCGGCTAATGCATTCTCACATACTTGCTCACACGGCCCAACTGGGTCAGTCCGGCATAAATGTTGCCGGCCGAATCAATGCCCATGCCATGCACGGGAGCCATCTCCCAGCGAGCAAGCACCGCCCCGTTTCCGTCGCGCACGCTGATCGCGGGTTTGCTGGTGGAGGAGGCCTGTTCGGCTAGATAGAAGATTCCATTCTTGTCCCTGGCGATGTCATTCGGGCCGCCCATCCCGGTCCACATGCCGATGTACTTGCCATCCGGCGTGAAGATCTGCACGCGAGAGTTGGCGCGATCACATACATATAGGGTGCCGTCGGGCGAGATCGCCAGACTGTGGGGCAGATGAAAGTCTCCGGGCGCAGTCTTCCCAGGCTGCCCCCAGGACTGAATCAATTCGCCATCCTTGCTGAAACGGTGCACCCGGCTGTTGCGGTATCCATCGGTCACGTAGAGATCACCGGAGGGCCCTGGCATCATCTCGGTCGGATGATTGAATGGCCCGGCCGCCCGCAACGGAAGATTGTGCCAGTCCTCGCAACCCGTATCGGAATGCTGGCCACGCACGCCTATCTGCCTGATCAACCTGCCCTCGAGGGTGTAGATCATCGCCACGCAATCCACCTGGTCGGTCACGTAGGCGACGTCCCCGACAATTTTCAAACCATGGGCACGCTTTAATTTGCACCCCCAGGAACGGAGGAATTTTCCGTCCCGGTCAAATACCAGGACCTCGGGATCCTTGCGCTGGAAAACATAGAGGCGGTTCTGGGAATCCGTCGTAACCCTGCTGATCAAGCCAATGGTTTCGCCTTCGGGTAACTTCGCAAAATCGTCGATCAGTTCGTAGGTATATGCGCCGGCTCCGACTTTCATCACAGTCCTCCCTGCTTATTCATCATCAGCATAGTTCCCCGCCGGTATCCGGATTACCTGAAATCCGGCTCATCATGAGCAATATAGGGGCCTGTTGACGGCGTATCCATACGTAGTATGACGGAATCCGCCTTTTCCGTGAAGCATTTCAAGTAACGCTCGTCGTGGTAATATTTCCCAAGGCCCGCGGGGGGCCAACGGAGGAAGCCATGCGCGACAACATCACCATCGGCCTGGTCACGCCTCAATCGACCAACAAGGTCCCCGCCGAGGGCGGGCAGATGTATCCCGGCGTCACTTTCATCGCACGCGGCGTGGGCGTTAAGGCGCTCACACCCGAAGGCTACGACAGCGCCTTTGACGGCATCGTCCCCACGGCGGAAGAACTCGCGAAGCAGAACAAGCTCGACGCAATCATGGTGATCGGCACCTCGCTCACCTTCTACCGCGGCTTCGAGGCGCACGAAAAGCTCATGGAACGCCTGCGTCAGATCGGCCTGCCGGTGGGTACCATGAGCAGCGCCGTGGTCGATGGGCTGCGCGCGCTGGGCGCGAAGAAAATCGCCGTGAGCACCGCCTACGCGGACGAAGTGAACAAGCGCCTGCGCGACTTCCTCACCGCCTCGGGTTTCGACGTGCAGGCGCTGGAGGGCTTCGGCATAGAGCGCTTCGGCGCGGCGGGCGAAACGAGCGAGGACGACATCATCGCCCTGGCCGGCCGCGTGAGCGCGAACGCGAGGCAAGCGCAGGGGATGCTGATCTCGTGCGGCGGCTTGAAAACGCTGAATGTCGGCAAGACCATCGAGGACAAGTACGGCCTGCCGGTCGTATCGAGCATGCCGGCGGCACTCTGGGCGGCGATGCGTCTGGCGGGGGAGAGCGGGAAGCTTTCGGGGTACGGGAGGCTGTTAGAGACCGTCCACTAGGGCCTGCTTGCCATTTTCTCAAATCACGCAATGGCAGGAATTCAGAGACGCTCGGAGGCGGTCGGCAATACGCCGCAGAAATTTGCTCAGGAAATACGCGATGAAACCACGAAGTGGGCCAAGGTGATCAAAGACGCGGGCATCAAATCACAATAAAGACGGGCTGAGCAACGGACTCTACCGCCGAGAAAACCTTCTCACAAACCACCCAGTGGAGCCGGGATCACGAACGTCGGGTTTTTCATTCCTGACCCACGTTTCAGGGCTATTTCTAAGAGGGTGAATTGAATACACGTCGCAAACTGATCGTCGCGCTTGGCGCGTGCGTGCTCGCAGCGCCGCTTGCTGCTTTCGCCCAGCAGCAGGGCAAAGTCTGGCGCATCGGGTTCCTGGGAACAGCGTCCGCTTCCGGTTTCGCGCGCCGGGTGGAGGCATTGAAGGCGGGCCTGCGTGACCTCGGCTACGTGGAAGGCAAGAACCTTGTGATTGAGTTCCGCTGGGCCGAGGAAAAATACGAGCGGCTGCCTGAACTCGCCGCTGAACTGGTACGTCTCAAGGTTGACGTCATCGTCACTCATGGGCCAGTAGGGGCCCCTGCGGCCAAAGACGCGACCACGACCATCCCCATCGTCGTCACGGCCGTGCCCGACCCGGTCGCCCTCGGCCTCGTTGCGAGCCTCGCGCGGCCGGGCGGAAATGTCACCGGTATGGCGAGCCTCAGTCCTGAAGTGGCGGCGAAGCGACTGGAGTTGCTCAAGGACGCTTTCCCGCGCATCCGGCGAGTCGCGGTCCTATTGAACCCGGATAGTCCCTCTGCAAGCGGGCCATATTTCCGGCCGATGGAGGCCACCGCTGCGTCCCTCAAGCTGGAGCTTCACCAATTCGGTGCACGGGGACCGGGTGAGTTCGAGAGCGCCTTTGCAGCAATGGCGAAAAGGCGCGTCGACGCAGTCGTGGTCCTCGACGACGGAATGCTCGCAGCCAACGTCGGCGCGATCGCGAAACTTGCAGCGAAGATGCGGCTCCCCTCGATCGGTTTGGGTGAGTTCGCGGAAGCCGGCGGCCTGATGGCGTATGGCGTGAACCGTCTCGAATCGTTTCGCCGCGCGGCCACCTTCGTGGACAAGATCCTCAAAGGTGCGAAACCCGCCGATTTGCCGGTCGAACAGCCGACGCGATTCGAGACGGTGCTGAATCTGAAAACCGCCAAGGCGCTCGGCATCAAGATCTCCAACTCGATCCTGGTGCGCGCCGACAGGGTAATCGAGTGACCGGCGTGAACAGCCGCTTTCGCGGGAATCTCAACCGGGCGCCACGGGCTCAAGTCGGCCAGTAGCGGCGGTTCGCGGTTACGTTTCGATGCTCCTAAGCGGCCGTTCACGCGCTGGCAAAGCTGCCATTCAATTCGACAAGGCAGTTGCAGGTCGAACGCCGACACCACGCAGGATCATGCAACATGCCGATGTACCGGCCAAGGCTGTCGTCGTTCCGGACACCCGGTAGCCGAATCCGGTGCGAAACGAGTTGCACCCATCAGTCGGTGGGTTTACTGTTGCGCGCGATGAATTCGAACGTCGCCTGCCGAAGTCGGGTGACTGGCGAAGAATCGGCATTGGAAAGTTCCTTTGCGGTTTCAGGAATTGTGCGCCGGATCAATCCGCTTTGGCTCCCGACAACTTCACAACCTTCGCCCACTTGGCGATCTCACTCTTGATATGGGCCGCAAATTCCTCCGGCGTGATGCCGCCCGGCGTGGAACCCTCGGCGGCGAGCCGCTCCGTCATTTCCGGCGATTTCAGCGCCTTGGCAATTTCGCCATACAGCCGGTCGACGATCGCGCGCGGCGTGCCGGCGGGAAGCACCACGCCCTGCCACGACGTTGCCTCGTAGCCCGGCACGCCGGCCTCCGCGATGGTCGGCACCTCGGGCACAACCGCCAGGCGCTGCGCGCTGGTGATCGCCAGCGCCTTGAGCCTGCCCGCACGCACCTGCGGCAACGCGGTCGGCACCAGATTGAAGCTCGCCTGCACTTCTCCCGCGATGAGAGCAGTGAGTTGCTCCCCGCCGCCCTTGTACGGCACGTGCACGATGTCGAGCCCGGCCATGAACTTGAACATCTCCTGAGCGAGATGGTTGCCACTGCCGCTGCCGGTCGACGCACAATTGAGCCGGCCGGGCGCGGCTTTGGCCAGCGCGATGAATTCATTGAGCGTCGCCGCGGACGCCGACGGCTGCACCAAAATCAAATAAGGCGTCAACTGCGTCAGCGTGACCGGCACGAAATCGCGCAGCGGAACGTACGGCAGCTTCGCATACATGCTGACGTTGGTCGCGAGCGTGCTGATGGTGCCGGCAAACAGCGTATAGCCGTCGGGCGGCGCTTTCGCCACGGTGACTGCGGCAATTATTCCACCCCCGCCGGGGCGGTTGTCCACGATCACCGTCTGCCCCATGCTGTCCGACAGTTTTTGGCTCAGCGCGCGCGATATCCTGTCGGTTCCACCGCCGGCAACGTATCCGACGACAAAACGGATCGGCTTGGCCGGGTAGGTTTGCGCGCTCGCAATGCCCGCAAGCGCGGCGACCAGCAGCAACGCCAGTGCGGCAATGCCGCCGGATCGCTTTCCTCTATCACGCCGCCGCATCGAGAATCTCGATCACCTGCTCGGGGCTGGTTATCTTGCGCGGATTGGTATGCAGCCAGCTCTCGTGCATCGCGTGGGCCGCGATGGCGGAGAACCGTTCGCGCTCGACCCCGACGTCGGCAAGCCGGCTCGGCAGCCCGAGATCGGCAATGAATGCGGCGACGACATCGGCGGCGTCCTCGCCGGGATGGCCCATGGCTTCGGCGACCAACCGCTGACGGGCAAGGTTCGCCGCACGGTTGTAGCGCAGCACCGCTGGCAGCATCACGCACGAGGTATAGCCGTGAGGCACGTCGCAGGAGCCTCCCAGCACATGACCGATCGCATGACTCGCTCCCATCTCGAGGCCGCCCTGCCGTGCCGTCATCGCGAGCCAGACGGCGAGCTGGCAATCGAGGCGCGCCTCGAGGTCATCCGGCTGCCGCTTGATCCGCGGCAGGCCCGCGCTGAGGAGCCTGAGCGCATGGAGCAAACTCGCGTCGCTGGCCGGATTGGAAGACTGGGAGCAAATCCCCTCGGTCGCATGATCGAGCGCGCGCACACCCGTCGACAGCCATACCCAAAGCGGCGTATGCACTGTCGGAGCGGGATCCAGAATCGTGACGCGCGGCACGATCAGACGATGACGGTAGCTGTGCTTGACTTTGCGCCGGTTGTCCAGGCACCCGCCTTGGGGCTGAAACTCGCCGCCGGAAAGCGTGGTGGGAATGGCGATCTGCCGCACCGTCGGACCGTCAAAGCCCGGAATGGTGCGCTTGCCGTCCGCATTGACGACCACGTGGAACGCGTCGAGACCGTCGAAATCGGTAATACCATGCCGCAGGCAGATTTGCATGACCTTTCCGGCGTCGGTCACGGAGCCGCCGCCAAACGTGACAATCAAGTCTGTGCCCGCCGCTCGTGCTTCCTGCGCGGCCTCCAGCACGGCGTCGCGCGGCGTAAACGAGGGCATCCGGTCATAGACGCCGGCGCAGCGGCTGCCGAGTGCTGCGCGGACCTTCGCGACCTCATCGGTGGTGCGATTCATCGTGCCGCTGACGATGAGGAAAATGCGCTTGGCCTGCAGACGTTCGGCCTCCGCGCGCAACGCTTCGGCGGCGGGCCGGCCGTAGACGATGCGCTCGATCGCCGTGAATACGAACATTCCTGACTGCATGGCTTCCCCTCTCAGCGCCCCGCTGGCATGATGTCGAAGGATACCGTGACCGAACACATCATGTTACCGTAACTGGGTGAATTAGACTGTCAAGCGGAATCCCCGGCCTGGCCGGACTGAAAATCACCTTATCGACGAGGAATTATTTTGATACCGCGTATTGCCGCATGGACTTTGTTGGTGGGCGTAATGCTTTCGGGAATTGATTTGGCATCCGCTCAGGATTACCCCGCCAAACCGATACGGCTGATCGTCGGGTTCCCGCCTGGCGGCGGCGCCGATACGGTCGCGCGCCTGCTGGTCCCCAAACTGAGCGAACAACTCGGCCAGCAGGTGGTGATCGACAACCGCGCGGGCGCCAGCGGCAATATCGCGCTGGAGCTGCTCGCCAAATCGCCGCCGGATGGATACTCGCTGATGCTCACGACACCGACGGTCACGGTGAACCCCGCTTTGTACGCGAAACCGGGTTACGACCCGGTCAACGATTTCGCGCCGGTTGCGCTGATGGCAACCACTGTCTACGTGCTCGTCGTGCATCCATCGCTGCCCGTGAAATCGGTAAAGGACCTGGTGGCTCTCGCCAGGGCCAAACCGCGCCAGCTCTATTACTCTTCCGGTGGCAACGGCTCGGCGGCGCATCTCTCGCTGGAACTGTTCCGCAGCATGACCCGCATCGAGATCGTGCACGTCCCCTACAAAGGCATCGCGCCCGCCCTGATTGCGTTGCTGTCGGGCGAGGTGCAATTCTCGTCCGGGAGCCCAACCTCGACGCTGCCGTTCGTCAAGGCAGGAAGGTTGCGCGCGCTTGCCGTAACCAGCGCCGAGCGTTCGGCGTTCGTGCCCGATTTGCCCTCGATAGCCGAAGCCGGTGTTGCGGGCTATGAGACCACGGCATGGTATGGAACGCTGGCCCCGGCGAGGACACCCCGGCCGATAATCGAAAAACTCAATGCCGCGATCCTCGCGGTCATCGCACTGCCTGACATCCGGGTCGGCTTACACGGCCAGAGCTTCGAAATCACCCCCAGCACGCCGGAACAGTTCTCCGCGCTGATCAGATCGGAATTGAGCAAATGGGGAAAAATCGTCAAAGAGTCAGGCATGCGGGTTGAGTGAGCTGCTCGCTGTGCCCTCGGAAAAATCCGCCTTGAGGGAATGCTTGAGCTGCCCGAAAACGCGCAAGGTATCCGCCGTTCGAGCACGAGATGGTTGAGAAGAGCAGTCACGTCCGTGGCTCCAAGCTCGCGGGGATGCCGCTTGCCGGAGAACAGGATGAAGTGTTTCATCCAGTGCAAATAGGCTTGTTCGGTCCGGTAGCTGTAATGCCGCCGCCGGATCGTTTCACGCGCCAGATCAAGCAGCCGTGGACGCGCGGCCTCCACCTGCGGACCTTGTATGTCATGGTCATTCATGTGCCCCTCCGATGGTTCAACGCAGAATTGCACGGGAGCCCTATCTGGCGTAACGTAGGGATCAGGGAAAAGATGACCGGGTAGGACTAAGGTAATAGGGAATGGCTGGACGAAAAGTGTCAACTAATTTGGAAACTAATCTGTCAACTAACATTTGTCATCTAATTACAAGTTGGGCGTCATGAAACGAGCGAGTTCGTAGGCACTCCCTCGTCGTAGTACCGCCGCAACTCTAGAGGAGTCTCGCATGACCGATTCATTGAAAGTCATCCGGTACGATGCCACTCCCGCCGTAGCATTTGGCCCCCTGTCCGATTACCGCCCGCTGGTGACCGAGGATTATTCCGATCTTACGATTCGGACTGGCATACAGACAGCTCGCCCCGGCTATGAAACCAAGCCTCATTGGCATCCCTACGTCGAGATACTTCATATCCTGGATGGCGCGGCCGAGGCCTGGGAACAGGGGCAGGAACAGTCAAAGGTGACGCTCCGGGCTGGTGATACGCTTGTTATTCCGGCACGTACTTGGCATTCATTCCGTGTCACAGGCGAGGAAACGCTCAGGCTATTGGGCACTCACCTGTCAAATCACCGTATCGTTCATTATGACGACGGGACAACGGCTCTCGGAGGAAAACCCCCCGCTGCGCTCATGGATCAGCAGTGATGCCCAACCCTGCAATCAACCGGACCGACCGCCAGCGATGCTGGCGAGATCACTTCGCGCTTCGCGCTACGTCGGCCGGTTATTGCGAGCGTTAGGCATCGCTAGATATGGCGTCGCTGAGAGCTGAACTGCAGAAAATTACTCACGATGGTAATTTGGAAAACCACGCTCGCCGAATCGCCGAATTACGAGCGCAAGTCCCACATTCGATCGAAATACTAACTAAACCCGGCGATAATCTCCGGTATAACTGCATCATGCACGCGCTCGGAGTGCCAGAGAACACAGAACTGATAGGACTCGTGATGCGTTGTCCTCGCTCAATTCATCCTAATACTCGCTTTCTGAAGTTCTTGAAGGACCGCGGTATATTGTCCCCAATCGCGCAACTTGCAGCCGGCCAAGTGGTTACATACTCAAACGGCCGCGGTATCCGGCATGCCGGGCGAACAATCTCTGAATTAGTGGTGGAATCGAAGTGGGGAATCGGGCATCTATATCGACATGCTCTAATGGAAGTTCCGAGCAGCTACGGGAACAAGCTCTCATACTTTGCGCCCCCTGACGCTCAGGCTGTGGTTGGAGAATTCATTGAATTTGCGAGGTCACAAGGTGCGCGCGTGTAATTCGGCAATGCCTAACCGCGTGTTCGAGATTGGACGCGCGATAAAGCCGCGCGCCATTCAACACGGACGTTAGACGTCGCATCGCCGATGGGTAACAAAGTTCTTGCATCTCTCGAGAATCCTTATGGCGACTACTGCGTCGATGTGTTTTCACGCGCGGACGGCACCTTTGGGTTCGAGGAGTACCGCAGAGATCCCGAAGACGGCGAAACGTGGCACTCTCTGCATCGATATTCCGGGCAAGTCTTCAAGTCCGAAGTGGATGCGCTTGCCCAAGCGAAAGCATACGTTGCATGGCTGAAAGTGAACGAAGCATGAGACGTGGGAGTCATTCGACGTCTAACCGCACAATCGAGAGGGACGCGCGCAAAAGCGGCGCGCGCCCCTCATTGTGAACGTTATGTGTCCTGAGAAACCAAAGGTTCCCGTAGCCCCGCGGGGTGACGAGCTGGTGGTCGTTACTGAATCGGACGGCACGACGCGCGTCAGTCGCATTGAGTCCGAGTACACGTTTGCGTTCGAGTTGCGCCAGGCAGCACGAGTGATGACTAATTCCGCCAAACATACTGAGGAAGGTCCGACAACTCATTGGCAGCTACGGGCGTTCATATATGGCGCAATAATCCTGTCCTACGCATCTCTTGAAGCGGCACTAAACGAAATTGTGCATCTAAACGCCCTTGAAGAGAAAAGCCCATTGACGGAAGCGGAGCGAAAGGTGTTCCACACGATTGGCCAAGAGAGCCTGCGGCCGAGGGAAGAGAACAACACGTTGCAGCAATACAATATGCTGCTCCGGATTCTCGGCAAACCCGTGATGAACGCCGGCGAGAATCCATTCCTGGCAGCCAATCTTGTACGCATGTTGCGCAACATGCTGGTTCATCCGATCCCTGGGCGTGTTGTGACATTCGTCGAAGGCGAAGGGTTCGACTACTCATCGCAGCAACGCATAGTGAAGAAGCTCAAGCCCGCTCTCCATCTAAAAACGAACGCTACGTTCCCCGCCGACGTAATCACCAGGGAATGTGCCGCATGGGCAGTGGATTCGTGTGAAACGTTTCTGCATCAGTTCGTCACGATTTCCGGAATTGACCCGGGATTCATCACGAACCCAAAGCATGCACGAGCGGCCACATAACAATCCGTCGCAGCGGACGCGCATGAAGCCGCGCGCCGCTGAACGGAAACGTTAGTTTGCGCTATGGACATCTGGGCACGGCTCTCGCATCCCGAGGACGGTCTTACTGAGCGTAAGCCGGAAAGGGCGGGAGAGCGGGATTTCAAGGAGACATTGGTTGCATTCGCCAATGCAGTGCCACAAGCTAGTGAGGGCGTCTTGTTTATCGGTGTGTCTGATGATGGATCAATTCTGGGCTGCAATGGTATTGAATCCCTCCAGAAGACAATCAATCGAATCAGCACCAATGATTGCTATCCGCCGATTCCTGTCCGCATGGAGAGCCGAATCTTGGATGGAAAGGCTGTACTTGCCGTTATCGTTCCACACAGCACACGGCGTCCGCATTTTTCCGGCCATGCATACCGACGGGTCGGCAATCAGAACCAAAAGGCAGATGAATCCGCTTACGCCGATTTCATCGTCGCCCGTAGCTCAGTCGGGGCGAAGATTCTTGAGAACAGAGGAAAGGTCGTTGTTGTCCGGACTTTCGGTAAGAAACTCGGTGATCCAAAACCGCTTGCGCCAAGCACCAGTGAGCACGGCCAGTTTCTAATTCAGGCATGTGATTCCTATACGGTGACACTTCAAAGCACAGCCTCTCATCGCATCTATGTCGAGCAAATGGAAAACTTTTCGGTGTCCGCAGATCCTTCCACCGGCAACTTGCTGCTTATTGTTCGCGATGCACACAGGTAGTTCAGCCGCGCAAACTAACAGTACGCCCCACGCGGACGCGCGCGGAGCCGCCGTGCCAACGCGAACGCCAGCTGGCGCGCGCGCCGGTGGGCGTGGACGTTTCGGCGTCAAAGGGGAAGAACTAATGGACACGAGCGCCTATTCAATCGCCCAGCTTGCCGATGATCTCAGAGAGATATCCGCGCAAACGAAGGACGAGAGGGAAATATTGAGCCGAGCCCGCCCGCTCGCCCGCCGTGCCGCACTGGCGAAAGATTCATGGCTCAAGCCGCACATGTATGAGGCCGACCCGGAACAGGGCTTCGGCGTCCATGTGCTGCACGAGGAGCCGGACCACACGCTGGCGATTTTTGCTGTCAGTTGGCTACCCGGTCGGGGCACCCCGCCTCACGACCACGGCACCTGGGCACTGGTGACTGGTGTGGATGGCCCGGAAATGAACAAGTTCTTCGAGCGCATCGACGACCGGAGCCGCCCGGGGCACGCGCAGCTGAAGAAAATCGGCGAAAAGGTGTTCGGCGAGGGAGAGGTCTGCGCGATGCCGAGCGGCGCAATCCACATCGTGTGGAACGAAACCGACAAGGTGACCTTGTCGCTGCACATCTACGGCAAGCACATCAATTTCACGGGGCGGTCGCAGTTTGACCCGGAAAAACAAACCGAAACCCCGTTCGTCCTCAAATTGGCGTAAGGTCCACGGCTCATGTGCGCGCTGCAGCAAACAATAAAGCCTGACGCCGAACCAGCCCTTGCAGCGGACGCGCCACAAGCGGCGCGCCGCTGAAGGCAACGTTAGCTGGCATCCATGCAACGCGAGGGTGCGAATATCAGTGCGTAACAATTGTCACTAGAAGGGGGCGCCGTGAAAGAACAATTAATTGATGAAATTGAACGGCTGACCGTAAATGCTGCCGGAAGACGCGAAGATCTTCAGATCACCGGTCTGCGCAAATCTAAGCACAGAAAAGCGCTTACAATTGCTGCCGGCATTCTAGCGTTGACTTCTGCGGGCACCATAACGACCGTCATTTCCAACGTTTTCGGGAACACGGGCATTCAGCTGGTTGCCGCACTGACTGCTGCCGTATCGGGAACAGTGTCCCTGCTTATCACTGCGTACTACAACGACGAAACTGTATTCACGATGCTCTTGGGCTCGACAAAGTATCTAGCACTTAGGGAGAATGTCTATCGTTTAGTCATACATCCAGACATGTCGGATGCCGATCGTTTCAAACGCCTTGAAGAATTGCAGGCTGAGTATGTGCGGCTTGATGAAAGTTACTCAAGATTTTTCTCGGTTGGTAAAGGTCGTCATCGAACCAGTGCCCCTCCCGTTCGGCGAGCTGACCGGGCAATCGCTGAGTCTGTCCAAGAAGCAGAGTGGCAAGAACGCGAGAGCCTTAGGCGAGAACTCGGAAAAGCTGGCGCACTTTCTGATGCCAGCTAACCCGCGCATGCAGATCGACTGTCGCGAGCGGGCTTCGCCCGCTCGCTCAGCGCCTGATGCGAAACGTTAGAGATGTCCATGAACTGGTGCTGGAGAACTCTACTGGTCGTTTCTGCGCTCTTGCCAATCGCTAGCTTTGCGGCCGACGCATCTTCCTGTCCACAGGGATTCCCTCAATTCCTCGCCCGTTTTGAATCTGACATTCCGTTTCAGGCGTCGAGCGTTCAATTCCCTCTGCCCTTTGCGTATGTGGACGCTGCAGCAGAACCGGAACCCAAACGAAAGACCAAACGCGTTTCGCGCGAAGCCTACACAAAGGCCGAGTATCCATACTACCCAACGCCGGATATTCAAGCTAAGCGGAAGCTGGAAAGGAAAATCAGAGATAGTTCTTCGTCGAAAAAGGTTGTACGCTTCAATCAACACGACTCGGATGCATATTCGATTGAGTACCACTTCAAGAAAGTCCGCGAATGCTGGCGTTTGACCTTTGTGGAAGATTATTCGCTGTGAGTGAGGACACCTCTAACTTTAAATGCAACGGACCGCGTTCGGCGGCCGTTGATTATCGACGTTAGCGCTCATAAAGGGAACGCATGAGCAAAGCACCGGCCACTGAGTTTGATCTGCTCCGTCTATTCGTCGATGAAATGGAGCGGCAGGGCAGCAATCGAAAATTGGTTCGCCTTGATATTGACGACAGTTTTGTCGGTCAGCTCATGGCGCTGGGCCTGGAAACAACAATAGCGCAGGCGCAACGACTCGCAGATCGTTGTCTCGCGAATGAGTGGCTTGAGCATACCGTTATGGGAGGCAAATACATTAGCCTTAGCCTCACCGCAGCAGGCTTTGGTGTGGTGCGATCGCGTCAACTACGGAAACAACAGCTTGACGGTCGAGGCTTTTTGAAAAAAGTGTCCGACTACATAGAAGATCACAAGGGTCTATTTGTTGCGCTCGGCGTTGTTATTGCTCTCGCTGGCCTGCTTGCGAAGCTCTTTACCACTGGGGGCGGCTCGTGAAAGTCGATCCTGTCCAAGTTGCGCTTACCTGCCTTTTCTGCGGTTGCAACTTGCAAGCGCCAGAAAATGCGCAGTATTCCTCCGGTGATCTAATAAAGTGCCAAGGATGTGGCGAGCACAATGACTACGACAGCGTTGTCGAGGTGGCAAAGGAAATGGGCATTGCGCAGCTTGCGGGCGATATTGAAAAACAGCTCGCAGCCGAAATCCGCAAGATCTTTGGCAAATGAGCGCTAACAACGCAATCGAGCGGACCGTCGGCAAGCGGAGCTTGCCGATTCCCTCGTCGCTGCGCTCCTCGGCGGCTGCTCATTGCGAGCGTTAAGGTTGCCGTGCGCGCATTGAGCCTTTACGCCGCAGTGCTTGGGGCTATCGCTTGGCTGGTGCTGTCTCTAGGCGGAATCGGCGGCCTGATGTACGTCGGACTGTTCGCCGAAAACGTCATAGGTCGAGACCTTGGATGGGTCATTGTTCCGCTTTGGGTATTGTTCGCGGTTCTAATGGCGCTCTGGTGGGGTGCAGTCGCCGCGGTGGTGCTGAACGTACGTTCCTTCCTTCGCTGGATCGGTGATTTACCCGACCGATTGCCACTTACTACGGGTGAGTGGTTCACCGCCGTCGGTCATCTATTTCGTAAGCGATCAATATACCCCGTTCTTGCCGAGGCGCACTGATTGTGTTTGAAAGAAGCGGACTACTCGGAAGCGACGGCAATACGCCAGGGCAGCAACGCCTCGTAGTCTTCGAGGCGCGTTGCTTTGGGCAGCGCAGCGAACAGCGCGCGCAGGTACTGGTAGGGTTCGATGCCGTTGGCCTTGGCGGTTTCGATCAAGGAGTACAAATTGGCACTGGCGGTCGCACCGCCGACGGTGTCGGCGAACAACCAGTTGCGCCGGCCGATGACGAAGGGTCGGATCGCGTTCTCGCAAGCATTGTTGTCTATCGGAAAACTCCCATCATCGACGAAGCGCACCAGCTTGGGCCACTGCTCGGACAGGTAATGCAGCGCCTGGCCCAGGAGACTGCCCGGCAGCACGCTGTGCAGGTGCGCGAGCAGCAGAGTCTGGATGCGCGCGAGCACCGGACGGCTGCGTTCGTCGCGCAAGCGCAGCCGTTGTTTGACGTCCATCTCGCGCGCCGCGGCCTCGATCGCATAGAGTTCGCCGATTACGGCGATAAACTGCGCCGCCGGCTGCGCGCTCGTGCGCGCCGCTTTGGGCAACGCCGCTTCAGCCTCCACAAACCGGCGCCGCGCGTGCGCCCAGCATCCAAGGTGCACCAAGTCCATAGGTCTGCGCCACGTTCCCATACACCTCATAGCCATCGGTGATCAACGCCCCGCGCGCCCCGTCATAGAGTCGCCGTGCAGTTTCGGCACTGCGGTTTGGGGCATAGGTAAAGAGCCGGATCGGCGGGCCGCTGCCGCTCATTTGCGCCCACAGGTAGCTCTTTCTCTGCGCGGCACGGCCTGGTTCCTTGAGCACCTGCAGCTCGGTCTCGTCGCCGTGAATGAGCGCGGCATCGAGCAGGTGATCACGCAGCAAGTTGATGATCGGCTGCACCTCAGCGCCTACGCGCACCAAGCTGCCGGCGAGCGTGTTGCGCGAGAGTTCCCCGCCGAAGCGCCCGAGCAGCGCCGCCTGCCGGTACAGCGGCAGCGCATCCTGGTACTTGGCCGTGATCACCCAGGCCAGCGCCGACTCGGTGAGCAGGCCCTTCGGAATCAGCCTGGCGGGGGCCGGCGCGATGCGCAAGCCCTGATCGCAGCACGGGCAGGCGTATTTCACGCGCTCGTGGCGGATGACGCGCACTTGGGCGGGCACGATGTCGAGCTGCTCGCTCGCCTCGATGCCGATTTCCGTAAGCTTAGCGCCGTCGTGCGGGCAGATGCGCTCCGCTTCAGTCAACTCGTGGCGGATGACTTCACGGGGCAGCGCGGGATCGAGAGGCTTTCTGCCGCGCTTGGCGCGGCGATGCGCCGGAACATTAACGCTGTCATCGGCGGGCGGCAGCGTGGGCGCGAGCGTTTCAGCTTCGTTGAAGAACAGATCCTTCTGTTCGCTGCCACGCACTTCGCTCTTGGCCGCAAAGAGCCGGCGCAGGTACGTATTGAGCCGCTCTTTGAGCAGATCGCGCTCGGTGCGCACGATACGCAACTCGCCGCGCAGCGCTTCACGGTCGCTTTCGCTGCGCGCCAGTTGCTCACGCAGTTGGTTCAGTTCTCCCTCGTGGTTCGTGATCGCGTGCATTGTATTCTTAGACTACAGCGTCTCAGGCGCGTTCACTCGGAGCAAACAAATTTTACTCGCGCATGCTTCGCTTCAACTCGCGCGCCGATACTTCAGCATACGGTGCGCGCGCATCGCCTCCAGGTCGATGCCCTCGAGCAGCCAGTGCAACTGTTCGATCGTCAATTCGATCACCGTCTCATCGGCTCGCGGCCACACGAACCGATCCGTCTCCAGGCGCTTCATCAACAGCCAGAAACCGTTCGTTTCCCATCCCAGGATCTTGACCCGATTGCGCCTCTGGTTGGCAAATACATACAGCGCCGCCGCAAACGGATCGAGCCTCAACGCCTGTTCCACCAACGCCGCCAGTCCGTTGATGCTCTTCCTGAAGTCCACTGCCTCGCGATGCACGTACACCTTCAGCCGCGTATCGAACCGGAACATCACTGCCTCGCGAGTGTCCGGATCGCCGCCCCGAGCAATGCCGCGTCCGCACCCGCGAGTTCCAGCATCACGCCGTTGGGCAGGCGCGCCTGCAGTCGCGGCGCCAATTCGTTTGACGACGCCACCGGCGCCGCCAGCCTCACCGCCGCAAATTCCGATTTCGGCACCCGCTTGTTCGGGGTCCGCCGTCCGCGCGCCCGACCCTCTGGCCCAGGTCCACTACCCATGCCCCGCAACATCTGCCGTGCCGCATACAGCGTCCACGGCACCAGCCCGCGACTAAGCGCGTACGCGTTCAGCGTCTTGCCTTCGCGCTCGGCCGCAGCCAAGTGCGGCATCCACCGATCCAGATTGACCTTGACACTCATCGCGCGCTCCTTGGTGCAACAAAGAAGCGCGTATCTTGACGCGAATCACCCCGCCCGCGGAAGAATGGGGTCTAATGATCGCTTACTCTATTTCTACTGCTGGCTGGCGTCAACGCAGTGTTGTTTCCGAAGGTAATTGACATCGAATTCGTATACGGCTTCTTGTTGCTCGCGGCGGTTAGTTACGCCATGGGTTTGTTGAAGGCAACCCTAACCGCTCGTTCAACACGGACGCCTGCCAGCGGCGACTCGCCGCCGGTCGGCGCCGGTTAACGGAACGTTGGGTGGCAAAATCACAATTGGCGTAAAATAGCGGCAATCGCGGAGGCACACATGAATTTCACTATCGAGCATGAACGCGAAGAAGACGGCCGCTGGCTTGCCGAAGTCCCGGAACTGCCCGGGGTTCTCGCCTATGGCGCCACGGCCCATGAAGCAATGGCGAAGGCCGAGGTAATCGCCCTGCGCGTGCTGGCCGAGCGCCTCGAATTTGGCGAAACCGGGCCTCAGGCCATCTCGATCGCTGTACCGGCCACATGACTTCATGGCCTTCGACGAAGGCCCGCCGTGTTCTCGCCGCACTCTTCCGGATTGGCTGGGCGCTCAAGCGCCAGTCCGGATCGCATAAAACTCTCTCCCGTCCAGGGTGGCCTGACGTCGTGTTTGCCTTTCACGACGGCGAGACGATTGGCCCCAAAATGCTTGTCCGAATCGCTAAACGCACTGGGCTGAAGCCCGAGGATTTATGAACGCGGCCTTTTGCCACCCAACCATGCCGTCGAAACCGACGCGCCAAAATCCGCGCGCGGTTCACAGCGAACGTTATGCCTAAAAGGGAGGGATCAATGCATCGCACATTGCTTTCCATTCTTGGTGTCCTGCTCGTTTCTTGCGCGGTACCCCCAAGCTACCAATACCTGCAGGGCGGCGAGAAGGTGGATCAGCCGGGGGTTTCCTTCGTGCTGCCCGCAGGACAAAGGTGGGGCGCGATCATGCGATCCACTTATCAAAGTGCTTTCGGGGCACTGGGGATGCCGAAGAACGACACGCTTATTGTCAGCTCCTCCGTGTACAACGTTCAGCCCTTTGCTTCGAGGAAGGATTTCTTGAAAGTGGTGCACGAAGGGCGCACCAGCGAGCCGAACACTGGCCGATTTGAGGTGGTCCGAAATACAGAGCAGCTATATGAGGGTCGCCCGGAAACCTGCGTCATATATAGGTCGGCCTCAAAGGATTTCGGGGCGGAGGCTAAACGAGGAGGCCAGTACAGCGTCCTTGAACTGATTGGAATGCATTGTGTTCACCCCAACAAGCCAAACGTTGGAATCCAGGTGGAGTTTTCTCGCAAGGCCCCGCCCGAGACGACATATCCCAGTTTTGAAGCCGCCGGACTTGCTCTTCTCCAGTCGGTGAAGTTCGGTGCGTTTTAGGCATAACAAGTGGTTCCAGGGGACGTTGGCGCGTTGCGCCGGCGCCCCTGAACCACGGCGTTATGCGTAGGGGCCATCGCATTACTCGATCAGTTCCATCAGACCTGCGGCAAGGGCTTAGCTGCTCAGCCGTCTCAATAGGACGACGACACGGATGGACGACCAGACCCCTTCGACGCCAGAGAATCCCAAGAGTCAATCAAGTGCTCTTCACGACATTGCTCTAAAGGATCTCGGACAAACATTCGCGTTGAGCGTTGCGGTCGCTTATATATGCGGCTTCATCGTTGTGACTGCGTACCTCGGAAAGTTTGGATTGCGAGAGTATGCAGCGTTTCGGATGCAATACCTCATCGCGGGGGCCACCGTTTTCCTACTGGCTGGGCTTTTTTTTTACTTCGTCGCTCGAAACATAGGACCTGACAACACGGATGTTGAGCAGTACACGACGTTTTTTATGCCGGTGGGCGGGGACACCCTAAAATGGTCATTCTTGGCGCTGCTATTTATCTTTGTGGAAATCGCATTCAACGTCATATTGTGCAGCGTGCTTTCAGCTGCCTTCCTATTTCCGTTACCCAATCGAGCAACGGTTTTGCTCCTCATCGCGATCGTGTCCGGTGGTGCACTCATCCATTTTGTCATGACAAGCGATGCACGCAATCACGCGTCACCCCGGTCGTTTGTCTATATTGGCACCTTCATGGCGCTCGCAGTGATCGCATTCCTTCTTTTGGTGGACGGCCCCTACGTTGAGCTTGCCTATTTCTACTTCGCAGCCTTTGCCTTTTTGAATTCCTACCGATATCAGCAGAGATCGACGACCGAACCTAAAGCGCTCGCTTTCTACTTCAGCATCGCAAGCATAGTAGCGTTCTCGGGTCTATTTGGCGCATTTTTCTACGGGCACGTTCGTCCCGACATTGGCGGAGGGGCCCCTGTCACCGTACGCATCCTCATTGATGAGCAACGAACCACACCGGAACTTGCGCGGGTGTTGCAGCTTCGCGATGGAAGTCTTGCGTCAGTAGACCTTCTCGCGGAAACTGACACGGAGTTGGTAATCGGAATAGCCAATTCTTCTGGTCGTTACGACGAGCTGCTGCGCGTGAAAAGAGATCTCGTCAAAGCAATATTGATGTACAACAAGCGCATTCCAACGCCACAATGAAATGCTGGCTAAGCAAGAGTACTTCATGGCACCCTGCGGTCCTACGGACGATGACCGGCCGGGGACATAGGTAACAAAAACGTCGGGGGACATAGGTTACACATTTCGACGCTTTAGTTGTCCATATTGATCCTCAATTCGCATGTGCCGCTCGTCGAGCCGACCGAGCTTG
>Ga0082335_1000288_pt1 | contig 131503 bp, 111 predicted proteins | sample Subgrocontami58m_FD_72375 | JGI IMG/M metagenome (GOLD analysis project Ga0082335, IMG submission 72375) | Subsurface groundwater microbial communities from S. Glens Falls, New York, USA - GMW37 contaminated, 5.8 m (SPADES assembly) (version 2) ... | reverse complement strand
CTTTTTCACTGCTCCGGAGGCCGTCCTAACCAGAGTCACGGTCTACAACCGAGGAAAAATGAAGAAACCGGATAAATATTATGCAGTCAATTCTAAAAGTTCAGCGTTTCGCGGGAAGCTCTGGTATGGGCTGGTTTGCATAATAACTGCGTGTGGTGTATAGTTAATCCAGGTTAAAGTTAAGGTTATCGAACAGCGTGCAACAAACCAGTTTTCCAGCGCCATTGGATGACCAGACCCTAGCCAAGTATTAGAGAAAGGAGGTTGTCCAATGAGTTTCGTGGAAAAATCTCTCCAGTGCTCAGAGTGTGGTTCTACCTTTGCCTTCACTGTCGAAGAACAGGAATTTTTCGCATCAAAAGGCTATGTCAATGAACCAAAGCGTTGCCCAAATTGTCGTGAGACAAGGAGGTCGGGGCGGAATGGCTCTTCGAGCTTCGGAGGTGGAAGGCCCAGAGCGGCCTTATTCACAGCTACCTGCGCCGAATGCGGCAAGGAGGCTCGAGTACCGTTTGAGCCAAAAGAGGGAAGACCTGTTTATTGCAGCGATTGCTACAGCAAGGTCAGAACGACCAACAGGCGTTAAAGTCTGCTGAACAAAGAGTCGAGGGGCTCCCATTCAACGGAGCCCTTCGTCTTTATGTGGGAAGTGGTAAGTGGTTTTGTGGAGAGTCTGCCTGTCCGAGTCATCGGACTCTCGGAGAGCGAAGAGGCAGACTATACTTATGGCTAACCCTCGCAAGTCCACAAAAAGATGATTTATGAGCAACATGAAAGGAGTTTGCTGTGAATTTATATATAGGTAACCTGTCGCGTGATGTGACCGACAAGGACCTGAGAGAGCTATTCGAGCCTTTCGGGGAAATTAAGTCAATTAACATTATCAAAGACAAGTTCAGCGGTGTGTCCCGCGGTTTCGGATTTGTCGAAATGGCTGAAAAATCCGCCGGACAGGCAGCGATCGAAGGACTTAAGGGAAAGTCTTTACTTGACCGCACCCTGGACGTGACAGAGGCGAGGCCCCGGACCGAACACGGCGGAGGTGGTGGAGGCAGAGGCGGCTTCGGCGGCGCCAGAAAGGGCGGCAGACCTGGCGGCGGCATGAGAAGCAACAGACGGTATTAGTTTTCCAGTACCATGAAAAACGCCCGCCCCATCCCGCTCCGGCGGGACGAGGAGGGCGCTTTCAGTCTAATTCAGATAGTGCGTTTCCCTATTGTACCTGAGGCCACGGCCTCGGGTCAGGCACAAAGATGTCTTTGCCCGGCATAGTGACCTTTGGCAGCGTTTCCGCATTCATCACATCGTTATCGCCGATAATCCCGTTCTGGTTCAGTAACCAGGCCACAACCGCAAATACCTCATCGTTTGTCAGAGAGCCCGGCTTATTGAAGGGCATTGCGCGGCGGACATAATCGAAGATGGTTGTGCTGTAAGGCCAATAGTTTCCGATTGTCCTCGGGCCGACTGCCTGCGGATTTCCTTTTTGAAACCAGGGCTTTGCACCCACGAGCACCTCGCTTGTGGCCGGCAGACCGCCCTGCCCTTTGTCTCCGTGGCATCCGGCGCATTTGGCCGCAAAAACAGAGGCTCCCTGAGAGGGAGTCCCGCTGCCCGGTGGAAGGCCCGTTCCGTCAGGCATTATGTCGTTATCCCAGGCCTTAATCTCGTCCGCGGCGGCAACCCGCCCGATTCCGTAAGCCCCTGTGTATCCCGTTCCCTGTGCCGGCTGAGGCGCCGGAGCGGGCAGAACAGGTTCAGCCGCCAGAGGCGGGACGGGGGTCACCGTAACGGTGGATGCCTTGCCAGCTGGACCCGAGGGGCCCTGGGGTCCAGCCGGGCCTTGAGGTCCTGCCGGGCCAGCAGAGCCTCTTTCACCTGCCGTGCCGGGGGGTCCAACAGCCCCCTGCGGTCCGGCGCAGGCTAAAGCCAGCAGCGCGATCCCGAAAAGGACTACAGTCAGAAGCGCGGACATCTTGATAGTTCTCTTCATTTCTTCCCTCCTAAACCAGCCCGCAGTCCGGAACAAGCGGCCAGGGACCCGCGAGCAGAGCCGGCATCCCGGTCTTGAGCGGCGTTTCGTGGTAGGCGTGCACCACTTTGCCGTCAGGTTGAATTTTCCATGCCTGGATCCCATTGAAATGGTAGGCAGATGAGCCCCGTGCGGCCAGAAGCTGGTTGCGCGTGGGCTGGACATAGCCCAATTCATCAGTGCAGCGGCTGAGAATGACGGCTTCCTGTCCGTCCCACATCCAGGGATAACGGAAGCGTGTAGTAGTCCTGGGGAGGATAGGTTCCTGGAGCGAGGCCAGTCCCCATGTTCTGCCGCCATCGGTACTGACTTCCACTCTTGCTATTTTGCCTCTCCCCGACCAGGCCATGCCGAGTATCTCGTAAAAACCCCTGCCGGGCATCGCCATTCCTCCGGAGGGATGAGTAATCACGGACTTGGCGTCCCACTCGAAAGTGAACTGTCTGGCCTTGCCCTCTCGGGGAAGTATGTCTGTGTATTTTGAAGTCTCCTCGCGGGTTTGAAACGGCCTGTCGGAGATTTCAATCCGGCGAACCCACTTGACGTTGATGTTGCCCTCCCACCCGGGCAGCAGCAAGCGGGCGGGGTACCCCTGCTCCGGGCGCACCGCCTCACCGTTCTGCCCGTAGGCTATGAGGGCGTCTTCATATCCCTTGTTCATGGGCACGCTGCGGGTCATGGCCGCGCCGTCGTAGGATTCAGCCAGGAACCAGCGGGCTTCCTTTTTGGCCCCGACTTCGCGGAAAAGTATTTCCAGCGGAACTCCTATCCATTCGCTGTTGCTGTAGATAGGGTTCGTGTCAAGAATGGTGGCGGTTTCCGGCAGGTCTCTCCACTGCGCCGAGCTATCGCCTGAACACTCGACAAAGTAGAAGAAAGACTCCTGAGGGAAACGTTTGAGGTCGTCGAGCGAATACATCATTGGCCGTTCCACCATTCCATGAATCAGGAGCTTATAGCGTTTCGGGTCGATTTCCGGTATGCCGTTATGGTGGCGCTCGAAATGCTGGTCCGATGGGGTGAGGACTCCCATGAAATTCGTCTGGTTTGTGCTTGAGGTCTGGGATATTCCCGCATACACGGAACCGGGCCGGCGCTTTGGCTGCTCGAACTGGGAACGGCCCCTGCTTACTTCGGTGGATGCCCTGCCCGGGACTTTCTGCGGGTCATCCGGGACGGTAATCTCCTGGGCGCGGGCAATCCCCGAGGCTGCCGCACCCAGGGCTGCGGCGGCTGCCAATCCCGCTGTGCCCCTCAATACCTGGCGGCGGGTGAGCAGCGCAGTCCGGCGGACGAAGGATTCTATTTCTTTCCGGCTCACTTCCTCTGGCATGTTCGGGTACCTCCTTATCAATAAGAGTTTTTTCAAAAATATCAGAGCGCGTGCAGGGTGTCAATGGATTTTTCTTGCGATTTTATGACAAAAGGGAGGAGGCGGGTTTTTCCCGTATGAACAGGCAGGCCAGGAAGGCCGCGGCCAGGAAGAAGAATGAGGGCAAAAAGGCCCAGTAGTAGTTTCCGGTCTCGTGCGCGACCATGCCCGCCAGATATACGGAAACGCCCCCGGCTAACTGGTGGCCCATCGAAACCATGCCCAGAATGGTCCCCATTGAGGCAACACCGTAGATGTCTGCCACGAGGCCGGCGGTCAGGGAAGCCGTCCCCATGGTGCCGAAGCCAATCATCATCGCAGCCACAAGGAGGGAGGTCTCATTGAACGAGAACAGTAGCAGGAGGATTCCCAGCCCACGAAGCAAATAGAGACTGGCCAGGGGTATTTTCCTGCCGATGAAATCGGAGACAAAACCGCTTACGAATATCCCCACGAAGGCGGCCCCTCCCACAATTCCCCCGGCAGTGGCAGCCTTCAAAGGGGCGTACCCTGAGCTGATAGCCGCAGGAACGAAATGTACCGACAGCATGTGGGCTGTGAGCCCGCAAACGAAGAAGCTTCCCACGAGGAGCCAGAAGGACGGGGTGCCCATGGCACCGCCCAATCCAATGGCTTGCGGCTTAAGGGCTGACGCGGCTTTGGATGCCCCCGCAGGCTGCTTCGCAGGATAGTCCGTTCCTTTTCTGCCATCGGGTAGAAGCCCCATCTCCTGGGGAGTATCCCTGACCAGTTTCCATATCAGCGGAAGAGCGACGACCAATACCAGCCCGCCAAGGAAACCGAGGGCCAGCCGCCAGCCCTGGTTGATTATCATTAACATGGAAACAGGTACAAGAATGAACTGGCCCAGGGCCATGCCGGACTGGGCAACGCTGAGGGCTATGCCTCTTTTCTTATAAAACCAGCTTGAAACCAGGGCGGACAAGCTTACGGTTGTGCAGGCGGCCCAGGCAATGCCCATCACCACGCCATACAGGGCATATAGCTGCCACAAACTGCTAATCAGGGCAGAAAGAACCGAAGCTGTGCCGTAGGCGGCGAGCCCGCACAGGGTAACTTTTCTGGGCCCGTAGCGGTTTACCAGCCAGCCGGTGAGCGGCTGGGATAGCCCGTAGAGTATCAGGCCGATGGAGGCGGCCAGAGACATCTGCTCCATGTTCCAGCCGAATTCGGACTGCCAAGCCCCGACCAGATTCCCGAAAGAAGTGCGAGGGCCCATGGTCGAAAGATAGGTGAGAAAAGTGGCAAGGAGGACGATCCAGCCGTAAAACAGCTTGTCTTTGGGTCTGTGGTTCTGCTTCAATTCATTGTCTCTTGCTCTGTCCCTGTATAAAAGCTACAATAAGGCCTGAGGCATAGCACGGAAATATTAAGGGCGGACACCGACGGCTGTCAAATTGAATGCAGTCAAAAATGGATTTCCGCCTGGTTGCAGGACCAATGAATCGAGATTCTTCGTCGGCCTCTCCGCTGTGCTGAGTCCGACAGGTCGGACCGACAAGTCGGACAGAATGACAGACCCGCATCGTCACCCTCCTGAGGCGCGAAGAAGGAAGAAAGATACCCGAATGGAAAAACAGAGAGCGAACGACCGCGACGAATTATTGTCTCTCCTCTCCCAGACCCCGATAATGCAGCAGATCGAGAAAAGCCTCCGTGAGGAGCCGGTTCACATACTCGGAGCGATATGCGGCGAGCATGAAAAGACCGGCCAGGCTGTGGCGGATTACCGACTGCATCTGTCCGGATATGTGGGTGAAGTTTCCCTCAAAGCGCTGCTGGAGGCGGGGTTGATAACACAGCAGTCGGGCGGCAGGGTTTCGATTTACACTTATAGTCCGACCGCAGAGGGTCTCAAGCAGTACCAGTCGCTCAAGAAGAGCAAGGCTTCATAAGTATCCCCTCCATTGACTTTACTTTAGCTACCCCTTACAATTTCAGTATTTGTCAACCTGGAAAGATGTATGGTTAACATTACTGAACCGCATGCCACTAACATAAGGGAACAGATGCTGGACCTGTTACGGGCCAGCCCGAATTCCTACATTTCCGGGCAGGAAATAAGCAAGCATCTGGGCGTATCCCGCACCGCCATCTGGAAGAACGTTAATGCCCTCAGGAGTCAAGGCTATGTTATCGAGTCTCATCCCAGGCTGGGGCACAAGCTGAAGGATATTCCCGACCTTCTGCTGCCGCTGGAGGTAAGGGCGCGGCTCAAATCAAAGGTCTTCGGACGAAACGTCTACCATTTCGCCAGCACCGGTTCCACGCAGGAGCACGCGTTCGAACTCGCCCGGAAGGGCGCGTCAGAAGGCGCGCTCGTGGTGGCGGAAGAACAGACCGGCGGACGGGGCCGGAGGGGCAGGTCTTATTATTCTCCCCGCGGAGGGATTTGGTTCTCCATCGTGCTGAGGCCGCCTCTGCCGCCCCGGGCGGCACCTGTCATCAACCTGGCCGCGGGAGTGGCTCTCGCCGATGTGATGAGGGAACTGGGGCTTTCCTCTGCCCTGCTCCGATGGCCCAACGATGTCCTGGCAGGCGGAAAGAAGCTCTCGGGCATACTGGCCGAGATGTCCGCCGAGCCTGACGAACTGCATTTCGTTATCCTGGGCATGGGCATTAACGCGAACATAGAAATGGACTCGTTCCCGGAAGACCTCCGGTCCGTGGCTACTTCTCTGTGGACGGAGCTCGGGAGAAGAGTGGACAGAGTGGAGGTGCTGTGCAGAGTACTGGAAAAACTGGAAAAGTATTATTCGCGGCTGCTGGAAGAAGGCTCATCCTCTATTCTGGCGGCCTGGAAGAGTTTCCCGAATATGCTGGGAAAGCCGGTAAGGGTGAGCGCCACGGAGGGTGTTTTCGAGGGCGTGGCAATGGGGCTGGATGAGGAGGGAGCGCTGCTCGTGAAAGATAACGCCGGGAAAGAAAGAAGGCTATTCGCCGGAGATGTCTCTGCGCGGGGGATCTAATTCTCTTATGAATTCTAACTTGTCGAAATATGTGCGGTCCTCTCTGGAAGACCTGGAGGGGAAGAACCTCTATAGAGAGCTTCGGCCCCTTCTGTGGAGCCAGCCGGGTGCGGGCAAATGGATGGAGATAGAGGGCAAAAGGTTCCTCAACCTGTGTTCCAACAATTATCTAGGACTATCGTTTCATCCCCGGGTCATGGAAGCCGCGCGGCAGAGCCTGCAGCTCTACGGCTGCGGGAGCGGAGCGTCAAGGCTCATCTGCGGGGACCTCTCGCTCAATGAGAAACTGGAAGAGAGGCTCGCAGCGCTGAAGGGACAGGAGTCCGCCCTTCTCTTTAACAGCGGCTACAATGCCAACCTGGGAGTGATATCGGGCCTGGCAAAACCGGGCGACGTTGTATTCAGCGACGAGCTGAATCATGCCAGCATTATTGACGGCTGCCGCCTGAGCCGGGCGGCAGTGCAGGTGTTTCCTCATAAAGATATGCGAGCTCTGGAAACGAAACTGAAAGCGAAATCAGAGGCGGGGACGCGCCGTTTCATCGTAACCGACGCGGTCTTCAGCATGGACGGCGACCTGGCGCCGCTTCCTGAACTTGTATCGCTTGCGGAAAGATACGATTGCACGCTGATAATAGACGAAGCCCACGCCACCGGGACGATAGGACCGGGTGGAAAAGGACTCGTGGCCCACTACGGCCTGGAGAAAAAGCCCCTGGTAATAATGGGCACCCTGAGCAAGGCGCTGGGATGCTTCGGCGCTTTCATTTCCGGGAGCGAGGAACTCAGAAAATACCTGATCAACTTTTCACGCAGTTTCATTTACACCACGGCTCTGCCGCCGGTGGTACTTGCTTCGGCCCTGGAAGCGGTGGCAGTCCTGGAGGACGAGCCCCGGCTGGTGGAGAAGCTCCAGAACAACGCGGACTATGTGAGGGAGGGACTGAGGAAGCTCGGGTGCAGGGTGAGTGAGAATCCCACCCCTATCATACCCCTCATCGCGGGCAAAGCTGAAAGGGCTTTGAGGATGGCGGACCTGCTGCGGCAGGAGGGGTTGATGGTCACCGCTGTCCGGCCTCCCACAGTTCCTGAGGGCGGCAGCCGAATAAGGCTTACCGTCATGGCGAATCATACCAGGGAAGAACTGGATTTCGCCCTTGAGGCGTTCAGGAAAGCAGGGGAGAAGATTGGCTTAGACAAATGAAAGAACAATCTTTTTACGGGCATAGCCCTGAAGACCTGGAGCGGCTGGACAAGGAGCTTATCTGGCATCCCTTTACCCAGATGTCCGACTGGCTGGTGGAGGAGCCTTTGATCGTGGCATCTGGCGAAGGGAGCTATTTGACAGATGTCCATGGAAAGCGATATCTGGACGGAGTCTCTTCCCTCTGGGTTAACGTGCACGGACACCGCCAGCCGGAGATAGACAGGGCCATAACGGAGCAGCTATCCAATATCTCCCATTCCACCTTCCTGGGACTTTCCAACGTTCCCGCTATCGAACTGGCCCGGCGGCTGGTGGAAATCGCGCCGCGCAGTCTTTCCAGGGTCTTCTACTCGGATAACGGCTCTACCGCGGTTGAAGTGGCTCTGAAGATGGCCTTTCAATACTGGCCCCAGTCCTCTGCACCTTCATCCCAGAGGACCGGGTTCATATCTTTTGCCAACGCCTATCATGGCGATACCGTCGGCTCCGTGAGCCTGGGAGGAATAGACCTCTTTCACAGGACATACAAGCCGCTGCTGTTCCAGACGGTAAGAGCGCCCTCGGCTTACTGCTATCGCTGCTACATGGGGAAGGAATATCCGTCGTGCGATATGGCCTGCCTCGGCGACGTGGAAGAGGCCATGGAAAAGAACAGGGACAGGATAGCGGCGGTGGTGATGGAGCCTCTGGTGCAGGGGGCCGCGGGAATGGTAGTGTTCCCGCCAGGCTACACGAAAAGGGTTTGGGGGCTAGCCAAGAAATACGGCATGCTCTTCATAGCTGACGAGGTGGCCACCGGCTTTGGCAGGACGGGCGCCATGTTCGCCTGTCATCTGGAGGCAATAGAGCCCGACTTCATGTGTGTGGCCAAGGGAATCACCGGCGGCTACCTGCCGCTGGCGGCGACGCTGGCCTCTTCAAAAGTCTTTGACGGGTTCCTGGCTGAATACAAAGAGCGAAAGACCTTCTTCCACGGCCATACCTACACCGCCAATCCTCTGGCCTGTGCCGCGGCCATAGCCAGCCTGGAGCTTTTTCAGAAAGATGACGTACTGGAAAAGCTCCAGGGTAAAATTGCCGGGCTTCGCGAGGGACTCAAGGCTTTCCGGAAGCTGAGGCACGTGGGCGATGTGCGGCAGCTAGGGTTCATGGTCGGAATAGAGCTGATGAAAGACCCGGAGAAAAAGAAGGACTACGCTTACGAGGACAAAACCGGCATCAGGGTGATAAAGGAGGCGAGGAAGCGGGGCCTGGTCATCAGGCCTCTGGATAACGTGATTGTCCTCATGCCGCCTCTGAGCATCAGCCAGGAAGAACTGGACGAGGCGCTGGAGATAACGTATGAGTCCATTAAGGTGGTTACGGAGGAGGGCCGGAAATAAATGACAAATTTCAAAGACCAAACGTCAAATGATCGCCATTATTGTGGTATTGTTCAGGATTCAGGATGTGAGGTTCGTAATGGGTAAGGGAATTTTTATCACCGGGACAGACACGGGCGTCGGCAAGACGCTGGTGGCCGGGGGGCTGGCGGCGGCGCTGCGGGAAAAAGGCTTTGATGTGGGGGTAATGAAGCCGGTGGAATCCGGATGCGTCCGGCAGAATGGCAAACTCGTGCCTGGGGACGCGCTGTTTCTCAGAGAGATGGCCCAATGCCAGGATGAGCTGGAAATGGTGAATCTGTATGCCCTGGAGCATCCCCTGGCGCCGTCGCTTGCGGCTGAGATGGAGCAGGTGGGGATAGAGAAAACCTTGATACTTGAGGCCGTCCATATCATGCTATCCAGACATCAACTTGTGATTGTCGAGGGTGTGGGCGGAATGCTGGTGCCCCTTAACGGCAACTATTTCGTGGCCAACCTGGCGAAAGAGCTTAACCTTCCCATCGTTATTGTGACAAGGACGAACCTGGGCACAATAAACCACACGCTTTTGACTCTTTCGTACAGCAGCGGCATGGGGCTCGATGTGATGGGCCTGGTCATGAATAATACCTCGGCCCCGTCACGACAGGCCGCGGGCTCTTCCTGGAGAGCCGATGCACTGAACCCTTCAGCGATACAAAGATGGGCGAAAGCTCCGCTGCTGGGGGTGCTGCCGTTCATTCCCGAAATTACCAGAGATTCGGTCATACGGGCGATAACGGATAGCCTGAACCTGGAGCCGCTGATGTCATATTGCTCGGGAGGCGCATATAAAATGCAAAATGCAGATTGAAGATACTGGTTGTGAGGAAACAATGATTGACTACTTAAGCCTGGCGGAGAAGTCTCTATCCGGCTCTGTTCTGGACCGAGATGAGTGCATCGGCGTTTTGAGCACGCGGCCGGAAAAAATGCTGGACCTGCTTCAGGCGGCGTTCAGGGTGAGAGAGGCCTATTTCGGGAGAAAGGTAATCGTACAGCTCCTTGTAAACGCGAAGAGCGGCTCCTGCTCCGAGGACTGCGCCTATTGCTCCCAGTCCGCCCTTTCCGCGGCGGAAATAGAAAAGTATCCTCTGATAGATGAGGAAGAAATTATCGCCGGGGCCAGGGCCGCCAGAGAGGCGAAGGCGGTCAGGTATTGCATCGTGACCAGCGGACGAGCTCCGGGCAAAGAAAACCTGGAAAGAATATGCCGCGCCGCGAGCCGGATCAAGAGGGAAAGCGGCATAAGCCTGTGCGCCTCGCTGGGTTTCCTGGATAAAAAAGAGGCCGCAGCTTTGAAAGCCGCCGGAATAGACCGCTACAACCACAATCTCAATACCAGCCGGGCCTTTTATCCCAGCATTTGCAGCACACATGCGTACGGCGACCGCAGGGAGACCATCGTTCAGGCGCGCCGGGCGGGGCTGGAGATTTGCAGCGGCGCGCTGCTGGGAATGGGGGAGTCGGACCAGGATATTATGGATATAGCCCTGGCCTTCAGGGAGCTCAAGCCCGAGTCCATACCTGTGAACTTCCTTCACCCCGTTTCCGGAACCTCCCTGGAAAAAGTAGACTATCTGACTCCAATGAAGTGCCTGGCCATACTGTGCCTGTTCCGTTTTTTGAATCCGGAATCCGAGATTCGGGCTTCGGGTGGAAGGGAATACCACCTGCGTTCTCTGCAACCCCTCGCGCTTTATCCCGCTAACTCCATCTTTGTGTCCGGCTATCTGACCACTTCCGGGCAGGCACCCGAAGAAGCCTGGAAAATGATAGAGGACATGGGGTTCGAGGTGGAGGCCGAAGTCACACAGGAACTGGCCGTAAAGTAATAGCAGAAATGCCTGGTAATGGGGTGGGGTGAGCACAGTGCCGCTCCATTTTGTTTAGCAATATGCTATAATCCCCGCACGCCTTCCCTTTTTCGATCTTAATCTTGCTCGACGTTAGGTGAGAGGGAGTTAAAATTGGAGTGGGGCTATCCTCCAGTAAGTTCGGTAAGTCATACGTGACAACTGACTAGACCATGCCCAGGAAAATCCAGCTTCTGTCCCAAGTTTGCGCATTCGCAGCAGGAAGTCTGGCAGTTCTCTCTTTGCTTGGCTGGCAACTGGACATGCGCTTTCTGGCCGGGCAATGGGGTGACTATGTCCCAATGGCTCCAAGCACCGCGATTGCCTTCCTATTGCTATCGAGCATGTTGTTCACCCATACGCGCTGGCCAGCACAGGGATGGAACTGGAACTTATCTCTGGCAGCCTTAACCCTCATCCTCTTTGTGGCTGCCCTGGTTCTATTACAGTTCTTTCTGGGTTTTGATGTCGGCCTGGAGCAGAAGTTATCCCGGACGAATGAATTGCTTGGCGGAATACCGGTCGGTCGAATGTCCTTTCTCACCGCTATTCTGTTTATCCTGGAAAGCTCTGCGTTTGTTCTTTTCCTTGTCTTCGGGCAATGGCGTCATACCATAGCTGCCAGCGTGGTACTGGCCGTTGGCGCCACAACCATGAGTACGGTGGTTCTCGCTGGTTATCTTTATAATGCGCCTCTGCTATATGGGGGGATTGCTGTTCCAGTAGCCTTACCTACCGCTATGGCCTTTGTAGCCATAGGAATAGGACAAATAAACCTGTCCGTCAATACCGTCCATTTGTTCTATGAGTGGAGAAGCACTTCCATACAGGGTCACCTGCTACGTGCTTTCCTGCCCTGGATTTCTATTGGTGTGCTATTAATAACATGGCTGGCATATCTAGCTACCAACTACGAGTTGTATAATCCCGCTGTCGTTTCTTCTCTGGAAGCGATCATCATCCTTGTCATAATTATGGGTATCACAGGATGGATAGCAAGAAAAACCGGTACGGAAATCGAACATACACAGAGCTTACTTAAAGAAAGCCAGGAGAGGCTGCAATCTATATTTGACGGAGCGCACGATGGGATAGTTCTCAGCGATGGCGATGGAGGGTACATCCTCGACTGTAATAAAGAGTTTGAGAAACAAACCGGCTGGAAGTTGAAGCAATTGCAGACAATGAGGATCAGTGACATAAGACCGAAAGAAGAACAGGAAGTTGCCAGAAAAAGATTCCTCGAATTGCTGGAAAAGAGTGAAGTGGAAAGCACAGACCTGGGATTCCAGAGGCCCGACGGTTCAAGAGTTCCGGTCGATATTCGTTCCAGACTGGTTAAGATCAGGGGAAAAACTTACGCATTGAGCGTCAGCAGAGATATCACCGGGCGCAAAAAGGCGGCAAAAGCGCTGCAGGAATCAGAGGAAAAATACCGCAATCTGGTGGAAACTGCGGATGATGTCATCCTGCTTACCGATCTGAATGGCAGGCATATCTTCAGAAACTCAGCTTACTACACAAGTTTGGGATTCATGGTAGGAGACGATGTGGACCTCGATGGTTTTGCCAGAGTTCACCCCGACGACCTGCCACTGCTGAAAGGTTACGCGGACGATCTACTTAAGACAGGGCAACTCCTGAGTGAATACCGCGTCCGGCATAAAGACGGTCACTGGGTCCATCGCCTTGCCCGAACCAAGGTGATCTATGACCAAAACCATAGTCCGACGGCTTTTCTCGCCATCATTCGAGATATCACAGAGCAGAAGCTGTCAGCAGAACTGGTTCAAAGTCTTCAGAGGGACCTCCTGGAGCGCAACATGCAACTTCAGATTGAGACGCTGAAAAAAGAGAAAGCCCAGTCGGAGAAAATGGCCATCATTGGACAGATGGCGTCCATAGTAGCTCACGAGATGCGCAATCCGCTGGGCATCATTACTAATTCCCTGTATCTTGTTAAGAGGCTCTCCGGTACGGACGCTGCAAAAACGTATCAGCATCTCGAAACAGCATCTAAAGCAACGTCGTCAGCTTCAAGGATAGTCGAGGACCTGCTTGACTATGCCAGGCCTAAGAAGCCTGTGATGGAACCTGTTAAACTTAACGCAATCCTGGAAGAAGCCCTTTCCCGCCTTGTCCCAGACGGGAACATTGAAGTCATCAAGGAATTTTCTCCGGGCATGTCACCTGTTCAGGGTGATGCAGAAATGCTGCAACGGGTACTCATTAACTTAATTCAAAATGCTCTCCAGTCTATGCCCCGGGGTGGAACCCTTAAACTGAAGACTTCTACTCCGGGAGAGTGGCAAGAAGTAAGCATTATAGATACCGGAGAAGGAATGTCTGAAGAGACAAAGAAGAACCTTTTTCAGCCGCTCTTCAGCACGCGCACTAAAGGAGTGGGGTTGGGGCTGTTTATTAGCCAGCAGATAGTAACCCAGCATGGCGGCAGCATAGAAGTCTCCAGTGAACTGGGGAAAGGTACTTCTATCACCGTTCGCCTACCTTCCGGAGACAGGAACAAGAGTGACGGAAATGCGTAGTATCCTGCTGGTTGACGACGAGGCCGAGTTCCGTGACACGTTTAAAGAAGTGCTAGAACTGAACGGATATCAAGTATCAACTGCTGAACACGGAGAGTCAGCAGTGGCGATGGTTGCACATTCCCGCTACCAACTGGTGATAATGGACGTGCGCGTGCCATGTATGGATGGGATCACTGCGCTTCAAGAGATACTAAGGATAAGACCGGAATCATTCGTTATCATGGTCACTGCCTTCCGGTTAACAGAAGGCGAAGAGCAGGTTGTTAAGGGGAAAGCCAAGGGTGTTTTTACCAAGCCTCTGGATTTAGAGTCATTCCTGAAAACTCTGGGAAAATTGCTTGGGGAAGAAGGTTAATAATTCAATACAAGTAATGCGGCAGGAATTCTAATAACGGCGCGAGAAATTCTTATAAAAAATCAGGCAGGTGTATTCAGACAATCAATAATTTTCATGGAGACGGATTAAGAAACAAAAAGTGTGGGAAGCCGCGGCCAATGCTTTAACGGCAGGCATAGCTATCATTGACAAGGAAAGGAATATTGTCCAAGCCAATAAGACCTTAGCCAATATGGTCACTCCCCTGTTGTTTGCTATTTGGCGTAGGGATAACTTATTATTTATGTAAAAGTACGGGTTGTGAACCAGAGAGGGAGCGAATATGTCTAAAGCAAAATACCCGGTTATCCTTGTGTTACTGCTCTCCGTTCTTATCGCTGGATGTTTTGGCGGGAAGGGGAAAGAAGAGGGGGTCCCCACAGGAAACGGCAAGGGTGGAGCCAATGGACTTAGCACGCCCCCTGGGCAGAAAAGACAGCCTTCAGGCACATACATATCCGGCACCTCGGCGGGAGACGCGGAGACGCTTAACTTTATCCTGGCAGCCGATTCCGCCTCTTTTGGTTACGCCGGCCTGACTATTGACTCCCTGGCAACCTACGATAATCAGTTCAAGGTGCAGCTGCGCCACCTGGGAAAGCCGGTGCAGGTATCTGATGACGGACTGGTGTATACCATAACTATCCGGGACGACCTGAAGTGGAGCGACGGTCAAAAGGTAACCTCCGAGGATTACGTCTATACCATGAAGAACCTGATGTTCTCGGACTGGCTGAATTACACTTATAAGAGCGACTGGGAAGAGGAAGCGGGAGGCCAGACGGTCTTTGTGAAGCCCGAAGTCGTGAATGAGACGACATTTACCATAACGCGCCAGACGGTATATCCGGAGTTTTTCGATAACGCCATCATCAATCTGGTGCCCTATCCCAAACATATCGCCCAGAAATATGAGGGCGATGTCAAGGCCTTCACCGAGGCCGAGGAGTTTAACAAGCTGACCTACACTGGCAACCTGGGTACCTTTAAGTATGAGGAATGGGTGAGGAATGACAAGTTCGTGGCCAGCCGCAACCCCGATTTCTATCTTGGCAAGGAAGACGGCTCTCCTTATTTTGAGAAAACGATGGTGAAACTTTTTGGCAGTACTCCGGCCAGGATGGCGGCGCTGGAAGCCGGGGACATAACTTCATCGGGCATCGAGCAGACTGAGGCGCAGAAATTCCAGGCTCTTCCCCATCTCAACGTTCATATTCTTCCGACGTCCGGATATCTCATGCTGATGTACAATTTGAGAGGCAATGGCTGGGATGCTTTGAAGGACAAAAGTGTCAGGCAGGCCCTGGCCATGGCCATAAACAAGGAGACTTTAATACAGTCGGTCCTGCTGGGATTCGGCGAGCCGGCGTTCAGCTTTATCCCCAAAGTTTCGCCCTGGTATGTGGATGAGGGGCTTGCCAAATACGGCGTCGGCCCTCTATTCGATAAGAACAAAGCGAGGGAAATGCTATTGCAGGCGGGCTATGGTTCCAGAAGGATTGACGGCTCCATCGAGGTCAAGGCGAAAGACGGCAAACCCCTGAAGCTGACCATCGTGACCAATATCGGAAATAAGTCAAGAGAACAGGCGGCGTTCTTCATCAAGCAGGAACTGGCGGAGATCGGAATTGAGGTGGATATCCAGCTTCTTCCGTGGCCTACTCTTTTGAGGCAATATCTAATGAACAAGGAGCCCGGCAGCAATCAGGAACTCCGTTATAACGGCGGCCCCAAAGCTATCAGCGAGAAGCCCTGGGACCTGATGGTGATAGGCTTCAATACCAATCCTGTGTCGCCCTCGGGCCAGGAGGTCTTCTTCAAGTCTGATTCCGGGCTTAACGGCAACGGATACGCGAACGCGAAAGTGGACGAGCTTTTTACCCGTTTGAGGACCGTGGAAGCGGTGAAAGAGAGCGGGAGAAGGGCGCTTTACGCGGAGCTGTCCCGGCTCATTTCGGAGGACATGCCGGTGGATTTCCTGGCCTTTGAGAAGGGGATTACCGGGATAAAAAAGAGCGTACAAGGTGTGGAGCCAGGCATAAACATGGGGTATAACTCCCACCGCTGGTTTTATGAGTAAGAGGGAACCTCATCCCCTTTGTCCCCTTCTCCTCATAGGAGAAGGGGAATATCGTTTTCTTTAAGAGGGGCGAAGCCCCTCTTGCCTCCTTTTTTGGAGTATGAGAGATTATATATTAAAGAGGCTCTTTTACAGTGCTATCATCGCCTGGGGAGTCTTCACCGTCACCTTCTTCCTGCTCCGCCTCGGTCCCACCTCGCCTGCCGATAAGTACCTCGCCAACATATCTGCCCGGGCTTCAAACGTCGCTGAAGTAGTGGCGGCCATAGAAGCCAGATACGGAGTAGACCAGCCGCTGTGGAAGCAGTACGTGGACTATGTTTCAAATCTCGTCAGAGGGAACTGGGGCTGGTCCCTGAGCACATCCATGCCTGTTATGGAGCTTATAAAGAGGCACTGGATTTACTCCTTCCAGCTCGTGTTTCTGAGTTTTATCTTCGCTGCTACCCTGGGAATGCTCATCGGCCTTTACTCGGCGGTGAAGCAGTACACGAAACTGGACTACATCGCGACTTTCTTCTCCTTCGTGGGCATTTCAATCCCCAATTTCTGGCTGGGGATCATGCTTATCCTCATCTTCGGGGTGCAGCTGGGCTGGTTCAAGACTTACTATGATACCAGCCTGCCAATCGTGTCTCTGGCCAATCTAAAGGCGCTGATTCTTCCGGTTATTACGCTGGGAACAGGCATCACGGCCGGATACACCCGGTATACGCGTTCCTCAGTGCTGGATAATTTGAGAAAGGAGTTTGTGCTGACGGCACGGGCCAAGGGTCTTAAGGAAAGGCAGGTGCTTATCAAACACGTCTTCCGGAACGCACTCCTCCCCATCGTAACGATAATCATGTTCGACCTGGGGGCCATCGTTTTTGGCGGAGCTTATCTTACGGAGATAATATTCGGAATTCCCGGGCTGGGGCGAATCTCCTTCAATGCTATATTCGCCGACGACTATGCCGTGGTGGTGGCGGTTACATTGATAGGGACGATACTGGTGCTTATGACTAACCTGGTCACCGATGTTCTATACACGGTGCTGGACCCGAGGATAAAGTACACGTAGCATGCCAACGATAAAAAGGCATAGGGGACTGGTCTTCCTGGTCCTGCTGGGGCTGCTGGTAGCTGTCGCGGCTGTGGACTTAACGCTGCCAGCCAGTATTTTGAGCTCCACCGCCTATGTATACATATTCCTGTTGCTCCTGATAGTCTTCTTCGGAATCCCCTCTTTCTATGCCAACAGAAGGCTCAGCAGATACTACTGGGACCGCACCAAGAAGAATACTCTGGCCGTGCTTGGCCTCGCCTTCATACTTTTTCTATTTCTGGTGGCGCTGGTGGGGCCGTTCTTGACCAGGGACCCTACCCAGGTCAATTTCAAGGAGAGGAATCTGCCACCCGCCGGCTTCTCCTCTTCTCATTCTCAGTCCTATTACGACGCGGCGTCGGGGAAGTTTGTCACTCAGGAAAGCAAGGGGAGCTGGGCGCACCCGCTGGGCACCGATGAAAAGGGCAGGGACCTCCTGGCCATGCTGGTCTCCGGGGCAAGAATCTCACTGCAGGTGGGATTTCTGGCAACCGGCATTGCCATCATGATCGGTACCATTGTCGGCGTGGTCGCGGCTTTCTCCGGCGGCTGGATGGACAACGCCCTTATGAGGTTCACTGATATAATGATGACTTTCCCATTCTTTCTCCTGCTGATATTCATTGTGTTCATCCTGGGCCCCAATCTTAATATCATAATTACCGTTATCGGGTTGACGGGGTGGACGGGCACGGCCAGGTTGGTGAGGAGCGAGGCCCTTTCCCTGCGAACCAGGGAGTTTGTCCTGGCTGCCAAATCCCTGGGAGCGACTAACAACAGGATAATATTCCGCCACATCGTACCCAACGCTGTGAGCACCATTATCGTCATTGCAACCCTTTCCATTCCCGGTGTCATACTCGCGGAATCGGCGTTAAGTTTCATAGGGCTGGGCGACCCCAAGGTGCCAAGCTGGGGAGTTGTGCTCAACGCGGGTCAGAACACGCTGGAAACGGCCTGGTGGGTAGCTGTGGAGCCCGGAATCTGCCTGTTCCTGACGGTGCTGGCGTTCAATTTCTTCGGAGACGGCCTCAGAGATGCCTTTGATCCGAGGAGCGGACAACGGTAAATCAAAAATCAAAAATCAAAGATTTTCCGCCTCTCCGCCGGGGGACGGGACAGCAATAAATCACAAGTTAAAAATCAAAATGCAAGATGCAAAGGTCAAAACGCAAAAGTAAAAATGAAAAGTGAAAACCAGTAATCTGATTCTGGAGGTCAAAGGACTCAGCGCCACATATCTTTCCCGCCAGGGAGTGGTGAGAGCGGTGGACAGCCTGAGCTTTGACCTGTACGGGGGAGAGGTGCTTTGCCTCGTAGGGGAATCAGGATGCGGCAAGACCACCGCGGCCTTAAGCATTCTCCGGCTTCTGGAGCACTTAAACGGGCAGGTGGTGGGAGGACACGTGTTGTTCAAAGGGGAGGACCTTGCCCGCGCCAGCCTGGAGAGAATCAGGGAAATCAGGGGCAACCGCATTGCCATGATATTTCAGGACGCCCAGGCGGCTTTGAATCCTGTCTTGAAAGTAGGAGAGCAAATTGTGGAGCCCCTGAAGCTCCACATTGGTCTCAAAAGTGATGAGGCCAGCGCCAAAGCCATCGAGCTGATGCGCCAGCTGGGAATACCTTCGCCAGAAAGCGCTTTTCATTATTATCCCCACCAGTTCTCCGGAGGTATGAAGCAGAGGGTGATGATTGCCATCGCCCTTTCCTGTGGGCCGGAGGTGCTCATAGCGGATGAGCCGACTACCGCGCTGGACGTTACCACGAGGGCCCAGATACTGGATATACTGCTTTCCCTGAAAGAAAAGGGCGGGATGTCCCTGCTGTTTATTACTCACGACCTGGCGACCGTCGCCGGCATTGCCGACCGCATTATCGTGATGTACGGAGGCCGCCTGGCTGAGACAGGTACTGTGAGAGAAGTATTCGAAAGCCCCAGGCATCCTTACACCGAGGGACTTTTGAAATGCCTGCCCAGGATAACGGGCGCCGAAGAAAAGCTATATTCTATCCCGGGCAACATTCCCAGCCTGATTGATCCACCCGATAACTGCCTGTTCTCGCCAAGGTGTCCCTATGTCATGCCCATATGCAAGCAGAAAAGGCCTCCGGAGTACGTTATTTCGCAGACACAGAGGGCGACATGCTTTCTAAATGACCCGGAGATAAAGAAATCCAAATTACAAAATCCAAATGACAAATGACATTCTCTTAGAGGTCAAGAACCTCAAAAAATATTATCCCATCACCCGGGGCCTGTTCGGCCGGCATGCGGGAGATGTGAGGGCCGTGGACGGAGTATCGCTTTTCGTCAGGGAGAAGGAAGCCCTGGGCCTGGTGGGGGAATCGGGATGCGGGAAGTCCACGCTGGGGCGCACGATTCTGCGTCTGGAGGAGCCAACATCCGGCCAGATAGTCTTTCAGGGCAAGGACATAACGAGGCTGGGCGCAAAGGACCTGAGAAGTTTCCGTGGAAAGGCCCAGATGATTTTCCAGGACCCGCAATCTTCGCTTGATCCCCGGATGATGGTGGGAGATTCTATCGGAGAGGCCCTTCTAATTCAGGGGGTCAAGGACGAAAAGGAACGCTGGAATAAGGTAGGGCGGTTGCTGGAGAAGGTGGGGCTGGAGGCAGAGCATTCCTGGCGCTATCCGCATGAGTTCAGCGGAGGCCAGAAACAGAGGATAGGCATCGCGCGGGCCCTTGCGGTCAGTCCAAAGCTGATTGTGGCCGATGAGCCTGTGAGCGCGCTGGACGTCTCGATACAGGCCCAGATTTTGAACCTGCTTTCAGACCTGCAAAAGGATTTCGGATTGAGCTACATTTTTATCGCCCACGACCTGGCGGTGGTGAGGCATATCTCGCGCCGCATAGCAGTGATGTACCTGGGAAGAATAGTGGAGCTGTGTGAGGGCCCGGAGCTTTTCAGAAACCCGCTGCACCCCTATACGGAAGCGCTCCTCTCCGCCGTGCCCGAGCCGGACCCGAACGTCAAGAAGAAAAGGATTCTCCTCAAAGGAGACGTCCCCTCCGCCGCGAACATCCCCTCGGGTTGCCGCTTCCACCCCCGTTGCCACAAACGCTTCGAACCCTGCCCCACCGTAGAACCGCATCTATTTGAATACCAGCCCGGGCGCTGGGTGGAATGCCTGCTGTATGAAAAGCCAACCTGGTAGAGAAGTAACCGTGCAATCCAAAAAGGCCCTGGCGGCCTTTGTCCTGGTATTTTCTGCTTTACTCATCTGCCTGCTCCTCCCTTCGAATGCCGCAGCCGCGTGGAATCCATTGGGTGAGTCCGGGGAGGCAATCTATGAGGTCAAGCCTCTGGAGAAGACCATACATGTCAAGCTCACTTACAATCTGAGGAATCTGGATTCGGCGACAATTTCCAGCAATGGCTATTACTCACAGTGGCCGGTGTACATACACAGTGACGCCGCCAATATCAGGATAACGACAAATACCTACTCCGGGATCAGGCAGCAGGACTTTTTCAAGATTATTACCGTAAACTTCAATACGCGGCTTTTTTATGGACAGACGGCAAGCATAATCATCGAATACGACCTGCTGGTTGATTCGCTAAACAATATAGAGCTCCTGGCTTTCGCGGATACTTACAGGGCTAACCTTCAAATCGTCTTACCCCGCGGATACTTCAACGACGTCTGGCTAAGTCAAGAGGGATATGTAAAAGAAGAAACCCAGAGCAATGTCATCTACAGGTACGCAGTAAACGCCAACGGCAGGGATTTCTCGGTCCGGGCGGAACTTACCAGAGAAGCGCCGTTCCTGAAATTATCAAGCAGCGTACGGCTGGCAGACAAAAACGCAACTGTAATAGTCAATTACCGTGAGGGAGAACTGGGTAAGGCAAAGGAACTGCAGGCCCTTGGCGCGAAGTTCTTGCCGGTCCTGGAAAAAACAATCGGTGTGCCTTTTCCCCAGAAGTATCCGGTGCTTATTACCCAGAGCACGAGCCGCGAACTGGGCAGGTGGGCGGGTTTAAACGCGGGCGAAAAGGGCATATTCATACCTTTTGAGGGCGACTACTTAAACGAAGTCCTGCTGCATGAGCTGGCTCATTACTGGGCGAGAATGCCTCCTTACTCCGAGGACTGGATGCGGGAGGGACAGGCCGACCTGTACGCGTATCTTGCGTTGAGGGGGATGGGATATCAGGACGAGTCGAGCAGAATGATAATAAGTTCCGAACATCTCTACAACAGCGCAAAGAGCCAGTTCGAATTGCCGCTGGCGGAACTGGATATCCCTCAGACGATGACCAGCCAGAATACACAGTACGTGGGACTCGCCTACAGCAAATCCTTTCTTTTCATGTTGAACCTGTACCAGGATTCCGGCCTGGAAGTCCTTCAAAAAGCTAACAGGGAAATTTTCGCGTCGCAGCGAACAGTGAACTGGTTTGAATACCTTGACATACTGGAAAGGGTATCCGGACGGGACATGAAGAGGCTCTTCGCCGGGTGGGTGTTGCCCGCGAAGTTCACCCAGAACTATGACAGGTGGCTGCTTGTTCAAAGTAGCTTTCGAGAGATGGATTCGCTCATAGCGAAATCCAGGGGTTCGTACGGAATTGAAATCGTCGAAGGGGAGAATCAGGCTGTCTCGAGTTTAATTGCCCAGGGTAGTTTCTCTGATGCTCAAACCAGGCTGGAGGCTGTAAAGAGACTTTATGGCCAGTGGGCAGCCGCTTCAAAGGCTTATCTTGATGCCGAAAAGGTTATTGTGACGTCCATGGACAGGACGGGCATCGAATTGGTGGAGAAAGAGCTGAAGAGCGCGCGGGACCATCTTATCATAGGAAGATACGAACTGGCGTCAGCCAGGGCGGACTCAGCATTGAAACTTTACGGACAGTGGCAAACTGCCGAGAGAATTTACAGAGAGGCAGCGGTTAGTATTTCGCAATCCAGGTCAAGCGCGGGAATAGAAACGGTGGAGGAGGAACTGAATGCGGCCCGTGAACTGCTCCTGGCGGGAAACTACGATGCCGTTTCGGTGCGGGCAGCCTTAGCACTGGGACTTTACGAAAAATGGCAAAGTGCCGGAAAAGCCTACAGCGAGGCGTACAAAGTGATTTCGCCGCATGAGGGGTCTGCCGGTATCGCTTCAGTGAGCAGAGAGATTAAAGCCGCACTAGATTCACTTGTCGCAGGCCAGTATGATACGGTCTCTCTCAGGTCGGCGTCCGCCTTGAAGCTCTATGAACAGTGGCAGAAGGCTGGGAAGGCATACGGGGATGCATTCAGCCTGATCTCACCTTACGAAGGGACGCCAGGCATACTGGCAGTGAGCAAAGAACTGAAGGCCGCGCAAGACCTATTAACAGCGGGCCAGTACGACCTGGTTTCTTCTAAAACCGGTTTCGCTCTGGATTTGTTTGAGCAATGGAAGGCCGCTGACAGGACTTACCGGGAAGCATATAACACTATCTCCGCAAATAGTGGAGCGCCGGGTATGGCGGCGGTCAACAAGCAGCTCAAAACCGCTGCTGACAGTCTTGCGGCAGGCCAGCACACACTGGTATCTTCTCAGGTTCAGACCGCCCTGAATCTATATGGGCGGTGGCAGACGGTGCATAAAGAATACCGGGATATGGAAGAAATGCTTTCCGGATTCAAAGGTTCTCAGGGAATAAGCGTGGTAGAAGCAGAAGTAAAAACTATAAGGGACGATCTGGAGAAAGGGGAGCTTGAAAAGGCGGCGAGCAGAATTCCGGGAGCCCGTGGTCTTTTGAATGAATGGAAGAGCACTTATGAAGCTCTGCTTGAAGCATGGAGGCTCGCGGGCACTGCCAGGGAACAAGGCAGGACGTGGGGATTGAAGAAGGCGGAAGATTTGACAACTGAGGGCGAAACCCTGCTGAAGGCCGGCAACCTGCCTGAAAGCAAAATCAGGCTGGAACAGGCCATTAACGCGGCTAATCGCGCGGTGACTCCATTTACCGCAATCAGTAAAGTGGCGATTGTCGTGGCATTGCTCATCGGTCTGCTGGCGTCGGTGCTATTGTATTGGCGCCGGAACAGAATCAAGAGGCAGACCACGGCATAGGAAGTTTCTTGATGATTAACTTTGCCGAATGCCAGGAAAATCAGGCTTCAAGAGCCAAAATATCCGATGGTTGAGTAGTTCTTGTGTCTTGTCAGGCCGTTATGAGCAGTCCAGTCTAAAGAGTTCCCTCACCCGTGAAATAATCCAGGTCTATTTTCTTGATTTCGTAATTTATGAAAGGTGTTACCCCGATATTATGGTCAATCATATATTGGGCAAGCGTTTCCCCGTCAATCAGAATAATCTTGTTCTCTACCCGTGATGCGAACTCGGTGGCTTCTCTTGTGAAATTCGATGTGCTTATGCAGATGCCTTTCTTTGCATGCTGTCCTTGCAGAGCAACAGCAAACTTCTGAATTTCTGGTCGTCCTACGGTGGTGTCCCCCCACTTTTTAGCTTGTACGTAAATTACATCCAATCCAAGGCGGTCTTCATTAATGATGCCGTCAATCCCTTCATCGCCACTTTTGCCGATGGCCCTGGCAGCCTCCCTACGACTTCCACCATATCCCATCTTGACGAGAAGGTCTATAACAATATTTTCAAACTGCTTCGGTGAACTTTGTTTGAGTCGCTGAATGAGTTCACCTGCTAGTTGATTCTTTAGGTTTTGATAGACATCTGCTAGCGCTTCTTCAGGAGTCTTTGATGTTTCCTCTTCCGGCTCGTCGGATTCCTTTGATCTGTCTCGTCTGAGTGCACGGAATTCCTGAAATTCCTTAAACTGCTGAAGGAATTTGACATTAATCTTCGCAAGTTTCTGGTCAATGACCTGAAGCCCTCTATTCGTTATGCGGAAGTAACCGCGCCGTGTCGTTTCAATTAATCCAGCTTTTTTTATGTAACTTCGAGCCCAGCCAACCCGGTTGTCGAAGATCGCTTGTTGACCGCTGGGCAAAAGCTGATTCTGTTCCCCTGTCATCATGTCCGGGCTGCTATGTGTGCTTTGACCACATCTAGCAGTGATTCATTATAGCAGCAAATAATAATTGATTGTAGAATTAACACGGATGAATATTGCCGGCTATCAGGTTAAGACCTGAGGTGCAAGACCGAATGCGTGTTATGCGAGAGGATTACGAACTGGCCGAGAGGTACGATTCTTTGAAGGAGCGGATCGCTGCTGCCTGCCAGCGAGCGGGTCGTAAGCCTGAAGACGTAACCCTGGTTGCCGTAACCAAGGGATTTCCGGCGGGGGCTATTGTTGAAGGGCACAAGCTGGGGATAAGGCACTTCGGGGAGAACCGGGCGCAGGAGGCACAGTCGAAATTCGCCGCTTTGCCTGATTTGTTGCCAAGGCCAACATTTCACCTGGTGGGACATCTTCAGTCAAACAAGGTCAAGCTTGCGCTCCAGCTTTTTGATATAATTCAGAGCGTGGATTCCCTGAAGCTGGCCGACATGCTGGATAATCAGGCTTCAAGCGCCGGTTTGGCGGGGAGAGTGGGAAGGAAGCTGCCCGTGTTTATGGAGATAAATATCTCGGGAGAGAAGACCAAGTTTGGATTCAGACCGGAAGATGCTTCGAAAGCACTGGAACATATCAGCAGGCTGGGACATCTGGACGTAAGGGGTCTGATGACAGTCGCTCCCCTGGTGGACAGGGCTGAAGAAGCGCGACCTTACTTCCGTCTGCTGAAAAAGATTGCCGGTTCGCTGGGCCTCCGGGAGCTGTCCATGGGCATGAGCGGAGATTACGAGGTGGCGGTGGAGGAGGGAGCCACGATTATTAGAATTGGTAGAGCGCTCTTCGGCGAAAGGAGAACGAAATGAAACTAGCTGTGATAGGCGGTGGAGTAATGGGGGAGGCCATCATGTCGGGAGTTCTGGGTAAGGGCCTGGCGAAGCCTAAAGATATTATTGTCAGCGATATCAGCCAGACGAGAATCCTTTACCTGAGTCAAAAGCACGGGATAGAGATAACTCGGGACAATAAGAAGGCAATCGCCGGAGCCGACATGTCGGTACTGGCTATCAAGCCCGGGGATTTGAAATCCGTTATGGCGGACATGGAAGGCTCAATACCTGCAGGACAGATAATAATTTCCGTAGTCGCCGGAGCCAAACTTTCCACAATGCTCGGCGGCTTCAAACATGACCTCATCGTGAGGTCTATGCCCAATACGCCGGCGCAAATAGGAGAGGGCATGATAGTGTGGACCTCTTCGCCGGCAATTGATGAGAAAGCAAAAGACAGGGCCCGTAATGTGCTGGCGTGCCTGGGCAAGGAAGTGTATGTTGAGAAAGAGGCCTACATAGACATGGCGACAGCGATCAGCGGGAGCGGTCCCGCCTACGTGTTTCTCGTTATCGAGGCTTTGATAGATGCCGCGGTGCACATCGGACTTCCCCGTGATATAGCCCGCGAAATGGTCCTGCAGACGGTGGCCGGCTCTACCAAGTTCGCCCTCTCCACAGGCAAGCACCCGGCCGAATTGAGGAACATGGTAACTTCTCCCGGCGGCACCACGGCTTCCGGCCTGCTGGAACTGGAATCAGGCAAGCTAAGGTCCCTTTTTGTCCGGGCCGCTGCGGCGGCATATGAGAAATCCAAGGCGCTGGGAGGCTAGGACGAAGTGGAATTTCTCTTCACGCTCATTTACTACCTGTGCCAGCTATTGAGCATAGCTATCTTCGCGCGGGCGATCCTGTCATGGTTCCCGCTGGGCTACAACAATCCCGTTATCAGGTTCCTGTTTAACATTACCGAACCTATCCTTATGCCCCTCCGCCGCGTGATTCCCAAATTGGGCATGCTGGATATCTCGCCGATGATAGCTATCGTCCTTCTCCAGGTCATCACCTGGCTCATCCAGGGAATCCAGGTCACTTAGCAAGGGCCCCGATACATCGGGGCCCTTGCCTGTTGTCCGGGCGAGAACACGCTGAAAAACGGTTACTCATCTTGTCCAATCCCCGCTTACGTGTTAAACTAGTTTTAGTCAAGGTCTTGACTGTTCCACTGTTCATAAATTTAACGCCCGTTTGGAAACATGGTTAGAGTAAATTCGACACAGAAAAAGAAAGCAGGCATCATGGGGAAGGGTGAAGGGTTCATACTCCCTCTTTTACCCCGCAGAGACGCAGTACTTTTTCCGCATACTGTCTCACAGCTCGTTGTGATGCGCCCGGGCTCAGTGAAGTCCGCGGAGGCTGCCTGGGGAGGAGACCGGCGAATAGTCATTGTATCCAGGACAGATCTCAATGCCAGGGAACTGAAGCTGGAAAACATCTCCAAGATTGGCACCGAGGCTACCATCGGAAGGCTTCTGCGCATGCCCGACGGCACCACCAACCTGTGGGTCCAGGGACAAAGGCGAGTACGAATACTGGAGCTGATAAAGGGCGAAGCGGGGGTCGCGGCCAGAGTAGAGCCCGTGCAGGAGAAGACGGAGAAGAATCTGGCCTCCGAGGCCCTGAGGAGAGCCGTCCTGACACTCTTCGAGAAGTGCGTAAAGCTTTCCCCGAAGCTTACCGAAGAGTCCTACATAGCGGCCATCAACATCGATGACATCGGCTGGCTGGCTGATTTCATAGCTTCCTCCCTGGAGCTGGAAATGGCGCAGAAGCAGCAAATCCTGGAGAACCTCGACCCCAACAGCAGGCTCAAACAGGTCAGCCTTTATCTGGCCAAAGAGCTGGAAGTCCTGGAGCTCCAGGGCAAGATTTCAACTACAGTAAAAGAAGAGCTGGAAAAGACCCAGAAGGATTACTACCTGCGCGAGCAGATGAAAGCCATACAGAAGGAACTGGGGGAGGTGGACTCGGTAACTCGGGAATTGAACGAGCTGAAGGAGAAGGTGGGCAAGGCGCAGATGCCCGAACTGGTGGAGAAAAAGGCCCTGGATGAACTTCAGCGTCTTTCAAATATGCCTCCGGCGTCACCCGAGGCTCCCGTTATCCGGACCTATATTGACTGGCTGGTCAACCTGCCCTGGAAACAGGAGACCGTTGACAACCTGGATATCAAAAAAGCCGCCAAACTCCTCGAAGAAAACCATTACGGCCTGAAGAAGATCAAGGAAAGAATCCTGGAATATATGGCGGTGCGGAAACTGGCAAAAGGTAAACTGCGCAGCCCTATCCTGTGCTTTGTGGGACCTCCCGGAGTGGGAAAGACCAGCCTGGGCCGCTCCATAGCGCAGGCGCTGGGCAGGAAGTTCGTGCGCATAAGTCTCGGCGGCATAAGAGACGAGGCCGAGATAAGGGGGCACAGGCGCACCTACGTGGGCGCCTTGCCCGGCAGAATCCTGCAGACCATGCGCCAGGCAGGGACGGTGAACCCCGTGTTCATGATGGACGAGATAGACAAGGTGGGCCAGGATTTCCGCGGCGACCCTTCTTCCGCCCTGCTGGAAGTGCTCGACCCGGAACAGAACCATTCTTTCAGCGACCACTACCTGGAAGTGGCTTTCAATCTCTCCAAGGTGATGTTTATCACCACCGCGAATTTCCTCGAGCCGGTTATCCCCGCCCTCCTGGACCGCATGGAGGTCATAGAGCTGGCGGGATACATCGAGGAGGAGAAACTGGAAATAGCCAAGCGCTTCCTGGCGCCAAAGCAACTGCAAGAACACGGTCTGGAGGAATCCGGCCTGCGCTTTACTGATGGAGCTTTGATGCACATCATTCGTGACTACACACGTGAGGCTGGAGTGAGAAACCTGGAGAGGGAAATCGGGGGTATTTGCCGCAAGGTGGCCAAAATTGTCGCCGAGGACGGTGCTGCGCCGCATGTGATAGCCGCAAAATCATTGGAAAAATACATGGGGCCCGTGAAATACTACTGGGGCCTCGCAGAAGAGAAAGATGAGATAGGAGTCGCCACAGGCGTGGCCAGGACGGAAATGGGTGGGGATCTGATAAATGTCGAGGTTACCGTGATGGACGGCAAAGGCAACCTTATTCTCACGGGACAGATGGGTGATGTGATGCAGGAGTCCGCGCAGGCCGGCTTGAGCTATGCCCGCTCGAGGGCCCAGGAGCTGGGAATCAAGCCCAAGACGTTCGAGAAGAAGGACTTACATATTCACGTGCCGGCAGGAGCGGTCCCCAAGGACGGACCGTCCGCAGGGATAACCATGGCCACAGCCATGATATCCGCCCTGACCAGGACGCCCATTAGAAAAGATGTGGCCATGACGGGCGAGATTACTTTGAGGGGAATGGTGCTTCCGATCGGCGGGCTTAAGGAGAAGGTACTGGCGGCGCGCAGGGCCGGAATCAAGACCTTCATCCTGCCCAAGAAGAATGAAAAGGACCTTGGCGATGTGCCCAAGAATGCCCGCCAGGACATCGAGTTTGTCATGGTGGAGCATATGGACGATGTCCTGAAGACGGCCCTGAAGAGCGCCGAAGGGGCCGGAATTCCCAAAGGGGCATGATTCTCAGATAGAGGGAGACCGAGATTAGCTGGCTGGATTTTCTGCTTATAGTCTTCCTGTTCCTGTCCGTGGTAATAGGGCTCAAGCAGGGCCTGATACGTACCCTTTTTTCCATGGCAGGGTTCGTGCTGGGATTAATCCTGGCAGCCGCGTTTTTCCGCGGTCTGGCAGGAGTGCTTTCCTTCATCCCGAACGAAACCATAGCTAAAGTAGCTGCGTTTCTGCTGATACTTTTCGTCGTTTCTCTGGCTGCCGCGCTCCTGGCATGGATAATAAGGAGCGTAGTGCACGCGGTGATGCTGGGGTGGCTTGACCATCTGGGAGGGGCTGTTTTCGGCTTTCTTCTGGGCGCTTATTTTCTGGGCGGCGCGCTGGCTTTCGCGGTGAGGTTTTCCCTGCTGGGGCTGGAAGAGACAATCGGGAACTCGTTCCTGGCTCAGTGGCTCCTCAATCTCCCTTTTATAGTCTCTCTGCCAACAAACACGCCTCTCCCCGGAACGTACTAACCCTGAAAAGAAAAGAGGCTCCTTTTCGGGGAGCCTCTTTGTACCTTCTGTATTGAGTTTCTAGAAGAGTTTTGGCTCTTTGCCGGGATTTATCTTCTTGAATCTTGCTATGAGCTGCTCTTTCGTATCCTTGTGTGCCGGGTCGGAGACACAGGCTTCGACCGGGCAGACATCGGCGCAGCGAGAAGCTTCGAAGTGTCCGAGACACTCGGTACAGCGGTCAGGGTTGATAACGTAAATATTCTCACCCTCGCTTATGGCAGCGTTCGGGCACTCAGGTTCGCAAGCCCCGCAGCTAATACAGTCCGGTGTTATCTTGTATGACATGATGTGTTCGTCCTCCTTTGCCAGTTATTATATAGCAAAAAATGGGAGTTGTGCTATTTCGTGGGGATCTTCTTGTACAAAGCTTTCGCCACCCCGCCCGGCACCATGCTGTCTATATTGCCTCCAAGCTGCGCAACCTCTTTCAACAGACTGGAGCTGAGGAACTGGTACTCGAGGCTGGACATCAGGCAGAAAAGCTCCAGGTCCGGTGAGAGTTTCTTGTTCATAAGGGCCATCTCGAACTCGTGCTCAAAGTCGGAGCTCATTCTCAAACCGCGGATGACGACCTTCGCTCCCACCTGGCGGGCGTAGTCAACTGTCAGCCCCTGATAGGGCCGCACCTCGATATTTTTCGCCGACTTAACCGAGTCATGGAAGAGTTGAACTCTTTCCTCTGTAGTGAACATAAGATGCTTTGGCGAGGTATCATAGACAGCTACGATAAGCTTGTCAAACAGGGAAGCAGCCCTGCAAGCTATATCCACGTGGCCGTTGGTCACAGGGTCGAAGGTCCCCGGATATACAGCGATGGTCAAATTTTCTCCTCCTCTCTTATGTAGATGGATATGGTGGTGTCTCCATGCCTGCGCTGGCGCAGCAGATGGAAAAGGCCGCAGGCTTCGTTCATTTCCGTCCTGGAAGAGTGAGGTATGGCCAGAACCGCTCCGGCCTGCGTGATGTCCGCCCTGCTCAATGCCTCCAGGACTGAGGTTAGCTCCTCACTTTTATAAGGAGGGTCGAGGAAAATAACGTCATATTTCTTATCTAAAAAAAACAAGGCTTTCTTTACGGGGGACTTGTAAACCCTGGCCCTCTCCGAAAAGCCCAGGCTGGCGAGATTCTGCTTGATCAGGGCGCTGGCCCTTTCGTTCTGCTCCACGAAGTCCACACCTCTGGCGCCGCGGCTGAGAGCTTCCATCCCGAGGGCGCCGCTTCCGGCGAAGAGGTCTAAAAACTGCGAATCCATGTCCTTGAGGTTTTCCAGCATGGAAAAAAGGGACTTCTTGACCAGCGCCGAAGTTGGCCGGGTCCGGGACCCCTTCGGGGTCCTGAGAATGGCTCCTCTGGAATCTCCTGCACCGATGCGCATCTGTTAATTGATTTCTCCCGGTAAAGCTTCATAAAGGTCAAAATACCTGTTCATTATACATATAATTCCGGCAAGGTCAAGGGGCGAAGCTACTCGCTAGCAGCAGGGCTCGCCTTCGTCTTCTGCGCGGGGAGCGGCTTTTGCGGACTCTGTTTTGGCGGTAGGAGCGAGCCTGGTCAGGGCGAAGGCCATGTAGGAACCGACATAGGACAGGTCCTCTGTTGGGAGGTATTTCGGGGCGGAGGCATCGAAAAGCAGGGTTAATGAAGCTGGCATCTCTTCATCCGCCAAATTCAGAATGCAGCCCATGGGAATATTGGGCAAAGCCATGAAGCGATAGGAGGCATCTCCAGTGCGGCTCATGGCATCGCCACCCAGTTTCTGGCAGGCCTGGCGAAAGCCCTCCAGGTCGCGGGCGAAACGGCGCTCCAGGGGAGAAATACCCATGCTCTGAAAGCGGGCCTCAAAGAAGTTAGCGCCGGGAAGGTATCTGTAGGTTATCCACTCTCCTGCGATTGCCGCGCCGGTAGCACTGATTATGTAATGGAGGAACACCAGCCTTAGGCCGCGGGAAAGCGGGGGCCCTCCCGCCGGCTCGTCTATTGCGCCGGTGGAATGGTCAACAAGGAAAAGCCTGTTAAAGAACTTCAAATGGAACTTCCCGTCCCTGAAATCGCACCCGGCCTTCGCCGCGGCACTAAAGGGATTCAGAGCGGCAATGTCTTTAGCGGCCTTCTCAAGTGCTACATCTGCGGGCAATTCAAAATTCTCCTTTTTCCATATAGAGTATCAAATATTGGCAAACAATGACAGGCCGGCCCGAAGCCTCGGGTGCGGTATTTCTTGTGGTTTCCTTCTGCCGGATTCTATAATATATACGAGTTTCACAAACCTCCGAGACTATTCTGGAACTTATTTCAGGATAGAGCATCTTCAACGTGGCTATTGTAAATTTAGAGTTCTTAACTAAGGTCTTGCCTCCCCGGCGGAGACCTGATGTTCTGCGCCGGCAGCAGTTGCTGGACTTCCTTCACGCGCACATCCATTTGAAAACACAGGTCATCTCAAGTCCTGCCGGCTATGGAAAGACCACACTCCTCGTAGACTTTGCGAGTGACGCTGATATTCCCGTTTGCTGGTATACGCTGGATGCATCCGACCAGGACCCGGCTGTGTTCTTTGACACCTTACTGACCTCCATCCGTTGTTCCTTTCCCAACTTTGGCCGGAAAACTGAAGCCCATCTGAAGACAGCAGCCGACATCGCCAGGGATTCAGCCCATATTATTGGATTGCTCACCGGGGAGATGCACGCGGATATTCCGGAACTGTTTGTTCTTGTGCTTGAGGACTATCATTCCATTGAGGCGGACAGCACGATAAGGTCCATTGTAGACAGGTTACTTGATAGAACACCCGACAACTGCCATATTATCATCTCCAGCCGTACCCCGCTTGAATTGCCAAACCTCAGCAAGCTGTGTTTCCGTAGGCAAGCGGCCAGGCTGGGCCAAAGAGAGCTAAGTTTTACCGCGGTCGAAGTGAGACAACTTCTTGTCGACCATTTCAAGATGGACATCTCTGAAGCTGCCGCTGAGAAGCTGGTTGCAGATTCAGAGGGTTGGATAGCGGGCATTTTACTGGGTGTATCAACCTCATTTGCAGACTATTCGATACCACGTGAAGCGGCCTTATCTGCACAAGACGTATTCAACTATCTTGCCTCAGAGATATATGGGAGACAGTTGCCCGAAATAAAGGAATTCCTTCTTCTCTCGAGCACTTTCCCTGAGATTGAACCACAAATCTGCGATCGCCTCTTCAAGCTGGCGTGTTCAGACAGGTTATTGCAGGAGATAGAGAAGGGACACCTTTTCCTTTCAAGATTGGAGGGGGAGCGGCTCGTGTATCGGTACCACAACCTTTTTAGAATCTTTCTCCAGAAGAAACTCAAAGAATCCCGGCCGGAGGCCTATATTCTGCTGCATAAAGACGCCGGTAGAGTTTTCGAGGAAGCCGGCCAGTGGAGTCAGGCAATAGACCACTATCTGACGGCGGGCGCCTACGGGGATATCCTGAGGATCCTGACGGCTACGGGAGAATCCTTTCTGAGGAAGGGAAGATGGAAGACGGTTTCGAGTTGGCTCCAGGCGGTCCCGGAACAGGAACGGCTGTCGGAGCCGGCCATTGGTCTTCTGGAGGCGGAGAGCCTGATCCACCTGGGGAAAACCGATGTTGCTATCCACCTGTTGAACGGGTTGTTGAAGCGTCTGGAAGGGGGCACCGACTGGCTGTCGGCAGCAAAAGCCTTTAGCTGGCGGAGCGCCGCGTTCAGGCTGACCGGACACCTTAAGGAAGCACTAAGTGATGTGCGCAAAGCTATCAAGTTGCTTAGAATTCACAAGGGGCCCGCCAATGTGCTTGCGGAAGCCTACCGCAGACTGGGGATTATCTATGCGGAGCAAGGGCAGTTGAATAAGGGGGAAAAATGCCTCAAGCGTTCCCTCAAATTCTTCCTCTCGGTGTTTGACGTCAGTCAGATTGCCGCAGTACATAATGCCCTGGGTGTAGTTTACAAACGGCTCGGGGCTCTTCACAGGGCAATAGCCCATTATGAAGAAGCAAGACAGTACTGGGAGAAAGCGCAGAACCAGGGAGCGCTGGCGCTCACACTCAATAACCTGGGAGTAGCCTACCGACGCCAGGGACAGTACGACCTGGCCCTGAACCTCCTTCGCAGCGGACTGGAAAAATCCAGGTTGGATGGATATGTTCACACACAGGCGACGATCAGCAACAATCTGGGAGATGTTAAGCGGGACCTGGGTTTATATGATGAAGCGATGGCTTACTATTCTCAGGCACTGGAATTAGCTAACCAGGTTCTTGAGCCCTACCGCGCGACCATTGCATCTGTCGGGATGGGCATAACCTACAGGCTTCGTGGAGACCTGGATAAATCTGAAGCCCTGTTGAACGAAGCAACTGCCCGGGCCCGGGAGTTGGGCCAGGACTATGACGCGAACCTTTTTACCCTTCAGTTGGGAATACTGCGGTACCAGCGGGGGAAGCACAGGCCAGCACAGCAGCTTCTTCAGGACGTTTACGACAGAATGGAACGGCTTGGAGACAAAGATACAACTGCCCGTTGCGCCCTGCATCTGGCTTACTTATCGTATCTGGGGAGAAAGTACCAGACTGCCCTTACATGGCTACGCAGAGTGTCTGCTCTGGTGGAGGAACTAGGTTATTGGGAGTTCCTGGCCGTGGAGAGCAGAGGGATGTCAGACTTACTCCGATATGCTATTTCCAAGAGATTGGGGGGCGATTTATGGGCAAATATCGTGACGCGGGCCATGGAACAAAGTCGTCCTGCCAAAAGGGATGAAGAGCTGTCATTGCCGTCCGCCACAGAAGCCGAAAATCTTCCTCAGATCAGGGTATCGGCTTTCGGTCAGTTAGCGGTGTCCATTAATTCGAAAACCATAAACGATTCCGAATGGAGGAGCGCCAAAGCCAGGGAGATGTTTTTCTATTTGCTGTGCCGGAACGGCCATGCAGGCAAAGAGCAGATCGTAAGTTCGCTCTGGCCGGACGTTTCCACGTCTAAAGGCAACAGCCTGTTTCATTCCAACCTGTACCGCTTGCGGCACACCATAGGAGAGCAGGCAATCATCAAGCAAAACGGCAAGTATCTGGTTGACCGGGGATTGTCTCTCCGGTTCGACATATGGGAGTTTGAAAGCAATTTGTCCAAAGCTGCTAAACCTTCTTTGCCCATCAAAGATAAACAATCGTATTTTGAGAATGCCCTGGAAGTGTATAAAGGGCCCTTCCTCCAGGAATTCTACACCGACTGGGTAGAGGCGCTTAGAGGCCAGCTTGAGGCCAGGTACTTGAGGGCCCTGTGTTCCCTTGCTTCCTGTCATCGGGCGCAGGGGGACCATGACCGCGCTATTGAACTGCTGGAGAAGGCCGCCGCCATCGATCCCTATCTGGAGGAAGCTTACTTCGAGATCATCAAGTCCTATTCAGCGCTGGGCGACACTGGTTCGGCCTGGGGCGTTTACCGGCGGTATTCAAGCGTTATCAGCCAGGAGCTGGGCTGCGAACATTCCCCGAAGATGGAAGGGCTAATCCGTTCTTTTTTGACGAAGCACCCGACGATGACTTAATCCCCAACGGGCTTATTCACTTGTCCACTTAAAGAGGGCGCTGAAACTCAGCGCCCTCTTTTTTTATCTCAAACAAAGGTGTCCGCAGATTGGCAAGAACCTGGCGAGAACCGCTGTTTATTATTCACGCATCCAATTACTCGAGAAGAAATAAGCAGGAAGGAGGTAATTGCCATGTGGAGACTCTATAACACCCTTTTCACTCATCGCAAAATGTTCAAGGCCATCTTCATGGGTCTCGTCATCGCTGCCATGGTCCTGGGCGTAAACGGCCCGGCAGCCGCGGATGACGACGGTTTCGATCCCTAAACTTTGTGTCACGGCGCAGCCGGCCCCCTTGCGGGACAGTGTTTACCACGGGGCCGGCTGCAGGATTCCCCTATGTTACTGACCGAATCTAAACACAAGATACTAATTATAGAAGATGACAAATCGCTGGCAGCATCTCTCAGCGATATTCTGGCAGACCATGGATACCAGGCGGATGTGGCGGAGAACTACGCGATAGCACGGACTCACCTGACCTCAACTCATCTCGCCATTATTGACCTTCAACTTCCGGACATGCCGGGAACCGAACTGCTAAGAGAACTAAAAGAGGTAAATCCTGAAGCTGAAGCCCTGATAATTACCGCATATGCCGATATGCAGACTGCCGTTGACGCACTCAACCTGGGGGCGTTTGGCTACCTCAGAAAACCAGTGAATCCGGATAGAGTGCTTCTTCTCCTCAAAAGAGCCCTGGAGAAACGGCAAATGGTATTGGAGATCAAAAGGAGAGAGCAGGAGATAAAGGGGCTTACCGGTTTTACAGGCAATATCCTCAACGAACGTATCCGTTTGCTTGAACAGGCCAGGCAAAGAGAAGAGAGACTATCCAAGCTCTACTATGGCATCAGTTTGTCTTTTCGCGAATTGATTCCTGCCGAGGCCGCGAGAATGCTGCTGCCTTTGATAGCTGAAGAGACAAAGGCGAATTGCGTCTCTCTCAACCTGATAGGAACGGACAGGAAGATAATAGAGAGGGTGGAGTCCTTCAAAGGGATAGAACCCTTCAAAATCGGGACCAGGGTTGGGGGCACCCGGGATGAGGTTTCGAGGACATTGAGACCCATCATTATCTCTGACCTGGAGAAGTATCCAAATCCCAACCCTTATGCGCTTGCCAGAGGTGTAAAGTCCGTGTTTGTCTATCCCCTGATAGTGGACGATATAGTCTACGGCATCTTGTTTCTATCAAGCCTTAAGAGGAATGCTTTTGCGGGCATGGAGCAGATCGTTGCTTCCTTTGCTGATCTCTGCGCTATTCCCCTCAGACAATCCATAATTCATATGGAGGCAGATAGGGCACGAAAGGCGTGGGAAGCCACCGTTAATGCCATGAGGGTAGGTATAGCCATAGTTGATGCGGACCTGAATATTATCCAGGCCAATAAGACCATGGCTGATATGGTGAGATTGCCGCGGAAGGATTTACCGGGAAAGAAGATCTGCACCTTGATTCACGGTCATGCCGAGCAATTACCCGGGTGCCCGATGGAGAAGTTCTGTAAAAGCGGCGAAGCATCTTCAATAGTCATGAGAGAGGACTTTCTGAACATAAACAGACTGGAGCTGAGGATCGTTCCAATTCATAGTAGCCCGGGAGAAAGCGTCCGTTTCGTTCATATCTGCCGGGACCTGGACATCTTCCGGAGTGAAGACAAACCAAAATGAATCCCTGAAGTTGGAGACGCTGGGTCGGGAGGATCTGGCAAGGTTAAATCGTGTTGACAGTAAGAGAGGTGTTATGGTAGTCTGAAAGCCAGATTTAGTAAGCAAACAGGGATTGTCCGCAACAGGCGGAATCCTGCAGAGATAAAAAACGGTGAGAGGGCAAGCTGGTGAAAGGCCAGCGCTGTCCCGCAACTGTAATCCCCGGATATGACCGGGGATAAGCCAGAAAACCTCTCGCTGTACACATGAGCCTCCGAGGAGGGGCAGCGGGTCCAAGGCATTTTTGAACCCCGCTCCGATACCTTCGGGGCGGGGTTTTTTGTTTTGGGAGGGGCCAGCCCCTCCAATCGTATCAGGGTACGTGAATGAAGAAACCGGGTTTGTCGGGAAGGGAAATCGAGGAGTTGAGCCTGAGTATCGTCGATGGCTTGCTGCCGCCGCTTGCGCTTTCTCCTGAGGAGAGGCAGGTGGTAATGAGGCTGGTGCATACCTGCGGGGACCCTTCCCTGTCCGAATTTGTGGTATTTCATCCAGGGGCTGTGCAGGCCGCACTGAATGCTCTCCGAAACGGTTGCCGTATTTTTTCCGATGTCAGGATGGTGTACACAGGAATAGATTCTTCGAGGGTCAAGGCGCTGGGCTGCGAGGTCCACTGCGCCCTCAGCGAAATGAAAGGGGAGCCGGGTGAGAAGGAGACCCGATCCGGAGCTGCCATGCGTTACCTCGGCTCTCGGCTTGATGGATCTCTGGTAGCCATAGGGAATGCACCGACAGCGCTGCTGTCGGTGCTGGAGATGATAAACTCCGGCATTGCCAGGCCGGCCGTGATAATCGGCATGCCCGTGGGCTTTGTGGCAAGTAAAGAGTCGAAGGAAGAGCTGATGAGCAGGGATGTGCCCTATATAGCCATCAGGGGCACCCGGGGAGGAAGCCCTCTGGCCGCGGCGGCAGTGAACGCGTTGCTGAGACTAGCGATAAGGCAGACATGAAGCTTTGAGTGTCAGTTGGAGTTTGGAATTCATTTGTCCGCCTCTCCGCTATGCGAGAGTCCGACTTGTCGGACAGGCGGATGAGTTCTGTAATTTGAGATCGAATAAGTAAGGAGGAAAAGATATGGCGAACTATTTGGGTAAGGCGCTGGAGCCTGTGAGAGAGAGGGTGGCCCCATGGATGTGGCTGGGACTGGTGTTGATGCCGGCTTTGCTCATGGGGTTTTACACCCTGGGCTTTGCCTCTGACCTGGGAATCAACGCGTTCCAGCAGAACTGGCTCCACGAGTTCTTTCACGACGCCCGGCACGCTGCCGGCTTTCCGTGCCATTAGTGAGTAGAGTCCAACCTTGAAGCTTGGTGAAAGCCTGAGGGCAGGACTCCTCGCGGGGGTCCTGGCTGGAATAGTCTGGTCGCTGTTCAGCCTCGCCTTCACGACGCCCTTCATAGAGAAGGCCATTGAGCTGGAACAGGCTGCGCCGGGGGCCGAACCGGAGGCCTTCTCCAGGAACATGATGAAGTTCGGCATGGTGGTCGGGTTCCTGCTCTACGGGCTGATGGTCGGCCTGCTTTTCGGCGCCGTGTATGCCCTGGTGAGGAATAAGCTCCCTGCCGCAACGGAACGCAACAAGGGATTTCTGCTGGCTTTTCTGGCCTACTGGTCCATAGGCCTGCTGCCTTTCTTGAAGTATCCGGCTAACCCGCCCGGCGTAGGAGGCGAGGATGATATAGTCTTCAGACAGGCTACATACGCTGGCTTCATAGCTGTTTCCGTACTCCTGGCTGTGGCGGGAGTAGCTTGGTTCAAGTACCTGTCGAAAGCGACAAGGTTGCGCTGGCCTCTCACTATTGCCGGCTATGGCATTTTTGCCGCTGCGGCTTACTTCCTCATGCCTGTACACTCGCTACCACCTGTCACACTTCCGCCAGAGATGTTATCTGGTTTCCGTGCCGTCAGCCTGGGAGGGATGACCGTTTTCTGGGGGGCGCTGGCCATCAACTTTGTGCTGCTGGGAGAGAAGCTGGCCGGGAGAAAATCAAAAATTAAAAATCAAGAATCAAAAATGTAAGCTGGAAACTGTAAAACTGGCTATGGATATAATACTGCTGGGTCACGGTAGCCGCCGCGGAAAGGATACCGACCTGGGTCTTGAGGATGTCAGGCGGCGGCTTCAACTGAGGTTCAATAACGGGCGCAGGGTGCGCATGGCCGGCCTGGAGTTCACTCCCCCCTCCCTTGAAGAGGCTGTTCTGAAGCTGGCGGCGGAAGGCTCGAACGACATATTGATCATGCCTTTTTTCCTTTTCCGGGGCAGGCATCTCAAGGAAGAAATACCTCAGGATGTGGCCAGAATTAACGCCCTTGTTCCCCGCGTGTCTCTTCGATTGACTGCGAATCTCGGGCTGGACTCTCGCCTGACTGATATGGTAGAAGAGCGAGTAAGGAGTGTGTTGCCTGCGCCGCCGGGGACGGGTTCTGGTGTAGTCCTGGTGCGGCGTGGCAGCAGACCTGAATACGACAGCGGAGAGGAACTGGTTAAACTGGCGGAAAATGTGAGCCGCAGGCTGGCGCTGCCCGTGGAGCCGGCCCAGGCCCAGTTCGGCCATCCCACGATAGGCGAGGCCATTCAATCTCTGGTCAAGCTGAACCTGAAAGAGATTGTGGTTATGCCTTATCTGTTCTTCCCCGGCAAAGTACTTTATGACAACGTGGCAGTGGAGACCGACAAGGCGAGGGGCCTCTATCCCGGCATTGGTTTTTCCATCACGCTGACGCTGGGCGTCGACGATAGACTGGTGGACATCGTTGTAGAGAGAATAGAGAATACAGGATATAGAACATAGGAGACAGGATGGAGCAGGCGGGTTGCGAGTTCGAAGAGGTGAGCTGAGGACCGGCTATACCACCGGGGCCTGCGCCGCCGCTGCCACCAAAGCGGCCTGCACAGCACTTCTGAGTCAGGAGACAGTTAGAACCGTAGAAATAAAGCTGCCTGGAGGGCAAACGGCCAACTTTGAGGTTTTGGAATGCTCGATTGGCGTCGGATTCGCCCAGTGCTCGGTGGTTAAGGACGCGGGCGACGACCCCGATGTGACGCACGGCGCGGAGATTCGCGCCAGGGTCTCACGGATTGAGAGGCCCGGAGTACACATAGAAGGGGGCGAGGGTGTTGGCCGTGTTACGAGGCCGGGACTGGGACTGGAGGTGGGGAGGGCGGCTATCAACCCCGTGCCCATGCAAATGATAACGCAATGTGTTATGGATGTGTTCGGGGGTGTGCCGGCCGGCGAAGGGCTGGAAGTGGTCATATCCGTCCCCGGAGGGGAGAAAATGGCACGGAAGACCCTGAACCCCCGGCTGGGTATAATAGGCGGGATTTCCATCCTGGGCACAACCGGAATAGTTATCCCTTACTCGCTGGAGGCTTACACAGCCTGTATTACACAAGCCTTGCAAGTGGCGAGGGCCAGCGGCCTCAAGGAGGTCGTTCTGACTTCCGGAAGACAGAGTGAAAGGCATGCCCGGGCGAGTCTTCCGCTCCCGGAGGTGGCCTATATTCAAATGGGAGACCAGTTGGCCTTCACGCTGGAGGAATGCGCCAGGATGGGTTTTGAAAAGGTCCGGCTCTGGGCGATGATGGGCAAGCTGAGCAAGATCGCGGCCGGGCATCTCAGGACCCACTATACGAAATCTTCCATTGAGCTGAATTTTCTTCTGGATGTAGCCGCCAGGACCGGCGCCGCCGACGAGGATCTGGAGGACTTGAGAACGGCTGAAACAGCCCATGAGTTTCTGGAGAGGGCCAGGGGTCGCAATTTACGCAGATTCTTCAGCGAGATATGCCGCCTGGCGGCGCGAAGCTGCTCGGAGCATGTCAACAGGGCCTTTGTCATAGAATGCATACTGGTGGATTATGAGGGGAATATTCTGGGGAAGTATCATATTAAGTAAGTGGAAAAAGTCTACATAGTCGGGATAGGAGCGGAGGGGGCCGCGAGCCTGAGCGCGGGCACCCTGGAGCTGGTGCGGCAAGCTGAAGTGCTTGTGGGAGGGGAGAGGCTTCTGGCTATGTTCCCGGATGTTCACGCTCAGAAAGTAGTCATACGTGAGGACCTTGCCGCGGCAGCGAAATCCATCCGGGAGCAAACCGGCAACAAGAAGGTGGTAGTCCTGGCTTCGGGAGACCCGGGCTTTTTCGGAATCGGCAGATACTTGGTCAGGCAACTGGGCAAGGATGCCGTTGAAATCGTCCCCGGAATAAGCTCGATGCAGCTTGCCTTTGCCAGAATAAAGGAAAGCTGGGAAGACGCGGTCTTTCTCAGCGTCCACGCGCGGCCACTTGAAGATGTCCTTGAGAGCGTCAGGAGCAGCGGCAAGATTTGCCTTTTCACCGACGGCAGGAATACGCCCGACGCTGTGGGCAGATTTCTGCTGGATAGAGGAATTACGGATTTTAGAGCATTCGTCTGCGAGGAACTCGGGAGCGAAAAAGAGAAAATCTTCGAAGGAAGCCTGGAGGAACTGAGCCGGAAAAGATTCTCGCCGCTGAATGTGCTGATACTGATGAGCACCTCTGGGGCACGGTCCGCCGGAGGCGGATGCCTATATGGACAGGATACAGCAGGGAGAATACAGAATACAGAATGCAGGATACAGGATTCTCACACCGGACCAGGCATTCCTGACGAGGATTTCCACCAGGTGAGATTTGAAAAAGGCCTCATCACCAAGATGGAGATAAGGGCTGTGAGTCTGGCCAAGATGGGGCTGAGGGAGGACAGTGTTGTTTGGGACATCGGGGCGGGATCGGGGGCTGTTTCCATAGAAGCCTCCTTGGTGGCCAGGAGGGGGAAGGTCTATGCCATTGAAAAAGAGGGAGACCGTCTGGACATCATCAGGCAAAACGTGGAGAAATTCTCCGCTTGGAACGTGATTCCGGTAAAGGCCTCCGCTCCGGAGGGACTGGAATCTCTTCCGGAACCGGATGCGGTCTTCGTAGGCGGCAGTGGAGGCAAGATAAGCCAGATACTGGATGCTTGCTGCGCGCGAGTCAAAACGGGCGGCAGGATCGTGGTCAATCTCGCCACCATAGAAAACCTCAGCCTTGCCCTGAGCAAACTTGAAGAAAGGATGCTGAATACGGAGATCGTTTATCTAAGCGCCGCCAGAGGAAGTAAAATAAAGGACCTCCACCGGCTGGAAGGCATGAACCCGGTATTTGTGATAACGGGAAAAAGGGCAGAGTAGTCGGTTAATGGAAAGACATGTGGCACCGGGGCGTTTCTTCGGTGTAGGCGTGGGTCCCGGAGACCCTGAACTGCTGACTCTCAAGGCGCAAAGGATTCTCTCGCAGGTTCATGTGGTTTTTGTTCCGCAAACGGGGCCGGGGGAAGACAGCTTCGCTTATTCCATAGTCAAAGGCTTGCTGGATAGGAGCAAACAGAAGGTCGTGCCGCTTATCTTTCCAATGACAAAAGATGAAGGCAAGCTGGGGGATGCCTGGAACTCAGCCGCCGATCAAATCTGGAGAACGGTAAAAGAGGGCAGGGACTGCGCCCTGATTACAGAGGGCGATCCTTTTTTGTACAGCACTTTCATCTACATCTACGAGATATTCAGGGAGAGACATCCCGAGGTCCGACTTGAGGTAGTTCCCGGCATATCCTCCGTTTTCGCCGCGGCGTCACGGGCGGGACAGCCGCTGGGGACAGGCGGGGACTCCGTGGCCATCCTTTCTTCCGTTTCCGGCGCGAACAAAATCAGGGAAACCCTGGAGTCTTTTGATACTGTAGTCGTCACCAAAATAGACCGCTCTTTCGATAGCCTCTTGAAGGTCCTTGAAGAGTCAGGGCTGGTAGAGAGGGCCGTCTGGGTGAGAAGGTGCACCACCGGGCAAGAGGAAATAGTGAGAGACATAAGGCAACTCAAAGGGCGGAAGCTGGATTATTTCTCATTGTTGATAGTGAGGAAATAGAGAACCCGGTACCCCGGGGCATCTATGAAATTTTCAAGAAATGAGTATTGATTCGATTCGGGTCTATTTTATCGGCGCTGGGCCGGGGGATTTGAAGCTTCTCACCGTGAAGGGGATGGAGCTGATCCGGCAGGCCGACGTTATCATCTACGCCGATTCCCTGGTAAATCCGGAAATCCGCTCCCTGGCAAAAGAAGGCGCAAAGGTTTACGGGAGCTCTTCTCTGACGCTGGATGAGATAAAGGACCTGATAGTCCGGGCGGTAAGCGAAGGCAAGCTGGTGGCCAGGGTGCACAGCGGGGACCCGTCCCTGTACGGGGCCATCATGGAGCAGATGGCTTTACTGGATGGGTTAGGAATCAAATACGAGGTTGTCCCGGGCGTCAGCTCTCTTGTGGCCGCCGCCGCCGCGTTGAAGGCCGAGTTCACCTTGCCCGAGCTAACCCAGACGCTTATCGTCACACGCAGGAAGGGCCGTACTCCGGTCCCTGACACGGAGGACCTCAAGGCCATGGCTTCCCATCAGTCCTCTATGGCGATATTCCTGAGCGCCGGAATGATCAGGGAAGTGGTCAGCGAGCTTCTGGCCGGGGGTTACCCCGCGGATACTCCTGCCGCCGTTGTTAAGCGGGTCAGCTGGCCCGACCAGCAGATATGCCGGGCTCCTCTGGGGAAGCTGCCGGAAGAGGTGGAAAAGGCAGGCATAAAGAATCATGCCCTGATACTGGTGGGAAAGTTCCTGGACCGGAACGCCGGAAGCGGAGGCTCCAGGTCCAGGCTTTATGCGAAGGAATTCAGCCATGGTCGCCGCAAGGCAAAGTAAGACAGCCATTGTAGCCATCACAAAAACCGGAGCTCAAAGAGCGAGGCTTCTGCAGAAGGCCCTTCAAGGAAGCGAGCTTTACCTTCCTGAAAAGTTTCGCGATAAGCAGGATGACTCTACAGGGTTCGACTGTTCGGTCAGGGAAATTTTAGAGAAGGTATTTTCGCGGTACGGGAGAATTGTCCTGTTCATGGCCGCGGGCGTGGCGGTGCGCCTTTTGGCGCCGATGCTAAGGAGCAAGACAGAGGATCCTGCTGTGGTGGTAGTAGACCAGCAGGGCAAATTCGCCATCAGCCTTCTTTCGGGACATGTCGGCGGAGCGAATGCCCTCGCCCACGAAGTGGCTTCCGCCCTGGGGGGAACCCCGGTCGTAACGACAGCCTCAGATTCGAGCGGCATCCTTTCCCCGGACATGACAGGCAGGGAATTTGGCTGGAAAACGGAGAATAAAGGGAACATCAAAACGGTCGCCGCGGCCCTCGTGAATGGAGAAAAGGTGGGAATCTACCAGGACAGCGGAGAGTCTGACTGGCTGCCTGATGATAAGCGGATCGCCAACCTCGTTTTCTATGATAGTCTCGAGGCACTGCGGGAATCGGACTGCCGGGCTGCGATTGTAATCTCCGATAGAGTTCTCGGGGATGAAAACCGGGGTCTGCTCAGGAAAGCCGTGGTTTACAGGCCCCGGAGCCTGGTGGCTGGGATAGGCTGCCGCCGCGGGACCGGCAGCGAGGAAATCGAGACTGCCTTGATGAGCGCCCTGCGGCAGAAGGGGTTGTCGCCGGAGAGCATCAGGAACCTGGCCACCGTGGACATTAAGAGCGACGAAGAGGGCATCAACCTGCTGGCCAGGAAATACGGCTGGCCCGTGGAATACTACACTAAAGAGGCGCTGAACAAATGTTATGAAGACGCGGCGTGTGGCGCCTCCACACCTTCGAAAACCGTGTTCAATCGGATTGGCGCTATGGGAGTCTGTGAACCCGCCGCGCTGATCAGCAGCGGCAGTAAGGAACTGCTGATGTCCAAGGCCGTTTCCGGCAAAGTAACCATCGCCCTGGCGAGAGTTTCTTATCCAGATGCCGTTCAAGCGGAGCGTCCGAAAAAGGGGAAGCTCTATCTTGTGGGTCTTGGCCCGGGCAATCTGCAGCAAATGACCGCAAGAGCCAGAGAAGCCCTTGAAGATTCCCGGATAATAATGGGCTATAAGTCATATCTGCGCCAGATAGACGGCCTGCTTTCGGGCAAGGAGGTGATTTCCAGCGGCATGGGAGATGAAGTGGAACGGGCGCGGAAGGCCATAGCGCTGGCTAAAGAGGGCAAGAGAGTGGCGCTGGTATCGGGCGGCGATGCCGGCATCTACGGGATGGCCGGGCTTGCGTTTGAGTTGCTCCGGAATGAAGAAGGGAAGTCCCTTGAAAGCTTTGAATGCGAGATTGTGCCGGGAGTGCCCGCGCTCAATGCCGCGGCCAGCCTGCTGGGGGCTCCGTTGATGTGCGATTTCGCGGTCATAAATCTGAGCGACCTTCTTGTGTCGTGGGACAGCATAGCTCTCAGGCTGGACAAGGCTGCCCGGGCCGACTTTGTTATCGTGATTTATAATCCGGCCAGCCACAAGCGCAAAGCCCAGATATTTAAAGCCAGAGAGATTCTATTAAGATACAGAAGCGCCTCCGTGCTTGTGGGAATAGTCAGCGACGCCTACAGAGAGGGCCAGGAAGTGGTCCTTACCGACCTGGAACATATGCTGGACCATGAAATAGGGATGAACAGCATCGTCATTATAGGCAACTCGACGACGTTCCGGCTGGGCGACTTGATGGTGACGCCCAGGGGATACGATTCTAAATATCAAATGTCAAAAATCAAATGTCAAAAAGACAAACCCGAATGACGAAACCTGTGAGCGTGCCGCGGATTCTGATAGCGGGCGCGACCAGCGGCGTGGGGAAGACGACCATTACCGCCGGCATCATCGCTGCTCTTAAGGCCAGGGGCATGAATGTCCAGCCCTTCAAGTGCGGTCCGGACTACATAGACCCCGGCTATTTAAGCCTGGCGTCAGGCCGGCCCTGCCGCAACCTGGATAGCTGGCTCATTCCGCAGGATAACCTGAGGGGTCTTTTTGCCCGCGCGGTCCGTGAAGCCGATATAGCCGTGGTGGAAGGAGTGATGGGCCTTTACGACGGGCGCAACGGGATGGAGGGGAGCGGAAGCTCGGCGGAAATAGCCCGGCTGCTGGATATCCCCGTTATTCTCGTGCTCGATGTTTCCAGGACTTCCGGCAGCGCCGCGGCCATGGCTCTGGGCTACCGTTCCCTTGATACCCGGCTGAATATCGCCGGGGTCATTCTGAACCGTGTGGGCAGTCCCAATCATCTGCGCTGGACAAAGGAAGCGGTGGAAAAGAAGGCGGGCATACCTGTCGTGGGCTACCTTCCCGGGCAAACCTCGCTTCACCTTCCTGAAAGGCACCTGGGGCTGGTCCCCGCCCCGGAAATAGGGGAGTCGTGCCTGGAGTCCATAAGGCGCCAGGTCGAGAAAACCATAGACCTGGAGGCGGTCACAGCTCTGGCCAACAAGGCCAGCCCCGTGCAGGATGCCGGGGTGAGTTTGTTTCCCCCTGAAGAAATGGCAAAAAAAGTCAAGATAGCGGTGGCGAGAGACGAGGCCTTCAGCTTCTATTACGAAGACAACCTGGAGCTACTTTCCGCGTGGGGGGCGCAGCTCGAATTCGTCAGTCCCCTGAAGGATAGGGGCCTCCCTGCCGGGGCCGGGGGTATATACATTGGCGGGGGCTTTCCGGAAATCTTCGCCAGGCAACTGGCTGGCAACGCGGAATTCAAGAGCTCTCTTTCGAAGGCGGCCGGAGAGGGTATGCCGGTTTACGCGGAGTGCGGAGGCCTGATGTATCTCTCTCGGGCCATAGTGGACTTCGAAGGAGAGGAGCATGAGATGGCTGGTGTCCTGCCGGGCCGGGCGGTAATGCGGAAGCATAGGAAAAGGATGGGATATGCCGAGGTCCGGGCGCTAAGGGACGGCCCCGTCTCGCGGAAGGGGGACGCCCTCAGAGGGCACTTCTTCCACTGGTCGGAGATGCCCGTACCGGAGGAATCGGCGGCTTACCGGGTCGTGGAACCCGAAGGTGGGTTGGAAGGCATCCTGACGGGACCGGAGAATAACATACAGGCTTCTTACCTGCATCTTCATTTTGGCAGCGATATTCGCCTGGCAAAGAGGTTCATAGAGCAGTGCCGCAGGGGTACGGCTCCTATCCGGTAAGCAGCTTGATTATGATGGAAAACCTGCTGGTCCTGGTCCTCGCCCTCATCTGGGACATCGCCCTGGGAGAGCCGCCGCGCTGGATGCATCCCGTGGTGGGGCTGGGCAAGATAATATTCTTGCAAGTCCGTTTCGCGCCTTTCCGCAGCCGTCCGTTAACGCAGTTCATCTATGGCGGGGTCACAGTCATTCTTACCCTCTCGCTTCTCACTTTTGCCTTCTATGTTCTGCTGTCATACCTCAAAGGAGTTAGCCCGGCGCTCTACATGCTGGCCGGAGCTTTTCTTCTCAAGTCGACGTTCTCCCTGAAAGAGCTTCACCAGGCGGCGAGGCGGGTCAAAAGAGACCTGGAGAAGGACGACCTGTCTAAAGCGAGGGCCGATATAAGAGCCCTGGTGGGAAGGGACACAACATCCCTGGAAAAGCCGCTTCTGGTTTCCGCGACTGTGGAATCCGTGGCGGAGAATACCAGCGACGGCTTCGTGGCGCCCCTCCTCTTCTTCCTGGTGCTGGGAATTCCGGGCGCGATTGCCTACCGGATAGCGAACAGCTACGATTCCATGATTGGCTACCGGGGCAAATACGAATATGTGGGCAAGTTCGCCGCGAGGCTGGACGACGTCCTGAACTTCATTCCCGCCCGGATAACGGCAGGCCTTACAATCGCGGCGGCGTTCATGTGCAGAAAGTGCGCGAGGGGCGCCTGGCGGGTCCTGCTGCGGGACAATGGCCAGACTAGAAGTCCCAATGCCGGATGGCCGATGAGCGCGGCAGCGGGAGCCCTGCAGGTGCAGCTCGTGAAGGTTGGATTTTACAGGCTGGGGGATGAGACCAGGGCGCTGGATACCGGGATGATCGCCTCGGGCATTCAACTGATGCGGATGGCTGCCTTTGCCTGGATATTAGCTGCTTTAGCTGTAATGGTGGTGCGCGTTGTCATCACGGGGTAGTTTGAAGGGACGAAGTCCCAAGCCCGCAACTCATGGCGGCATCGATTACGCCGAGCTCGAGGCCCTGGGCCTGAAGCCCGGAGAGGTTCTGGATTTCAGCGCCAACATCAACCCCTTCGGGCCGCCCCCGGGTCTCAGGGAGGCTCTTGAAAGAGTGGACATATCTTCCTACCCGGACTCCGGCTCAGGCAGGCTGAGGAAGGCCCTGGCGGAGAAGCTGGGTCTGGGGCCGGACAGCATAATCGCGGGCAACGGCTCCACGGAAATCATGCGCCTGGCCGCGCTTGCCTTTTTCAGACCCGGCGACAGGGTGCTGGTGATAGAACCGGCCTTTGGAGAGTATGAAGTCTCATGCCGGATAGCAGGGGCTGAAGTTGTCAAACACGTGTTAAAGGCGGAGGATGGTTTTGCCCTAAAGGTGTCAGAGGTGGCAAAGCTGGCAGCGGAATGCAGGCCGGCCGGTCTGTTTGTTACCAATCCGAATAACCCCACCGGCAAGTACTACTCCCGCGAAGTGATAGAGGAAGTGCTGGCGAGTCCATTCGCGGCGGACTCTCTGATAGTCCTGGACGAGGCGTACCTGGGTTTTGTGGACCCCCCTGGGGCGGCCTGGTCCTCCCTGGACCTAATAGAGCGGCACAACCTTCTCATCCTCCGTTCCATGACCAAGGACTACGCGCTGGCGGGCCTGAGGCTGGGGTATGGTGTCGCCGGGAAGGAGATAATCGCCCGTCTGCGTAGTATCTGCCCGCCCTGGAATGTGAACGCGGCAGCGCAGGAAGCGGGCCTTTATGTGCTCAAAGAAGAGAGGTATCTCGAGAAAAGCCTGTCTGATATCCGGAAAGTGAAAGCGCATCTTGTCGAGGGGCTGAAGAAGCTGGGCTTCAACCCGGAGCCTTCCGCAACGAATTTCTTCCTGATAGAAACGGGAAACGGCGCTTTGTGGCGGCGGGAGCTACTGAAGAGGAAAATACTGGCGCGGGACTGCGCTTCGTTCGGTCTGCCCGGGCATATTCGCATTTCCGTAAGAACAAGAGAAGATTGTGATAAGCTATTGGAAGGGATGAAAGGCGTGAAAGGGCGACTTGATGGGAAACTGTGAGGAAAGGTCGGGCCTCGTCCAGATATACACCGGTGAGGGCAAAGGAAAGACGACCGCGGCCCTGGGCCAGGCGATGCGCGCCGCGGGGCAAGGCTTAAAGGTCCTTTTCGTGCAGTTTGTTAAAGGTGACCCTCTATGTGGGGAGCACTTTTTCGCGAAAAAATACAAGGCCTTTGAAATAGCACAACTCAATAACAAAAGCTCTTTTTCGCAGTCGCCGGAGGAATTGCGGCTGGCAGCGGAGAAAGCCCTGGGCTATGCCGAGAAAGCGGTGTTTGAAGGCGGCTACGACATGGTCATTCTCGACGAGCTTTGCTATGCGCTGAGCCAGGGTTACACGCCTTTGCCTCGGGTGCTGGATATGATCCGTAAGAAACCGAAATCCCTGGAGCTGGTGCTAACCGGCCGGGGCGCGCCGAGGGAGCTGATTGAAGAAGCCGACCTGGTGACTGAGATGGTTGTGGTCAAGCACCCCCTGGAAAAAGGGATAAAAGCCAGGAAGGGAATAGAGTACTGAGATAATTCAAAGTGCAAAATGCGAAATGCCCGGTGCAAAAGGAAACGGGGCCGGGCTGGGAACTTTTGACTTTTGAATTAGATTTCTTATGCCTGCTTATTCAGCAACTGTCAAAGTTCCCGGCACCTGTGGAGAGCTGGTCCAGGGAACACTGGACGGAATCCACTTCCATGTTACCTGTCCTATTGATATCTACTCCGAAGCCAGGGTGGAGGTCGCGTCTCTCACCTGCTACGATGGCTGCTCTCACAGGTTCAGTTTTCCTCCTGACCGGCCCAAGTCCGCGGAGGCTGTGCAAAAGACGGTCCGGTTTCTCGGCTATTCGGACATAAAACTGGGGTTGGATCTGCGCTCGTCTCTGCCACTCGCGAAGGGGATGGCGAGCAGCACAGCGGATGTGGCGGCATCAATCGAAGCGACAGCGCTTGCTCTTGGCAAGAAGCTGGATGAAAAGGACGTGGCCCGCATCGCCCTGAGCGTGGAGCCTACCGACGGCTGTTTCTTTCCTGGAATCGCTCTCTTCGACCACCGTGAGGGAAAGCTTTTCGAGTTCCTGGGAGATCCCCCTCCCATGGAAATACTCGTGCTGGACTTCGGCGGCGAGGTAGATACGCTGGCTTTCAACAGGGTGGACCGGACGGTTTTGCTCCGTTCCCTGGAGCCCCGGTTCAAAGAAGCGCTGGAAATGGCGCGGCAGGGGTTGAAATCGGGCGACGCCCGGCTCATAGGCGAAGCCGCGACCCTGAGCGCCCGGACCCACCAGGCAGTGCTGCACAAGCCGCAGCTGGAAAGGGTGATTCAACTGGCGAAAGAGGTGGGGGCCGCCGGCGTGAATATCGCCCACAGCGGCACGGTTATCGGCGTATTGCTGGACGCGAGGAAACTGGATAAAAGCGAGGCGGCCGGATTCTTTCAGAAGCGGCTGCCGGACCTTGAGAAAATAACTCCCTGTTCTCTTACTAGCGGGGGAAGTATTGTCTGTAATTCTTGACTGGAACTTACTACCAATCTTAGGTATTTTGCGGGCAGATACATCCCGGCGAGGGAAAAAGGGATCAGCGAAGAGCAAGTAGAAGATATTATTGATGCCCACCGAAAGTTGCCACCCCCAACTTCTCAGCGGCGAATTTGGGGAAATCGGGATTGGAAAGTAACAGCCGGCCAATGGCGACCAAATCTACTCTCCCTTCTCGAACAAGGGCATCCGCATATTCGGGCTGTGTGATGTTGCCCACGCCGATGACGGGGACCGTCACCACCTCTTTTATACCCTGAGCCAGCGGCACAAAGTAACCCTGCTCGCTAAGACGCGCATGCTGGCTGCCGCCCAACCCTCCGGAAACATCAATTACATCCACGCCAGCCTGCTCCAATCGTGGCGCAATCAGTCTCCCCTCCTCACGGGTGAGCCCGCCATCTATCATGTCATCAGCGCCAAAACGGTAAAATATCGGGATGTTTTTTCCACACCTTCTTTTCACTTCGCCAATTATCTCCAGGGGAAGCCGGAGCCTGCCCTTCGGACTGCCTCCATAGTCATCATCCCGCTGGTTTGTGTAAGGAGAGAGAAACTGACAGAGCAGGAACCCATGTGCGCCGTGTATTTCTACCGCGTCGAAGCCGGCCTCCATGCCTCGCCTTGCCGCTTCTCCAAAAGCCTTGACTAATCTTTCGATCTCCGGAATGGTAAGAGGACGGGGAGCTTCCTTGTCTTTGGGAGCGGGGATGTTCCATGGGCCAACAGGCTGCTCTCCGATAATCTCGCGGGTGGTCCGTGAGCCGGCGTGGGTCAACTGTATGGCTATCTTTGCCCCTTCCTTATGCACGGCCCTTGTTAGCTGAGTGAGTCGAGGTACGAGATTTTCGTCATACAGACCAAGCTGTCCCGGCGACAATTTCCCATTGGGCAATACATAGGTGTGCTCCACGATAATAAGTCCTGCGCCGCCACGTGCCCTGGCTGTGTAGTGGACGATATGCCTGTCCGTAATCGCTCCATCAGGTGTAGACATTTTGGTGAACATAGGGGGCATAACGATGCGATTCTTGAGTCTGAGACTCTTTATTTCGATGGGGTCGAAGAGATTTGGCATACTACCTCCCGGATAATCTTTGACCAGGTAAACCACCGGCTAGACGGATTATATAGCGTGCCGATAACGGTCGGCAATGTCAACCCGACCGTTATCCTTATCCCCTCAAATCTGCTAAAATAAGGCAATCAAAAGAGGGGGAATGAGATGAGAAGATTCATAACTATCGGCTTGCTGGCAGCTTTTGTAATCAGTCTGGCGGCCTGCAATCCCCAGGGAAAGCAGGTAACTCCGCCCGGCGGGCCTACGCCGGCGGTTTCCGCACAGCCCGGCCAGGTAAAGGAAAAATGGGAGGTGGACTGGGACAATACCCTCAAGGAGGGGAAGAAGGAAGGAAAAGTCATTATTTACAGCACTGGTGGTGGGGAGGTGAGGGCGTTGGGGGCTGCTTTCCAGAAGAAATACGGCATTGCGGTAGAATCCGTAATAGGCAGGGGAGCGGAGCTGACCCCGAAGGTGTCAGCGGAACGTAAAGCCGGACTGTACCTGGTGGACCTTTACCTCGGCGGTGCGGGAACAGCCATGGTTGACTGGAAGGGCATGGGAATCCTCGTCCCCATGGAACCTGTTCTGATCCTGCCTGAGGTGACAAAGCCTGATGTCTGGTTCGGCGGAAAGCTCATATTCCCGGATAAACAGAAAATGGTTGTGAAAGGTCTCGCTTATGCCAACGTGCCCCTGGCCATCAACACGGACCTGGTTAGGCCGGGCGAGATAAAGTCCTACAAAGACCTGCTCAACCCCAAGTGGAAGGGGAAAATAGTTATGAACGACCCTACCACCAGGGGCACCGGGGGGAAAACGGCCGCGACCACAGGCCTGGAACTGATGGGATGGGACTTCATGGAAGCCTTGGCGAAGCAGGAACCAGTAATTTTGAGGAACGAGCGGCAGCAGATAGAATGGGTGGCCCAGGGCAAATATCCCATGGTCTTCGCCCCGCTGACGACGCCTCTGGCGGAGTTCATCAAGGCCGGCGCTCCCATTACAGAGGTTCTTCTCGCTGAGGGCAGCCACTATACCGGCGGCGTGGGCAATATGGCCTTTCTGGATAAGGCCCCTCATCCCAACGCCGCTAAAGTCTTCGCCAACTGGTATCTTTCAAAAGAGGGGCAGACCCTGATGAGCCAGGAAACTCTCAATCCCAGCGCGAGGCTCGATGTATCCACTGAAGGAATGAATGAGGTCAGAATCCTGAAACCCGGCGTAAAATATGTAGATTCGGACAGCGAAGATTTCCTGGAAAGGTATACTCCGCTCCTCACGGGAAAACTGGTGGATATCTTCGGGCCTCTGATGAAATAGTCGAAAGGAGGTCCCTCCTGACTGCCTCCAGCGAAGGAGAAAAAATGAGCAGGAAGTTCTTCTCGAGCCTTCAGGAAAAGCTGAGGCCGGAGCATACGGCGGTCGTCGTTGTTGATATGCAGAACGACTTCTGCTCCCCTGAAGGAGCGATGGCGAAAGTGAGGGACGTGGCCGCCGCTGGCGCGATTGTTCCGAATCTCAGGCAGTTCCTCACCCAGGCCAGGACAGCGGGCGCGAAGCCCATCTTCGTGTATATGTGCCGGGGGCCTGAAGATGCCTACGGACCTTATGAGGAGATGCTGCACCGAAGGAAAAGGAAATCGCGCCTCTGCGCACCTGATACCTGGGGAGTCAAGATAGTGGATGAACTCACTCCGCAGGAAGACGATGAAATCATCAGAAAAAGGGCCTACAGCGCCTTTGTCCGCACCGACCTGAACAGGAAACTCCAGGAGCTGGGCATCAAGACCCTGATTATGACCGGGGTAGCTACTAATGTGTGCGTGGAGTCCACCGCCAGGGACGGCTTCATGCTCGACTACTATGTCGTGTTTGCCCGGGATTTGACGGCGGCTTACGACCAGGGCCAGCACGAGAGCGCGTTGAAAAACATAAAGGAACACTTTGGCGACGTGTTGACCGCGGAGGAAATCCTCGGGGTCTGGGGAAGAGGATATTAGGGGCGATTCGTGAACCGCACCTGTATCTCCGGTTTTTGACCGGAACGGCGATTTAGACTATAATCCTTCCTGATGGCAACAAAGAAAGGAGACCTCATTGGCTAAGCGATATGCGCTGGTCATGGACCAGCGAAGATGCATCGGCTGCCACACCTGCACCATAGCCTGCAAACTTGAAAATCCCCAGGGGGAAGGCATAAAGTGGATTCAGGTCAAGACCATCGGTGGCGGGGAAATGGACCAGCCCAAGGGGCGATATCCCCACCTGAGCATGTATTACCAGCCCATCACCTGCATGCACTGCAAAGACGCGCCATGTATTCCCTCCTGCCCAACCAGCGCCATCTACAAACGTGACGACGGCATCGTCATATTAGACCAGGGGATTTGCAACGGCTGCCAGGACTGCATTCTTGCCTGCCCCTATGATGTGATTTCCTTTAATGTCGAAAGCGGGAAGGCGGAGAAGTGCCATCTGTGCCACCATCGCGTTGACGCCGGAGAAATACCTTTTTGCGCCAAAGAGTGCGTGTGGGGCGCCATAATCTTCGGAGACATAAACGACCCCAACAGCGAGGCCTCGAAGCTGATCGCATCGAGAAAAGGATTCGTACTGCTGCCGGAAAAGGGGTCCAGCCCCTCCAACCATTACGTAGGACCCTAGACCGGTTTTTCCAGCTGAGACCGTGAGGTTGCGAATCTGACTACGGAACTCGACAGTTTACGGCAGCGAGTGGCTGAACTCGAGGCCCTCATATCGGAACGCCGGCGACAGGATGAGTTGCTCCAGATCTTCCACATGTACTCGCCCATCGGCGTATTCATCATTCAGGACGGCAAATTTCAGTTCGTCAACAATGAGTTCCGCAGGATTAGCGGCGCGGAAGAAGGGCAGCTAATAGGCACCGACACCATGGTGCTCGTCCATGCCGAGGACAGGGAGGCCGTAAGAGAAAACGCGATAAAAATGCTGAAGGGCGAACGCTACCTGCCTTACAAGTACCGTCTTATTCACAAGGATGCCCAGGTTCGCTGGGTCTCGGAAGTGGTGGCCTCAGTCCAGTATCAGGGAAAGCGGGCAGCGCTCGGCCACACAGCCGACATCACGGAGCGGGAACGCACCCGCGTCAAGCTGCGGGAGCTTTACGAACAGGAACGAAAGCTCCGCGAGCGGCTTCAGGCGGACGCCCAGACAAGAATCGAGTTCACCAGGGCGCTGGTGCACGAGCTGAAGACTCCGCTGACGCCGGTGCTGGCTTCAAGCGAGCTTCTGGTAAGCGAGCTCCACGAAGAACCCTGGCTCAGCGTAGCCCGGAATATATACCGCGGGGCCGTTAATCTCAACAGGCGAATCGATGAACTTCTCGATCTCGCCAGGGTAGAGATTGGAATACTGCAGGTCAATTTCAGGCGCGTGGACCCGCAAACGATGCTGCAGGGGATCGCCGGGGAGATGTCGGCAATGCTCTCCACAAATGGACAGACCCTGGCGCTGGAACTGGACGCTTCTCTGCCGCCGATGTGGGCCGATGAAGAACGGCTGAGACAGGTGCTGTTGAATCTGCTGGTCAACGCCTCCAAGTTCTCGCCGGAGGGCGCGCGGATTGCGCTCAGGGCCGCTGCACAGGGCAAGTTCCTGGTCATAGAAGTGGAGGATAATGGTCCGGGTATTCCCGAGGAGGAGCAAAAGGGACTTTTCCGTCCGTACCGCCGGCTGAGACGGGACCAGGACCACGTCAACGGCCTGGGCCTCGGGTTAGCGCTGTGCAAGAAGCTGGTGGAACTCCACCACGGAGAGATATGGTTGAAAAGCAAGGTGGGCGAAGGGACGACCTTCAGTTTTTCCGTTCCCCAGGCGACACCCGGCCAGCTATCAGGAGATGAAGAAGGAGCTGATGAAAGTATTAATCGTCGAGGATGACCATGAAATCCTCGATGCCATTACTCTGGCGTTCCGGATACGCTGGCCCGAGGCCAGAGTCATTTCGACTCGCCTGGGGAACAAGGGCGCCGAACTGGTGGAGAAGGAGTCGCCGGACCTGGTGATTCTCGACCTGGGGCTCCCGGATATCAGCGGCTTCGAAGTGCTGCGTCAAATACGCCTCTTCTCGCACGTACCCATAATCATCCTGACGGTGAAAGCGGACGAGAGCGACGTTGTCAGGGGACTGGAGAGCGGGGCCGACGACTACATGACCAAGCCTTTCAGACAGCTCGAGCTTCTGGCGCGGGTGAAGGCCCTCATCCGGCGGCATAGGCCCTCGGAGGACCAGCTGGTAACCTGCGGGCCGCTGCGCCTCGACGCGGCCACGGGGCAGCTGCATTACGGCGAGAGGGAAATCACTCTCACGTTGACAGAGAACCGCATCCTGGCCCATTTGATAAAGAACGCCCCCCAGGTTGCCACGCATTCCAGCCTGGCCGAGGCGGTCTGGGACAACGACTATCCCGGTTCGGCCGACAGCCTCAAAGTACATATCAGGCGTCTTCGTGAGAAAATAGAGGCGGACCCGAGTCATCCACAGCTTATCCTCACCAGGACCGGCGTCGGCTATTTCCTGGTCAAACCCAAGTAGCGCTATTGTATTTGTATAGTCGCATAAATCCGCGTCACACAGATTCTTCGCTACGCTCAGAATGACAACCTTTCTTATGTCACCCTTGAGCGAAGCGAAGGGTCTCAATTGCAATCAAGAACCGTAACATCTTTTTTACCCCGTTTTAACCTCACTGTAACCTGCGGAGCCGGAACTTAACTTTTATACAACCCGCGGGGCGTAAAGTTGTTGCAATAACGACAAAACGTCGAGATCCGGCATCGAGAAACTCGAATCCGGTCACCGGACACCCCCAGGGTTTTTTGAAGCGGTTTGAGACAGGGGAGAGAAGGCAATGGCAATGCAGGAAAACAACAGCGCTAGAAACAAAGTCTTGACCCCACACCACTCCCAGTGCAGGATATGCCACATCGCCGGCTATTCGAACAATTGCGATTACTTTTCTATTGCCAAGTGTCCCGTCGTGACGGCCATGAAAGACCTCAAGAAACAGGGCATAGCCGAGCAATAATCCGCGTCACGGCGCATCAGGGATTTCAAAGGCGCTGTTAAGCCCTTGGGAAGAGCGGCGCTGCCTGGAAACGCCTTCAGCGCATAAAGGGCAGGGAAATTTTGCCCTTCATCTTCTTGAACTGCTTCATCATCTGTTTCATCTGCTGGAACTGATTCAGAAGCTGGTTTACGTCGGTGGGGTTCGTGCCGCTGCCCCTGGCTATGCGTTTTCTTCTGCTTCCATCTATTATCTCAGGGTGCTGCCTCTCTCTGGGGGTCATCGAAAGGATCATGGCCTCTATCTTCTTCAGCTCCTTTTCGGAGTCCTCTTCCCGTATCTGACGGGAAATCTTGCCAAATCCCGGCATCATACCCATTACCTGGCTAAGGGGTCCCATTTTCTTCACGGCCCGGAGTTGTTCCACCAGGTCCTCCAGGTCAAAGGTCTCAGTGCGGAATTTCTCCTCGAGTTTCTTGACCTTATCCTGTTCGAAGCTCTCCTGGGCCTTTTCTATCAGCGTAAGGACGTCGCCCATGCCGAGTATACGTGATGCCATTCTTTCGCCGTGAAAGCTTTCGAGCGCCTCCGGCTTTTCTCCGACTCCGACAAACTTGATGGGCACTCCGGTGACGGCCCGGATTGATAGAGCGGCTCCGCCGCGGGCGTCTCCATCGAGCTTGGTCAGGATAAGGCCCGTGAGGCTCATTGCCGAATGGAATTCCCTGGCCACTTTCACTGCGTCCTGCCCGGTCATGGCGTCAGCTACCAGCAGTACCTCGGCCGGCTTTGTTTCCCGCTTGATTTCCTGGAGCTCCCGCATCAGCTCTTCGTCAACGTGCAGACGGCCGGCGGTGTCGAGCAACACCCAGGATATGCCCTTCTCCGCAGCCTGTTGGAGACCCCGTTTGCAGATGCCGACGGGATTGGGTTCCTTCCTCTCCAGGTACACGGGAAAGTTGAGCTGTTTGCCCAGTATTTCGAGCTGGTCTATGGCGGCGGGCCTCTTGGTATCGGCAGCCACCAGAAGGGCGCTTTGCCCGGTCTTTCGAATGTGGAGGGCCAGTTTGGCTGTTGAGGTGGTCTTGCCCGAGCCCTGAAGGCCGACGAGCATGACGACGGAAGGGGGATGGGGCGAGGCCTGGAGCTTCTGGTGTTCCGGACCCAGCAGGACGATGAGCTCGTCGTTTACAATCTTGATTATCTGCTGGGCCGGGGTGAGGCTCTCCATCACCTGAGCCGTGACGGCTTTTTCTCTTACCTTCGCGATGAAGTCTTTCACAACCTGGAGGTTGACGTCGGCCTCCAGCAGCGCCATGCGGATAGTCCTCAGGGCCTCATCTATGTCTTTCTCGCTGAGCTTTCCTTTGCCCCCGAGTCTGTCAAAAATGGCTCTCAGTTTTTCGGTTAAATTTTCAAACATGTCCGTTGAATATTATAACTTTTCTGGCTTCGAAACACATACCTTTTTACAACTGGCCGCGAACTCCCCCGTGATCCTGTAATAGACCTCCTGGAGGGGTATGCCGTGTTCTTCCGCGAGGCGGCGGCAGTCTTCATATTCGGGGTGAGGTGGATAATCCCGGCCCTTCCAGGTCTTTATCTTGAGTCTGACTTTGCCCAGGCTGGATTCGAACTCCTCGACGCGCCTTTCGGCTGCCAGCCTTCCCATGTTCTTCAAACGCAGCCCCAGCGTCGTGGTCTCCCGGAATACTATGTCCGCGATTTCTTCCACCATCTCCGTCTTCGCCAGGACGCTGAGCATCACTGCGGGCCGGCCTTTTTTCATTTGAATGGGAGTGAGCCAGGCGTCGAGGGCTCCTCGCTCTATCAGAGTCTGAGTGACATGGCTGTAAAGCTCCGGGTTCATATCGTCTATGTTGGTCTCCATCACTACCGCTTCGCCCTCATGCTGCGCGGTTTCCTCTCCGATCCAGAGCGCCAGGGCATTGGGCTGCTCCTTCAGGTCTTTGGTCCCGATGCCGTATCCAATGCCGTGTATGGTCAGGTGCGGCCTGGAGAAACCGGCCATTCCGGTCAATATGGCCGCGCCGGTGGGGGTGAGTATTTCCTCTTCGATGGAGGTAAGGTGGAAAGGCGCCCTGGCTTCCGCGATTAGTTCCAGAGTGGCTGGCGCGGGTATAGGGATTTTGCCGTGTTCCGAGCGTGCCCAGCCTCCGCCTCCGGGAAGGCGAGAGCAATACACTTTCTGCAATCCCAGCTCGCTGACGCCTATCACGGCCCCCATTATGTCCAGGATGGTATCCTCGCCTCCGAGCTCGTGAAAGGTGAGCTTCTCCGTGCTTGTGCCGTGCACTTTGGCCTCGGCCCGGGCGAGGCGCATGAAGATTGCTTTGCCCTTTTCCTTGAGCGCCGGTTCGAGAGTGCTCCTGTCGATAATGTCCAGGATGCTCTTCAGTTTTCGGCCTTTGACGTCCCCGGAATGAGAGAGTTTTATGTTGACATGGGTGCCGCTGATGGCCCCTGCTCTTTTCTTTTGAAAGGTAATCTCGTATCCCTTGAGCGGCAGGCAGGCCAGGCGGGAGAGAAGTACCTCAGCGGGGAGGCCTGCATCCACCAGAGCGCCCAGTATCATGTCGCCGCTGGCCCCGCTGAAACAGTTAAAATAACCGACCTTCATGCTAAATTCCCCGGGTCAGCCTCTTGATCAGGTACTGGGGAAGACTGGCCGCCGTCATCTTCTCCTGTGTCATTGTAATATCATAGCTGACCCTGCGCAGTTCGACTGTCTTCTCCGTGCTGTCGTAAATCATGTAGCTGGCCCTGGGGTCGCGGTCGCGGGGCTGCCCCACGCTTCCGGGATTGATGATGAACCTTTTGTCATGCAGTTTCATCACGGCGGGCAGAGGGACCACCATCCGTGCCCTGTTGTGCGCTTCCTCAAAGATAAGGGGAACGTGAGAATGCCCTACCAGACAGTAAGGCGTCTCGAAGCGGGAGAAATTCTCTCTTGCGGCGTCAACGTTCACGAGATACTCCCATATGGGGTCCTTCGGGCTGCCGTGGACCAGGGTGAAGTCATCAACCCATGTCTCCATCTCCAGCTTCTTGAGGTGAGTCAGTTCCTTATGGCTGAGCTGTTTCGAGGTCCAGAGGCAGGCTTTGGCGGCATCATCGTTAAAGTCCGCGAGTGCTATCACGCCGGCTGCCGCCATGTCATGGTTTCCGGCGACGGCATAGCGGCATTCGTCCCGGACCAAAGCGAGGCAGGCGGTGGGGTCCGGGCCGTAGCCCACTATGTCTCCCAGGCACCAGGACTCGTCCACCTCGCCGTTGCCGGCGGCGTCGGCGAGCACAGCTTCCAGCGCCTCCAGATTGCCGTGAATGTCTGCCAGAATAGCTACACGCATGGTATTCAGTATATCATTGTTCCCCCGCTATTGCCTGATTTTTGTATTTATGCTATATTTGAAAAAGTTAAGGGGCAGCGTAGCTCAGTGGCAGAGCAGGGGACTCATAAGCCCTTGGTCAGTGGTTCAAATCCACTCGCTGCTACCAGAAATCCCATTCTACTCTCAATATCGTCTATTCTGTGGTTGAGGTAGCGAGACCGTTTCCCACGTCCTTATCATAATATTAACGCCCTTAGCCATTTCCCCGGGCTAAGGAAAGAGTTATGGCTCTGGCCGATTGACAATTAGTAGGCAATCATAATAATCTTACAATGCCTTATTCTTGGAGCTATAAAATAGGAGGTGGAAAGACGATGGCAAGGAATTTAGCTGAAGTTAAGATCAAAGTAGGGTTTTCTCTTATAGAGGTGATTTCAGGTATAAAAGAACTCGATCCGGACGACCAGGAATTCTTCATTGAAAACCTTCTGGCTGTAACAAGCCCTGAATATCTTGAGAGTATAAGAAACGCAAGAGAAGACTACAAGAGAGGAAGAGTCATCTTTCATGAAGAGCTATTCAAAGAGAAGCTAAAGTAGTGAAATTTACCTCTAGCCCACGCATCTTTGATTATAGAAGGCGAACAGATTATTATTCTAAGGGTTGGTCACAGGAAAGATATCTACAGACGAAGCTGATGTAGCTCACTTCCCGGCCAGGGTTGCTTGGTCGCCCCCCCCCCGCCCCCCCGCGCGGGGGCGTGGATTGAAACAGATTTATAAAGACCGGATACATACTAATCGTCTCATATATAGTGTGATGTTCCCAAAGCTTAGTCAGCTTGCTGAGTAACCTCTTTCATTTCTTCCATCACGTTCCTCCTGCTGTTTATAGTTTATATTTAATGTCTACAGTTGATATTTATATACTACTGTTGTTAGCAGGGTGAAAACTTAAGATGCTCATCCCCAAAACATGGGCATCTTGTCCACCTTGTGTCATTTTGAATCTGAATTTCGCCTCAGGGGATGTCCATCTTGTATCGGATGGATGGCCACCTTGTTGCATTTCCCACGCCTCATCCGGGAGGGAAGATAGACATATGGCTGCGGCGATGCCGGAGGACCAGCCCCTGGAGGTCAACCGCATGGGTGCCTATCGCTGGTATATACACCCCTCATTCGATGACGTTGTCTACAAGGCTATCCTCTTCTGGACTCAGGAGATACCTCCCTGAAGCCACTCGGGAAAGCAGAAGTTCCAGGGAGGGTTCGCTTGCGCCGAGCCCAACTGGGCCGAGCTACTGGGCATGGACATGGCCTGCGGTTTCGAGCAGATACAGGACTGCCTGGAATGGCGGGCACAAAGCAAATAGGCCTTCGCCTGCGGGGCTCAGCTAGCCGTGCCCGTTCAGTCTGTGGTTGAATTCGTCGAGGTTGAACTTGTAGTCCTGGGTGCCGTAGCACTCCACTGCGAAGGAAGCGCACACGCTGCCCATCATGGCGCACTGCTCAATGTTTCTGCCCCTGACCAGGCCGCTTATCAGGCCGCCCCTGTATGAATCGCCCGCGCCGGTGGGGTCCACTACCTTTCCCGGTTTGATGGCGGGAATGTTTACTTCACCGGCCGGCGTCGAGACAACCGAACCCAACTCTCCACGGGTAACAATCACGGTCCTGGCCAGCTTCATCAGGGCTTCTTTTTTCAACCCTGTCTTGCTCATGATCAGGTCCAGCTCATAATCATTGGAAATCAAAATCCGGCACCCCTCAATGGCGCGGACGAGCCCCGCGGCATCCAGCATTGGCAGCGACTGACCGGGGTCAAAGATATACTGTATACCCCTTTCCTTGCACTGGCGCGGGTAGTTCATCATGTCCTCTAGGTTGCCGGGAGATATGATAACGATGGTATCTTCCGGGTTTAGCCTGTCGAAATCCAGAGAGGAAGAGTATTTCATGGCGCCGGGATTGAAGCCGGTAATCTGGTTGTCATCACGGTCGGTGGTTATGTAGGCGCTCGCGGTGGACTCGTTCTCGATTTTCCTGATATTTTCGGTGGATATGCCGTTGCTCTCCAACCAGTCGACATACCTGTGATAGTCATGCCCGATGGAGGCCGATATCACGGGCTTTTCGCCCATGAGCGTGAGCGCGTAGGCGATGTTACCGGCCGTGCCGCCGAACTTCTCTTTCATCCCGTCCACCTGGAAACAGATGTTCAGAACGTGTATCTTATCGGGGAGGATGTGTTCCGAGAAGTAGCCCGGAAAATCCATAATCCTGTCATAGGCCAGCGACCCGGAGACAACGATTTTCATGTTAATAAGTCTCTTCCATTACCTCGAAATCATCACTGGCCATGTAATGCAGCCAGTCGCCCGCGCCCGGCTCGTCCGAACCGAATTCCGAAAGTTCGGAATCCTCAACAATCAGGCCGGAATCAACAATGCACACAGGCCAGCCGGGGAGGCCCGGAGGGATGCCCCAGTTATCATTTATCCGGTAGACCATGAATTCATTCCTGCTGCAGGAGATGCTGTAGCTTCTATCGCAGCGTTTTATGCGCAGGGTCCGGTCGAGCCACCCTCTGGTCTCGAAAACGCCCACCAGTTGCCGCAGCGCTTCCTCAGGCCTCATCCTTCCGTTATGTTCAAAAGCCATGGAATAAAGTTAAGGGATTTCTTCTCCGATTGTCAAGCGAGGTTTGCTTTGGTCTCCGTGTTTCCGTATAATTTATTCTTGCGTGGTAGAAGTTATGCGCCTTCGGGATCAACGATCAGAGCCGAAATCAGCATCTTCCGGCAGAGACAATTCTTAAGGAGTTAGCTAAGTAGTGAATAGTTGTGATTTTGACCAGTTCAAAGGTTCGTCCGATTACGTTACCTCCCTTCCGCTGAGAAACGCGGTTAATGTAAGCATCGCCCTGGGGCGGCCGTTGCTAATCAGGGGAGAGCCGGGGACAGGAAAGACCCAGCTTTCCCACAGCATCGCCAAAGGGCTGAGGAAAAAGCTCATCACCTGGAACATAAAGTCCACGACCAAGGCCCAGGAGGGACTATATGTTTACGATACCGTGCAGAGGCTCAACGACAGCCGTTTCGGAGACAAGAACGTTTCGGATATCAAGCAGTATATCAAGCTGGGTAAGCTGGGCCAGTCCTTCGCTTCTCCCGAGCAGCTGGTGCTTCTGATTGACGAGGTAGACAAGGCCGACATCGAGTTTCCCAACGACCTGCTTAATGAGCTGGATGAAATGAGCTTCTATATTCCGGAGACCAACGAGACTGTCCGGGCAATACACAGACCGATAACGGTCATCACCAGCAACGCCGAGAAAGAGCTTCCCGACGCTTTCCTGAGACGCTGCATATTCCATTACATTGAATTCCCCGTCCAGGAGCTTATGGAGCAGATCGTCAAAGTCCACTTTTCCGATATCAAGAACAACCTGCTTCACGAGGCGCTGAAGACCTTTTATGCGCTGAGGCAGATCGATGAATTCAGAAAGAAGCCCTCAACAAGCGAGCTGATAGACTGGATCCGGGCCCTGATTGCCGGGGGAGCGCCCAACGACAAAATATCCACGGAGATTCCTTTCATCAGCGCCCTGCTGAAGAAGGAGATAGATTACAACCACTTTGTCAACACGTACATGACCAGGGTGGGCGATACTTTTGTCATGCGACGCAGATAGGAAATGTTCACTGACTTCTTCTATACCCTGCGCAGCAGGAAGGTGCCGGTCTCCATCACCGAATGGATGACCCTCATGGAGGCCCTTTCCAAAGGCTGCATCTCCAATCTGGATGAATTCTACTATCTGGCCAGGGCCATACTGGTCAAGAGCGAGTGCCATTACGATCACTACGATGTTGCCTTTCAGGAGTACTTCAAGGGCATAGAAGCGCCCTCCGAGCTAACGCAGCAAATACTGGACTGGCTTAAGGACCCCATGACCCGGAAGACCCTCACCGAGGCGGAACGGGCGCTATTCAAGAGCATGGATTTCGACAAGCTGATCGAGGAATTCGAAAAACGGCTCAAGGAGCAGACCGGCCAGCATGACGGCGGCGGCAACTGGATCGGCAGGGGTGGCACTTCTCCCTTCGGACATTCAGGGTATCATCCGGGCGGCATAAGAATCGGCGGCCAGTCGGGCTACGGCCACGCGGTGCAGGTCGCGGCGGAGAGAAGATTCCAGAACTACCGGAGCGACCTGACCCTCGATGTGCGGCAGATCAAGATGGCCCTGAGAGGGCTGCGGCAGTTGAGTCGGACCGGCTGTGAGGACGAGCTGGACCTGGAAGAGACGATAGACGCCACCTGCGAGAATGCCGGCGAGATAGAGCTTATATGGAAACGGAGCAGGAAGAACGCGGTAAAGGTGCTTCTTCTGATGGATGTCGGCGGTTCGATGGACCCCTTCGCCATGCTGTGCAGCCGGATGTTTTCGGCGGCTCATTCCAGCAGCCACTTCAAGGATTTCAAGTATTTCTATTTTCACAACTGCATCTACGATAGCCTGTACCAGGACATCGAGAGGCAGGAAGCGACCAGCACAGAACATGTATTGCGCACTCTGGAACCGGACTATAAACTCGTTCTCGTTGGAGATGCCAGCATGGCCCCCACGGAGCTTATGGTGAGAGGAGGCGCGATCAACTATTACGAGCATAATGACACGCCGGGGATAACCTGGCTGAAGCGAGTCGCGGACCATTTCACCCGCGCCGTCTGGCTGAATCCCAACGAGCGGACGTACTGGGACAGCATGAGCGTTCAGATGATCGGGAAGCTGTTCCCCATGTACGAATTGACCCTTGACGGCCTGGGAGAGGCCCTGAAGAAACTGACTGTCAAGAAGTAACCCCGGAGAACGGTCAGTCGCTTCTACGCGCAGGACCGGCCAGCACCCTGACCATGTCCATCACCAGGCAAGAACCTATCTGAGGGTGCTGCCGTTTTTCCAAACGGTGTCTTATTATTCCGCCTGTGTACTGCCCGGCGGCGAAGGCAGCCACAAAGGCTGGAATCAATGTCCAACTCCCACCCAGCAGCCAGAACCTGAGCCCGATGGCTACCGGCACAGGCAGATGGATGGCCGCCATCCACTGGATGGTAAATCTCTTGGTATTCGACCTCCAGTAGCCGAAAGGAATATTGAACAGAAATATTCCTGCCAGAACGAGAAACACTGTCATTTGACTTTCATTATAGCCTGCGGCTGCGCCGGGAATCAATGACATTGATCACAGCCGGGTTTCAACGCAATGGAAGGTATTACGCCGGCGCTTCGTAAAGGCGAACGACGGTCTCCCCCTCGAGGACAACCTCGCCCTTCTGATTGGCGCAGGTGCTTTTCAGGGTGACGATTCCTTTGTCCTTGCGTGCGGCGGTTACCTCGCAGATGGCGGTAATAGTATCTCCGATTCTTACTGGCTTCAGGAACCGGCTGGACTGGGAGATTAAGATGACCAGGCCGGGGAGTTTGGCCACGGAGGCGGAAACCAGAGCCACGGCGATAATGCCGTGCGCAATCCGGCCGCCGAACATAGTCTTCTTAGCGTACTCTTCCGCTATGTGGACGGGGTTAAAGTCGCCGGAGACCCCCGCAAAAAGCACTATGTCGGTCTCGGTTATGGTTTTTGTGTGGGTAGTCTTGTATCCGACGTCCACGCCAAGCTTGTCCAGAATAGAGATTTCTGTCATGAAGTTCCTCCCGCAGTTGCTCCCTAGACCTATACTATTACCATAGTGTCCGGCTGTCAATCACCATGCGCCTGCAAGATGCTCCCGACTATTCCAGACAAAATTGTATGGTTTTGACATTTCTTTTTTCTTTGTCGTATCATTAAGGCAGATATGTCGCGGGACGTTCGTGTCATATGGAAAAGGTAACGCTATCAAAGGAGAAAAGGGTAGACTATGATACCTGAACTGGCGAGATACTGGACTGAAGTTCTTCGGCCATACAAACCGCTTGACTGGAGCATACCGAATACGGTGGCGTATCAGAACAGTTCCGTGATTCTGCGCCGCTTTGGGGATGGCAACAACATGGATAAGCCGGCCATAGTCGTCCTCGCTCCTAACGCGGGTCACCATATGAACATCTGCGAGCCTCTGATCAAGAGGTGCCTGCGTGTTGACGCGGAGAGGCCCGTATACCTGGTGGACTGGATACCGCCGACGCCGGACAGCCCGAACAGGTTCGATTCTCTCAATGACATCATCAGCAACATCGCGAAGTGCGTGGAAGTAGCGGGAGGGAAGGCGCACCTGTTTACCCTGTGCCAGGGAGCCTGGGCAGGGGCGATTTACACTGCGCTGTATCCCGACACGGTGCTATCCTATACCGACGGGGCCGGTCCGATAGACTTCTGCGCCGATGGGGGCAAGATACAAAATATTTGCCAGACCCTGCCCATGTCCTTTTACGAGAACATGGTCAATTTGAGCGGCGGAGTGCAGAGAGGAGAGTTCCAGCTCATGGGATTCAAAGGACTCAACCCCTATGAAAGATATGTCGGGGACTACCTGGACCTGTGGTACGCCGTTTGCGCGGAAGATGAGAAGGCGATAGAGAAGTGGCACAAGTTCAAGGACTGGTATGACCAGCCGCAGAACGTGCCTGGGGTATGGTATCTGGAGGCGGTGGAGAAGCTCTTCAAGAATAACCTGCTGGTGAAGGGTGAGCTAGAGGTGCTGGGGAGAGAGGTAAACCTGAACAACATAAAGTGCCCCATCTTTCTGATAGCGGGGGAGAAGGACGACATTACGCCTCCGGCCCAGGTCTTCCACATGGAAAACCATGTCAATATGCCCGTCACGAAGCGGATTATCGAGAAGGCAGGCCACATCGGCGTTTTCGTGAAGGAGAGTTCACTTAACTACTGGGAGACGGCGATAATCTCGAAGCTTGGCACCATGGATCCTATCGCGGAAAAGGCCAAAGCTGCGTAGGCAGGTTCCCGACTACTCTTTCTGCATTTCAGGAAGAATGGACGCATAGTGGTCCAGGCATTCCGGATTAGCCAGTGCTTCGCGGTTGAGCACCGGGCGGCCGTGAACAATGTTAGTAATCGCGGTCTCCACTTTCTTAGCGTTGTGGGTATACGGAATGCAGGGCACCTGAAGTATTTTCGCAGGCACGTGCCTGGGCGAAGCGTTTTCGCGGAGGGTCTTCTTTATCTTTGCTGACAGCTCATCCGTCAGAGTACGTCCGTCCGACAGCCTGACAAAAAGCAGGATGCGCTGGTCTTCCTGCCACTCCTGTCCTATGGCCAGGCTATCGGCGACCTCCTCCAGTTTTTCCACCTGATTGTATATCTCGGCGGTGCCTATTCGGACGCCGGATGGTTTCAGTATGGCATCGGAGCGGCCAAAAAAGCTTATGCCGCGCGTGCTGCTGTGGACCATGACGTGATCTCCATGCCGCCATACGCCTTGATACACGCCAAAATAGGCATCATGGTATTTCCTGCCGTCAGGGTCATTCCAGAAATAGAGAGGCATCGAGGGAACAGGCGCTTCGCACACGAGTTCGCCCATACGGTCCATCACTGGTTTTCCCGCCTCGTCGTAGCACTTCATCTTCTTGCCCAGACCCCATTTCTGTAATTCTCCAGCGTAAACCGGAACACACGGATTGCCGATGGCGAAGCAGCCGTTAATATCAGTGCCGCCGGCGATAGAGTTGAAATGCAGGTCTTTCTTCACTGCTTCATAAACGTATTCGAACCCTTCAGCAGACAGCGCGGAGCCTGTTTGGGAGATTTCGCGCAGGGGGGATAGGTCGTAATCGCGGGCGGGTTTCAGCCCTATACTCCTGATGTAGTTGATGTAGCTGGCACTGGTCCCGAAGATAGTGACTTTCTCCTCCTGCATCAATTTCCACATCGCTCCCGCGTCAGGGTAATTGGGGTTTCCGTCGTACAGCACGATGGAAGCGCCCGTGGCCAGAGAGCTAAGCATCCAGTTCCACATCATCCAGCTACAGGTAGTGACATAGAAGATGGTATCGCTGCGTTTGAGGTCGGAATGAAGTACCAGCTCCGCAAGATGATTGATCAATATCCCGCCGGCGCTCTGAACGATGCATTTTGGCTTGCCGGTGGTTCCTGAGGAAAACATTATGACGCCGGGATGGTTGAACGGAAGCTGTTCGAATGGGAGTTCCGGGTTCTCTTCGCTGGACAGGAAAGCATCATACGCGACCGCATCCGGAATGCCGCTGATGTCAGGACTATCTTCCGCATATTTGACCACAACTACCCTCTCCAGGGAAGGAATTCCGCGGGCGATCTCACGGGCATTCGCGAGGGAGCTGAAAGGCTTTCCCTTGTAAAAGTAGCCGTCCACCGTAAAGAGGACTTTTGGCTCAATCTGTCCCAGCCGGTCCAGGGCCGCCTGGGCGCCGAGGTCGGTGGCACAGGAGGACCATACGCCGCCGATACTTGTCGTGGCCAGCATGGCGATAGCCGTCTCCATTATGTTGGGCATGTATGCCGCCACCCTGTCGCCGGGCTGGACTCCGAGCCCTCTCAAAGATTTGGCCAGGCGGGCCACGGCAACGTACAGCTCGCCGTAGGTCATGCGGCGGACCGTCTGAGTCTCATTCCTGAAAACGAAGGCTGTGCGGTCATCCCGGTGACGCAGCAGGTTCTCGGCGAAGTTCAGCCTCGCGCCGTTGAACCATCTGGCCCCCGGAAACCTGGCCAGGTTGTCGACGACCTCGTCATAGGTACGGGAGGCTATCACAGGCACGAAATCCCACACGGTGGCCCAGAAATCCGGAATATTGCCTATTGACCAGTCGTACAGCTCATCATAGGGTCTGATGTTGAGGCCGCGTCTCCCGTTTACGAACTCGGTGTAGGCGGTTATGTTGGCTTCTCTTATTCTTTTCTCGGAGGGTTTCCAGAGCACGCGGCTCATAGGGGTACTGCCTTTCCTCGTCTGAACACGCAAGGGCGTCTTTCAAAAGCTGCCCTTGAGACGGGCTCCGATTTATCTGAACCCTTAATCGTAACGGTCTTTTCTTGCCCGGAACTCTGTTATGAAGTCTTCGACAGCGCGGTCGAGGGTGTATTGTGTATTCCAGCCCCAATCCTTCCGGGCGGAACTGTCATCCATCTCTCTGGGCCAGCTCCGGGCTATTTCCACCATCTCCGGGACGGGGCGAAACGATATCCTGGCATCAGGTACATATTTCCTGACCGCACGGGCCATGTCAGACGCCGTTGGCGAAAAACCCTGAACGTTGTAGACCCGCCTCGTCAGCCTAGCTTCCCCGGCCTTCTCCAGGCTGAATATTGCGCGCAGGGCATCCCCGATGTAAAGAAGAGGAATCCTGGCTTCCTCATCAACGTACACCTCAAACGGCCTGCCCGCCGCCGGTTCCTGCACGACGAGGCTGCTATAGGCGCTGACTCCGCCGCCCTTTCTTCCAGGTCCTATTACGGAAGGGAGCCTCAGCCCCCTGAAATTCACGCCGAATTTTCTCCTGTAGTACTCGCCGAGAAGCTCGCCGAAGACCTTGGTTACGCCATACATAGTCGTCGGCCTCTGCACCACATCATCGCCAACGCGAGGGGGTATCCCCGGTCCGTAAGTGGCTATCGTGCTCAGCAGCATGACGCTGCCCACATCGAAAAGCCTGGCTGCCTCCAGGATGTGGAACGTTCCGCCGGCGTTGACCATGTACGCGGTGAGGGGGTTTTCCTCCGCGGAAGCCGAGAGCAGAGCGCCGGTGTGGTATATACCATCTACTCTATGCTCTTTGACGGCGTGAAGTACCTGCGCCCAGTTGCCCAGGTCGCCCTGAACCACAGTCACCCCCCGCGCGGACAAAAGGTCGTCAACGAGTCTGGACCGTCCAATCACGTCGAACAGGACAACCTGCTCCCCGTCCTCGACCAGTTTCCTGGCCAGATGCGAGCCTATGAAGCCCAGACCGCCGGTTACCAGCTTTGGCAGCGGCGGCCTCCCGTGTGAGAACTATGAAGTAACGTTTCAGGCATGGTCGCCGTTATGTCCATTATGGCCATTATGTCCTGCTCTTCGCTCGGACCTCTTCTGGAGCCACTTGATCACCTTCGGCCAGAACTCCTTGTGGCTGTCCTTGCTGGTTGTAATTCCTATGTGTCCCTTAGAGATTTCGAACACGTCTTTATCGCTGCTCGAAACCAGGTCGAGAATCGCTCTTTGCGACTCTGGCGGCACGATATGGTCGTATTTGGCCGCAAGCACCAGTACCGGGGATTCTATGTTTTTGAGGTCCACCTTCTCTCCGAGGGCTTCGAATTCCCCTTTCACCAGGGAATTGTCCTGGTACCACCGCTTGATATACTGGCGGAATGTTTCTCCGGGGATTGACGGACTGTCGAATATCCACCAGTCCATCCGCAGGAAACTCGCGATGCCTTCCTCGGATTCCATCATATCCAGCAGACCTTCGTACTTGCCGATAATCAGATTTACCGGATCGAGCAGAAGAAAGCCCTGGTTCAAGAGCTCTCCTGGCATTACATGGTAGGTATCAACTATCTTGTCGGGGTCGAGCGCTCTGGCCCAACGGGCAATCGTGTTATCGGAATGGAAGTTGATGGGCGCCGCCTGCAGGATAAGATTCCTCACGTTTCGCTGGCGCAAAGCAGTATAGACGCTGCTGAGGGTCCCGCCGAGACAATAGCCGTGGAGATTTATCTGCTCCACGCCTTTTCTGTCTTTTATATGCTCCACACACCTGTCCACGTAATCGACATAGTCATCGAGGTCCAGGAACCGGTCGGCGGCGCTGGGATATCCCCAGTCAACCATGTAAACGTCGAACCCCGCCTTAAGGTATTTCTGCACTACAGATATTTCCTGATGCATGTCGAGGACATAGGGGCGGTTTATGAAGGCGTAGACAATCAGAACGGGAGTCCGGTATTTCTCCGCAGACACAGGATGGAAGTGAAGCAGCTTAAAGATGCCTTCTTCGTCGAGAACCTCGAACTTCGAGGGCGCCATGTCGAGTTTGACCTGCGCAACTCTGGAAAGAATGTCAGAAGAAATCTCATCGTATGTTCCCTGCATCATTTCACCACCTCAAGCAGCCTGGCCGGGTTTTCCTCATGTCCGTTCACACTTCTTCTCAGCCTTTCCAGTTCAAGGCTTTCCTGCACGACAGCTGACCTGCGTTCCATCTCTCTCATCTTTCGCTCCAGGCTGTCCAGCCTCCGCTTGTGGCCGTGGACCGTCTTTTCCAGAGAGGCCATCTCGCTTCCGGTCACGAAGGGCAGATACGGGAACATCTCAAGCCGCGCCTCCATTATCTTCCTCATGGAGAGAATCACGTCGAGGTTCGTGCTCATGAAACTATTCTGCACTTCAATGAATTCGGGGGACCCCAGGAGCTGGTCGAATTCTTTCGAAAAGATGCGCGTATATGTATTGTAGAATTCCTTGAACTCTGCCGGGGGACCTGATCCCTTGTCAATTTCCGCGGCAAACTTCCTCAGGGCTTTGTCCCAGGTGCTCCGGAACATTGCCTCGTATCTCTGAGCCAGGCGGTAAGCTTTGGGATAAGATGATACAAGCTTCTGAAGATGAAGGATAAGACTCTTGGGGAGGAAAAACTGGCTTTCTTTAAAACAGTATAAGGACTCTTCGAGAGATTGGAAAAGAAATCTCATCTCCTTGTCCGCAACGTTTCCCAGGAGTCTCAGGGGCATCATATCCTGAAGCCCATCAATATCGTCTTCATGCCTCCTGCCAGGCAGCCGTTCCTCGGTCCTCTCTCCGACCTGCTGGAAGGCGCTTGCCATTCCTCTGAAAAACCTGGACTGCTCTTCCGTCCATACTTTGAGAGTCTCCAGATATGTGCCCGGCAAAGTTCCGGGCGACAGGGATGCATTCTGAGTGTCGGCAGCCGCTCCGGACTGTGCCCTCAACGATTCTTCGAGAGGAAGCATAATCATATGACAGGGCTGCAGGAAGGCCGCAAAAAGATGCCCGTATATCCGCTCGAAAGCAGGCATCCACGTTTCATATGTTACACCGGGGCCCAGACCGGGCTTCTCCCGAAGGAGCCGGTACGCTTCCTTCAGCCAGTTGTGTATGGCTACTGTTCGAGTGATGAACCAATAGCTTTCACTTTGCAACTGCCGGTAGGCATCGAAGTTGCTTCTGGATTTATCTTTTTCCTTTTGTTCTGCCATCTCCGTTCCTCTCCCAACTAAGCAAACATATCTTTCGGGCAATACAGGGCGTGACAAACGAGACTCCTGCCACGTGGGATCCTCGCGGGCTACGTCAACCGGGAGGGTTGACTCGCTGTACGCGGTTTATCGCTCTTCGGCTCTTGTTCTTGAAGAAGCCCGTTTTTCAACAGAACTCTTCACCTTCTCCACTTCGTGGGAGACTCTCTGGATGTCCTCTTTGGTTGCACATGGAGAAGTCATCATGCTCCGGCACAACCTGCTTGTAGCTCCCATCCAGCCAGTGTAGCCGTTCATTAGCTTGTTGATTTGTTCAGGGAATTGCGAGTCTTTGACCATGGTGTCCGCTGCCTGCCGGCAGGCAGTGGCCCATCTCTCACCGAACTCAGATGACGACGCCTTTCCGGGCTCAAAGAGTTCGGCGGAGGTTTTGCACATTTCCCTGGCCGACAGGGCTATCCCCTGGTACAGCTTCAAGTTCATTTCGAACCATGACATGCAGAGGTCCATGTTTGCTTTCGCCCAGCTTGCCGCGTTATCAGCTATGTCTTTGTACTCGGGAGCCAGCGCGGTCGGCACCCGGACCACTTCCGTGGAGTGCCTGAGCATTTCGCCATACGCCTCGATCAGGTCCTTGTACCCGCCGTCAAGGACTATGCCCTTCCTCAGCATCTCCTCGGATGTCTTGCTCACCTGTTTCATTGCGTCGGTGGAGAGATTTCTCTGTCTGACGCTGAAGTCCAGGAGTTCCTGGAAAAACGCTCTGGCCATTTCCTGCTCCTCGGGCAACGAGTCCAGAGCATCCTTGACCGCCCTGTCTATCCCCTTCATACCCGCGAATGGAGTGTCTTTAAGCACCTCCAGCACGCCGGTGGTAATGCCGGTGTAGGCAGTTTTCATGCTTTCAAAGAAGCTGTCCACCTGCACCTGTTCTCCAGAGCCGATCTTCTGGCCAATCTCGAATCCTTCCCTGCCCATGGCATCCATTCCCTTGAGCCAGGCGTTGAATACTTTCATATACGAATTCATGCCCCTGGCGACAGCCTCGCTTGTGTCCCGCATCGGGATTGCGGTGAAGGGCATCATCCTGGCCATGTCAGTGAATCCGGAGTACGACCTGGTCCACTCCGCCATGTTCATCCAGGGCATTTTGGGGAAGGCTTCCATATTCATCCCTCCAAATCCTTGAGGAAAGCTGCCCGCCCACCTGGCCCATGAGTTGAAGGCATCCAGCCAGTAGCTGGAAGCTCTTCTGTAAAACTCAAAATAGTCCGTGCTTTGCTTCGCTGCTCTTTCTGCCTGTGCTGCTTCCTGACCCGCGCGGAACTGGAAGGGCCTGAACCAGCGTTCCGCGTCAGTTGCTCCGGAACCCTGTGGAAAGCTGCCTACAGCCTTAGCCCAGACGTTGAAAACGTCCTGCCAGTACTTCGATGCCCTGTTAAAGGTCTCAGCCCTGTCTGTCCTTTCCTCTTCTTTTCTTTCAGTCTCCACCATTACCGAATCCTCCTTAATCTTCTGCTTATCTTTCCCGCACCATCAAAAACCACGTGCGCTTCCCGGCCTGTAAATATGATATATATGAAATGTAACAGTACTATAATGGCGAATTAGTAACGCCACAAAACAATTCTATTCCGAAAAGGTTAATTTCTCATAAAATTTTGGCGAAAAATGTTGCGATTTTATGACATTTTTTTGTGCTCATGGTTGTGATGTGATATTATCTTTGGCAACTTTCAGGCAGAGGAGGTCAATATTCCTATGGACAAACCAAAAAAGGCCAGAGTAACGTTTCTATTTCCCGTTGCCATCGCATTGATTCTGTTTGTTTTCTCCTGCTCCCGTGATGTCCCCACTCCCGCGGCTCCGGCGGGCAATCAAGCCGCTCCTGCAGCAGCCCGGCCCGTCTCAGAATGGGACAGGGCTCTGGATGGAGCAAAGAAAGAGGGGAGGGTGGTTGTGTACGGGGCATTCGGGCTGGCCCAGGCGAGGGATCCCCTGATTAAGGCATTCAAGGAGAAGTTCGGCGTAGAACTGGAAATGACGATAGCCAGAGGACCGGAACTGACCACCAAGCTGATCAACGAAAGGAGAGCCGGACTGTACCTGGCCGATGTCTACATAGGAGGCGCCCAGAGCATATTTTACGACCTGATAACGCGCGACATGCTGGACCCCATTGAACCGTACTTGATTCTTCCGGAGAACAGAGACCCGGCGGCCTGGATGGGAGGTTCGCTTCCCTTATGGGAAAGCAAGCGCGCGGCTTTAGCTTCCCTGGCCAACATAACGAGCTACATGGCCATAAACAATACCCTGATCAAGCAGGAGGAGCTGACATCATATAGAGACCTGCTCCAGCCCAGGCTGAAGGGCAAAATAGTGATGGCTGATCCCACTACACCTGGCGCCGGCAGGAGCTGGATCACTTCGGCCATTGATTTCATGGGGACCGAGTATGTGAAGGAGTTCATAAAGCAGGAACCGGTGCTAACGCGAGATTTCCGGCTGCCGACTGAATGGCTGGTCCGCGGAAAATCCACCGTTGGACTAGGGGTGGACTCCGGCGGGATAAGGTCTGCCATCAGGGACGGCGCTCCGCTAAGCATGCTGCCCATCCTGAAAGAGGGAGTGGTTGTGGGTGCGGGTGGGGGCCAGGTCGCGGTCGTGAACCAGCACCCTCACACCAACGGGACCCTGGTTTTCACTAACTGGATACTCAGCAAAGACGGCCAGACGCTACTTTCGAAGACAATCGGCATGGCCAGCAGGCGGGTTGACGTTCCGACAGACCATCTGGAAGCAAGCATGAAGCCCGGCCAGAACGCAAAGCTGGTCTGGGAAAGCGAAGAGTATATAAGAGGGGAAGACAAGAAGATGGAGTTTTCCCGTGAAGTTTTCGCGCCGTTACTGAAATAGCGTCCGGGATATCCGGCCCCTGGTTAGGAAGGAGCGCTCCCGTGGGCAAATATGAACTGATCGGGTCAAAAACACCCCGTGTAGATGCCCGCTCCAAGTCTGTGGGGGAGGCGGTCTACACTGATGATATGTCCCTGCCCTGCATGCTGCGGGGCAAAATCCTGAGAAGCCCTTATTCGCACGCCCGGATACTGAATATCGATATCTCCGGTGCGAAGGCTCTTCCCGGAGTGAAGGCTGTCATAACATCCAAGGACCTGCCGGACATACGCTTCGGGGCGTCATACATATCTGTGGACCAGTATCCGCTTGCGGTAAAGAAGGTGAGGCATTATCTGGAAGCGGTGGCCGCCGTGGCCGCGGTTGACGAGGATACGGCGGAAGAAGCCCTGAATCTCATCAAGGTGGAGTATGAGCCCCTTCCCGCCGTTTTCGATCCCCTGGAAGCGATGCAGCCGGGAGCGCCCCTCATCCACGAGGACTACCCGAATAATGTCAGCGTAAGGATGACAAAAACGAAGGGGGATGTGGAGAAGGCGTTCAAGGAATCGGACCATGTTCGCGAGGATACTTTCCGCACCTCTCCTCAGGCGCAGGCTCCCATAGAGCCGCACGTATGCATCTCCCGATGGGAGCTGGACGGCTCTCTGACCCATTGGTCCAGCAATCAGCGCCCTTTCGAGCTTCAGCGGGGCCTGGCCAGAATGGTGGGACTGGATACGGATAGAGTAAGAGTTATTCTGCCTGTTATCGGAGGAGGCTTTGGAAACAAAGTCCCGCTGTTCCCTCACGACATCATCTCAGCGCACCTTTCCCGCATAACTGGAAGACCGGTGAAAATACTTCTCAACCGTGAGGAAGTATTTCACGCCACCAATCAGCGGCACCCTATGATGCTGACCCTCCGAACAGGCGTCAAACGGGATGGGACGCTTCTGTGCCAGAGCCTGAAAATAATAGCTGACGGAGGGGCTTATGTGGGGACGGGCCACGCGCTGCTCAACATAGCCCATCATGCCATGCTGCTGCCTTACAAGATGCTGAGCTGCCACTATGAAGGAATAAGGGTCCTGACCAACAAGCCCATAGGAGGCCCTTACCAGGGGTTTGGCAATCCCCAGGTGCGGTTCGCTGTAGAAAGCCAGCTCGACATGGTAGCCAGAGACCTGGGCCTGGATCCTCTGGATATCAGGGCTAAGAATTTCGTATCTGTCGGCGATGACAATATAGAAAAGCAGTTCATCGGCAGCTGCGGCCTGAAGGAATGCCTGGGATTCATGAAGAAAGCTCTCGACTGGCAGGAGAGGAAGTCGAAGCTGCCCCCGGGCCGGGGCATGGGCGCAGCCTTCGCCTCCAGTGCATGCAGCATCGTTGTTCAGCCGCATACGCCCACCGGGATAACCCTTCAAATAAACAACGACGGCGGAGTTAATATCCTCTCCGGGGGCGCGGACATAGGCCAGGGGATGGATACCGTAGTGTGCCAGGTGGTGGCGCAGGAACTGGGAATAGGGATGGATGACGTCAGGCTCAACCGGCCCGACACCGCCAATACGCCCTTTGACAAGGGGACTTTCGGGACAGGCGGAGCCTTCCGGGTGGGCAACGCCTGCCTGGCCGCCGCGAGGGAGGCCAAAAATAAGCTGCTGGAGGTGCTGGCACCGAAGTTCGAAATACCGCCCGGGGATATAGAGTTCGGCCGGGGCAAGGTATTCGCCAGGGGCAACTATGAAAAAGGGGTAGCTTTCAAGGAAGCCGTACGGATATACCAATATTCGGGCAGGTCAATGCCGCTGGTGGCCGCGGGTTCGTATGAGCCCGATGTGGCGGACCTGGAAACGCTCATAAAAAAAGGCGGGAACTGGTCTCCCACCTACTCTTTCCTGGCAACCGGCTTCGAAGTCGAGGTGGAAAAAGAAACGGGGGAGGTCAGGATAGTAAAAGCTGTCATGACTGACGACTTGGGAAGGGTAATCAACAAGCTGGGCCAGGAAGGTCAACTGGAAGGAGCCTTATCCAAGGGAATCGGGATGGGGCTGTATGAGAACCTTCCCCACGCCGGCGGAAAATATTTCAACGCGTCGCTTCTGGACTATCCTGTACTTACCTCTCTGGATGAACCGCGGGACATAGAATGGAACGATTTTGAGACCATGGACCCGCTTGGTCCGTATGGTGCCAAATCCTCAGCCGAGAATGCCAAGGGGCCGGTGTCTCCGGCCCTGGCTAACGCCATCGAGGACGCCATAGGAGTGCGGATTACGGAATTACCGATTACGCCCGAGAAAATCAGGAAGGCCCTGGAAGACAAACAGAAGCGGCCTGACGCGGGAGGCAAGCAGTGAGACGCTGGAAGGAAATCTATACGGGGCAGGACGCGGCGGTGATATCCAGCATATGGAAGGACAGGAGACGGCTTCCAGGGGATAAGCTGGCTTTTCTCATTATCGACACCAACCGGCGGACGCTGGGGCCGCGCGATAAGTCTCTGCTTGAAACTATAAAAACAAATCCGCTGGCGTGCGGACCTGAGGGCTGGAAAGCGGTAGCCAGCATGCAGGTCCTGCTGGAGGCCTGTCGGGAGACGAGTGTTCCGGTAATCTTTGTCACGGGCGACGCGGTGACCCGTCACCACATGGGCCGGAGCTCTACCAAGAATTCAGGAAAGGGCCTCTTGAACCTCGAGGCCGAGGAGATGCCCGGGGAGATAGCCCCTCTGGCGGAGGATCTGATAATCCGCAAGACTCGCGCCAGCGCCTTCTTCAATACGCCCCTGGATAACTGCCTGAGGCTGTCGAAAGTTGACAGCCTTCTCGTGGCAGGGAACAGCACATCGGGCTGCGTCCGTGCCAGCGTGGTGGATGCCTGCTCCTGCGGCTACAACGTCTTCGTGGTGGAGGAATGCTGCTACGACCGGCTGGAACTTTCACACCTGGTAAGCCTGTTCGACATGAACGCCAAGTACGCGGATGTTATCACCATGCAGGAAGCGCGCGACTACCTGGCCCGGCGGGCGGGCAAGGCCCCCGCGGTTTCGCCGGCTTAGGGGGGAAGCGGGAGCGCCACGGTAGAAATTGCATAGGTATTTTTGCCTATTGTTTAGGCTTTGTCAAGACACGAGTACCTATGCCTCGGCCCTTAATCGGGAGGCACGCTTGATTTGAAAAATACTAGCAACTGCAATATAATGCCGACCGTAGAGGCTGTGTATACCGATTTGTTGCCCAATAATTACTGGAGGACCTAATTGGCCAAGTTTTTCTCGAGTCTCCGCTTCAGGCTGATATTATTGGTGTTGCTGGCTACGATTCCGGCCTTTGCCGGAATCACTAGCCTGAGATTTCGCAGGTGGGATATCTGGGGACGGTTGATATAAATCAAAAGCAGGGAGTTCTTTCTTTTTGTGAACGGGCCGGAATTATTTCTCATAATCATGAGAGGGATAGCCTGGAGGTGAAGCATGGGTCTGGTAAGAGTGGTTTTGTATCTTCTCTAGTTTCGGGAATTTGCCTTACTATGTCGGGGTTATTTCTACAGTCCTGCATGGGACAAACCCCGGAGCCCGCGGGCTCAGCCCCGCCGCCCGTCCAGGGTATCGGTAAGTGGCAAAGCCGCGCCCCGCTTCCCGCGGCCAGAAGCGAAGTGGCTGTCGCGGCTTCAGGCGGCAAAGTCTATGTGTTTGGAGGCATGGGCCCTTCGGCTGGCATTTTGAGGCGTGTGGAGGCTTACGATCCTGTCACCGACACATGGGAACAGAGGGCGGACCTTCCCGTGCCGCTCCATCACACCAGCGCCGTTTCCCTGGGCGGAAAAATATATATTGTCGGAGGGTTCAGCACAGCAGGCGTAGTCAGCGGGGTCTTCGAATACGCTCCGGATGCCAATTTGTGGAAGGAACGGGCCTCCATGCCCACTCCCCGCAGCGCCCTTGCCGCCGCTGTCATTGACGGGAAAATCTACGCCGTCGGAGGTGTGACCGGTTTCGGAGGAAACAACATAGCGGCTCTGGAAGTCTACAGTCCGGCTGCCGATTCCTGGGAAGTAAAATCGCCGATGCCTACCGCCCGGGACCACCTCGCCGTGGGCGTGGTGAACGGGAAAGTTTATGCAATCGGGGGACGCCTGCGCCATACCTTTAGCTCCAATCTGAACGTGAACGAAGTTTACAACCCCGTGACAGACGCCTGGTCCACGAGGTCGCCACTGCCCACCGCCCGCAGCGGTATCGCCGGGGTGGTGCTTCAGGGCCGGGTCCACGTCTTCGGCGGAGAGAGCCCGGCGGGTACTTTTGTGGACAACGAGGCATATGACCCCGCTAATGATTCCTGGACGAGATTCGCCCCTATGCCTACCGCCCGTCACGGGCTGGGCGCAGCGCTGATAGGAGACACAATCTACGTTATCGGTGGCGGCCTGTCTCCGGGTTCGACCGACAGCACCGCTAATGAAGCTTTTAGCCTGTAGAAAGGCAAGAAATTGCCTCCGGCAGGGGGGTGGGTGAGGTATGGAAGGCGACCTGTGCTCATAATCGTAAAGACACCTTCGCCGCATTCCAATGGCTGTTCTTTCATCTTTTTACGGTGTTTTACGAGGAGCCTCACCTGAAGCGGAAATTCGGACAACAGTACGAGGAATACCGGCGCCGCGTCCCCAGGTGGATTCCGGACATCGGACGGCTGAGAGCGAATGGGAAATCGCTTGAAAATACGAATGAATAGTCTGAGTTCATGGGTAGAAACGAGGGCTGACCTTTTCAGAATTTATGAAATGGTTTTTCCAGCCATGCGCGTGGGGGCGACACCCTCGGAAGTGGCGGACGAAGACGGGGAATCAGGCTTCAGACTTATACACTACAAATGCGGTTGCGACCAAACTGAACGCAACAGCATCCTGTTCATTCCTCACATTATCAACCACCCTTATATCCTGGACCTCTATGAGGACGTAAGCGTCGTGCAAACATTCTGCAAGCACGGCTTCAATGTCTGCCTTGTTGATTGGGGCTATCCCCGCAGAAGGAACACAGGTTTTGCTGACTATGCCGGTTATGTCGACCGCTGCGTTCGTCTGCTGGTGGGGGGCAAAAAAGTGTCCATCATGGGATACTGTACGGGCGGCATAGTCTCTCTAATATATATGCCAGCCTGCATGCGGACCGTGTACGTATGTAGCTGGCTTGAGGCAAGATCAAGCCCCGCCCGACGCCGCCCGGCAAAGGTATGGCCCCTTGAATAGCATTCATACGTAGATTATCATAGAGATATCTGCCCTGCACGTGTCCGACCCTGCGGCCATTCAGATTCGGGAAATCGGACTCTTCTTGTTATCGGGAGGTAAGTAATATGAGCGCTGCGGCAATTTCCAGGATTCGAAAACGAGATGGCTCCATCATCCCCTTTGAAACCGGGAAGATTGAAACCGCTATCTACAAAGCATTAGCTGCTACCGGGGTCGGAGACAGAGAAACAGCATCCACTCTTGCCAGGCGTGTCGTCCAAATAGTGGAGAGCAAGTTTGCGGCAAATATTCCAGGAGTGGAAGATGTCCAGGACATCGTAGAAAAGGCCCTGATGGATAACGGATACCCGGCTACCGCCAGAGCTTACATCCTTTACAGGCAGCAACGCGCCGATATGCGAAGGCTCAAAGATGCCATTGGCGTCCGCGATGACCTAAAGCTCAGCGTCAACTGCATAAGAGTGCTGGAGCGCCGCTATCTTCTGAGGGATGTAGAGGGAAGAATCGTCGAGACTCCCGCCCAGCTATTTAGAAGGGTCGCTCACACTGTCGCGGAGGCGGATAAGATATTTGACCCGGCAGCCCGTACTGGAAATCTGGAAGAGGAGTTCTTCCGCATGATAAGCTCCCTGGAGTTCATGCCCAATACTCCCACGCTGATGAATGCCGGCGCGCCGCTGGGGCAGCTATCGGCATGCTTTGTCCTGCCGGTGGAGGACTCAGTAATAGAAATATTCGAAAGCTTGAAAAGCATGGCCGTTATTCACCAATCGGGTGGCGGAACGGGTTTTACGTTCAGCCACTTGCGGCCAAAAGGAGATATGGTCCGTTCCACCAAGGGGGTTGCTTCGGGGCCGGTCTCTTTCATGAAGATTTTTGATGTGGCTACCGGAGTTATGAAACAGGGCGGCAAGAGGCGGGGTGCCAATATGGGCATCTTGAACGCCAATCATCCCGATATTCTCGAATTCGTCCTGGCAAAGAGCGACGAGTCCGTACTTTCGAATTTCAATATTTCGGTAGGAGCTACCGATGAATTTATGGATGCAGCCGTCAGGGCCGGCGACTGGCCTCTCGTCAATCCAAGAACAGGAAAGGAAGTTCAAACGATTGGTGCCAGGGAGCTTCTGAATATGATTGTCAATAATGCCTGGAGGTCAGGCGACCCCGGGCTAATCTTTCTCGATGAGATAAACCGCCATAACCCGACGCCGCAGCTGGGCAGAATGGAAGCCACAAATCCATGCGGCGAACTGCCTTTGCTTCCTTACGAGAGCTGCAACCTGGGCTCGATTAATGTCTCAAAACTGGTTTCCAATGGAAATGTAAACCGGGAAAGGTTGAAGCGACTGATCCACCTCGCCGTCCATTTCCTTGACAATGTTATTGAGGCTAATGTTTTCCCTTTACCGGCCATCGAGCAAATAACGAGAAGAGGAAACAGGAAAATCGGGCTTGGCGTCATGGGCTTCGCCGACGCCCTGGTGCAATTGGGCATTCCATACAACTCAGATAAAGCACTTGAGACAGCAGAGAGCCTGATGCGGTTTATCTCGGAGGAAGCCACTCAGGCTTCAGTCGATATGGCATTAATCAGAGGTGTTTTCCCCAATTTCACGGGTAGCATCCATGATAAGCCCGGCGGCCCCCGGATGCGGAACGCTACTGTATTATCCATAGCGCCAACAGGGACCATCAGTATCATCGCCGGCTGTTCCAGCGGCATCGAACCGCTCTTTGCCCTTGCCTTCGTGCGCAATGTCATGGATGGTCCGAGGCTCCTGGAAGTAAATCCGGTTTTTGAACGCGTAGCGCGCGATAGAGGCTTTTATTCCTCGGACCTGATGGAGAAAATAGCCCGGAGAGGAACACTACGGGGAATCGAAGGAATCCCGGAAGATGTACGGCGGGTCTTTATCACCGACTGGGACATAGAACCGGAGTGGCATATCAGAATGCAGGCTGTCTTCCAGAAATATGTAGATAATTCCGTTTCAAAGACGGTAAATCTGCCAGAAGACGCTTCACAGGAGGATGTAAGGCGAATCTATCTGCTGGCGCACGAGCTCAAATGCAAGGGCATAACCATTTACCGCTATGGCAGTAAAAGAGGTCAGGTGCTCACCCTGGCGGGACATATCAGCGAGACTACCGCCGAACCTTCCCGCTACGTTACGGCTGAATCGGAATTTTCCGGCGGCTGCCCGACCGGACTCTGTCCCTTTTAGGCGGTGGAGCGGCATAACGCGTGTGATATAATGACTTTAAAAAGGCTGGCTTAATTAAGATAGGAGGTAGATATGAAAGGGGACAAGAAAGTCATTGCGACCCTTAACTCTCTATTGGCCCGCGAGCTAACCGTGGTCAACCAGTACATAGTGCATGCTGAGATGTGCGAGAACTGGGGCTACGGCAAGCTTCACGAAGCGATCCAGAAGCGAGCTGTGACCGAGATGAAACACGCGGAAGGGCTCATCGGACGCATAATATTTCTTGAAGGCACTCCGGAGGTCGGCGAGCTGCAGAAGGTGCACACCGGCGCGGACGTGCCTAAGATGTTTGCCTACGATCATGAAGCCGAAATGGAAGCGGTCAAGCAATATAACGATGGTATCCTCGTATGTGGTGAGGCCAAAGACTTTGTTACGCGCGAAATTCTGGAGAAGATCCTTAGTGAGGAGGACGGCCATATAGACAGCATCGAGGCAGTCCAGGACCAGATCGCTCAAATGGGCGTGCAGGTCTTTCTTTCCATGCAGGTGAAATAGAGGATTACCTTCGTACCATGCCGGACCAGCCAGCCAGGAGCTGCGAGCGCATTTCGTGAGCAGTTGTTCTGACTCCTATTTCCAGGGACAGCACGGAGACGCCGGTCTCACGGTAATACCCGAGCAGCGGCGCGGTCCTTCGTCTGAATAGTTCAACGCGCTTTTCGACTTCTTCGAGCGTATCGTCAGCGCGCTCTTCCCTGTCCCCTCCGGCATTGGTCTTAATCCTTTCCCATACTACCGCAGGTTGGCATTCGAGGCTCACCACCATCTGCATGTCCACAACGGAACGCATGGCTTCCGCCTGGCCGGTGTGCCGCGGTATGCCATTCAATATTACCAGCGTGTCGCGGCTGGCGTTCCGCCCGGCCAGGTGATGAGACAGCAGCTTCTTCGCGATGTGAAAGTGCCCGTTCTCCAGGAGGGCGCCGGTCCTCAGCGATTCTTCAACAACGGGGCGTTCGGAGCAGTTGAGAGGCCCCGCCAGCCGTCCAGCGGAAGCGCGCAGAGCCTCGCCGAAATCAAAGTGCAGGCACTGTGTTCCGTTTAGCCCCTGCCGTTCCAGCAACCGGCCAAGGGGCGTTTTTCCAGAGCCTGTCGGCCCAATGAGCAAAACCGCTTTCCAAAGTTTCCTGGATTCGCTGATCATTCGCGAACTATTATACCAATTTTCGATGGATATTATGAAAAATGTTATGAGAACGCAAGCTTTTTCACTTGAATTTTATGAGAAGTTGATTTTTCAGACATAGAATGATAATAGGGTGAACTGTATGAAAGGAGATCGAATGAACCGTTTTCAGATAAAACTTAAGTATTTTGTGTTGTTGGCCGGCTTTTTTATCATGGTGGGTCTTCCGGTGGTGGCCTGCACAGGGCCGGCAGGACCCATGGGACCGACCGGTCCGGCAGGACTTGCAGGGCAAGCCGGAGCAGTTGGACCTGCGGGTCCGGCAGGACCCGCAGGAGCTACAGGCCAGACCGGAGCGCCCGGCCCTGCCGGAAAACCTGGAACTGCGGGGGCAGATGCCGGCGTTCCCGCGGCATTGACCCCAGTGGAAAAAGTGTTTGCGGGAATCGGAGGGCGGCAGGCTGTTCAGAACATGAACTCATTTTCCATGGAGGCCAGCGGGAAACGAGGCCTGATCTTTGAATCACCGTCTCCCTTCGATGCGCCTGTGGAGAGAACCAGCTTCGCCGTGAAGGTGAGTCACGATATCCCGGGCAATAACCTGCGCCTGGACTACACCCGGAACATTGATTTTCTGGGGGTGAAGGCCACGACCAATTCAAGCGAGATCATCGCCGGTCAACTGGGGTTCATCGCGGGATCGGAGGCCCTCCGCGGCGGGCCTGCGGGCAATATGACTTCGGCGCGCTGGGCGTCGACTCTCAGGCAGCAGAGACTGCTGAACCCTCAACTAATCCTGCGGGACATCGCCGCTGACCCCTCGCTGGCGACCGATGCCGGTGTGGGACTTTTGGACGGAAGCCTGCACCACCTTATCATGGTTAAGGACGATGTGTATCCCATCACGCTGTATGTGAATGCCGCCACCGGACTGATTTCAAAATTGGCGACCAAAGAAAACGACTATTTCCGGCGTGACACTGACCTGGAGGTCTTCTATGTGGGTTGGCAGCCGTCAAGCGGCGGACTCCGTTTCCCCACCGAGGTCAGCCTCTCTCTTGCCGGACAGGTGATACTTCAGGAAAAACGGAGCAACTTTCAGGTTAACCCAACCCTGGCCGGCGACATATTCAAGTTCCCGGAAGGTGCTTCGCCCGTTTTCAACGCGGAGGCGGCCCTGCGAGGCAAGAGAAGCTCGCAGTTCCACCAGATATTCGCAGCGGTCGGCCTGGCGCGCGATGCTTCTCAAACAAATGTGACCGCCAAGGAAGTAGCGCCGGGCGTTTTCTTCATAGCCGGGGGTTCTCATAACTCAATGGCTATCGAACTGGAGAAAGGGATCGCAGTCGTTGAGGCACCGCTCGATGAAGCTCGCAGCAAAGCGGTCATCGCGTGGGTAAAAAGCAAGTGGCCGGGAAAGCCAATTACCTATATCATCTCGGACCATCATCACATTGACCATTCAGCCGGGCTGAGGACCTATGTTGCCGAAGGGGCTACTGCCGTGCTGGGCGCTGCCGCCGAGCCGTTCTTCACGAAGGCCTTCAGCGCAAAATCGTCCATTGAGCCGGATGCTCTTGAGCTCAGCCCGAAGATGGCCGTCATAAAGACTGTACCCATGAACGGCTCGTTTGCGATCCCGGACGCGCTGCGGCCTGTGACTGTGTATCATGTGTCATCAACGCACGCGGTGGACATGGTGATGGCCTTCGTCGAGAAGGAGGGAGTGGTTTTCATCAGTGATATTTACACTCCGCCCGCCGATCCCGGACCTACCGCGAAAGAACTGGATGACGCCATAGTCAAATACGGCATCAAGGTCACGACAATAGCCGGCGGTCACGGGGATACGGTAGCCTATAGCGACTTCAAGGCCAAGTTGAGGTAGGCAGCAAACGGCAGACACTAGATAGTAGATAGTACAGAGCAGAGAAGCAGGCCCCGGGAAAGTTACCCCGTCGGCCGGCTTCTCTTTTTTTCGCTAACTTCCCCTGGCGTATCCTCATCACATCTGCGCGAATTCCATCGCAGATTTATCCACAAAAATTGACAAAGACCTCAAAAATAGATAATATTCATCTCTCAATAACTAGAGCATTATATATCTAGCCAGGGGGAGTTTTCGCGGACAAAAGGTTTTGATTTGTATGAAAGCACTTTTGTATGAAAGCACTGATGTGGCTGTCGCTTGAACCCGATTATTATCTGACTGACTAACTGACTGAGTTCTGGAGTTGTTTCTGACATGATACGAAACAAGCCCGGTGTAATCAAGAATCTTGCGCTGGGGGCTGTCCTGTCGGCCATTTACATCGGGGCGGGCTACATGGGAATCGAACTTGTCAGCCTGCCGCCGGGCAATTTAACCATCATCTGGTTTGCCTCAGGGGTCGGTCTGCTTGCCTTCCGCGCCCTGGGCGGCAGAGCCTTCTTCTGGGTAGCCTTCGCCAGCCTTGCAGTGAACTTACCTTTCTTTGTTCCCTCATCCCGTTTTCCACTGGCCGTAACGCTGTCGTTTGCTATTCTTAGCGCCTGCACGGGCGCCCTGCAGTCATTTCTGGCATACAGGGCCTCGCGGTGGACCGAGAAACGCCTCGGACATACGCTGTTCTTGCGCAATCTGGATATCATTCCGTTCTTCACAAATGTCTGCCTGCTTCCCGCGGTTCTGACCTGCTGGCTGGTGGTCCTGATTCCCGCGTTTCTCACAGGTTCCCCAAGTGCCCTGGATGACATGCTACAGAGGGTGTTGTACATAACGGTCGGAGATTCACTGGGGTTGCTGCTGGTTGGTCCTTTGTACTGGGCATGGAAGCACAGGAGCCCCTTATGGCGACAAAATCTTGTACCCCGGGCTTTCTTAAATACCCTGCCCATGCTTCCGCTCGTCGCATCGCTAATATGGTATCCGCCGGCCGCGCTGCTCGTGTTCCCGCTGCTCCTGCTGATGCTGATTCATCCCCATTTCATTGATGCCACAATAGGAGCACTTGTGCTGGCTCTGACACTGAGCCTGGGAACAGCATTTGGCAGGGGATTATGGATGGCCCCCACAGCCCAGGAATCATTTTTCAACCTTACCCTTTTCCTTCTGGCCGTGGTGTTCATCAGGTACTTCACCTCGCTCACATTCAGCGAACTGTATGGATACCAGTCGAGGGTGAAAGATTTCGTCGCCGGGCGGACAGCCAAACTTGTGGAACGACGTCGGGTAATGGCCACGCTGTTGACCAACCTGCCCGGGGTGGTCTACCGCCGCCGCAATAACCGAAACGGGACCTTGGAGTTCGTCAGCGATGGCTGCTACGCGCTCACCGGTTATCACCCCGAGGCCTTATTGTTCGACAGCGCCGTGCCCTATGCACGCATCATACATCCCGATGACAGGGAGAGGGTATCAGGAGAAATCCAGACGGCGGTCGCGAACAACCGTCCGTTTCAGGTTGAATACCGGATTATCACCAGCCCCTGCCAGGAGAAATGGGTATGGGAACAGGGAGTATGGATTTCAGGTGACAGGGGCCAGTCTGAGGCCCTGGAAGGTTTCATAATTGATATCACCGAGCGGAAACGAATGGAGAAGGCGCTACGCGATTCCGAGGAGAAGTACCGGACGGTGGTGGAAAACGCGAACGACTTCATTTTCATGATTGGTGAGCATAGCAGGGTGCTGTCCGTGAACAGGGCCGGAGCCCGCCTATGGGGAAAGGAACCTTCCGAAATAGAAGGAAAAAGAGTCACTGATATGTTCCCCGCTGATCTTGCCGCGGAGTACACGGGAAGCTTGAGCCAGGTATTCAGGACAGGGGAGAATCTCCAGGTGGAACGCCGCATGGTTGTCAGGGACAAGGAGTTCTGGATTACTACGAGCCTCAGTCCCGTGCGGGATGAGTCCGGCAAGGTATGGGCAGCGCTGGGCATCACGAGGGATATCACCGAACGCAAGCGGGCAGAAGAAAGACTGCGGTTTCTCAGCTCAATCACCGAACAGGTGTCGGATGCCGTGGTTGTCAGCGATACCGAGCGCCGGATTACGTACATCAACAAGGCGGCTCAGGACCTATTCGGCTACGGCGCAGACGAGGTAATTGGATTGAAGACAGACGTGCTCAGGGCTAAACTATCGGAGGATTATGAGGATATCCACAAGACCACGGCTTCTGGCAAAGTCTGGCTCGGGACCAGGCTGAGCAGGAGGAAAGACGGGACGGCTTTTCTTAACGAGTTGAAGGTGACTCCCATTCGCGACAGAGACGGCCGGATCTCATCATATGTCGGCATTCAGCGCGATATCACTGAGCGGGTACGCATGGAACAGGAACGCCAAAAATTGTCCAAACTCGAATCCGTGGGCACTCTTGCCGGGGGAATCGCCCATGATTTCAACAACCTGCTCACCGGCATCATGGGTAATATTCAACTGGCAGTCAGCAGGATGGAAACCGGAAAGATAGACGGGGTCTATGACAGGTTGATGGAGTCAGAGAAGGCCTGTCTGCGGGCAAAAGATTTGACGCAACAGTTGCTCACGTTCTCAAAGGGCGGGGCTCCGGTCAAAAAGGTGATTTCCGTTGAACAGGTGGTCAGGGATTCCGCCGCGTTTGCCCTGAGAGGCTCCAGCGCCAGGCCTGAGTTCTCGATATCCGGTGACCTGTATGCGGCTGAGGCTGATGAAGGGCAGATTAGCCAGGTAATCAGCAACGTGGTTATCAACGCTGCCCAGGCTATGCCTCAGGGTGGACAGATTAATATAAGCGCCAGGAATACCATCATCGGGAATGAATCCGGTCTGCCGCTACCCGAAGGAACCTACGTAGAGGTAATCATAGAAGACCATGGCATCGGTATATCGAAAGAACATTGCGGCAAGATATTCGACCCCTATTTCACGACCAAACCGAGAGGCGTGGGTTTGGGCCTGGCTACAAGCTTCGCTATCATTAAGAACCACGGCGGCCATATAGCGGTTGAATCCGAAGTCAACGTGGGCACCATCTGCCGCATTTACCTTCCGGCTTCTTTGAAGCCGGTCCCGGATGGAAACGAGGAGAAATCATTTGGACGAAATCCGCCGGTGCGGGGGAAGATTCTGGTGATGGACGACGAGGAGGTTGTCAGAGACCTTCTCCGCGACACTCTGGCTGACCTTGGCTACGACGTAGTACTCACCAGAGACGGCGCTGAAGCAGTCGAAAAGTATTTTGAAACCGGAAAGTCGGGAAAACCTGTTGATGCCGTGATTCTCGATCTCACTGTTCCGGGAGGTATGGGAGGTATGGAGGCAATGAAGAAGCTTCTCGAAAAAGACCCGCAGGTAAAAGCCGTTGTCTCCAGCGGATATGCCAATGACTCGATAATGGCCAATTTCCGGAAATACGGATTCACCGCTGTACTTAATAAGCCGTACAGTCTCAGAGACCTCCAGAATACGCTGCAAGGCGTGTTGAGCACTAAGCAGTGATAACGGCATACGGGAGGGAATGAAGGATTATGGCAAAGCCTACTCTTTACACACAGGAGATGCTGGATAGATTTTCCAGGGCCGGGTACTGGGGCACCATGACTCTCTCCGATGTCTGGAAGCGAAACGCGCAGCTATATCCGGCCAAGGAGGCGCTGGTTGATTCCAGGAACAGGTTGACCTGGTCGGAAGCATTTAAGCTTATCGACAGGCTGGCTCTCTCACTTCTGGAAATGGGATTGAAAAGGGACGACATTGTGGTGCTGCAATTGCCCAATTGTGCAGAGCTGCTCCTGCTGCGCCTGGCCTGCGAGAGGGCGGGGCTTCTTCAACTTCCCGCTCTGAGGACGCTCAGGCATTCGGAAATGCAGCACATACTCGAATTCACCGGAGCCAAATCAATAGTTATACCCTGGAAGTACAGGGATTTCGACCATTTCGACATGGTCCGGGAGCTGAAGCCGGGTCTGCCTCATCTGAAGCACATTATTGTGTGGGGAGATAATACCCCTCCGGGCGCCGTCAGCCTTGCGGACTTACTCTCCAGTCCCCTGGAGACGAAATACCCCGCTGATTACCTTGAATCAAAAAAAATTCCACCCCTGGACATCTCGATGATTGCCCTGACCACCGGCACCACAGGACTTCCTAAATTCGTCGAATGGCCCACCTGTGCCCTGGTGATGCCAGGATTGCTCACCAGAAACTTGCAGCTAACCGGGGATGACGTCATGGGCTCGATGACCGGGGCGGTGCTGGGACCGAACGTCGTTGCTTTCTATTCGGGCGTGCAGGTAGGCGCAAAAATCGTGCTCATGGAGCACTGGACGGTTAAGGAAGGACTGGATCTGATACAGAGAGAAAAGATAACCGTTCCCTGCGTAGTGCCCACTCAACTTGCTGAAATCCTGGCCTATCCAACTCTCGAAAAGTATGACCTGAGCTCCATAAGGGTGATCCGGACCGCCGGAGCTCTTCTGCCTTATCATCTGGCAGCCGAGGGGGAAGACAGACTGAAATGCAGGATACAGAACGGGTACGGAGCATCCGATTTCGGCCCCATCTGTGAGAACGATATCAGTAACCCGCCGGAAGTCCGCCGCCTCACCGTGGGGACTCCTTTGCCCGGAATGGAGATTAAATTAAGAGACCCGTCCGGAAAGACCGTACCCAAAGGTGAAGTCGGCGAGATTTTCGTCAGAGGTGACTGCTGCGCCTCCGGCTATTATAAAGACCCTGAAACCACTTCGCAGATGTGGACGTCGGACGGGTGGTACAGGACCGGCGACCTGGGCAAGCTGGATGAGAAAGGCAACCTGATAATAGTGGGAAGGGCGAAGGATATGATTATCCGCGGCGGGCAGAACATATTTCCCATTGAGATAGTCAACCTGCTCCTGACCCATCCGAAGATAGCCGATGTGGCTGTGGTAGGCATACCTGATTCAATGATGGGAGAAAGGTGTTGCGCCTGTGTGGTCCCTCAACCAGGGCAGATTGTGACTCTTGAGGACATCACAACCTTTCTGAAGGGCAAGAGAATCGCTCTGTATAAGTTGCCCGAGAAGCTTCTTCTTATGGACAAGCTGCCGTATGTGGGAGGGATGAAGCTGGACAGAAAAGCCGTTCAGGCGCGGGCCGTGGAAGAGCTGAGAAGAAGAGGGGAAATAGGGTAGGGGACTCTCAGTTCTTGCCGTATTTCAGCTTGGCATAGAGCATGGCGACGCTGAGCACCATAGTCAGTGAATTCCAGATAATCACAGAAGGTAACCTCAAGGCGATCCCGTATGTCATCCAGCAGGTGACACCAATCAAAAAGAGCACGCTGAAAGGCAGGCTAATCTCTCTGGCGCTCCTTAACCTGTACAAACGCACAACCTGGGGGATAAAGCCCAGGGTTGTTAGTGCTCCTCCTATGAAACCGAGCGCTTCTTGCCAGACCAACTAAGAACCCCAGAAAGGAAATTCAAATTTCAAAATCCAAATGTCAAATGAATCGGAGCGACAAATCTAAGAGCTCCTTGCCGGAGCTCTGCCGTAAACCCAGGTCATGTCCTTCAGCCTGTTTCTGATTTCCTCCGTCAGCATGCCGGAGGAAAACCGCCATTCCCAGTTCCCGCCGGTGGTGCCCGGTTTGTTCATCCTGGCTTCGCTTCCGAGACCCAGCAAATCCTGAAGTGGAACAATGGCTGTGTCGGCAACAGATGAAAAAGCCAGCCGAATCAGGTCCCAGTTAATCCCGCCGCCGTCTGTGTGCAGGTATTTCATGGCAAAGTGTCTTTCCGCCTCGATTTCCTTTGCCGTACGAACGGCGTCTCCGGTTATGCCCCCCTTGAACCAGCCGGCAGCCGTATCGTTGTCATGGGTGCCGGTGTATACTACACAGTTCTGCGCGTAATGATGCGGCAGGTGATAGTTATCAGGACCGCTTCCAAAGGCAAACTGTAAGACCTTCATTCCGGGAAAACCATATTTGTCCTTCAAGGCAAAAACCTCGGGAGTGATATATCCCAGGTCCTCAGCGATAATGGGCATCTGTCCCAGTTCCTTCCTGACAGCCTCAAAGAGTCTTGACCCTGGTCCCTTTACCCACCGGCCATTGACTGCGGTCGTCTCTCCTGCGGGTATCTCCCAGTACTTCTCGAAACCCCGGAAGTGGTCAAGGCGGATGATATCCACCATAGTGCTCGCAGCCCTTATTCGCTCAATCCACCAGGAATAACCTTCCTTTCCCATTACTCTCCAGCGGTAAAGTGGATTGCCCCAGAGCTGTCCTGTCTTGCTAAAATAATCGGGCGGCACGCCGGCCACCACCGTAGGGCTTCCGCTCGAGTCGAGATAGAACATTCCGGCATGCGACCAGGCATCCGCGCTGTCCAGGGCTACATAAATGGGGACATCTCCAATGAGCTTAATGCACCTGTCATTGCAGTATTTTTTCAGCTCAAACCATTGCTTGAAAAACTGAAACTGAAGATATCTGTGATATTCGATCTCTAGAGTCAGCTCTTTTTCCCAGCGCTGCAGAGCTTCAAGGCCCCGCTTTCTTATGTCTTCTTCCCATGTATTCCATACCGCGGAGCCGTGCGCATTCTTGAGAGCCATAAAAAGGGCGTAATCATCCAGCCAGTAGGAATTTCCATCACAGAAAGATTGAAAATCAAACCGCATTTCAGGCGAGGCCTGGTTCCTGAAATTCTCGAAGGCCTTCTTGAGCAAAGGCGTTTTCGAGCCCAGTACGGCGCCGTAGTCCACTCTGTCCCGGGGAGAAACAGGCATCGACTCGAGGTCGGCCCGCGTCAGGAGCCCGTCCCCGGCCAGCTTGTTCAGGCTGATTAGAAGGTGATTCCCGGCGAAGACTGAGTAAGGATGATAGGGGGAATTTCCAAAGCCTATTGGATACAGGGGCAGCACCTGCCACAGCTGCTGGCCGGCGCTCTCCAGGAAATCTACGAAGCGGTACGCTTCTTCTCCGAGTTCCCCGATTCCATAAGGGCCTGGCAGCGATGTGATATGTAGTAAGATGCCGCTGCTTCTTGGAAACTTCATCAAAATCCTTTTCCACTAGTATAAGCATGGGAGGTTTAAAGCGCAATCAGGCTATGGTATGATTTAGAACATCAAATTACAGAGCTCAAATGCCAAATCAACTGTAATTTGGATTTTCAACAGGGGGTCTTAGCAGTATGGGGAAGAGCATTCCTGATGGCCTTTTTCTCGGCATTGACCTGGGGGGCACGAAGATTCTATCCGTGGTTGCCGGCTCCGGGGGCAAGGTGCTCTCCCGCGACCATGCGCTGACGCCGGCCGCACAGGGCCCGGAGGCAGTAATCCAGGCGATTCTTAAATCGGCGGCCCGCGTTCTAAAAGGCGCGGGCGTCACCAGGGATAAGGTCATGGCCGCTGGCATCGGCGCAGCAGGAGTCTCCAATCCTGAGACCGGCATTCTGTATGCCTCGCCCAACCTGCCCGGCTGGAAGAACGTTCCGCTCAGAGACAGGGTTCAGCAGGAGACCGGCATCGATACCTTTCTGACCAATGATGCCAATGCCGCCGCCCTGGGTGAATTTCGCTATGGCGCGGGAAAAGGCGTTCGAAACCTTGTTTACATCACCATCAGCACTGGCATCGGCGGTGGCCTGATCATAGACGGTAAGTTGTACGGCGGAGCAACCGGCGCCGCTGGAGAAATAGGGCATATGACCATTGATACAAATGGGCCGCTCTGCAACTGTGGAAACAGAGGATGCTGGGAGATACTGGCCTCGGGTACCGCCCTGGCGCGGGAAGCGAAGAAGAGGATCGAGGAGGGCGCAACCACAAAGATTGCGGCTCATTCCAAAGGCAGGAGGGAGCGCATAACGGCGCAGGCTGTCCAGGACGCAGCTATGGAAGGCGACAGGCTGGCACTAGAGCTTATCAGGAAGCACGGCTATTATATCGGCGTGGGCCTGGCCAATCTGATAAACATATTTAACCCCGAGTTGATAATCATAGGCGGGGGCCTGTCTCACATGGGAGACATGCTTCTGCGGCCGGCCATGGACGTCGTGAAGGAGAGGGCTTTCAAAGCCTCTTATGAGGCGGTCCGCCTGACAGTAGCTCAACTGGGGGACGATGCCGGCGCCCTCGGCGCCATAGCCTTTGCCCAGGCGCAGATGAAGCACCATTCGTAGGGGCAGCGATGTATCGAGGCCAAAAGCGGCCACGGAGTGCTGCTCCTACAGTATTCTCGGGGCAACGACGTGTAATTGTTTGAGGTGACGGCGAATGCACCATACCAAGTACTTCGGAAGACGCACCAAGATAATCTGCACCATCGGACCTGCCAGCGGCTCAAACACCCAGATCGAGAAAATGATAAAGGCGGGAATGAATATTGCCCGCCTTAACCTCTCCCACGGCACGCGGCAGGAACATGCCGCTTACGTAAGAACCATCAGATCCGTATCTCAGAAGCTGGGGGTCACGGTGGCAATCCTCATGGATATGCCCGGCCCAAAGTACCGGACCGGCAGTCTTAAAGGGGGCTCGGTGGTCCTCAATAGAGGAGAGCGGGTCACACTTACCACCAGACAGGTGGAAGGGGATGGGAATGTGGTGCCGGTTAACCTGCCTAACTTACCCCGTGACGTGAAAGCCGGCGACCTCATACTGCTGGACGACGGCGCCATGGTGGTGAGAGTCCAGGAAACATCCGGGACAGACGTCAAATGCAGAGTAGTCACAGGAGGGACTCTCACTCCGGGGCGTGGAGTTGTCGTGCCGGGAATGCGTATCTCCGTTCCTTTTGTAACGGAGAAGCTCAAGGAGAACCTCTATTTTGCCGTAGAGGAGCAGGCCGACTACATAGCCCTTTCGTTTGTGAGCAACCCCGCGGATGTTGTTCATGTAAGGCAGATTCTCGATCAGAAAAACTCCGATATTCCCCTCATATCCAAGATCGAAAGGGGTGAAGCCCTGAAACACCTGGGAAAAATCCTGGAAGCCAGCAATGGCATCATGGTAGCCCGCGGAGACCTGGGCGTGGACATACCTCTGGAAAAAATTCCTCTTGCCCAAAAAGATATTGTAAGAAGAAGCAACCGTGCGGGAAAGCCGGTAATCGTCGCCACGCAGATGCTCGAGTCCATGGTAAACATGGCCACGCCCACGAGGGCAGAGGTTACAGATGTGGCAAACGCCATTTTCGACGGGGCCGACGCGGTCATGCTGTCGGCGGAGACCTCAATCGGCAAGCATCCGGTGCAGACCGTGCAAATGATGTCCAGGATTGCCGCGGAGGCTGAGCGCAAACTGCCTTACGATGTCTTGCTCAGGGAAAGAGGGCTTCAACTAGGGTCCCAGATTGATGAGGCCATCAGCTATGATGCCTGCCGGACCGCATATCAGCTGGGGGCCAGGGCTATTGTGGCGTTCACCCGTTCAGGAAGCACCGCCTGCCGGGTCTCCAAGTATCGCCCAGAGGTGCCTATCCTTGCTATAACCCCAAATGACTCGGTCCGCAGAAGACTGATGCTGTACTGGGGAGTTTACGCCTTCCAGATTGAAGAACCCTCCACAGTCGACGGGCTTTTCACCAGGGGCGGCAGCCTGGCAAAGGACCTGGGGTTAGCCAGGGCGGGCGAGTTGGTGATAATCACAGGGGGCGTCCCAATGGGAGTAGCCGGAACGACCAATCTGCTGAAGGTAGAGAGGATAGCCTAGAGGGGCTCGGGTGTGCGCTTGTCCCTGAGCCTTATGTAAACTTGAGAGGGACCGCTCCGGCCCTTCTTTTCCTGAATCTCGAACGTATCGGTATTGGCTTTAATAAGCTGGTAAAGCTGCCTGAACCCATATGTGCGAGGATCGAATCCCGGGTCGAGCCGGCGCAGACGTTCTCCGACCACTCCCAGGTATGCCCAGCCATCGTCCTCTACGGCCATATCGAAGGCGCTTTTCAGCAACGGCAGAGGGTCATCCCGCGTACCGGCCACGGCTGCATCCCTGGAGGGCTGGACCACCTTCGGCAACTCCCTTTCGCCGAGGAGGTTCTCCGTGTATACGAATACCTCACAGGCATTGACAAAGGCCCTGGGTGTGCTTTTCCTGCCGATTCCCATCACGAAAAGCCCCCTTTCGCGGATGCGTGTCGCGAGACGGGTATAATCGCTATCGCTGGACACCAGACAAAAGCCCTGCACATTGCCATCGTGGAGAATATCCATCGCGTCTATAATCAGCATGCTGTCGGTGGCATTCTTGCCCACAGTATTGCGGAATTGCTGAATAGGCTGAATAGCATGGCTACTGAGAATCTCTTTCCAGCTTTTCATCTGGGATGTTGTCCAATCCCCATAGACGCGCCGGATTGTGACCAGTCCGTACTTGCCGGCTTCCGCGATTATCTTCTCGATTAGAGAGGCTTGAGCGTTATCGCCGTCAATCAGCATGGCATTGCGCCTGTTTTCGAAAGTTGTTGATGTATCTGGCATTGTTGCTCAGCGCTATTATAACATGAACAGCGGGAATCCAGTCTTCCCGCTGTTAAAACCCCAGCTTTTCGCCCACGAGGATTGTGGTGATGCGGTCGGGCAAATACTCCTTTTCGTAAACCACAACCTTTCCCAGGAAGGTTCCGGCGAAACCCGCGGCCTTCATGCGCGCGTCCTCCAGCGGCATGGCATGCTCCTTCAGACGGCGCATGGCCATATCCAGGTTCGGCACAATCTTGTTTATTCCGACGACCCAGATGACTTTTCTGGCGGGATACACATAGCCGCCCTGCCTGCTTCCGCTGGCATCGGCACTCACCACCTGGCCTGTCTCCGCGACGCCCTGCACGCTGCCCAGAAAATAACTCGCGGACGTGGACTGCCGCCTCAGCTCATCCTGTTTTACAGGGTCCTTTTCGGGAACGATCCGGTCTTTCCAGTTCTTCCAGGGATGCTTGTTTCCCGTCAGGTAATCAATGAAACCAATCTCTATGAGGGTGGTTGAGCTTCCATTCATCACGTCAGCCCCTGCGGGAATGATTTCCTTGAGCTTTGCAAAGGCCGCTTCTCTGGTGGCCAGGTACATGGGATTGAAATTCCTTGGCTTGAGCGCCTCTATGGTACGGTCAATTGTTTTTTTGTCGGGTGTGGCATTCCAGTTCATGTATTCCTTCCCCCTTTCCTTTAATCCATTGTCCGTGCAGGTTTAGAATCCAACCGGGTTGGTCAATTTACATTGTACAACAAAATACCGCGGACTTGGCGGATTTCTGGTTCCAGACAATGCGCCCGCCGGTGTGCAGACGCATACAGGGCGCGCCAGAAGCGTCAGGTTTTGCCGCTCACTGAGAAACGGATTATTCCGTTGAGTTACTAATGGTCTCAATAAAATGGTCTTATTGAATCGGGAAATGCAACATGATTAAGGTGCTCACCCGTCCGATTAAGATGCTCACCCCGGAGGCGAAATTCAGATTCAAAATTATTAAGATGATCATGTTTTGGGGATGAGCATCTTAATATTATGCCCTGTTAGCAACATTAGTGCACAGAAAGTAACTGCAACATTATAACATAAACAGAACGAGGAATATGATGGAAGAGAAAGCGATTAGTAACGGCGCTGGTTCACGAAAAAGGGTGACCTTCCCTCCCGAAATCGGGGACGTAATTCTCGGCGGATTCCATTTCCTGCACCCAGCCGTTCTCCAATCCCAGGTCGGATAGCAGTCGCAGTACCCTTTCATATTCCATCGCAGAGATCTTGCGGGAGAGCAATGGAATTCCTGGGGCGCGGTGCAGAGGCAGGTACTGGGACATGATGCTTACTGTGACATCCGGGGATACTTCCCGTGCCAGCCAGGCAAGCGACTCTTCGCTGTCCGCAAGGTGGTTGGGCAGGATGAGATGCCGCACAATCATTCCCCGCCGCGCCACTCCGGATTCATCCGTCGTCAGATGGCCAACCTGGCGGTACATCTCCTTGATGGCCTCACGGGCGCTGGAGACATAGTCAGGCGCGGCGGAAAGCTTCCTTGCCCATTTTTCGGAGCCATACCGCAAATCGGGCAAATAGATGTCTATGATTCCCTCCAACTCCCTGATGACGGAAACGGAGTCGTAGCCGCTGCTGTTGTACACCAAAGGTATGCGCAGTCCCATGGGCACCGCTTCCAGGAGTGACCGGACTATCTGCGGGACAAAATGGGATGGCGTCACAAAGTTGATATTGTGGCAGCCCATCTCATCCTGAAGGTAGAGCATCTTCTCGGCCAGCGTGTGGAAGTCTACCTCCTTTGATTTCTGTTTCTTCCAGTCCTGGCTTATCTGGTGGTTCTGGCAATAGACGCACCGCATATTGCAGTTGCCAAAGAATACGGTCCCCGACCCCCTGCTCCCGGAGATGGCGGGTTCTTCTCCGGAATGAGCGCATACCGCGGAGACTATAGGCAGGTAGCCGGAACGGCAGAAGGCCGGCGCGTTTTCCAGCCGGTTCACCCGGCAGAGCCGGGGGCATATATCGCAGGATACCAGTCTTTGTTCAAGCAGCCTGGAGCGCCGCGCCAGTTCGCCGGAACTGTAGAACGAAAGATACTTGGGTATTGTATGAGTAATAGATGTGGTGGTCATTGATTCAACGCGATAAACATAATACTTCCAGATATATTATACATAATGGGGGAATGATGGTAACGGTTGACAGGCGAGACGCCTGTCCCACTGGTTCCTGTTCACGGTAGCTGATGAGAGGCGGGGATGCTTGTCGTGTTGTATGCTGCCAGCTATACTAATACAAACGCATTAATTACAGGGCAATTCATGAATTGCCCCTACAGCTTCGTTGGCAACTACGATGCAACATTACTTAATACTCTTGTATTAGATATACATGAAGAATACGGCTCCCCCTTTCCCGGCCAACTGCCAGACCACGGCCATGGGCATTATGCCGCATACCGATATCGAACGGGCGCTTCAATTGTGTCTGGGCATGGATATTCCATTCTGGCCGCAGCTGCCCAACGTGAGCTTCTACGAGGATATGTACGTGCAGGCCTCGGAGCATTTCCCCGGTATGCGCGTTAACCCGGACCTGGGGATTCTCACCTTCAATACAGCCCTTTTCCGGGAGGAGGTTGCAGGGGACTACACGAGCAATCTGGAGAACCCGGATATCTTCTCCCTGAGCCGGAAATACTCTGCCGTCTATCACCGTTTTCTGGAGCTGGATCTGTCTTCGCACGCGGCCATCCGCGGTCAGATAATCGGACCGGTTAGCTTTGGCTTCAGGGTTAACGACCAGGACCGCAGACCGATAATCTATGACGATGAGGTACGTACAATCCTGTTCGACTTTATCCTGCGTAAGGCCAACGCGCAATACCGCGAACTGCGGGAACGCAATCCTAACGCTTTTGTGTGGCTGGATGAGCCCGGTCTGGGCTGGCTGTTCTCGGGAATGTCCGGCTACGGCGACATTCAGGCGAGGGCCGACTATGAAACCCTTCTTGCTCAAATTGAAGGACCCCGTGGTCTGCACCTGTGCGCCTCGATTAACCTGCCCTACTTGCTGGAGCTAGGGGTGGATGTACTGTCTTTCGATGCCTACCAGCTCGAGGGCATGCCCAGGGCATATGCCGAGGCCGCGGGAGCTTTTATGCTCAAGGGAGGAATCATTTGCTGGGGCATCGTTCCTACCGAACCGGAGGGACAGGGAAAGGAAGTACCAGAAAGCCTGACGGGAAAGATAACCAGGTACTGGGGGACAATAGCTGAAGCAACCGGTCTCCCTCCGGAACAGATAGCCCGGCAGTCGCTCGTGGCTCCGGCCAGGTGCATGCTTAAGAATACCGGCAGGGTAGGGGCCGCCGGAGAATCAGGCAACCAGCCCTCCACCGGCGGGCGGAGCAGCGACCTCAGCATCGAAGAAGAACTGGTGGAGACGGGCTTCCGCTATACCATCCAGGTCTCGCGCATGCTGAAAGAAAGATATTTATAGGGAAGGAACCCGGGGACTTATGACTGTTTAGCATAGATTTTGTAGTAATCATATTTGCCCTGTATAATGAAACCAGTAGCTTGAATTTCTGCATGATCCGGGAGGAGGAACAAACTAATGAAGCTATTGGAGAACAAATCAGTAGTGGTTGTGGCGGGGATACTCATCATTCTGGGCATAGCCGTATTGGCCTGTGGCCCGCAAACTGCCCCGGCGCCGGCCGCTCCGCAGGCCGCCATCCAGCGACAGCCGACTGCCTTTAGCCCCATCGTTATTGACAAACAGGCGGGAGAAATCAGGATAGCCGCCCGCGTGAACGGCAAAGCCTTCACCGACCCCACCTGGCATGGCGTGGTCTATGAAAAGGGCAAGAACGCCGGAGTGGCCGTGTTCCAATCGTATGTCAGCCCCAATCTTGTGCATGACTCTTTGAAGTTTTCCGGCGGTGAGCCGGGAAACAACATGCCTGCGAAAGACTACAGCGCGATGTACGTAAAAGGTTCCGATATTGACGTCTCCGTTACCTGGGAGGGAGCTCCGAAAACTTACAGCCTGATAGAGGTACTGAAAGACCCGGACGGGCAGAGCGGCAAGGGCATTCAAACCAAGTTTGGCGGCAATTACGAACGTATAGATACCGCGGGCACGGGATGCGAGACCTGTTTTTATAGCTGCCCAGTTGGGATAACCAGCAACTCCGCCTACAACGGAGACGACTTCGCCCGGCAGAAGAGCGCCGGACAGGCCGGATTCCTGGGCAACAAGGATGTGCTGCCTCCAGCCGGCACGGATGTGGTCATAATCTACAGGGTGAAGAGCTAACCCACGATAGTAGGGGCAATTCATGAATTGCCCCTACAGTTGTTTAGAGGAGTGTCATCGAAGACCTGAAGGGAATCAGCAAGACGGTACAAAGCTACCTGGGCATGTCCACCAGGCCCGTCGGCGTGAAGCTGTTCAAACGGGGTGAAGCCGTCCCGGATTCCGGCCATGATAAGCCCGAAAGGCCCATGCCGTTTTGCCGCCTGGTCCATGAGGCCGCAGCCGGCAAAAACTTTCTGATGCGCCTGGAAGACCTGGACTGCTCCAAGGCCGAAGTCGCTCTGGGTTTTCACGGGCCAAAATTCACTGACGTGGAACCCAGGATAAGGGTAAATACGGCCGCTCTGCGGATAGGACCGACAGAGGACTCCGATGTAGTTATGCTGGTACTCAACCCTGAACAGGTTATGTCAGCGTCCATGCTGATAGAAGGGCTCAGCGTGCGTTTCGTGAAGAACAGGGCGGTCTGCGGGGCGGCCATGGCTCAGGTCTATAACAAGGGTCAGGGGGTTGTCACATTCCTGTGCATTGGTGCGCGCACCAGAGGCGGGTTTCAGCCGGCTGAAGTTGTCATGTCCCTTCCTCGCGAGACATTCCGGGAGCTGGCCGCGAAGATGGGAAAGTTTCCCTCGTTCAGCAGGAAGGTGAGAGAAAGCGTGACGGAAAGGCTTCTTCGGAGAGGGTAAGGTGGAACCGGACAACATACTGTACTCGCCCGACCTGGTCCAACAGCAGCGCGACGGCGTTTTCCTTATAATTGATCCGGCTTCTCCCAACTGGGCCAGCGTCAACTCCCACGGCTCGGCAATTATCCGCCGCTGCGACGGGCGTCACACGCTGCGGGAAATCTGTTCCTCTGGCGGCGAAGATGCTCAAAACGTGGAGGATTTCCTGAATAAGGCGCTGCAGACGGGTTTCATATCTACCGTCCCCGACCTGACTCCCGCCTATCAGGGCCGCGGCCAGAGCATCGCTCCGGCATCGCTGGAAGAGCTCTGGATACACACCAACAACTCCTGCTCGCTACGCTGCAGGCATTGCCTGGTGGACGGCGGAAGCGAACCGGTCAGACCTCTTGGAACGCGAGAAATCGAGAAGCTTGTTGACGATGGCCTGGCCCTGGGGGCGAAACGCATCTATTTTACAGGCGGAGAACCTTTCCTCAGGAAGGACCTGTTTTCACTTGTCAAATATGTCACGGAGCGAGCCCAGCTGGTCGTCCTGACCAGCGGAGTACTGATGTCGAAAGAGATAGCGGAAGGGCTGAAAGCCATACCGGGAGGCAATCTGCTGATGCAGGTAAGCCTGGAGGGACCCGACGCGGAGACAAATGACTCTATCCGCGGCGAGGGCAACTTCGACCTCGCGGTTCAGGGCATAAAAAGCATGACGGCGGTGGGACTTACCCCTATCGTTACCACGACACTGACCAGGCTGAACTACGTGAAGGCGACGGAGACCACGCGCTTCCTGTCCTCCCTGGGCGTCAAAGACCACCATATCCTGTGGCTGCACGGGCGCGGCAGGATGCGGCAAAGCCTTGAGGAACTGCTGCTTCCAGGTGAGACCGTAAGCCGCGTAATGAAAGAACTCAGACAGACTGCGAAGCATCTCGACATTATTGTGGATAACTACGAATCCCTGTCTGTCCGCGTCAGCGGAAAACGAGCTCATAAAAACGACCTCTGCAACTCCTGCTATGGCCTTCTCAGCGTGAACACGGACGGGCATGTGTATCCTTGCGCGGCTCTCAACGGCGCCGCCGGATTCGACTGTGGCTCCATCAAGGATAGAACCCTTCGCGAGATATGGCTTGAATCGCCGGTGGCTGATTGGATACGGGATAACTCCCTTCAAAAGCGGGTGGGCTGCAATTCCTGCTTCCTCAAGTTCTTTTGCGGGGGAGGTTGCTTCGCCCAGTCCTATTTCAACTACGAGATAAGTACGGGGAGCGGCTGCATCATGGCCCCCGACCCGTATTGCGGCGCCTACAAATCTCAGCTAATGGAACTGATGTGGGAGGCCGCCATGCCTGCGCAGGCGGAGAAAGTTGAGAGTCGTCCGGTCATCTACAGGCATATGGGCGGCGAACTGCCCGCGTGCGCCGCAGCCGGGAACAAAGTCCTGGATGCCGCGTTCGATGTGGGCACCTATCATTGCTCGTGTGTGCTGGCCATGGAAACGAGGGATGGCGCCTGATGCTGAGTCGCTTTCGTAGGGCAATTCATGAATTGCCCCTACGACAAAGGCGACAACAGAGTGTCGCCCCTGCAATATTTGCAACATGACCACGAATCACCTGTGGCGGAATGCGGCCATAGTGCTGGCGGCGTTCGCTCTGCTGGCCCTGGCCTACTGGCTCTGGAATCCGTTTCAGGACACCGTGCGGCGTGTGCTTGACATCTTTTCCAGGGCAGACATAGAGCAACTCAGAAAGTACCTGCGCTCCTTCGGCATATGGGCGCCCATTGTTTCGGCGCTGCTGATGATTGTGCAGGCCGTGCTTTTCCCTCTTCCCGCCCTCATTTTGACGGTAACCAATGGACTTGTTTTCGGAGCCTTCTGGGGAACAGTGTTGTCATGGAGCAGCGCTATGGCTGCCGCGGCGGTATGCTGGGCTATCGGCCGGATGCTGGGCCGCCCGGTGGTGGAGCGATTAGTGAACAAAAAGACGCTGGAATTGGCTGACCGATTCTTCAAGCAGTACGGCAAACGCTCGGTGCTTATCGCTAGGCTGATACCTGTGATGTCATTCGATGTAGTCAGCTACGCCGCCGGTTTGACGCCCATAACATTCCCGGGGTTTATGGCGGCCACCGGCATTGGCCAGCTGCCCGCGACCGTAGTCTACTCTATACTCGGGCAGAACCTGCCCAGGGCAGTGGATTACGGACTTTTCGTTCTCGGCTCGCTGGCGGCCTTGCTGGCGCTTGCTTTCATTCTGAAGAGGACGCTGATGAAGAGAATCGCAGGGCGCGAAGACCGTAAGTAGTACAATGAGAAGCATGGCAGAACACAGTTCACGCCCTAAGCGGGAGCAACCGGAGGTTCTTTCAATGGCTCCGGGACGGAAGAAGCTGCCCTGGACCCGCATATTGAGGCCAGTGGTAAGCGCCGGCCTGCTGTTCCTTGTTCTCAAGGGCACCAACCTGTCCGAGTTTCTGAACCTGGCCGGGAAGGCCAATTTCCTGTTCCTGGTCGTGGCCATGGTCCTAATCCTGACTGCGTTGATGGTGAGCGTTGTCAGGTGGCAGAGACTCCTGGCGGCGCAGAACGTAAGAGTATCCCTGGCCAGGCTGTTTGGCTTCTACCTGGTCGGGATATTTTTCAACAATCTCCTGCCTACCAGTATTGGCGGCGACATAGTCAGGATACACGAGGTATCGAGGTATACCGGCAAGCCCTCTGCATCGGTGGCATCGGTGGTCTCGGAACGCCTTATCAGCGCTCTTGCCCTGTCCATTACCGCGGCCCTCGGCCTCGCGCTCAGCTACCGCGTAGCCGGCCGGTTCAGCGCTGTGGTCATTGCTTTGCTGGCTATCGTTCTGGCCGTAATCCTGCTTTTTGCCGTTGAGAAGCGGCGAAGCAGTGTAAGCAAGAGGATATGGCTGCCGCGCCGGTTCGCGCTCCGCCAGAGGCTGGACGACCTGGTGACTTCAATGGGCGCATGCCTGCAAGACCGGTGGAATGTGGCGCTGGTCATCGTATTGTCACTGCTGTTCCACTTCATCATAGTGACCATAACATATTTCATTTTCCTGGCCCTCGGACTGCACATTCCCTTCGTATATTTTCTGTTATTTATCCCAATTATTTCCGCCTTGCAAATACTGCCCATATCCATTAGCGGCTTCGGAGTGCGCGAAGGGGCCTACGTCTATTTTTTTGGCGCGGTAGGTGTCTCCAGCGCCCAGGCCATAGCCGCCTCCCTGACCTTCTGGGCGCTTGCGGCGCTGGTAAGCCTGGCCGGCGGACTGATATTTGCGCTGCGGAAATGAACTACCGGGAATGCAAAGTGGAAAATGCAAACTCCCTGGAAGATGGTCAGTGTTTGAACTCGCGAATTTTTGACTTTTGAATTAGGGTATGGTCTCCATAATCATCCCGGTATTGAACGAGGCCTCGACGATTGAGACCACCCTGCGCAGTGTTTCCTCTTTGCAGGGTGACCACGAGGTGATTGTCGTGGACGGCGGCAGCAGCGACGCAACCGCGGCAATCGTGGGCTCTTACGCACGCGTATTGAGTTGCCCGAAAGGGCGCTCCCGCCAGATGAATACCGGGGCCAGGGGAGCCCGTGGAGACGTGTTACTTTTCCTCCATGCTGACACAAAGCTGCCTCGGGGTGCGGTAGCCTCAATCGAGGAATCTCTGGCCGATCCCGCTGTCATTGGCGGCCGGTTCAGACTGCGGCTGGACCAGCCCGGCTGGCCTTATCGCGTGATAGCCCGGGGGGTAAATACGCGAGACCGCCTATTCCGCGGATTCACCGGAGACCAGGCCATCTTCATCCGGACCGGCGTGTTCAAAGAGCTGGGGGGCTACAGCGACATGCCGCTGCTGGAAGATCTGGACCTTGCCGGGAGAATGTGCCGGGCGGGAAAGGTCGTCCGGCTGCCCCTGTACGCGGTCACCTCCGCGCGCCGCTGGCAGAAGAACGGGTTGATCAGGACGGTACTGCTCATGTGGGCTCTCCGCCTGCTCTTCGTGCTCCGTTTCCCCACACACTGGCTCGAGACTTTCTATATGGATACGCGGTGAAGGGACCGGCGCTGGTTGTCATGGCCCGGGCGCCCTTGCCCGGCGGGGTCAAGACCAGGCTCCAGCCTCACCTGTCGCCCGGCCAGTGCGCCGAACTTTACCTGTCGTTTCTACGGGATGCCATTGACCTCGCCGTCTCAGTCCCGCCATTCACCCCTTTCATGGCCTTCACTCCAGAAAAAGAAGAAGCGTTCTTCAGAGGCCTGGTTCGTGGGTCCGACGTGTCGGTCCGACCTGTCGGACTCGGCAGAGCGGAAAGCAGGATGGAACTGGTGCCCCAGGCCAGGGGTGATCTGGGCCGCCGTATGCAAGCCCTGATGTCGCAGCTGGAATACCGGGACTACTCTCCAATAGTGATAGTGGGGAGCGACCTTCCCGCGCTTCAGCCCGCGACCCTGCTGCGCTCGCTGGAGTGCCTTCAGAGCAGCGATTTGTGCCTGGGACCCTGCCCGGATGGAGGTTACTATCTGGTGGGCGCGCGGCACAGCTCCGCGGCGCTTTTCCGGGGCATCCCATGGAGCACCCCGCGGGTGCTGACGACAACCCTGGAAAGGGCTAAATCCGCCGGGATTTCCGTCAGCCTTCTTGAAGAATGCGCCGACGTAGATACCTTCGATGACCTCGAGCGTCTGCGTGCGGATATGGAGCTTCTGCGTCGCACACCTGGAGCCACAGTTCCGCGCCATACCGGGAAGTGGATGAAAGAGAGCGGAATATATAGCGCTTGAACACGGGGAAATTACTGCTGGAGTACGCTTCTAAGGGTTCTTTGCCACCGGGACAGTGAACCAGAAGGTGGAACCGCTGCCGGGTTCGGATTCCACCCAGATTTTTCCTCCATGCGCTTCCACCAAAATCCGGCACACATGAAGTCCCAGGCCTATCCCGGGAATCCCGCTTTCACCGAACTTATCCAGCCTCGAAAAACGGTCGAAAAGTTTTGCCTGATTCTCTCTGGCGATTCCTATTCCCCCGTCGGTGACTCCGACGACGATGTTTCCGTTGTCCGCCCGGGCAGATATCTTTACGTCGCCGCCTGCGGGAGAATACTTGATGGCATTGTCAACAAGGTTGTTGAGCAGACGGGCGACGCGAACACGGTCAATATCCGCGGGCGGCAACTGCTCCGGCAAGCTTATTACGAGACGATGAATGGGGGACCTGTCTTTCAGTTTTCTCACGACTTCCGAGGCCACCTCGTTCATGTCCGCCGCCTCTTTTCTCAGGACCAACTGGTGTGCCTGCGACCTCGAAAGCTCAAGCAGGTTTTCCACGATGCCAGCCAGGTCCTCAGCGCCGGACAAAGCATCGCGGACCAGCATCCGCCTGTCCTCCCGGGATAACCCATCCGTGAGCGTCGTATGAAGAGAACCTATGACCACAGTCAAAGGGGTCTTGATTTCATGGGAGACCATGCCGATAAACTCATCCTTCAGCCGTTCTGCTTTTTTTCTTTCTACCTCGCATCGCTTGCGTTCGATGGCGTATAGCAGAGACCGGCGCAGCAGTCTATGGTCCGCCTCACCTTTTGGCAAATAGTCATCGGCTCCCTGCCGCACGGCCTGAAGGCCCTGCTCCTCGTCGTCAACGGATGTCATTACCACCACGGGAAGATCGGCAGCCGCCCGCGCTTTGAAGGCCTCAAGCGTCTCCAGTCCGCGGCTTTCGGGCAGACCCAGGTCCAGCAGCACCACATCAACTTCATGTTTGGCCAGGAATCGCAGCCCTGCCTCGAGACTGCCTATGGTGTGCAGGTTGAAATCGTCAGGGAATTGCCTGAGCAGTTCCCTGACCAGCCGGACGTCTCCGGGATTATCTTCTATTTGCAGGATGTTCATTGAGCCTCCGGTCTTATTTTGGGGGAAGTTTCACTATGGTCAACCAGAAGTCTTCTATGGTTTTGGTTATCTTCATGAACTGCTCGAAATCAATGGGTTTGGTAATGTAGCAGTTGGCATGCAGGTTATAGGCTCTCAAGATATCTTCCTCGTCCCTGGATACCGTTAATACTACCACAGGTATTCGCTTAAGGCTATCATCCGCTTTTATCTCGGCGAGGACTTCACGGCCGCTCTTTCGCGGCAGGTTCAGGTCGAGTATAACAAGGTCAGGCCTCCGGGCATCGGCATATTTGCCCTGCCGCCGCAGGAACTCCAAAGCCTTGACGCCGTCATCAACGACGTAAAGGTTGTTACGTATCTTGCTGCCTTTCAGTGCTTCACGGGCAAGACGCACGTCCCCGGGATTGTCTTCCACGAGCAGAATATCTATTGCTTTGCCAGGATCCGAATCCATGCGCTGTTACTCCTTTCGAATGGCCAGGATATACGAGACCATTATATAAACCGCTAATATACCTCGAAAACATTACAAAAGCATAAAGTAATGCCCAAAAATGTTGCGATTTTATAACATTATCGGGGCATGCTTGCCAGCGACAATTATAGAAGGGGTGTTTGAAAGATGTAAAGAGCCCGGATAGGGGAAGGGGAGAGAGGACGATTATACAACATATTTTCGCGCAAAGGGAAGAAAATTCCACCCGCAGGCGGGCGGGTTCGAAACCCGCCCCTACGATACAGCCTGGAGGCGGGCTCCGATTCATCGGAGCCCCTACGATTTCAGGGGCAGTGTGAAGAAGAATGTAGAGCCTTTCCCCGGTTTAGACTCGATCCAGATGCGACCGCCGTGGGCTTCGACAAGCTTGCGGCAGACGACCAGCCCCAGCCCGGTTCCGCCGGTGCTTCCGGCGCTGTCATAATGCAGGCGTTCAAAAGGAGTGAAAAGCCTTGCCTGGTCTTCTTCCGATATGCCGGGCCCCTGGTCGGCTACACCTATCACCAGCTCTTTTTTCAGCGCCCTGACGCTCACGCGGACCGCAGCTCCTTCCGGTGAGAACTTGGCCGCGTTATCGAGCAAGTTGTAGAGTATGTGCTCCACCCGCGTCTTATCACCGGTTACACCCGGAAGACCGGCGGGAAATTCCACAATGAAACTATGCCCGGGGAACTGAGCTTTGGCCCTGCTCAGCGCTTTTTCCAGGATTGCGCGCATATCGAGCGGCTCGGAATGGAGTATGATCCGGCTTGCCTGGGCCCTGGAGAGTTCCAGCAGGTTATTGACTATGTCGGAAAGCGTCTCAGCCTCGGTATAGGCATCCCTGGTAAGCACGAGACGCTCGTCCTCCGTGATGCGTTTGCCTTCCGCGAGCACAGTGGAAAGCCCTCCCACGATAACGGTCAGGGGAGTCTTGATTTCATGGGAGACCATGCCGATGAAATGGTCTTTCAATTCCTCCGCGGCTTTACGCTCAGAGATATCCACAATGCAGCAAACCGCCGCCGGCCTGCCCTTATAGACGGAAGGGGAGCCGGTTAACAGCACGGGTATTTCCCGGTCATTACCGGTGATGGAGACCTCATGAATCCCGGGAGCGAACTTTCCTTCAAGCCATGAACGCACATCCCGGGCAATCTGGTCCCTGTATCGCGGGCTGAAAAAATCGGGAAAGGGTATTCCGGCGGTTTCTTCGGATGTTCTTCCGGTGATATGGCCCCACTGCGGGCTGGCAAGGACGACCCCGGCTGGAAGCGCTTCCGTCTTCTGGATGATGACTACGGCCTCACCGCTGACTCCCGCCATCTGAACCAGCTCTTCGTAGCGTTCCTCAGATTCATGGTAGGCAGTCTCCCATCTCCGTTTTGCTGTCTCAACCGACTCGGCGCTGCGGCGGAGCTCGGCGGAAAGCAGGATATTCTCGTACGTCAGGGCGAAATGAGCGGACAGGGTAACAGCCAGCCGCTCATCTTCACTGCTGAACTCACCGGCACCTTTTTTATTGCACAAATACATCGCGCCGTAGGTACGTTTCTCCGACACTATCGGGACCCCCAGGAAGTTTTCAATCCTGGGCCCGCTGTAAAGATTACTCGTCAATTTACCCGATGCGGGAAAGCCGCGAAAACGCTTGGGCTCCCTGCTGCTCATCAGTCGCCTGAGGACATTTTCATCGGGAACGTGGCCGGGGTCTTTGCCGCCGTCCTGGCGGTCGATTCCGGCAGTGGCTATGTGGCCGGGCCATTTCCCTTCCCCGTCAAGGATGCCGACAACCGCAAGGTCTGCTCCACAAATATCCCTGGCGGCGCGGCAGAAAATGCCGAGGAGCCGGGCTACATCCGATTCCGTGGCGAGGTCCAGACCCACCTCAATGAGGGCAGCCACCCGGAGGCCTGCCCTGGATTCCAGTATGGCCTTATCTTCGGTCTGTTGCCCGGGATCCAGGGGGAATGCCGGAGGCGGAAGCCCCAGTACCCTGTGCACGGTGGAAAGGACCTCTTTGGGGTCGGCGGGCTTGGACAGCACCGCCGCGACGTCACAGTCTGTGGGAATCGCCGGTCCTCCGGGAAACCGGTACGCCGCCGTGTAGAAGATTACAGGCGTCTTTGCCAGGACAGGGTCATTTCTAATTTCCCGGACCAGTTGAATGCCGCTAAATTCAGGTATCATTATGTCCGCTATGATGAGGTCAGGGCGAATATTTCGCGCCGTTTCAAGGGCCTCTCTGCCTGTCTGAGCTTCCACTACTGTGTGCGAGGCATAGGTGAGCACGTAGTTCAGATACTGGAGGTTAATGGGCCTGTCGTCTACGATTAAGATCTTTGCCATAACCCGGTACTTACCTTTTCCCTCCGCCAAGACAGCGCTCCAGCTGCGCTAAGAGAACCTCCGGTTCAATCGGCCTTGTGATGAATGCAGCAGCGCCTGAGGAGAACGCCTTCTCCCGGTCAGTACCTCCATCATAGGAAGCTGAAATGAATACAAAGGGTATCGCCTGAAGCTCAGAGTTGTCCTTCACGGCTTTCAGGAAAGCAAGAACATCGTATCCCGGCATGTGAACGTCCGACAGAATCAAATCCGGCGCGGAACGGCGGGCTATTTCCAGCGCCTGGTCAGGGTCTGCCGCAGTGACGACATGGAATCCCGCGGGCTCCAGGGTGTCCCTTGCCAGTGTCAGATTTACCGGGTTGTTATCCACGACAAGGACCGTCTTGCTCCGTGATCCGGATGCAGGCGGGACCCAGGGCTCATGAGCCGCAGCAGCATGCTCAATCCGGCAGCCTCTCAGGCTGCCACCCAGGAAATCTTCAACCTGAGAAATGAAGTGTTCAGGGTTGATAGGTTTTGGAATGTACCCGTCAAAGCCTTCTTTCAGGACTTTTTCCTTATCTCCCACCATGGCCAGAGCGGTCACCGCTATGACCGGGGTCTGCCTCAGGAAGGGGTGGCTCTTCAATGCCTTTGCCAGTTTATATCCGTCGAGGTCAGGCAGCAGAATATCGCAGAGGATAAGGTCCGGCGCCTCTTTGTGCGCCAATTCCAGTCCCTCATTGCCGGTTTGCGCTGATATGGGTATATGTCCCCATGCTCTCAACAGGTACTCCATGAGCTGTAAATTTTCCAGATTGTCTTCGATCATCAGCACGCGAGCTGGCATATGCTATCTCTCCGGGAACGACACCATGAAGGTGCTGCCTTTGCCGGGTTCGCTCTCCACCTCAATATTGCTGCCGAGGAGCAGGGCAAGCTTTTGACTGAGGTGCAGTCCCAGACCCGTTCCTTCTTCCCTGTGCTTCTTTCTGTCGAGCACCCGTTCGAAAGCCTGGAACAGCTTCCTCTGGTCGGATTGGGATATGCCTACGCCGGTATCAATCACCTTGAATTCGACTGTCTTTTTCTTCCCGGTCCCGTTCTTCTCCACCTGCAAACGGACTTCACCCCTTTCCGTGAATTTGATGGCGTTATTGGTAAGGTTTGTCAGAATCTGGAGAAGAGCGCGCTTATCCGAGGTGATGACGATGTCGTCGTGCGGCAGTTCGAGCTTGAATTTGAGGCCCTTTTGCTCCGCCAGAGGGCGCAGCACATCCGCAACCTCGCGCAATACTTCCTGGGCGTGCACCGTCTCTTCAGACACATCCAGCTTGCCGGACTCGATTTTCGCCAGGTCGAGCAGGTCGTTAATAAGGGACAGCTGGTGCCTGGCGCTGGCCTGGACCGTGCCAAGCTGTTTCTCCTGTTCTTTCGTCAGCGGGCCCGGCAGCTTCATCAGAAGGGTGCCGGTGAAGCCGATAATGGCATTGAGAGGAGTCCGCAGCTCATGGGACATGCTGGCCAGGAAACGGTCTTTGGCCAGGCTGGCGTTTTCCAGCTCGACGTTCTTTTCCTGAAGCGTCTGCTCGAACCGCTTGCGCTCAGTGACGTCACGGGCGCCGGCGAACACGCCCTGGAGTTTTCCATCTCTGTCGTAGAAAGTAGAGGCGTTGTAAGATACGACCGTCTCCTGTCCGCTCTTGGAGCGGGCCGTGAGCTCGTAGTTGGTTACGGTCCCTTCCTTCAGCACCAGCCGGATGCCATCCTCCGCCTTATCCGGCTCGGTGAAATAGTTTTTGAACGGCGAACCGATTAGCTCCTGACGGGAGAACCCCGTCAGCGCCTCCATCTGCCTGTTAACGTCTGTAATGACACCCACCGGGTCGGTGGTCATGAGGGCGTCAATGTTGGCTTCGATAAGGGAGCGCGAATATGCCTGCTGGTCGCGAAGCTGACCCTCCATCTGTTTCTGGGCAACGATGTCGCGGGCGCCCGCCAGGATGCCCATGGGGACGCCGGCGGCATTGGTGAATACTCCGGCGTTGAAGCTTACAGCTACCCTGCGGCCATGGCGGGTTACCAGGACAAGCTCGTAGCCCATCACCCGCCCCTCCTTGATGGCCTGCTGGACTCCTGCCCGTGCCCGTTCGGGGTCGGTAAAGTAGGTGGCGAAGGGCGAACTGACCAGGTACTTACGCGAATGACCGGTCAGCCTGGTAGCTTCTTCGTTCACATCGGTGATAACGCCATCCGGGGCGATGGCGAAGAGGGCATCCGCGGAAGCCTCGATAAGCGACCGGTTGTAAGCTTCCTGCTCTGAGAGCTGGCTCTGGAGCCGGGACTGTTCCGAGATGTCGCGGGCCGAGGCGAAGATTCCCTGGGCGCGGTTGTCGCCGCCGCGGAAGACCGAGGCATTGAACGACACCGTAGCTTTGCGGCCCGATTTGTTCTTAAGCACCAGCTGATAGTTGGTCACGACTCCATCCGCCAGTGTGCGCTTTACGCCGATGTCCGCCCTGTCAGGTTCGGTAAAGTACCATTTGAACGGCGAGCCGACCAGCTCTTTTCGCTCATAGCCGGCCATGCGGCACATCTGCTCATTCACATCGGTGATAAAGCCCTCGGGGTCCACGGTCACCAGTCCATCTACTGAAGATTCGATGAGGCCGCGGAGATAAGTCTGCTGCTCGCGGAGCTGCTCTTCCAGCCGGACCCGGTCAGTGATATCGCGGGCTGAGGCGAAGATGCCGCGAATGCCTCCGACAGGGTCCTTAAATACCGAGGCGTTGAAGGATACCTGGAGCAGCCGCCTGGACCGGGCGATGAGGGTAAGGCCGTACTCGGTCACCACGCCCTGCTCCAGAGTCCGTTTGACTCCGGTCCGGGCCAGCACCGGGTCAGTAAAATAGTCGGCAAAGGGCGAGCCGATAAGCTCGGCGCGCGTATAACCCGTCATCTGGCACAGGCGGTCGTTAACATCGGTGATAGTTCCCGCGGGGTCCACGGTAACCAGCCCGTCCACCGAGGACTCGATAAGGCCCCGCAGATAGTTCTGCTGCTCGCGGAGCTGCTCTTCCAACCGCTTCTGCTCGGTGATGTCGCGGGCGGCGGCGAACACACCTTGCAGCTTTCCCCCGGCATCGGTAAAAGTGACGGCGTTGTAGGACACGACCGTCTTTCGTCCTGCCTTCGAACTGGCAGTGAGCTCGTAGTTAGTGACGCGGCCTTCACGCAGCACAAGCCTGATGCCTTCTTCGGCGCGCACGGAGTCCGTAAAGTGGTCTTTGAACTGGGAGCCGATAAGCTCCTGCCTGGAGCATCCGGTAAGCGCTTCCATCTGCTTGTTAACGTCGGTGATCCTGCCCAGCGGGTCCGTAGTCATCAGGGCGTCAATGTTCGATTCGATTAATGACCGGGTATAGGTCTGGGAGGCCTGGAGCTGCACTTCAAGCTGCTGCTGCGCGGTGATATCGCGGGCCGAGGCGAAGATTCCACGGATCAGGCCCTGGGTATCCCGGAAGACCGCGGCGTTGAAGGATACCGGCACGACGCGTCCCTCGGCCGCCTGCATTGTCAGCACGTAGTTGGTAACGGCGCCTTCCTTGAATGTGAGCCGGACGCCTTCTTCAGCCCGGACGGGGTCTGTGAAGTAGCGTGGAAACAGCGAGCCGATGAGCTGGTTGCGGGGACGCCCCACCAGCCTGCACATGGTATCATTGACGTCAGTGATTTTCAAAGATTCGTCTACAGTTACCAGTCCATCAACGGAGGCCTCGATGAGTCCGCGGTTGTAAGCCCGTTCGTCCGCCAGTTGCTCCTGCAAACGGGCCTGCTCGGTGATATCGCGGGCTGAGGCGAATATGCCGCGCATGACCCCTTCCTGGTCTTTAAAAACCGCGGCGTTAAAGGACACCTTGCGTTCCCGCCCTTCTTTCGTCCGCAGGACAAGCTCATAGTTGGTGACGGAACCCTGGTCCAGGGTCAGGCGTACACCTTCGGCTGCCCGTTTGGGGTCGGTAAAATAGCGCTGGAAAGGCGCCTGGATAAGCTCGGTCCGGCTATATCCGGACATGCGGCACATGGTCTCGTTGACGTCGGTGATGACCAGAAGGGGGTCTACAGTAATAAGGCCATCCAGTGAAGCCTCGATAAGACCGCGGTTGTACGTACGTTCCGCCGCCAGCTCCGACTGGAGAAGCGCCTGCTCCGTGATGTCGCGGGCGCTGGCGAAAATTCCTTTTATGCTGCCCATCGGGTCGCGGAATACAGAGGCGTTGAAGGACACTTTCAAAGCGCGCTTGTCCCGGGTAGACAGGGTCAATACGTAGTCCTTTACAATGCCTTTGTCGAATGTCTCTCTCACACCCGACGTAGCCCGGTGGGCATCCACAAAGTAATCTGCGAAGGGACTGCCGGTTAATTCCTCACGGGGGAAACCCGACATGCGGCACATCTGCTCATTCACATCGGTGATGAGGCCCTCAGGGTCCACTGTGATGAGTCCATCAACCGAGGCTTCGATAAGGCCGCGGTTATAAGCCTGGGAGTCCCTGAGCTGTGATTCAAGGCGCTTCTGCTCGGTGATTTCGCGGGCGGCGGCAAAAACGCCCTGGAGTTTGTTGTTGGCGTCACGGAATGTCGAGGCGTTGTAGGAGACGACGGTTGTTCGCCCATCCCTGGCCCGGGCAGTCAGCTCGTAGTTGGTAACCTTGCCTTCGTGGAGCACCAGCTTGATTCCGTCTTCCGCCCTCTGCTGGTCGGTGAAGTATTTCTTAAAGGGAGAACCGATAAGCTCCTGCCTGGAGCTTCCGGTTAGAATTTCCATCTGCTTGTTGACGTCAGTGATTACACCGACCGGGTCGGTCGCCATCAGGGCGTCAATATTGGACTCGATGAGAGAGCGGGTATACACCTGCGTGGACTTCAGCTCTTCGGTGAGGCGTATTTCCTCGGTGATATCCTTGGAAATGAGCAGGAACCCGATGGGGCGGCCGGTATAGTCGCGCCGGGGCGTAATGACTACCCTGGCTGTAAACCGGCTTCCGTTCTTGCGAACGCGTCTCAGAGTTCCTTCCCACTTACCATCGCGGAGAGCCTCGTCCAACATTCTCCTGGGCTTGCCCGTGGCGATGTCTTCGGACGTGTGCAGTATCTCCGAGTTGGCTTTGCCCACTACCTCATTGGGGGCGTAGCCGTAGATAAGCCGGGCGCCTTCGTTCCAGAGCACGATTTTGCCCTGGAGGTCTTTGCCGATGACGGAGTATTCCGTAGAGGATTCCAGGATGTTGGTGATGAAGTCCACGGCTTCCTGGGCGGTCCCCACAACAGTCCTGTCGAACAGCTTGCTTTTCTTAACCTCTTCCGCAAAGCCTACTTCCTGTGTGACATCCTTGGACATCAGCACAAACCCGATAGGCCGGCCGGCGGAATCGCGGCGGGGGGTAAGAACAACCCTGGCCGTAAACCGTGTGCCGTTCTTGCGTAGTCTTGCCAGCGTTCCTTCCCACTTGCCATAGCGCAGCGACTCATCCATCATTTTCCTGGGCTTGCCCGCGGCTATGTCTTCAGGGGTGTGGAGGATCTCTGAGTTGGCTTTGCCAATGACCTCTTCAGGGTCATAGCCATACAGCAGGCGCGCGCCTTCATTCCAGAGCACAATTTTGCCCTGGAGGTCTTTCCCGATGATAGAGTATTCTGTGGAGGATTCCAGGATATTGGTGATGAAGTCCACCGCCTCCTGGGCGTTTGCCACAATGCCGCCGTCGAAGAGTTTGCTTTTCATTGTAATATCCTCCCGTGATGACCGTGACTATAATAGCAAATAAACGTTAGAGTTTACAAATTAACACTCTGAGGATTCCCTCACCCTCTCCCTTTTCCAAAAAGGAGAGGGAAAAGATTTTCTGAAAGGGGCGAAGCCCCTTTCAACCCTGTTCTTGCCATTACTTCGCTCGCTCGCGTTCCGTAACGTCGCGAAATACGTGGATTACGCCGATGATGCTGCCTTTGTCATCTTTGATGGGGGCGGTGATCGGGTTTTCAACAGGACCGCGCGTCTTCCAGCTAACTATCCTGGATACGTCGGGCAGCTTCTTACCCAGGGCCTCTTCAAGTTTCCAGCCCGTGAGGCCCTCCGCGGCGGCGTTCATAAAGGTTATCAGGCCTTTACTGTCGGTGGCGATGACAGCGTCTCCGATGCTCCGGAGTATCGTGGAAAACCGCTTTTCGCTGTCTCTCAGTTTCTTTTCCATGCTGTGCCTGTAGAGAGCCATATCTATGGTTATATGCACTTCCCTGTCTTTAAAGGGTTTAACTATGTAGCCGTAAGGCTCCGTTATCCTGGCGCGTCTCAGCGTATCCTCGTCGGCATAAGCGGTAAGGTATATGATCGGAATATCGGAACGGGCATGAATCTGCTCGGCGGCCGTGACCCCGTCTATTTCTCCGTTAAGCATGATATCCATCAGCACCAGGTCGGGAGATGTCTCCGCGGCTTTCCGGACAGCATCCTCCCCGGAGAATACTATGTCGGGGGCGGGGTATCCCAGGCTAATCAGCCTGTGCTGTATGTCCAGGGCCTCAATTCCTTCGTCTTCGACAATAAGTATCTTTGCATCAGACATCGTATTAACCTACTTTCTTAAAAGCGCCTCAAATTCAATAGTAAACTCGGTCCCGGGGCCCTTGCCGATATGAATTGTCCCTTTGAGCTGTTTCACCAGCACGCTGACCAGTTTCAGCCCCAGCGATTCGCAGTTCTGTATCTCAAAACCTTCGGGTAGTCCGACGCCATTATCGCTGACGGTCAGGATGAATTTGTTTCCAGTGTCATGACGCAGGGCAATGCGGATTTCACCGGCCCCGCCTGACGCCCTTCTCCACGCCTCGGGAAAGGCATGTTTCAGGGAATTCGAGACGAGCTCGTTAATAATCAGACCACAGGGGATTACCGTATCAATATCGAAGATAAGGTTTTCAACAAATATTTCAGGTCTGACGGCCCTCTCAGTCACCCCGTAGGAGAGGAAGAGGTTGGCAGTGAGGCTTTGAACGTATTCGGCCAGGTCTACCTTTGCCAGCGACTCGGACTGGTACAGTTTTTCATGTATAAGGGCCATGGAGTGAACGCGGTTCTGGCTCTCCTTAAACAGCTCGGCGGCCTGGTCGTCTTTTATGAACGGGAGTTGAAGATTCAGCATACTATGGATGATCTGGAGGTTATTTTTGACGCGGTGATGGATTTCTTTAAGAAGGGCCTCCTTTTCCCTGAGCGACCTCTTGACCTGGTCGTCCGCCTTCTTCATTTCCTGCACGAGACGGGAGTTCTCCAGGGAGATGGCCGCCTGAGACGTTAACAATTCCGTCATCTGGGTCTTTTCCGATGTGAATACCGAATCCGCCAGGCGGTTTTCCAGGTAGAGTATCCCTATCATCCTCGACTGTTTTATCACCGGAAGGCAGAGAACGGAACGCAACTGCATGGCCTGGACCTGGGGGTTGTCTTTGAAGGCGCCTTCTTGGGAAGCGTCGTTGAGAATTACCCTTTCTCCGGTGCGGTACACATAACGAACGATGGCGCCGCAGATTTCTCCGGCATCATCGAGTTTCTGGTCCAACGTGCGCACCGCCTGCTTTTCCGTGATGTGACTTTCAGCCCGGACAAACAGGTTGCCTCCGTCTTCAATCAGCAGATATCCATGCTGAGCCGCGGAACTCTCTATGACCACGTTCATTATCTTTTTCAGCAGGGTGTCCTGCTCTATCTCCGCGGAGATGGCGAGGGATGATTTCATCAGGTAATCCACGTCGAGGTCGGGAAGCGTATGAGAGGCGGAAGATTCCAGCTCAAATTGGGAATAAGGCGGTTTCTCTTCCTCAAAATACTCGGGGTGTTTTTCAATGAGACTGATCTCTTTCCGCTCCGCGCGGCATTTCTTGTACAGGCGCGACGCTTCAACAAAATATACCCCTTCCGGAGACTGACCCGCCCGCAAAAGAAGCTCCCCAAGGCATTCGTTGAGATGTCCTTCCAGGAGGACATATTTCTGCTCGTGAGCGGTATTTATCGCGTCGAGGTACAGGCTTCTGGCTTCTTTGAAATTGCCCTTGACCCTTTCCAGTTCGGCATGGATAAAGGCAAGATACGGCCCTAACAAAGGCCCCAGACCGGCCCATGTCTCAATCTTCCTGATAAGGGGCTGGATTTCCGCCAGCAGCTCCTGTTCGCTTTTGAAGCGAAGGCCTTTCTCATACAGCTTAAGCGAGTTCAAAACCAGAAAGACATGCCACTGCCTCTTCAGCACATTGTCCGTAAGACCGGAAAGGTATTTCCGGACCCCGGAAAGGTATTCTTCGGCTTTTCCGTAATCTCCGAAATAGTAGTGGGCCAGGGCCATGTGGACATAATAGCTTCCAGCCGAAGCGACATGGTTGTCCCGCTCCCACTGCTTCAGCTTCTCCTCCATGGATACAGGCGAGTAGTCTTTCTTCATGGGCTCGATCCAGCCTGCCTGCATCGCTTCGGCCAGGCCCACGGAAAAGGACAAATGATACCTGCTGGAGAACTGGAGGCATTCCCTGGCGTAGTCTTCGATAACGGAGATGTCGGATCCCTGGACCTGGAGGTTCCACATCAGGGGACCGTACGAGAGACCGGCGTTATACAGGTCTCCGCAGTTCTTTCCGCACTGGATAGACTTGAGACAGTATTCTACGATCTGCCTGGGGTGGCTCCGCGAATGCATGTTGCACCATACTATGCCATTCATGCCCCGGGTGGCTCCAAATGTGTTCGGGTATTTCGCGGAGAGGTCGCGGGCCAGGTCTTCGTATTTGAAAGCCTGTTTGAAATCCTCCTGCTCTCCAAGCTGAAGTCCCATGATGCTGAAAGAATAGATTACAGATTCGTCCATGCCCCCGGCCAGGCAGTGCCGGGTTGACTGGGCCGCCGAGAGATAAAGTTGCGGCACAAGGCCGGACATATACAAGTCGGGAATAAGCTCGCTGTAAAAAACAAGCTCAATCTTGCTCCTGCGGTCCGTGGTAAAAGGCATGTTCAGGATCGTTTCCCAGACATCAACGTCCTTTGAGGCGATTTCCGCCATCAGCTCTTTCCTTCTTCCGTCCGCCTCCGCCGGGCTGTCCGGGATGGCTTTATCAAAGTAGGCGAGGCCCCGGTTAGCGGTCTCGATGGCCCTGATAAAATTGCCTATGGATGACAGCGAAGTCGTCTGCTCCGCCAGACATTCCGCCTTGTCCATGTCGGTCCTGGCATGGTCCAGCAGCCGGGTGAGGAGTTTTTCGGAATTGCCGTAATTACCGCACATCAGCTCCGTTTTCGCCGCTTTCTGGAATATCCTGAAAGTCCGCTCGTAGTGGATATCCTCCCAGCAGTCGTCCGGCAGCAGTTCCCTGCTAAGGTTGAAATACTCATTGGCCGCTTCCGTGGCGAGGGAGTCCAGCGCCTTGTTGCCGGCCTGGAAGTTGGTGTCAGAGAGGAAGTAGGCCGTCTTCGAGTCCGGCGTGTTTTCCTTTCCAAGATTGAGGTGGGAAACAATGGTGAACAGGTTTTCCAGTTTTCCGACGTCCGCTGTTCCGGGAGGGACCGCGGCCAACAGGTGTTTGCCGATTTGCCAGTGTATGCGGCGACGGCTCTCCGCTGGTATGGCGGACAGAGCGGCTTCCTGGACTTTGTCATGGATGAACTGCAACTGGTTCTTGTTTTCCATCAGCAGTCCTTCTCCCAAAGCCGGTTTCAGAATCTCAAAGGTTTCCAGCAGGCTTATTTCCCTGATTAATGACAGCTCGGCGGGCGAAAAAGTATTTCCCATGCAGGCGCAGTATTCAAGCAAAGTTATCAGCTCCGGCGGGAGCTTCCGTATCTTTGAGCTGAAAAGAGCCACTACGGTGGTGGGCATACGGGACTGGCGGATCTTGTCGAGGTCCCAGCGCCATTGTCCTTCTTTATCGAAAAACAGGAGGTCTTCGCCGTAAAGGTATGACAGGCTCTCGCTGACGAAGAGCGGATTGCCTTCGCTCAGCGTGCTTATGAAATCCGATAGCGCCCTTGTCTGCGCCAGGGGAGAGTCCAGAATGTAGGATACCATTTCATGGCAATGCTCGGGCTTCAGCGGTCCCAACCTGATTTCCTTGAGCGGCTGGCTGCTCTCCCTGGCATGCCGTATAAGCTTCGACAGGGGATGGCTGGAGTCCACCTCATTATGGCGGTAGGCCCCCAGCAGGAACAGATAGGGGTGGTCCTTATAATTGGCGAATATGTTTGCCAGAAAATCGAAGGATGCCACGTCGCACCACTGAAGGTCATCAATAAACAGCGTCAGAGGATTCTCCTCACTCGCCAGACAGGCCAGGAACCGGTCAAAAACGTCATGGAACCTGTTCAGCGATTCTACAGGGGGAAGCGGCTTAACCTCCGGCTGCGGGCCTATAAGGATCTCCATCTCCTGGATGACATCCGTCAGTACTCTTCCATTTTTGCCCACGGCTTCCAGGATTTTCTTTTTCCAGAGCGCAAGCCTCTCATCGCTTTCAGTCAGGAATGTACGCATCAGATTCCTGAGCGCCTGGATAAGGGAGCTATAGGGAATGTTCTTCTGATAGACATCGAATTTGCCGGATGTGAAATAGCCCCTGTGTCTCACGATGGGCTTTTGCAGCTCCTGTATGAGGCGGGTCTTTCCAATGCCTGACAGCCCTGAAATGAAGAGAGAACGAAACGCGCCGCCGGCTACCTGCTCGTATTCTTCAAGGATGATCTCGGCTTCTCTGTCGCGGCCGACCATCCTGGAAATGAAGGTAACCCTGTGGGTGTGGACGCAGCTTTCCAGGGCAAATTCACGTATCGCGCCGGTAGCCAGATACTCGTCCCGGCACCGCATGAGGTCGGCAAGAAGCGCGTTGCTGCTCTGATAGCGTTTCTCAGGCTCCTTGAGCATGAGTTTGGCGACGATTTTGCTCAGCGCGGGCGGGACTTCCGGATTCAGCTCATGGACTTTCGGCGCTTCTTCGGCCAGGTGGGAATGGATCAGCTCGAGAGGGTCATCGGATAAGAAGGGAAGACGGCCGGTGAGCAGCTCATAGAATACAACGCCCAGCGAATACATATCTGAGGAAAAAACCACCCTGTGGCTTATACGGCCGGTCTGTTCCGGGGAGGTATAAGAGAGGGTTTCCCTGACGAAAGAACGGTCGTAAATAAAATGGCTGACATCTCTTACATCCAGCGCGCTTATGAAGTCTATTACCCTGATATCGAGCGTGCCGGGATGTACCAGGACATTGTGAGGTTTGACGCCGCCGTGAATAATCCCTGCCTCGTGAACTTTATCCAGGGTGCGGGCCAGGCCGCAGGCAATGGTGAAGAAATCTTTCAGGGAAATTCCGCGGTGTTCTTCCATCAGGCAGTCGAGGGTTACCCCGTCGAAATAGTCCTGAGTGATGAAGCAGGCGCCGTCTTTGGAATCGAAGGCGATGGGTGTAATCACCAGGGGATCGTTCAAAACCCTGAGATGTTCAATTCGCTGCCTGAACTGGGATTTTTTGGGGTCGGACAGAAAGGCCGCTTTCAAGACCTTGAGAACCAGCATCCGCTCAGGATTCTTCTTGTGGTAGGCTTTGTAAATAGTGGACTGGGGACCTTCGGAGACCTTCTCTATGATTTCATAATTGGGTATTACAATCGTTGTTCCCATATATCCTCAATGATAACAACGGGTGCATGAAAAACACAAACTTCTGATCCAAATGCCAAATCATCCGCCTCCGGCGGACAAAGCTCAAATTACAAAGCTACATTCACGAATCGTGGGCAAAGCCTGAATCAACGGCGTACCCCGGGGAGGATTTCAAGCGGGGCATAGTGCGCTAAACGTCACAAAGAACGATGGAGGGATTATAAAGGGAAGACATTACAAAAGCATAAAAAAGGGCCGGAAAATCTTGCGATTTTATGATAATTCAAAGGTTGTTTTGATATTTTGGACTTTCCTGCAGTATAAAGGATTAGGCAAGGCGGGCAACTTCCCCTGCAACATGTCCCGCCAAACGAGTCACAAATGTCTTCACAGAAGTAAGGTCGCCGAGCTCAGAGTAGAATCCCTTTTTACCCCTTGACCGGGGTGAAAGAGCAACCGAAGCAGTAGTATAAAGTCGCTCCTGGACAAGTCTCCTGCACAGTATGTTATAGCGGTCGGCGTAAGAAGCTTTGTTGAATTCGGGAAACAACGGAAAGTGTGGAGACACATCATGGATCGGCGATGTGGATTCAAGGGCGTCTTCCACAAGTATGAACCAGCCAACAAACGGTTTAGCCGCGTCCTTGCCGAATGCTCCTTCTCGATAAGCGGTCCAGAAATCGTGAGCAGTGCCAATTGCCTCCTCAGCGCGATTATTAAAATTGTTCCCAAAGGATGGACCAACCTGGGATTTGAATTCAAGCGCGGCTATTAGTTGTTTCTTGTACATCACGAGCATATCCCATTGTTTTGTCGGCCGGAAGAATCCGGGAAGCGTGATGACACGTCTCAGGGACAGGATGTCTGCATCACGCAATCCGTTAGCACGCACGATGTCTACAACTATGGCCCTGAATCCGTCCATGTTTTTGCCGGCGGTTACACCTGCACGCTCTCCCTGGTCAGTTTTTCCCATTTCGATCTGCTTTTTCCTTGCCATCTCCCTGTTGCCCCAGAAAGCCTGGACTGCCTCTTTGGTTTTTGATTTATATCTGACGAGATTAAGAGCCATAAAGATTCATTCTCCATTCCCGCCTATTGCCATTTTCCCCTGTTTAGACAGGCCATAGAGCTTGAAAGTTGCGGTATTGCAGGCTTGTGCATCCCCACGCCCCGCTGCGTCAATCAATTCAGCTTTGATTGCTTCTGGAATTTCCGTCCAGCGTGGCAAACGAATACGGCGCAAATACTGAGCCTGGAACCTGAGATATCCACCTCTCATCCTCGTTGAATATACGGAAACAAACAGGCGAGCTATGCCGGATACGAGAACAGCCTGAAGCGCCCTTAAGTCCCATTCTTCGGAAGTGATATAGTACAGGTTGTGATGAGGATAAAAGCGTCCATCCTCATAAACAACGTGCGCTGTTCCTTTAATATCGGGAATCAGCAGTTTTGGTTTTCGGACAAGCTCCGGGTATATACGGTCGATCGTGCGGTACCAATTATTTGGGTTTTGCCTGGCGACGTGTCGCCCACGAAGCAGATGCTCGTTGCGCTTCACGAATGCCGCTAATTTTGGAAAATCCCGAAGGTTGACCAACTTCCCATCATCTTTAAACGGATTCATGATCCCTCGCCCAAGCCATTTTACGGTTCCGTCAATAATGTCTTCCGTCATGACCAGCGGCAGCTTGCGGCTTGGCTCAACATCCAACTCATCAAATTTGCCTATGAACACGTCATCGGCGCCACTGGCAACGCCTATTCCGACATTACAACCGGTTTCTTCTATTATCGGGAATTGCTCTTCCAGTCGACGGACTAAAGCCAATTGGTCAAATGAATGGAGTATCCACGGCTCCGATCCGGCAGCGACTTCGCTGACCTCCCATATCGCACTGTTGTTGCGTCCGCCGCTTTTTAATTCCCGGGCCAGGGTTTCGAGAAAAGCGGCATCGATAGGTGGACGGGATGCTATGCGGGTAGGTCCAGCTTTCTCATTTACAATGACGGTGACAGCCGGGTAGGTTGTTACATCAACAGAGAAGGCTTCTGTATCAAACATATCCACGTAATATTCCAGGTGGTATTTCTCGGCTACCAGTCTTCTCAGAGGGCCGCCATATTTGTTCTTCATCCACCTGTCGGCGCAGATGAAACCGAGTGAACCCTGGGGAGCCAATAGTGACAGGGACTTTTCAATAAAGGGAACGTACAGGTCTGCCCGATCGAAAATAGTCTTAAACCGCCGGCGATATTCCAACAAGAGGGTATCCGGGATCATCTCCTGTCTCACATATGGCGGGTTGCCAACGACGTACGAAAATTTGAAGGGCAAATCTGTCAGAAGGAAGTCACCACAAACCAGCCATTTGCCCAACAAGGCGTCGGCATCGGATTGAGTAATATCGAATTTCCGGAGTAATAAGTTCAACTTTTCGTAAGCCCGCTGAAAAGTTTCGGGGTGTAACTCGACCGCTCTGATGGAATCGCGAAGGTCGCTGGCGATGTTCAGCATAGACTGAGTATTAAGTTGGTAGGCAACGAGTAGCCTCTCGACTGCAACGAGGAGGAAGTCTCCCTCTCCAAAAGATGGCTCCAGAAGGGTTCGGGAATAGAGGGGCTTGTCGGCAGTATACCCAGTGAGGTCTAAAATAAACTCCACGACCTCCCGGCGAGTGAATATGCCTCCGCGTTCCTCAATACCAGCCTCACTGAAATGGAGAAGCGCTTCCTCCAAGGCATCCATTCCGGGTAAGGATATCTGAACGTTTGACCTTCGTGTCCGGCCTTTCTGGTGGTTTCACTTCCAGTATGCATATTCCTCGTTCCGTCCCGCAATGAAACCGAACATCTCCCATTTCCAATATCGGGAAACATCGTGAAGTTCTGTCCGATTGCATTATACTGGTTGACAGCCAGGAATTAAAGCATTTCGCCCCGTAGAAGCCTGGGGTTTTGCGGGATTGTTCTGCCTCGATTCTGGTTTGAGGATGAGAAGCATGGGAAGCCGTTAGACAGATTATGTCTTGTATAAAACGCGAGGCATAGACCTTTCCGCCGATAGCCACGATGGACTATCTGGACTTACATCATGCGCTCATTTCAAGAGGCAAAGCTACAGAAGGTTCTGGGGTCTATTTCTTCCGGATGGACTTCATGAGAGCCAGCAGGCCCAGCATTATCTCACGGGGAGTGGGAGGGTTGCCGGGTATCTTGATGTCCACGGGAATCACGCGGTCCGCGCCGCCGTTGACGGCATAGGTGTTCTTCCAAATACCGCCGTCGCAGGCGTCATCGCCCACAGCCACCACCAGCTTGGGATAGGGCATGGCTTCATACGTCTTCCTCACTGCGATCTCCATGTTATGGGTTACGGATCCGGTGATAACAAGAACATCGGCGTGCCTCGGTGAAGCCACAAAGCTCACGCCGAAACGCTCGATATCGTAATAGGGTGTGGTCAGGTTCACGAGCTCTATTTCAGCAGCGTTGTCGCTGCCCGAGTCGACCTCGCGGATGGCGAGGCTTCTTCCGAAAACGGAGGATATGGACTGCTTCAGCTCGATGCCGAGCGCTTCAAAGTCCTTGTCCGCGTATCTTTCCGCCAGTTTCGGCTGGAAGATTCTCGAAAATTGTTTCAGCATATCGGCCTGGTACACCTTCAACCTAACCTTCTCTCCTCAAGGGAGAAGGGACAAAAAGATAACGCGCGTTTATGCAATTTGGCACTATAGGTCCGTGCCTGCGTAAGATAGATTCAGGCTCTTGTTAATTAGAGGAAAATCGGGAACGATATTCCCCATCACGGCGTGCTCGATGGCCCGCCAGTTGCAGCAGGAGGCTGTCCTGACCTTCCACCGGTCCACGAGACCGCCCTTAACGCGCACCCACTGCACAGTCTGGCCGCGCGGCGCTTCCACCATTGATAGGGCATGGCCGTCCTTGATGCCCGCAGAGGAGCAGGTGTCACCTTGCCGCATCTGCCCGGTGAGTCTGCTGATAATATCCACGGAATCCAGAATCTCCTCGGCCTTGACCTCAAAACGGCACATGACATCCCCCTTTTCCCGGACGTGCTTCGTCAAGGGAAACCGCGAATAAATGCCGTAGGGGTGGTCAATCCTGGTATCCGTGTCCACACCCGACGCCCGCGCCGCCGGGCCGGTGATGTGAATAGGCCCAACCAGCTCTTTCCTGATGACGCCGGTCGTATCCAGGCGGTCAATAACGCCTGATGACCTGTGGACCAGGTCGAGCGCCCGGCCAAGCCTGGCCGGAAACGAGGTCATATATTCGGAAAGCCCGCGCAGCTTATCAGGCGCCACGTCACGCTTCAGACCGCCGATGCAGATACTATCCTTCAGAAACCGCGACCCGGTCAGAGCGGCGTTCTGCCTCAGGATTTCTTCCCTGAGGATGTAGAAGCCGCTCGCTCCCACAGGATAGGCGACATCCGTAATCATGCCCGCAAGATCGCCGAGGTGTGAGTAAATCCTCTCCAACTCCAGGAATACGGTCCTGAGCTGCCAGGCCCGGGGCGGGACCTCGATTCCGGAAACTTTCTCCACCGCGATGCAGAAAGCCGTCGCGTTGGCGGCGGTCTCGTCGCCGCTGATTGACTCCGCGATTGGCACGCACTCCGTGGGGGTTTTGCCCTCGGCCAGTTTTTCCACTCCGCGGTGCTTGTAGAACATGCGGATTTCCAGATTAAATATGGTCTCGCCAATGACGCTGAACCGGAAATGCCCCGGTTCTATGATGCCGGCGTGTACCGGCCCCACCGGAATTTGATAGACTCCCTCGCCTTCGACCTCTCTAAACCGGTATTCATTTTCGGGCGGGATGTCCTTTATGGTTTCCATCGGCTGATTCCGGAATGACTTGAGCAGAGGATGAAAGCCGGCAGGGTATGCCTCGTGAAGAAAGAGCCTGCGCTTATCGAAGGCGTTGATGAACTCGATGCCGAAACCGTCACTTATCTCTCTCTCATACCAGCACGCGGAGGGGAACCTCCTGGCTATGGAGGTCGTCTGAGTGCCTGCCAGCTCGCGCTGAATAATCAGCATGTCCGGGCAGCCGCTCTTCTCGAAGGCGTAGAACAGGGTAAATCCTTCCTCACCGGAGAAGTTCTGGACGCAGAAAAGCGCCGCGAGACCGAACTCCTTCTCCAGACGGAACATGGCCTCGCCTAAGCCCTCTCCGGGAAGGGTAACATATGCTTCATGATTGCCCCCTTCTCTGAAAGAGGTCTCGGGGAGTTTCAGCAGTCCGGCGGTGTAAGAAATAAGTTGGTTCATATTATTAAAAGCCCAGGCCGGCGACGATGTTATTCAGCAGGACATTCAGAGGCTGCGGGAAGAAGACCCCCAGCATGACAATCAGGACCAGGAGGCTGATAATCGGAGCTTTCATGGTCCAGGGAACCCGGTAGGGCGGGGTGGGCTCGCCCTCGCCGCCCCGGCAACAGGCGCGCACCAGGAAAACCGCGAAGGCGGCTGCCACAATAAGCAGGAGCAGGAGCACCAGGAACAATAGCGGCATGGAAAGCTCGCCAAGCTGCACGAGAATGAATAGTTTGGAAAAAAACAGGGGAAACAGGGGCGTGCCGATTATTGCCGCGCCTCCAACTATGATGCCGGTCGAGGCCACTGGTTGCAGCGTCAGCATATTCTTCATGTCATAGTACTTGTTGCTGGCGAACTGGTGGTGGACTATGCCCGCCGAAAAGAAGAGCAGGCTCTTAATCAGCGCGTGCCCCAGCGTATGAAACAGCACCCAGAAGAGCGCCACGGGCGTCCCCAGCCCCACCCCTATCACCAGGAGGCCCATATGCTCGATACTTGAAAAAGCGACGAGTTTTTTGATGTTCTCACGGCTGAGCATGCTGAACGCGGCTACACCCATGCTGACAACGCCGAAGGCGATGAGCATGAATGAAATGGGGCGGATGGCGCTGGTGCGGTGGGCTATTGCGTAGAGCCGCAGAATCCCGTATATGCCTGTGTTCAGCAGCACCGCGGAGAGGAGGGCGCTGATGACCGAAGGGGCCTTGGCGTGCGCCGGGGGCAGCCAGGTATGGAACGGCACGATGCCTGCCTTGGCCGCAAAGCCGGTGAACATGAACATGAAAGCCAGGATGAATAGAGAGGCGGGCAGGGTTTTCGCCTGGACCATAAGCTCGCTCCAGTTGAGCGTGCCTGCACCCAGGGCCTGTTGGGTAATCGCGAACATCAGGATAATGCCGATGAAAGAAAAGAGCATGGCCGTTGACGCGATGAAAACGTATTTCAGGGCGGCAAGGATGTTTTCCTTGGCGTTCAAAGTCACAATGAGCACCGCTGAAAGGATGGTGGTGAGCTCGAGAAATATCCAGAAAAGGGCCAGGTTATTGGCGTAGAAGGCAAGAGCGATGACCATGAACAGCATGTTGAGAGAGCCGTAGAAAAGCTTCAGATTCCTCCCGTCAATCTCCCTGGTCCTGAGCAGGCTCTGGATATAGCCGCGGGCATAGAGGGCGGCGAGAAGAAACACGATGGAGGCAATGAGTACCTCGTACGCGCCCAGGAGGTCTATGAACAGGTAGCGCTCGTTGAAGAAGTACCTGGGGAGCGAGACGTTCAGGAGGATAAAGAAAGTCACCGCAAGATATATGGCAGCATGCGCTATGGTCAACAGATTCAGGAAGCTCCTGCTCCTGAGCGGGTACCGCCGCAGCGGCAGAAGCGCCAGGATAATCAGGCCGGGTATGAGATAAGCGAGTAAAAGCATTTCCTACTTCTTGAACCAGAAGGTGAAAGGGTTCAGCTTCCGGTGAAACTCCTTCATGCTGGAATCGAGGCCAAAAGCCAGGATGGCCGATATCAGGGTCAGGATAATAAGGTCAAGGATGATGAGCACCTCGATGATGAAGGGCAGCTCGGCGATGAACATACTGAAAAGCAGGACGCCGTTCTCCATGGTCAGATAGCCGACAATCTTGGTTATCATCTGTTTCCGGCTGAAGATGATGAGCATCCCTATCAGCACGAGGGAGACGCCCATCACGGCGCCCAGGAAGAAGACCTTGTCGCGGGAGAGGTCGACGAGGAAGGTGGAAAAAGACTTGTAGACCACAAATACCAGGGCCGCACTTATCAGTATCGAGCTGACCGGAGAAAGGTAGCTGAACTCCAGGTCCCGTTTTGTGTAGATATCCTTTTGGATTTTGTTCAGCACATAGGGGATGACTATCACTTTGCTCAGGATGGTGAGTCCGGCCATAAAAGCGAGGTTTTCAATTCCTGTTTTCCATAACAGAGCCAGCGCGATGAACGCCAGCAGCAGCGACTGGGCCGCGTAGATGGAGAAAAGCGAACTGAGGCTGCGCTGCGTTATCATCAGGGCCGCGGTGCACAGCACCAGGACGAAGAGGACCCGGATTAAGTCATAAGGCACAAATATCATAACCTGCCCAACACCTCGAAAAGTATCGTCACGAAAGCGAAAAAGAAAGCCTGCATAAACAGGGCGGGAAGCCGGAAGAGCCGCATTTTGGCCAGCGAAGACTCGATGAAGCCGACCACCACCGCAAGGATAGAGCCTTTAAGTATGAACATTATTGCCGCTACTCCGATGCCAACCGGTCCCGCCTCCAGGGCCAGTCCCCAGGGCATAAGGACGTTGATGAGCAGTCCCATGAGCAACGTCTGTTTGATGGCGTGCGAGAGTTCCATCATGGCCAGGTTGGGGCCCGAGGACTCCAGGTCCATCGCTTCATGTATCATGGTCAGCTCCAGGTGGGTCTCCGGGTTATCCACCGGTATGCGGGATGTTTCCACGATCAGGATAATGAACAGAGATATGGAAATGAGCAAAACCGCCGGGTTCAGAGGCAGCGAGGCGCCCAGGGACTGAGCGAACATCTCGTGCAGGTTCATTGTCTTGAATACGAAAGCCAGGGTGGCGAACACAATGATAACGACCGGCTCGATAACGGCGGAGACCGTCATCTCTCTTGAGCTGCCCATGCCGCCGAAGGTACTGCCGGCGTCAAGGCCGGCCAGCGCCATAAAGAACTTGGCACCCACGAGCAGGTACAGGAAAAAGAAGACATTGCCGATGCCGGCGGCAGGCTCAGGTATAAAAAGCAGCGGCACGAAAACAGACGCCGCCAGCAAGAAAGTGAGGTTCAGATAAGGGCTTATCCGCATTATCACAGACGAAGTGGAGGAATAGACCACTTCTTTCTTCATCAGTTTGGCGAGCATGAAGTATGTCTGCAATAGCGGCGGCCCGTTTCTGCCCTGCGTCCAGGCCTTGGCCTTCTTGATGAGGCTTATGAAAAGAGGCGAAATGAGAAGGACGAACGCGGTATTCAGGAAGACGTAGCCTGCGAACGAGGTCATAGTACCCACCATGCCAGCACCAGCAGCACTATTATGGTCACGAACGCGTAGAGAATGTGCGTGTCCAGGTCAACGTCCTGAAGATTGGCTATCTTAGCGGAGAGGCGCTGCACCAGCCCGGCGACCGGCTGGTAAATCCTTTCTTCGAAGAGATTGAAGGTCTTGATTTCGGCGAAACCGCCGCGGAAAATGGCTTCTGCCCTGTCCGAGAAGCTCCTCCGCACTATCTTGCTCGTCCGGTAGATGGGGCGGAAGATGGTCAGTATGGGCTCTGAGAAACCGGAGGCAGTGTATTCCATCCGGCTGTTCTGAGAAATCAATCCGCAGCCCCAGGTCTCGCTGATGCGGGGCTTGCCTCGGCTTAACAGCGCCACCGCGAGAAGAGTCAGCCCCAGAAAGACCACCATGAGTATTCCCACAGGCAGCAGGTCCGGGACAGGCAGATTATAGCCAGCCACCGAGAAAATCTGGAAGGAGAAGATTCCCAGCAGGACGCAGAGAAGCGCGAGTATTGCGGGGCCGATGAGCATGGCAGCGGGCGCTTCCCGGGCCTTCTCCGCCTCCTTCGAGCGAGGCAGTGCGAGAAAGACGGCGCCGAAGGCTTTCACAAAACAGGCGGCGGCCAGCGCGCTGGTAAGGGCAAACATGGAGAGCACGACGAACAACAATATTTCAACAAACGGATCTCCTATCCGGTACGACTGGAAGAGGGCCTGGAAAATCATCAGCTCGCTCACGAACCCGTTGAAGGGCGGCAAAGCCGATATGGAGACCGCGCCAATCAGAAAGAGCATGCCGGTAGCAGGCATTCGTTTGACCAGGCCGCCCATTTCCTCGATATTCCGGGTTTCCGTGGCATGGACCACCGACCCGGCGGTGAGGAAGAGCAGGCTCTTGAACAGGGCATGATTGAGCGTGTGGAAAATGCCTCCGGCCAGAGCCAGCGCGGCGAGCTGAGGCAGATTATAGCGGTTGAAGATGATGGAGAGCCCGATGCCGAGGAGTATGATGCCGATGTTCTCGATGCTGTGGTAAGCCAGCAGCTTCTTGAGATCGTGCTCCTTCAGGGCATACACGACGCCGAGGAGCGCGGAGACCGCGCCAAAGAGCAGGATAACGATACCCCACCACAGCTCGGGGGTAAGTGTGAACAGGACGAACCTGAGTATTCCATATATGGCCACTTTTATCATTACGCCCGACATCAGGGCCGAGATATTCGAGGGACTGGCTGAATGAGCATAGGGCAGCCACTTATGGAAAGGCATGACCCCGGCTTTGATGCCGAAGCCGGTGAACAGACACAGGAAAAGGATTGCCTTCATGGTGGGCGACCCACCGTACGCAGGCGAGAGAGGCCGTATGTCGAAGCTGCCCGTCAGGTTATACATGAGCAGGAAGGCGAAAAGCAGGAAGAGGGTGCTCATCTGGGTCATGATGAAATAGAAGATGCCCGATTTCTGGGTAAGCTGCTGTTTGTAATCGAACATGACCATGAAGAAGGAAGACAGGGACATCGTTTCCCAGAAGAAGAGGAGAGAAAAGGTATTGGAGGAAACCACCACCAGCAGCATGGACAGGACGAACAGGCTCATCATCGAGGCCAGGAGTCCCTTGCCGCTGTCCGACTCACCGTGCTCGTATCTGAGGGAATAGATGCCGGCGCACAGAGAGACCGTGGATATGATAAACACAAAGAAGGCGGCGAGCCGGTCGATTATGAATGAAAAACCAGCCTGGGGTATGATTTGCCAGGCAGCCATCGTAACCGGCTGATTCGTGGTCAGGATCACCAACGACAGGCACAGGAACAGAGCGCTTGCCAGAAGGTGAAGCCAGAGAGAGAGATATCTAACCCGTTTGTCAGGAGAGAGAAGAAACGGCAGAGGCAGTAGTAGCGCGAATAGGAAAGCTGCTAAGCCAGAGTTGAAAAGAACAACCCCAACCAAAAGTTTTTAGACTAATCCTTAACATGTTCGATACGGGCAATGATTTTAGTCGTGTGCGGGGGCTTTGTCAACAAGACGAATTGACTCATAATAAAAGTTACCGAACGTGGTATCGTTGCCTCAGAAATAATGTTACCAAAGAGGAGAATCGTGACAAGAGGCAGCATACTGGAATATGTGAAAGCGGTGCGGGATC
>Ga0082335_1000287_pt1 | contig 131655 bp, 126 predicted proteins | sample Subgrocontami58m_FD_72375 | JGI IMG/M metagenome (GOLD analysis project Ga0082335, IMG submission 72375) | Subsurface groundwater microbial communities from S. Glens Falls, New York, USA - GMW37 contaminated, 5.8 m (SPADES assembly) (version 2) ... | reverse complement strand
CCCGCGGCCGCGTCTCGAGGGCCCGAGGGGGTATGGTCCCATAGAGAGCCACGATATCATACCGGCGCTTGAAAGAAGGAGAGGCGGGCCAAACGGCCCGCCTCTCCTCTCACCACCCGAAACCGCCCTACTTCGCGGCCTTGATGTTGAACATATGCGTGTACGAGCCGGTGATGGCGCCGGGGAAGGCCCAGTCGCTGACCACCTTGGGGTTCACCGCCAGTTCCACCGGCAGCGAGAACAGGTTCACGTTCATGTACTCGGCGTAGGCCAGGTCGCCGGCCTGCCGCCACAGCTCTTCCCGCTTGTTCTGGTCGATGGCCTTCTCGAGCTGCTGCAGCACGTGGTTCACCTTCATGCTCTCGTAGTTGCCACGGGTACCCAGCGCGCTGTTCCAGATGGTGTACCCGCTCCAAATGTTGGAGCCGGTGGCCGCAAACGAGACGCCGTTGCCATAGATGAGCGTCCGCTTCTTGTTGGTGAAGTCGGCGGCGTCCACCGTCACCATCTCCACGTTGATGCCCACCGCCCGCATGTAGCCGCCCACCGCCTCCGCCAGGTCCTCGCCGCCCGCTAGGCCGGCCACCGGCTGCACATAGACGGTGGTCTTCAGGCTCGGCTGGCCGGCGTCGGCCAGCAGCTTCTTGGCCGCCGCGGGGTCATAGCCGTAGTCGTCCTTGAAGGTCTTCTCCCAGTTGGGGTTCCAACCTGGGCGGTTGGGCGCCTGGTGGTTCACAATCATCAACTCGCCCTTGCCGCCGTACAACGCCTTGTTGATCTCGTCGCGGTTGATCGACTTGTTGATGGCTTTGCGCACCCGCACGTCCATCAGCGGGCTGTCCGGGAACTTCCACCCCTTGCTGTCGTCGTCCACGTCGTTCACGTAGCAGCAGTGGATGGTGCCCCACACCCGCACGCCGGGGAACGTGGCGCGGACGGTCTTCATGCCCTGCTTCAGGCTCTGGTTCAGCAGGTCCTCGGGCAACTGTGCGATGTGCGCTTCGCCCGCCAGCAGCGCCGCCTGCCGGGTCGAGGCCTCCTTCGCGAACCGCAACTCCAATTCCGGGAAGTCCGGCATGGCCCGCCAGTGCTTGTAGGGCACCCGGTCGTAGCGAATGAACACGCCCTCAGCGCCATCAGCGTACTGGTACGGGCCTGTGCCGTTGTACGGGCCGGTCTTGTAGGTGGCAGGACCGTTCTTGGTGAAGCTGGCGCGGCTCTGCACCTCAACGCCGCTCTGCTCCTCGGAGATGGCTGCGACGATATTGCCGTCTGGGCCGGCAGTGTTGAAGAGCAACTCGTTGTCGTTCACGACGTCGATGCTCTTGGCCACCCGCCGCCAATAGGGCGCCTGGCCGGTCAGCGAGTCGGGCAGCGTCACCTGCTCCCAGCCGAACTTCACATCATCGGCGGTGAGGGTGCCGCCATTCTTGTGGAAGGGCACGTTCTGGCGCAGCTTCACCCGCAGCGCGTTGCCGCTGGGCTCGTACGACCATTCGGTGGCCAGGCCGGGCTCGAGCTTGCCGGTCTTCTCGTTCACGTCGATAAGGTACTCGTGCATGGGGCGGATCATCAGGTTGTAAGGCTCGGCCATATGCCGGACCTCCAGCAGCGCCCGCGCGGGAGGGGTCGTGATGAACACCACGCGATTGACGGCGGGTGCTGCGGCGGCGCCACTCCCCGCGCTGGCGGCGTCGCCACCGCCGCCTGGCGCCGGCGCCGGTGCGCCGGTGCACCCGACGCTCAGTGCCGTTAATGCGAGCACGCTCAGCGCAACTCCGAACCGAGGGGAAACCGGGGGCATACATCCTCCACGTCTTTTTCATCCATAACGATGGGCTTTAGTCTACTACGCTGGCGGCAATGCTCGCATGGCGCCCTTTGACGAGCGCTCGCCCGTGCACGGCAGGTCATATGCTGGTGCCCTCTTGACCGCTAGCGTATAATCGCAACGCTCACAGGTAAGAGCCGTGGTGTTCGTCCGTCGCGACGCCGACGGCATGCCTGGACAACGCCGCACCGGGCCACCTGGTGCGAGCACAAGAAAGGGGATTTCCATGTACAACGGCGTCAAAGTTTTTGATAGCCACGGCCATGTGTCGTCACCCGCGGCCTCCCGCGCCTGGCTCGCTGGCCTCGTGGCTTCCAACACCGCCCGGCGCAGCCCGCTAGCTCCCGGAGGCAACCGCGGTCTCGGCCGCGGCGAGGGTCAGGCCCTCTCTGATGAGGCATTCCAGGCGACTGCGAAGATGCACGCGGACTTCATGTCCGAGCGCAACATCGACGTCCAGATCATCGGCCCGCGACCGTTCATGATGCTGGGCTGGATGCAGCCGCACCTGCTCCGCAGTTGGACCACCTTCGTCAACGATTCGATCAAGAAGCAGGTCGACTTCTTCCCCGACCGCTTCATCGGCGCCGCCCAACTGCCACAGTTGAGCCAAGCCGCCGACCTGAGCCACTGCCTGGACGAGCTGAAGCGCTGCCACACCGAGCTGGGCTTCAAGGCCGCGTACCTCAGCCCGGACCCGGCTGGATTGCGCACCACCCCCGGCATGAACGAGGCATACTGGTACCCGGTGTACGAGTACTGCCAGAAGAACAACCTGCCGATCATCATCCACGGCACCAACTGCCAGGACAAGCGGCTCTACCCGATTCCCGAGAACTACCAGATCGGCTTCGCCCAGGAGCAGTTCCTGGCCACGCAGCTACTCACCCACACCGATGTGTTCGACAAGTTCCCCGAGCTGCGGGTCATGATCTGCCATGGCGGCGGCGGCCCCAACCGGTTCATCAAGACCGACTCGCACCTGGGCCAGCGCGACACCAGCAAGAACCTGTTCTTCGACACCTGCGTGCTCGACATTCCGGTGCTCGAGGCCAGCATCAAGCAGAAGGGCGTCGCCAACACCGTCTTCGGCACCGAGGCCCCGGGTTCGGGCGGCGCCGTGCGCCCGGAAACCGGCAAGACCTCGGACGACCTCGTCCCGGTCATCTCGTCCTTCAACTTCCTGACGGAAGATGACAAGATTGCCATCTTCAACAAGAACGCTCTGAAGTTCTGCCCGGACTTCAAGTAGACACAAGTGGGCGCCGGTCTCCGGCGGTCGCATAAGCGGTAAACGAGGCGGGGCCATTTGGGGCCCCGCCTCGTCGCGTCCGCCCGGTCTGCGATACCGGCTGTCCGACACTGGCAACGGTGCACTCCATGCTGGCATCGCAGTGGCTCCTACTCCTCGTTTTTCATCGGTGTTGGCGGGCGATAGCCCATAGGTGGTCTCAGTAGGCCGCGGGCAACCGCTTCTGATGAGCCTTCCTCAAGCCCCGCACCGCTCTTGTCGAGCCGCTCCCATAACCGTCTCCTGCCCTTGGACGCATCGACCGAACCAATCCGACGGTGTGCGGCTGACGGGGGCCGCGGGCCACCCCATCCTCAAAGTGAAACTTTCGCGCGACAGAACAGTTGTTTTCTATAAGGACTGACTAAACCACAAAGCTGAAATGCCATGCACCGCCACACGTCCCGCCCACACCAGTTTCTATGGTGCGCAGCTTCGCTATTGCTGGGCGCCGCCAGCCTGATGGGTAGCCGCAGCGCCCTGGCTGCCGCCACTGATGCAGACACGACCGGCCCTGCCATCATCGCCGCTGCGTTGGTCGACTCTTCGGCGGGTAGGTTAGCTGCATTCGGCGTGGGCGACGCCGCACAGTCGACCGTGACCATGACCCCCAGCATAGTGGTCGCCGGCCAGAGTACCCAGGCGCAGGTCACGGTCACGCTGCGCGACAGCGGCGGCAGCCCGGTCAGCAACAAGGTGGTGGTCCTGCGCCCCAGCACTGGCAGCGGTGTACTCTTCGACCCGCCCTCAGCCCTTACCGGCTCCAACGGTGTCGTGTATTTCACGGTCACTGCCACGGCCAGCGGCTCCTCCGTCATAGCAGCGTTCGATGCCACCGACGGCATCAGTATCAACCAGACCGTCACGCTCACCGTGATCGCACCGGCGGCGTCCGGCAACAACGGCGCCAGCTCCAGCGTCACCGCCTTCCCCACCCTCGTCACCACCACCGGGTCCGCCACCGCCACCGTCACGGTGATCATGCGTGACACGAATGGGGCGCTGCTGGCCGGCCGCCTCGTCAGTCTCACCTCCAGCCGTGGCGCCGGCGACAACATTAGCCCAGACGCGACTGCCACCAATAGCGCCGGCGCCGCCTTCTTCACGGTGTCTTCCGCCATCGACGGCACGGCCATTTTCACCGCCACGGATCGGACGACCGGCGCTGCTGTGGCCCAGACCGCCAGCGTGGTCTTCACCAGCAACACCCCATCCGGCGTGGGCGACGCCGCACAGTCGACCGTGTCGGTCTCACCAGCCAGCATCACCATGGGTCAGGGCAGCGCCAGTGTCACCGTCACCCTGCGGGATGGCAGCGGTGTCGTGCTCGTCGGACACGTGGTAACGCTGTCCTCCAACCGCGGCGGTAACGATGTCATCACCCCGCCGGCCAGCACCACCAACGCCGTGGGCATGGCCTTCTTCAGCGTTTCCTCGCCGGTTGCCGGCACGGCAGTCCTCGCCGCCACCGACACCAGCGCAGGGGTGGTGCTGGCCCAGATTGCCGTCCTTACCGTTACCGCCGGCGCCACCAGCGGTGTGCTCGACCCAGGCATGTCCACGGTGACGGTCTCGCAGGCCAGCCTCGCCGCCGGCCAAGGCAGTGCCAGCGTCACCGTCACCCTGCGTGACACCACGGGCAACGCCATTGCGGGCCACGTCGTAAGCCTCGCCTCCAACCGTGGCGGTAACGACGCGACCACGCCCAGCCAGGTGGCCACCAACGGCGGTGGCGTCGCCACCTTCTCCGTCTCCTCGTCGCTGGCAGGCACCGCAGTCTTTACTGCCACCGATCTCAGCGTGGGCGTGGCGCTGAGCCAAACGGCCACGCTGGAGTTCACCGCGGCGGCCACGAGCGTGGTAGACGCATGGCAGTCGACCGTCACCGCGTCACCCACATCGGTGGTGGCTGGACAGGGGACAGTGGTCGTTACCGTGACCCTGCGCGCACCGAGTAGCATTGCCGTGCAGGGCAAGACGGTGCTGCTGCGCCCTAACGCCGGCAGCGCTGCGACCGTTTCGCCAAGTTCCGCCGTGTCGGATGCCGCGGGCAACGCGATGTTCACCATTTCGGCGGCCTCAGCGGAGACAGCCGTACTCACGGCGGTTGACGTGTCGGATGGGGTCATCCTCAGCCAGACCGTGACGGTTACCTTCACCGTGGTATCGGGTAGCATACCGGTGCTTATTGGGCCCGACAGCGGCGTGCAACTCGGCAACCTCAGCCCGATGCTGCAGTGGGTCAATCCCGCTGCCACCACGTGGTACCAGATCCAGGTGGCGCCCGCCAGGAACGACGGCCCCGGCATCGACCTTGTGATCGGCGACCCAGCCTTAGTGCAGCAGGCGCAGTACCAGGTGCAGGCGCCCAACTTCGGAGCGGCCACACCTAACTACGTCATACTGCCCGGCATGACCTACACCTGGCGGGTGCGCAGCAGCACCACCCTGGGCACGCCCAACGAGCAGTCCTGGACCGGGTGGAGCGGACCCCGCACGTTCCGCACCGGCGTGGTGCCGAGCACGTCCATCACCCCGGTGTCGCCGCTGCCGGGCACAACGGCGCCCAACACAACCCCCACGCTCACCTGGGCCAACACCAATCCCAGCGTGTTCTATTACGAGGTGCAGGTCAGCCGCGACATCAGCTTCGGCGCCGGCGCCGGCTCACCGCCGCTCTATTGGGAGCTGCGCCATGGCGGCATCACCACCCCATCGAACAGTTACGCGGTGCCGGCCGCCTTCCCGCTGCAGCCCGCTACCACCTACTTCTGGCGGGTGCGGCCGCGGGTGCAGGGCGATGGCACGCCCCTCCCCTGGTCCGCCACTTGGAGCTTTGCGACGGGCGGTACGCTCACCCGCACCGTCACCGCGGTGGCTGGCGCCGAGTCGGGCACGCCCGCTGACCTGCGCGTGGCCGTGGGCGATGTGCTGACCTTCAGCGCCACCGGCGCCTGGTGTTGGGGCATACCGCCCGCCGAATGCTCCGGTCCCGCCGGCACCGAAGGTCGCCCACATCCCGATGAGAAGCCCGTGGTGTTCGACGGCGCCCAGTTCGGTACGCTGCTCGGGCGCGTCGGCGCCTGGACATTCCCCATCGGCTCGGGCGCCACCGTCACTGCCAGCGCCGCCGGCGACCTAGCGCTGATCATGAACGACCGTCCGAACTCTTATTGGGACAACACCGGCAGCCTCACCGTCAACATCCGTCTCGAACGCAAGTAGGCCGGAGCATCAGGCCGGGTTTCGCACCGGTCCGGCCGGACGGGCGTCATGAATGCCGCCCCTACCAGCCGACGGCCCATACGGCCGGACCGGCGGCCTCGACCCACGCGCTCCCCAACCCCTCCCGCCACCTGTCACGCTACCTTGCCGCACCGTATAATCAGGCGTCCACCCGTCCACCACCAAGGAGTTGCCCATGGTCGCCAGAACCGCCGTTGTCGGTACGTCGCTCCCCCGCATCGAAGGCCGGGAGAAGGTGACCGGCGCTGCCCAGTACTCCGGAGACGTCCGCCTGCCGGGCATGCTCTACGGCAAGATCCTGCGCAGCCCCTACCCCCATGCCCGCATCGTCCGCATCGACACCTCGGCCGCCGAGGCGGTGCCGGGAGTGCGTGCGGTGGTGACCGGTGAGGACGCCCGTGACCGCTACTACGGCAAGCGCCTGCGCGACATGCCGGTACTGTGCTGGGACGTGGTGCGCTTCGTGGGCGACCGGGTGGCCGCCGTGGCCGCCGACAGCGAGGAGGCCGCCGAGGAAGCGCTGAATCTGATCGAGGTGGAGTACGAAGAGCTGCCGGCGGTGTTCGACGCCCTGAGCGCCATGCAGCCCGACGCCCCGCTCATCCACGGCGACATCACCAAGTACGACGGCGCGCCCATGGACGCCATCGCCAAAGATACCCACAACGGCCTCAGCGTCATCCGTATCAAGAAGGGCGACGTGGAGGAGGGCTTCAAGCGGGCCGACCGCGTCATTGAGCACACCTTTGTGGTGCCGGGCCGCCATCACGGCTACATCGAGCCGCACGCCAGCCTGCTTGCCATCGACCCTGACGGCAGGGTGCAGGTGTGGCTGGCCACCAAGAGCCCCTTTCCAGTGCGGTCCGGCCTCGCCTTGGCCGTCGGCATCCCCGAAGAGCGCATTCGGGTGAACCCGGCGTTCATCGGCGGCGACTTCGGCGGCAAAGGCGATGGCGCCGAGTTGCCCATCGCCTACCTACTGGCGGTGAAGTCGGGGCGTCCGGTCCAGATCATCATGAGCTACACCGAAGAGCTGACGGCGGGCAACCCGACTCACCCCTCGTTCATCACTATCCGTACCGGCGTCACCAACGATGGCCGCATGGTGGCCCGCACGCTGCGCGCCATCCACGACAGCGGGGCCTACGGCGCGTTCAAGCCCATCCCGCAGGTAGCTATCGGCGGCGCATCGCACGGCGGCGGACCCTACAACATCGACACCACAGCATTCGAAGCGGTGCAGGTGTATACCAACACCGTGCCCCGTGGCTTCTTCCGAGCGCCCGGCGGCCCTCAGGTCAACTTCGCGGTGGAGTCGCATACGGACCTGATCGCCCGCGAGCTGGGCATCGACCCGGCCGAGTTCCGGCTGCGCAACATCCTGAAAGAGGGCGACGTCAACGCCATTGGTCACAAGCTGCACCACGTGCGGGCCGGAGAGGTGCTGCAGGCGGCGCTGGACGCCGCAGGCTACAGCGCGCCCAAGGGCCCGAACGTGGGCCGCGGCATCGCCATGTACGAGCGCGGCATTCCCGGCGGGGCGTCCGGCGCGGTGATCCAGGTGGGCGCCGATGGCGTGCTGACCGTCATCAGCCCCACCTTCGACCAGGGCGTGGGCACCCACACCATCCTGAAGCAACTGGTGTCCGACATGATGGACGTGCCGTCCGACCAGGTGCGGGTGGTGACCGGCAGCACCGACGATGCCCCGTACGACGGCGGCGTCGGCGGCAGCCGCGTCACCCACGTGGCGGGCGTGGCCGCGCAGGAAGCCTGCAACATGCTCAAGAAGGCGATGGCCGAGCGCGCCGCCCAGCTCTTCGAGTGTCCCGTCGAGGAGATCCAGTACGCCGGCGGCGCTCTGTGGCCGCGCGAGACGCCGCAGCGCCGGGTCACGATTGCCGACCTGGTGACCCGCTCGGCCGATGCTACGCCCATCAAGGTGACGGCGCGGGTGAACCCGCCCTCGCCTCCGGGCCTGAGCTGCTTCTGCGCCCAGGTGGCCGAGGTGGAGGTCGACCCCGAGACCGGCCAGGTGAAGCTGCGGCGCTTCGTCACCGCCCACGACGTGGGCATCGTCATCAACCCCATCACCCATCAGGGCCAGATCGACGGCGGTGTGGTGCAGGGCATCGGCATGGCCCTCACCGAAGAGCTGTTGGAAGCGGAGGGCCACGTCACCAGCGCCCACATGGGCGAATACAAGGTGCCCGCCTCAGCCGACGTTCCGCCGTTGGAGACCGTGCTGGTCCCTTCGGACGGCGGGCCCATCCCCTACGACGGTCGCGCCATCGGCGAGATGGCCAACTGCAGCCCGCCGGGTGCCATCGCCAACGCGATCCAGGACGCGGTGGGCATCCGCCTGCTGACCCTGCCCTTCACCGCCGAGCGGGTCTACCGGGCCCTGCACCCCAGCTAGGCGACCAATGCCCAGCGAGCGCGTCCAGCGCCAGATCGACCGCTTCCTCGACGAAGCCGAGGCGGCAATGGCGCGCTCGGAATGGGAGACTGTTCAAGATCGCGCCCTCAACGCCCTTGCCCTCGACGGCGGCAACGAGGACGCAGCAGCCTACCTAGTGGCGGCCGGCAAACGGCTGGCCGACGGAGGAGGGACGGCGGGCACCCTCACCCCAACCCTCTCCCAAAGGGAGAGGGAGCCAGAGTCGGCCGCCTCAGAACCCTCTCCCCCTGGGAGAGGGCAGGGTGAGGGTGCAGCCGCAGCCCGACCAGCCGCACCCACACCCGCCACCAACCTCTACCGCACCGCCTTCGTGGGCCGCGACGCCGAGTTGCAGCAACTCGGCGTCGGGTCCACCGCAGCCTCGCCATGGTGGTCGGCAAACCGGGCATCGGCAAGCGACATGAAAATGGCGCCGTCGCAGGAGCGGGCGTTGCGGCGGCGCGCGGCGCTGGGGGCGTAGCGCCGTCCGGGATGGCGCTGCCGTTGTCTGGCCGCTACTCCGCAGTCAGGTCGCGCACGCGGTGCTGCGTCGCACCGCCCTGACCCTTGGGGGGCTTGACGTAGAGGGTGGCGCCGCTGCCGAGCTGGTGCTGCTGTGCTAGAGCCAGCAGGTCGGCCGGGGTCGGGGTATGGTCGAACTCTGCGAGCTTCTGCTCCAGCTCCTCGCCGAACCAGCGGCGCTTCAGCGCCACCGTGTAGATGGCCACGGGTGGGCTAGGTGCTCTCGCCTTCGGCCTGGCCGCCGGCGCCCACCTTCACCATGGCTGGGCGGATCACGCGGCCATTCAGCGTGTAGCCCTTCTGGAACTCAGCGATGACCTTGCCCTCGGGGCCGGGGCCCTGCATCACCGCCTCGTGCAATGCTGGATCGAAGGCCTCGCCGATGGTGGTGATGGGCTGCACGCCCTCGTTTTCGAGTGTGCTGGCGAGCTTGCGGTGGATGAGTACCACGCCTTCGATCCAGGTGAGGCCCGCCAGCTCACGCGGCAGGTTGGCCAGGGCCCGCTCCAGGTCATCGGCCACCGGCAGCAGATTCAGGATCAACATGGCGCTGGCGAACTTGGCGTTGTCGGCCCGCTCCTGCTCGGTGCGGCGCTTGTAGTTGGCGAAGTCGGCGGCGGTGCGCTGCCAGCTCCCAAGGTAGGCTTCCGACTTCTTGCGCTCCTCGTCGCGCTGTGCCTGCAGTGCGTCGAGGGTCAGGGGCTCGTTGCCGCCGCCATACGGCGTGGCCTGCGGGATGTCTTCCATTGGGTCTCCAGAGGTGCGTCCCGGAACGAGACGGTCAGGGTGTGCGAAGCGAGGCGCCGCACGGGGGCGGCGTCAACGATAGTGCTGGGCCATCAGGTCGGTCATGGAACGGGCGAGGTACTGGACGGCGGCCAATGCCTGGCCGTACCGCATACGCGTGGGGCCCATCACGGCGATGGTGCCGGCCATCTGGCCCGGCAGGCCATAGGGTGCGGCGATGATGCTGAACTCGCGCAGGGTCTCCTCCGGGTTCTCGCCGCCGATCACCACTTGCATCGCCTCGCCGCCCGACACCCGCCGCAGCAGGCCCAGCAGGAACTCACGATCCTCCACCACCTCCATGAGGGTGCGCAGGCGCTGACCTGAACCGAACTCCGGTTCCTGCATCAGGGCCCGCAGACCGCCATAGTGCACGTCGTCGGAGCGGGGAGCGTCCTCGGCCTCCATGAGGCGGGCGGCGGCGCGCAGCACCTGCTCTTCCAGGCCGGTGGCAGCCTCGGCGTGCTGCTGCAACTGTATGGCCCCCATACCCGCCAGGCTGGCCGAGAGCCGGTGGCTCAGTGCAGAGAGTGCGTCCTGGGTCACGGGGGTGTCGAGGTGCAGCATCTGCTGGCGCACCCGCCCCTCCTGCAGCACGAGGATGAGCAGTGCCACCATGTCTTGCACCGACACCAGTTCCACATGCTTAAAGCGGGCGCTGGTGGCGCGGGCCATGGTGATGAGACCCATGGTGCGGGCCAGTTGCGAAAGTGCGTCCGTGGCGACTTTGGTCCACTCGCCCAGATCGCCTTCTTGGTGCAGCTCCGCCGATATCTGCTGCTGCACGTCGGCGGGCAACTCCACCGGTTCCATCAGCACTTCGATGAAGTAGCGATAGCCCTTGTCGGAAGGAATGCGGCCGGCGGAAGTGTGCGGCTGGGCGATATAGCCCTCGTCTTCGAGCACCGCCATGTCGTTGCGGATGGTGGCGGAACTCACACCGAGGTCGTGGTGCCGCACCACGTGTTCGGAGCCGACCGGGGCGGCGTGTTCGATGTAGTCGCCGACGATGATCTGGAGGATCCGCCCGCGACGGGTACTGAGAACCTCAGAGCGTTTGACTGGCATCGATGCGTCGTTAATTAGCACTCGGTATAGGAGAGTGCTAATGCTCTAATCTACCATTCGGCCGCGAGCCATGTCAAGGTGAGCAGCATGACATGGCTTTAGCGGTTGAGCGTTCGCAGCCCGGCACGAATGAGCCGCAGCAGACCCCTGAAGGACTGAGTCAGTATCAGCGGGGCGGGGAAAAACCCGCAAAAGCCACGTCGCTCACAAGGACTCCCAATGGTTGCTATCATAGAAACCGATGCAGGAACTCCCCACGGTCTCTCCAGTCCCTACGCCGGCCAGGCAACGCCTGCCCGACTGGATTCGCGCCAAGTTCCCGGGCGGGCCGAACTACACCCGCCTGCGCGACATCATGCGCGACGCCGAACTGCACACCGTGTGCGAGGAGGCCATGTGCCCTAACATCGGCGAATGCTGGGAGTGGGGTACCGCCACCTTCCTCATTCTGGGCGACGTGTGCACCCGCGCCTGCGCATACTGCAACATCGCCACCGGCCGGCCGCTCACGCTCGACCTGGAGGAGCCGGACCGGGTGGCCCGCGCTGCCGAACGCATGGGCTTGAAGTTCGCCGTCATCACCTCCGTCGACCGTGACGACCTGCCCGATGGCGGGGCCGCGGTGTTCGCCGCCACCATCCGCCGCATCCGGGCGCGGGTACCGGCCTGCGGTATCGAGGTGCTCATCCCCGACTTCCGCGGCCACGAGGAGGCGCTGGAGACGGTGATGGCGGCGCAGCCCGACATCCTGAACCACAACACCGAGACGGTGCCCCGGCTCTACCGCACGTGGCGCCCCGGCGGCAAGTACGACTGGGCCATGGAGCTGTTGCGGCGCGCCAAACGCCTGGCGCCCGAGGGCGTGACCAAGAGCGGCGTCATCGTGGGCCTGGGCGAGACCCGCGACGAGCTATTGCAGACCATGGACGACCTGCGCGCCGTCGACTGCGATGTGCTCACCATCGGCCAATACCTGCAGCCGCCGGGCCACCCGCCGGTGGAGCGCTTCTACACCCCCGACGAGTTCGCCGGCCTGAAGCGTGAGGGCTTGGCCCGCGGCTTCAAGCACGTGGAGTCGGGCCCGATGGTGCGCAGCAGCTATCACGCCCACGAGCAGGTGCCCCCGAAGGGGTAGGCGATGCTACGTGGTGGGTGCGTCGCCTACTTCCTCAGAAGTCTCGTTGGGGTCGAAGGCATCATGGGACGCTCTTGAAAGAAGCCGCAGGTTGAAGTGCCCGGCCTCCTCGACGAAGTCGATTCGATCACCGGGCGCCAGGTCCAGCCGCTCTCGCACGGCCTTCGGAACGGTTATACGGCCTCGACTAGTGACTTTCCCCATAGCGTAGGTACTCCTTCTGCGAGGCTCGCGCGCCGATCACTATCGGCTGAAGCGGCTTCCGGTCCGCTGTGCACCGCTCTCCTTGTCGTGGCACATGGATCAACGATCCAGTCTACCGCTTTGCGCCCGGTCATTTATTGAACCGCTCGGTCATCAGCAGGCCGGTGGCCGAGGCGTCCGGCTCGCCGCTGGCGGCCAGGGTGGCGGCGACCGCGGCCTGGTCAGCCTCGCCGCGGTTCTGGCTGAGCTTGAACTTGCCTTCGAGGCGTGTGATGGCCAGTTCGAACACCACGATACCGCGGGACAGGGTGGTGGTGAAGTCCAACGACCAGTCCGGGCGGTAGCCGCCGTCCGCCGGCTCGTACTGTGCCACCAGGCGGTCGAGGCCGGCGCGCACCTCCGCCGGGTCGTCGATGATGCGAGGGACGCCGTAGGCATGCACCGCCACGTAGTTCCAGGTGGGCACCGCCGGCCCCGTGGTGTACCACGTTGGCGACACATAGCCGTGCGGCCCCTGGAACAGCGCGAGGGCCTGCGCCTGCCCCTCGAACGCCCGCCACTGCGGGTTGGCGCGGGCCACGTGACCCCACAGTGTGCCGAACAGCCCGTGCGCCGAGTCGAGCACGAACGGCAGGTGGGTGGCGACCGGCAGGCCACCGGCCACGCTTACCAGCGTGCCGAAGCTGTGGTCGCGGATCACGCTGTGCAGCACGCCGGTGCGGTTCTCAGCGAAATGCTCGGGCAGGTACATGGCGGCTCCTCATGCGGGGCAGGTGGCCACCAGTGTAGCGCCTGCTTCGTTCGCGGATGGCGCCGCCGGGAGCGTCAGGTGGTGTCAGCCAGCGGTGCGGGTGAACTCGACGGAGTGTTTGGAGATGCCGCCGATGAAGAGGCGAGCCACCTGGCCGGCACGCGAATCGGTGCCTGCGGCGCCCAAGCCCATCACCTGCGGGTACCAATCGTCGGCATCCAGCACCTTCTGCGGGTCGCTCCACCGCAGCAGGTCGTCACTCACCGAGAGGTAGATGCCCTCCTGGTCCCACTCGGCTCCGGCGGTGTGGTTCACCAGCATCACGTACGCCCGCAGGCTCTCGTTCCAGTGCACGCTGGGGCCCCAGAAGGCGTCCACGTAGGGGCCTTTCCAACCGGTGGCGCTGGCGAAAAGCGGCGTCACGCGGCCAGAGAGTCCCGGCTCCTGCCAGGCTCCGTGGAAGTACTTGACCACGGTGCCAGGCTGGCCACGGGCAGCCATGGGGCTGCGGGCGACGGCCACACCCTGCTCCTGAGCCGGACCGCCGTAGGTGGAGAACAGGAAGTAGAAAAAACCACCCTCCACGTCGGCCACCACGCTGAAGTCGCCGTTGCCGCCCACAAAGTAGCCGTTCTGGTAGCTGCAGTCGGCAGGGTAACCGCTTTCGAGCACGCTGCCCCGGTCCTGCCAGGTGCGGCCGCCGTCTTGCGACACCGCTGCGCCGATGATGGGCGCGGTCAGGCATGCGCCGTCGTCGGGCTCCAGGTGGTACCAGCCGTACAACAGCCCGGTGCTGCCATCCCGCCACACCGACTCGAGCCAGCGGCCGCCGCCGCGCAGGCATCCGGTGCACCCCACCCTGACGGGGTCGGCCAACTGCGCGAACGATGGCCCGCTGCTCCGCATGGGGTAGTAGGCGGAGTTGAACACCACCAACTCACTGCTGTCCCAGAATGCCGGGCTGTTGGAGTCGACCCAGCCGGGGAAGTGCTGAGTGGGGGCATCACGGATGGTGTACTGGACGCGCAGGCCACCTGGAGTGACCACCGAACCCTGAGCGCGCATGGTGCGGATGGTGGTCTCGCACAGCTTCTGGCGCCAGCGATCGCGAATGTCGGCCGGCGGGGGCGTGCGCTGGCCGGGGCGGCGGTGGGGCCGCTGCTCACGCGGCCGCGGCTGTTGAGGGCATGGCGTTGCGTCCACCCCCGGCGGAGTGTCTGGCGGGGACGTTGCCACAACCGGATCGGGTGGGGCAGCATCGGGGAGCGGGCTGGGCTGCCTGCAGGCCACACACAAGACCAGGGCCGCAAGCACCAGCGTCACCGCTGGCAGCAGCACCCTTCCCCTTGTGTTATGCGCTGGACCGTGCACTCGCCTTCCTCAGCCCCTCTCCCTCCAGATTCTGCGCAGGGGGGCATGTGCGCGCAAGCCCACCACAACCAAGTGCGTGGCGGGGGCTACCAAACGCAGGGCGCTGGGCCGTCAGCCTTTGCGGGGGTCGCCCTCGCTCAGGACGCGGGCGGTCTGGCCGGCACGGTACTGGCGGATCTTCTCGCGGTAGTCAGGGTACTTGGCGCCCAGTATCTGGGTGGCGAGCAGGGCGGCGTTAACAGCGCCCGCCTTGCCCACCGCGAGGGTGCCCACCGGGACGCCCGCGGGCATCTGCACGGTGGAGAGCAGGGAGTCGAGGCCGTTGAGGCCGCTGGTGATGGGCACGCCCAGCACCGGCAGCAGGGTGTGGGCCGCGCAGGCCCCGGCCAGGTGCGCCGCGCCCCCCGCGGCGGCAATAATGACCTGCACGCCGGCGGCCTCGGCGCCCCCAATGTGGTCGCTCACTTCGGCTGGGGTGCGGTGGGCCGAGAGGATGCGCACGTCGTGAGGCACGCCCAGCTCATCCAGCGTCTTAGAAGCCTCGGACATGACCTCCCAGTCGGTACGGGACCCCATGAGGACATAGACCAGCGGTGCGGCAGCGGTGGACATGACGGCTCCTGCGCGTGATGAGGTTTGATTGTAGCATCCGGCCGCAGGCAGCTTCGTGCGGCCGCAGGCATACGATCAGCCGGTCACGCCACATCCAGGAAGCGGGCGGCCCACTCGGGGCGGGGAAGGGGGCAGGCCTCGTAGCGGCCATAGATAACGGCCGGCGGCAACGGCGCGGTAAGCCAGGTTCCGCTCGTGGTGAGCCCTTCGCCAAGCTCAGGACAGCGCTTGTCGAACCACCCAACCTGGGTGGAGCCGCGGCGCTCTCTCCTGCCGGTGGCCTCGTCCGGTCCTTCGACCAGCTCAGGATGAGCGGTTATTGATGGCGGGCGAGAGAATGCGATAGCCCTGGGGGGAGTGAGCGTTCGGGGGCTGCTTGTCCACCCGCCCGCCATCACTCGTATTGGGGGACACCCCCAAGCCCCTGCCAAAGAGGGTTGCACCCAGGTTGCACCCTCTCTGGACTCACCTGCCGGAGGGGGAGAATCGGCAGATTCAGCCGGTTACGAGATAGCTCTTGTGGCATGCTGTGGGCAGGTGCGCAGCAAGAGGGACAGTCCAATGGCGGAACAGAGCTTCAGGGTGGTTAACCTTGAGACGGCGATAGACGAACTGCAGGCGAAGCTGGCGGCGACGGGTGGTACCCACGAGGCGTTGGCGGTGAGCCATCCGGGGCGGATGACGGCGGTGCTGTTCTGCTTCCGGCGCGGCCACGTGCTGCAGGACCACGCGGCGCCGGGGCCGGTCAGCATCCACGCCTTACGGGGCAGCCTGCGGGTGCGCGTGGTGGAGGAGACAGAGACGGTGGCGCTGGCCGCGGGGAGCGTGCTGCTGCTGGACCCCGGCGTGCACCACAGCGTGGAGGCTGTGGAGGACAGCGCGCTGCTGGTGACCATTGGCGCCGCACCGTCCGGCGTGCATTGACAACCGGGATCGGCGCGTTTGTACTGTAGGCGGCTGATCACACGCGCAGGAGGCGGGCCTTGCTGAGCCGAGAAGAGAACGAACTGCTGACTCGGGTGGGACCGGGCACGCCTATGGGCGCCACGCTGCGCCGCTACTGGATGCCCGCGCTGCTGAGCTGGGAACTGCCGGAGGCCGACTGTCCGCCGGTGCGGGTACGGCTGCTGGGCGAGGACTTGGTGGCGTTCCGCGACAGCACCGGCCGGGTGGGCTTGCTGGACGAGTTGTGCCCGCCCCGGTTGGCGAGCCTGTGGCTGGGGCGCAACGAGGACGGCGGTCTGCGCTGTGTCTACCACGGCTGGAAGTTCGACGCCCACGGCCAGTGTACCGACCAGATGAACGAGCCGGAGCAGTTCGCCCACAAGGTGCGGGCCACGGCCTACCCCACCTGGGAGAAGGGCGGCGTGATCTGGGCCTACATGGGCCCAGCCGGCCACATGCCGCCGGCGCCCGACTTCGAGTACCTGAGCGCCGGCGACGAGCGGCGCGGCGTGACCAGAGTGGTGCAGGACTGCAATTGGCTGCGGTCGTTGGAGGGCGGCATCGACACCTCGCATGCCCCCATTCTGCACCGGCGCATCCAGGCTGCCAGCGCAGCGTTCGGCCATCACCCCAACAACCCGCAGGTGCGCGGCGGCAGCCCCACCCTCGACCTCGACCCGACCGACTATGGCTACCGTTACTTTGGGGTGCGCTCGCTGGGGGCCGGCCAGGTGTACGTGCGGGGCTACCACTTCGTGATGCCGTTCACGCAGATACGGCCGATGCAGGTGGGACGGGGCGCGGGCGCCGGCAAGACGCAGATTTCGGGCCACCACTGGGTGCCGGTGGACGACGCCACCTGCATGGTGTGGAACTTCACCTACAGCTTCGGCGCCGACACGCTGACCGAGGACGAGAAGCTGGAACGCGACTCGGGCAACGGGCCGGAGCACGTGGATTGGAACAACGGCTTCCGGGGCCGCGCCACCCGCGCCAACAACTGGCAGATCGATCGCCGGGTGCAGAAGTACGAGACGTTCACCGGCATCGATGGCGTGAACACGCAGGACCGGGCGGTGCAGGAGAGCATGGGCGTGGTGGTCGACCGCACCCGCGAGCACCTGGGCCCGGCCGATCGGGCCGTGATCACGGCGCGACAACTACTGCTGCGGTCGGTGCGCCAGGTGCAGAAGGGCGGGGACCCGCTGGGGGCTAACGACAGCTACTGGCGGGTGCGGGCCATGGAGAAGATCCTGCCCAAGGCCAGAGACTGGCGTGAGGTCGTCATACCCGAGATGACCCAGGAGCGGGTGCCCACGCCCGTACAGGTGGAGTAGGCCCGTGGGCTACTCACCCTTCCGGCCCACCGGCGTCACGCACCACGAGCCGGCCGGGACGAGGCCTACCTGCTCAAAATCCTCTTCTCATACGATGCGATTGCCTGTCACGGCACGGCGCCCCTTGGTGTTTTGCGTCAGCCACCCCACCGGCTATACTGGCGGCACTTCTACGCACGCCGCGCCAACCCGGCGCGGCCGCCCCAGCCGCCACATCATCAGCGGGCCGTGTGCGTGACCCCAGGAGGCCACTCGACATGACGGCGGTGGACTCGCGTCCCTGGCAGGCCCGGCTGCCCTTTTTCTACGGCTGGATCATCGTGGGCCTGGGGTTCTTCTCCGCCTTCTTCGGCATCGGCCTCACCTGGGCGGCCGGACTGTTCGCCGTGCCCATGCTGGGCGAGATGGGCTGGCCCCGCGCCGATTACTTCTTCGCGGTCAGCCTGCGGGGCTGGATCGGCATCCTGGTGAGTCCGCTCATGGGCGGGTTTCTGGACCGCAGGCACGGCCCCCGCATCCTGATGCTGGTGGGCGGCCTGCTCAACAGCGTGACGCTGGGCATGATCGCCTTCGTGCACGAGCAGTGGGAGTTTGCGCTGCTGTTCGGCGTCATTGGCGGCGTGGCCCAGACGGTGCAGGGCGGCATTTCGGTGGCCATTGTGCCCAAGTGGTTCATCAAGCGGCGCGGCTTCGCGGTGTCGGTGTCCACCACCGGCGGCGGACTGGCGGCGTTCGTGATGCCCACGCTGATCGCGCTGTTGGGGGCCAGCTTCGGGTGGCGGTCAAGCTGGATCGCGCTGGGAGCGATGTCGCTGGTGTTCGCCACCATCCCGGTCATCTTCCTGCGCCGCCAGCCCGAGGACCTGGGCCTGCTGCCCGACGGCGAGCCGGTCCACGCCGCATCCGCACCCGGCGCGTCCCGCCGTCCCGCCGAAGCGCCGAGCTTCACACTCGGGCAGGCATTGCACACCAAGACCTTCTGGATCCTCTGCCTGGGCGTCTCGGTGGGCGCGCTGTCGAACAACGGCATCCCGGCCAACCTGGCGGCCATCTTCGTCGACCGCGGCTTCCCGCTGGAGACCGCCGGGCTGGCGCTGACCTTCTACGGCGTGGGGTCCATTTTCACCAAGTTCTTCATGGGCTGGGTGGCCAACCGGCTGCACATCCGCACCGTGTTGCTCATGCTCACCGCGTTCGGCGCGATCACCATGCCCACGCTGCTGTTCCTGCCCGCCGGGGTGGGCGCGCTGGCGCTGGGCTACGGCCTGCTGGTGGGGCTGTTCGTGGGGGCCTACGTGCCGTTCCACCAGATGGTGTGGGCGGTGTACTTCGGGCGCGGGCACGTGGGGGCCATCAGCGGGATTGCCCGGCCCCTGGGCATCATCCTCATCTCGGGCAGTCCGTGGCTGCTGGCCTACACCCGCGACCGCTTCGGCAGCTACGACTTCGGCATCGGGCTGACCGCAGCCGCCATCGCCGTCTGCTTCGTCTGTATGCTGCTGGTGCGGCCGCCCCGCCCGCTGCCCGTGCCCGAGGCGCACCCAACGCCCGCGCAGGCCGGGTCATGACCAACGCCCCCGGCCGGTGTTGGGCGTGACCCAACCGGCGGCCACCCCCGCCCCTCGCCCCTGGCAGGCCCGGCTCCCCTTCTACTACGGGTGGGTGGTGGTGGGCGTCTCGTTCTGGATGGGCTTCGTTGGCGGCGGCCAGAGCTGGGCCATGGGCGTGCTGTCGCTGCCCATGGAGCAGGAGATGGGCTGGAGCCGCTCGGCCATCTTCGGCGCGCTGACGCTCCGCACCTACCTGGGGGCCTTCGTCGCGCCGTTCATCGGCCCCTACTTCGACCGCCCCAACGGCGCCCGCATCGCCACCCTGGTGTCGGGCACGCTCACCACCGCCGCATTGGTGATGATCACCCAGGTGCGCACCGAGATGGAGTTCGTGCTGTGGTTCGGCGTGCTGGGCGGCCTGGCCACGGCCGGACAGGCCGGATCGGTGTTCAGCGCCATCATCCCCAAGTGGTTCATTCAGAAGCGTGGCACCGCGCTCGGCTACGCCACCATGGGGTCGGGCGTGGCGGCGCTGGCCATCCCGCCCATCGTTGCCGTCCTCATCGACGTGCTGGGCTGGCGCGGCACCTGGACCGCCATTGCGGTGCTCACCTTCCTCACCTCCGCCGTGCCCGCCATCTTCATCCGCCGCCAGCCGGAGGACGTGGGCCTGCTGCCCGACGGCCGGCGTGAGCCGCTGCCCGCCGCCGCCGGGCAACCGGCGCCCCATCCCTTCGCCGAGCAGCGCAGCTACACGCTGGGCCAGGTGCTGCACAGCAAGCTGTTCTGGGTGCTGCTGTTCGGCGTATCCATCGGCACCTTCAACAACGGCGGGGTGCCCGCCAGCCTGGTGCCCATGTACACCTCGCTGGGCCTGACGCGCGAGATGGGGGTGTTGGGGTTTTCCATCTATGGCGTGTTCTCCATCCTGGGCCGGTTCGGGTGGGGGTGGCTGCTCAATCGCATGCACATCCGCTGGGTGCTGGTGGCCATGGCCGTCATGGGCTTCACCACCTCGCCGCTGATCCTGGTGCTGCACGGGCCGGCCTCGCTGCTGTTCTCGGTGTTCACCGGCTTCTCGGTGGGCGGCTACGTGGCGTTCAACCAGGTGATCTGGGCGGCGTATTACGGGCGCGGCCACCTGGGCGCCATCACCGGCTTCGCCTGGCCGGCGCGCGCCCTGGTGAACGGAGCGGGCCCCTTCCTCATGGCGCTCAGCTTCGACCACTTCGGCGGGTATGGCCCCGCCATGGGCCTGGTGGTGGTGTGCTGGGTGCTGTGCGCCGCCACGCTGCTGGTGTGCAAGCCCCCAGCGCTTGAAACCGCCCCGCCGGCACCCGCCCGCACATGACGCAGGCCGCGCCGGACGCACCGCAGGCCCCCTGGCAGGCCCGCTTCCCGGTCTACTACGGCTGGGTGATCGTGGGCATCGCATTCACCGTGGGGTTCTTCAATTCCGGCCAGAGTTGGGTGACCAGCGTGTTCGTGCTGCCCATGCAGGCCGAACTGGGCTGGAGCCGCGCCGACATCTTCGGCGCCACCGCCCTGCGCGGCGTCACCGCCATGATCAGCGCTCCGTTGGTGGGCGGCCTGGCCGACCGGCTCTACGGCGCGCGCGGCCTGCTGCTGTTCAGCGGCGTGGTGGGCACGCTGAGCGTGGCCGCGGCCGCCGGTGTGCACGAGCGCTGGGAGTTTCTGTTCTGGTTCGGTCTGGTCGGCGGGCTGTCGTCGGTGGGGCAGGGTTTCCTGCTGGTGGGGGCCACCGTACCCAAGTGGTTCGTGCGCAAGCGGGGCAGCGCGCTGGCCTGGGCCAGCCTGGCGGGCGGGGCGTCGGCCTTCGCCATGCCGCCGGTGATGACCGGGATCATCGAAGCGTTGGGCTGGCGCGGCGCATGGCTGGCGCTGGCGGCGCTGGTGTTTGTGACGACCGTACTCCCCTCGTTCTTCCTGTACCGCCAGCCCGAGGACGTGGGCCTGCTGCCCGACGGCGGCCCCGGCGACCCTGCCAAGGCCGGCCGTCCCAACCCCATGGCGCGCGGCCCCGAGGTGGCGGTGACCCTGCGGCAGGCGCTGCACACCCGCACCTTCTGGGTGCTGGCGTTCGGGCTGGCAGCCGGCAGCTTCTGCCTGAACGGCCTGCCCGCCAGCATCATCCCCATCTACACCGACCGCGGCTTCTCGGCCGAGAACGCAGCGCTGGCGTTCACGCTGTACGGCAGCATGTCCATGGCGGCCCGCTTCGGCTGGGGCTACCTGGCCGACCGGCTGTCCATCCGCACGCTGCTGCTGGCGCTGGCGGCCTACGGCGCGGCGGTGTCGTGGACCATCCTGGTGCTGCCGGGCATGGCGGCGCTGCTGTACGCACCGCTGGTGGGTTTCTGCATCGGCGGGTACGTCAGCTTCAACCAGGCGGCCTGGGCCGTGTACTACGGCCGGGGCCATCTCGGGGCCATCACCGGGTTCGCGCGGCCGCTCACGCTGCTGTCGTCGAGCGCCGGCCCGCTGGTGCTGGCGGCGGTCTACGACCACTTTGGCGATTACACCCTGGGCTTCTGGACGGTGACCGCCTCGTGGCTGCTGTGCGGCGCTGCGCTGCTGTTCGCCCGGCCCGTGACGGTGCCGCCGCCCCAAACCCGTGCCGCGGGCGGCACACCGTGACCGTGCCACCGGCGCGGGGAGCAGCCGCCGGTTCGTGGTTCACCCGGCTGCCCTTCTTCTACGGCTGGATCATCGTGGCCGTCGGCTTCCTGACGGCGTTCATGAACGTGGCGCTGGTGTGGGCGGTCGGCGTGTTTGCCGTGCCGATGGTGGACGACCTGGGCTGGAGCCGCTCGGCCATCTTCGGGGCCATCAACGTGCGCTCCTACATGAGCATCGCGGCCGCCCCGCTGCTGGGCCGCTACTTCGATACCCGCCGCGGCCCGCAGATCCTGACGCTGGTGGCGGGCATCGGCATCTGCGCCAGCGTGCTGCCCATCGCCTGGGTGCGGGAGGAGTGGCAGTTCTTCCTGCTGTTCGGCGTGTTCGGGGGCATCGCCTCGGCGGCGCAGGGCGGGCAGATCGTGGGGGCCATCGTGCCCAAGTGGTTCGTGCGCGGTCGCGGGTCGGCCATGGCGTGGGCCACCATGGGCAGCGCCGTCTCGGCCTTCATCACGCCGCCGGCCGTCGCGCTGCTCATCGGCTGGGTGGGGTGGCGTCCCACCTGGGCGGTGCTGGCAGTGGTGACGCTGCTGGTGGCGGTCATCCCCGCCATCCTGGTGCGGCGGCAACCCGAGGACGTGGGCCTGCTGCCCGACGGCGACCGCGAGCGCCGCACCGGCGATGGCCGCGCCACCGCAATCGCTCCGGAGGTCAGCTACGCCCTCTCCGAGGCCATGCGGATGCCGGCGTTCTCTATTCTGGCGTTCGCGGCCGCCGCGGCCTCGCTCTCCAACACCGGCCTGCCGGTCAGCCTGGTGTCGATCTACTCGGACCGCGGCCTGTCGCGCGACCTGGCCGTGCTGGGGTTCAGCATCTACGGCCTGTTCTCAGTGGTGGGGCGCTTCTTCTGGGGCTACTTCGTCAACCGCTACCACATCCGCTGGGTGCTGATGGCCGTGGCATTGGAGGGACTGGTGACCACGCCACTGTTCTTCGTGCTCAGCGGGCCGGCGGCGCTGGTGTGCGCGGCGTTCGCGGGGCTGGGCATCGGCGGGCAGATCGGCTTTGCACAGATGGTGTGGCCCGCCTACTTCGGCCGACAGCACCTGGGCGCCATCACCGGCGTCACCCGGCCGGCGATCGCACTGGTGATGGGCAGCGGTTCGGGCATGATGGCCATGAGTTCCGACCTGACGGGCAGCTACGGCGCCGGCCTGTGGGCCATCACCGCCTCGTGGGCGCTGGCGCTGGCCGGCCTCGCCTTCGCCCATCCGCACCGGCCCGCCAGCCCACCGACCGAGCACGCTCGTGGCTGACGCCCTGACGCGCCACCGCGGCCGATCTGGTGGCACAATGGGCGATGGTGACGGGGTGACCGTTGCAGCGAACGGCCCGACATCACCGCGTCATTGCGAGCCGTCCGACGGCGTGGCAATCTCGGTGTCGAAGCGTTGGGCAGTCGGTAGGGTGCTGCGACGCCACGGTTGCCACGTCGCCTCCGGCTCCTCGCAACGGCGAACGGGTGGCCTCGCAACGACAATTAGGACAGGAGATTCTCATGCGTCTCAAAGGCAAGGTGGCGTTCATCGCCGGGGCCGGCAACAACATGGGGCGGGCCATCCCAGTGCTGTTCGCGCAGGAGGGCGCCAGCGTCATGCTGGTCTCGCGCAACCAGGCCGACCTCGATGAGACGGCGCGCCAGGTGCGCGGCGTGCTGAGCGACGAGCCGGAACAGGTGGTGCGCGGCGCGAGCACGCCCCACGACCGGGTCGCCACCGCGGTACTGGACCTGCTGGACCGCGGTACCGTCGCCGCAGCGGTGGCCGAGACCGTGCGCCGGTTCGGCGGCATCGACATCGTGGTGAACGCCGCCGGCGGCTATTCCGGCCCGCACCCCGAGTTGACCGCCGCCGACGCTGAGTTCTTCGCCACGGCCATGCCCGGCATCCTGAACGTGCAGATCAACGTGTGCGACGCGGTGTGGCCCCACCTGGAGGCTCGTGGCGGCGGTTCCATCATCAACCTCGGGGCAGCCCCGCTCACCCGGCTGGTGGGCACGCCCGCCTACCACGCCGGCAAGCTGGGCATGCTGGGCCTGAGCCAGAGCCTGGCCTGGCGCGGCGCGGCGAAGAACATCCGGGTCAATACCATCTCGCCCGGCCGCATGCGCCTGCCGCTGCCCGAACCGCCGTACGACGCGGCCAGCTTGCCGAAGTTGGGCGGCCTCGCCACCCGCTTTGGCTCCGGCGTGGACGTGGCGTATGCCGCGCTCTACTTCGCCTCCGACGAGAGCGCCTGGGTCACTGGGTCCGAACTTATCGTGGACGGTGGCGACGCGGCCATGTCGCAGTTCCCCGACAAGAAGCTGTAGATTGGCCGGCTAGGTGGCGCGTGTGCGCGCGGTCACTGCACCAGGGGCGTGCATATCGCACAGTAACACGGTATGCCGCGCCATCCGCGACCTTGCAGTGGGGCAAGGTTTCGTGTGCACAGGCAGCACTCTCGCCGAACTGTCGACGAGTGTCGTGTCGCCCAGCGTAGAGAGAAGAGTCCGTCATGAAGATCACCGGCTATACACTGCAAACGGTTAGCCTGCCCCGCGAGCCCGGGGCCACCAGTTCGGGCAACTCGTTCTTCGTCACGCTGAGGCTCCAGACCGGCGACGGCATCGAGGGCCTTGGCTACGCCGGCTTCGGCAGCGCCCTGATGGGCAAGGCGCTGAAAGAAGCGGTGGAGATGATGGCGGGCGTCGTGGTAGGGTCGGACCCGGAGTGCGTGGAGGCCATCAGCCAGCGGTTGCTGGCCCTGGCGGGCGGCGGCGAGCCCGGCGGCCGCACCACCGGCGCCCCGGCCGGCACTGCCACCATCGCGGCCGCTGCCATCGACATTGCGCTGTGGGACATCAAGGGCAAGGCAGCGGGCCAGCCGGTGTACAAGCTGCTGGGCGGTTTCCGCAACAAGGTGCCGGTGTACGCCAGCGGCTGGCTTTGGCGCACCTACGACCTGAAGGCGCTGGCCGACAAGGCGCCACAACTGGTCGAACAGGGCTTCCGCGCCATGAAGTTCCGGCTGGGGGCCGAGAAGACCGCCCGCGCCGAGATCGAGCGGGTGCGGGTGATGCGCGAGGCGGTCGGCCCCGACATCGACCTGATGATCGACATCAACCAGGGGTGGACCGTCGACCAGGCCATCACCATCGGCCGCCACCTCGCCGAGTACGACATTTTCTGGCTGGAAGACCCGACCAACCACCAGGACTTCTCGGGCCTCGCTCGCATTGCCGCGGCGCTCGATACACCGATTGCGGCCGGCGAATACCACTACGGGCTGCCGGCGTTCCGGCAACTGGTGGAACAGCGCTCCATCGACATTGTGATGCCCGACCTGATGCGCATGGGCGGCATCACCGGGTGGATGAAGGCGGCACACTTGGCCGAGGCGTTCAACCTGCCGGTGGTGCCCCACCTGGCGCCCGAGGTGCTGCTGCACGCGGTGGCAGCCATACCCAACGGGCTGACCGTGGAGTACATGCCCTGGAGCCTGCCCATGTTCACGGAACTGCCGCACCTGGAAGACGGGTGCCTGGTACTATCGGAAAAGCCGGGCTTGGGCCTGGAGTTCGACGAAGCCGCATTGGCGCGCTTCGCCGTATAGCAAAAGAATCGGGGGTTGGTGTGGTAGAACCACTGGCACGGGTACCGCTCTTTCGGGGCGTCACGCTGGAAGCGCTGGCAATGCTGCACAGCCGGGCAATTCCGCACGTCTTCAACCAGGGCGAGACGCTGATGCGGCAGGGCGGCATCGCCACCTCGCTGTTCGTGGTCCAGCACGGGCGGGTGCGCGTCACCCGCAACGCGCCCGACGGCGGTGAACCCATCGAGCTGGCTATCGTCGGGCCCGGCTCAGTCGTCGGCGAGATCGGCGTGCTCGACGGCCTGCCCCGCACCGCCACGGTGGTTGCCATACAGGATACCGAGGTGCTGGAACTCGACGCCGACGCCCTGGCCGAGATCATGGTGCAGTACCCCAGCGCCGCCGTGGCCCTGCTCCATGTCGTCAGCGGCCGCCTGCGCGACGCGGACGAGTTGGTGGCCTGGTACTCCCAGCGCCACCCAGACCGCTAAAGGCCCGCCACCCGTTCGTCGTTGCGAGGCGGCAAGGCCGCCGTGGCAACCGTCGCGTCGGCGCACCCTGCCAGCTGCCCACTCCTTCGACCTCACGATTGCCACGCCGTCCAACGGCTCGCAATGACGCTGTGCTGAACGCTTCGTCCTCGACCGCTGCGCCCAATTGGTGCTCCTATGCAAGCTGGGTCACAGACAGTACCCAAACGTATCCCCTATCCTCCTTTTGACTGAGGGGGGCTCCTGCTGCTGGCCGACAGAGGCCAGGGGGTTGCTGGCGATGATTTGCTGTGCGACCACTTCTCAAGGAGCACAGCCATGACCGCAGCAATCATCCCCAACAACTACCGTAACTACCGCCCAGAACCGCGCCGGGGCGTGGTGCACGCCGTGCGCGAACTGGCGGTGGTGGCCGGGGTTGTCGTTGCCTCCTATGCTCTCAGCCACATGTGCGTGGAGGCGGTGTACGCCGTCACCACCGACCACCACGATCAGGGCACGCGAGTGTCGGTGCCCTGGGGCCCCACACGGGTACTAACGCTGAGCGAGCCGGAACTCACGGAGCGCTTGGCCCCGATGCGCGAAGACCTGGGGATGCGGGCCATCACGCAAGGTACCCCGAGCCGGTAGTCTCGCCGGCGCTGCGTGGCTCGGCCGGAAGGCGGTACCGAGCCCCCATCGATTGACGCAAGCGCGGGCGGTTGGTAGCATCCAGCCAACCCCCGCATGAACCCTACCGACGCCCCCGGCCGCATGGCCGCCCTCTGCCCCTACTGGGCCCGCTTCTTCCAGCGGCCCGATGGCTACTGGCTGGCCTACTGCTCGGAGGAGGCGTGCTGGCAAATGGACGAGCGGCGTCCCGGATGGCGCGACACCGGCGAGTGGCCACGGGCGCAACACTGCCTGTTTGGCTTTCCCGACGACGTGTCGCAGAAGCTACCGATGGTGCTGGTGGGCCGCGGCAACGGCAATGGCGCCGAGTGCGCCACCTTCCGGGTGCAGGGCGTGGCGCCCATCATCGGCGCCGACCAGATGACCGACGAGACCTGGGGCCGGTACATCCGCGCATTTCTGGCGTGGCGCCCACAAGCGGACATGCAGTTTCAGCCCAGCCTGCCGCACTTGCCGCTATAATTGCACCAGCCGTTCGCCGCGGGAGCCTGCCATGCCCTTACTCTCACCGGAAGACACGAAGTACCTGCAGGAGATGTTCCAGCAGCAACTGACGGGCGACGTGACCATCACGTTGTTCACCCAGAAGCACACGCTGCTGCTGGTACCCGGCCAGGAGCACGTCCAGGAATCTTGCAAACAGGCCAACGAGATCGTGGCTGAGGTGGCAGTGCTGTCCGACAAGATCCACGTTGAGCTGTTCGACGTGAAAGAGGACGGCGACCAGTTCAAAGCCCGTGGCGTGGAGCGCATTCCGGCCATGCTGCTGGGGTCGGGTGACCGCCGGCCGGCCCGCTTTTTCGGCGTGACCTCGGGCTACGAGTTCAGCACGTTCGTCCAGGACATCATCGATATCTCCACCGAGAACCTGGAACTGACCGAGGAGACGCTGCAGTGGGCGCGGGACCTGAAGGACGACGTGCACCTGCAGGTGTTCACCACCCCCACCTGACCGCATTGCCCCCGTGCCGCCAGGATGGCGCACCAACTGGCCATGGCCAACCCGGACCGTGTGACCGCCGACGTGATCGAGGCGACGGAGTTCCCGCAACTGGCGCGACAGTATCAGGTGATGGCCGTGCCCAAGATCGTCATCAACGACAGCGTGGCGTTCGAGGGCGCCCTGCCCGAAAGCCCCTTCGTGGGCCAGATCAAGCGGGCGCTGCGCGAGGCCGAGGCGAAGGCCAACGAGCAATAGCCGGGTCCCGCCCGCACACCGGAGGCATCGCATGAACCAACTGACACCGCAAGAAGAGCAGGTCATCGTGCACAAGGGGACGGAGCGGCCGTTCACCGGCGAGTACGACGACTTCTGGCAAGAGGGCGCCTATGTGTGCCGGCGTTGCGACGCCCCGCTGTACGTCTCGAACACCAAGTTCCACTCCGGGTGCGGCTGGCCCGCCTTCGACCAGGAGGTGCCCGGCGCCGTACGCCGCCTGCCCGACCCCGACGGCAGCCGCATCGAGATCGAGTGCGCGGCCTGCGGCGGTCACCTGGGCCACGTGTTCCTGGGCGAGGGGTTCACCCCCACCAACGCCCGCCACTGCGTGAACTCGATCTCGCTGCGGTTTGTGCCGAAGCAGCCTTAAGCCCGCCACCAATTCGCCGTTGCGAGACCCACCATGACCGGGGCTCACCAACACCGATGAAAATGGGGTGGGATCGACCCTGCTGGGCGGAGTTTCAGACCAGCCAAACGGCCTCTCAGAACCGCATTTTCATCAGAGGAGCCGAAAGCGGCGGCGCAACCTGTGGTCGTCTCAAATCGAACCCGCTCTGCTACAGGCCAATAGCGACCGCTTGCTCGGCGAGCTCCCTCAGTTCCGCGGAGCGCTCCACGTTCGCAATCCACTCCTCAGGCAGTGACCCCAGACCACACCGTGCTCCCAGCAGCGCCCCGACCAGCGTCGCGATGCTGTCGCTATCGCCGGGCGTATTCGCGGCCTCGAGGATGGCGGTGCGGGGATCATGGGGATGACGCGTGACCACATAGAGCGCGGCGGCAATGGCCTCGTGGGCTGCCCACCCTTCCAGTCGCTGGAGCGTCACCTCCGGCGGCGTGCCGTCCCGCCCCTCTCGGATGGCGACGCGCATCATCTCCGCCGTCTGCGGGCTGTAGCCAGCGGCTGCGCTCACCGCGACTGCCAAAACCTGTTCATCTCCCGCACCCTGCAAGGTCATCGCCACGCATCGAGCGAAGGCGGCGCAGGCTGCAAGAGCGATCGGGTCGCGATGGGTGAGCTTGGAGTGTTCGACTGCCCAGGTCTCGGCAAGGGCCACGTCGGCAGCGAAGAGGATCCCAAACGGGTAGGCCCGCATCACCGAACCGCAGCCCCCTGCCGTGGCCCCGCCGGCCTCCGACCAGTGCGCTCCCCCAGCCAGTGCGCGACAGCCGGCCATGCAGGAATTGCCAGGTGCACGATGGCCGCCCTGAGGGTTGCGTGACCAATCCACGAACCCGGCCGCCATGTGCTCCATGGTGGCAGCGAGACCGAGGTTCTGGTGATGGCCGAACAGCAGACTGCGCAGGACGACCTCCGCCATCTGGGTGTCGTCGGTGTAGGGCGCGAAGCGTTGGCCGTCCCGTTCCCAGTATTCGGTGAAGCCCGTGACGCCGTTGGGCGGAAACCGGTGCCGGATCCCTTCGAAAGAGGTGATGAACTCCGTCGGTTTGCCAATAGCGTCACCGATAGCTGCGCCGAGTACGCAACCGAGTATGCGGGAACGCCTGGATGGACTGTCCATAACCGGACACCTTTCTGCGTGCCATGAAGCGGCACTGAACCATTCCTACCCTGCCTGACCTCGGACGGCCGATCGCTGCACCACGCCCGCCGCCGCTCGCCTCTCAGAGCTACCATGGAATATCACCCCGGCACCCTGCACGGTGGCGCGCTGCATCAGGACATCAACGCGCGGCCCTGTGGCCCACTCGGAGCACTGAGCGTTCGGGCGTCAAGGTGCTGGCGTTACGGGCTAGGCCGTCGCCTTACCCAATTCCGCGATGAACTGCAGGAACAGTGCGCGCTCCTGCTTCCCGAAGTGACCGCTCAGCAGCACCCCGCCTGCACTGATCGCCAGTTTTCCAGGTCGGAAGATGCCCCTCACATCCCTGAACTCGAGTACCTGCACATCTTCAAGCTCCGCATAAGAGACACGGCGTTGGCTGTCGACGACGCGCAGGTACTGTGGGTGCAACTGGAGAGTAACCTCAGAGGACAAGTGCAGTTCAGCGAGCGGTGCGGCCAGGGACAGGAAAGTAGCCGCATGCTCCGTATGCTGAGCGTCATAAAATATTCGGCTTTGTCTAGACTGGGGCATAGACCCCGAAACAATCCCTTCGATGAACCGAAGATGGTCATTCCCTATGCCCTGTACCGTCCACTGAGCAGCTCCAGTGCGCAGCCTGAGTTCGCCCTCGTTGAGCCCCAGGCTGTAAGACACCGCCAGCACCACCGTCAACGGCATTTGCAGCGTATATTTGTCTACTCTCCTGGCCTGAAACAGCAGTACCCGCTGGTTGGTGAGAACGAAGCGGTCAGGTTGAAAATCCTCGTGAAAGCTGTGGCGGACCCCCGAACAAAGGAAAGCACCCAACACGTCCTCTGAGGGTTGCAACGCCCGAATCAAGAAGTAGGGCAGTGGGACTTTGAGTCTCGGGATGACGCCCTGGCGTTCCGGTTCGGGCATCCGCGGAACGTCCGGTACAAGAACAGGCTTAGTGACTTGCTGCAACATCGCCAGAATGCGTTGCACCAGTGCGATCTCAGGCTCGCTGTGCCCTCCCCCGATGGGTCTGGCCCGCAGGTCGCCGGGTGCAATGCTGGTCGTCACCTGACCACACTGCTGGCAAGACGCGGAACCCTGCGGGCGTGCGGCACGGCAGTGTATGCAAAAGAACATTAGGCGTTCTCACCTTTCCTTCGACGCGATGGGCGGGCTGCACAGTTCATAGCATCTCCCCAGACCAGACTGCAGCGAAGGAGCGGATGAACTGCCGCTGTGCGTCCGTCTCTGGACAATTCGTCCCACGCGCCTCTTTGAGGCTGTGGAGTGCCTGGTCAGGCGACATGCCGCTGGCAACCAGGACACACCCTCCGACGGTGCCAGCGCGGCCGAGGCCACCCATGCAATGGATGACCACGTTGCGGCCAATGAGAACGGCCTGCAAGATAACAGCAATGAGCTCCACAACATCTGCTTGTTGAGTGGGCACACCGCCGTCTTTGATAGGAAGCCGCTTCACCTGCCATCCACGTCCCGCCGCTTCTGCTAGCAAATTAGGGATGCGGAGTGCGTCGTACTCGTGATCCTCCAGCAGTGACACCAGCACGTCGGTTCGGTACTCAGCGGTCAGGCGAGTAAGATCTTGGGTGAGGTCGCGCCGCCAAGCATGCCCAGAGAGCGGAAGGTCTTGGTGCTTGCCAGGGGCGAAGGTGAGGCCGACCCGTCCCGGCCCGGGGAGCGGCAACCAGGCAACACGGATCGGATCTGATTCGGAAGTTCGGACTAAGGCCATCGTGACACTTCCAAAAAGTGAACTGACTGTTGCCGAATGCTTGCCCGTACGAATGGTGCGACTCACGTACAGTGAGGTCGTTGGGGCCAGTCGAGGAGCCTCTGGGGTACCTCGCCAGAACACCATATTAGGTGAGTGGTACCGCTTAGCGCTCCCAGACGCTGCGCCACAGGGCGGAGCGCTCGAGTTGCGGCAGGTCGGCCAGGCCGGTGTGGCCGCGGTCCCAGGCGTGCTGCTCCAGCCGCTGGAACGCCTCGCGGAAGGCGGTGTTGGCTTGGCGCAGCAGCTCTTCGGGGTTGTCGCCGGCTGCGGCCGACTGCACGGCCAGCTCGAAGAAGCGGCGAGCTTCGTCCGACAGGTCCGCGGTGTCCAGCGGCTCGTCGAGCGCGAGGCCAAGCTGCGAGAGCCGCTCGTGCAGCGAGCGGGTGTAGGCCAGCGCCGGCAGCGACAACGGCAGGCCCTTGAGCATGGAGGTGTGCTCGGCGCGCTCCGTGCTCTTCAGCTTCTCCCAGTTCTGCAGCACCTCGCCGGCGGTCGTCAGCTTCAGGTCGCCGAACACGTGCGGGTGGCGGCGCAGCAGCTTCTCGGCAATGCCACGGATGACGTCGCGGGCGGTGAACTCGTCGGCCTCGGCGGCTATCTGGCACTGCAGCAGGATGTTCAGCAGCAGGTCGCCCAACTCCTCCTGCAGGCCGTCCAGGTCGTCACGCTCGATGGCCTCCAGCGTCTCGTAGGCCTCTTCGATGATGTAGGGCCGCAGGCTCTGGTGGGTCTGCTCGCGGTCCCAGGGGCAGCCATCGGGCGCCCGCAGCCTGGCGATGATGTCGGTGAGGCCGCGGAAGCTGGCCACGTTCTCGGTGAGCGTGAGCGCCGGCACGTACAGGCTGGTGAGGTGGTCCAGCGGTGTGCCGCCCCGGTCCAGCTCCACCAGCGGCAGGTCGATCACCCGCTGGTCGGGACAGCCCGCTGCAATCACCAGCCGCACCGGGTGGTCGGGTGGGTACTGCTCCAGCAGCTCCAGCTTCAGGCGAGACGCCGCGTCGGGCCCGTAGAGCTGGCCCACCAGCGCCGGGCGGGCAGGGTCGATTTCGGGCGCCAGAGCGTCCACCAGTTGTAGGGCGGCGCCGCTCGCATTGGCCGTGAAGGGGTCGATGCCCACAGCGGTCAGCGCCGGTTCGATGAAGCTGAGGCCGGCGACAACGGTCACCGCCTCGCCGGCGTCGCGCGCCCGCCGCAGCAACTCCCGCACCGTCGCCTCCGCCACCAGCGGATGCCCCGGCACGGCGTACACCACCCCCTCCGGCCGCTGCGCCAGCGCCCACACCGCATCGACGATGCCACCATAGACCGCCTCGAAGGTGGGCAGCGTCTCGTACAGATGGTCGAAGGTGTGCACCTGGAGGTGCGCGGGCAGATCGGCAACGGTGGGGTGAATGCCGGTGCGGAGGTAGACCTCGGGCGTGGCGTTGAGTGTAGCCATCGCCTGTTGGGTGAGCAGCGCCGCAGGGCCGGGGCCCAGGCCGAGGATGGTGAGCTTCATGGTGCGGGCGCCTCCGGGCAGGGTCGGGGTGGATACGGCGGCGGTCTCCGCATTGAGGCTTCGCCAACGCCGCGTTGGTATTAGTATAGGACGTGGCGGGTCTCTCCAGCGGCAGCGCACCACTGGCAGCACCTGCCTCACACCTTCCCCAACACTGGACACATTGTGATGTCACCCCGGTTTGGCGCCGCTGCCCCATCGCAGCACAAAGCCCATTGTGGCTAGAAAAGTCTCACCGGCGCGCCGCCTGATTGCGGCGTTTCTGGGCATTCTCGGCGCCGTGGCGGTGCTGGCGGCGCCGCTGGCCCTGGCCGGTACCGGAGCGCGCCTGGTCATCTACAGCCCGCAACTCTACGAGTATGGCTTCACGGCGTACAACATCCCCACCGTGACCAGCCTGCCGCTCGACCAACTGCTCTCGGCGGCGGCGCAGACCAGCAACTACTTCCTCTCGCCCGTTGAGCCACTGGCCGTGAAGGTGGAGCGCAACGGCGAGCCGGTGGACCTGTACAATCAGCGCGAAGTGGCCCACATGACCGACGTGAAAGTGATCATGCAGGGCGTCGAGCGGCTGCGCTTGTCGGCCACGCTGTACCTGTTCATCCTGCTGGTGTTGGGGCTGCTGCTCCAGAAGCGGCGCTACCTACCCCAGTTCGGCGGCGTGCTGGTACGGGGCGGCGCATTCACCCTGGGCCTGGCGGCTTTGGTGGGTGTGGGGGCCATGTTCGACTTCGACGCGCTCTTCCTGCAGTTCCACATGCTGAGCTTCAGCAACGACCTGTGGCTGCTGGACCCACGCCACGACTACCTGATCATGATGTATCCCAGCGAGTTCTTTCGCGACGCCACGCTGGCCATCGGCGGCGTCACACTGGCGTTGACGGTGCTCACGACCCTGGTTGGGGTGCTGCTCATGGCCCGGAGCGGGGCGAGGCAGCGCTTCATCGTGCTGCGGCGCGACCTGCGCGAGGGCGATCCAGAGCTGCTGCTGGGGGGCATTGGCGAGGCGGTAGAGGGCCTGCGCCGGTGGTACGAGACTGCCCTTTTTGCCGACGAGGTGCAGTTGGGCGACTGGACCGCCAAGGATGTGCTGGGCCAGTTGGTGTACCGCCATATCGTGACGGCGGAGGCGCTGGAGCAGACGGCGGACGGCGACCCGCCGACCCAGCAGGCGCTGGACACCGACGCCGGCAACGCCATGGCGGCCGCCCAGTACCGGGACACGCCCGTGCGCGAGCTGCTGGACTTGCTGGACGCCGCCCATGCACGTGTGGTGGCGGCAGCGCGCGACATCCCCACAGCCGAGACGGTGGTGCGGGTACGGGCCGACGGCAGCAGCCGCACGCTACGCCAGCAGTTCTTGGTGCGCCAGGCCGACCTGCGGGAGCGCCTCGCTGAGCTGCGGCGGGCGACGATGGAGGGCGCAGGCGGATAGGAGTTGCGGCGTGCCGAGCATTCGTCCGTAGCCCACTGCTCCTATCGGCTACTGCAACGTCGGGTCACCAAGCTGCAGCAGCACGTCGTACTCGGCGGGCTTGGGAGTGCGGCGCCAGGCGGCGGCGGGCAGCGCTGCCCATTGCGGGCGGCGGGCAGGCGCACGCCAGAAGGCCTCGGCGGCCTCGGGGCGCTCCCAGAACTCACACCGGAAGGAGCGGCTCTCACGGCCCAGAAACTGGTAGAGGCGCCACTCCCGCAGGCCGCCGCTCTTCGCCATGTCGGCCCGCACCTCCTGCTCCCAGCTCGCCCACTCCGACCCGTAGCGCGCCGACACCTCCAACTCGGTGCGCACCAGAAAGGCGGCGCCACCCGGCGTGCCCCACTGCGACACCGGCTCGAAGAATTCGATGTCGGGCGGCGCCATGAACGCATCGGTAGCGCGGGTGCGGTTGTACTCGGCCATGAAGCGCATATGCTCGGCGTCCACGCTGTAGTGGCGGCCGGTCCACAGGCGCAGCGCCAGGTAGGTCATGCTGTCGCCGCGGTATTTCGCCCAGTCCGACGCGAGCGCACTGGGCTGGGTAGCCTGCGCCTGGTGCAGGCTGCGCACCCGGTCATCCAGCACCTGCTGCAGGCCGGGTGTGGCGTAGTACGTCTCTTGGAACAGGAAAGGCATCGGGTGGCCTCCGTCTGGATTCGTGGTCCAGGCTGCAAGCTGAGCGGTTACTGCTCGTGGTGAGTTACTGGGGACACCCCTCGGGCTCCCTGGCAAGGAGGGCGCAGCCCTCCCTGCACTCACCTGCAGGCCAGCGGCCCACCCCTACGCCGATCTGATCACGGGCCTTCGAGTGAACGGGTTGGTGGTGGCCTCACGTCAGGAGTCGTCACCTACGAGCCGGCCGCCTTGATGTACCAAATGTGCGTGTACGAGCCGGTGATGGTGCCTGGGAACGCCCACCCGGACACGACCTTGGGGTTCACGGCCACCTCCACCGGCAGCCAGAACAGGTTGACGTTCATGTGCAGGCCGAACGCGGTGTCGCCCAGCGTGCGCCAGAGGGCGTCGCGCTTCTGGTCGTCGATGGCGCCCTGGATCTGCCGCAGCATCGTGTCGATGGTGGGGTCGGCGAAGTGGAAGCGCACCGGCCCGCGCAGCGAGCTGTTGAGCAGGCTGAACCCAGACCACAGATTGGCGCCGGTAGCGGTGAGTGCGATGTGGTTCGAGTACAGCCGCTGCGACACCACCCGTGACACCTCAGCTTGATCGATGTTCAGCAGGTCGACGCCGATACCCACCGCTTTGAGGTAGCCGGTCAGCGCCTCGGCCAGGTCGGGCCCGCCCGCCACGCCCAGCAGCGGCAGCACAAAGATGCTGGTGCGCATGTTCGACTGGCCCGCCTCAGCCAGCAGCTTGCGGGCCGCCGCCGGGTCGTAGCCATACTCGTCCTGGAACTGCTTCTCCCACGCCGGGTTCCAGCCCGGCCGGTTGGGGTACATGTGGTTGACGTACATGGTGACGCCCTTGCCGCCGAAGAACGCCTTGTTCAGCTCGTCGCGGTTCACCGATTTGTTGATGGCGCGGCGCACCCGCACGTCCATCAGCGGGCTGTCGGGGTACATGTAGCCCGAGGCCGGATTGTCGGCCTCCTTCAGGTAGCAGCACTCGAACGAGCCGAACACCCGCGAGCCGGGGAAGCTGGAGTGCACCGTCTTCATGCCCCGTGCCTCCGCCTGGGCCAGCAGGTCCTGCGGCAGTTGCGCCATGTGCACCTCGCCCGCCAGCAGTGCGGCCTGGCGCGACGACGGCTCCTTCATGTACCGGAACTCGAACTCGGGGAACACCGGCGTGACTCGCCAGTGCTTGTAGGGCGTGCGCTCGTACCGGATGAAGCTCTGGTCGGCTCCCGCCTGGAACTGATACGGCCCGCTGCCGGCCAGGGGCCCGGTCTGGAAGGTGGCCGCGCCCTTGGCGTCGAAGTTGGCCCGGCTCTGCACCTCCAGCCCCGACTGCTCCTCGGAGAGCTGGGTGATGAAATTGCCGTCGGGCTTGTTGAGCCGGAACACGAACTCGCGGTCGTCCACCGGCTCGATGGCCTTGAGCGTCGCGAGCCAGTTCGCCCGCTCGCCGATGAGCGAGTCGGGCCGCTGCACCTGCTCCCAGCCAAGCTGCACGTCGGAGACCTTCACTTCGCCCCAGGCGCCGTGGAACGGGATGCCCTTCCGCAGATGCACCCGCAGCGATTGCCCGTCGGGCTCCCAGGCCCAGTCGCTCAGCAAACCCGGCTCGATCTTGCCCGACTCCGGGTTAATGCCCAGCAGGTAGTCGTACATGGGCCGCACCGTCCAGCCCGAGGGCGTGCCCAGGTGCCGCACCTCCAGGCTGCTCAAGCGGGGCGGTTCCAGCGCGAACACCAGCCGGTGCACCGGCGGCGGCGCCGGCTGGCCGGTCGCAGGCGCCACGCCCCCACCCGCCGCCGGATTCCCGGCGCTCGCACAGGCCGTCAGCCCGAGAACACCCAATGCCAGCACGCCCAGTCCGAACCGCCGCCCCATTGCTTGCCACTGCGCCATTGCGTCACTCCTGTCTGGCACGACCACTGCCGTCCACCGGCCCCCGCCGGGATGAGCCATCGCTCGGGTCGCCCCAAGACCCTGCGAGCTTAGAGGACATCGTTTGAGAGGTCAAATAGCGGACTGGCGCCACCCAGTTTTCCATGTGGTTGTATCCCACCCGCCCGCCCTCAAGACTCCTATCGGAAGGACCGAGGGCCCGTTCGCTGTTCGCTCAAGGAAACCACCAACGTGCTTGTCATTCTGAACCGTCCGACGGTGAGGAATCCCTTGAAAGCGATGAAGGTGTACACCGTTGGGGTGGATGCCACTGAGTGGATAAGCCCCAAGGCGTCGGGCGCTTCCCATCCCGGCCCCGAAAGGGATGCCCTTCGACCAGCTCAGGACGGCGCTTCGTCGTCGGACTCCTCAGCATGACCGTACCTGCTGAGGTGCAGATGATCGAGTACGCTTCCTGCGAGGACGTCACCTGAAGACTGCGTTTTTACCGCAGCCGCCCGCGCTTGACAAGCGGTGAGCCGCTCCCTATTGTGAGGACGTACGGTTGTAACGGCGCGAGCCGTTCCCGGTTTCTTAGTGCGTCAGCACCTTTCTTCCCCTGTTAGGAGTTCCCCATGCAGCGGCATGCTGCGTACACGGTATGGCGAAGTATATCTTCGTAACCGGCGGCGTTGTTAGCTCCGTCGGCAAAGGCATCACCGTCGCCTCCCTCGGCCGCATCCTCAAAAGCCGCGGCCTCTCCGTCTCAGTCCAGAAACTCGATCCCTACCTCAATGTCGACCCCGGCACTATGTCGCCATATCAGCATGGCGAAGTATATGTGACGAACGACGGGGCGGAGACCGACCTGGACCTCGGCCATTACGAGCGGTTCATCGACATCAGCCTGACCAGCGCCTCCAGCGTTACCACCGGGCAGATCTACCGTTCGGTGCTGAACAAGGAGCGGCGCGGCGATTATTTGGGCGGCACGATCCAGGTGGTGCCCCACGTCACCAACGAGATCAAGAGCCGGATCACCGGACTGGCGCGGTTAACGCAGCCAGACGCCGTGATCGTGGAGGTTGGCGGCACGGTTGGCGACATTGAGGGGCAGCCGTTCCTCGAGGCTATCCGCCAGATGCGCAACGAGATTGGCCGCGACAACGTGCTGTACGTGCATGTCACCTACCTGCCCTACATTCCGGCCACCGGTGAACTGAAGACCAAACCCACCCAGCACAGCGTGCAGGAGTTGCGGCGCCTGGGCATTCAGCCCGACGCTATCCTATGCCGCAGCGAAATGCCGGTGACGCAGGACATTCGCGACAAGATCGCGTTGTACTGCGACGTGGAGCGCCGGGCGGTGATTGCCCTGCCCACGGCGGAGACGGTGTACGAGGTGCCGTTGACGCTGGAGGCAGCGGGATTGGGCGACGTGCTGGTGGAACGGCTGGGCCTGCCCGCCACCGCGCCGGACCTGAATGAGTGGTCGCAAATTGTGGAGCGCATCAAAGCGCCGAGCGCCACCATACCAGTGGCGCTGGTGGGCAAGTACGTGCAGTTGCGCGATGCCTACCTGTCGGTAGCGGAGAGCCTGCGGCACGCTGCGCTGCACTACGGCATGGCGTGCGACATCCAGTGGATCGACTCGGAACGGCTGGAGCACGAGGACCCCGCCGTGGTCCTGCGGGACGTCAAGGGCATTGTGGTGCCGGGCGGCTTCGGGTATCGCGGCATCGAGGGCATGATGGTGGCCGCCAAGTATGCGCGCACCAACGGCGTGCCGTACCTGGGCCTGTGTCTGGGGTTCCAGGTGATGGTGATTGAGTTCACCCGCAGCGTGCTCGGCACGGAAGCGGTGAACTCCACCGAGTTCGATCTGGACACGCCGAACCCGGTCATCCACCTGATGCCGAGCCAAGTGGGGGTGGAAGACCGTGGCGGCACGATGCGGCTGGGGAGCTACCCCTGCGTGCTGGCTCCGGGCAGCAAGGCCGCAGCGGCCTACGGCGTGCCCGAGGTGCTGGAGCGCCATCGCCACCGCTACGAGGTGAACAACGACTACCGCGAGCTGCTGGGCGCTCGCGGCCTGGTGTTCAGCGGGCTGTCGCCCGACGGTAGCCTGGTGGAGGTTGCCGAGATGCGGGACCACCCGTGGATGCTCGGCTCGCAGTTCCACCCGGAGTTTCAGTCGCGGCCAAACCGGCCCCATCCGCTGTTCACCGGCTTCTTGGGGGCCACAGAGCACGTGCTTCGTGAAGGCGAACAATTCGCATTCGGCGACTAGCGCTGCAACATTTGACGGCCTCCACCGTCTACGTTATGTAGATTCTCACTTTCCCCTCCCACCTCCACCCCTCTTCCGTCAGTCGTAACGGCCAGCTTCTCAGTACCACAGGTGGTGCGCACCCTATGACACCCACAACTTCCACCCCTTCCCGTCCCGGCGCACGCCGCTCCCGCTCCGGTGGCGGCGACCGCCGACGCGCCGCCCCGGTCGAGCGGCCGGTCGAGCGGCCGGTCGAACTGCCCGACGACGGCGAAGCGGGCCTGACCGACCTGGAGACCAAGAGCCGCCAGGAACTGCTGGAGATCGCCCAGGAACTGGGGCTCTCGGGCTACAACACCCTGAAGAAGCACGAGTTGATGCGGCTGCTGGAAACCAGCACCGATCGCCAGAACGGCATCTTCAGCGGCGGCATTCTGGAAGTGACCGACGACGGCGGCTACGGCTTCCTGCGCGGTGAGAGCCTGCTGCCGGGCCTCAACGACATCTACGTGTCGCAGAGCCAGGTACGCCGGTTCGGCCTGCGCACCGGCGACATGGTGACCGGCCAGATACGCCCCCCGAAGGAGCAGGAAAAGTACTACGGCCTGCTGCGGGTGGAGGCGGTGAATGGCCTGGAGCCCGAGGTGGCCCGGCGCCGGCCCTATTTCGAGAGCCTAACGCCCATCTTCCCGTTGCGGTTGATCAACCTGGAGGTTAACTCGAAGAACATCTCCGCCCGGCTGGTGAACCTGATTGCGCCCATCGGCCGGGGGCAGCGCGGCCTCATCGTGTCGCCACCCAAGGCCGGTAAGACCACGCTGCTGAAGGACATTGCGAACGCGCTGGTACAGAGCGACCCCGACATCCACCTGATCATCTGCCTCATTGGCGAGCGGCCGGAGGAAGTGACCGACATGAAGCGGTCGGTGAAGGCGGAGGTCATCAGCTCCACCTTCGATGAGCCGGTGGAGGACCACACCCGCGTGGCCGAGGTGGCGCTGGAGCGGGCCAAGCGGCTGGTGGAGGGCGGTTCGGACGTCACCATCCTGCTGGACAGCATCACGCGCCTGTGCCGGGCCTACAACCTGGCGATGCCCCCCAGCGGCCGCACCCTCACCGGCGGCATGGACCCTATTGCGCTGTACCCGCCCAAGCGGTTCTTCGGCGCGGCGCGCAACACCGAGGAGGGCGGCAGCCTCACCATCATCGCCACCTGCCTGGTGGATACCGGCAGCCGCATGGACGAGGTGATCTACGAAGAATTCAAGGGCACCGGCAACATGGAACTGCATCTTGACCGCAAACTGGCCGAGAAGCGCATCTGGCCGGCGCTGGATATCACCCGCAGCGGTACCCGTCGCGAGGAACTGCTACTTGACGAGTACACGTTGAGTCGTGTTTACTTGCTGAGGCGCATGGTTGCCATGATGGGCGCCAATAATCAAAACCCGACCGAGGCGATAGAGCGGGTCATAGAGCGGATGGGCAAGACCAGCAGCAATGCTGAATTCTTGGCCACACTGAACCGGGAGGTTTAGCCGCTTCCGCTGGGTGAACCCGTCGTGGTGCACCCGGTGTTCCCAAACGAGCCATAGGGGGTGCCTTCTGCTTAACGGTAACGGAGCGGGGCCCAAGCCTCCCACAGGGGGCCAAAGCTACCGCAGACCGCAGCGACTGTACATTTACAACGAGCCAAAACCGCTCTCTCTTCCGAACTTTCCGCTGTTCCGGCGCCTCGCGTCGCACGGCGTAGTGCTCTCCGTAGCACTGGGCGCCGCCGCCATGGCGAGCCCCTCCCTCTTCGATTTCTCCTCGGCTCCATTCTCCCCACCTTCGCTTCCGGACTGGCCCGCGTTCGTGCAGGCCGCCGCGCCGGTGGAAAGCATCACCATCGCCCCCGGCAAGATTGACGTCGCGGTCGACGCGGCGACGCTTACCGATTCGCCTAAGCCGGAGCCAGCGAAGACCATCGTCACCGTACAAGGCAATCTGCAGAAGCAGACCGCCCCAGTGACCGAAGCCGCCGCACCCGCCCAGGAGAAGAAGGACGGCAGCCGCGACGCGATTCAGCAGTACACCATCCAGAGCGGCGACACCCTCTCTGGCGTCGCCGAAAAGTTCGGCCTCACCACCCAGAGCGTCATCTGGGCCAACACCTTGGACAACCCCAACGCCCTCAAACTGGGCACTGACATTAAGATTCCCCCCGTCTCCGGCGTACTCCACGTAGTGAAGGCCGGCGACAACCTCGCTTCCATTGCCGACCGCTACAAGGTCGAGATCTCCGACATCGTCGGGTTCAGCACCAACAAGATCACCGATCCCAATGCCCTGGTGTTGAGCCAGGAGATCATGGTGCCGCACGGCGTGAAGCCCATCGACACGCTGCCGGCCACCCGGCTGGCCAGCACCACCAGCCCTGCGGCCACCACGGCGCCCGCCCCCGCACAACCGGTGCCCGCACAGCCTCAGGCGGGCGGCGCCCTACAGTGGCCCACCTACGGCCCGATCTTCACCTTCTTCAGCGGCGGCCACCGCGGTCTCGACATCTCGCCACCGTACGGCACGCCCGTGTATGCTGCAGAGGGTGGCGTGGTGGTCGATGCCTCCACCGGCTACAACGCCGGCTACGGCACCACCGTCATCGTGGACCACGGCAACGGCTTGCAGACGCAGTACTCGCACCTCTCGGCCATGCTGGTGAGCCCCGGCCAACAGGTGAGCCGCGGCGATGCGCTGGGCCGAGTGGGCACCACCGGCATCGCCACCGGGCCGCACCTGCACTTCGAGGTGCACCAAGGCGGCATGGCCCTCAACCCGCTGAACTTCCTGCCCCGCTGAGAGCACGTTCGACAAGCGAAAGCCCCGTCCGTCCGGACGGGGCTTTTTGTTGGCCCAGCGGGCCTGCTGTTCTGGTGACGAAGGCTCGAAAGGAAGCGCCGGCCCGGCTTACGCCGGTTGCTGGCGGCGGGACTCCAACAGCGTCACAGTGGTGTTCTCGGGCAGGCCAGAGCGGGCGATGGTGAGGCGAGGCTGCGGCTGCAGCTCGGCGGCGCCCATTTCCCTGAGGAAGCTGGTAATGCTCTCTTCATCGTTGGGGCCAACCGTCATTGGGACGGCGATCTTGGGGCCGATGAGGTTGACCAGTTCTGCGGCCTTGGCAGCGGTAAGGCCCCCAGCAGTGGCCACAGGCACCAGCAGCACGTCGACGCGGCCCAGCGCCTCCACCAGCGCGGAGTTGGGCACGTGGCCCAAGTCGCCCAGGTGGCACAGCGTGATGCCCTCCGTCTCCATGAGAAAGATGGTGTTCTTGCCGCGCTCCTCGCCCTTGGCGCCATCGCGGTAGGAGCGGATGCCGGTCAGCATCACGTCGGCCACCTCGTACTCGCCGGGACGCTCCACCACCACCACGCTGGTGCGGTTCTCGCCAACAACCCCTACGGATGGCAACTGCACACCCTCGTCCAGGTGGCTGACGGTGACGATGGTGGCCTGGGCGCCGCGGGGCAGTCCGCCCTCCAGGCTGAAGGTGTCGGTTAGGATGGTCGCTCCATCGCGGCTGCGGATGCGGAAGCAGGATGAGCCGAGCCAGTTGATCTCCACAGGTACCTCAGGACACGGGGGTAGGCTACTGCGGTTGGTGCGGGCGCAACCGGCCCACCAACCGCCACGCGCCGGGCAACGCAAGCGCCGCCAGCACTACTTTGATGATATCACCCAGCAGGAACGGCACGAGGCCGAAGTTAACGGCCCGCTCCAGCCCGATAAGCGCGGCCAACCACGACACCCCGAACGCGTAGATGACCAGGTTGCCAACCACCATGGCCAGCGCTGCCCGCCACACCGACCTATCCCACCCCAACTCGGCCAGCCAGCCGGTGACGAATGCCGCCGCCACGAACCCAGCCAGGTACCCCGCGGTGGACCCGAACAGGTAGGTGGCGCCGCTGGCCGAGACCGTCCAGGCGTTGGCGCCGCCGGCGAACACCGGCAGGCCCAGCATGCCCTCGCCCATATACGCCAGCAGGGCGGCAACGCCCCGCGTCCGGCCGAGCACCGCAGCAGCCAGCAGCACCGCAAAGGTCTGTCCGGTGATCGGTACCGGCCACATGGGGATGCTGATGCGCGCCGACACCGCGATCAGGGCGCTGAAGCCCACCACCAGCAGGGCGTCGCGCACCAGGCCGGTCTGCGGGAACACGGCCCCGGCAAGGGTGAGGCGAGGACTAAACGATTGCTGCACGCGTGTCTCCTGTTGCTCAGGTTCCCTCTCCCCCTGGGAGAGGGCTAGGGTGAGGGTTCCCCTACGGGGCCGCCCGGCCGCTGCGCGATGCCACCACAGGCTGCTGTACAGCCGTCCACTGTGCGGCAAGCGCGCCATAGGAGAAGCCGGACCCGGCAGCCACCATGACAAAGCGGCTGCCCTCCACCAATCGGCCGGTCTCAGCAGCCTCGCAGATGGCGATGGGTACCGAGGCGGCCGCGGTGTTGCCGTACTTCTCCACGTTGGTGTAGATGCGCTCCAGCGGCAGGCCCATCTGGCCGGCCACCGCGGTGATGATCCGCAGGTTGGCCTGGTGCGGGATGAACAGGTCGATGTCGTCGAGACACAGGCCGGCGTCCGCGATGGCCATGCGGCTCGCCTCGGCCATGGTGCGCACCGCCAGCTTGAACACCGCCGGGCCGTTCATCGTCAGGTAGCCTGGGCCGTCAACGGCCAGCAGCGGCGAGCGGCTCATGACGCCGGTGCACACAATGTAGTCGGCGCCCGCCGTCTCGTTGCCCAGCACGCAGCTCAGCATGCCACCCGGCGTGTCCGATGCCTGCAGCACCAGCGCGCCGGCGCCATCGCCGAACAGGATGCAGGTGGAGCGGTCGGTCCAGTCGAGCAGGCGGGAATACACCTCGGTACCCACCACCAGCACGTTGCGGTAGACGCCGGTGCGGATGAACTGCGCGGCCACCGCCAGGGCGTACATGCCGCCGGAGCACGCTGCGTTCACGTCGAAAGCGGCAGCGCGCCCCGCGCCAATGCTGCGTTGGATAAGTGCGGCCGTGGCGGGCATCACCTCCTCCGGGCTGGAGGTGGCGACGATAACCAGGTCGACGTCCTGTGGGTCGAGGCCCGCCCGCTCCAGGGCCTGGCGGGCGGCGCCGGCGCCGAGGCTGGACGGCGTCTCATCGGGCGCGGCGATGCGACGCTCCTTGATGCCGGTTCGGGTGACGATCCACGCGTCGCTGGTGGGGAGCGTCTTCTCCAGCTCAAAGTTGTCGACGATGCGCGCCGGCAGGCATTTGCCCCAGCCGGTCATGCGGGCATAGGGCCCCGGAAAGGTGAGCAGCGATGCCATACGGCGCTACGGCCTGGCCGGCGCGGCCTGCGACCGGGCGCTACGCCAGGCCAGCACCGCCAGGCCGGCCAGCAGCAGGGCGGCGGCCGCCAGCGCACTGCGCTTCACCGCCACCGCGCGCGGCGACGCCACCGGGTGGTCCTTCAGCCAAGCGGCCTCGGCCATCAGCCGGGCGTGCAACGCATCGCGGAAGGCGGGCGAGGGTTGCATGGAGGGGTAGGCCTCGCGCACCGTCTCCACCACGTCGTAGAAGTTGTCGAGCAACGCAGCGTAGTCCGCCTCCTCGCCATCGCGATGCTGGAACGGCAGGCGCAACGCCCGCAGGTGGTTAAGCTTTCGCATCCCCGGCCCCCTGCATGTCGTGTTTCAGCGATCGTAGGGTACGATGCAGCAACGCCTTCACCGCACCCTCGGTTCGCCCCATGATCTTTGCAATCTCCGCGTGCGACAACTCCTCGCTGAACCGGAGCAGCAGCAGTTGCTGCCGGTCGAGCGGGAGCAGCGCCATCGCCTTGCGCAGCAGCGCCACGTCTTCCACCGTCTCCAGGGCGGCCGCACCCTCCTCCTCATCAGCAACGCGTGCATCATCCATCGGCAGCGCAGTGTGGCGATGCCGGTCGCGATACCAGTTGGCCACCGCGTTATGGGCGATGCGGTAGAGCCAGACAGAGAACGGGAGGCCGCGGTCGGTATAGCCCGACAGGTGGGTCAGCGCCTGCAGGAACACCCGCTCAGTCAAGTCCTCGGCGTCGGAGGCGTTGCCGGTGCGGTGATAGACATAGCTGTAGATGCGCCCCACATACCGCTCATACAGCTCGCCGAATGCCGCAGAGTCGGCCTTTGCGCGCTCCACCAGTGCGGCGTCTTCGGGCGAACTCGTCTCTAAGACCATGGACGCTCCCAGCGGATGCTAGTGACAACAACACGCCCGGCGGGGAAAGGATACGAGGCGCTGGGTCGAGTATAGCAGGGGGGCCGGCTGGGAGGCGGAAGGGGATGCGTCCTCGCAACCTCCGCAAGGAGTTTTAGCGGGCAGGCGGGTTGCATGCAACGCAGTGTGAGGCCGTCAATCCGGCGGCATGGCCTTGCGGAAGAAGGCGATGGTCCGGCGGTCGTACTCCGCCGGGGCAACGGCACGGGCGGCGGTGTGGACCGCTCCGGGCACCACCCACAGGTCCTTGGGCTCGCCCGCCGCGGCGTAGAGGGTGTAGGCGCCGGCCACCGGCATGCTCAGGTCATCCTGGCCGTGGATGAGCAGGACGGGGCGGGGTGACAGCGCAGCGATGGCGCGGCGTGGGCTGACGGAGGCGGGGTCGACGCCGGCGAACCACGCGCCGTAGAGGCGGATGAGCGGGTACACCGGCTTGAGCAGGTCCAGGTAGTCCCCCTGATGGTCCAACTGCTCCGAGAGGGTGACGAAGCTGCTGTCGGCCACCACGCCCCGCACCTCGGGCACCCGCTCGGCGGTGAGCAGCGCGGTGACGGCGCCCAACGACCACCCCATCAGGCCGATGCGCTGGGGGTCCACATCGGGCCGGCCCTGCAGGTAGCGGACGGCCGCCGTGATGTCCACCGCCTCGCGATAGCCGTACGTGGTGATGGCGCCGCCGCTGGCGCCATGGCCGGGCAGGTCGGGCAGCAGCAACGAGTACCCGGCGGCGTGCAGCACCTTCGCCACCTCCAGCACGCTCGACCGTTCGCCGTTGAGGCCGTGCAGCAGCACGATGGTGGCGCGGGAACTGCCCGGGATGAACCAGGCGGCCAGCGGGTCGGGCGCGGCGATCTGGAGGTTCTCGTACGGCAGGCCCACGGCGTCGGGCGGGTACACCGCCTGCACCCGGATGGGGGTCAGGAAGCTGTATGCCGCGTAGGGCGGCACGATGCCAACGTAGGCGATGACCGCACCGGCCACGACGGCGATGGTGGCCAAACGGAAGGCGCGGGCGAGCTGACGAAGCGGGAGCAGGACGAGGCCTTGGTCCAAACCCACTAACCGGGCCCGTGGTTCGACAGGCTCACCACGAACGGGCTTAGATGACCGTCAAGCACGCGCTGGCACGCGGTATATCCCGAGGTTAGTTACGGCCGCCGTACGCCTGGTCCAGCAGGTCGGCGATGTGGAGGACCTGCATGGTGGAGCCGGCCTCTTTGAGGCCCTGCTTGATCTGGATGTAGCAGCCGGGGTTGGCGGTCACCAGCACCTCGGCCTGGGTGCGGCCGGCGTTGCGCACCTTGCGGGTGCGCAGGCCCTTCGACGACTCGCCCTGGGTCACGTTGTACAGGGCGCCGGAGCCGCAGCACAGGGAGCTTTCGGCCATCTCCTTCAGCTCCAGGCCCGGCACCAGGCGCAACAGGCGGCGCGGCGCGTCCTTGATACCCTGGGCGTGGGCCAGGTGGCAGGCGTCCTGGTAGGTCACCTTCATGGCCAGCGGCTTGGTGGGGGCCACGGGGCCCAGCTTGTCGAGAAACTCGCTGAAGTCCTTGACCTTGGCGGCGAAGGCTTCGGCCTTTGGCAGGTAGACCGGGTCGTGCTTGAACAACTCGGCGTAGTGTTTCATGGTGGCGCCGCAGCCCGCCGCGTTCACGATGACGGCGTCGACGCCCGCCCGCTCGAACGCGTCGATGTTGAGTCGGGCCAGGGTGCGGGCGCCTTCGAGGTCGCCACGGTGGCTGTGGAGCGCGCCGCAGCAGCCCTGGCCGGCGGGCGCCAGCACCCGGCAGCCGTTGGCGGCCAGCACGCGGGCGGTGGCCCGGTCGGTCTCGCCAAACGCGGCGCCCATGATGCAGCCGGCCAGAATGGCGACGGTGGCGCGGCGCTCGCCCACCGTCTCCCACACCTGGCCGTTGGGGGTCAGCGGCGCCGACTCCACCTGCGGCATCATCGACTCCAGGTCTTCCATACCCAGCACCTTCAGCACGCCGCTGGCGCGGGTCAGCTTCTGGATGCCGGTCATCCGATACAGCCTGCCGGCGCCCATAGCCGCCCGCAGCAGGCCCGGCCGGGGCAGCAACCACTTGAGGAACGTGCCCACCACCGCGCCCGCGGTGCTGCCGCGCTGCTCGGTCACCGCCGCCCGCAACGCCTGCCCGATGGGCTCGATCTTGACGCCGGACGGGCACACGGCGCTGCACGCCTGGCACAGGATGCAGTTGTCCCAGTGCTGCACCAGGTCGTCGGTGATGCTGAGGTTGCCCTCCACCAGGGCCTTGGCGATGGCGATGCGGCCGCGCGGCCCCTCGAACTCCAGCAGCGACTCCTGGTAGGTGGGGCACACCGAGTGGCACAGCCCGCAACGAACGCAGCTATTCATGTTGGTGTACTGCTCGGCGAGCAGGGCCTGACCGGCGGGCAACAGGGTGGGTTGCGGCATTGGCAGCCTTTCCGGGCGGAGTCGGCTTCAGTATAGCAAGTGGGGAGCGAGGAGTTGGGAATCAGGAATCAGGAATCAGGAGCAGGGCGGGGATCCGGTTCCCTCTCCCCCTGGGAGAGGGTTAGGGTGAGGGCGCCCCAGTGCTGCGGGATCGAAGGGCGCGCGCTGCACCCTTCTCCCAGAGGGAGAAGGTGCCGGAATACGGCGTCACGTGTGACCCTGGTGCACCGAATGCACCGTGGGGCGGCCGAGGTGGGTCGGCCACCGCCGCCGGACCTGCGGGGGGGGACGGTCGGCGTCTTAGCGGGTGGGCGTCATGAGCCGCAGCAGGTCGCGCTGGGCCAGCAGGCCCACCGGGCGGCCGTCCCGCACCACCGGCAGGCAGGCGCAGGCGCTGAAGCTCATGGTGTGGATCGCCTCGCAAAGCGGCGTGTCCTCCGACGTGACGTCCGCCGGGCGATGCATCACCTGCTTGGCGCGCCGCACCGGCACTGCGGTGGCATAGGCGGCCTCGATGCGGTTCCACCACACCCACTCGCCGAATAGTTGCGGCAGGGTCTCGTCGGTGAAGGGCAGGCGCTGTTCGTGGGGCACGAAGTCGCTATCGGTGATGAGGCCCGTGAGCCTGCCGGCCGCGTCCACGACGGCGACCGCCGTGGCCCCGGCCTTGAGCATGGTCGCCACCACCTCTTCCAGGCAGGTGTCTTCCCTGACGACGACCGGTTGTGACATGACATCAGCGACTTTCATGATCGTTCTCCTTAGGTGTGTGCTTACTGGTTAACGGGGATGCGCCCGCCGGAGGCGAGCGCATCGTTACCCTGAGCACGGGTGAGTTCTGCAGGTTGTTGATGCAAGGGGATGCCGGAGCTGGCGGTTTGCGGTTGGCCGCTCAGGAGCGAAGCGCCACTCTGCATGTGCTGGGGCACCACAACGGTGGGCACACCGGACCGCAGCAGCCGGTCGCGCAGGCTCTGGCGCAGCAGGGCCGAAAGTCCGGACTGGCGGCAGCCTGCCAGCACCACCAGGCAGTGGGGGGCCGTGGCGCGTGCCGCCACCAACTCGGCGGCGGGCCCGAGGGGCGCCTCTGCGGTGACGGTGAAGCCGCGCTGCTGCAGGCGAGCCTGTACCTGGGCCACGTAGTCCAGCGCCGTGGCGTGCAGCGCGTCGGTGTACTGATCGGCTTCCATCGACGCCACGGTGGGGTTGTCGCCGGCCACCGCGGCTATCTGGACCTCCACCGGGTGCACCAGCCGCAGCGAGGCTCCCATATGCGCCGCCAGCAATTGGGCGAAGGGCAGCGCCGACTCGGCCTGCGCCGAGCCATCCAGTGGCACCACGATCTCGCTGACCTGCTGCGGGGCCACCGGGAAGGCGCCGGCGCCATCCACCAGCAGCACGGGTACGTGCCCCTGGGCGATCACCCGGTCGGCCACGCCGGGATGCACCCAGCGGCCGATGCTGGTCTGCGGGTGGGTGGCCAGGGCGATGAGGTTGACCCGGTGGCTGGCGGCGAAGTGCGAGATGACCATGCCCGGCTCGCCGAGCGCGGCGATGTGGTCGATGCCCGTCGCATCCCGCCCGATGCGGGCGTCGATGGTGTGCAGGTAGCGCAGCGCCTGGCGGTGCTTGCCGGCCAGCAGGCCCGCCGCCGTGTCACGGTTGCCGTCGCCCATGTAGCTCGCGGGGTCCTTCAGCACGGTCAGCAGCGTGACCGACGCCTCGAAGGGCCGGGAGAACACCGGCAGGTGCGGCAGCACCCGCTCCGCCTCGGGCGACCCATCGAGACCGACCAGAATGTTGAATGGCATTGTTCTAGCCCTTCGGCGCACCGCTGCGCGTCTGGCGAGCTTAGCTCTGGATGGTGAGCAGACACTCGGCCATGGGGCCGAGCTGCCAGCGCAGGGAGCACATGGCGGGCACCGCCAGCGCCGGCTCGTCGGTCAGGCCCGACTCGATCTCCGGGGTGACGGGGCACACCCCCACCGGGGCGGCGCCCAGCAGGCCGGGCGTCTCGTCCAGGGTCAGGGCCTGGGCGCTTTGGCCGAGCGAAGGGGTGAGAGAGTGGGTGATGAACATTGCGACCTCCTTAGGCCGGGGCGACGCAGGACTCTCCTGTGTCTGTACCTACGATTGTCGGCCTGCGGGTCTCAACAGCGGTTCAACAAAGGCCGCAGGGGCCTCAACGATCTGTCAAATCGGCGGCCCCCGGCGGCCTCCGGTTCCCTCTCCCTCTGGGAGAGGGTTAGGGTGAGGGGGTTCACGATCGCCGTGCATGGCCGTCTGAGCCAGCGATGAGTGCGAGAGGGATGGCTGCACCCTCATCCCAGCCTTCTCCCAGGGGGAGAAGGAGCCAGAGCGGCTACATGCTCGGCAGCTTGGTCCGTTCGGGCTTGAGGGCGAGGAACACGCCGGCGAGCACCACGGCGCCGCCGGCGACCTGAAGGGGGGTGGGGGCCTCGCCCAGCACCAGCCAGACGGAGAGGCTGGCGCCCACCGGCTCTGCCATGACGGCGGCGGTGACGGCCACCGCGCTCAGGTGCTTGAGTGCCCAGTTCAGCGACGAGTGGCCCAGTACCTGCGGTCCGAGGCCGAGCAGCACCATCCACAGGTAGGCCGGGGCCGGGAAACCGCTGAGGGGGTTGCCGGCCGCCAGCGCCGCCACCAGCAGGCAGACGGCCGCCACCGGATACGCCACCGCGATGTAGGCCAGCAGCGACAGCCGCGCCCGTACCTGCCGGCCGATGAGGTAGTGCGCCGCCACCGCCGCCGATCCGGCCAGCGCCAGCGCGTTACCGAACAGCGAGCCCGGGTCGGCGCCGGCGTCGCCGTAGGCAATGGCGGCGCTGCCGGAGAGCGCCACCAGGATGCCGGCGACGGTACGGCGGCCGGGCCGGTCGCCGGTGACCAACGGCGAGGCGGCGGCCACCAATAGCGGGTTGGTGGTGACCAGTAGCACCGAACTGGCCACCGACGTGTGCTGCAGCGAGCTGATCCAGAACGCAAAGTGCAGCGCCAGGCACACGCCCGATGCGAGACAGGTCAACAGCAGCGACCGCGGGAACCCCCGTAACTCGCCGCGGGCCAGCGCCAGCAGCAGCACCACCAGGCTTGCCGTGCCCAGCCGGTACGCGCCGACCACCAGCGGCGGGGTGTCGCCGGCCAGCCGGATCAGCAGCGCGGCGGTGGACACCATGGCGACCGCGAAGATGAGGAGGTAGCGGGGGTTCATGCCGCAGAGCCGGCACCGACGCTCCGCCCTCCACGCAGCACGCCCAGCGTCCTGTCATGCTGAGCCGCCGAGGCGAAGCATCCCTTTCGGCCCAGCCGGACGCACGACCATTCGCGGCTCGCACGAGAGGGATGCTTCGTCGTCGGACTCCTCAGCATGACATTGTCCGGTGGGGGTCACGATAGCGGGTGGTGGCGAGCCGACGCGGCCGCGCGAGCGCCCGTTCCCGGGACACGACGAGATGTCGGTGGGCGTCCGCGTCCCTCATCGGGTTAGAGGCGTGCCTGCAGTTGCTGGGGTGGCCCGGCGCTGGGCGGTGGTCTGGGCGCGCATGGTGAGGTAGGCGCCGGCCAGCACCACGGCGCCGCCGGCCACCTGGTTGAGGGCGGGCGGCTGGCCGAGCACAGCGGCCGCCAGCGACACCGAGAACACCGTCTCGGTCATGATGCCGGAGGTGACGATGACGGCTGAGAGCCGGCCCAACGCCCAGTTGTACAGCGAGTGCCCCAGCACCTGCGGCCCCAGCGCCAGCAGCACCAGGTAGGCGCCGGTGGTATCGGACAGGCCGGTGAGCGGCTGGTTACTGGCCAAGGCGGTGACCAGCAGGGCCACCGCGGCCACCGGGTAGACTACGGCGACGTAGGGCAGCAGCGGGACGTCGGTGCGGACCATGCGGGCCAGCAGGCGCTGCCCGGCATTGGTGACCGCCGAGAACAGTGCGAGGCCGTTGCCCAGCAACGCGGCGCCGCCCAGGCCGGCGTCGCCGCCGCTGATGACGGCCACGCCGCCCATGGCGATCAGCACGCCGGCGAGGGTCGGGGCGTTCACCCGGTCGCTGGTGAGGAAGGGCGAGGCGAGCGCCACCCACAGCGGCATGGTGGTGGCCAGCACCACCGAGCTGGTTACCGAGGTCATGGTCATGGAGGCCATCCAGGCCGCGAAGCTGAGCGCCAGCAGCAGACCGGCGGCGGCGGTGAGCGCCAGCGAGCGGGTGGTGAACCGCCGGAAGGCCGGCCGGGCCAGCAACAGCGCCACCGGCAGCACCACCAGCGAGGCCAGGACCATGCGGTAGGTGGCCACCACCACCGGGGTGGCGCCCCCCAATGCCAGCTTCACCAGCAGCGGGGCGGTGGCGGTGATGCCGACGCCGATGAACAACCCCACCAGCGGGTGCATGGCTAGGAGAGCCCGAGCTTACCGGGGTTCAGGATCAGGTTGGGGTCGAGCTGCCGCTTGATGCCCTTGAGCACCTCAAGGCCGGGGCCGAGTTCGCGGGGCATGAGGTGCGCCAACCGCAGGCCCGCGCCGTGCACATACTCCATGCTGCCACCCAGGTCCTGGGCGTGCTGCAGGATGGCATCGCTGGCGGCGGCGAGGCCGTCCACTGCGTCCTCGGGCGCCACCAGCACCAGCGAGAACAGCTCGGGCCGGTTCCATAGGCCGAACTCGCGCACCTGCACGCCGTGCTGCGCGGTGCGGTCCAGGCACCAGGCGCGGAACGGCAGCACCTGTGAGGCGGGCACGGCCATGTGCAGGAAGTCGACGCGAGGACCCGGCTGCGGTTGCAGGAACGGCGCGGTCCCGCTCTCGGCACGGGCCAAAGCAAAGCGCTCGGCCGGGAAGTGGCGGCGGTCCCAGAAGTCCTGGGCCTCCTCACCGGCGTCGCGCTCGCCGCCGTGTGCGGTGCAGATGGCGATCGTCCGCGCCTCCTGGGCCGCGGTCACCTCGGTCAGGCCTTCGAACGCCAGGTACATGACGGCGCCGGGGTCGGCGGGACCCCAGCCGTCTGGGCTGAGCGACACCAACTGCTCGCCGTAGTCGACCATGGCAGGGTGGAGGCCCAGCGCAAACATGGCGCAGACGGCGTGGAAGCCGGCCGCAAAGTCCGGGAACTCCACTGCCACCAGTCGGCGCGACTCCGGGATGGGCGCTGCCCGCAAGGTGGCCGCGGTGATGACGCCGAAGCAGCCCTCGCCGCCGATGAACAGGCGGTTGAGGTGCGGCCCCGTGGCGTGGCGCGGCACGGCGCGGGTGTTCAGCAGCGTGCCGTCGGCCAGCACCACCTCCAGGCCCAGCACCTGGTCGCCCATGGAGCCGTAGGCCGCGCCCAGGTAGCCCAGGCTGTCGGTGGAGATGGTACCGCCCACGGTGGCGACCGGCACGGTCCAGGGGTCGTGGCCCAGGAACAGGCTGTGGGGTTCCAGGGCCGCGTTGACGGCCGCCAGCACCGCGCCGGCTTCGGCGGTGACGGTGAGGTCGGCGGGGCTGACGGTGCGGATGCGGTCCATGCGCCGCAGGTCCATCACCATGCCCCCGCGGGACGGCATAGCGCCGCCCATCAGGCCCGAGCCGCCGCCATAGGGCACGATGGGTGTGCGGTGCTGGTTGGCCAGCCGCAGCAGGCCCTGCACCTGTGCCACCGACTGCGGCCATACCACCCACTGCGGCGCTGGGTGCAACGCCGCCGCGCCGGGAAAGCCGCGGCCGGGCCGCAGCGCGTCGGAGGCGTAAAGGCGGCGGGCCGCGTCGTCACTAGCGACGCCGTCGCGGCCGAGCAGGGCGATGAGGGCGGCTTCGAGTTCGGTGAGCATGGTCGCATTGTACGCGACGGTTAGGGGTGGGAGAACCGGCGGCGGGCCTGAATTGCCGCCGGGGTGCGTCCGCCGTATAGTGCAGAGAACATATATTCTAATTTGGTGGATCTAAGCGCCATGGAACCGTACAGCGAAGAACTGAGCCGCCGGATGCTGATGCGGGTGCACACCAGCGGCCTGCCCTACGACTGGCTGGCCAACCCCTACCGCGGCGCCAGCCACCCCTGCGCCTACTGCTACAGCACGGGCAGCCACGCCGAGCGCGGTCACGACGGACTGGCGGAGTTCGAGCCGCGCGTCGTGGTGAAGCCGAACGCCGCGACCGTGCTACGCGCCGAGCTGCAGGGCGCCACCACGATGCGCGGCGTGGTGGGCCTGGGCGCCGCCTACGATCCCTACGGCCCCGCCGAGCTGCGCCACCGCTTGACACAGCAGGTGCTGGGCGTGCTGCTGGCCGCAAGACAGCCGGGGTGCGTCGTGACGGCCTCGGCGCTGGTGCTGCGCGACCTGGCGCTGCTGGCGGAGGTGGCGCAGCACAGCGGCCTGCGGGTGATTGTGACGCTATGCAGCCTGGACGAGCGGGTGTGGCGACACGTGGAGCCCGAGGCCTCGACACCGCAGGCGCGCCTGACGGCACTGGCGCGCCTGACCGCCGCGGGCATTCCGGCCGGCCTGGCCCTGGCGCCCCTGCTGCCCGACCTCACCGACGACCCGGCCAGTTTGGAGACACTGGTGCAGGCGGCGGTGGAGCACGGGGCGCGCTTCCTGGCGCCGCACGTGCCACACCTCGAACACAGTGGCGTGGAGTGGGCGTTGCCCGGCATCCGCATGCTGCACCCGCACCTGCCGTCGCAGCACGTGCGACGCTACCGCGGCCCGCACCGGCCGGAGCACTACACGCGCGATGTGATGGCCGGTGTCGAGCACCTGCGCCGCCGCTACGGCCTGGCCGAACGGGTGGAGTTGCCGCGCGCCGTGCCAGCCCGCGGCCAACTGGCGCTGGAGCTCTAGGGCCGGGGCGCCTTTGAACCCGCAGCATGACGGCGCGAGAATCAGTAGCACGCCCACCTTGCACAGGAGTAACCCCCCATGGCACACGAACTGTTGGCGGCGGCGCAGGGCATTGCTCCGGAGTTGGTGGAGAACCGGCGCACCATCCACGCCCACCCTGAGCTGGCCTACCAGGAGTACCGCACCGCAGCGCTGGTGGCGGACCACCTGCGCGGCCTGGGCCTGGAGGTGCAGACGGGCATCGGCGGCACCGGCGTGGTGGGGCTGCTGCGGGGCAGCCGGCCGGGCCGCACCGTGCTGCTGCGGGCCGACATGGACGCGCTGCCCATCCTCGAGACCGGCGAACGGCCCTACCTCTCGGAGAACCAGGGGGTGATGCACGCCTGCGGCCACGACGGCCACACCGCGGTGCTGCTGGGCGCTGCCCGCCTGCTCACCGAGCGCCGCAACGAGATTGACGGCGCCGTGAAGTTCATGTTCCAGCCGGCGGAGGAGGGTGGGGCCGGCGCGCTGCGCATGATTGAGCAGGGCCTGCTGGACAGCCCTAAGGTGGTCGCCGCCTTCGCGCTGCACGTGGACCCGCTGCACTACGCCGGCGAGATCGGCACCCGCACCGGCCCCACCATGGCCGCCGCAGACCGCTTCACCATTGAGGTGCGGGGCGCCGGCGGCCATGCGGCCCGGCCCCATCTGGCGGTCGACCCGGTGGTCGTCGCCTCGCAGATCGTCAACGCACTCCAGACGCTGGTAAGCCGCGAAGTCGACCCGGCGCATCCGGCGGTGCTGACCATCGGCAGCTTCGTGGCGGGCGCCGCCTTCAACGTCATCCCCGACATCGCCACGCTCAAGGGCACGGTGCGGGCCTTCGCCCCGGAGGTGCGGGCGCTGCTGGAGCGCCGCCTGGGCGAGGTGTCCGCCGGTGTGGCGGCAGCGCTGCGGGCGGAGGTGCACGTGGACTACGAGCAGTTGTACCCGCCGCTCATTAACCACGACAGTGGCGTGGCGCTGGTGGAGCGGGTGGTAACCGAGGTGCTGGGGCCGGAGGCGCTGGTACAGCGCGACCTGATGATGGGGGCCGAGGACTTCTCGTACCTGCTGCAGCGCGTGCCTGGGGCGATGTTCTACCTGGGGGTGCGGGGGCGCGCTTGGGCGGAGGCCCGGCCCATCCACAGCGCGTTGTTCGACATGGACGAGCGGGCGCTGCCTGTGGGGGCGGCCGTGATGGCAGGAACGGCGTTGCGATATCTGGCGGGGGGATAGGGCGGGGGCTCTCGGGAGAGCAGCGCAGCGCTACCCGCTGCGTTCGGCGCGGAACACCTCGCGGATCAAGTCCTGTTCCTCCGTGATGTGCGGGGCACGGTCGAGGGCGGCCTCCACCCGCAGCTTGGCCTCCGGGCGGCGGTAGCCCAGGCCGACCAGCGCCTCGATCACCGTCTCGGCCAACTCGTTGAGCGGCTCTTTCGCCTTACGGGGCACCGAGTCGTAACGCTCGTCCTGCAGCAGCGCCCACGGCGCCATCTTGCCGCGCAGTGTCGCCACCACTTTGTCGGCGGTGCGGGCGCCGATGCCCGGCAGCTTGCGCAGTTGTGCCGTGTCGCCCTCCTCAATGGCCTGGGCGATGGTGGACACCGACAGCACCAGGGCGTTGGCGGCCTTGCTGGGGCCAATGTCCTCCACCGCCAGCAACTGCTCAAAGAAGGTCTTCTCGTGCTCGCGCAGGAAGCCGATGAGGAGTGGCGTGGGGTTGCGCTCGGTGGCGTAGGTGAACACCTCGAACTCCACCGGCTTGCCCTCGCGGTCCTCCTCCTCCAGTGCGCGCTTCACGAAGAAGGGCAGCAGCACCTCGTAGCCCACGCCGTCGGCGGTCTCCACCAGCACCTTCAGGCCCTCGCGGTGCAGGCGGCGCAGCGTGCCGCGTAGGTAGGCGATCACAGCGCCGCGCCCCAGCCGCCGCCGGAGTCGGGCTCGAGGTAGTTGTCGCCCCGCCGCTGCGGCAGCGCGGGCCGGGGCGGAGCGGGCGTCGACACGGGCACAGTGCGAGACAGGTCCAGGCTACTGGCGTCGAGGTGGGTGATGGCCAGCGCCAGCGCGTCGGAGACGTCGGCCGGACCGGGCAGGCTGGGCACCCCCAGCCGCTGCGCCACCATGTGCTGCACCTGCGCCTTGGTGGCCCGTCCGTTGCCCACAATGGCCAGCTTCACGGTGGCGGGAGCGTAGCTCTCGACCGGGGTGCCGTGGTGGGCGGCCGCCAGCAGCAGCACGCCGCGGGCGTGGGCCATCCACACCGCGGTGCCGGGAAACGCCCGGTGGCTGAACACCTCTTCGATCGACAGCGCGTCGGGGTGCAGGGCTTCCAGCGCCTCGGCCAGCGCCTCGTACAGGCTGGCCAGCCGCTGCGGCAGCGGCAGCGCCGCCGAGCCGGGCCGGATGACGCCCGCCTCCACCAGGTGCAGGCGGCGGCCGGCCCGGGCCACCAGCCCATAGCCGGTGGCGTTCAGCCCGGGGTCAATGCCGAGGACGCGCATGATTCATTGCGGTGCGATGGTAGGCAACGACAGGTGAGTGCAGAGAGGGCAGCAGCCCTCTCTGCCAGGGAGTACGAGGGGTGTCCCCTCGGTAAGGAGTGATGGAGGGCGGGTGGGTGGGATATGCCGTGACGTGTTCCATCCTGCAGCCCCCACCCTCACCGTGCTCCCTCTGGTCAACCGCAAAGGTTGGGTGGCCGTGCATCAGGTTCAACCTAGGGAACATATGTTCATGGGGAGTATACGATGGGCGTGCACCCGTGTCACGAGAGGTAGGGGTGGGCTGAGGCCGGGTGACCATAGGCTAAGGCATGTGGCATCGCAATTACCAAGCCTCAGGCTTCAGCCTGAGGTGGTCTCATTCAGCCCGTACCTGTGAGACCTGCTACCTGACGGTGAGGAGTGCGATCGGGCTCACCCTCTCCCTACCCTCTCCCATCAAGGGAGAGGGTGAAGCAGACGCTCGCTAGGCCTCGCCCTCGCCGGCGGCAGGTTCCTCCCCCTCGCCGAACGCCTCGCGGAACGCGTCGGGGACGACGGTGGCGCGGCGCATCACCTCCACCACCACCGGGCGGGGGTCGCCCTCGCGCACCTCAATGTGCATCGCCGTGCCCACCAGGTCCTCCGCCTTGGCGGCGCCGAACCTCTGCAGGAACAGGTCAACATACGCCGACCCGGCGATGTAGGTGGGTTCGGTCTTGCGGCCGTCGGGCAGCTCGAACACCAGCGCGAGCGACACCACGGCCCAGGGGCGGCCGAGCTGCCGCTCCGCCTGGGTCACCACGCCGTTGGTCTGCACCGACGTTGCCACGCGCCGCCGCCGGTCTAGGGCCAGCCGACCAGTTCCTGCAGCTCCTGCGCGAACTCCGAGTCGAGCACCACTGCAGAGAAGATGGCGGACCTAAGCGCGGCCTCGTTCTTGGACGCGCCGATCATGCGCTTGGCCAGCGGGTTATCGGGATACTTGCGGGCGACCTCTAGGGCAGCGTCGGCAACCTTTTGCCATTCAGGGGCGGGGCGGGCGGATTCGGCCACGGGCGGACTCCTATTACCGTTGGTGTGCGTTGCTATGCTACCTCAGGCGGGCCGCCGTGTGTACCTCGGCCGCGGCGCGGGTCCGCCGCGGGCTCGTCGTGGGCCGGCGTCGTTTCCCCGTAGGTGCGATTCACGAATCGCCTTCCGGTCGCCGCGTGGTCAAGGAACCCCGCAACCACGACCACGCGTTTCGGCGCGTAGGGGCGCAATGCATTGCGTCCGCTCGGAGCGTCGTGGTCGACACCGCATGGCGCCGTCTGCGCATTCGGTCCAACTGTCCGGCCGGACGGGCGTCATGAATGCGTCATGAATGTCGCCCCTACGAACATCAGGGCCCCCGCAACGGTGCTGCGGCACGCTTTCCGCCGGTTCACCAGATCTCGCAGTGCGCGCTTTGAGCGCGGCGACGCGTCTCGCTATACTTAAGGCGCTACCAGCCACATGTTCGCTGCCACGGGAGGCCGCATGGAAGTTTCGGGCCGGCTCCAGACGTTGGTGGACGAGTTGCGCGACCAGTTCGGCGCCCGCTCGTTCTACGTGGTCGATATCACCGAGGACAAGGCGAGCGAGGATCACCTGGGCACGGTGGTCATTGGGATGCGCGACGGCAAGGTGCCGCCCCTGGCCGCTCGCGCCCGCACCGCGCAGGCGTTCAAGGACCGCGTGAACCAGCCGGTGGGCGTGGAGGTGTTCGGCGGCGCCGAGGAGGAGTTGGAGTACCTGTTCGACCGCTACCTGCGGCCCTACATCTCCAGCCACGACGGCATCGTGACCGTGGAGCGTATCGACGAGCCGAAGGGCCAGCTCTGGATCAGCATGGACGGCGGCTGCTCGGGGTGCCCTTCTTCCATCGCCACGCTCAAGCACGGCATCGAGCGCACGCTCAAGAAGCACCTGCCCTGGATCGACCGGGTGGACACCACCACCGAGGCGGCCGAACCGGACTTCAACATTGCCCTCGACTTCACCGGCCTGGGCGCCGGCAACCCTCCCGCCAACAGCTAGAAGGAACGCACCATGGCACCCACCGAAGTCAAAGAAGTCTCCCACGACGATCCCCTCTGGAAGGAGGGCGAGGCCACCGTCGCCCAACTCCAGCAGTTGCTGCGGCAGCAGAAGGACGAACGCCTGGCGCCGGTCAAGGTGTGGGTCAACCGCATCAACCCTGACCGCGGCATGATGTACTTGGGCATTGCCCTGGGCAAGGAACTGGGCTGCAGCCCCTTCTGTGGCTGCGCCGCCAAGCAGATCGGCGACCAGTTCGAGCCGTTCCTGCTGGAGCGCCTCACCTGGCTGAAGCGGGTGGTGATGGAGCCGGAGGCCCCCGAGGAGAGCGACCCCGGCCACCTCATCATGAAGCTGCTCTAAGCAGCCGCGATCGCCGAATCACCAACGCCGGGCCCAAGCCCGGTGTTGGTGTGCCTGTTCGTGGCACGCTAGGCGCCTACCCCGGCCGCCGTTCCGGCGCACTCACGCCCGCAAGAGTCGGGCCGCCCGTTCCTAGACGGCGACAACCTCAATGGTTGGCGGGCGGGTCTCATCCGGGATCGGCAGGCCATCGGCCCCGAGGCCTTCGATGTGGCAGCGAATAGCCTCCTGACTGCGGCGCAGGGCCTCTTCCCGAGTTCGACCCTGGGTGACGCATCCCGGTAGTGCCGGTACAGTGATAGTAAATCCGTCCCCTTCTGGCCAGGGGTCAAGAACCACGGTGTAGTGTCGCATTGGGGCGCCTCCGGTCATAAAAGGGTCCGCAGGGTCGCGTAGCTCATTCCAGCTTGCTCCAGTATAGATGCGAGCGTCTTCGGGTGAAGCGTCTCACCGGCATGCGTCGGGATCGTCACCCGGCCGGGACGGTCTGGGTGACGAAGCTGAGCATGACTCCCAACGTGGTGCACCACTTCCCAACCTGCGCGAGTCAGCGCACGTAAAAGGTCACGCCCAGTAACCCTGGGCGCCCGCTCAGCCACGTGGCAGGAAGGGGTTCGCAGCCAGCACGAACACCCGTTAGACCCCCACCGCCACGGTGCCCCAGTCTTCGGCGGCCATCGCCTGCTCGGCTTGGTCCAGCAGGCGGTCTATCTGGCGTTGAATGCGTTCGCTAGGCATGGATGAGTGGTCACCTGAGGAGGTGGAGCGTTCGGTTTCGCCGGGTTGCGCTCATCCTAGGCGGGTGGCTGTTCTGCGTCAAACCGGGGGAGCGTCGGAGACGCCCCACCGTACTCACCCCGAGATGCTGAAGCCGCCGTCGACCGGGATGGCCGTGCCGGTCACGTAGTCCGAGGCGGCGCTGGCCAGGAACACCGCGATGCCCGCGAAGTCGTCGGGACGACCCCAGCGGCCTTCGGGGGTGCGCTCCAGCACCCGCTCGTTCAGGCCCGGCATCTGCACCTTGCTCGCCTTGGTCAGGTCAGTGTCGATCCACCCCGGCAGCACCGTGTTCACCTGAATGTGGTCGGCCGCCCAGGCGGTGGCCAGCACCCGGCTGAGCTGCACCATGCCGCCCTTGCTGGCCGCATAGGCCGTGAACGGCGGGTTGCCGAACAGGCTGGCCATGGACCCGATGTTGATGATCTTGCCGCCACCGGCCGCCTTCATGTGCGGGTACACGGCCTTGGCGCATAGGAACACGCTGGTCAGGTTGGTGTCCACCACCTTGTGGAAGTCGTCGAGGGTGTAGTCCTGCGGCGGGCGGCGGATATTGAAACCGGCGTTATTCACCAGGATGTCGATGCGGCCGAACGCCGCCGCGGCCACCGCCACCATGGCGTTCACCGACGCCTCGTCGCTCACGTCCACCGGCACAAAGCGGGCCTCGGTCCCCAGCGCCTCCAGCTCAGCGATGGCCGCAACTGCCTTCTCGCCGTTGCGCGCCGCAATCACGATGCGCGCCCCGGCCGCCGCCATGCCCAGCGCCATCCCCAACCCAATCCCCCCGTTGCCCCCGGTGACAATGGCCACCTTGCCCGTCAGGTCAAACATCTGCTGCATGAGTCCCCTCCGGTAGGTAAGTGCAGAGAGGGCGACAGCCCTCTTTGACAGGGGGTTTGGGGGGTGTCCCCCCATTTCTTGGCGTCACTGAGGGTGGGCGGGCGGGATACGACGTTACGGGATCCATCCTGCAGCCCGCCACTGGCGTCCCAAGCCCTGGTTGCGGGGGAAGGACTGGCTGGCTAGGTCGTCGCCTCCAACGGCGAGACGTGGGCGTTCCCCTCCACCCAACTCTCCCCGTCGGTCCACACTTCCTTCTTCCACACCGGCAGAATCTCTTTGATGCGGTCGACGCAGTACTGCGCGGCGCTAAAGGCCTCGGCGCGGTGGGGGTGGCCCACCACCACCAGCAGGCTGGTCTCCAGAATGTTGACGCGGCCGGTGCGGTGCCAGATGCCCACGTCCTGCACGCCAAAGCGGTCACCCAGTTCCTGTGCGATGACCCCCATCACCTTCCTGGCCATCGGCTCGTAGGCTTCGTACTCCAGGTACTCCACCTCTTTGCCCAGCGAGTGCAGCCGCACCACGCCCAGAAAGGTGACCACCGCGCCGTTCTCGCGGTTCTCCAGCGCCAGTTCCAGCACCCGCGGGTCCAGCGGATCGTCGGTCACGCGAAAGTTCCACATGCTATCCCCCGCTCACCGGTGGTATCAACGCCACCTCGTCGCCTTCGTGCAGCTCCTGGCTCCGGTCTGCGTACTCCTGGTTCACCGCCACCATGGCGTGGCCGGCGCTACGGGCCAGGGCCGGGTAGTCCGACACCAGGCCCAGCAGCAGCGCCTCCACCGTGGCCCCTGCGGGCAGGTCGCGCGCCAGCCGCCGCTGGCCCACGGCATCTCGAGTGGAGGCAAAGAACAGGGTGGTCACGCGCATGCGAGGTGTCATCAGTATAGGAGCGCCGGCAAAGGCGCGGCAAACCGCTGCGGCTACCGCCCGCCCAAGCCCAACCCCGTCCGCACCCGCCCGTTCGCCACTAGCCCGCCGGCCGGCCCCTCGCCGTCCAGCAACGCCTTGGGGTGCAGCACCGGGGCGGCGTCGATGCCGGCCGCCTGCAGACCGGCCGCCAGTGCAGTGGTGTCGTGGCGCGCGGTCCAGTCCGCCACCGCGCCCGCCGCCGCCGCGGGGTCCGCCGGCAGCAGAGGCGCCAATCGCCGCAGCGCCTGCCAGTCCCGCTCGTCGTGGACGGTCAGGGCCAGCCACTGGTCGTGCCCCGCAGCCGGGAACACGTCCGCCAGGAGGGCCTGCGCTCGCCAGCCCGGCTCCCCGCGCAGTTGGGGCCCCACCAGGTGCAGGCCAACCCCCAGCATCGACACCTCAAGGTGCAGCCGAGCCCCGTCCAGCCGCCGGCGCAGCAACGCCGCCACGGCAGCGCAGGCTGCCCACAACGCGGTGGCGCCGTCCAAGGGGTAGCCGGCCAGCCGCAATGGCGGACCGGCAGGGTAGCGTGCCAGGTCGGCCACGCCGGTAGCGGCCTGTAAGGCGGGATCGAAGCCCGCCCACAGGCGCCGTGGGTCGCCGGTCGGGTAGGCCACAATGGCAACGGAGGTCAGGCCCGGCGCCTGCTCGGTCAGCGCGATAGGCGCTACACCCAGGTTGGCCAGGGCGCGCGGTGTCAGGTTGGTCAGCAGCAGGTCGGTGTGCTGCAGTAGCGCCCGGAACTGCTGCCGGCCAACCGGACTCGACAGGTCACCGTGCACCACCCGCTTGTCCGCGTCGAGGGGTGTTTCCTGCTGCACGGGATGGGCGAACCGCACCACCTGCGCCCCCAACTCGGCCAGCAGCGCGCCGGCCATCGGCCCCGCCACCGCCGTGCTCAGTTCCAGCACCCGCACGCCGGCCAGCGGGCGCGCTGCTGGCGCCTGGGACGCGGCGGCCACCGTGCCGGCGCTGGTGGCGAGCACGCGCACTGCCGGCGGCATGGCCCCCGCTCCGTACTGCGCCCGCAGCTCGGCCACCGTCGCCACCGCTGCGAAAGGATGGCGCAGCTCCTGCGCCGCTGCCACCCCTGCGGCCCGCGATTGGCCGGACAGCCAGCAGCCGGTTAGTTCGTCGATGCGGTTGGCGTACGCCGCCGGGTCGCGCAGCAGAGCCGGGTCGCTCAGTTCATCGACGCCGGTCAGCACGGCGAGCAGCCCGGGCTCGACAGGAGCGTACTGTACCTGCACGTAACCGTCGCCGCACCGCAGCAACGTTGAAGGATAGGGGCTGCCGGCGCCAAAAAAGGCGTCACGCGGACCCTGGCGCTCGGGCGAGCGGCCGCTGCTGAGCAGCCGTCCCACCACCATGGTGGCAAAACACACCGTCTGCCACACCGAGACATCGGCGCGCAGCGAGCGGTTGGGCCGCAGCAGGCGCGCCAGGGTGGCCAGGGCGCCCTGCAGGCCTCCGAGCTCGGCGCACACCTCCAGGTTGGGCCACAGCGGCGGCCTACCCTGCTCGCCGGTTAGCAGCAGGTTGCCCGACCACGCCGCCAGCGTCAGCTCGCTGGCCCGCCTGGGCGCCGCTGCCCCGAAGGGGGTGACCATCACCCGCGAAACGCCCGCCCGAAGCGAGCGGGCTGCGTCGCTCAGCAGTACCGCGGCGCCCGGTGCGCCGCCTGCGGTTGCGACAGGGACGCCGAAGCACGCCAGCACCCGCCGGGCTTGCCGCACCCAGGGCGCTTTGCCTGTAACCTCTACCGTCGCCGCCCCGGTTAGCACATGCGTTACCTCCGATCCTGCCTGCCGGCTCTCGACACCCAGCACCGCCCAGGGCGCTCGCCCGTCCTATGCTCGCACATGTTTAGTGCGCCGAACCTCCACAGCAGCGAATGCCCAATTCCGAGAAAGGTATAAGGCCATTGGGGCACAGAAACGCCCAGCCGGTTGGCTGGGCGTTTGAACGGCGTCTTGGCTGCGAGCCTACTTGGCGTCCTTGACGTACTCCGCCAGGATCCAGCGCTCGTCCTCAGTCAGCAGGTTCTTCCAGGCCGGCATCTGGCCGCGCCCGTTGGTGAGGATGACGAACAACTCACCATCGGTCTTTGATTTCGTGGTCGCCGAGGTCAGGTCAGCAGGAGGTACTGGAGCCTTGTCACGGATGAAGTACCCTGCCACGACGCCCTTGCCGTCGGCCTTGTCGCCGTGGCAGGAAGCGCAATTCTTCATGAACAGCGCCTTCGCCTTCTCAGCGTTGACGATGCTGCGCTCAGGGCCCCTGGTGGTGGGCAGGGCGGCGAGGTCGATGACCTCCTTGCCCTGTACCGGCACCGAGTCCTTGGGCGGTTGCTTGCGCGGCGGCTCCTGCATGCGGAAGCTGCTCTGATAGTGCATTTCCGGAAACACGTCGAACGGATAGGTGAGACCGGTGTTGGTGCACCCCACCGCCATCGCCATCAAGGCCAAGGGCGCCACCCACAACGGGGCGCGCCGGCCGGCCAGGCGCCGCATGCGTGCTCGGATTCCCCGTGGTGCGGTCATGCTAGCGCCCGCTCTCTTTTTTGATATCGTCGGCGCCGGATTCCCTCAGCAGTTGCTCGGTGTGCCCCAGCTTCTCCTGCGGGCAGGCCACAATCACGCCGATGTACCCTTGCGTGATGCGCGCGTCGTACACACCCAGGCTGAACCGCGGCAGGCGGCTCTCGAAGATGACGCCGATAACCGTGAACAGGATGGCCCCCAGCATGGTGCCCTCATACATGATGATGAGCATCGGTGGGATGGCCAGAATCGGCTTGCCGCCGGTCACCATCGGGAACGACAACTGCGTGCCCGCGGTGATGAGCAGCGCGATCGAGAAGCCGATAAGCGCACCGATCAATGGCCAGAGATACAGGCGGTGCGCCTGCACCTTCTCGCCGAAGCTGCCCTCGGGGTAGGGCGTGCCCGACAGAATGTCGAACTCGTTGTCGCCGAACCCCGCCTGACGCAGCCGACTTACCGCATCGGCCACATTCTCAGGCTCTCTGTACACACCCAGTACGGTGGTAATCGCCATAACCCGTTCCCTCACTCTCGGATGATCGCCGGAACCGTGCGATTGCCGATCTTAATTTCCGCCTGGAACAACTGACCTTCCTTCTCCTCCCACACCGGGATGAGCGGGAAGAACTTCGAGAAGATCAGCAGGCCAAGACACACCAAGCCGAACGATGAGAACACCAGCATGATCTCGATGATCCCGGGCTGGTAGGTGGACCAGTTGAAGGTGAGCCGCTCTTTATTCTGCAGACCCGGGATAATCAGCCACAGGCGCTCCAGCCACATGCTCATGTTCACGATGATCGACAGGAAGAACATCCACATGATGTTGCGGCGCACGCTGCGGAACATCCATGCCCCAACCGGGATGATGTAGCCCAGCACGACGATGAGGAAGAAGAAGAACCCCCACGGCCATGAGAAGATGCGCTGGTTCATCACCGCGATCTCCTTGGTCTCGCCGCCGTAGATTGCGAACAGCACGTCCAGCATGAAGAAGTAGAGCCACGCCGTCGCCACCGCAATCAGCAGGCGGCCCAGCGCGTCGAAGTGGTCGGGCGTGATGTAGTCTTGCCACTTGAAGGCGGTACGCAGCACCACCATCATCGTCACCACGCCGGACACACCCGAGTGGACGGCGCCGATAACGAAGTAGGGAGCGAACACCGTGGCGTGCCAGGCCGGCACCAGCGACACCGCGAAGTCCCAGGACACGATGGAGTGCACCGACACGAACACCGGCAGAATCAGGCCCGAGAGCAAGATGCCGAGGATGAACTGTAGCTTGAACTGCCGCGGGTTGCCGCGCCACCCCAGCGAGGTGATGGAGTACATCGTGTGCTTCCACCCCGTGGTGCGGTCGCGCAGAATGGCCATGTCGGGCAACAGCGCCATGAACACGAACAGCGAGGCGCCTGTGAGGTAGGTGAAGATGGCGCTGGGGTCCCAGATGAGCGGAGAGCGCACGTTCGGCCACAGCATGCGGTCGAAGTCGTACGGGAACACCCAGTAGAAGCGCCACAGCCGGCCCATGTGGATGAGCGGGAACAGCGCGGCAGTGGCCAGCGAGAATACCGTCAGCACCTCGGCCGCCCGGGTGACGGGCCGCCGCCATTCCGCCTGACACAGCCGTAGGATCGACGAAATCATCACGCCGGCATGGCTGATACCGACCCAGAACACGAAGTTGACGATCATGAAGCCCCAGAACACGGGGCGGTTCAGGCCGGTGACGCCCAGACCGAGCGTCACCATCAGCGTCACCGCGGTCACGCCACCGCCCAGCACCAGCGACGCAAGGATCACCGCCGGCCACCACCACGAGGGCGTCTGTAACACCGGCCACAACAGCCGGTCGTTAATTTGGAGTTCGGTAAGTACTTTCCGTTCCTGCATGGGGAGAGGTGCCTCTGGGAGCTATTCCGGTTTGCCGATAACGGTGACGGTATTTCGCAGCAGTGTCTGGACCCGCGTGAGCAACTGGCCTTCCTTCACTTCCCACAGCGAGATCGGCGGGATTATGCGGGAGGCAATCAGGTAGAAGAACACCATGCCACCCAAGGCGCCCAGCAGCACCAGCAGGTCGGCCAGGTCCGGAATGCGGGTCATCGGGATGCGGTCCAGCGGCAACTCGTGGCCGCCCAGCGGGTTCACCCCAAAGGCGCCGCCGTAGATGCGCCAGCGGTCGAAGAAGTTGCCGATGACGATGAGCACCGACGCGACCACCGGCCCGTTGAAGCTGACCCGGATGGGGTTCCACACCAGCAGCAGCAGCGGCGCCACAAAGTTCAGCACGAACCCAATCACGAACGGCGTCAAGTATGGCCCAAACTCCGTAGCCAGCAACACACCCACCTCGGCCGGCGTGCGGCCGTACCAGAAGATGATGAACGCCGACCACCAGAAGTAGAACCACAGCATGGTGAAGGCCATCAGGAGCTTGGCCGGGTTCCAGAACTGGTCCAGCCCCAGGTACTGGTCGTAGCCGCCCAGGCGCTTCATCACGGCCAGCATGATGATGAGCGTGGCCAGGCCCGCTTGCAGGCCGGTAATGGCGTGGAACGCCGGGAAGATCGGGTCGCGCCAGCCGGGTACCAGCGTGATGGCCAGCTCTATCGACACCAGCAAGTGCACGAATATCAGGAACATCAGATAGAACGAACCCAGGTACGTGATGCCCTGCCGCATCACCTTCCACTGGTTTGGTGTGCCGCCCCAGCCGCCCGCCGCCGCTGCGCCGCCGCTCTGTTCGGCTATCGCGGCCTTATCGGCCCGGGCGGAGGTGTACAGCAGCCCAAGGCCGCAGACCATGAGCCCCAGCACGCCGAGCAGCAGCGCCCACTGCGGACCGCCTTCCAGCGGCGTGCTGGCCGGCGTCATCCAGAAGCTGACGTGGCTGGCCACCGACGGAATGGCGGGCATCAGCGGGATGAAGAGCAGCACCAAGAGGATCGTGGAGACGGTGAACAGTTCGGTCATGCGGACCAGCGGCTTGCGCCAGTAGCCCTTGGTGAGCCGGGTGGCCACCGACAGAATGGGCGCCGAGCACCCGGTGGAAAGTACCCAAGCGAAGATTGCCGCGTAGAAACCCCAAGCCGCCCGGTCCTCGTAGCCGCCGCTGATGCGCATTACCACACCGGCGATGCCACCCAGGAACATCAGGCCCGAAATGACCAGCAGCGCCCCCAGGCGCGGGTGGGCGAACCGCTCGGCAACGTCCTTCGTGAGGGCCGCCGGCCCCTCGGGCAGGTTCGGCCGCGGGTTTACGTGGTGTGGCCCGGTGTGTTCAGCGTGTCCAGCTTGCGCTGTGTGTGCCGTCATGGTGTTTGCCTAGTGCTCCATCGCCACAGGCTTGGCGTTGGGGTCCACTTTCTTCAGATACGTCACCGAGGGCTTGGTGCCCAGGTCTTCCAATACGTGGAACGCACGGGCGTCCGTCAGCTTCTTCGCCACCTTCGAATTGTGGTCCAGCATGTCGCCGAAGACGATGGCGCTGGTGGGACACGCCTGCGCGCAGGCCGTGGTGAACTCGCCGTCCTTCACCTGCCGGTCTTCGTTCTTTGCCGTGCGGGTGGCCCGGCGGATGCGCTGCAGGCAGAAGGTGCACTTCTCCATCAGGCCTTTGGTCCGCACCGTCACGTCCGGGTTCAGGTACTCGTTCATCGGCTCGGCCACCATCTGGGCAGAGCTGAAGAACTCGCGCCACGGGGCATCCGTAGACCGTTCCCAGTAGTTGAACACACGGGCGTGGTAAGGGCAGTTCTGCGCGCAATAACGGGTGCCCACGCAGCGGTTGTACACCTGCACGTTCAGGCCCTCGTTGTTGTGATAGGTGGCGTACACCGGGCACACCGGCTCGCACGGCGCGTTCTCGCAGTGCTGGCACAGCATGGGAATGAAGCGCGCCTTCATGTTCGGGAACTCGCCCTCCCAATAGCGCTCCACCCGGATCCAGGCCATGGTCCGGCGCTGACGCACAATGTCCTCGGTGCTGAGCAACTGGTTGTTCTCCGACTGGCAGGCGATAACACACGCCTGACACCCGGTGCAGCGGTCGATGTCGACCACCATGCCCCACTTGTGCTCAGTTATTGTTGTTGGCTCTGCCATATCGCCTGTGAACCTTCCCTAGGGCCTAGTGCTTGGTCTCGCCCGTCGTCTTGCCGTCGGTCACCTGCACCACCTGGTAGTCGGGGGCAGACCTCACCACTTCCAGACCGCCACCCTCAAGCAGCGGCAGCGGGTACCGCCGGCCGGTCTTCTTGATATTCACGCGAGTGGCGTTCACGGCCAGGGCGCCCGTGGCCACATCGATCATGTCGGGATCGACGATGCTAAGCGGGTTGGCGCCGCGTTTCTCGGCGTAGCGGCCCATGTAGGTGTGGCCCTGGCCGGCGGGCATCGCCACGGTGCCGGGTGCGATGGCTGGGTACACGTACACCATAGTCTCCAGCGCGCCTTTGGACGACTCGACCCGCACCACGTCGTTGGTGCGCAGCCCCATCTCGGCGGCGTCCTTCGGGTTGATCTCGATCCACGACTGCCAACTAGCGGTCGTCATCGGGTCGGGCGTCATCTGCAGCCAGGGCAGATGCGCCAGCGAGCCATCGCCAATGCCGGCCGACGGGTAGATGAGCAGGTTGAACGCATAGTCCTTATCGCCCGAGAACTTTGGCGCCGCGGCGCTCGTTACCGGCAGCGCCTTGCCCTGGGCCGGGGCAGCCTTCACCGCCCGCTCGTCCCACCAGCCGCCGGCGGCCAGCACCTTGTTCCACCACACGTCGAACGTGATGCGGTTAGCGCCCGTTCCGGCCCGGATGGACCCGCGGTTGGCGGCGTACAGCGGCTGCGCCAGCGCCTTCATGGCGTCGCGCACGGTGTCCCACGGCATGCCCACCTTCACATCGTCGCCCAGCGCTTTGGCCGTGGCCAGCAGCACGTCGGCGAACGGCCTGGTGGAATACTCCGGATTGACCACCGGCTGCTGGAACCCGACCATCTCGTAACCAGCGCCGGGGTCGGGAGCGTAATCGCCCCAGTTCTCCAGATAGGTGTGGTCGGGCAGGATGAGGTCGGCCATCGCCGTGGTCTCGTCCATAAAGCTGGAGAAGCTGACGATCTCCGGCACGTTCTTCAAGCCCGCGCCGAACCCAAGGGCGGCCGGCAGTCCGTACAGCGGGTTGGCGTTATGCACCAGCAGGATGTTCACCTGCTTGTTCTTCATCTTGTCGGACAGCGTCTTCCAGGCGCGCAACGGGTCGCCGTTGAGCTGGTCGCCGAACTCGCGGCCCGGGCCCGCTGGGTTGAGCATCACGCCGCCGGGGCGGCCCACTGCACCCACCAGGTAGTTCAGGGTGAGTATGGCCGAGAGGTTGAACACGCCGTTGGTGTGTCCCGCGGCCGCCGCTCCGCCGATGGCCAGCGGCGCCTTTGCCTTTGCGAACGCCTGCGCCAACTCCTCGATGCGGGCGGCCGGCACGCCGGTCACCTTCGCAGCCTCGGCCGGCTCGTAGCCACGCAGCGCCGCAGCGCCGGCTCCGCCGGTCACGGCCCGAATGTTGGCGGCGGAGGCCAGGTTCTTGCTGATAATCACACTCGCGATGCTCAGCGCCAGCACGCCATCGGTGCCGGGCTTGCAGTACACCCACTCGTCGGCGTTGGCGCCCGTCATCGACATCCGCTGCTCGAACTGCACCAGTGTGCCGCGCTCCGTGCCGCCCTGGCGGAACTCGCCGTACTGCCGGTTGTAGCTCACCTGGCTGAGCCAGGGCTCCAGGAAGCTGGCGCCGAAAGACAGGATGTAGGTAGCGTTCTCGATATCGAAGTGCGGCAGCGAGGCATCGCCCAGCACGGCCTGGCTGGCCTGGCGCACCACCTCGTTATCGAACGCCTCGTAGCCGTAGAGCGCACCGCCGTAGTTGCCGGCGAAGCGCTTGGCGATGACGGAGGTGACGCCCCGCAGCGGCTCGGTGGCCATCACCACCGACGCCTCCTGCTTGGCGTCCTTCAGCGCCTTCAGGCGGCCGACCAGCTCGTCCATCGCCTCTTCCCACGAGATGACCGTGTAGCGGCCGGACCCGCGGGGGCCGACGCGCCGTAGCGGGGTGCGGATGCGATCTGGGTGGTACAGTGCCTGGACGCCGGCCACGCCGCGGACGCACAGCTTGCCGCGGTTCAGCGGGTAGTCCGGGTTGCCCTCAATCTTCTTGGCGCGGCCTTCGACCACGCGCACGATGATGCCGCAGCCCGCCGAACATTGGCGGCACACGCTGGCATACCAGTTCTCGAAGCTGGAGACGGTGTCTTCCGGCAACTGCACCGGACTCTCGAGGAGCATCTCCCGCTCGGGAGCGCTGCACCCCGCAAAGACCACCGCCCCGGCTGCTGAGACGCCGCTGACCTTCAGAAATTCTCGCCGTGAAAGCTCCATCATGTTCCCCTGCGCGCCTACTTGTGGCACGTGGTGCAGTCGGTGGGGGCGTTGTTCTGCCGGTGGCAGGCCACGCAATCCCCCATCTTCAACGGCCGCACCTGGCGCACCTGGGTCATCGACGACACGTCGCCGTGACAGGTGGCGCACACGTCTTTGATCGGAACCGTACCGCCCTTGGAGAGGACCTTTACATGGGCCGAGTGCACAAACCGCACGGTATCGGGCGTCCGGTGCACCCGCAACCAGTCGATCGGGTTGCCGCTCTCGAACGCCTCACGCACCTTCGCAATCTCAGGCAGCTTGTCGGGCGACCCCGCAACCGCCTTGTGGCAGAACATGCATTGCTCCACCGCGGGCACGCTGGCGTTGCTGCCCTTGTCCACGTTGCGGTGGCAGAAGGTGCAGTCCAGCGCCAGCGTACCCGCGTGGGTCACGTGCGTGAACTTCACCGGCTGCTCGGGCCCGGCGGCGTACTGCGCGCTCACGGCGCCCGCGCCCGCCACAAAGGCGAGCAGGACCACCACAACCATAACTCCAACAATGAGGGACGGCCGACGGCTCATCGGCACTCCTTTGGGTGTACCGCCACCCGCGTCTGTGCACGCGCGGGGGAGGGGGTTCGCCGCCCGAGGGCGGCCTGGGAATTATCTTGCACTATCAGTTCAGCTTGTGCGGGTAGATGGCGTAGGTGATCGGAAGGTTCTGGACGAACGACAGAACCACGCAGACCGTGCCCGCCAAGAACAGCAACGCTATCACCGTCAGCGCCGGGCGCATCTTCTGCGCCGAGAGCTTCATGTGGCCCGTGGCCGTCATCGAGGGGATGATGACGTGGCTCAGCAGCATGAAGCAGGCGAACGTGACATTGCAGCCCACCATGATCCAAAGCGCGTACACCAGCCATTGGAGTTGCGGCCAGTCTGCGCTGGTAATCGTTCTCGGATCGCTGAAAAGTTCCACTGCTCGTACGCCCGCTTTCGCTGTGTTGGATGGCCTCAGTGTCTACCCCGGCCCAAGCAGGCAGTTTAGCCCATGTTGCCACCTCTGCATAGGGGCAGGCGCCCCAATTTGTGAAAATTCTTTCAATTGAACCTAAACGGCCGCTTCCCAGGCACGGGCGGGCCGGGAGCGCGCCGCCTAAATCCGCAGGCCACACCACCACTCGTGGCACTCGCTGTGGGCGCTCCCGCGGGCAGCGCTGGTATCCATGGCGGTCACGCGTGCATGCTCGTCAAGGTGGTTGGGGCGCCACGGGGCGCCCGACGGGCGCGGGGCAGAACTTGCGCCTTCGCGGTGAGTTGGTATCAAACGGCGGTCAGGCAGAGCCGAACTGTAGGGGCGATTCACGAATCGCCCTTCTGCCCGTCCCGGAATAACCACAGTCGTCTCCGCCCTCGCGGCGGGCGATTCGTGAATCGCCCCTACGCCACTGCGCACACCGGACCGGCTAGACGCGGCTGCGCCGTCCTGCCCTGAGCCACCCTGCCGTCTTGCAGGACCACCACGACCCGCCACCCTCTATAATCATCACGCACCCGTTTCCAAGGAGCCTGCCCATGTCCGTTTGGGACCCAACCCTTTCCTCCGACGCCACGCTGTCTGCGTTCCGCGATGCCGCCCAGCGCCAGTACGGCGCCGAACGCGCCCAGGCCATCGACGCCGCCGTGCAGTCGCTGGCCCACGACGTGTGGCTGGTGGCCCAGGAGCGCCTGGACAACCTGGCCGAGATGCCCGACACCATGATCAACCCGGAGTGTCTGTAATGGCCCAGCCCTACGACCTGACGGTCTACGAGGCGGCCGGCGAGATCGCCGCGCGCACGCTCTCGCCGCTGGAGCTGACCCGCTCGCTGCTGGAGCGCTACAGCGAGGTGGAGCCCGTGGTGCAGGCATGGCAGACGCTGGACCCCGACCGTGCGCTGGAGGCGGCCCGCGCCAGCGAACGCCAGCTCGGCACGCTGGAGCCGCGCTCCCTCGAGGGCGTTCCGTTCGGCATCAAGGACATCATCCTCACCCGCGGCCTGCGCACCACCGCCAACTTCCCGCCCTTCAACGACTATGTGCCCGACTATGACGCCGAGGCCGTGGCCCGGTTGCGGCTGGAAGGCGCCACGGTGATGGGCAAGACCGTCACCACCCAGTTTGCCTTCGCCGACCCCCCCAAGACCCGTAACCCCTGGAACCGCAACCGCACGCCGGGCGGCAGCAGCAGCGGCTCGGCGGCAGCGGTGGCAGCCCGCATGGTGCCCGCCGCCCTGGGCACCCAGACCACCGGCAGCGTGCTGCGCCCCGCCGCCTATTGCGGCGTGGTGGGCTTCAAACCCACCTTCGGGCGTATCAGCCGCCACGGCATCTTCCCGCTGGGCTGGAGCCTCGACCACGTGGGTGTCATCTGCCGCAGCGTGGAGGACGCTGCGCTCATCTACGACGCCCTGGCCGGCTTCGACGACCGCGACCCCGGCTCCGCCGACCGCGACGACCCGCCGGTGTTCGACCACGTGATGGAGCGGCCCGACGCTCCCACCCTGGGCATAGTACGCGACTTCCTGGATCGCGCCGACCCGGACGTGCGCGCCCATGTGGAGCGCGTGGCCGCCATGCTGGAACGGGCCGGCGCCCAGATCCGCGAGGTCCGCCTGCCCGAGAGCATGGACACCATGATCGCCGTGCAGGCGCTCACCCAGCAGATCGAGGCGACCACGGTGCACGGCCACCTCATTCACGAGCAACCCGATGGCTATGCGCCGGTGCTCAGAGCCTACCTGCAGGCCGGCGCGCTGGCCCCGGCGGGCGCCTACCTGCATGCCCAACGCCTGCGCCGCCGCTTCCGCGAGAAGATGTGGGACATTGTGGACCACACCGACGCACTGCTGACGCCCACCGCCACCGACACCGCCCCCGATCCGTCCACCACCGGCAACCGCACTATGCAGGCGCTGTGGTCGTTGCTGGGCCTGCCCGCGATCACCCTGCCCAGCGGCCTCAGCGGCGAGGGCCTGCCCCTGGCGGTGCAGCTCGCGGCGGCCCCGTTCCAGGAAACCCGGCTGCTGTCGGCTGCCCGCTGGGTGCAGTCGCTGCTCGATCCCATGCCTGCGCCGCCGCTCGCGTAACATTTCCCCGTACCTCCTTGTAGTGATAGGTGCATGCGGCGGCGGATGGCGCCCCTGGCGCTTAGCTACCGCAGTGGAGGCTTTGATGCGCGGACGGTTTCTTCCAGTGCTGCTCCCGGCAGCGGCACTCATGCTGGCGACGGCCTGCGCCGCGCCGGCGCCCGACCCGGTGGCAAGTGCCAGCGAGACTACCCAGGCTCAGGCGCCGGCTGTCGACCCGATCGGACCGGTGACGGCCACCTACAACGTGGTGGCCACGGGTACCGAGGCTCGCTATCGGGTGCGCGAGACGCTCGCGAACCGCACGCTGCCGAACGATGCGGTGGGCGTCACTAAAGAGGTAGCTGGGTCGGTGGCCTTCACGGCAGAGGGCGTGGTGGTACCCAGCAGGTCGAAGATCACGGTGGGCCTCAAAACCCTGCAGAGCGACCGCAACCAGCGTGACGACACCGTGCGCAAGCAGATCCTGCAGATACCGGAGTTTCCCACCGTCACGTTTGTGCCGAAGAAGGTCACCGGAGTGCAGTTCCCGCCACCGGCGTCCGGCGAGACGGACGTACAGATCACGGGTGACATGACGGTGAAGACGGTGACGCGCGAGGTGACCTGGGCCGGCAAGCTCACCTACGGCGCCAACCAGGTGAGCGGCAAACTGACGACGCTGTTCCAGTTCCCCTACTTCAACATCGAGAAACCCAGCGTGGCGGCGGTGCTCAGCGTTACCGACGACATCAAGCTGGAACTGGACTTCACGGCTGCCAAAGCCCCCTAACCCCGCATACCTTCCCCGCCCCCGCGACTGACCGCTGCCACAAAATGGCGGCGGTCAGTCGCGTCCGCCAGCAGATGCTCCAGCGTCATCAGCGCCGGGCCGGGGAACTCGCGCAGGCCCTGCAGGCACTCCCGGCGGTCCAGCCCCGCCTGCCAGTCGCGGCACACCTGCGGCCGAATGGTGTGAATGGTGCAGGTCGCAAGGCCATCGGTCATATCCAAGAACACGCACCCCACGGCGTTGCGCACCAACTGGTGCCAGCCGCGCCGGATGGGATAGGGCCGGGTGTACCGCCGCTTGAACGTGCGTATCGAGACGCCCAGGTCCGCGGCCAACCGCCGGATCTCGGCCGGCCCCAGCAGCGGTTGCCACTTCACGCAGCACACGCCGCAGCGGTAGCACGGCACCTCGTGACCGGTGGCGTCGCCGTGCTCCACCGTGGCTTGTGCGTCAGGCATCGGGCGCATATGCCACAGGAACGTGCAGGGAGGACGGCTGTCCTCCTTGCCGGGGAGTCCGAGGGGTGTCCCCTCGGTTAGGACAGATTGAGGGTGGGCGGGCGGGATGCGCCGTGAAGGGATGCATACCTCTGACCTTCCCTGGGGTGGTTGGAGCATCGGGCCAGGAAGTTGAGCTGTGCGGCCTCGGGTAGCGATGATAAGCGTTAGTAATCATCCGGCCCGGATGATTCAATCATCAGCCATCAGCCGCCGACCTTTGCGGCGTTTCAGGGAGACACTCCCTAACCCCAGTCGCGGCACTCCTTGCACAGCGCGGGGCGGGCGATGGGAGGCGCCGGGTAGCCCGCCTGCTGCAGCAGCGCCAGCGTGAGCGCCAGCGGCAGCCCCACCACGTTGCAGTAGCACCCGTTGATCATCTTGACCGGGTGGAAGGTGGGGTGCTGGATGGCGTAGGCCCCCGCCTTGTCCAGCGGGTCGCCGCTGGCGATGTAGGCCTCCATCTCCTCGGGGGCGTAGCCGCGCATGGCCACGCCGGTCAGCGTGTGGCCCACCAGCCGCTTGCCGCCGCCGATGACCGCCACCCCGGTCAGCACCTCGTGCGGACGGTTGCGCAGGCGCAGCAGCATGGCGCGCGCCTCGTCGGCATCGGCGGGTTTGCCCAGCGGCCCGCCGTCCACCGTCACCAGCGTGTCGGCGCCGATCACCCAGGTGTCGGGCGTGGCCAGCAGGGCGGCCTTGGCGGTGGCCAGCCGCCGCACCGCCGTCGCCGGCGTCTCGCCCGGCAGCAGCGTCTCGTCGACGTCAGCGGGCTGCACCTCGAATGGCAGGCTCAGGTGGCCCAGCAACTCGCGCCGCCGTGGCGATGCGGAGGCGAGGATCAGGCGGGGTTCGGTCACGCTGGATGGTGCACGTGGGGAATGGTGAACCGCTGGCCGTGCTGATAGCGATGGCTCGACTCGCCGTGGATGACCGCCACGCCGCCGCGGCCCCACACCTGCCACTCGTCGCTGCCCTCGCAGCTCACCGCGGCCGTGTGCTCGTCGACCCCCAGCACCACATGGGCGTCGGGCACGCTTTCGATGAGGCCGCGCAGGCGCTCGCCGGTCTGGCGGTTGAAGTGGGGCGCCACAATGATGCCCGGTAGCAGGCTCAGGCCGGTGGCCCACTCCCACGTCTGCGGCGACGGCGGGCCCGGCGGCGCGCCGGCCCTGCGCACCCGAGTGGCGCCGCCCAGCACCATCGCGCCGGCGCTGCAGCCCGCCAGCACCCCGCCGTCCTGGTAGACCGCCTGGATGGCGTCCCACACCAGCGTGCCCTGCAGGCTCTCCAGCAGGTGGCCGGGGCTGCCGCCCGAGAGGTACACAAAGTTGGAGGCCCGCACCGCGGCGGCGTGCGCCGGGTCGTTGGCCGACCGGCTATCGATGACGTGGGCGTGGGTGGCGTGCGCGCCCAGGCGGGTGAAGTGCGCCACGCCCATATCGGCCCAGGGGGTGGTGTCCTCCAGCCCGGCCGCGGTGGGCAGAATGATGACGCGCGCCGGTTGCTGCGGCGCACGCGCCATCAGGTGGCGGTCCGCCTCGCTCATGCCCTCCAGGAATTCGCCCGCGCCCACCAATGCCAGGGTTCCGGCCATTGCCCGCCTCGTTTTCTAGACTGCCCTCATACTAAGGAACTATCGTGGAACTGTCATGTGGCGGGTGTACCAAGTTGCTGTAGGGTGGGCATCGACGGGGCTCAGGCAGCAGCACACACCAAACTGAACTCTTACGAACAGCGAGGAGGGTAGCCATGTTCGAGACCCCGAACTACGCCATCGTCGACGGCACCGAGGCCGCCACCCGCGGCTTCTTCCCCCGCCAGGAGTGGACGCCGCCACCCGCCGGCGCCATCGACGTGCGGGTGCCTGTGGCCCCCGGCGTCGAGATCGGCTGCCGCTTCCACCCCGGCGTTCCGGCAGGCCCCAACGTCCTGTTCTTCCACGGCAACGGCGAGACCGCCGGTGACTACGACGACATCGCCCCGCTGTTCACCCGCCTGGGCCTCAACTTCTTCGTCGCCGACTATCGGGGCTACGGGTTCAGCACCGGCTCGCCCACCTTCCCCGCCATGCTGGCCGACGCCCACTTGGTGCTTGCCGCATTTCTGGAGTTCCTGGCCACCCGCGGTCTGAACGGACGGCGGTTCGTGATGGGGCGCTCCATGGGCGGCCACTCGGCCGTGGAGCTGGCGGCGCACCATCCCAACGACCTCGCCGGCCTCATCCTCGAGAGCGCCGCCCCCAACATCACCCGCCTCACCGACTACCTGGAGACGGCCGGCAACCACGCCGCAGCCGCCGAGCTGACGGCCCGCCATCTCGCCAAGGTGCAGGCCATCGCCCTCCCCACCCTCCACCTGCACGGCCAGCGCGACGAACTCATCCCCCTCGCCCGCGCCATCGAGTTCTTCGACACGCTCACCATGCCCGACAAGCGCATGGAGCAGGTCCCCCGCGCCGGCCACAACGACATCCTCTGGACCGGCATGCAGCAGTACCTCGCCGCCGTCCAGGCCTTCGTGTCGGCCGAACGCTAAACGGCAGTCGCCGTTTCGCATGGGCAGCCTGCTCCGGCGGGTGCGTGCAAGAAGGGCCGCAAGCCCTCCTTGCCAGACCACTTATGGGCGGGTGCCCGCCAGCACCGATGAAGAACGAGGGGTAGGAGCCACTGAGGAACGCCACCTGACCCCGCGCAGACCAAAGATGGCATAATGTCCCCACTTTCCCCAGGAGACGCCGCCATGTACGAAGGAATGCTCGCCGAAACTGTCTGCTACAAGGCCCACGGCGGCGACGTGATCGAGGCCTACTATGCCCGTCCGCTGGGCGCCGGCCCCTGGCCCGGCGTCGTGATCATCCACCACGGCCTGGGTTGGGACGAGTGGACCCGCGAGGTGGCGGAGAAGCTGGCCCGCCACGGTTACGCCACCATCTCCCCCAGTCTGTGGTACCGCGAGGCGCCCGGCGCCAGCCCCGACGACGCGGCCGCCACGATGCGCTCCCAGGGCGGCGAGCCCGATGACCGCTGCATCGGCGACGTGGCGGCCGCGGCTGACTACCTGCGCACGCAGGCCTACAGCAATGGCAAGGTCGGCGTTATCGGCTTCTGCTCGGGCGGACGCCAGGTCTACCTGGTGGCCTGCAAGATACCCAGTCTGAATGCTGCCGTCGACTGCTGGGGTGGCAGCGTGTATGTGCCTGCCGAGCAGCTCACCGCCCGCCAGCCGATGGCGCCCATCGACATGACCGCCGGCCTCGCCTGCCCGCTGCTGGGCCTGTTCGGCAACGACGACCTCAACCCCGAGCCTGCCCAGGTCGATCGCATTGAGGCCGAACTCAAGAAGCACGGCAAGACCTACGAGTTCCACCGCTATGACGGCGCCGGCCACGCCTTCTTCGCCACCCACCGCCCCGCCTACCGCGTCGGCCCCGCCCTCGACGCCTGGACTCACATCTTCGCCTGGTACGGCAAGTACCTTCAGTGAAGGGGGGCAACCGCCAGCGGGATGTCCCGAATTGCTTCGGGCCAATGTGGAAAGTGCCCTTGGCACGAGATACGACAAAGACCGTCTCTAGGAGACGGTCTTTACTAATGCAGAGATGGTTCGCGGGAGTCTGCCAACGCAGGTGAGGTCTACTCTGAGCCTATTTTACTCCACCGCCACCAGAACCATCGCCGACTGCCTGTACGGGTTGCGTTGATTTCTCTTGCAGCTCGCTCAATGAGGCGCCGATACGCGGGCATCTGGTGTCCAGCCAACTTGCTAACCGTGCTCTCACTGATCCGCACATTCGACCTGGGTGTCGCCTCTTTGTACAAGCCAGGACGAACTTGAACTAGCTTAGGCATCGCTCTCATCCCTCCTACTTACATGATACGCCCGACAAGTTCAGCCGTCTGTGCCACTAGATCGCGGACTTCATCGTTGCCAAGTAATGACTCCGCCAGTGGCTTATCAGAGTCAACGTTGACCGTACCCACGACCTTCCCACCCTTCGAAAGCGGTGCCGACACTACTGATCGGACTTCCCTTGTAGCAGCATACTGCTCCGCAGTCAACTTCCACTGGTCCCTTATCTCACGCTGGACTAGACCGCCGAGGTCAGCCCAAGTGACCGATCGGTCACAAAATGCATAACCGGCACACCCCTGCCAACGTTCGAGGGCGATGTTGCGATCTGACGCATCGTCCATACCATATGCCCACTTGATGCGTTGGGTTCCGGACTTGTCAGCCAACATGACGTTGGCCCTGAGACGCCCGCCACCTTGGCCGCGTGCTGACGGGAGGCTACGCACAAGTTGGTTCAGCATGACTTCGATCACAGCCCCGACACGTTCAGCGTCCGTGCCCGCCCTTCGATGTGCATGCACCGTCGTTGCAATTGCAGCGCCATATGAAATGCTCGCGACGGCTAAAGGAGCAAGCCAGTCATCCCCCGATCCTCTGGTGAACGCGACCCACGCAGAAATCGGAGCAAGGGAGGCGGTTGCCATACGCCCCAGGAAAGCGGCCACTTCCGATAGCAAGGTTTCAGCCCCTCCGTTCTAGGCGGTGACCGGTGTCTTACGGAGGTGCTTCGCCGAGCACTGGTCGTAGTCGGGCGTGAAGTAGCGGACGCAGGTCTTTCTGAAGATGCGCGAACCAGGCGTGGCTCGGAGGGTCCGCCTATTCGCTAACGCCCCTTACGGAGAAACGCCTCCAAGTCCTTCTGAGAGGGCATTGAGCCGAAGCCGGGCCGTCCGGGGATGCCACCCTGGCCGGCCCTCTCGGGCAGTCCCTGGCGGTCGACCGTACTTGGAGGTGCCGAGGTTGCTACCGGGCATACTGCCTGGGTGAAACCAACGGGTGCGCCATGGTCGTCATAGAGGCGTCCGTCGGTGAACCATCCCAGGTGTGCGCCGTTGAACCCCCAGGCGTGCTCTCCGTCCAGATAGGCGACCGCCTCGCCGCTCCCCAGGTAGATGACCTGGTTATCGCCATGGATGTACGCCACGCCGTACCCGGAGCGGTCATAGAGGTCTGTTGCCACTAGGCGGTGACCGTTGCCTTATGGAGGTACTTGGCCTCCCACTGCTCATAGTCGGGAGTAAAGTACCGGAGTCGGACCTTCTTGTACTCCTTGGTGGAGTAGAGCGTGATGTACTCGGTGACGCCGGTCGCTTCGGCGATGGCCTCGGCCACTTTGGTGCAGTCCTCCACCTTGCGGCCGTGCAGCATGGTGAAGATGTTGTAGGGCCAGTCCTCGTAGGTGGGGCGCAGGTAGCAATGGCTCACCACGCTGAAGCTGGCCATGGTCTGCCCCACCTCCAGCGCGCGGTCCTCGGGCACCTTCCACACCGCCATGCCGTTGGCGGCGAACCCGGCCCGCCGGTGGAACAGGATGGCCGCATAACGCCGGAAGTGGCCGGTGGACTTCAGGTGCTCACCGCCCGCCAGCAACTCCTCCTCGGTCATGCCGGCGCTCTGCGCCGGCTTCAGGAAAGGCCGCGGCGTCAGCTCCAAGTCATCCTGCAGCGCCCGCACCACCCGGATGTCCGTGTCGGTCAGGGTGTAGCCGGTGGCCAGCGCCCGCTTATCGCTCGAGTACTGGGGCGTCGAGCGGCGGGTCGGGTCGGCCTCGCCGGTCATGTCCAGCTCCACGCCAATCTTGAACAGGCGGAGCGTCGGCAGGATGCGGGTGGAGGTGGCGCCCGCCAGTTCGTGCAGCCTGTCCACCGTGGCCTCAATGTCGGTGTCGGGCGGCGTGGCCACCGTGAACCACAGATTGAAGGCGTGGTTGCGCTTGTAGTTGTGGCTGACTCCAGGGTGGCTGTTCACCACTTTGGCGGCCGCCTCCAGACGCTCGGGCGCCACCGACATCGCCACCAGCGTGCTCTTGTACCCCAGGGCACGGGTGTCGAAGATGGCGCTGATCTGGCGGATGACCGTGTCGGCCTTCATCCGGCCCAGCCGTGCGATCACCTCGTCCTCGCTCAGGCCTAGGCGCTGGGCCAGGTCCTCGAACGGACGCACCACGCCGGGGAACTCCCCTTGCACGATGTTCAGGAGCTGCTTATCGGTCTCGTCGAGCTGGATCATGCGGTTCGGCCTCTCCATAGGGGCGGGCTGGCGCCCACCGGCAGTCATCGCCACCAGTATAGCGCTGCGACTGCCGCGCGCGTGATGGTGGGACAGCAGGCCTTCCGAAAGGAGTATTAGAGGGCGGGCGGGTGGGATACGCCGTTCTGGGATCCGATCCTGCAACCCAGGCTCGTGGTTCGACGGGCTCACCACGAGCGGGTAAAGGGCGGCGCGGCCGGGACTCCATGGCGGACTTCACGCCATGGGGTCCTGAGGCGTTCGACACCGAAGTATCTGGCCGGGTGAGCGCGCCCGATGGGGTTTGACACGGAACATCGGCAGGCAGGGACTCACGCTGGGCCGTGTTGAACAGACCCTGAAGGCCAGCAACGTCAGAAGCCCGCAGCACGGCAGGGCGCGCATCCCTTGCAATACTGCGGGCCTCATTTGAGCGGGGTCGGCGGTCGATACGCGGGCTAGAACCCCCGGAACGGCCGGGACAGCCAACTCTCATAGTCGAAGCCAGCTTTGACGGCGGTCTTCACTTTCATGGTGAGCCTCCTCCTTTCCCCTCCGCGACTGGCGCCACGGTACCACAAGCCCCCCGCGGTCGCGCTGCGACTGCCCACCCGTCAGCGAGCGGCCTTGATGCCCTCGATGTGTGTCCAGGTACCGGTGATGGAACCGGGGAACACGTAGTCGGACACGAACTTCGGGTTGACGATCGCCACCGTGGGCAGCCAGAACAGCGGCACGAAGTGGTTGGCGGTGAACAGCTTCTCGCCCACGTCCCGCCACATCGGGTCCTGCGCGTCGAAGTCCATGGTGTTGCGGATCTTGTCCAGCACCTGGTCCACGTCGGCCTGCTCGGGCCCCGGATTGCGGTGCTGCAGCGACGACCCATAGTTGAAGATGCCCGTCCACGGCGTGGAACTGGTGGCCGAGATAGTGATCTCGTTGTACACCTGGGGATTGCCGATGGGGTTGGGCGGCGGGTCGCCGGTGCGCAGCGTAACGTCGACACCGGCGTTCCGCCAGTAGGCGCCGACGGCTTCTGCCACGTCTTGCGCGGCGGCCAGGCCGGCCACCGGCGCCACCCGCAGGTTCACCTTCAATGGGTTGCCGGCGCTGTAGCCGGCCTGGGCGATGAGGGCGCGGGCGGCCGGCACGTCGAAGCCGTAGAGTTCGGGCCACCGCTTCTCCCACGATGGATCCCAACCGGGCCGAGTGGGATGTAGCGGGTTATTGATCATGCGTTCGCCCTTGCCGCCGAACAGCGACTTATTAAGCTCGTCGTAGTTCACGCTCTTGGCGAGGGCGCGGCGCACGCGCACATCGGCCAAGGGTGACGTGGGGTCGATATAGCCGAGGGCGGGGTTCTTAGTGTCCTTGAACTGGCAGCACTGGAAGGCGACGAAGGCCCGGAACGCCGGCACCCTGCCCTGGACGGCCTTGAACCCCTGGATGACCGCCTGCTTCTGCAAGTCCTCGGGCAGGTCGGTGAGCTGCACTTCGCCCGCCAGCAGGGCGGCCATGCGGGTGGAGGCCTCCTTCACCCAGCGGAACTCGAAGGCCGGGAACTCGGCGTCGGTGCGCCAGTGCTTGTAGGGCACGCGGGTGAAGCGCACGTACTGGCCCTGCACCCGCGTGTCGTACTGGTAGGGCCCGGTGCCGGCCAACGCCTCGCCGTTCATCGGCGGGATGCCGGTCTTCTCGTAGGACTGGCTGCTGAACATGGATGCGCCGCCGAACTGATCGGTGCCGAACTCCATCACCAGCCCGCTGGCCTCCTTCAGGTGATAGACCACCTCGTAGTCGTTCACCACCTCCACGTCTTTCAGCAGGCCGCGCCAGTAGATGGAGCTGCTCTGGATGGCGGCGGCGGGCTCGTCCTTCACCTTCTCGCGCATTTTCACCACCACGTCTTTGGCGGTGAACTCGCCGTTGTCCTTGTGGAACTTCACGCCCTTGCGGAGTTGATAGCGGATGTCGTTGGTCTTGGTGTCGATCTGCCAACCGGTGGAGAGCACCGGCACGATCTTGCCGGTGTTGGCGTCCACGCCCATCAGGCTCTCGTACATCGGGTCGAGCGGCCACTCGTTCGGCGTGTTCAGGTGGCGCACGTCCTGGTATTCGATGCCAGGCTGCTGCAGGGCGAACACCACCCGGTCGAGCTTGGGCGCCGCCGCCGCGGGCGCCTGTCCCCCGGCGTCGGCCGCGGGTTGCGGCGGGGCGCCGCCCCCGGCCGACCCGCACCCCATCGCCAGTGTGAGGGTGGTGGCGAACAGGCCCAGGGCGAGCGCCCGCGGCACGGCCGCAGTTATCCGCCGCCCTGCGCTGTCGCCGGCTGTGTGCTGTATGTGTGTCATGGTGCTTCTTACCCGGCCGCGACTTCGGGCTCGAGCTGTGCGGCGGCGGCCATCTCTTTGCGCGCCTCGCGCTCGACGCTGGTGCCCTTGAAGAAGTCGGGATTGGTGCGCCCGTGCAGGTGCACCGAGTTGGCAAAGGTGAAGTCGCGGAAGTCGTTGGTGGTGATGAGGTTATGCTCCACCATCTCGTAGGCCTCGGGCAGCACGTCCGACATGTCGGGCACGTCCCAGTGGGAGACATCGGAACTGAAGAGGGCCTTCAGGCGGCCGGGCATGCGGGGGTCGAAGGCCCAGGCGGTCGCAGGATCGTCGGCCTCACACCCGAAGTAGAAGTTGCGGGTGTACAGGTCCACGATGTCGCGCTTGGTGCGCACGCCCGACGCTGCGTAGTCGTCCAAGCACTCCGTCTCCTGCTCCGTCCGCTCGGCCAGCCGCAACGTCTCGATGATCTGGTCGCCCTTCTCCTTCAGCCGTCCGTAGCCGTAGCGCTCGATGAGTTGCTTCAGCTCCGTCACGTCGAGGTTGGTTGGCTTCAGGTGCTTCTCCATGGCGGCGAAGTTGCGCTTCTCCCAGTGGCCGATGAGGTCGCACAGGAGGTTCTGCGCGTAACCGGCGCCGCCCTCCAGGAAGGCGAAGTTGAGGTTGGGGAACCGGCGCGTCACGCCGCCCAGGAAGATGGCCTTGGTGGACGAGTGGTTGGCGTTGGCGAAGTGGCCGATGTGGTTGAACACGAAGTTCGTGATCGACGCCCGATCCACCCAGTCGGGGCTGCCCTGGTGCGCGGTCACGGCCACCTTCAGGTCCAGGCAGCGCTGCCACACCGGGTCGAAATCGGCGTCGTTATCCAGCCCCAGCGTATCGACATAGAACGGCACGCCGTTGATGGAGTCCTCATCCTTGGCATAGGCGGGGATGGGGCGGGAGAACGATCCGCGGAACATGGCCACCTTCAGGCCCAGCTTGCCGATGGCGTAGTCCAGCTCCGCGATCGCCTCCTCGGGCGTGTAGGCGGGGATGATGGCGGCGGGCGTGAAGCGGTCCATGTGGCCGGCGTAGAGGTCGGCCACCATGGTGTTGTAGGCCCGGCTGATCGCCCGCCGCTTATCGGCCTGGCCGATGCGTGAGGTGGCCAGGTTGAGCGTGGGGTAGACAATGGCGAAGTCGATGCCCAGCTCGTCGAGCCGGTGTGCCATGAGGCCGGGCAGCATGCCCGTGGCGAAGTCGAGCGTGTTGGCCGGCGAGGTCCACCAGCCGCCGCGCACAATGCGCTTCTGCCGCCGCTCCTCCCAACTGGCCTGCTGCCAGCGGCTCACGCGCCCGCCCGCCTGCAGGTACTCGGCCGCCATGTCGGCGCCGCCCACCTCGCGGATGTAGTCGGCGAACACCGGCGCCGACTCGATCCAGTGGCCGTCGCCGTCGATGACGGGATGGCCAAGCTGCGCCCTGATCTTCTCTCCCTCGCTCGGCATATCGTGCTCCTTTGGCGTGTGATGGGGTGCGAACGCGTCCGGGGTGGCCCTGGTGCGTCTCCGGGCGGCGCACCGGGTATTTGAGTGCGCGAATGTCCAGTGCCGGTACTATACGTCTAAGGCGAAGGGGCGGCAATGCGAGCACGAAAAAACGGGGCCGCGGTTGCGGCCCCGTTCGCTTCGCCGAGACGGGCGGTGGTTGCTAGACCTTGGTGAGGCGCAGGTAGGGCTTGACCGCCCGGTAGCCCTGCGGGAACAACTTGTCGGCGTCCTCGTTGCTGACGGCCGGCAGGATGACGACTTCGTCGCCCGACTTCCAGTTCACCGGCGTCGCCACTTTGTTCTTGTCGGTGAGCTGTAGCGAGTCGATGACCCGGAGCAACTCCTCGAAGTTGCGGCCGGTGGAGGCCGGGTAGGTGAGCATCAGCCGCACGGTGCCCTTGCCATCGATGATGAACACCGAGCGGACGGTGGCGGTACCGTTGGACTGCGGGTGGATCATGTCGTAAGCGGTGGCCACTTTGCGGTCGGCATCGGCCAGCAGCGGGAAGTTCATCGCGCTCTGCTGGGTCTCCTCGATGTCGCCCAGCCACTTCTTGTGCGACTCCAGCGTGTCGACGCTGAGGCCGATGACCTTCACGTTACGCTTGTCGAACTCGGGCTTCAGCTTTGCCGCCATCCCAAGCTCGGTGGTGCATACCGGGGTGAAGTCCGCCGGGTGCGAGAAGAGCACCGCCCAGCTATCGCCCTTCCACTTCAGGAACTCGATGGGCCCCTCGGTGGAATCCTGCGTGAAGTCGGGAGCTGCGTCTCCAAGACGTAGTGCCATAGTGTTTCACTCCTTGTGTGTTGTCAGACCAGTGCCCAATTGTAAATGGCCGAACTGCCGGCCGCGAACCCACTGCAGCGTCGCTCTTCCAGGGTAGCGACAATGGTAGCCAGCGGCCCGCGGCAGGGGCGACGCCAACCGCTGGCGAGACACGCCCCTGCTACACTTGACGGGGAGAAGGGGTGGAGCGGGAGACGGGATTCGAACCCGCGACATCCTGCTTGGGAAGCAGGCGCTCTACCACTGAGCTACTCCCGCGCTCTGTGCGCGATCGTAGGCAAGGCTACTCACGTTGTCAATCAACCTGCTCCAGCGCGCTGCGCTCTTGTTCGCCTGCGTCACCGCCGGGCTTGCGGTGGCCTGCGGACAGGCGGCCGCCGGCCCGTACGACTCGCCCGGTGGCCGCCTCTATCTCAAGAACTGCGCCACCTGCCACGGCGGCAACGGGCAAGGGGCCATCGGCCCGCCCCTGGGCGCCACCGGCCAGGCACAGCGCCGCTCCGATGCCGACCTCGCGGCCTTCATCACCGAGGGCATTCGCAACCCCGGCAAGCCCGAGATGCCGGGCTGGCGGGGGCGCATGACCGACCAGGAGATTGCGGACGTGATAGGGTTCATCAAGGGTATGTGGACCGATGCCCAGCGATCTGAGCAGAAGGCGCTGGGGGGCGGATGACGCTGCTGCGTAGCATCGCCATCGGCCTGCTCATCCTGCTGTGCGCTGGCTCCGCCATCCTGCTGGTCACCCACGAGGGGCGGGTCGCCATACGCACCGCCATGCTCATCCCCGAGGTGACACCCGGCAGCAGCTTCCGGCCACTGACCGCCATCAGCGAGCCGCCCGTTACCGGCGTGCTGCAGTACCCGTACACCGGTGGGGTTGCGCAGGGCACACTCTACCGGCCGGCGGGTCCCGGCCAGCACGGGGCGCTCATCATCACCCTCGGCGTGCACCCGGACGTTGATGATGCCGGCCTGCGCCAGTTCGCCCAGGCGGTCAGCCGGCAGGGGGCGGTGGTGTTGCTGCTCGACGGCATTGATGACGGACGGGTGGCCTTGCGGGAGGTCGACGCGCTGGTGGCGGCCTTCCGTTGGCTGCAGACGCAGAGCTACGTCAACCCGAAGCGCATGGGCTTCATGGGGTTCTGCGTCGGCGGGTCGATGGCGCTGCTGGCGGCCAGCGACCCCCGTATTGCCGGCGATGTGCGCTTCGTCAACGACTTCGGCGGCTTCTTCAGCGCCGAGAGCCTGTTGGAGGCCATGACCACCCGCAGCATCCCGGCCGAGAACCCGCTGCTGCCCCCCGTGCCCTGGCAGCCCCACGCCGACGCCTACCGCTGGTTCATCGACAGTGTCATCGCCGCCGCGCCCGATGCGGCCGACCGTGAGACGCTGCGGGTGCTGTCGCGCCGTGACTTCGCGATCGCGCCGGCCGAACGCGCCCTGTTCACGCTCACCGTGCGGGTTGTGGTAGACCTGCTGGCCAACCGCGACCCCGATGCCGTCCCGGAGCTGTACGAGCAGCTTCCGCCCGCGCTACGGTCGCAGCTTGCCGCCATCTCGCCCGATCGGGCCTTCGACTGGCTGACCGCCAAGGTGTTCGTGATGCACGACCGCAACGACACCTACGTCCCGGTCAGCGAATCGCGCCGCCTCAACCAGGCGCTGGCGGCCTACCCCCGCCGGGTCTACACCGAGTTCGCCAGTTTCGAGCACGTCGTGCCCGCGTCGTCGTTCGGCAGCTTTGCCAGCCTGCCCGAACTGGCCAAACTGTACTATCACATGTACCTCGTGCTGCTGGAGCTGTCATGATGGACGCCCTCACCTACCTGGCCGACCTCGCACAGCCGCCCTCCGCGCCATTCCGCGAGGCCGCGGTGGTGGCCCGCATTGCGGTGCACCTGGATGCGCTGGGCGTGCCCTGGCAGCGCGACGCTTATGGCAACACGCTGGCGCGGGTACAGCGCGGCACGCCCGCCACCGCCTTGGCCATGGTAGCCCACACCGACCACCCGGCGTTCGAGGTGGCCGGCGCCACGGCGGAGGGCATCACCGGCGCGCTGCTGGGCGGCGTGCGGCTGGAGGCGCTGCCCGCCGGCACGCCGCTACGGCTGCACAGCGGCGGGGCATGGCATCCCGCCACCCTGCTGTCAGCGGAACGTACCGCTCAGGGCGGTGGCGTGACGCTGCGTATCGAGGGGCCGGCCGGCGTGGTGGCGGGCGACTGGGGCGTGTGGGAGATGCCGGAGTTCGAGGCCGACGGCGACCTGCTCCGCATGCGGGCTTGCGATGACCTGGCAGGGTGTGCCAGCATCCTGGCGGCGCTGGCCTCCGCTGTGGCAGGCGACTGGCCGGTGGACCTCACCGGCGTGTTCACCCGGGCCGAGGAGGTGGGGCTGGTGGGCGCCACGTTGGTGGCCCAGCAGGGGCTACTGCCCGCCGATACCGTGGTGGTATCGGTGGAATCGAGCCGGCAACTGCCGGGCGCAGTGCAGGGCGGGGGCGCGGTCATCCGCGTTGGTGATGTGCGCAGCACCTTCCACCCTGAGGCGGAGGCGCTGCTGCGGGCGGCGGCGGACGCGCTGCGAGCGGCTGACCCCACCTGGAAGGTACAGCGCCAGCTCATGAGCGGCGGCACCTGCGAGGCCACGGCCTTCGCCGCCTATGGCTATCGCACCACCGGCATCGCACTGCCGCTGGGCAACTACCACAACGTGCCCGACGCCGTGTACGATGGCCCCGCGCCAGCGGGCGATGCGGCCAGGGTGGCACCGGAGTTCATCCATCGCGACGACTTGGCCGGGGCCGCCCGCCTGCTGGCCGAGGCTGCAAGGGTGGCGGCCGGCCCCACGCCCGATACCACCCGTACCCGCCTGGAAGCGCTGTCGGCCGAGTTCGGCGCCCGCCTGCGCGACAGCCACGTGTGAAGGGCAACTACCGAGAGAAGCGCCTCAACGCCACCGGGACGTAAGCAGACAAGCGAGGGCCGACATGACCACCACCGTTTCCAGCAACCTCTACGTCGCCGCGGCCCGCCTGGGCCCCACCACCCAGGGCGGCCTGTACCGCCGCACCGCTTCTCGCAGCGGCTGGGAGCGTCTGACCGATGGCTTGGCGGAAGAGCACGTCTATGCAGTGACGGTGCATCCGAAGGACCCCGCCACGGTGTACGCGGGCGCCAAGGGCGGCCTGTACCGCAGCACCGACCGCGGTGACCACTGGCACCGCACGGCGCTGCCCATGGAGGCCGGCGAAGTGTGGGCGGTGTGCATGCATCCCGCCGACCCCCGCATCATGTACGCGGGCACGTCGCCCACCGGCGTATGGCGCAGCGACGACGCGGGCGCGCGCTGGCGCCGGCTGCCGGGCGCGGCCCAGCCCGACCGGGTGAAGATGGAGTTCGCCTGCCGCGTCATGCGCTTCGCTGTCGACCCCAGCCAGCCCGACGCCGTGTATGCGGCGCTGGAGGTGGGCGGGGCGATCCGCAGCCTGGACGGCGGCGAGCACTGGGACGACTGCTGCGCCGGCCTGCTGCGCCTGGCCGAGCGGCCGCACCTCAAGAGCCAGATCCAGAGCGATACGGACACGGAAGGCATGCTCGACGCCCATGCGCTGGCGGTCAGCGCCGCGAGTCCGGGCACGGTGTTCCTGGCGGTGCGCATGGGCCTGTTCCGCAGCGCCGATCGCGGCGCGGGTTGGGAAGACATGGAGGTGGGACGCTTCTCGCCGCTGACCTACGCGCGCGACGTGCGGGTGTCGCCGCAGGACCCGCGGGTGCTCTACGCCTGCCTCAGCCCGGCGTCTCGCAGCCACGACGGTTCGCTGTACCGCAGCGCCGACCTGGGCGAGACCTGGGCCCGCTTCGACCGCGGTGTCAAGGCCGACGCCACCATGATGGCGCTGGCGCTCGACCCGCGCGATCCGGCGCAGGTGCACAGTGTCAGCCGCTGCGGCCAGGTGTTCAGCACCGGCGACGCCGGCACCACCTGGCGCGAAGAGCGCCTGCCCGCCGCGGTCCAGGACGTCTACGCCATCGCCTGCGGCTGACCGCCTAGGTTCTCCCCCCTCCGAGGCGGGATCTAGAGGGCGGTCTAAGCTCTGGGGGGGTAGGCGCGCGCCGTTCTTCCCCCTGCCTAGGGGGAAGCTAGATGGGGGTCAGCCCGGCGGGTCGGCAAAGCCGTCGTCGGAGGTAGCCGACGCCTATGGCCCGCCCGTCTGAGCGAGTCCAAGGACGGGCCTAGACCTACCGGCTGGCGATCGTCCGAGCGTCCACCCAGGTCCCGTGGTGCGACAGGCACCGTCCTGAGCTTGACGAAGGGCTCACCACGAATGAGTGTCCGAAGGCTGCGGGCCTGCTACCGCTGGGCCGCCAGTAACTCCACCAGCCCGTCGGGGAACAGCACGCGGCGGCCGGCCAGAAAGTCGTCGAGCGGCACCCAGATGGCGTGGGTATTGTCGTGGCGTTCGAAGAACGGGATGTCGCCGGCATAGACGGCCGTGTCGGTGAAGCGGGCGCGGTGCACGAACACGATCTCGTGCCCAGGGTTGCCGTAATGCACGAACCGGTTCTCCATGATGCCGACCAGGCCGGTGGTCTCGGCCTCCAGGTCCAACTCCTCCTTGATCTCGCGGATCAGCGCCTCGGTGCTGTGCTCGCCGAACTCGATGCCGCCGCCGAGGGGCCGGTAAAAGATGAGGTCGCGTTTGGGGTCGCGACCTTCGAACACCAGGATACGGTCCTCGTGCTCGAAGAGGCCGAGGGCCAGGGGGCGTGGGTACAGGGGTGGGACAAAGGGTGGCATGGATCTAGCATACCGCGGGATGGGGCCGGTGCTTCAGGAGCCAAGCTTTCGGAGGTGTGCAGGCTTAGGCCGGTGCTATTAGGTATCGATTCGGCGGACGGGCGCGTCCAGTGGGCGTGGGTAGTCAATGGCAACACCATGGGCTTCACCCCTCCCACTTGGGCTCAAGTCCCGCTGATCAGCGAGACGGACTCAGCACGGGGTCAACTCGGCCTGCGGAGGAGTCTACACTGGGGTCGCCTCGTCATTGCGAGCCGTCCGACGGCGTGGCAATCGTGGAGTCGAAGCAGTCGCCGACGGTCGGGTTACTTCGAGTCCACGGTTGCCACGGCGGCCTTGCCGCCTCGCAACGACCATTGGACGACGGGCGGAAACCCTTGGTCACCGCCCGAGGCGAGCGCCGCCGTAGACAAACGCGCCGCGGGCGCCGGGCAGTTTGCCCTTCAGCGCCAACACCCGGCCGTGTTGCACCACAGCGAAGCCGTAGCGCTGGCGCAGTTCGTCCAGGGTCTGGTTCAGCTTCAGGCGTTCGGCCTTCTCGGGCTGGAACAGGCTGAGCTGCAGGCCGCCGGTCACCAGCCGCTGTGCCCCGGCGCCGATCAGCCGCACCGGCTCGCGCCGCTCGTCCAGTGCGGTATCGAGCATGGTGGCGGTGGCTTGGTAGAGCACCTGCTGCTCGTCGCTGGGTTCATCGAGCGTGTGCTGCCGGCTAATGGTCTGAAAGTCGTAGTACCGCAGGTTGAGCACGGCGGCCTCGGCCCGGTGCTCCATGCGGCGCAGCTCGGCGGCCACCCGCTCGGTCAGCACGTACAGTGTGCTGCGCAGGCGCTCGCGGTCCAAGGTGTTCTGGGCCAGTGTGGTGTTGCGGCTCACCGACTTGGCCCCCGGCCGGTGCTCCACGACAGCCGACGCGTCCTGCCCGCGGGCCAGCCGGTGCAGCACCTCGCCGTGCGCGCCGAACAGCGCCCGCATGGCCGGCACTGGCTGCGCCGCGATCTCGCCGATGGTGTGGATGCCGTACAGCTTGAGCTTGGCCTCCACCTTAGGGCCCACCAGCGGCAGCTCGCGGGCCGGCAGCGGCGCCAGGAACGCCGCCTCATGGCCGGGCGGCACCACCACCAGGCCGTCGGGCTTCTCGCGGTCCGACGCCACCTTGCTCACCACCTTGGCGGTGGAGACACCGATGCTGGCGGTGATGCCAAGGTCGTTGCTGATCTGGTCCTTGATGGCGCGGGCGGCGGTGGCGCCGTCGCCGTGCAGCGTCTCGAAGCCAGTCAGGTCGACCCACGCCTCGTCGATGCTGAACGCCTCCACGAACGGCGAGTACTGATGCAGGATGTCGTTGAAGGCCTCGGAGACGGCCTGATAGATCTCGTGGTTGCCGGGGATGAAGGTGGCATCGGGACAGAGGCGGTAGGCCAAGCCCACCGGCTGCGCCGTTCTAACACCGCGCGCTCGCGCCTCGTAGGAGGCGGAAGCCACCACGCCGCGTCCGCCGGGGTGGCCGCCCACAATGACCGGCCGCCCCTTCAGGCGCGGGTCGAGCATCTGCTCCACCGAGGCGAAGAAGGCGTCGAGGTCGATATGAAGGATGGTGCGTTGCGACACCGGCCTACCTCAGCGTTATTAGAATAAGTGTTCTAGTATGCGCGCAATGGTGGCGGAGCGCAATGGCCGGTTGTTGGTGCGATGTTGGCGCTGGCGCTTACCAAGCGACGCACCGCGTGGGTTCGTAAGGGCGCAATGCGTTGCGCCCGTGGGCCGCGTCGGATGGGCCGGCGGTGGCCTGTGTGGGCGTGGTGCGCATTGTCCGGCTGGTGCGGGCGTCATGAATGCCGCCCCTACGAAAACGGCTGCCGCGGTCCGGCTCTAGTTCGTAGGGGCGCAATTCATTGCGCCCGCTGGCCGCGTCGGATGGGCCGGCGGTGGCATGTGTGGGCGTGGTGCGCATTGTCCGCCTGGTGCAGGCGTCATGAATGCCGCCCCTACGAAAACGGCTGCCGCGGTCCGGCTCTAGCCCTCAGGTTATCGTCGTTGCGAGGAGCCGAAGGCGACGTGGCAACCGTGAGGTCGAGGCTGCTCGGGACCGGCTGTTGGCGCTTGGCCGGATCTGCCCGCCACGATTGCCACGCCGTCGGACGGCTCGCAATGACGATTGGAGGGCGGGCCTGCGGAGTGAGCGAGCGCACCGCTACGCGTCATTCCCCGCCCAGGAACACAGACCCTATGAGCCAGATGCCGGAGACGATGAACAGGCCGGCGGCGATCACCTTCACCAGTCGCTCCGGTATACGCTTGCCGGCCGCCATGCCCACCACAACGGCGATGCCGTCGGCCAGCACCATGCCGGCGGTGGAGCCCAGCCATACGGGCACAGGTTCTCGCAGGTGGCTGGCCAGCGTGACGGTGGCCAGCATGGTCTTGTCGCCGAGTTCCGCGATGAAGAAGGTGACGGCGACGGTGAGGAACGGGCCGAGGGCGCGGCGGCGGCCGCCGGTCTCTTCCTTGTCGTCCAGCTCGTCGCCGCGAATGGTCCAAAGGCCAAAGCCGATGAACGCAAGGCCCGCCAATACGGCCACCCACTGGTGCGGGATGGTGAGGCCCAGCACCTCGCCGATGGCCACCGAGAACAGGTGCACCACCAGCGTGGCCACCGTCACCGCGCTGATAACGATGAAGGGCGAGAACCGGGTGGCGAAAGCCAGCGCCACCAGTTGGGTCTTGTCGCCCATCTCGGCCAGAAAAATGAACGTGAACGCCTGCAGAAACGCCGCCATGACCTGCCTCCTATGTTCGCCGGCACAAAAAAAGCCAGACGGCCGGGCCGGGGTGCAAAACACCCCAGGCCCGAACGTCTGGCTGAGTCAGCAATAGCGCTAACCGGCGGAGCCAGGGCGTTACCGCCCAGTTTGTTGACTCCGCCCGCGGTCTGAGACCGGCAGTTACTCCCGCTCGGAACTCTCTGAGTATACCGCAACCGGCGGCGGCGGAGCGTGCTGCTCGCGGCCGGCGAACCACCATATCGCAGCGATCACGGCAAGGGCCGGCGCCAGCGCGAGCACGGCCAGCGGCGCCGGGTTGGCCGGGTCAAGCAGGCTGGCCAGCGAGTGCACCATGAGCACGGGTATGGACACCACCGTCTGTAGCGCACCGGCTGCCAGCGGCAGATAGAACACGCCCAATAACGCCAGCAACCCTATCCGCCCGGCAAGATCTCGTGAAAGTCGGGGCCTGTGCATCATACCGCCTCAATTCATCTCATCCCTAGGTCCAACACCCGCAACGCCAAGCCAGGCGGCGCCGGCGCCGGGCGAGCCGCCTGTCGTCTTGGAGTATGGTGCGCTGGATGTAGCGTTAGTGCAGTGAGGCCCCTCACGTTTGCCAGGCGCTTGTGCTACCGCAGGTCGCGCTCCGTCAGCATCGAGATGAACACGTCCTCGAGGCTGGGGGCAATGGTGCGGAACGCTGCCACCTGTACACCCGCGGCCTCGAGGGCCGTTTGCACGGTGGCCGGCGCGGCGCCAGGGCGCAGCACCAGGTGGAACTTGAGGCCGTGCGGCGTCACCTCCAGCACGTCGGGGCGCTGCTCCAGCACCGCCAACGCCGCGGCCGAGGGCGCACACTCCAGCTCCATCAGCTCACCGCCCAGGGCGGTCTGCTTCACCCGGTCGGGGGTGTCGAGCGCTATCAGCTTGCCTGCGTACATGATGGCCACTCGGTGCGCCTGCTCCGCCTCGTCCAGGTAGTGGGTGGTCAGAAACACGGTGACGCCCGTCTGCGCCAGGCCGTAGATCATGCGCCAGAAGCGGCGGCGCGACACCGGGTCTACGCCAGCGGTCGGCTCGTCCAGGAACAGCAGCGGCGGTTCGTGCACGATGGCGCACCCCAGCGCCAGCCGTTGCTTCCACCCGCCCGAGAGCTGGCCCGCCAGTTGCCGCTCCCGCCCCTGCAGGCCCGCCATCGCAATCAGCTCGGCAATGCGGGCCTCGGCGCGGCGGGCGGGAACGCTGTACACCCCGGCGTAGAAGTCCAGGTTCTCGCGCACCGTCAGGTCCTCGTACAGGCCGAAGCGCTGCGACATGTAGCCGATGGACTGCTTGATGCGCTCGCCGTCCACCGCTACGTCGTAGCCCAGCACCTCGCCGCGGCCGGCCGTCGGCGCCAGGATGCCGCACAGCATGCGGATGGTGGTCGTCTTGCCGCACCCGTTGGGTCCCAGCAGTGCGAAGATCTCTCCCTGCGCTACGTCGAAGGTCACGCCGCCCACCGCCCGGAAGTCGCCGAAGCGGCGTTCCAGGTCGCGCACGGTGATGACCGCGGGTGGCGCCGCCACTACGCCAACTGCTTCCGGAAGCGCAGCGCGCTGATGACAAACACCGCAATGCCCAGCACCGCCAGCGGCCACACGTCGGGCCACAGCACGTCGACGCCCACGCCCTTCAGCATGATGCCCCGCAGGATGCGCAGGTAGTAGGTGAGCGGCACCACCCAGCCCACCGCCTGCAGCGGCAACGGCATCGCCTCGCGCGGGAACACGAACCCCGAGAGCAGGATGGAGGGCAGCAGCATGAACAGCGCCGCCTGGGTGGCCTGCCCCTGCGTCTGCGAGATGGTGGAGATGAACAGCCCCGTGCCAAGACTGCTCACCAGAAACAGCAGCGACAGCACGTAGAACGCCGCCAGGCTGCCGGCGAAGTCCACCCGGAACCAGAACACGCCGACCGCCAGCGCCGCCGTGATGTTGGCCAGCGCAAGCACCGTGTATGGCAGCAGCTTGCCGGCCATCAGCTCCCACGGCTTGATGGGCGACACCAGCAACTGCTCCAGCGTGCCCCGCTCCCGCTCGCGCACTAGCGCGAAGGTGGTGAGCAGCAGCGTCTGCATCTGGAGGATCAGGCCGATAAGGCCGGGGATCATGAAGGTGACGCTGGCCATGCCGGGGTTGTACAGCACCGTGGGGCGCAGGTCGATGGCCGCCACGCTGGGGCCGGCGGGCTGTCCCAACCGCTGGGCGCGCTGGGCCTGCAGCGCCGCCCCATGCACCGAGGCCACCGTCGCCGACGCGAACAGCACCGTCTGTGCGTAGTTGGGGTCCGACCCGTCGACCACCACCTGCACGGTGCCGGGGCGGCCGGCCTGCAGGTCGCGCGAGAAGCCGGCGTCGAGTACCAGCCCGGCCTTGGCGCGACCCTGGTCGATGGCGGTGCGGACGGCGTCGGCGTCCATCGTCGAGCCCACCAGGTCGAAGTAGCTGGAGTTGCGGAGCGCCTCCACAAAGCCGCGGCTCACGCTGTCGTTCACGGGGTCGTAGACCACCATTGGTATGTGGTCGACGGTGGTGTTTATGGCATAGCCGAACATCAGGAGTTGCATCGCCGGCAGCGCCAGCACCATGGCCAGGGTGCGCCGGTCGCGCAGGATCTGGATGAACTCCTTGCGGGCCAGCGCGAGAACCCGCTGCAGCATGGCGCTAACGGGCGAAGCGGACCGAGGCGCTCATGCCCGGCTTCAGGCGGCCATCGGGCCGCTCGACCCGCACCTTCACCGCGAACACCAGGTTGGCGCGGTCCTTGGCGGTCTGCACGTTGCGGGGGGTGAACTCCGCCTGGCCGGCCACCCAGGTGACGGTGCCGGGGAAGGTTTCGCCGGGGAGGGCGTCGGCCTGCACCATGGCAGGGTCGCCCACACGCACCAGCGCCAGGTCGCGCTGCAGCACGTACACCTTCATCTCCAATTGCTGCATGTCGGCAATGGTCAGCAGCGGCGCCCCGGCCACCGCCACCTCACCGGGTTCGATGGACCTCCGCAGCACCGTGCCCGTTAGCGGCGCGCCGATGGTGTACTTGGCCTGCTGCAGCGCCAGCACCTGCTGCTCGGCGGCCGGCGCCTGCGCCATTTGCACCCGCACCACCGCGTCGTCCAGCCGCACCAGGGGCGCTCCCGCTCTCACCGCGTCGCCCTCGCGCGCCAGCACCGCCGTTACCCGCGCCGTCACCTCCGACGCCACCGCCACTTCGACGGCGTCGAGGGTGCCCAGGGCCACACCGTCGCCCGCGCCGGGGGCCAGCCGCTGAGCGCCCACGTACGCGGCCGCGGCCACAACCAGCACCGCCAGGGGCAGCAGGATGCGCAGTGGGCGGCGGGGACGGGCCGGAGCGTCGGGTGTATGGGAGGGCAGGGATACATCGGCCATGGGTGGTTGTAGTATAGGCCACCCCCCTCCGCCCCTTGCCGGTTGGTGTGCTGCCCCGTACCCTGCGTAGGTGTCTCCCCGCGACTACGCCCTCCTCTTCAGCCTCGGAGCCCTCTGGGGCGCGTCCTTCCTCTTTATCAAGGTGGCGCTGTTCGACCTCTCCCTGTGGACGGTCGTGTTCGCGCGCGTGGCGCTGGGGTCGGCGGGCCTGGCGGTGTTCGCAGCGGTGACCCGCGTAGCCGATGCCAAGCCGGCGGCGCTGCTGCGCAATTGGCGCGGCGCGCTGGTGCTGGCGCTGTTCAGCGGGGTGTTTCCCTACGTGCTCATCACCGGCAGCGAGTTGTTCATCCCCAGCGGCAGTGCGGCCATCCTGAACGCTACCTCACCGCTGTTTTCGGCGCTGCTGGCGCTGGTGGTGGCACGCGGCCAGACGGAGGAGCGGCTGACCGCCGGGCGGGTGGCAGGCCTGCTGGTGGGGTTTGGGGGCGTGGCGCTACTGCTGGCGCGCCCCGCCGCCGCGCCCGATAACCACACCGCTTCCACACTAGACCTGCTGGCCGGACACGGGGCGGTGATAGCCGCCTCACTGTGCTACGCCATTGCGGCGCTCTACACCCGCCGCCATCAGATGGACGTGGCGCCGGCCGCCCTCTCGCTGGGCCAGAACTTCACCGCCGCCGTCATCATGCTGCCGCTCATGCTGGCGTTCGGCGGCCCGTTCGTGATGCCCGGCGGGGCCGCCATCGGGGCCATCCTGGGGCTGGGGCTGCTGAATACCTCGCTGGCCTACCTCATCTACTACGCGCTGGTGAGGAGCGCCGGCGCTACCCGCGCCCTGTCCGTCACCTACCTGCAGCCGGCCACCGCCCTCGTCTACGGCGCGCTGCTGCTTTCGGAGCCGGTGACGTTCGTGCAGATCGGCGGGCTGGCGGCAATTCTCGGGGGAGTGGCGCTGGCCACCCGGCGCTAGCCCGCGCCGGCTAGCCCAGGTGATGGGCCGCTACGGCCTGCAACCGGTGCGGTAACTGCCGAGGACATTGAAGACAATGGGCGGGCACGATGTGCCCGCCCATCCTTTGCTCCGTTGCACCCAACGCGGCCAGCGCGATGCGCGCCGGTCGCAGCTTTAAAGTGCCTTCACGGCCTCCAACACCTCGCTCACGTGGCCGTCCACCTTCACGCCCTCGAACACCTTGCGGATGGCGCCGGTCGTATCGACCACGTAGGTGGTGCGCTTGGCGCTGCCGCTGTCGCTGGCAATGCCCAACTCAGTGACCAGCGGCGTGCCGTCGGCCAGTACGGGGAAGGTGGCGGAACAGGTGGTGGCATGCTTCTGCTGTGCCGCCATGCCGTCCACGCTCACGCCCAAGATCACGGTATTGAGTGCGTCAAATTCTGCCCGACGGGCAGAAAACTCAGTGGTTTCGCGCACTCACCCAGGGGTGTTCGCCTTCGGGTAGAAGAACACCACCAGGTTCTTGTCGCCGCGGTACTGTGCGACGCCTACGGTCGCGCCCTCATGTGAGGTGGTGGTAAAATCCGGGAACTGCTCGCCTGCCTGCGCCATGTTGAATGCCTCCGAAAGATGATGCGTGCGTAGTGTAGTGCGGCGGCCTGCGGGGGTGCAACGCAGGCAGTAGTGGCCGCAGGGAGCGGCGTCAGCTTGAGGCGCCGCCTGATCGGACTTAGAACGGGTTGTGGAGCCGGTCCGGTTCTGAAGGCTAGCCCTGGCCTGGGCCCATTGGCTGCTCGGTCACAAGCGTGTTCTGAAGGGCCACCACCTGCCAGATGCCAGGGCTGGTAACCGCTAACACCATGGTGTACATGGCCTGGTGGTCGCCGGCCACTGGACCCGCCGGCACGTGAAGCTGTGCCTCGACCTGCGCCACAACGGCGCCGTTGGCAAGGTAGCGGGCCCGCTTCAGGTGGTACGCCACCTGGCTGCCCTTGTAGATAGTGTCCAGGACCTGCTGATGGCCGGCGGCAATAGCGGCCTGCCCCGTGTGGTACTCGCCGCGGATGTTCACGAAGTCGGCGTCGGTGGCGAAGGACGCCGCGAAATCGGAGCCGCTGCCGGCATTCCATGCCTTCATGAGCTGCCGGGTGAAGGCCTCGGCGATCTTCTCGGATGCTGAACCGTTCATGATGTACTCCTTGTGCTGTTCCGGATGACGATCGGGCGCCTACTGAGGCGCGGTATCGAGGGTAGTATGCAACGCGGCGAACTGCCAGCCGGCCGGCCGCTGCACCGCCACCAGCGTCAAGATGGCCTTGTACTCACCGGCCATCGGCCCTCCCGGCACCGTGAGCAGCGTCCGGGCGTTGGCCACCGCCACCGCCGGCGCGACCTCCGTGGCGGTGATTAGTGTATAGGCGTTCTTGCTGCCACGATAGATGCCGTCGAAGAGCTGTTTGTGCAGTTCTGCGATCATGCCGCGGCCCACGAGATAGTCGCCACGTACGGTGACAAAACGCGCGTCAGACGTGAAGCAGGCGGCGAACGCTGCGGCGGCGCCGGCGTTCCAGGCTGTTTCGAGTTGGGCAACCAGCGTGGCGATCTGCTGTTCGAGGTCGGTCAAGGTCATAACTGGCTCCGGCTGAGAGGAACGTTCGGGTCTCTTCGCTGACGGCTCTGGTCTATCCCTGCGCGTATGCCTGCCGCAGGGCGGCGATGTCGATTTTCACCATCTTCATGAGGGCGTCGAAGACCGCCTTCGACTTCTCGGGGTTCCCGGACTGCATCAGCTCGCCCAGGGCAGTGGGGACGATCTGCCACGACACGCCGAATTTGTCCTTGACCCAGCCGCACTGTTGGGGTTCTCCGCCCTCGGCGAGTCTAGCCCACAGCCGGTCGACCTCCTCCTGTGTCTCGCAGTTGGCGACCAGTGACATGCCCTGGGCGAAGGTGAAATACGGGCCTCCGTCCAGCGCCATGAAGTCTTGCCCGTCGAGTTGGAACGCCACATGGAGCACCTTGCCCTTCGCCACGGGGCCGTCCGAGTCGCTGCGCATAAGGCTCAGGATCTTCGAGTTCTTGAAGAGCGACACGTAGAGATTCACGGCCTCTTCGGTCTGGTCATTGAACGCGAGACAGGTAACGATTTTCTGCACGTACGTCTCCTCTGGTCTGGCTGAGGCGTTCCGGTCGCGGTTAGTGGCCCACGTGGGCGGCCAGGGCGGTCTTGATGCGGGTGATGGCGTTCTCGGCGCGCGGGCTGACGAAGCGCTGGATGACCACGTTGACCAGGGCCGCCTGCCCCGCGGCGTTGGCCGCAAAGGCCCGCTCCATGGCCGGTCGCAACTGGTCGGCGGTCTCCACGTACTCGCCGTGGGCGCCCAGGCCCGCCGCCATCAGGTCGTAGCGCAGCTTGGGCGAGAGGTCGGTGGCCACGCCCCGGCCGTACACGCCGATCTGGATGCCGTTGTCGATGCCCCAGGTGCTGTCGTTGCCCAGCACCACCGTCACCGGGATCTGCTCGCGCAGGGCGGTCTCAAGCTCCATGGCGTTGAAGCCGAAGGCTCCGTCACCGGTGAAGGCCACCACCCGGCGCTCGGGGTGCGCCAGCTTGGCGGCCAGTGCGCTGGGCAGCGCCGAACCCAGCAGGCCGAGGTTCGGCAGATACCACCAGCGGCGGGGCAATTCGGCCTGGTGGTAGCCGCGGCCCAGGTGGCAGAAGTCGCCGCCGTCGAACACCAGGCAGTCGTCGGGCGTCAACAGTTCGCCGATCACCTGGTGCACGTACAGCGAGTGCATTGGGGCGTCGGACTTGGCGAGGCCGGCCGTCCACGTCGCCTGGTCGGCCTGGGCGGCACGCAGCGTGTCGAGCCATGGCAGGGCCTTCCAGGTGCGGCGGGCCGCCGCGTCGGCGAGCTGGCCCACGATGGTGGGCACGTCGCCCACGATGCCGACGTCGACACCACGGTTGAGGCCGATGCTGTCGGCGTCGGGTGCGATCTGGATGATCTTGGCGGTGGCGGCCACGGCGGGCGGGCGCAGGTAGGTGATGGTGTAGTCCTGCTTGCGGCCCAGCAGCAGCAGCAGGTCGGCCTGGGGCAGCAGGCGGGCGGCGCGGTTGAGGCCGCGCTCGAAGTAACCGAACACCTGGGGATGGCCATCGGGTACCACGCCGCGCGCCCAGTCCTCGGTGAACAGCGGGACCTTGGTGGTCTCGATGAAGCGGCGGAGGGCGGCGCCGCTCTCGTCGTAGCCGGCTGGGCCCTGCGCAATGACGTAGGGGCGCTCGGCCGCCTGCAGCAGGTCGAGCACGTGCTCCAGGTTGGCAGCGGGGGCGCCGGCGTGCTCCTCGAAGCGGGTCTGCTCCGGCGGGTACCAGCGCACCTCGCTCTCCTCGATCTCCAGCTCCTGCACATCCACCGGGATGGTGAGGTGCACCGGGCCGCGGCGGCCGCTGAAGGCCAGGCGGACGGCGCGGGCGATGAAGTCGGGGATGCGGCGCGGGTCGTGCACCATCCAGCTCGCCTTCACGAAGGGTTTGGCAGCCGCCACCTGGTCGATCTCCTGCATCGCGCCGCGGCCCAGTTCGCTCAGCTCGGCGCAGCCGCTGATGGAGAGCACCGGCGCTTCGCTATAGAGGGCGTAGGCCAGGCCGGGCAGGCTGTTGGCGAACCCAGGGGTGGTGTACATGGCCACGCCGAGCTGTCCGGTGGTGCGGGCGTAGACGTCGGCCATGTGCACCGCAGCCTCCTCGTGGCGGGTGCCGATGAACCGGAACGGGTAGTCGGCCATCACGTCGAGCACGGGCAGAATGTGGTCGCCGGCGATGCAGAACACGTTACGCACGCCCTCCTGCTGTAGGGCGCGGGCGATGAGGTGGGAGCCGCTGATTTTGGCCATGGGGAAGAAGCCTGCCTCTCAGATGATTGGCGTCAGTATCCGCGGTGCGTGCACGTGGGGGCAAGAGCGGGCGGTTACGGTAACTGTTCTACGCCAGAAACCGTAGCGCAGCGCCGGCCATGACCGCGACCCCGATCGGAAGGGCGGCCTCGTCCAGGTCGAAGTCGGGCGTGTGGACGGAGCGGGGACGCTCCCAGTCCGGGTGGCGTACCCCGAGGCTGAACATGGCGCCGGGCACCCGTTGCAGCACAAAGCTGAAGTCCTCAGACGCCATGCGAGCGGTGTCTTTGACGTAGGCGTCGGGACCCAGCAGGGCGCGGATGGTGTGCTCCACCAGGTGCGCCTCGGCCTCGTGGTTCACGACCGGCGGGTAGAGCGTGTGGTACTCCACGTCGGCAGTCGCCCGCATCGCGCTCGCCACGCCGTGCGCCAGTTCGGCGATGCGGCGCTCCAGGTGCCGCTGCACCCGGCGGCGGTAGGTGCGCACCGTCCCCTTCATCACCACCCGGTCGGGAATGACGTTGTGCGCCGCGCCTGCCACGAAGCTGCCGACGGTGACCACCGCTTGGTCCGAGGCGGCCGTCTCGCGGCTCACCAGCGTTTGCAGCATGGTGGTGAGGTGAGCCGCCACCACAATGGTGTCGACCGTGGCCTCGGGCCGAGCCGCGTGGCCGCCCTTGCCCCGGATGGTGATGGTGAACTCGTCGGCCGAGGCATTGCGGGGGCCGGCGGTCACCGCCACCTGCCCCGTCTTGTGGGCGGGCGACACGTGCAGGGCGAACGCACCGTCCACCGCGGGGTCATCAAGCAGGCCGTCGTCGATCATGCGCATCGCGCCGGCGCCGCCCTCTTCGGCCGGTTGGAACATGAACTTGACGGCGCCCGCGAACTGGTCGCGGCGTTCGGCCAGCAGTCGGGCCACGCCCAGCAGCATGGCGGTGTGGGCGTCGTGGCCGCAGGCGTGCATGAGGCCGGGATGCTCCGACGCGAACGGCAGGTCGTTGCGCTCCTGAATCGGCAGCGCATCCATGTCGGCCCGCAGCAGCACCGTCTTGCCGGACCCCGAACCGCGCAGAACGCCCACCACGCCGGTGCCGGCCACGCCGGTACGCACTTCCAGGCCCAGGTCCCGCAACCGTCCGGCCACCAGTGCGGCAGTACGCTGCTCCTGGTACATCAGCTCAGGGTGCTGGTGAATGGCACGGCGATCGTCCACGACGCCGGCGGCCAGCGCCTGGGCGGCGGCCAACAGGCCGGGTTCTTGGGCGGTGGTGGATGGCATTGCGATCAGTGTACGCCTGCGGTGCACAGCCAGGCAGCCGGTGCTCCCGTCATAGAGGGTGACGCCAAGGCGGGTGGTAGCATGCACTTATTGAAACCGATGACACCCTAAAGGACCGGGCGATGCGCATCGAGGAAATCACCAGCGCTGCGTTGCAGCTTGACCCCGACGAGCGGGCACGTCTCGCACGGACCCTCCTCTCGAGTCTCGAAGAGCTTTCAAGTGCCGAACTCACTGCCCTCTGGCTCGCAGAAGCGGTGCAGCGCGATGAAGAGATGGCTCACGGAGGTCTGACCGGCCGCAGTGCCGAGGACGTGCTTCAGGCTGTCCGACAACGGATGGCGTGAGCACCCCGGTTTCCTTCCACGCGCTGGCGTAGGCCGGTTTCTTCGACGCAGTGGGGTACTACAGCAGCATCAATCGCGAGCTTGCTCTCGCGTACATTTCTGCGGTTGAGCAGGCGACAATCTATGTGCGCGACTACCGCGCAGGTTCAGCTAGAATCGGCGGAGCTATTCGCCGGAAGCTGATCGACGGGTTCCCTTAGGTTTGTTGTACTCCGTTAATCGCAGCGGCATCCGCATCCTCGCAGTGATGAACCTACGGCGCCGCCCGTTCTACTGGCGGGGCCGAACCTAGCCTGACACAACCGCGGGGTGTCGGACCCTCCGCCCCACCTACGCCAGTGCCAGCAGGCACTCCGTGGATCAGGACGTAGGTTGCCAAATGAAATCCTCGGGGCTAGCTGGCCGGTTTGATGTTCCAGACGTGGGTGTAACCGCCGCTGAGCGTGCCTGGGAACTCCCACGCACCCACGATCTTCGGATTGACCGAAATCTCGTACGGTAGCCAGAACAGGTTGATGCTGATTGCCTTAGCGAAGGCAGTGTCGCCCACCTGTCGCCACAACTCCTCGCGCCGCTTTTCGTCGGTGGTCACCACAAGCTGGCGCAACACCCTGTCGATGTCCGGGTCCTCGACACCGCCGCCCCGGGTGCCCAGCGAGCTGTTGCGGGTGGTCCAGCCGGTCCAGGAGTTGGAGCCGGTGGAGGCGAAGGCGATGTGGTTGCTGTAGGCGAACGTCCGTTGCCGGTTGCTCTGTTCGGTGAGGTCGATGGACTGTAGGTCGACTTGAATGCCCACCGCCCGCAGGTAGCCGGCCGCGGCTTCGGCCAGGTCCTCGCCCCCCGCGATGCCGGTGGTGGGCGCCACAAAGACCGTGGTCTTCAGGTTGCTCTGGCCGGCATCGGCCAGCAGCTTCTTGGCCCCAGCGGGATCGTAGCCATAGGTGGACTGAAAGTCCTTCTCCCATTGGGGGTTCCAACCCTGCCGGCTCTGGTTCATGTGGTTCACGTACATCAACTGGCCCTTGCCACCGTACAGGCTCTTGTTGATCTCGTCGCGGTTCATGGCCTTGTTGATGGCCTGGCGCACCCGCAGGTCCATGTACGGGCTGTCAGGGAATTTGTACCCCTTCGACACGTCGCTGGGGTCGTTCAGGTAACAGCAGTAGAAGCCGCCGAAGACGCGGACGCCGGGGAACTTGCCCGCCATGGTCTTCATGCCCTGCTTCTCGGCCTGGTTCTGCAGGTCGGTCGGCAGCGACGCCATTTGCACCTCGCCGGCTATCAGCGCTGCCATACGGGTGGACGCCTCTTTGACGAAGCGGAACTCGAACTCGGGGAACACGGCGTTGGCCCGCCAGTGCTGATAGGGCGCCTTCTGGAACCGCACGTACTGGTCGGCGGCGCCGGCTATGTAGCGGAAGGGCCCGCTGCCGTTATAGGGGCCCGTGGCGTAGCTGGCCGGGCCGTTCTTGTCGAAGCTGGCCTTGCTCTGGATCTCGGCGCCGCCCTGCTCCTCCGACATCGCGGTCACGAAGTTGCCGTCGGGGCCCTTGAGACGGTACACGAACTCGGTCGGGCTGACCACGTCGACGCCGGTGACGTTGTCGCGCCAGTAGGGCGCCTGGCCGTGCAGCGAGTCCTTCTGGACGAGTTGTTCCCAGGCGAACTTGATGTCGGCCGAGGTCACCACCCCACCGTCGTTGTGGAAGGGGATGTTGGGGCGCAGCTTCACCCGCACGCCCTTGCCGTCGGGCTCCCAGGCCCACTCGGTGGCGATGCCCGCCTCCAGCTTGCCGGTGGCCGAGTTCACGTTCACCGGGAAGTCGTGCATGGGCCGCAGGATCCACGACGAGTTCTCGGGCATGTGGCGGATCTGCAGCTCGGTGCGTTGCGGAATGGGGACGACGAGGACCAGTCGATTAACCTTGGGCTGGGCGGCAGCCGCGGTGTCCGGCCCCGCCGGCGCGGCGGGTGGAGCGGCCTGGGGCGTTGAGCAGGCGGCTAAGGCTAGGCTCAACACGGCGGCGACCCCAGCAAGGGGCTTACCGAGGCGGGAATCCATAGGTTACCCTCCTGACATTTTGAGCAACTATAGCAGCGGTGTTGCGGCGGCGCACGGAACGGCACAGGACTCGCAGGGCAATCGCATCTTGTTTGCTGGTCTGCTACCGCTTAAAAGCTGGTCTTGCCCGCCGGTTTCACCCCCAAACCCCCTCAAGGGGGTTCAAGGTACTCCTTCGGAGTGAGTGAAACATGGGGGGACACCCCCCAAACCCCCTGGCAAAGAGGGTTGCACCCTCTCTGCACTCACCTGCAGAGCGCTCCAGCGTCCTTAGACCGCATTTTAGATGCGATAGCCCTGATCGGACTCGACGGGGGACGGGCGCCACTGAGGACGCCGCTGCACTTTCGGGTGAAGGCTCCCAAGTCCCCCGCCGTTGCGAGACCACCCATGGGCGATAGCCCATCAACACCGACGAAAAGGGGCGGTAGCCGCCACCGGCAGACCACAAGGAGTGCACCGTTGCCTGAGCTCCGTCGAAGGCATCGGTGCCGGACCGAACCTGCTCCTAGCCTGTTTTCATCACAGGACGCTCTGCGACGAAGCAATCACCACACATGCGTTGCGGTGGTATGGACAGACAGGTCTACCCGACCGGACGGTGGTCGCGGTCAGGGGTTGCTTCGTCGTCGGACTCTCCTGGCAACGACGGGGTGACGGCACGCCCGCCTTACCGGATGGCCGGCATCACCTTGGACGAGAACTCCTCCATGGAGCGGCGCACCTGGGGCTGCGGCTGGCCGCCACAGTTGAACCAGCACACGATGCCGTTGATGCCGGTGTACTCTCGGTACTCGTTGATCTGGTCGGTGACCTGGCTGGCGGTGCCCAGGATTACTGAACGGTGGTTCAGATAGTAGTCATAAGGCTGCGGCTCTTTGTTGAAGCCGAACATGCCGCGGTTGGCCGAAATGGAGAAGTACCACATGAGGCCGCGCTCGTATTCGTCGCGGGCCTGCTGTTGGTTGGGCGCAATGTGGATCTGCTTGAGCTGCGAGATGCGGGCCATGGTAGCGTCGATATCGGCCTTGGCGTGGCCGGCAGCGGTGGCGGTGCTGCGGTAGAGTTCCATCTTGTGCTTGGCGTCGTCCCAGTCGGGGCCCTGGCCGAAGATGACCGGCAGCAGCCGTTTGGCGGCGAACTCCACCGAGGCGTCGCTCTGGGTCACCATCATGAACACCGGCGGATGCGGCTTTTGCACCGTCTTGGGGAACAGCTCGGTCTCGGGAATGTGGTAGTACTTGCCATCGTGCTTGATATGGCCATCGCGCCACATGTTCAGCACGATATCGAGCCCCTCCTCCCAGCGGCCGTCCCGCTCCTCGAAGGGGATGCCGTAGGTCTCGAACTCCAGCGGGTCGTAGCCCTTGCCGATGCCCCAGTCGAAGCGGCCGTTGCTCAGCACGTCGACTGCGGCCAGGTCCTCGGCGGTGTGCAGCGGGTGGTGCAACGGCAGGCGGGTGACGGCGGCGCCAATGCGCACCCGCTTGGTGCTGGCGGCCAGGGCGGCGGCGGCCACCTGCAGGCTGCCGATGATGCCGTACTCGCGGGCGTTATGCTCCGCCAGCCAGGCCTCGTCGAAGCCCAGGTCATCGAGCCAGCGGGCCTGGTCGAGTTCGTTGCCCATCATCTCGGCGGCGGTCATCCAGGGCGGCAGCGAGAACAGATGGAAGGTGCTGAAGGACATGGGACTCATGCGGGGGGCCTCCTGGGCATGCCGGATATCCGCGCCATAGTACCCCGTTACGGCGGTGGGTGGAACATGCGGAACCCGCCCCGTTCGGTGGGCGAGGCCCGTTCGGTGGGTGAAACGCAGGAAAACAGCGCCGGCTGATGGCCGCTGATCGGCAGGGGACAGCCCCTGCCTTACGAGGAGGCTGCCACCCCCTACGGTAGGAGGGTCCCAGACCGCTGTACGGCCAGCCCCAAAGCTGAACTGTTGCAGCCTGGTTCGCCGTGAGAGGCCGGACCCTTCGCGCCGCTATACTGAAGGCACTTCACTGCTAGCAAGCGAGACCTCATGGCCCCTCTGAACGTGCTGATCACCCAACCCTTCGCCGACCACCTGCTGGACCTGCTGCGCGATGTCTCGTCCGACCTGCACGTTTCGCGGGCGCGGCCCGAGGAGGCCGATTACAGCGAGGTGGACGTGCTGTATTGCATGCAGCCGCCCACCGACCTGACACGGGCGCCGCGGCTGAAGTGGGTGCAGATGCACAACGCCGGCATCAACCAGATTGTGAACCATCCACTGTTCCAGCGCACCGACATCATCGTGACCAACAACAGCGGGGTGCACGCAAGCGCCGTGGCCGAGTTCGCGTTCACCATGCTGCTGACGCTGGCCCACCGGGTGCCGGGGCTGCTGGCCAACCAGCGCGGCGGCGCATGGCCCACCCCGGAGACGCGCCGCCAACTCACGCCCGGCGAGGTGCGGGGATCGACGGTGGGCATCCTGGGGTACGGCAGCATTGGGCGCGAGGTGGCGCGGCTGTTGCAGCCGTTCCAGCCGCGCATTGTGGTGACCAAGCGCAATATCGACCAGCACATGGACGAGGGATACACCCGCATCGCTATGGGCGATCCCGAGGGCCTGTTTCCTGACGAGTGGCTGCCGTTGAACCGTCTGAACGACCTGATGGCCGAGAGCGATTATGTGGTGGACTGCCTGCCGCTTACCCCGGACACCCTGAAGTTCGTGGACGCGGCGGCCATCGCTGCCATGAAACCAACCGCCTACCTCATCAACATCGGGCGCGGCGGCACCATCGACGAAGCGGCGCTGGCACAGGCGCTGCAGGAGCGGCGCATCGCGGGGGCGGCACTCGACGTGTTCGACCCGGAGCCGTTGCCTGCCGCCAGCCCGCTGTGGGGCCTGGACAACGTGATCGTGTCGCCCCACGTCTCGGGCTACATGCCCGGCTTCAACGAGCGAGCTACCGAGCTGTTCTCGCTCAACCTCTACCGCTACCTGCACAACGAGCCGCTGCTGAACCTGGTGGACCGCAGCAAAGGGTACTGAGCCTGCGGTTCCCTCTCCTACAGGAGGGTGAGGGTGAGGGGCTCGGCCGGAAGGTTTAAGGCCACCTCACGACCGCGAGGCCAGGGTATGCGGTCGGGCCGCTGGCGCAATGAATTGCGCTCCTACGGGCGAAACGGGCAGGTCACCCGTAGGGGCGCATTCATGACGCCCGCCGGACCGGCGTGGGATGCTACGCGCATTCCGTAGCCGTGGCGCGCCTAGGCCCTCTCTCCGGCCCCCTCACCCTAGCCCTCTCCCGCGAGGGGAGAGGGGATCCGAAGCTACTTGTCGAGGATGTAGGCGAACATGAGCGGGGCGACGATGGTGGCGTCGGACTCGATGACGAAGCGAGGGGTATCGACCGCCAGCTTGCCCCAGGTGATCTTCTCGTTGGGCACCGCGCCGCTGTAGGAGCCGTAGGAGGTGGTGCTGTCGGAGATCTGGCAGAAGTAGCCCCACAGGCGGCAGTCCTGCTTCAGGTCCTGCTGGATGAGCGGCACCACGCAGATGGGGAAATCGCCGGCAATGCCCCCGCCGATCTGGAAGAACCCGATCGACTCGCCGGCGGTGTTCTCGCGGTACCAGTCCACCAGTGCGCCCATCAGCTCAGGGCCGCTCTTGACGCAGCCGTACTGCACGTCCTCGCGAATGGCGGCCGCCACGAACACGTTGCCCAGGGTCGAGTCCTCCCAGCCGGGCACAAAGATCGGGAGGTTGCGTTCGCAGGCGGCGATGACCCAGGAGTCCTTGGGGTCGATCTGGTGGAACTCGTCGAGCACGCCGCTGCGCAGCAACTGGTACAGGTACTCGTACGGGAAGTAGCGCTCACCGCGCTGGGAGGCCCGCTTCCACAGGTCGAGGACGCGGCGCTCTACCCGGCGCATGGCCTCCTCTTCGGGGATGCAGGTGTCGGTGACCCGGTTCAGGCCAGCGTTGAGGAGTTCGAGTTCCTCCTGGTCGGAGAGGTTGCGGTAGTTGGGCACGCGCTTGTAGTGGTTGTGAGCCACCAGGTTGAAGATGTCCTCCTCCAGGTTGGCGCCGGTGCTGCAGATGCCCTGCACTTTGCCCTGGCGGATCATCTCGGCCAGCGACAGGCCCAGTTCGGCGGTGCTCATAGCGCCGGCGAGGGTCACGACCATCTTGCCGCCCTTGGCAAGATGGTCCACATAGGCCTGTGCGGCGTCGATAACCACCGCCGCGTTGAAGTGGCGGTAGTGGTGGCGGATAAAGTCCTTGACGGTGCCCATGGTTCACCTATCTGCCGCAAGGCGGCAAGGCCGGCGCTTGGAGGGAGTGGCTTCACGGCGGCGGGGTCCGGCCCCCACACCACAGCAGGCCTATGATAGCCGAACTGCGCCCGCCTGCGTGACCCCGTAGGGGCGGTCCGCATGGCTGGACAAGCCATCGCCCCAGGGGACAGGCACGCCGAAAAGCGTCGGGGATCGAAAATGCGGGGACCGCAGTCCCCGCATTCAGCCGGCAGAACGGCCGGTCAGACCACCTTCACCTTCGACTGCACCATCGCGCCCATTGCGGGGTCGTGGAGTTGCGCGTCGGTCATGTGGTGCACTTCTTTGCCGTGCTGCATACCGTCGGCCATCAACTCCTCGACGCTGTTGCCCTTCGCGACGTAGTCGCAATCGATGCCGAGGTCGCGGCACGCTACCTGGAATGCCATGGGAACCCTCCTTTGAACCGTGTGAGACTTGGGCAAGCCTCCTAATTCGTAAGCATACACTTACGTATATGACTGTCAAGTTCCCAAGTGGGGGGTAACTGCCTTCGGGCGCTGCAGGATGGATCCGTTCACGTCGTATCCCACCCGCCAGCGATCCCCCCAACTCTGAGCAGTTACGTGGGGGGGACATATTAGCGCCCGGCCTGCCGGTTGGCTCGGCACAGACGGGACAGCCGGGGGCAGCCCCTAGCTACCGTCGTGACAAGTGACTCACTAGGCCGGTACGGCCGCCTTCACCTGGTGGCGGGGCCGCCCCCTGGCCCCCAGCAGCACCAGCCCGATGAACACCAGCACCGACAGGGCGCCGTAGAGCAGGGTATAGCTGTGGGTCATGTCCAGCAGCGAGGCGAGGCCCAGCGGTACCACGGCCTGCATCACGCCCTGCACCATCTGCGATGTGCCGATGATGGCCCCAATGTTCTTGCGCCCGAAGTACTCGGGCCAGATCTGGAGCTGCAACACCAGGTTGCCACCGATGGCCCACCCCAGCACGGCCGCGGCCACCCAGCCGAAGAACTCACCCTCCGCCAGGGCGAACGTGACACTGGAGCCGAACAGCAGGCTGCCCCACAGCACCAGCACCCACCGCACGCTGCCAATCCGGCTGATGGCCGGCCCCCAAAACACCAGGCGCGAGATCACCTGTAGCGCGCTCACCAGGCTCACCGCGGCGGCGGCGGCGTGGGTCTCCATGCCCCTGCTGCTCAGGTACGAGAACAGGAACACGATGGAGGTGTTGGGCGCCAGCAGCACCAGCGACATCCCCATGGCCACCCGCCAGAACCCTCTACTGCGAATGGCCTCGTGGGCTGTCCAGTCGTCCGCCACGTCCACCGCAGCAGCCGTCCGCCGGGCCGACGCTGCGGCGGTGGCGCTGTCGCTGTCGCCGGGAGGGTCGCCATCGGGCCGGTGTCCGGTCTCCTCGATGCGGCGGGCGAACAGGAATGCCGGGGGCAGGCCCACCAGCAGCGCCACCATGCCGAGGCCGATCCATCCCGCCCGCCAGCTCATGCCGGTCACCAGTGCGGTGACAAGCGGCGGCAACAGCAGGTTGGCGATCGGCGGACCCATGGCAGCGATGCCGTAGGCCTTCGAGCGGCCCCGCACGAACCAGTTGGCGATCATCGAGCCGGGGATCACGCTCTGCAGCGCTGAGCGCGCCACGCCGCTCGCGAGGCCGCAGAACAGGTAGAACTGCCACGGCTCGTTGGTGAGCCCTGCCAGCGACAGCGCCAGGCCCATGCCGGCCACGCTGGCGATCATCATGCCGCGCGGGCCGCGCCGGTCGACAATGCGGCCCAGCCACGGCCCGGCCAGGGCGGCGGTGATGGCGGCGATGCTCTGCGCCATCACAATGGTGCTGCGGGGCCAACCCATCTCGGCGTTCATGACCGGTAGGAAGATGCTGTAGGTGAACCCGCCCGTCTCGGCCTGAATGAACAGGCTGGCGCAGGCCGCCGCCACCACGTACCAGCCGTAGAAGAACCTGGGACGGCGCAGCTTAATCATGCCGCCAACCCCTCTGCCCATGGCCACCGCCCGCCCGCGGCTGGCGACCCCCGGGGCTGCCTGAGCCTCCCCCCAGACGCACGCTAGGCGACCGAGGCCTGCAGGGCCACCGTACGGGCCCAGGCATCGGCGGCGCACAGGTCGCCGGCGGTGGCGTTGCGCACCGGGCGGTGCTGTCCGGTTACCGTAGCCAGCAGTGCGGGGACGCCGGCCAGCGTTGCCCGTCCCGCCAACACTTCGGCGACAGCCACCTCGTTAGCAGCGTTGAGGACGGCGGGCAGCGTGCCTCCGGTCGCGGCGGCGGCCAGCGCCAGCCGCAGGCAACGGTACGCCGCTGGGTCGATGGGCGTGTAGGTCAGGGAGCCGACGCGGGCCAGGTCCACGGCGGAGAGCATCGGGCTGTCCCAGCGTTCTGGAAACGAGAGGGCGTACTGGAGCGCCCACGCGAGGCCGGGTGCGCCGAACACCGTCTTCACCGAGCCATCGCAGAACTCCACCATGGCCCGGGTGACGCCCTGCGGGTGCTCCACCACTTCGATTGCGCCGGCGGGGACGCCGAACAGCGCTACGGCGGCCATTGCCTGCAGGCCGGCGTGCATCAGCGTGGCAGCGTCGATCCCCCTTTTGGTGGCCGGCGCCGGCGCCGTAGGAGCAAGCGTTACCGGCAGCACCACCCGGCGGACGGCGCTGGGTTCGCCCCGCAGGCACTGGGCAATGGCGCTGAGCGTCGAGTCCAGGGGGAAGAGCGCGGCGGCGTGCTGGTTGGCGGTTTCGGCCAGCAGCGCGCCGGAGGCCGCCAGCAGCTCCAGGTTGGCCACCGCCGTCCGTTTGCCCGCCCGCAGCGCGGCCAGGGCGCCGGGCAGGCCCGCCAGCATCCCCGTGGTGGCGTCCACCACCAGGTCGACTTCGGGGAGCGCGGCCATGGCCTCCGGTTCGAGACGGGAGCGCCCGAGAAGGGGCGATGCGGGCGGCAGCGCCGCGCCCTCGGCGTACCAGACGTGGTCAGGATGGGTCGCGTTGACTTGCTCGGCGAGCACACTATGATTGGTGTTGCCCGCCAGCCCCACCACGCGACAGCGCTCCGAAAGCGCCTGCAGCACCGTCAGCACCTGCCGTCCGACAGCGCCCGTGCAGCCCAACACCACGACCCGTTTCATCCGTCACATGCCCCTGGGGATCCGTCGCACCATGCCCCGGTAGATCATACGCTCAGGCATCGCGCACGGGCCACCGTTCGCCGCACCAAAATCAGGAAGCGAGACACCTCATGACAGCTATTTATCTGAGCGAGAAGGACATCAACGGCCTGCTCACGGTGCCGGAGTGCATCCCGGTGGTCGAGGAGGCGATGCGGCTGTTCGGCCTGGGCGTTGCCGTGAACCTGCCACGCCACCGCCTGCGCAGCGACGGCTTCGCCCTGCAAATGATGGCCACCGCCATCGGCCCCATGGGGTTCGCGGGCTACAAGACGGGCGGCAGCCGGGCGGCCCGGCCCAGCGGCGCCACCGGGCGGGCGGGCGCAGGCGGCGGCGGTACCAAAGTGCACCTGTACAGCACCGAGACCGGCGAACTGGTGGCCATCATGGACGCCGGTCGCATGGGGCAGATCCGGACCGGGGCGGCCACCGGCGTCGGTACCAAATACCAGGCCAGGGCCGGCGCCAGCACCGTGGGGCTGCTGGGCAGCGGCTACCAGGCCCGCACTCAGTTAGAGGCCATCTGCTGCGTGCGGCCCATCACGAGCGCCATGGTGTGGAGCCGCACCGCCGAGCACGCCGCCACGTTCGCCACCGAGATGACCGCCAAACTGGGCATACCGGTAACCGCCGTGGCCGAAGCGCAGGCCGCCGCCCAGGCCGACGTGGTGGTGACCATCACCAGCACCCAGCAACCGGTGCTGCAGGGGGCGTGGCTGCGGCCCGGCGCCCACGTCAACGCAGCGGGCGGCAACTCGCTCATCCGCGGCGAGGTGGACGCCGAGACCGTGCGGCGGGCCGCCATCATCACCGCCGACTCCATTGAGGACGCCAAGCTGGAGTGCGCCGACCTGATGCGGGCGGTGGAGGCGGGCGCCGTGAACTGGGAGCAGGTGCGGGAACTGGGCCACGTGGTGGCGGGCCTGATGCCCGGCCGCACCGACGACGCGCAGATCACCCTGTTCGAGAGCCACGGCCTCGCGTTGTGGGACATCGCCGCCGCGGGCGTGGTGTACACCCGCGCCAAGGAGCGCGGGTTGGGCGTGCCGATGCCGTTTTAGCACCATTCTCCCCCCGGCCTAAGGGGGACTGGAGGCGCTACGCCCGGCCGCGCATGCCCTGGAGGCCCTTGATGTAGCCGATCTCGCCGCGGTGGAAGTGGATGTGGTTGAGGGCCTGGAACAGGATGGCGGGGAGCTTGGCATCGGGCCAGCCCTCAGCGTGGACGGTCTGCTCCAGCGCATCGGGGGCGAGGGCGGCAAAGTAGCCGTCGACGGCCGCCGCCACCGCGTCGATGTAGGCGAGGTACTCGGCGGCGGGCACGGTTGGCATCTCGCCGGCCTGCTCGTCCGAGAAGCCGGTGCCCATGCCCAGGCCACGCAGGCCCTTTCCGGCGGCATCCACGGCCACGCGCTTGGTCCACTCCTCGCTAAACCACAGCTCCGGCGTGTGCAGCAGGCGCTGGTTAAAGAACACATCGCCGGTACGCGGTGTGTGCCAGGCCAGAAAGGCCACCGAGTTGGCGGTGGGACCCGGCCGCCACACCAGTTGTGCGGGGGTCAGACCGTCGATCTCGCTCTTCAGGGCGGCGTAGGCGCGCTGGAACGACTCGCGGAAGACATCGACGGCGGTCATGGCCATTGGGGTGCTCCTGGATGGTGGTTACGCACGGGGTGTGCGGCGTTCATGGTCGTCGAGCAGTTCCTTAGGGAGCGGGAAGTGCACCTTCTCCTCGGCGGTGGTGATCTGGTCGACCGCTGCGGCGCCCATCTCGCGCAGGCGGGCCACCGTCTCCTGCACCAGGAAGTCGGGGGTGGACGCCCCAGAGCTGATGCCAGCGGTGGCCACGCCCTCCAGCCACTCGGGCTGGATCTCGGTGTGGTCGTTGATGAGGTGGGCCTGCACCCCGGCGTGCTGGGCGACCTCGCGCAGCCGTGCCGAGTTGGAGCTGTTGGACGCCCCGAGCACCAGCACGAGGTCGACCTCACTGGCGAGCGCCTTCACCGCAATCTGGCGGTTCTGCGTCGCATAGCAGATGTCGTCCTTGGTGGGGAACACCAGGGCCGGGAAGCGGCGCTTCAGCACATCGATGATGGCCTGCGTGTCGTCGACACTGAGGGTGGTCTGGGTGAGCACGGCCACCCGCTGCGGATCGGGCGCCTGCACCGCCTCAGCTTCCGCCACGTCGCTGACGAGTAGGATGCGGTCAGGGACCTCGCCCATGGTGCCGGTCACCTCGTCGTGCCCCTTGTGACCGATGAGCAGGATCCAATAGCCGTCTTTGGCGAACCGCACCGCCTCCAGATGCACCTTGGTCACCAGCGGACAGGTGGCGTCCACCACCTGCAGGCGCCGGCTGCCGGCTTGTTGCCGCACCTCGGGGCTGACGCCGTGGGCGCTGTACACGGTGCGGGCGCCAGCGGGTACCTCGTCGAGCCCTTGAACAAAGATGGCGCCGCGGTCCCGCAGCTCGCGCACCACGTACGGGTTGTGCACAATCTCGTGGAACACGTACACCGGCGGGCCGTAGGTCTCGATCGCCATGCGCACGATCTCGATGGCGCGGTCGACGCCGGCGCAGAAGCCGCGGGGCGAAGCGAGGACGACCCGGTTCAGGGCGGCGTCATTGGAAGAGCGCGGCATAGTGCCTGTACCGTACCATGCCGCTCTGCGGCCCGCCAAACGCGCGTTGACGAAGGCGCGCGCCCCGGTGGCCACGCCGCGCGGGCTGACCGGGGCGCGCCGTAAGCCAACGCGCGCTGGTGAAAACGGCTCCATCTGGGCTGACGGCTTCCCCGCACCGCTACCCACTCACGAATTCGGGGATATCTGCGCTGGTTGAACGCGGTTGAAGCGCCGTGCTATACTGCGTCGTACTGCTAGCTTAGGAGCACTGTGGGTGAGACCCTACGAGTTGATGGTCGTGGTGAGTCCGGGCATTGATGAGCCCGGTGTACAAGAATTGGCTGGCCGTGTGTCCCGCTATGTGTCGGAGCACGGTGGCGAGTTGGAGAACCAGGAGTTCCTGGGGCGGCGCCGCTTGGCGTACCCCATTGGGAACCGTATGGAAGGCATCTACGTACTGACGAGCTTCCAGATCGATCCGCCCCAGACGCCGGAGTTGGAGTCGCAGCTTCGTATTAACGAGGATGTGCTCCGGTTCCTGCTCATCCGGCGTGACGAATAGCGGACGCCTCAGCAGCCAGCCTGCATTGATGCGGAGAGTAGGGGGACGCTGTGCCGCGTGATCTGAACAAAATCCAGCTCATCGGCCGTGTTGGCGGCGACCCCGACATGCGCTTCACTGCCAGCGGCATGGCCTTCGCGCGGTTCCGCTTGGCGGTTAACCGCCCCCTGGGGGCGGCCGCGGCAGCGAATGCGGCCGCCAACGCCGGCCCCACCGATCGTCCCGCCGAGGAGACCGAGTGGTTCACGGTGGTGGCGTGGAACAAGCTGGCGGAAACGTGCAACCAGTACGTGACCAAGGGCCAGCGTATCTATGTGGAAGGCCGCCTGAGCACCCGTAGCTGGGAAGGCCAGCGCGATGGCCAGCGGATGTTCGAGGTGCAGGTAACGGCGAATGACGTTATCTTCCTGGAGCGCCGCACCAGCGCGTATGGCGATGAAGGCGGCGTGCACAATGGGGACGACATGGAGCCGGAAGACCTGCCGTTCTAGGCAGGCAGCGGGCGGGCTCCACCCGCAACAACCAGTGTGAGAACAAAGGAAGGGTAAGGCCGTGACTACTGGTACTTCTGCGGCGCCGACTCGACCTCGGCCGGAGGGTCGGCGATATGCACCACGCCGCAAGGTCTGTGCGTTTTGCGTCGATAAGACGGACAACGTCGATTACAAGGATGTGGAGCGGCTGAGCCGCTATGTGTCCGAACGGGGAATGATAGAGCCGCGTCGGAAGACCGGCACCTGCCTGTGGCATCAACGCCGGCTCGCCATGGCGATTAAGCGGGCGCGCCATCTGGCCTTGCTCCCGTACACCCAGGCGCACATGTGGCTCACGGGGTCGCTGGTAGTGCGCCGTGGCACCAGCCGCGGTGCACCTGCCGTAGCTCCGCTGCGCCCGCACGTACACCACGCCCCCGCAGCAGTGGAGGCTGCGTCTGACGAGGTTGCGCTAGCCGCCACCGACGCTCCAGCAGTGGAGGCGGTGACGGGGGAGACGCCGATCGCTGAGACGCCCGTTGCCGAGACGTCGATCGCTGAGACTCCCGTTGCCGAGGCGCCCGCCACTGACGCACCCGTTGCTGAGACTCCCGCCGCTGAAGCGCCGGTCACTGCGGCACCGGTCACCGGCGCCACCACGGCGCCTGCCTAGTAGCCACGCGTTCTTTACCCGGATAGGAGCGCCACCGCGGCCTGTGCAGACAGCGCGGTGGTGTTCGTCTCTCTAGGGGCCCACACTATGACGCTTACCAACACCCCAATCGAAACCGAAGAGCAACCCAGCCAGCGCGATCGCCGGTTTACCAGCCGCCGCAAAGGGCCGGCCGTCAAAGGCCGCCACATTTTTGTGGGCGTGGCGCTGCTGGGCTTGCTGCTGGTGGTGGTGGCCACCAATTTCCACACCACCTACGTCGCCCCCTTACAGGAGCCGATGGTGCGGGTGAACGATGTGGTGTTTACGCTGGGCGACTACGTGGCGCGGCTGCGCGCGCTGGACGCTGAGGGAAGGCTCACCGGCCAGCCGGCCAACTTCAGCACCGACCCCTTCAAGCTGCTAGAGGACTTGGTGAGCGAGGAGCTGATTCGCCAGGGCAGCCCGCGCGTGGGCGTGGTGGTGAGCGATGCCGATATCACCAATGCGCTGAAGGAGAAGTTCGGTGCGGTGTTGAAGGAGCAGGAGAAGCTGACCGATGCCGAACTGGACAAGCAGTTCCAGGAGCTGCTGACACAACGCCTGAACGACGTGAACTTGAGCGAGACGCAGTACCGCACGCTGGTGCGCAACGGCCTGCTGCGCGACAAACTGCGCGACAAACTGGAGAACAAGGTGCCTGCCGTCGCTGAACAGATCCGTTTAGAGGGCTTCAAGACCCAGGATCAGCAGGCGGCGCAGCAGCTCCAGCAGAAGTGGAAGAGCGGTGCGGACCTCGTCATCCTCACCCGCGAGCCCGCCGTGCAGCAGGAGAGCCGCGATAGCCGGGGCGACATCGGCTGGCTGCCACACCGCGCGCTGGACCCCGGCGTGGACGACGTGCTGTGGAAGCTGCCGCACAACACCATCTCCGACCCGTTTTACGCCAACCCAGGGTTCTGGGTGGTGCGGGTGATCGATGGCCCCGAAGTGCGCGCTGTGGAGGGTGCGGCACGCGACAAGCTGAAGGACCGCGCGCTGCAGGACTGGCTGGACGAGGAGCGACAGGCCAACACCGTGTTGCGCTACTTCGACTCCAAACGGTACGACTATGTCATCGACAAAGTGCGGGAGTACGTACGTTAATGCCGGCCGCCGCCGACTCCATAGCGGACCCGGCGGTGCAAGGCGTGGGTGTCGGCCTGCTGGGTCTGGGCGTCGTCGGCTCCGGTGTGGCCACCGTGCTGCTCCAGAAGGGCGCTTCTCTCGAAACACACATCGGTGCGCCGGTGGTGCTGCGGCACGTGCTGGTGCGCAATGTGACCAAGGCCCGCGACGCGGCGGTGCCGGCCGGACTGCTGACCACCAGCGCGGCCGAGGTGATCGAGGACCCTGCCGTGGCGGTGGTGATCGAACTGCTGGGCGGCGACGAGCCGGCGTACAGCTACATCCGCCGGGCACTCGAAGCCGGTAAGCATGTGGTGACCGCTAATAAGGAAGTGATCGCTCGCCATGGCCCTGAACTGGCGGCGCTGGCGGCCAAGCACCGCGTGGCGCTGCGCTACGAGGCCAGCGTGGGCGGCGGCATCCCGCTCATCGCCCCGTTCCGCCAGAGCCTGCTGGCCAACACCATCAGCAGCATCCGCGCCATCATCAACGGCACCACCAATTACATCCTTACCCGCATGAGCCGGGAGGGGCTGGACCTGCCCGAAGCCCTCGCGTCGGCTCAGAAGCTGGGGTACGCCGAGCCTGATCCCACCAACGATGTGGAGGGGACCGATGCCGGCTTCAAGCTGGCGATCCTGGCCAGTTTGGCGTTTCACACCCGAGTGGCGCCAGAGCAGGTGTTCCGCGAGGGCATTGTGAAGCTGACGGCGCGGGACTTCCGCTACGCTCATGAGCTGGGGTATGCCATCAAACTGCTGGCCATCGCACGTCGCCAGGGCGACCAGGTAGAGGTGCGGGTGCATCCCGCGTTCCTGCCCCAGGACCGTCTGCTGGCGAAGGTGGATGGCGTGTACAATGCAGTGGAAGTGGAGGGCGACCTGACCGGCCAGGTGGTGTTCTATGGCCGTGGAGCCGGCGCCCAGCCCACCACCAGCGCCGTGGTGGCCGATCTCATTGAGCTGGCCCGAGACGTGACCACCGGTGTTGCCAGCCGCCAGCCCTCGGCGCAGGCGGTGACGGTGACGGTGATGCCGATGGATGCGGTGCGCACACGCTATTACTTGCGCATGAGCGTGCGGGACGAGCCGGGCGTGCTGGCCCACCTGGCGGGCGTGCTGGGCGACTATCAGATCAGCATTGCCTCCGTGGTGCAGAAGGAAGTCGACGAAGAGGCGCGTACCGCGGAGATCGTGCTGATGACGCACCTTGCATCCGAGTACGCCATGCAGGCCGCCCTGGCCGCTCTGCGCAACCTGACCGGCGTTGCGGAGATTGGCTCCGTCGTGCGCGTGGAGAACTGACGTGGAGCACAGCGCCCCTGGGTCGCCCGCCGAAAATGTGGTGCAATGGCTGGAAGAAGAGCAGCGCCAGACCAAGGCCGCGCTGTTCCGCCTGCAGCAGCAAACCGAACAGTTGCAGAACGGCATCTGGTCCATTGCCGAGCGGCTGAACACCGTGGAGGGCTCGATTGCCGGCGTGATGGGCCATTCGGTGCGGGTGGCCCGTACCGAAGAAGACGTCCGCGCGGCGCGGGAGGTGCTGGAGCGGTTGCAGACCACGCTGCAGGACCATGTGCAGTCTACCGAGGTGGATGAGCGCGCCCGCACCGCGGAGCTGGAGCGGGAGCGCCTGAGCCGGGCGGAACTCAGCCAGAAGATCGACAGCGTGAGCCGCCTGCAGGAATCGACGCTGGAGCGGATTATGGCGGTGGAGGAGTTGCACCGGCGCTCCCAGCAGGAACTGTTCCGCGTCGCGGCCGATCTGGAGCCCCTGCGCGCGCAGGACGAACGCCTGATGAGCCTGATAACGGCGCTACAGGCGACGGCCAAGCGGCAGGAGACCGACGTGGCCGAAGTACAGAAGGACCAGCAGTCGCTGCATGCACAGGACGAGGTGGTGCAGGGGCGGGTGCATAACCTGGTGGACCAGGTGCGCCGCATTGAGGGCAACGCCGAGGTGCACGACCTGGAGGAGCGGCTCACGCGCGATATGCGGGAGCAGGCCGAACTCAACCGCATCGAACGGCAGCGCCAGGAGCGCCTGGTGGTGGACTTGGAGCAGGGGTACGATCAGGCCCGCACCAACATCGAGAACTTGCAGCAGGAACTGACGCAGACCGCTGGGCGGACCAAGGCGTTCGCCGACCACCTGGAGCACCTGCGCCAGCAGTTGTGGGACCTGCGCACCGACCTCTCCGAAACCCTGGCGGCGGTGGCCGCCACGCAAGAGCAACACTACCGGCGCTCCGTGGCCGAGGTCGAGCTGCAGCTACGCGAGCTCGGTCAATGGCGGATGGCGCCTCCAAGGACGTAACGTGCACTCAGGCGTGCTGGCCCGCTACCGAGAGTACCTGCCCATTACCGGGCAGACCCCCATGCTGACGCTGGGCGAGGGCGACACCCCGCTGGTGAGCGCACCGCGCCTGGCCGCCGAGGTGGGCTGCGCCGAACTCTTCTTCAAGCTGGAGGGCTGCAACCCCACCGGGTCGTTCAAGGACCGCGGCATGGTGGTGGCGGTGGCCAAGGCGGTGGAGGAGGGCCGGACGTCCATCATCTGCGCGTCCACCGGCAACACCAGCGCTTCGGCGGCGGCATACGGCGCGAAGTTTGGCCTTAAGACCTATGTCCTGATCCCCAAGGGCAACATAGCGGCGGGCAAGCTGGCCCAGGCGGTGGCCCACGGCGCCACCGTGGTGGAGGTGAAGGGCAACTTCGACGAGGCGCTGTCGATTGTGCGGCAGCTTAGCGAAGCGCATCCCATCGGCCTGGTGAATTCGGTGAACCCCTACCGGCTGGAGGGGCAGAAGTCGGCCGCCTTCGAGGTGGTGGAGGCGCTGGGCGACGCCCCCGACCTGGTGTGCATTCCGGTGGGCAACGCCGGCAACATCGCGGCGTACTGGCGGGGGTTCAAGCAGTTCCATCAACTGGGGAAGAGCGCACACCTGCCGCAGATGATGGGCTTTCAGGCGGCGGGCGCTGCGCCGATTGTGCTGGGAGCGCGGGTGGAGCACCCGCAGACCATTGCCACCGCCATCCGCATCGGCAACCCTGCCAGTTGGAAGCTGGCGACGGCGGCGCGCGACGAGTCGAACGGCCGCATCGAGGCGGTGACCGACGCAGAGATCCTGTCGTCGTACCAGGCCATGGCGCGGCAGGAGGGCGTGTTCGGCGAACCGGCCTCGGCGGCGCCGTTTGCCGGCCTGCGCAAGCTGGCGCGCGAGGGCTTTCCGCTGGCGGGTAAGCGTGTCGTCTGCATCGTCACCGGCAACGGCCTGAAGGACCCGCACACCGCCATGGAACTGCCCGCAGACATGCACGATGTGGACGCCACCTACGAAGCGGTCGAGGCGCTGATCGCCGGACGGTAGCAGCCCAAGGGCCATAAAGTGGCGTGGCCCAGAGCCTTCTGATTGGGCACAGGACGTACCTTGACCCGAACCAGAATACCGTGCGCACCACTAGGCTCTATGTCATTCTGAGCCTCGGAGGCGAAGAATCCCTTCGACCGAGGGGCATGCGCACACTAGGCAAGGAAAGGGATGCTTCGTCGTCTGACTCCTCAGCATGACATGGCCGACGGGCGGCTTAGTGGGATCACCAGTGCTTGGTAACCCGCAGGGTCACTGCTCTGTATAGTAAGGAAGAAGGAGACCCTTATGCTGTTCGCCCTGGATGGCAAGCGGCCGGTGGTCCACCCATCGGCGTACGTGGACCCCACCGCCGTGGTGATTGGCGACGTGGTGGTGGGGGAAAACGCCAGCATCTGGCCGTGCGCGGTGCTGCGGGGCGACTCGGGCGCCATCATCATCGGCGAGGGCAGCAACGTGCAGGACGGATCGGTGCTGCACGAGGGCGTGGTGCTGGGCAAGCGCTGTGTGCTGGGCCACCAGGTGCTGGTGCACGAGAGTGTGCTGGGCAACGGCGTGCTCATCGGCAACGGCGCGAAGGTCATGGCGTCCAAGGTCGGCGACGAGGCGATCATTGCGGCGGGCGCGGTCATCCCCGGCCCGGCCGAGGTGCCGGCGCGCACCATGTGGGTGGGCGTGCCCGCCAAGCAGTTGCGCGCGCTGGAAGACCGGCACCTGGAGATGGTGCGCCGTACCGCCCAGCACTACATCGACCGTCGCGCCCTCTACCTGGCCAAGCTGGAGCCGCTGGACGCGATTGCAAAGGCGTATCTGGAAGGGCGCGCCATCTGACGAAACGCTCGCAATTCCGGCCTGGCCGAAGGGGCGCCGTGCCTGCAGCAGGCTCGGCGCCTATTTTCTCGCCTGAAACCAGAGGACGCGCGCCGGGCACGCGTGCTACCATACCCGCTGCGCCCACTGCGGCGTGCGGAGCGCGAGCATGCCGGGTTCCGGGCGTGACCGCCCGCACATTCAGGATGGCGCGAAGTGTAACGCCGGACGGCGCGCGAGCGTTTTTCGACGTGGAACCTTGTCTCCGGGTGGGTGTGCATACGCCGCTCGGGATCTCCGTCGCAACCTATCGGGCTGCCCGTTTTGGGGGCTAGGCCCACAAGACGGAGCCCGGAAGAGGGTGGCGGAGCACCAACAAAGGAGATACATCACAACTAGGTTGCGCGGCAGACTGGACCGGTCTGACCGAGGCCACGGAAGGAGGTGCGAAGCAACCCAGTGTGTCACTTCCCATTCCGACAGGGCTATGTCGAGGGCAACCTCGAACTGTTCGCGAAGTGGGTGCACCGATTGAAATGTGTGCGGTATTACGGAGGAGATGTGGATACTCATTGGTTTTCTGACACGAAGGGCTTGAAGCGCTTCGCCATTAAGGGCCTCCGGGTTGCCGGCGCCGCCCTGATGGCGGTAACGCTGCTGGGCCCCATCCAAGCGCCGGCATCGGTCAAGGCGAAAGACCTGGAATGGTCTGATGTGCGCCCGCCGCTGACGGATGACGCGGACACGACGGACACCGACGGCTTCCGGCACCTGCCGGACTTCGGCGGCGTGCGCCACGCACTGGCCGTCGCACCGAATGGCGATATTTTCGCTGCGGGCGCAGGCACAGACGTGGACTCTGACCTGGACGGCACCTGCACGAGCCTCGTGGACGCCACCCAGCTCCCGGCTGGCGGCGGTGCCTGCCTTACCGCCGCAACCGTTACGCCGGCAATCTTCAAGTCCACCGATGGTGGCATGAAGTGGCGGTCGGCCCCGGTGTGGGGCGCGGGCACGCTGGCGGGCGCCACGGTGGGTCTGGGTACCAGCATTCAGAAGATTGCTGTGTCGCCCAAGTACCCCACCGATAACTTTGTGATGGTGGTGTTCAGCTTGGCGGCAGCCGGCGCGAACACCAACGGCGTGGCGTTCTCCACCGATGGTGGCGCCAACTTCAGCAGCGCAGCGACGACCGGCGCGCTGGCTGCTAACGTCTTCTCGACGGTGATCCTGAAGAGCATTGCGCTCTCCCCGGACTTCAGTTGGGCTGACGGCAACGGCTCCATCGCGTTCGGCGGGACCAGCGCCACGGCCAACAACCTGACGCAGGCGTCGACCAGCGTGTGGAAGGCCGCCACGGCGGCTAACCGCGGCACCACCGGCGGCGCCGGTGCGCTGACGCCGGTTACCATGACGGCGGACGACTTCAACACCGCCACCGACGCAATCATCGACGTCTCGTACACCAATAACGAGGAACCGATCACGTTGGCGGCGCTGTACCTGGACTTCGGCTATGGCACCTGCGCCGCCGTGGTCACCGCCAACACGCTGCCCGACTGTGCCGCTGGCACGGCCTCCATCGTGGCGGGCGCCGTTGCCACACTTGGCAAGGTGGCGTTTGACGACACCTACACCTCGGGTGGCATCTTCTTTGCCGCCTTCACCGATGCCGGCTCTGTTGGCGGCGCGTTCCGGTTCACCGGGTCGATCTGGGAACGCAAAACACCATTGGCCGGCAGCGACTGCGGCGGTGGCGTAAGCGACCTGGCGATCTCGGGCAACGGCTCCACCACCCGCATGGTGGCAGGGCTGCTGGGCTCGAACCAGGTGTGCCGCACCACGAATGAGGGCGGCTCCTGGAGCAAGGCCGACGCCGATGGCGGCGATTCGGTGTGCGATAACTGCAAGATGACCACGGCCGGTGCGCAGCCTACGGTTGCGGCCAACCGGGTGACCCCTAACGTGGTCTACTGGGCCACCTCCACCGTGTCGACGGCCACCCGTGCGGGTGGTGGCGTGGCACGCAGCACCGACACCGGGAGTTCCTGGTCCGACACCGGCATCATCAACGAGCCGGCGAACGTGAACACGAACCCGCGGTCGGTGAATGACCAGGTAGTGTTTGCGAATGCCCGTATGAACACGTCCTCGTCGTGCACGGGCAGCGGCACATGCAACCGGCACCTGTTCCTTACCGAGAACTTCGGTACCGGCGCTGCTTGGAAGCGTGTGTTCCGCTACGGCGGCGGCGATGCGTCGCTCGCCCCCGTTCCGGCGTCCTTCACCACGGACAACACGCTGTACATGCGGCGCACCAACGCCACCACCGAGAACCTGCTGAAGAGCAGCGACGGTGGCCGGACGTGGAAGAAGACCACCGCTGATCCCCTGGGCAACAGCCCAGACGCCAACGAGCTGCTGTCGGCGGACTCGACCCGCAGCGGGTCGGTGATCTTCATCGGCGGCAGCAAGGGTCACGTATCGTCCAGCACCGACGGCGGGTCGAGTTGGACGCTGCTGGCGAAGGACTTCGGCGACGGCCTCGACGAGTTCGATTTCGTCGATACCGCCCGCACGATGTTCATCGTCACGGCACAGGACACGGACAACCTGCGCAAGCTGTGGTGGACCGGCGACAGTGGTGCCACGTTCACCCAGATTGGCGATGCGACCATGGGGTGGGGCACTGGTAACCCCGCCACCGTGCCGTTTGCCACGCTGATCGACGGTCTGGACAAGAAGACCGGCAAGGGCAAGGTGCTGGTGGTGGCTGCCAATAGCGGCACCGGCACCATCAGCAATACCGACCTCTACACGTATGACCTCGCGGCGGCAACTGCGACGTGGGTCGACGGTGGCACCGACCAGAACTGGACTGAAAACACCACCATCGCCACCCCTGGCGTGGGCGATGGCTTCACGCTGGTGCTGTGGCGCACCGGTGAGTTGGTACGCACGGCTACCCCGCTGAATACCAACTCGACCGACTGGACCAACCAGCGGCAGAAGATGCAGACCGAGCGCCCGGCGAACGCGGCCGGCTTCACGACCTGCAGGAATGCGGACGGCGCACCCTGCTTGTTGGTAGCCAACGGCGGCCGGTACATGGTACTGACGCTGCCGAAGGACTTCCAGAGCGGCCCGGCGATCACCTCTCCGGTGAACAACTCGAACGTGCCGTCGAACGTGGGCAATGACGGCGTGCCGACGGTGTTCCGGTGGAACAGTGTTTCGAAGGCGAACTGCTACGAGTTGCAGGTCAGCCTGGAGAACAACTTCAATTCGCCGACGCTCAACGGCGCCGACCAGGCGTTCGGTGCGGCCACCTGCGGCGTTGTCGCCAACAATGCCGTGTCGAGCGGGTCGAGCTACCAGATCACCAATACGGTGATCGCGCTGGTGACCGGCCAGCAGTACTGGTGGCGTGTGCGTGTGCGTGCGTCCGATGCTTCGGCAGACAACGCCGCAGGCAACCAGGCTTCGGCCAGCCCGTGGTCAGGGGTGAACACCTTCACGGTGAGCACCACCAGCCCCACGGTGAACGTGCCGCAGCCTTCGCTGCCGCTGAACAACAGCCAACTCCCCGGCCTGAGCACGAGCCTGTCCTGGAACAACCCGGCAGGCGTCACTCAGGTACAGATTCAGGTCACGCCGATGAACGGCGACGGCCCGGCCATCAACCTCATCTTCGGTAGCGCCATCAGTGGCTACGACGTTCCTGCGCCGCTCTTCGGCACGGGCCCGTACGTGATGCTGCCTGGCGCCACCTACACCTGGCGTCTCCGCACCACCAACAACACGGCGGCGGTGGGAGAGTTTGACCCCAGTTGGGGTCCGTGGTCAGAGCCTCGCTCCTTCACCACGGCCAAGCCGAACTCCGGCACCATTCAGTTGGTCGATCCAATCAACGGCAAGGTAGTGACCAGCACCACCCCGTCGGTGACCTGGAAGGATGCCAACGCAGCCATGTTCTACTACGAAGTTCAGCTCTCGTCTGACCCGAACTTCGGTGAGCAGGGTGCGAAGGCGCCGGTGTTCTACAACCTGATCCACGGTGGTCAGAGCACGCCTCCGGATAGCTGGAAGGTGCCTGATGCCAACGCCCTGCCTAAGGGAACCTACTCCTGGCGTGTTCGCCAGCGGGTGCAGGCCACACTGGCCGGCACCTCCGAGACCGGTATCCCCTGGACTCCTTCGCAGAGCTTCGTGGTTCAATAAGGTTCAGCTCCACTGACCATAGGGAGGCCCCCCGGGAAACCGGGGGGCCTTTCCTATGGGGAGCGTTTCCTGTGGGCCATGGGCGTCGCAAGGTACCCCTGCGGGGTGAGTGAAAATGGGGGGACACCCCCCAAACCCCCTGCCAGAGGGGACCGCCGTCCCCTCTGGACTCCCCTGCCGAACCTCCACAACACCGCTATGCTTAGTTTTGAGATAGTTGTCCGGCGGGCTCTAGCCTGGGTAGGCAATGGGGTCGGGTGAGTGCAGGGAGGGCAGCGCCCTCCTTGCCAGGGAGTCCGAGGGGTGTCCCCTCGGTAAGGACAGACGGAGGGCGGGCGGGCGGGATACGCCGCGACGGGATCCATCCTGCAGCCTCGCAGCGAGGGCAATCAGACAACTCGGCCCCCGAAGCCTGCGCACACAAAAAGGCGGCCCTCTCCGGTGGAAGAGCGCCGCTGTGTTAAACTGACCGCACGATGAACAGAGAGCGATTGGCTGGGGACCGAGGATTCGAACCTCGCCATACGGATTCAGAGTCCGCTGTCCTACCGCTAGACGAGTCCCCAGCGTGCTTCCTATGGTAACAAGTCCGGCGCAGCGGGGCAACGGGCGCGACGGAGGCGAGAGGTGACGCCGACGCTGGTGTCGCTGCTGGTGGCCCTGGCGGCCATCGCGTACCTGGGCCTGCTGGGCTACGGGCTGGCGCTGCTGCTGCTGCCGGTGGCCTGGCGGCCGTGGTTCTGGGTCGCGGTCCCGCTGGCCGGATTAGTGGTGGCGGCGTTGGGCCTGGGCTGGCTGGTGCTGGTGTTGCCCGGTGGCGTCGCCGGCCTGGTGCTGCTGGGCGCCGCGGCGGCGCTGGCGGCGGGGCTCACGGCCCGTGGGCTGCGGCCGCCGGCGGAGCAGCACCGCGTGGAACAGGTGGCCCTGGTGGCGGTGGCGCTGCTGGCGCTCGCGGTGGCAGTGGCGCCGCTGGCCGGCCGGCCCGACCTGCTGTCCATCGGCCCCAACTGGGACATCGAGATCTATCTGCCCATGGCGGCCTACCTGCAGCAGTCACCGCTGGGGTTCGGCCTGGCCGCTCCCGGCGGGACACCCTTCACTGGACTCCCTAACCCGTTGCTCTGGCGGGTCAACTTCTTCGACCCGCGCTGGAGCGGGCTCACCTTCTCGGAACTGCAGGCCGCGCTGGATGGCTTGCTGGGCTTGGCGCCGCACCAGACGCTGGTGGGACTGCTGGCCGGAGTGTTCGCGCTGTTCCCGGTGGCGGCGTTCGTGCTGGCGCGGGCGGCGCTCGGGGCCGGCCCGCGCAGCGCGCTGCTGCTCGCGCTGTTGGCCGCGCTGGGGGCGCCGGGCCTGTACGTGGTGTTCTGGAGCTTCGGCCAGCAGGCCAGTGCGCTGCCGCTGGTCCCGTTGGCGCTCGCAGCATTCCTCGCCGCCCTGCAGCAGGCCGGCGGGCGCGCCCGCTGGGTGGCCGCCGCCACGGCTGCGGCGCTGCTGGCCAGCTATGTGCCCGCAGTCCCGGTGTATGCCGTGGGGGCCGCAGTGTGTGGCCTGGCAGCCGCGGTGCCGGGCCGGCAATGGCGCGCTGCGCTGGCGGCGGTGGTGGCGGCGGTGGGCGGTGCGGTGCTGCTGGCGCCCTGGGCGGTGCTGCGGTGCGTAGAACGCGCCCTGCACTTTCGAGAGGACCAGGGGGTGGCGGGGCTGACGGTAGGGCCGGACGTGCACGAGTTCCCGTCCGCGGGATGGGTGTTCGGTCTCTTCCCGGCGCCGGACCAAGGCCTGGCCGGGTTGCTGGAGCGCACGCACGGCGCACCGGAGTTTGTGCTGCTGCGGTTTGTGCTGTTTGGCGTCGTGTTCGCCGGCGCGGTGTGGCTGTGGCGGCGGCAGCGCTATGCGGGCGCAGCACTGGCGCTGGCGCCGGCGGTGGTGCTGCTGACGCTGCATTACGTGCTGCCGTACCCCTACGGCTACCAGAAGACGGTGCCATTCGTGACGCCCATCCTCCTGGCGTTTCTGACATTGGGCGTTGGGGCGTTGTGGGGTGCGGGGGCCCGCTGGCAACCCCTGCGGCGCGCCGTGGTGGTGGCCGGCGCAGCCGCCATGCTGGCCGTGAATGCCGCCAGCGCGGCCCATCTGGTGGGCGACATGCACAGCAGCAGCCCCATGGCGTATCGCGCGGTGGAGGGGCTGACGGCGGCGGTGCCCGCCGGTGCGCCGGTCTACGTGTCGGGGCACCGCGACATGTGGGGGCCGAAGGGCGGCGCGGTGGCGTATGCGCTGCGGAGCGCCGACCTGTACGGGTACCTGCCCACCGGGTTCTCCACCTTCTACCGCCAGCGCGATGACGGCGCGTACGCGTATGCGCTGTTCTCGCAGGCGGAGGCGGGCTGGCGCGAGGTGTTCGGGAACGCCGAGCCGGTGTGGTCGGGCGTTGGTCTGCGGCTGTACCGGGCGCCCGATTCCGTGCACGGCTACCTGGACCTGAGCGCCGGCGCGGCCCCGGTCATCGAGAAGTCGGGCGGCCAGGGCGGCACGGCGGGCAAGCGCTATGCCGACTGGATGGACAACGGCTATCCCGTGTTTGAAGGCTGGTCGCCGCCGCTGCTGGGCACGCTGGCCGAGACCACGCCACCACAGGTGCGCTATCCGGCAGTGACGCACGGCGTGAACTTCGATACGGACCTGCCTGGAGGCGGCGGCTGGACAGGCCAGCGGCGGTTATCGCTGACCGTCGCATCGTTCCGGGCGCAGCCGGTGACGGTGCGGGTGGGCGACCGCAACGTGGACCTGGAGGCGCCGGCCGGGTTGTCATCGCATGACCTGGGGCCGGTGGGCGCCGCCGCCACGGTGACAGTGCTGGACGACGGCAACCCTGCGCCACTGTGGGTACGGTCGCTGACGCTGCGCGACCACCCGGCCAGGGCCGTGCGCTACCCGAATGCGGCGCTGGTACTGCACACCGCCCGCCTGGCCGAGGGCGGTGTGGTGCTGGACGTAACGTACGACGGCCCTGCCTACCAGGCGGTGGTGGACGTGTACTCGGCCGACGGCGCCACGCACTACGGCTACTGGGCCATGCGGGCCGACCCGCGGGCGGAGGTGCGGGCGCTGCGGCTACGGCTGGACACGCTGCAGCACCGGCTGGTGTCGCTGCAGCGGCGGGAGGGCGCGCCGCCGTTCGAGAGCTGGCGCGGCGAAGAGCCGGACGGGGAGTACCGCATATACCTGTTCCTGTATAAGGACGGGCAGGTGGTGCATCAGGTGCCGCTGTGCGGGTTCACACTGCGCGGCAAGCGGACGATGGCGGTGACGACGGAGCCGGGGGACCTGTTCATCGGGTAGGACGGCCTGACTTTCGGTCGCCTCTGCCATCTGCCACCGCGGGGCTGCAAGATGGATCCCGTCACGCCGTATCCCACCCACCCGCCCTCAGTAACTCCTTACCGAGGGGACACCCCTCGGACACCCTGGCAAAGAGGGCTGCGCCCTCTCTGCACTCACCCTGCAGCGATTCCCGAGGCCTGTCCGGTCACTGATGGGCCTCGCCGGCGTTCGGGGTTGCAGCCAGAGCCGGAGGCTATTCGGGGCCGGTCATGACCGCGCGGATGACGCCGAGGGCGTAGTCGATGTCGTCGCGCTCGATGCCGTAGTGGGTGACCATGCGGACGTTGCCGCCCCAGTAGTTGGAGGTCTTGACGCCGGCGGCGGCCAGCTTCGCCATGGCATCGCCCGACGGGATGGCGTTGGGCTGCAGGCGGAAGATGACGATATTGCTGTCGATGGCATCCGCCTCGACGATGATGCCGGGGATCTCGGCCAGGCCCTTGGCCAACAGTTTGGCGTTCTCGTGGTCCTCTACCAGCCGGTCGACCATGGTGTTCATGGCCACGACACCGGCCGCCGCCACCACGCCCGCCTGCCGCATGCCGCCGCCGGTGGCCTGCCGCCAGCGGCGCGCCTCCTCCACAAAGGGTTTGGTGCCGCACAGCAGCGAACCCATCGGCGCGCTGAGGCCCTTGGTGAGGCAGAACTGGATGCTATCGGCGCCGGCGCGGCTGGTGAGGTCGCGCGGGTCGCAGCCCAGCGCCACCGCGGCGTTGAAGATGCGGGCGCCGTCGAGGTGCAGCGGCACGTGGTGGCGGTGGGCCAGTTCCGCCACTTGGGCGGTGTAGTCCGCCGTGAGCACCCGGCCGCTGCAGCGGTTCTGGGTGTTCTCCAGGCACACCAGGCCGGTGCGGGGAAAGTGGGGGTTGCCCTCGGGGCGGATGCAGGCCTCAATGTCGGCCAGCGGCAGCGTGCCGTCGGCGTCGTTCTTGACGGTGCGCATTTGCAGGCCGCCCAGGCCCGATGCGCCGCCGGTCTCGTTCCAAAAGATGTGCGACTCGGACCCCAGGATGACCTCTTGCGAGCGGCCGCAGTGGGTGAGCAGCGCCACCAGGTTGCCCATGGTGCCGCTCAGCACCAGCAGCGCCGCCTCGGTACCCAGACGGTCGGCGGCCAGGGCCTCCAACTCGTTCACGGTGGGGTCGTCGCGGTAGCCGTCGTCGCCGACCTCGGCGTTGTACATGGCGGTGCGCATCTCGGGGGTGGGATGCGTGACGGTGTCGCTGCGCAGATCGACGACGCGCATGGTGGGGCTCCTTGGGTGCGTGGGACTAGGGGGATTTTAGCATGGTGGAGGTGGGGAGGCCCCCTCTCTCTAGCGCTCTCCCACGAGGGGAGAGAGGACTGGGTGGGACGGCGGTGTTGCTTCGGGGGGCTGTTGGTGTTGGAGGGGGGGGTGGGTGGGGCTGGGGGGGGCGCGCCGCCCCCCCCCC